>ERZ856578.23-NODE-23-length-251196-cov-11.825736_pt1 | contig 251196 bp, 169 predicted proteins | sample MGYA00514384_ERZ856578 | MGnify/ENA primary metagenome ERZ856578 (study PRJEB29103, sample SAMN06111958) | human gut metagenome | biome: human gut; feature: ankylosing spondylitis patient; material: healthy_person | host: Homo sapiens | place: China:Hangzhou... | reverse complement strand
TGTAGTGCTACCATTACACCATGAGACAATCCGGCGCTTTATCTAAAGCGATGCAAAGGTAAGAATAAAATCTTACCCTGCAAGCGTTTTTTGCAATTTTCTTATTTTGCAAGCAGGAGATAGTAGTTCTTTTTACCTCTCTGAACCAGCATATATTTTTCATTCAACAGAGAAGAACAGTCAATAACAGTTTCTGCATCAGCCAGTTTATCTTTGTTTATACTGATACCGCCACTCTGCACCAATTTACGCATTTCACCTTTTGAAGCGAAGACGGGCGCCTTCTCTGTAAGCAAGTCGATAGCCTTCACACCGGCACTCAGTTCATCGCGACTTACCTCAAACTGCGGAACACCTTCAAATACAGCCAACAGCGTATCTTCATCCAACTTCATCAAAGATTCGTGGGTAGAGTTACCAAACAAGATATTAGATGCTTCAACAGCTGCCTCATAGTCTTCCAGAGAGTGAACCATTACAGTGATTTCTTTTGCCAGACGTTTCTGCAACGGACGAAGGTGAGCTGCTGCTGCTTGTTCTTCTTCCAGTGTCGTAATCTCTTCCTGACTCAAGTCTGTAAAGATCTTAATATAACGGGCAGCATCGGCATCGCTTACATTCAACCAGAACTGGTAGAATTTATAAGGAGATGTATAACGGCGATCCAGCCAAACATTCCCTGATTCTGTTTTACCGAATTTACCTCCGTCTGCTTTTGTGATCAGCGGACAAGTAAGAGCGAATGCTTCACCACCTGTTTTACGGCGGATCAGTTCCGTACCGGTAGTAATGTTACCCCATTGGTCGGAACCACCCATCTGAAGGCGGCAACCTTCATTCTGATACAAGAACAGGTAATCGTATCCTTGCAACAACTGGTAAGAAAATTCAGTGAAAGACATACCTACACTCGATTCGGAGCTAAGACGTTTCTTTACAGAGTCCTTAGCCATCATATAATTAACCGTCAGGTGTTTACCGATATCACGGATAAAGTTCAGGAACGAATAATCCTTCATCCAGTCGTAGTTGTTTACCAACTTGGCTGCATTAGGAGCATCTGAATCGAAATCCAGGAACTTCGACAACTGCTTTTTGATGCTGTCCTGATTGTGACGAAGCGTTGCTTCATCAAGCAGATTACGTTCTGCCGACTTCATTGAAGGGTCTCCGATCATACCGGTGGCACCACCGACCAGAGCGATAGGACGGTGTCCGGCACGCTGCAAATGCTTCAGCATCATTACACTAACAAGGTGTCCGATATGTAATGAATCGGCCGTCGGGTCAATGCCTACGTACGCAGAAGTCATTTCTTTCTGTAACTGCTCTTCTGTTCCGGGCATCATATCATGAATCATGCCCCTCCATCTTAATTCTTCAACAAAATTCATCGTTTTAATTATTCATTATTATATACTTAATGCGGACAAAGATACGACTTTATGTAGACACACAAATCATAAAGTGAACAAAAGCATAACATTTATTCAACTTAGAAAGCTTTATCATATGGTCGGAAACAAACGGCCTACCGTTTGATTAACCTGATTACCCAACTCATTAACAGAGATTTGGAGACCTGAAGCAAGACGTTGGTAAATATCTTGTATGGAACAGGACGATTCATCTGTTTCAATCAACAAACGTTCCGGCCAGGCTCTACGTAAAGACGATATCTGAAAATGTTCTCCAAAAGACAGATAAAAACCTTGTAAAATCAATTGCTGTGCGAGTTCTCCGTTACCACGAAAGCCGTGAATGATCCAGGGGATATGAGGTTTCACTATTTTTCTGACAGCAATAAGTTCTCCCCAGGCTTTTACACAATGAATAATAAGTGGTTTTTTCAACTTTTCAGCCAATACGGCTTGCCTTAAAAAAACATTCTTCTGAATATCTAAAGGTGTTTTCACCAGCTTGTCAAGTCCGGCTTCACCAATAGCGACAATAGCAGAGGAAGAAGCAACCGATTCAAGACAGGAAATCTGCTTATCTACATTATATATATACCACGGATGAATACCGGCAGAGCACCATTGAGCAGGCATGGATAAATCACATTCCTCCCTTATAATCGTATTTACGATTGCGATATCCTCCGGATGAACCGAGGGTTGATGAGTATGTATATCGTAGTAAATCATATTTACGGCACCGGATCATACCCGCTTCCACCCCAGGGATGGCATCGGAGCAATCGTTTGACAGCGAGGTAAAGCCCTTTGATCGGGCCATATTTCTTCAGGGCTTGCACAGCATATTCGGAACAAGTAGGCGTATACCTGCACGAAGCCGGTGTCATGGGAGAGATACAATATTTATAGAAATAGACCGGCAACAGAAGGAGTGTAGTAAAGAATTTCTTCATTATTCCTTGTCACGCAATATTTTGATTGCTTTCGTCATTGCTTTCTCCATATCGGTAAAAGGATGTATTTCTTTGTCCAGATACAGGAAGGCAACGAGCATTCGCTTATTTTTTTCTGTCAACGGATCGATCAGATCATATTTACGTACCCGGTAGGCTTCACGTACCTGACGCTTGATCAGGTTTCGTTTAACGGCACGTTTGAATTTTTTCTTGGGAACGCTGATCAGGATAGAGACAGGAGCCGCCATCTCTTCTTCCAGCGGTAAATAAACGACCCGCAGTGGAAACGCCACAAACGATTGTCCTTTTTCAAACAACAGGTCAATGTAACGTTTCCACGACAGGCGCTCTTCTTTAGAAAGGGTATACCTTTTATTTTCCATTCTTTTTATTTCCACCCAACTCTTTCTTCAGATATAAATCCAAAGCAGCCGTCATTGAGGGAGCTTCGGGAGTAGGTGCTTCCACATCCAGCCTGAGGCCGGCATCCTTTACCGCTTTCGCTGTAGTAGGACCAAAACAACCGATCTTTATATCTTCCTGTTTAAAATCGGGGAAGTTCTTCAATAAAGAAGAAATACCTGAAGGACTGAAGAATACCAGCATATCGTAATCGAACTTCTCATCTTTTGCAAATTCGTTACTTACTGTTCTATACATAATAGCTTTTGTATAGTTAATCTTCTTTGCATCCAGCATAGCGGTCAGATCTTCTTTATGCACGTCTGATACAGGCACAAGATATTTTTCTTTCGCATGCTTTGCAATAACGGTAACCAAATCTTCAGGCTTCCCGGTCTGACCGAAAAATATCTTACGTTTTCTATACACGATATACTTCTGAAGATAAACTGCAATAGCTTCCGTCATACAGAAATATTTCATTGTTTCCGGAATGGTGACACGTAGTTCTTCACATAAATGAAAAAAGTGGTCAATAGCTGTACGGGCAGTAAAAATTACCGCCGAATAGTCCAGAATAGAAATTCTCTGCTGTCTGAACTCTTTAGATGAAAGAGCTTCTACTTTGATAAAAGGACGGAAGTCGATTTCAACCCCGTATTTCTCTGCTATGTCGAAATACGGTGACTTCTCGGATGCAGGCTTCGGTTGCGATACCAACAACTTTTTGATGTTCAATGCCATAGAGTACTCGTCTCGATAAAGTTATACAAAAAAATCATACCTTCATACAAAAATATAAGAGGTAAAATTTCTTGGGTGCAAAGGTACAAACTAATATATAATAAACCTGCATTATTCTTGTGAAATATCCGTATTGTCTTATAAATTATTACAAAACGACACAAAAAATAGAAAATACAAAACAATATAACGGGTGCTACTGTTTTACTTCCTACAAACAATAACCAAAGGACAGGAATATATAATAAAATGCCCCAACTACCCATCGTTGCATTATAACTTTTCTTCCAAAATCTGTATTTTTCAGGAGAAGCAAAAATAAATCCCAACAGCGAATAACAAAATTGCTTAAACTGGAAGAACAAGAACAGCACACAAAAAATAAAAACAATTGTAAAAAGGACTTCTTTTTCTCCTAAATGGCTGGCTATGCCTCTTGTACGGGCAATAGTAAACAGAGCTATACTACACAGAAAAAGCGCCTGAAATATCATAAAATGGCGGAAGAAAGTTTCACTTTTCCCTACTGTTTCGTCAAACAGATTCTGCCGTTCCTTTAAATACAAGACATCCTTCAGCATCTTTATAAAATGCTGATAATTAGCCCGGAATATAATAGCAAAAGCAACCAGCAAGGATAGCAGCAATGAGAAGATCACATCATCCACCAACTGTCCGTCCCACAAACGAATTCCCACATATCCTTCAAACATATTCATGCATTGCAATTTAGCTCTGCAAAGATAGGGAATAATATAAGGCAGAACAAAAAATCAGCAAAACAGGAAATCCGAATGCTTTGCTGATTATAGTTTCACCCTAATGAAACAACTGTTTCACCTAGGAGAAACAAGTGTTTCATTAGGGTGAAACTATTTAAACCAAGTAATTAAACGAACAATGTTTCTTTTATAATCTCCCCAACGGTAGGATGTGGGAAAACGATCGACCGCAACTCGTCGGCTTTCATGCCTTTTTCTATTGCAAGACCTGCGATAACGATCAGTTCAGAAGCCGGGTTACCCAGCAGATGGGCACCGATCACTGTTTCATCTTCGGCCAGGATCAATTTACAGACCCCGCTTCCCTGTTCATTCTCTGCCACAAAACGACCGGAGAAAGCCATCGGTAATTTCTTTACCGTATAAGGAATACCTTCCGCCTGAAGTTCTTCTTCCGTTTTACCAACACCGGCAATTTCGGGATTTGTATATACAACACCCGGTATTGCTTTATAGCTCATTCCGTCGCCGGCTTTTCCCTGAATATGTTTCACCGCTACTTCAGCCTCACTGACTGCTGTATGAGCAAGTAAAGAGAAGGCCGTGATGTCGCCGCAGGCATATACATTGGGCAGAGAAGTCTGCATATATTGGTTCACTTTTATACCGTTCCGGAAAGGTTCAACGCCTAAAGTTTCCAGGCCGAAGCCTTTGGTTACCGGACGCCGGCCTACACTCAGCAGGACTTTCTCTCCACTGATAACAAAGCTTTCGTCCTCTTTCTCGACAGTGACTTCACCACCGTGAACAGCTGTCACCTTATGGCCCAGATAGAACTTGATCCCTCTTTTGGCATATTCAGCCTGAAGCATTTCGGATAGTTCCTTATCCATCGGGCCTAATATCTTATCCAGCATTTCCACCACATGTACTTCCGTTCCCATGCTATTGAAGAAAGAGGCAAATTCCATACCGATCACTCCTCCACCGATAATCACGAGAGAGGCGGGAAGTTCTTTTGTCTGCAAGGCTTCACGGCTCGTCCAGTATTCTGTCTCTGCCAGGCCGGGGATCGGCGGGATCACGGTTTCAGAACCGGTACACAGCAACAAGTTGGCTGCTTCATAGGTTTCTTCACCACAGGCAATAGTTATGGTTCCATCAGCGGCACGCCCTTTTATCTCAGCTTCACCGTTGACTACAACCACTCCATGTTCCGTCATCTTCATACGGATACCGGCGGTAAGTTTCTTTACCACTTTATTCTTACGGGCAATGATCTTAGGAAAATCAAATGTCGGATTCTCCGCTTTGACGGCATATTTCTGTGCATGCTTAATGGTATCATACACTTTAGCCGAATAAAGCAATGTTTTTGTAGGAACACATCCTTCATTGAGGCAGACACCGCCCAATGCGTTTTTCTCGAAAAGTATGGTAGAAAGTCCACCGGCAGCCGCTCTTTCGGCCGCAGTATAACCGGCAGGTCCCCCACCGATTATAGCAACATCGTATTTCATGTTATCAGATTTAATTAAGTTTTATATTGTGATTCTATTCTTCTTGTTATAACAACCCGGCATTACTCCTAATCTCGATATCCGGATTAAACTTCTTCAGCAGCTTGACAAATTCTTTCTCATTCTGGGGAGATATCAGCATCCACATCTGTCCGTTCTTCCAGATAACGATTCTATCCAATGATAAAGAATAACTGAAAACGGGAAGGATAGAAGGTTGCAACGCCTCTATATCAGCAATAGCGATTTCTTTTTTAGGAAAGAAACCGCAACGGAGCAGCAGCATGCCGTCTGTCGTAACCACATAATAGGTATTGAAAAACACATGCAATGTCAATGCACTGGCGACCAACGAAATAACAATAGCCGCTACATTCTGGTGCAATACGGATACCACACACAAAACTGCCAGCACAATGATCAGCAAATGATACCACCAACCGATCTTAGATTTAAAGACTCTATCCATTTTACGAATTTTCGCGCAAGATAGTCATTTCTTCATTTACTTGTTGTAAAGCCGCCACAAAACCTTCGGTATCGACCGGATGAACCGTGTTCGTATATTCTTCGTCTTTATAAGGTTTACTATAATATACTACCACGCTACCCGACTCTTTTACAAAGACTTTATCGATTGCTTCAACAGGGATGGCCACAAAATTTCCTTGTGTCAGGTATTTGCTGTCTATTCTGTATGGCTGGAAGGCAACGCAGGCGATCGCTACAACTGCAACATAGATAAACCAGGGCACATCATTCAAATAGAATAACCCGAAAATGATTAACAGGCAAACGGCAATCGAGAGATGTTTCGGAGTTATCATCCGTTTTCTAAATGCTTTCTTTTCCATAACTTTACGTATTAAAGTTAGTAATAAGCAATATTAAGCATTTTTATCCTTATAATCAAGTACTTTCCGTTATTTTTATGGTTCTTTGCTCCTATCCGAAAAAATCCCCTGAAAAATGAATACGCTGTAACTTTACAGAAACAGCGTATTCATTGTAAAAGGTTATTTCGATCGTATTCAATACACTATCTCGGGTATATAAACCGATCTGTAGGACTGATGTAATCCCAGGATCGTACGTAAAATTGTTCCTTTCTTATCCGTAAAGACAACAGTACTGGTTTGTGTCGAACCAAACATCAATAAATTGTCATTCAATATCTGGACATTACTCATATAAGGAGAGCTGTATTCCGGTAAAGTCACTTCCATAGTCACCTCCGCTTTTCGGTCTTTTTCATCGACTGAATAAATCAATGCACGGGAAAGATGATTGTAAATGCCATTATCAAACACCAGAACTTCATTCGGTTCTAACGGGTCAACGCTATGCATACCGTTTGCATAACCAGCCGCCGGCATATCGACATTACCATCTTTACCAACCCTATACAAAACTTTCCCCGTCTTTCTCTCTATCTTCCACAACTCACTTCTCCAGTTGAAAGACATATAAATATTACCTTCGGAATCAAAATTAACCGAGTTGGCATGCAGCCAATCGTCTTTATACCATATAGGATTCTCCAATACGCTGGTAACAGGTACCATTTCCATGATATTAGGATCATCCGCCGGATGCAATTCGCCGAAACAATCCCATTCTTCGAGCTTGTTACCTTCCATATCGAAGATCGTATAGCCGTCTCCCCATACCGTCTCTTCTTTACTCCCTCCACGTTCTGTCAGATCAAATGTTTTAGGAGTATAATTAACCAGGATCAGGTTCCCGTCCGGCATGCGGCGGATATCATGGTGAGCATAAAATTTATCAAATACCTTATCCAGCAGTCGTTTCCCCGTCAGATCCATCACTACGATTTCATTGCCGGTATAATCCTTTTCCGCATAAGCACCTATGATGCAGGAGATTGTATTCGTTTTTTCATCAAAATTTGCCACACGTACTGCCTTTTCCATATTCTGATACCAGACAATGTTACCTTTAGTATCCACTATCGTAATATGACCGGGTTTATCTGTTTTCATCAACAAGATATAACCGGGAAGATCTTCTTCCATCTTATCGATGGGCATTGAATAGACCGGAACACCTGATGGCAGCGAAGATGTCGTAAAGGTATATCCTTCGGAGACCGTCGAAACTGCTCCCGTCGAAGCCTTTACCTTGAAAGTATATTCGGTTTCCGGCTCCAGTAAAACCAAAGTGCAGGTAGAAGAACCGTCAGCTCCAGCCAACGCCGTCATCTTTTTAGATGCTTCATCATCACTTTTCCAATACTCGATCTGATAGTCCACAGCTTGCTTGAACTCTATATTGACCTCCATCCTCAACACATTATCCGATTTGGGGGCTACCTGTATCGCCCGAATCAACTCTGTCGGGGGCACCTCGCCTTCCGAATCATTGTTGCACGCTACAAACGCGAGCAGTAACATCATACACAAATACTTCATTAGCTTCATAATATCACATTTATTGATTAACGAACTGCTATTTCATCCACCATGGTCCATACATCGCTTCGGGCATCTCGATGCCACATAGGACAAACCGGAACTACTTTAACCTTAACTTTTATATAACGAGCCTCACAAGGTGTGAACCTCAACTCAAACACTTTCGTTTTATAATTCTTTTCCCTATCCATCTCATTCACGATCCGGCCAACAGAATGGTATGTCCGGTTATCAGCAGAAACGAATACTTCCATCCCTTCCGGCAGGAAAAGACGATCGAGAATAGACTGGATAAACCGGGTATCGACCTCCGAAATAATTTCTTTCTCTCCAAGATCGACCGTTATTTCGAAGTCATCGTGTTTAAATCCCAGCCAGTTTTCATCATAATTGCGGGCACCCAACACACCATCGGTTAATGATCCGGTACCTTTTGCACCATACCGGGTTAACGGTAAGTTCACTGTAGCAGGCTTCCCCAACGCTTTGTTCCCTTTGGCCAGAAACTTCAGATATTGCAGGGGAACATCCGTCATCTCCTCTTTATATTCGTCTACCGGTGTCATCCATTCACATAAACGGCGTGTGTTATTTACCTTACAGCAGGAGATAAAATGATCCAATTTATGCATAAAATCTTCATTCACCGACAAATCCCCATCTTTGCCATCGATCAAGAACCCTCTTTTACCGACAGGCATCAGACTAGCTTGTTCCAGCTCTGCAAAGATAACAGGCAAACGTGCAAACTGCACACGTGCCGTCAAGTCCTTATCATCGGCAACGACTTTTTCCGCCTTATCAAAGCACTGGCTATAAGCATCCAGGTTCTCTGGTGACAGATAACCATTGACCGGGGTCAGAGCATTACCGAAAATACTTAGCTCCTCCCCGCTTTTCTCCAGATTATCATGTAATAAGGTCATATACTCCTTAATATATTTCCCGGCCTGCCCATAATAACCTTCCAGGAAATCGTCAACCACAGCATCGAGATCGCAATCCGGATTCCATAACAACTTTGCCGAGACATAAGCTCTCAAATGACACATCTCCCCGGCTGGCTCCGGATTGCCCTGGGAGAAAACGGAAGTGACATGATTACCTGCAAAATACTTCATATTAGGCTGCAAAGTTCTGAAATTAGGGAAAGGAGTATATAAATTGCTGAACTGCACTATATAGTCCCATAAAAGAATATTACGAGATATTTCCGCCCAGTCATCCATATCTTTTCTAAAGCCAGCACTCAATGTATCCAAAGGAATCGGTTTACTCCGGTTACATTCGATATTACAAAACATGATATTCACATTCCCGGCCGGTTTAGCCAGCTTAGGAGCTTTACGGGTAAACTGATAGGCCAGGGTTGAAATGATCTTGTCCGGATAGCGTTCCGCCACTTTATTAATAAAGCGGATCAATAATCCGGAAGGGCTCCCTTCCTCTTCGTAAACCTTTTTACATGCTTCGCATTTACAATAATTGTAGTTATCATTCTGACTGACCGACCAATAGAGCGCTTCCGGTTTTTCAGATATGCAGGAGTCGAGTTCTTTACAAAGGACATCCAGTAATTCCGGATTGCTCAGACAGAGTTGTGAAGGGACACGTTCCCCTTTCTCATTCATCGCATAGTATTCGGGATGCCGAGCAAAATACTTTCCGGGAGGAACCAGCCGATCGAACGTATGTACCCAGAAACCCCATTTGCCCCTGTCCACCCAGCTGGTAGGAGTTTGCGTCAGCCGCAACCAATCAAAATAGGCATTGTCATTGGCACATACATATAACATATTCCGGGATGTAATAACCGGAACTTGCCAGTTATCTATATTGGCAGGCAATACGACTGTCGACCGTTGCGGAACAACTTCTACAGTCGGTGTATATTTTCTGCATCCCCAATATTTTTCCAATAATTCATAAACGCCATAGAGAGTGCCGTAGCTATTCCCCCCCATTATATAAAGTTTATGTGCATTCGTTTTAATATAGAAACCATCCTGTTCCAGCTTATCTAATGAAATAGCCAGCGGAATAACCCGGTTGGTATTCCCTATCGAAATTTCATGATCGACAGGAGCAGCATTATCTTCAACAACCGGCAGCATCACCCCAGCTATTTTGTTTAGATATTCATTCAGTTCCTTTGCTGCTCTTTGTTCTATCATTGTAGGGGATTGGGGTATTACAATGACATAATCACTCTTTCCGGATTTTATTATTTCCAGATCATTGTTACATGCTCCCAGGCACATAATACAAAGAATCGTCAATGAGATAGTTACTATATTTTTCACGGGATTATATTTTTGTTAAACAGAGTCTTATTAACGGATCATTCGTGATACCGATATTTTACATAATCAAAGATACCATAGTTTTCCTGTGTCGACAGGTTGTCTCCAATAAACTTCAGATTCTCAACACTGCAAAAGATATAAAATGCGAATGCCGTACCAAAGGTCTGCTGTACCGTACTGACAATCTTCTTATCTATCAACCAATCGACTTTATAGTTGCCATTCACCAGAGTAATGTCTATTTCAAAAATGTGCCATCCTGTCTTTATCTTCACTGGGACAGACTTAAACGGATGATCCTGCGTAGTCATATAGGCGATCATCTCGTCAGGTTCGGCTCCCAGTTCTTCCCGTACCGCCTGTTTTCCATATCCTACTTCAAAATCGATCTCATGGTGATCGTCACAATAAATCCAGGAGCCGACACTTGCCTGATCCCCTTTTCCCATTTCCGGGATATAAGTCTTCCATGTATAACGTCCGGTCGTATAAATTTTATCTGCTGTACGAACTTTCTTCCTGTCCCACGAACCGGCCCGCGTAAAGATGCGCAACTTACCTTTCTCCAACACACATTGGTGATCAGGGTTATCATCCTGGTGTGCATACACCCAGCCTTCCAGGTCATTAAAATTCCAGACTTTTTTCTTCGGAGGTTGTGCATAAGTATTGACTGCGCACAGGATAAATACCCAAAAAACAATCCGGCTTATATATTTCTTCATATTCAGTCTATTTATAATTCATTGTGGTAAAATCGACAGATAGGTCACCTGTCGGGACAAGTGCCTATCTGCCTATCAATTATTTGGAAAAACTCCTACAATTTGCCAGATCCGGATTCAGATCCAACTCTCTTTTCGGTACCGGGAAATAACGTCTGATATCGTTATCCGTCAGGTCCTGAGGATATACCTTCCATTCAGACGTATAATCCGCATTCGGATCTTTTGAATTCTTCTGTCGCCATTCCGATTTCACTTTTATGGCAGCTATATACTTATTCAAACGGTCTTTCCACAATCCCATACGGATCAGGTCGGGACGGCGTACACCTTCATTATTTAATTCCAAAAGGCGTTCGTCACAGATAGCATTGCGTAAAGCATCTTTTGAAGAATAAGCAGCCAACGACAGATTATGAGTGTCGTCCTGGAACGCACGGCTTCTGATCTGGTTGATCAAATCGATCGCTTCCTGGGTCGGTCCGTTCAATTCATTCAGGATTTCAGCTTTGCACAGGATGATATCAGCCAGGCGAAGCATTGGCATATTATTCTTGGTATTGTAATTATAAGTACCCGGTCGGAGATATTTATACTTTTTAGTATAGGAAGCTCCCAGTTCGTTGATTGTCTGTGTTTCCGAATCCGCATAGACAGTACCTACCTTTTCCACCGATTCCGGTATGATATAATATCTGGGCTTTGGAGTCGCATCATTATCATAAACATTTCTAAACTGGGTAACCAACAATTCTGAGTAACGTTCGTCTGACTTATCGAACATCCAGGTCAGTTCCAGAGGGACACTGAACAGATTCCATCCCATATCGTAATCCCACGGAGTAAAGTTCATACCTATATCGGAGCTTCCGGAAGGAATATCTTGGCTGGAACGTACGGTAAAGATCAGCTCATTATTATATAAGGTAGCATCTGTTTCAGGGTTAAACACATCCCATACTTTTGGCTGCAATGAATAAACACTACCATTCAGTGCCAGTACTTCATTGGCATATTCGAGCGCTTTTTTCCATTCCGACGCGTCATCTCCTCCAGATAAGCGAGCACGACCGGCTGCTCTCATATGAAGACGGCACAAGAAACCCGCCGCCACGCCATAAGTAGCTCTTCCTGCATCCAGCTTATCGCTATAACTCTGTGGTAAACCTCCTTTAGCTGCATTCAGATCCTTGTCTATCTGTGTTTCTATTTCTTCTATCGAAGCAGGAGGCAAAATAGCATCTACAGCCACATCACTACTAATAACCAATGGCACGGTATAATATAAATCCGTCAGTTGGTAATAGGCAAAACCCCGCATGAAATGTGCTTCGGCCAATAATCTACCTTTCAGTTGCGCGGCGGTAGCCTCGTCATCCCCGAATTCAGCATCAGGAATTTCAGGTATCTTATCAAGTGCGATATTTGCGCGGCTGATAATCTTATAATAACCGTTCCAAGAAGACGAAACATCCTGGTTTGTACTCATTTTCAGTTCATTCAACAATTCGCAGTCCATCTCTTTCATGAAACAGGCATCTGTCGGCATGTCGTTCAAATAAAAAATCGCCCTGTTGGATACCCCGTGAAGAGGTTCATACATTGAGTTAACAGCTGCCGTTGCATCGTCTTTCGTTTTAAATGCATTCTCTGATGTCAGTTCCGAATAGACAACCTCCTCCAATGTACTGTCACAAGAAGTAATGATGCCTGCCGAAAGAAAAGCCGCAGTATATATCAATCCTTTTTTCAATATGTTGTTCATAACCGTATTCATTTAAAAAATTATTTTTGCACCAAAGTTAAATGTCCTGTAAGCAGGATAAGAACTAAAATCAAGCCCCTGTGAAACGGCTTTACCGCCATTCGTACTTACTTCCGGATTGAAGCCTGTATATCCAGTGATGGTAAACAAATTCTGTGCACCTACAAATACACGCAAGTTCTTGACATATTTATACATATTCCCCCATTTCTGTAACGGCAGCGTATAACCCAATTCCACATTCTGCAAGCGCAGGTAGCTCGCATCTTCAACAAACCGCGAGTTGATATAAGAACCGTATTTAACACCGGCATCTTTTTTATATCCTTTTCGTGGAATTTCATTAGACGGATTATGCTGTGTCCACCTATCTTTTGAATCGATCAATCTGTTATCATCTTCCAAAACTACGCGCGACAAGTTCAATAAATCGTTACCGATAGAAGCATCGAAAAAGAATGAAAAATCGAAATCACGAATCTTGAAGTTATTACCCAAACCCAAGATCACATCCGGATTACCGTCACCAATCACTTCACGGTCATTGATAGTAATTTGTCCGTCACCATCCAAATCTTTAAATTTCGGGTCACCCGGAACTGAACTCGGCTGTGCAGCATACGTTTCTCCTGTCTGGATAATGCCATCAAATACATAACCATATAAAGAACTTAACGGATAACCCTCCTTCAACATAGCATATTCTTCCCAGTTATACCATCCTTGCGGACGAACTGTTTCGAAACGAGCTTCCCCCTGATTCAGTTCAAGCACTTTGTTTTTATTTCGGGAGATATTGAATGTTGTGTTCCAGCTAAAGTTATTATTCACAATATTGTTGGATTTAATAAACAGTTCAAAACCTCTGTTCTGGATTTTGCCATTATTACCAGTCATAGTCTGAAAGCCACCTGTAGAACTGGATACTGAGATAGGATTCAAAAGATCTTTCGTACGTTTATCATAATAGTCGAAATTCACTTCAATACGTTTATCAAGCAAAGAGAAATCGATCCCCAAGTCAAGCTGTGAAGTAGATTCCCATTTCAGATCTTTATTTTCGGGGTTGGAAGGATACATACCTTTTACGATCGAACCACCGCCCAAATATACATCTGTCATGGCAAATTTACGTTGTGAAAGATAATTACCGATCCCGTCATTACCGGTAACACCATAGCTGGCTCTCAGTTTAAAATCATAGAACAACGGTTTGATGAAGCTCATAAAAGGTTCGTCACCTAATTGCCACGCTACGGATGCAGAAGGAAAATATCCCCATTTATTACCCGGTCCGAAGTTTGAAGCACCGTCTGCACGAACAGAAGCATTGACAATATATTTCTGATTCAATACATATTCCGCTCTTGCAAAGAAAGAGGTTGTCGTATTATCCGATCTGGAAGAGTTGATCCATTGTACCGTCTGGGCTGCTCCCATATTATTGAAAGAGAATTCGTCTGTAGAGAAACCGAATCCCTGCATTCCGTTCTGTTCGTAAATATGTTTGGTATATGTCGTACCGGCAACTACTTTCACATCATGTTTTTCTGTGAACTGCTGGTGCCAGGTCAAAACAGCGTCCAATTGCTGTTTGTCATTCTTATAATTCCAGATCGTAGCCAGACCGTCATTGGCTTTACCTACATTCGTACTTTTCGGATAATACTTCTGATACTTTTCGTTATCATTACTGTATGTATATTGAACACGTGCGGTCAATGATTTCAGGATATCGGCTTCACCATACAAAGTTATATACATATTATTTGTAATATCTTCGAAATCCACATCGTTCAACTCACTGAAAATACCCGGTTTCTTTCCTTTCTTACCAAATACATCATCACCGGTAACAGTTGTCAGAGGAGACATCATGAAGATGTTATAAATAACGTTGTCGGTCGTTGTATTGGTTCCCATATTCAGGAAATTCTTATTGGAACGTGCCATATAAAGATTTGAGCCGAAACGAACCCTGTCATTCAATTTGTAATCCATATTCATACGACCGCTGAAACGGTTGAAATTCGTATTCTGTAACACACCCAGATCATCCAGATAGTTACCTGAAATAGACATAGTCATCTTATCGCTACCTCCGGTAATAGAGAACTGATGAGTCTGTGTCATTGCTGTTCTTGTAGTTGCATCGATCCAGTCTGTTCCTGCTCCCTTATATTGCAGTTCTTCCTGTGTATATGGCGGATTGCCGGTACTACCGTTGTCCTCCCAAACTTTCATGTTATATCCCATCACATCCTGTGCATCCATCAATTTCCAGGGATTCTGTAAATTCTTTACAGAAGCATTATAAGAATAACTTACATTGAATGCGCCTTTCGAACCTTTCTTCGTCGTAATAAGGACAACACCATTGGCACCTCGCGCACCATAGATGGCAGTAGCGGCTGCATCCTTCAGAATTTCGATCGACTGAATATCTTCAGGATTGATCTGGTTTCCGATCTCTGTCTGAAAACCATCGATTACATATAAAGGTTCGTTATTTGAACTGATGGAAGAAGCTCCCCTGACACGGATAGAAATACCTCCTCCCGGTTCCGTCGAGTTTTGTTTTACCTGAACACCAGCTGCACGCCCCTTTAACAATTGTGCCGTACTGGTTACAACACCAGCCTTTATCTCATCAGTTTTCAATGAAGTAATAGCCCCGGCCAAGTCACGCTTACGAGTGACGCCATATCCTACCACCACGACTTCATCAATATTCATGGCATCCTTTACCAATTTAATATTCAGGTCTGACATGCCATTCTTCACAGGAATCTCTTGTGTCACCATTCCTAAATAAGATATGGAAAGAGTTTCACCGGCAGAAGCCATAATAGAGAATTTTCCGTCCAAATCCGTTGTCTGGCCGTTCGTTGTGCCCTTTACCATTACTGCTGCTCCAATTAAAGGCTCCATCGTATCAGCCTCATAGACGATTCCGTTTATCTTTTGCTGTGCAAAACCTGCACACCAAACTAAACAGAGTAAATACAGAATTACAATTTTCCTCATAAGAATTTCAATTTAAGATTTATAAAAACCAAGGAATACTTATATAGATCTAAGATTCTAAAAATTAATTATTTTATGTATATAATCCATACGTCCACAAAAGTATAAGGTCCCTTTTTAAAAGGCGTCAAATCCTGTCTAAATCTGTTCCTCTATTGTCTATTTTGATCTATAAGTCCTAAAAACAAGGACTTATATTCACATAGAAGATGCATAATACTCATGTAAAATATATTTGAAAATTGATATTTAAATGTATCTTTGCATCAAAGAGAGATCAATGATTAAACATTTTATCACATTCTTATTTGGCCTATTTTCTATATGCGGATACGTCGATAGCGGTTGGTGTAATAATACCAATTACTATTTTAAGCAAATAGCAATAGAGAACGGATTATCGCAATCCAGTATCAACTGCATCTTATGTGATCACAAAGGTATGCTGTGGATCGGGACTAAATCCGGATTAAATCGTTTCGATCAATATGAACTAAAGAACTACTTCAATGAAAAAGATAATCCGCATTCTTTGCCCGGAAATTATATCCAGTTCATTGCGGAAGATCAGCAAAAAAATATATGGGTGTCCACCAATAAAGGACTTACCCTTTATAACCCTGATAGTAATTCTTTCAATCTGATCCTCAAAGAAAAAGCTTTGTCATATCTAAATCTGCCGGGACTGCTTTTAATAGGAACCGAAAATAATATCTATACATACGACCTCGAAAGCAAAAAATTACAGGATACAATCGGCCAGCAAGACGATAAACAGATGCAAGGAATTATCAAGTTACTTCCTTTAAACGAACACACGGTGCTTGTCACCACCAAGAATAACGGATTATTTGCCTACAACTACAAAACCGGTCACATAGAAAAAGTTCCGTTTGGTAATTATACCACTTTACTGGATATCTACCGGGGATCAGACGGATATATATATTTGTCGGCCTACAACAGAGGACTGTTCTGTTACAGTCCGAACGGAAAACTGATTGCCAACTATACCACCCGAAACTCCCAACTAAGCAATAACATAGTCCTAAACATCCTGGAAAAAGACGGGGAGATATGGATGGGAACCGATGGAGGAGGTATCAACATACTTACCCCCCAGACACAGGAAATCACATGTATCAAACATATTCCCGGTGATGCCGGCTCACTTCCGGTAAACTCCATCACTGTTCTTTATAAAGACAATGAAAACAATTTATGGGCTGGGAGTGTCAGAGGCGGTATATTCGGAATCAAAGAAACTTATATAAAAACCTATAAAGATGTCGCAATAAACAATACCAACGGACTCAGTGAAAAAGCGATTATCAGTCTGTATGAAGACGAGGACAGTATTCTGTGGATAGGAACCGACGGAGGAGGTATAAACCAGTATAATCCTTTCACCGGGCAATTCAGACATTACCCTTCCACCTATGGAGACAAAATTGCATCCATAACCTCCCTGTCTTATTCTGAACTGCTTGTTTCTTTATACAGTAAAGAAGTATTCATATTTGATAAAAAGACCGGAAAATACAAACCTTTCACCATCGTAGACAAAGAAACCAACATCGAGGAGTGTTATTCCGGATATATGCCTCTTACACATAAAGTCGCAAAAGATAAGATCTATATACTCTCTCAGAGTGCACTCATATACAATCCGGAAACCAAACAATTCTCTTCCCTTAAGATGAACGAAGGGGAACTCGATCCCGGAGCACTTAATCTGGTATATGCAGACGACTCTTTGACGTACCTGATAAAAGAGCACTATGTACTTGAAGGATTACAACAAAATGACAGTTTACATATCCTATTCAGCGTCGATCCTTCCGAAACAATCCATTCGCTTTCTTATGACCAAAAAGGTACATTCTGGATCGGTAGCGATCAGGGACTAAGTTATTACAACAAAGATGAAAAGGTATTACACAGGATCGAAACCAAGCTTTTCAATAATATTACCCAACTATTCCTCGACAATCAGGGTAGATTGTGGATATGTGCACAAAATATGCTCTTCTCCTATGTTATAAATGAGAACAGGTTCGTAGTCTGGAGTGAGTCGGATGGTTTTTCTCCCAACGAAATACTTTTCATGTATCAACAATCATCAAAAACCAACAATATTTACCTCGCAGGAACAAACGGCCTGGTAAAAATAGATAAAAACATATCCTATAACGACAAGGTACAACCACAAATAGAACTGACAGATATCATTTTCAACGGAAGTTCATATATGAGCCAACTCGACGGGAAAGAAAAAAAGATAAATATTCCCTGGAATTATACCTCTTTATCCATCACTATCAACCTTAACGAGAAAGACGTATTCCGGAAAGCACTATTCCGCTACAGTATAGCCGGGCTAAACAATCAATATATAGAATCCTACAATCATAAACTTGAATTACCTTCGTTAAACCCAGGTAGTTACTCCATTCTTGTATCCTGTAATACCAAAAGCGGTATATGGAGCCAACCTATAAAAATAGCCACGCTTCTTATCACTCCGCCATGGTACAAAAGTAACTGGTTTATTTCTTCCATGATCTTCTTATTTTTCATTCTATTGTCCGGTTCCGTCTATCTGATCATCAAGAAAAAAGAAAACAAGTTGAAATGGGAGATGAAAGAACATGAACAAACCGTCAATGAAGAAAAAATACGCTTCCTGGTAAATATCAGCCATGAATTGAGAACACCTCTGACACTGATATATGCACCCTTGAAAAGGCTTATCGACAGGAGTAACGAAACTTTAAGGCCGGAACTGATCCGGGAACAGCTAAACAGTATATACAAACAGGCTCGTCAAATGAAAAACATCATTAATATGGTTCTCGATCTGAACCGGATCAAAACAGGAGAAGAGCCTTTGCAAAAACTCCCCCATCAATTGAATGAATGGGTACGTTCCGTATCAGACGATTTCAGAAATGAATGCGAAGAAAAGAATATCAATTTACAATATCAACTGGATGATACGATCGAATATATTTGGTTCGATGAGTGGAAATGCCAGATCATTCTTTCCAATTTGTTGATGAATGCATTAAAATTCAGTGATCCACAGACAGAGATACGGGTAACGACCCTATTGATAGATAACGTAGTACGTATTTCTGTCAAAGACCAGGGCATCGGACTGCAAAATATCGATACCAATAAATTGTTTAACCGTTTTTATCAGGGAGAACACAACAAAAGCGGTAGCGGTATCGGCTTATCTTATGCCAAAATATTGATAGAAATGCATGGAGGGGATATCGGTGCCTACAATAACACAGATAAAGGAGCTACATTCTATTTTGAACTACCAATCTTAACTGAAACTTCACTACCTGAAGAGGTCATGAACGATAACAACAGTGAGAATATTCCTATCCCACTGGACATCTCTTCCATGGATATATCATGTTCAAACTATTCATTATTAATTGTAGAAGATAAGCAGGAACTCCGTACATTTTTAAAAGACTCATTCAAAGATGTATTCAAATACATCTATACGGCGGAAGATGGTATTTACGCATTAGATACTATAAAAAACAAACAGCCGGATATCATAGTGAGCGATGTCATGATGCCGCGCATGGATGGATATGAACTTTGTAAGAGCATTAAGAGCAATATTGAAATCAGCCATATTCCTATCATCCTGCTGACAGCCAAATGTGATCAGGACAGTACTTCTGCCGGTTATAAACTAGGAGCAGATTTTTACCTGTCAAAACCTTTCGAACTGGACTTTCTTCTTACAATTATTGTCAACCTGTTGAAAAGCAGAGAAGTCATAAGGCAAAAATATAAAGAAACAGCAACTGCCACTATCCTGCCCCAAGACTCAACGATTAGCAACGCTGACGAGGTTTTTATGACTAAACTGAACGGCTTAATCTACAACAACCTGTCAAATCCGGATCTGGATGTAAAATTCTTAATGGGAAATATGGCTATGAGTCGTGCTTCATTATATAATAAGGTAAAAGCACTCACCGATATGGGAGTGAACGACTATATCAATAAACTTAGAATAGAGAAAGCCTCCTCCTTGTTAATTCATACGGATTTGAGCATCTCCGAAATATCATTTGAAGTAGGTTTCACCTATCAACGCTATTTCAGTACTATTTTCAAACAGATAAAAGGGATGACACCCAGCCAGTTTAAAGAAGAGAGCAGAAATAAAAATAACGGAGTCCAACAAGAACTACGGTGATTTTTGCTAATAATATTACTGAATTAGTCTGTTTACCCTTGATTTCAACACTAATAATCGACAAAAAACATCTATGCAGCCATATTTTGAATGATTTTTGCTTCAAATAAGGTACATTTTAACCGTAGTTCTTGTTGATCTCTGGTAAAAAGACAAACGATTATAAAAGAAAATACGCCGCCGCTTCACAGCAACAGCGTATCCACTTAAACCGGTCAAACAATTCCAAAAAGGAATATATTTTACTTGAATCCCCTTATTCCCATAAAAGGGATATAACAATAATTGTCAGTCGATTACAGTTTCCTCGTAGTTTCTACTTTAGGAAACTGAAGTTTCCCGCATAGGGAACTAGCGTTTCCTCCCTGGGAAACTGTAATTTCCTCCTAGGGAAACCGGAGTTTCCTACGGAAGAAACTGCGGGGCACTCAGGGGCCGAATACGGGAACTCCTCTTATTTTACTTCTTCGAGTACGGAATAAGATTGCAATACATTATTATTGTCATATTGTTCTGTACGGACAACTCCAATGTTAGGAGCATACCATTCGTATCCGTAACCTTCGATTGTTTCTTTCGGGGAACGTGATTTGATTTTAAATTTTACCTTCGTACAATCGAATGTTCCTGCCGGAGTGGTAATCTCTTCCGTTTTCACATATTCGCGGTCGTAAATAGAAATATTCTTTCTGTCTTTACGATTCTTCTTTGAATAGATGTTGATTACCGCATCGTCGAAATAGACATCATCCGAAGAAGCTCCCTGCGCTACGCTCGGGTAATTGATCACGGCATCAGTTGCAGCCACTGCGGTATTCGTCGTTGTAACAAAGGACGGGTTGGACAGAACCTCTTTCATATCCATAAAGAATTCGCCATCCTGGCAAAAAGCTTCCAGCTCGCCTTTATCGATAACCGTTCCGCTATTATTGACGAACACGTAATCGGCTTCGACTTCCAGTCCGCCTTGTTTGTTTTCCACCTCATCCACTACATAAGTCATCACACCTGACAAGTTACCTTTGCCATCATAACTCTTTTTCACCAGTTTAGTACCTTTTGTCGTAGGGAAAAAGAATGTACAATCCTGTGCCATAGCCCCGCCTGCCAACATAGAGGCTAAAGCTAACAGTAAAACTTTAGATTTCATATTTCAAAACGTTTAAGTATTAATAATAAGCCGGATATCCAATGCCATGTTAGAACAGGGGAAGCCCCCGAATGTTCAGGGCTATTCCTTTAAAAATAGCAAAAGAATATCTATTTCAGCCTTATTTATAAGGAAAGGGGGCATCTAAAGGTACAACCATAAAAGTTAATTCCTAACTTTGGCGGTCTAAACAGTAATGTCTTATGGTACAAAGATTCGATTTCTTAGTGATAGGTTCCGGTATTGCAGGAATGAGTTTCGCACTTAAAGTAGCCAGTAAAGGGAAAGTTGCCCTGGTATGCAAAACTAATCTGGAAGAAGCTAACACATATTTCGCACAAGGGGGTATCGCCTCGGTGACAAACCTGATCGTCGATAACTTCGATAAACATATTGAAGATACAATGATTGCGGGCGACTGGCTCAGCGATCGCGATGCTGTTGAAAAGGTTGTGCGCAACGCTCCTCAACAAATCAAAGAGCTGATCAGCTGGGGTGTCGATTTCGATAAAGATGAAAAAGGGAACTTCGACCTGCATCGTGAAGGCGGCCATTCCGAATTCCGCATCCTTCACCATAAGGATAATACGGGTGCCGAGATACAGGACAGCCTGATACAGGCGATCCAAAAGCATCCTAACATCACTGTCTTTGAAAATCATTTTGCAATTGAAATACTGACGCAGCACCATCTGGGTGTCACCGTCACCCGCCAGACGCCGGATATAGAATGTTATGGCGCTTACATCATGGATCCGAACGGACGGATCGATACATTCCTTTCGAAAGTGACCCTGATAGCGACTGGTGGTGTCGGAGCTGTTTACCAGACTACCACCAATCCGTTGGTGGCTACCGGCGATGGTATCGCGATGGTTTACCGTGCCAAAGGGACTGTAAAAGACATGGAGTTCGTTCAATTCCACCCGACGGCATTGTATCATCCCGGCGATCGTCCTTCTTTCCTGATCACGGAAGCGATGCGTGGTTATGGTGGCGTTTTGCGTACGTTGGATGGAAAGGAGTTCATGCAAAAGTACGATAAACGTCTTTCGCTGGCTCCGCGAGATATCGTGGCACGGGCCATCAAGAATGAAATGGACACACGTGGTGACGATCATGTTTATCTGGATGTTACACATAAAGATCCGGAAGAGACGAAGAAGCATTTCCCCAATATTTATGAAAAGTGCCTGAGTCTGGGTATCGATATTACCAAGGATTATATTCCGGTTGCTCCTGCGGCGCATTATCTGTGTGGCGGTATCAAGGTAGACCTGGATGCCCGTTCTTCTATCGACCGCCTGTATGCCGTAGGCGAATGTTCCTGCACCGGTCTTCATGGCGGCAACCGCCTGGCTTCCAACTCGCTGATCGAAGCGGTTGTTTATGCCGACGCTGCGGCCAAACATAGTCTTAATATCATCGACTCATTAAGTTACCAGGAAAGTATCCCTGAATGGAACGATGAGGGTACCACTTCGCTGGAAGAAATGGTATTGATCACCCAGAGTGTAAAAGAGGTGGGGCAGATCATGAGTACATACGTCGGCATCGTCCGTTCCGACCTGCGTCTGAAACGTGCATGGGATCGCCTGGATATCATTTACGAGGAAACGGAAAGTTTGTTCAAACGCTCGGTCGCTTCAAAGGATATTTGCGAACTGCGTAATATGATTAATGTAGGGTATCTGATCATGCGCCAGGCGATAGAAAGAAAGGAAAGCCGCGGGTTGCATTATACGCTGGATTATCCGCCGGTGAAGAAATAACAGCACAAGTTGCATAATAAAAATAAAGGGAATGTAATCCGATTACCATAGTGTCATTCAGATTACATTCCCTTCTTATTTCCGGATATTCGTGTTTACTACAACATTAATTATATCCAGGGTTTTCAATAAGATCCGGATTAGCCCCTGTCCGTGTCGTCGTAATAGGAAAATAGTAATAATGCGGCCTGAACAAAGGAAGTGTTCCTCCATCGCCAAAAGAGATCTCCACATTTTCTATTATTCCCACTTTATACTTTCTTGTAGCATAATCCAGATAATAACGAATACCGGATCTTCCTCCCGTCAGAACCGTTTCTGCTTGTCTCCATCTTCTCAAATCCCAGTAACGGTGGCCTTCAAATGCCAATTCTACTTTTCTTTCCGCGCGAATAGCTTCCCTATCGATGTTCGTTTTGGAAGGCATCCCGGATCTGTTTCTAATCGTATTGACCGCGTCGAGTGCTTCTCCCGGCTTTCCTAATTCAAAAGCAGCTTCAGCCAGATTCAAAAAGATCTCTCCATAGCGGAACACTAAATAGTCGGTTTTCGAATTTTCTATACCTTCCATATTGTTGGCATCCGGATCCAGATATTTCATAACTCCGAAACCTGTACCGAAACGACCGTCTACACTTTGGTCACCTTGTGCCAATACTCCGTTATATGAACCTTCGGATTGAATCTCTCCATTTTCTTTTATAAGTCCGTTATAAAAAGTTATCGTACCTCCTTTCCAAGGTGTTCCTTCGGTATAGAAGGTAGCATGAAATCTTGGATCCCGGTTTCCCCAAAGTTCGTCTATGGAATAAAGACCGGATGTTAACTCTTGCCTGTCGATGGTTCCCGGAGTTCCGTCTATCTTTTCAAACGACTCGAGCATTTCCAGGTAAGGAGCATTTTTATTCCCTGCATTCCATGCCTGTGGTTTAGGTGATTGGGCAAAATCATATTTCCAGGCAATGCCACCATCGGAGACACCATTGTATTTCCGCGCCAAGATTACTTCCGGATTGTCCTTCACTAAAAAGATATTTTTAAAATTCTCCGTCTTATCCGCCTCTTTGTCATACAAGGTATACATACCTGAGTTTATAATCGCTTTAGATGCCTCATACGACTTTTGGTAATAGCTGTCAGCCATATTCTCCGGTATTCCCAACAAGCCGTCCAACTGCACCTTTCCATAGCGGGCAATACTACCTGCATATAGCGCAGCTCTCGATTGAAGGGCGTATGCTGCATATTTACTGATCCTGCCTAACTCAGCCGACTCGATTTGTTCCGGTAAATCTTTTACGATTTCATCTACTTCCGACAAGATAAAATCATAGATTTTCTGTTCTGAATTCCGCTTGGGATACAACTCTTCTTTCGGATCATTCAACTCTTGCACTTTGGTAATCAGAGGGACGCCTCCATATCTTTTTACCATAGCAAAATAATTGAAAACTCTTAAAAAGCGGGCTTCAGCAGCACGGGTTTTAATATATTCGTCGGAGGCATTCGCCATCTTTATATTGTCCAAGAAAATATTTATGTTCCTGATTGTCTTGTAAGGCAGCTCCCAGTATTCCAGTAATCCACCTCGTATAGTCCAGTTTCCTCCTTTATACCGGATGATGTCACCCCTGTTTTGAAGTCCCCAGTTATAAGTACACTCATCGGAAAGTTCATTTACATAAAACATTCCGACCTGGATGGCACTGTATTTATCCCATTCGGTACTTGTTGCATCATTGGTGAACACAGGTGTTTGGGCATATAGCTCGGCCAGATAACTGTCCATTAGACTCGGGTCGGACCACACATCCGAATCTGAAATATATCCTAACGGCTTTTTATCCAGAATATCGCAGGATGAAAGAATACAAGCCGATATAATTGCAAATAGAATCGTTCTTTTCATTTTCGTATTATTTTACGTTATTAGTACTAGAATGTTACATTTAATCCCAGGCTTATCGTTCTTTGCTGCGGATAATAATGCCCGATATTCGGTGCTTCAGGATCTATACCGTATTTACTCAGGTTGCTAAGAGTGAAGACATTAGTCCCGGATAAATAGACCCTGGCCTTTTCTATATTCATGGCTGTGATGAGTCTTTTAGGCAGATTATATCCAAAAGATGCTGTTTTCAAACGTATATAACGGGCTCTTTTGTAGAAATAATCGGAAGCGTAATTGGCTGTCGGAGCTATACTTCCAACACGCGGGATAAGGGCGTGAGGGTCGTTGTTCTCTTCCGTCCACCTTTCATTGAATGTTTCCCGAGTCACTTCAAGGGATAAATTCGAATAATAGTCGAATGCCCCCTGGAATAAGAGAGACAAATCGAATCCCTTATATTTCAGGTTGAAGTTTGCACCGAACATCCAGTTAGGAATACTGCCTTTCCCTATTTCGACCTGGTCGCGCCAGTCTAATACCTTATCTCCATTGGTATCTACCAGACGGACATCTCCAGGTCTCAGATTTTTATTACCACTGCCATCCTGGTCGAAACCAAGTGCATCGATTTCTGCCTGGCTTGTAAATAAACCGTCCGATTTATATCCGAACACACGATCAACCCACTGGCCGGAACGCTTTTCTATACGGATTTGATCCGGGTCGGTATACTCTGGCTCTTCATAATGACCGTATTTAGCTCTCGACCAGGATATGTTGCCACTAATATCATATACAAAGTCTTTCACATTTCCCGAAGTACCAAACAGTAATTCGAATCCTCTGTTATTGATACTGTTGAGGTTTTCTTCCGGTAGGACAGCACCAAAAGAAGAAGGTAGAGAGGATTGCCGCTTGGCAGGGATATCTTTCCGATCCCGGTAAAAAGCTTCTGCAACACCATAGAGCTTCCGGTTAAAGAGAGAAAAATCGACTCCGACATTGTAGATATCCATCGTTTCCCAAGTGAGGAAAGGATTGGCAAGCCCAGTAGAAGCAAGTCCTTTAATAATATTGCTCCCGTACATATATAATTTATTGAAGTTATAACCGGTCAGATACTGGAAACTACCGACGGCATCATTACCCGAACGCCCATAACTGGCTCTTAACTTCAAATTATCCAATACATCCATATTCTTCATGAAGCGTTCTTCAGACATCACCCATCCTAAAGAAACACTGGGGAAATAACCCCACCTGTGACTTTTAGCAAACTTGGCCGAAGCATCCGCACGGATAATTGTTTCGATCAGATATTTCCTGTCATAGGCATAGTTGAACCTGCCGACGAAACTCATACGCCCCATTTCGTAGGCATCCCCGTCATTATACATACCGATCGTGCTTCCTCCAAACAGGTAATCGATCTCCGTTGAAAGGAAATTTGTTCTTCCGGCCGATATATTATCGGTACGATAATCGATACATTCGAAAATACCGGCAGCTGTCAGGTGGTGCTTTTCATTGAATATGCGATCGTAGTTGACCATTCCCTGGAGAGTCAAAGTATGGCTTTTTGAGACAGTATGGGTTAATCGGGAAACATCGCCGAATGCTCCGGCCAGTGTGTAGGTATCACTCTCCGGATCCCATGTGTACAAGTCGACCGGCTTGGTAAAGTTTTTACCGAATTTGTAATCCAATACATAGTTCGCGAAGAATTTAGCAGATAAACCTTCTACCTGCAAAACCTTATAGTTCAATGACCCTGTAGCCTGGAACTTCTGATTACGGCCTTGATAATACCCGGACAGTTCGCTGTTTGATGTGATATGTAGTCCACCCATTCCGCCGCCATGGGCAAATGGTATCTTAGTAGGATCCGGAAAACTGGAATGATAGATAGGCAAAGTAGACCAGTAATCTTCCCACATATATCCACCCACTCCCATATCACGTGCTGGTGTATTCTGGTCTTCAAAAATACCGACTACATCCAACTGGAATGATAAACTGTTATTGATTTTTGCATCTATATTCGATTGCAGATTATACCGACGGTAATTACCTCCATGCTTCTTTATCATTGTTTGCTGATCCATGAAACCGATAAATCCGTAATATTTGATCTTATCGGATCCCCCTCTGACGGAAAGATTGTATTGCTGCTGTGGTGACCAGTTCCGCATCAGCACATCATACCAATCCGTATTCGGATAAAGCGGATTCGTTCCTTTATAATATTCTTGCATAGCCTCTTTGGTATAAGGGGCATTCTCTTCAGTACCTCCGCCATTAAAATGGGATTCACGCTTTATTTCCACATATTGCCCACTCGATAACGGTTTCAGAATTTTAGTCACTCCCTGGAAAGTCCCGGAAACGTTTAATGAGAACATAGGTTTCGAGTCTATACCCCGTTTGGTTGTTACCAAAATAACACCGTTACCGGCTCTTGCTCCATAAATAGAAGCCGAACCATCTTTCAGGATGGAAATAGATTCTATCTGGTTGGCATCAATATTATTAAAGTCGGATTCAACGCCGTCCACAATAATTAATGCATCTCCGAAACCACGTATTTTCAGGGCAGCAGCATCAGCACCCGGCTGTCCGCTGGACTGTACTGCAACCAAGCCGGGAAGACGTCCAGCCAATGCATTTGAAGTACTGGCAATCGGGGAAACGGTTAGTTCTCCAGATTTGATATTCGAGATAGCTCCGGTCATATTCCCTTTCCGTTGAGTTCCGTAACCTACTACAACGACTTCGTCCAATGCCTGCATATCTTCTCTGAGCGTAACCGATATCTGATCTTTTCCGGTTACTTTAACCTCTTGTTCGTTATATCCGATATAAGATATCTGTAAGGTTGCATTGATAGCTACCTCTAAAGAGAAAGTGCCGTTTACATCGGTTACCGTACCGTTGCCGGTTCCTTTTTCCACAATATTAGCTCCGATTACCGGTTCTCCATGCTGGTCTTCAACGTATCCGCGGATACGTTTTTTCTGTTGTTGCGGTAAGGATTCCCGCTTCATCAGCATGATATTGTGGCCCTCCATTGCATAAATGATATCCGAGTTTTCAAATATCCTGCGTAAAACTTCAGACACAGGCGTATCCGATAGTTTCAGGGAGATTTGTTGACTCAAATCCACTTTTTTATAGTTATAAACAAAAAGATAATCAGTCTGTTCCTCTATTTGTTTAATAACATCCCGTACCTGTACGTTCTCTGCATCAATATGGATACGCGCATTCTGCGAGTTTGCATTAAAAGCAAAAACCGTTGATACACACAGTAGTATAAAAGCAAAGGTTAACTTCATAACTCTATAAAGGTGTTTAAATTCGCTTAATAACAGGACATAACATGTCCTTGTACATTTTTTTTTCATAAATTTGTACTGATCTAAAATGTTGGTACTTGATTTAAATTCGCTAATTACGTCGTAGGCCGACATTTGGCCGGATTATGGTTGCAACATAATCCGGTTTTTTTAGGTTCTTTCTTATCTTCTAATCATAGGCTTTCTATTTTATTGTTATCAGGTTTAATTCATTATCTATCTTATAAGAGAATTTGTGCTCCAGCTGTAATACTTTCAGCACATGTTCCACGCCGTCTTTTACCCGGAATTTACCAGAATAGGATTCTTTCAGGAAAGGCAATGCCGCCACCTCGATTTTTACATCATAATAGAGGCACAATTTATGGATGATCTCCTCTATCGGTGAATTGGTAAAACAGAGTAATCCTTCTTTCCATTTAAAATAATCCATATCCTTTATTCCTGTGGATATGTATTTCCCGGAGACCAATCGTATCTGTTCTCCCGGCTTCATCTTGTAAGTGTTGGAAGAGTTTACAGAGGCCAGTTCAACAACCCCTTTCAACAAGGAGATTTCAAATTCCGGGACTTCCGAATAGGCAGAAACATTAAATTCCGTCCCCAAAACCTTTATATTCATTTTCTCTGTCTTTACTATGAAAGGAGACTTCTCATTACGCTTAACTTCAAAGTAAGCTTCGCCATCGAGTTCGACCTGGCGGCTGCTTTTCTGGAAAGTGACGGGATAAACCAATCTGGATTGTGCATTCAACCACACTTTCGTACTATCCGGAAGAGTCAATTCCGCACGCTGTCCTGAAGGAACAAACAATGTCTGATACAAAGGAATATCCTCTTCGGTTTCCTTCTTATCCAATAACGACCTTCCCCCTATCAATATGAGTACAATAGCCGCAATCTTCAACAACTCGATCGCAATCCGTTTCAGGGATACAGATGTATTCATCTTCCTTTGGATTTGTTGTTGTTTCGATTGATTCATGATGGAAATATCATACAGCTTATGTAAAGACATAAATTCCTTGACATGCTTTTCATCCTGATCCAGCCAGTCGACAACAGATTCTATTTCTTCTGTCGTGACACTACCTTCAATATACCGTTGTAATAGTTTTTTATCCATTTGCATATTTTTATCAGCTTCTTGTTAATATAGACAACACAGCAATAAGAACCCCTAAAAGCAAAAAATCTTTTTTCTACGATTTTTAGGCCCCAAACAAGAAATAAAATATCGGCAAGTAATCTTTTAAAGCAATTCGTAAAGCTTTTAATGACTTTGTTATATGATATTCAATACTTTTAGGAGAGATAGATAATTCTTCGGCTATTTCTTTTACAGATAGTGATTCATAACGGCTCATCTCAAAAACACGACGGGTTTGGTCAGGTAAGGATTGTAATGTATCCTGAATAATACGTGTTATTTCGGAAGAAAAGATTTCCTGCGGGTCGCAAGCTTCCAAGGTTGTGATACGATAATCCAAATCTCTCACCATCTTGGACGACATTGTTTCGATAGCCTTTTTTCTTACTTCCTGGTGCTTCAGGTAATTCAGAGTGTTATTTCTCAAAATAGTCAGAAGTAATGATTGGGGGTGCTGTATGGTTTCTTGTTTTGAGGTTTCCCATAATTTAATAAGAGCTTCGGATACAATGTCTTCTACCATCATATCATCTCTGATGTATGACTTTACAAACAAGAAGGAACGCTTGTAATAATTCGTATATATTTCACTGAAGCTAATAGTACTCATTGTACACGATCTCTCTCCGGGTTGATAGCAATATTCAGCAAAAGTAATTTTTATTTGATAATCACAAAGTTAAATTGCAAAATATCTCTATACCGACACAGAAGAGACCGCCTATCACCCACTCTTTCAAGGTTGATAAACGGTCTGTCACTTACAAATATGAATATGTTTATTTAAATGTTCTGACCTTATAGAGATCTATATCTTCAATTGTCAAAACTTTCTTAGGATTTTCCATATAAATATGATGTGTCCAAAAATTAATTTCAGCTTGTGTATATACCATATATCCTGTTTCTTTATTATAATTAACCGACTTGATATTCTCCCTGTCTGCCAGCGGTTCAAATGTAGTAAAAGACTCTTTGGCTATATCAAACCAGTAAACGCCATTATGCCCTGTGAAAATAAGTTCGTTGTCAGTAACAGCAATCAAATCATGCCCTCTCCCTATGGGTGTTTTCCAAACTTTTTCCAAATGAAGAGATGGTGAAGATGTTTCCCAATCCTTCAGTGAATAAGCACGCAGTTCATCAAAACCTAATGCATACAAAGTTTCATTGCTTTCTTGCCATACCGCTCCATGTCCGGAATAAAGGCTATCTTTAAAAAGCACCTGTTCAGGTTTTTGAATATCATATAGTTCCAGACTATTCCCCTCCACGCTGGTAGATAAAGCGACAACAATTCGTCCATTAGGCAATAAATCAGCAGAATGTGCCATCGGTACACGTGCATAAAACAACGTTTTTTTACTTTCCCTATCCAACAACAAAACTCCTCCACTGGAAGATGTCAACAAAATTTTTGAACCATTATCCACAGGTTTACATTCATCTAATGATTTCATATACTCTTTATACTCAACAGGAACCTGAGAATCCAGATCTTCTGAAGCTTTCCAACTCCACAGAATATCTATATGATGGTCTTCCGATTCATCAACATTAATAATCAGAGCCTGATCTTCGCCACAAACAATAATTTCCTTTGCTTTTGATTTTCCACATCCGGATGACAGTAGCAGGAATAAAGTCGCCAAACAATAAATAAGTCTTTTCATACCTCACAATTTTTAATTTGTTAATTAAAGAAGTTACATGTATATCTTATGACAAGATCAAGGCATTATTCCCTAAATAGATTTTGAACAAACATTGCATATCACAGCCGCATTCCGTTCATACCACAGATGGATTCCGTTTGTTTCACAGTTGAGTTTCTTTCATACCACAGCTGTGGTATGAAAAGGGAATGCAGTAGTAAGTAGCACTACTCGCCGGGGAAATGACAATATCCGGCAGGTAATCGACTATACCCCAAGGGTAATGGAGACTATAAGGCATTATATCGTGACGGCGATACCCCGAACTGGTTCATAAAATGCTTACGGAACGTTGTTATGTCGTTATAGCCTACCATTTCTGCAACTTCCTGGACAGAATACTTCCGCTGCATGATCAATGAAGCCGCTTTACTGATACGGATGCTGCGGATCACTTCTATGATGGACAGGTTACTTTGCTGTTTGATCTTCCGGTATAAAGTCGGCTGGCTTATATTCAAGAATCCGGCAAGAGCTTTCGCGCTGAAATCGGGATTCGTCAGATTGGCTTCGATGATGTTGATAACCTGTTGCATGAATGGATCTTTCCCTTCCTCCTCCGGCTCTTCTGCCGTATGTTTCAGCATCAATGTCTTTGTATAAATACGTTTCAACTGCTCCCGCATACGGATCAGATTCTCGACTTTTGCTTTGAGCACTTCCGGGTTGAACGGTTTCATCACATAATCGTCCGCCCCCATCCGGGTACTCTTCAACAGATCCTCCTCTTCAGCCTTTGCCGTAAGCATGATGACAGGGATATGGGCTGTCTGCAAATGTTGCCTAATCTCCCGTACATAAGCAAATCCATCCATTACCGGCATCATTATATCCGAAACGATCAGATCGGGGATTTCTGTTATGGCCGTCTCCACTCCTTCCTTTCCGTTATGCGCTTCCAAAACCTGATATTCCTTGCTGAATAAGGTATTGATATAACCCCTTATTTCATCGTTATCCTCTACTATCAGAAGCTTTTTACCCGAATTCGGTTGGGAAGGTTCACTCTGCTTCTCCACATCAAAATAAGTATCCTTTCCATCCGGCTCCTGTGTTTTTTCAATCAATTCATAGTGATCATCCCTGAAATGCTCTTTTCCACATGGGATATAAAGAGTAAATTCTGTCCCTTTATCCGGAGAACTCTCCAATAAAACATTCCCGTGATGCATATCCATCGTGTTTTTTACGATACGTAAACCGATACCCATCCGGGTAGAAAATGAGGGTTCATTCTTCCCCGTAATAAAAGAATCGAAGATATGTTCCTGCAACTCTTCGGCAATTCCAGGGCCATTGTCTGCAACAGAAAGAAGACAGTACTTTATTCCGTCGAGTTCCTTTTCGGATAATGAAACGCTTATTTTTCCGTTGCTGGAAGTATATTTGAAAGCATTCGATAAAAGATTTCTTAAAGCGGATTCTATCTTTCCACTATCTATCCAAAGGTCGAGGGAGCGGATACCAGAGTCCAGGATGAACTCTGTATTTTTTATTTCAGCCATGTGTTTAAAAGATTCCATAACCTTCTTAACTAAGTCAACAATATCAACTTCTGACAAATGAAGTTGCACCATTCCGGCTTCTATTTTCTGAACATACAGGAGCTGGTTCACCAGAGTAGATAATGAAGAGGCATTTTTATAAACAAGCGACAGTTTTTCGTACATAGTTTGTGAAAGACGATCAGCCTGCAACAACTCCTGTAAGGGAGAAAGAATTAATGTCAGCGGCGTACGGAGTTCATGGGATACATTGGTAAAAAAGTTCTCACGCTCCCTGTTGATTTGCTTTTCCTTTTCGCGTTCCAGATTGGCCACAAACAACTCATGCTTCAAACGTTCCTCTTTTCTCAGGCGGGCTTGCTGGATCTTTACACGACGCATCCAGTAATACAAGGCCAGCACAACAAAGATGAACGCAATCAACCGGAACCAGACCGTTTCGTACCAATGAGGCAAAATCCTTATAGCAAACGACGTTACATCACCGCTGGAACCGTCCGGGAAGATACTTTTCACTTCAAACAGATATTCGCCCTCAGGAAGATTTGTATAGGAAATCTTCTCGCCTTCCCCCGAAATCAGCCACTCCGATTGATAAGGAGCCAGACGGTAGCTGTATTTCTGTAACGTTTCCGAATAAGTCAGATTACTGAAAAGCAGAGAGAAGCTATTATTCATACCGGATAATATCAGATTATGCACATAAGGAACTCCTTCCGTAAGAATGACCTGATCGTTTATTTTCTCCCCAATTTCAACCGGTTTATTATCTACCTCTATCTGGGTTATTACCACTTTATCCGGCACGGGATGTTCGTCCATTACGTCTTCTGACGTAATGTAAGTCATGTTCTTATTATTACCCCAAAACAAATAATCATGATACAGCATTACCGAACGGTTATTCCCTGATATATAGTAGTTATAAAACAGCTTCTGATGTTTACTGTAACGACAGACACTGGAACTGGAGCCCAACCAAAGATGTCCTTTCGTATCTTCGCTGATACAACCGATAAAATTGCTGCTTAAACCGTCGTGCGTTGTATAGAAAGTATCGATCCGGTTGGATTCAACATCCAGAACACCGAATCCATCCGTATATCCGATATAAAGATTCTTATCGGAAGAAGCAAAAAGGGCACGTATCTCGCGTGCCGGGATATCGGCTTCCTTCTCAAAATCTGCTTGCAAACTCTCTTTGGCCGGATTGAATTTCTTTAACCCGAACGTGGTTCCCAACCATAAGTTTTTATCGGGAGTTTCCGTTATTGCCCGGATTATACCGGGACGAACCTCATAACGTGTGAATTGCCCGGATGACTTATCAAACAATAATAATCCATCCGACGTACCCAGCCATAAACGTTCCTGACTATCGACGAATAGAGACCATATAGAGCCATTCCATGCCGGATTATCAGACAAACGTATCGGGTAGACAGTAAATGTTTTACCGGTTGAGTGATAACGGATCAATTCCGAATTGGTATTTCCAAACCAGAGATCACCCGCTTTATCAGTTATTGCGCTTAATACGGTATTTCCGGCTTCGTTCGGAACCAGTTCAAAAGACAACCGGTGTTGCGGGTCAAAGGCTTCCGTACTTCTCATAATTCCTTTGTGGAAGGTTGCCAGCCAGATATGGTTCTCCTTGTCGGTGGTCATCGCACATATTTCATTATGCGTATCCTGATGGAAACGTTGATAAAACTGCTTTCTTAAATCGGAAGAATACACACCACCTCCCTGTGTTCCGATCCAAAGAAGCCCATCTGCATCATAATAAGCCGAGATCATACGGGTTTCCAGATTCCGGTGAAGCTGTGAAGCCGTATTATTATAGACTTCCGTTGAATATTGGGTAGGATCTTCCTTATCAGGAATCAGGATAGCATATCCATTCCAGGTCGCTGTCAGGTAACGTCCGTTACTGAGCGGAACGATCTCATAAACATCCCAGTGTGACAAGGAATTCTTTTTGTTCTTAGGATCATACGTGTATTGTGAATAAGTATCCAAGACAGGATTGTAGCGGATCGCCCCGTTTGCCCAGGTGGAGATCCAGACATAACCCTCTGAATATAAGAGGCGATTGATATGTATTTTCTTTACTTTGGGTAAATCTCCTTTATTCAGAACGGTGTAGGAAGCAGGATCGAAAGCAAGAATATTTCCCCAGTCCGTTCCGATATATATAACTCCATCCGGCGACTGGCAAAAAGCCAGAAAGTTTGTCCCTTCATCAACCAATGAAGCAAACTCCATTTCTACTTTCAGACTCACTTCTTTAATATTTCCTGTTTTATCTTTCACATAATCTACTGAAACCAGAGAAAGATTATCATAAGAAAGCGACCAGAAAGAAGAGTCATTTTGAATTAGTACATCCTGGACTCTGGTATCTTCATCCTTCTTTCCGGCATAATGAATTGGGACAAACCGCTCCAGTCTACGGTCAAAACAATAAATTTGCTGATTGGCTATCAACCAAAGGAAGCCGTTGGGTGTTTCGCGTATCTGCGAAACCTTCACATAGTTGTTATCCGGCCCGAAGTTCTTCATATTTTTTCCGTCATAACGGCTCAGGCCGTTATCCGTACCAAACCACATAAAACCGTCACTGTCTTTATGGATACAGGAAACGGTATTATCAGCCAATCCGTTCTGCATGGTAAGCACCCGTATATCCTTCTCAAAAAAAGCATATCCGGAAGTATAACAGAAGGCAAACAATAATAACGCAACGATAAATCTCCCCATACATAAAACGATAAGTCATACAAAGAAAGAAAAAAAGAGGGAGAATAATCCTAATCGGAGTAAATAAAACTGACGAAAAAGAGCAAATGATTAAAACACCAGTCATTTGTGAATAAATCACCCATCATACTGTATATCAATAAGTAAATTAAAGAGAACACCCGCTGTTAATGAATAAAACACCTGTTATCCCATCTGTATATACCCGATACTTTTGCTTACAAAGATTATTTAAAATTAGTATTCACAACCTTAAAACTAAAAGAGGATGAAGAAAAGAGTCACATTATTAATTGCGCTGCTGATGGCCAGTATATCCTATATATACGCGCAGCAGTTGACCATTACTGGTACTGTTATTGACAAAGGCCTGGGCGATCCGGTTATCGGAGCGACCGTTCTCGTGCAAGGAACCACCAACGGGACTGTTACAGACATGGACGGTAAGTTTTCTATCAACGCTTCCAAAGGAGATGTATTAAATATCTCCTATATCGGCTACCAGCCACAAACCGTTAAAATAGACGGTACACAACAGGTTTACACCATTCAATTGGGAGAAGACACACAGGCACTCGATGAAGTGGTTGTTGTCGGTTTCGGAACACAGAAGAAAGTGAACCTGACCGGAGCTGTTTCCACAGTCGATACCAAAGCATTGGAATCGCGCCCCGTAGCACAGGTAGGACAAGCCCTGCAGGGAGTTGTTCCCGGTTTGAACCTTTCGCTGAACAACCAGGGGGGTGCATTGGGTAACGCCTTGAAAATAAACATCCGCGGTACAGGCACGATCGGTGAAGGTTCGAACGACGCCCCGCTGATCCTGATCGATGGAATCGAAGGGGATATGAATGCTTTAAACCCGGATGATATCGAAAACATCTCCGTACTGAAAGATGCAGCCGCATCCAGTATTTACGGTTCACGTGCTCCATTCGGCGTAATCCTTATTACGACCAAAAGCGGAAAAAGCGGAAAGACACAGGTTTCTTATAATAACAGTCTCCGCTGGTCTACGGCAACCAATCTGCCTGATATGATGGATTCTTACACATTTGCCAAGTACTTTAATGCAGCCGCGTTGAACAGCGGACAGGACAGCCCGTTCAATGACGAAACATTAGGACGCATTATCGCTTATCAGAAAGGAGAACTGTCGACAACCACTGTTCCTAATCCGGGTAACGGCATGTACGAATTCCATCAAAGGGCGAACGACAATCAGAACTGGACACGCAACCATTTCAAAACGGGTTTCAGCCACGAACATAATGTAAACGTAAGCGGCGGTACTGAGAAGCTTACCTATTTCATGTCGGGTGCCTTCATGGATCAAGGTGGTAACATGCGTTACGGTGATGACGACTTCAAACGTATGAACGCATCAGCCAAGATCAACTCGAAGGTGAACGACTGGTTGCAGATCGGCCTAAGCACTCGCTTCATCCGTGAAGAACTCGACCGTCCGACTTACGCAAACGATGATCCGGACAATACCACAAACGGTATCCAGGTCGGTTTATATTACCACGACATCTCACGTACCTGGCCGACTATGCCTCTCAAAGATCCGAACGGGCATTACATGCGTAATTCCAAAATCATCCAGATCGAAGACGGAGGACGTTACAAACGCAGAAAAGACATAATCTATACACAGGCAAACGTAACCATCACCCCGTTGAAAGACTGGAACATCCGAGGAGACGTAAGCCTGAAGGCAGAACATATAAACAAAGACGAAAACCTGGCTAAAATCTATGAATGGAACTCAAAGAACGAACCGGTGCCTTTGGCATTTGCCGGTAGCTACGGTCCTGGTGCAACGTATGCATGGTCTTCCGCACAGGACAACAATCTGTTGACAACCAGCTTGTATACCGATTACTTCAAGTCGTTCAACAAAAACAACTTTAAAGTGATGGTCGGCTTCAACACCGAACTCTACAAGCAGAACTATGTGTATGCTAAACGTGACGATGTAATCAGCGACGAAGTGCCGAGCATCGATACCAGTATGGGTAAAGACTATACGTCGGCCAACAAAAAGGAATGGGCCACCGCCGGTTTCTTCGGACGTTTGAACTACGACTACGACGGTCGTTACCTGGCTGAGATCAATATTCGTTACGACGGTTCTTCGCGCTTCCTGCGTGACAAACGCTGGAATGTATTCCCTTCTTTCTCGCTGGGATACAACATCGCACGTGAAGCATTCTGGGAAGATCTGTCGGAATACGTAGGCACTTTGAAACCTCGCTTCTCATGGGGTAAGCTGGGTAACCAGAACACCAAGGAGTTCTATCCGTTCTATCCTTCCCAACCACTCGGACTGAAAGATGGTAAATGGTTGATCGGCGGGCAGCAACCGACCACGGCAACTGCTCCGTTGATGGTCAGCGACCTGATGACCTGGGAAAAGATCACAACAACCAACATCGGTTTCGACTTCGGTGCTCTGAACAACCGCCTGACCGGTTCATTTGAATGGTATATGAGAAAGACAGACGATATGGTAGGCCCTCCCGAAGAAAAATCACCGATTATCGGTATCGACAACGGCAAACTGCCGCGTATCAACAACGCAGCCATGCAAAGCAAAGGTTGGGAACTCGCTTTAACCTGGAACGACCAGATCGGTAAGGTGGGTTATACTGTCGGATTTACATTGGCGGATGCCCGTACCAAGATCACTAAATACCCGAATGACGCGCAGATCATCGACCGCAAGAACTCGGACGGCATCATGGAATACGTTCCTTACAACGGCAGATACATGGGCGACATCTGGGGCTTCGAAACCATCGGCATAGCCAAGACCGACAAGGAGATGCAGGATCATCTGGCTACGACAGACCAGTCACAGATCGGTAGCAAATGGGGCGCAGGCGACATCATGTACAAGGACATCAACAACGACGGTAAGATCACAACCGGTTCCAATACGGTAGGCGATCCGGGCGACCGCAAGATCATCGGTAACGAGACTCCGCGCTACCAGGTAGGTATCACACTGGGAGCCGACTGGAACGGTTTCGACTTCCGCGCTTTCTTCCAGGGCGTTTGCAAACGCGATGTCTGGTTGGACGGTAACTTCTTCTGGGGTGCTGTAGGCAGCGGTCTCTGGCAATCTATCGGATATAAGGAACATTTCGACTACTTCCGTCCGGAAGGCGACGACATGGGTGCCAACCTGAATTCTTACTTCCCGAAACCTTACTTCGATGCCAATGCGACAAAGAACCAGAAGGTACAATCCGGTTACCTGCAAAGCGCAGCATACCTGCGTCTGAAGAACCTGCAAATCGGTTATACCGTTCCTAACCACCTGACATCAAAAGCAGGTCTGAGCAAGGTACGCGTATTCTTCTCCGGCGATAACCTGTTCACCATCTCTTCTATCTTCGGCGTATTCGATCCCGAAGCAGTAGGCGGAGAAATGGGTGCCGGTAAGATCTATCCGCTATCAAGAACACTGTCATGCGGTGTAAATGTTTCATTCTAATAAATAAAAGCATCATGAAAAGACAATCAATCATCATATTATCGCTGGCAGTCGGCTCGCTAAGTTTCACTGCGTGTAACGACTTCCTCGACCGTGAACCGCTATCGTCCGTAACTTCGGAGCATTATCTGAACACAGAAGCGGAGTTGGCCAGCTTCGGAGCCGCACAATACGATGCGCTTCCGGCACATAAACCGGGTGAATACAGTATCGGTGTATTCAAGACCGACAATAACAGTGACAATCAGTGTTCCACAACAGAAGAAGATAACTTCGTTCCCGGCGAACGCCGCGTACCGACCAGCGGAGAATGGGACTTCAAGAAGATACGCGACTGCAACTATTTCCTTGAAACCGTATTGCCTAAATACGAAGATGGAAAGATCAGCGGCGTAGACGGAAACATCCGCCATTATATCGGAGAGATGTATTTCTTCCGCGCATTCCAGTACTTCACCTTCCTGAAGAAGTATGGAGACTTCCCGATCGTCGACAAAACACTCTCGGACGACTATGCCGAACTGGCCGAAGCCAACCAGCGCCGTCCGCAGAACGAAGTGGCACGCTTCATCCTCGCCGACCTGGATAAAGCAACCGAGATGTTGAAGGAAACAGCTCCCGAAGCTAACCGCCTGACAAAATACGCAGCTCTTCTTTTGAAGTCGAGAGTAGCCTTGTACGAAGGAACCTGGTTGAAATATCACGCAGGAACCGACCGCGTGCCGGGTGGACCGGGATGGCCGGGTGCCAACGCCAGTTACCTGAACGGTTTTAGCATCAACCTGGACAGCGAAGTGCAGTTCTTCCTGACAGAAGCCAAGAATGCCGCAGAACAAGTGGCCGACAAGTTCCCGTTGGGCGATTACTCCAGCATGTTCAACAGCATCGATCTGTCGGACAAGCCCGAAGTCATTCTTTGGAGAAAGTATGACATCGGACTGAAAATATTCCATTATGTGGTATCTTATCTGCAAGCTGTTTACCCGGGTGGCAACGGTTGTGGTAATACGGGCTTTACCCGTTCGCTGGTAGAAAGTTATCTGATGAAGAACGGTCTGCCGATCTATGCCGCCGGTTCCGGTTATAAAGGTGACAAAACGCTGACTGATGTGGCTACCGACCGCGACAACCGCCTGCGTGAATCCATGAGTATCACTGGCGACCAGATCAACCCGAACAATATATTCAGCCGTCCGGGTATCACAATCATCGCCGAGAATAAGAACACAACCGGCTATTGCCTGCGTAAAGGTTTAAATCAAGACCCGAACATGGGAGCAACCCTGCCGAGCAACACAGGTTGCGTTATCTTCCGTGCCGCTGAAGCTTATCTGAATTATATCGAAGCTCACTATGTACTGAACAACTCGCTGGATGCCAAGAGCATCGCTTACTGGAAAGCCTTGCGCAACCGTGCCGGTGTAGACAACGATATACAGAAGACAATCGCGGCAACCGATCTTTCGAAAGAAAACGACTTCGCCGTATATTCCGGTGATCAGCAGGTGGATGCTACCTTATATAACATCCGTCGTGAACGTCGTTCGGAATTCATCGCCGAAGGTTTACGCCTCGACGACCTGTACCGCTGGAGAGCGCTCGACCGCATGAAGGACTACCAGGTGGAAGGTTTCAACCTTTGGGACGAACAATACAAACTGTATGACGACCTGAAACCAGAAGGAGAAGCCGACGAGCCTAACGTTTCGAGCAGTAATTCGAGCAAGTATCTCCGCCCGTACCAGATACACCGTAACAACAAAGCGTTCAACGGATATACCTTTATGAAAGCTCATTACCTGGCTCCTATCGCTTACGACGTGATCCGTCTGAGTACACCGGAAAAGGGTGGCGATATAAGCACTGCTTACATCTACCAGAACCCGGGTTGGGAAGTCCAGGCGGGAACAAGTGCTAAGAAGTAAGGCATCTACTAACAGCTACAATACGAGTAAGTAACATTTAAGTCCCTACTCTTTCCTCTTTCGGCAAATGGAAAATAATCTTTCGACTATTGGGAAAAGATTATTCGACAATAGTCAAAAAATCATTTGCCAACTGTCGAAAGATGAAAAGGTAGGGTACTAAACAATAGAAGTTCACCATGAAACAGTTACCCCAACAGCTCTTATTACTTACTTCCTGCCTATGTATCAACGCAACACAGGCACAGAAGAAGATTGAAACACCTAACCTGGTGTTCATCATGGCCGATCAATGGCGCGGACAGGCAATAGGTTGCTTGGGACTGGAGCCGGTACAGACTCCCAATCTCGACCGTCTCGCCGCCGAAGGGGTCTATTTTACGGATGCAATCAGCAGCTATCCCGTCTCCTCCCCTGCCCGGGGAATGCTGATGACGGGCATGTACCCGACAAACAGTAAGGTAACAGGCAACTGCAATTCAGCCACGGCTCCTTACCATGTGGAGCTACCCACCGAAGCCCGTTGCTGGTCGGATGTGCTGAAAGACCAGGGATATGAACTGGGATATATCGGGAAGTGGCATCTCGACTCTCCTCACCAACCTTACATCGATACCTATAATAACAAAGGCAAAATAGCCTGGAACGAATGGTGCCCCAAGGAACGCCGCCACGGTTTCAGCCACTGGATCGCCTACGGCACGTACGATTATCACCTGAAACCTATGTACTGGGATACGGATGCTTCCCGCGACGAGTACTATTTCGTCGACCAATGGGGGCCGGAATATGAGGCCGACCGGGCCATCGACTACATCGCCAATCAAGATAACAAGCTACGCGACAGCGGCAAACCTTTTGCCCTGGTCGTATCCATGAACCCGCCGCATACCGGATATGAGCTGGTTCCCGACAAATACAAAGAGATATACCGGCACATGGATGTCGAGACTTTATGCGACTCGCCCGTTATCCCTCCCCGGGGAACCGAGTCGGGAGATTACTTCCGGAAGAGCGTGCCCGACTATTATGCCTGCATGACCGGAGTAGACGAACAAGTGGGTCGCATCATCCGCCAGCTGAAAGAACAGGGATTGTTCGACAATACGATCGTCGTATTCACTTCCGATCATGGCGATTGTATGGGAATGCACAACCATATCGGGAAAGATATTTACTACGAAGAAGCGATGCGTATCCCGCTTATGATCAGCTGGCCGGAGAAGATCGCACCGCGCCGCGACTCGACCCTGGCGATCGCTTTTGCCGACCTTTATCCTTCGCTACTCTCATTGATGGGCTTCAAAGATGAAATACCGGCAGAGGTACAGACATTCGACTTGTCGGCTTCCATCCTTTCCCCGGAGAACACCCAGGAGGTTGTACAGCCCTATTATTACGTCGTCCCTGAAAATTTAACAACCGGATACCGGGGTTTACGAACAAAAAAATATACCTTTGTGGTACATGCTACAAACGCTCAGACTGACGAGTGGTTGCTGTTCGACCGCGAACAAGACCCGTTCCAGCTAAACAATATAGCCCCCGATCAGCCGGAACTGATTAAACAGTTTTCCTCCCGGTTAAAAGACTGGCTGAAGAAGACAAATGATCCTTTTGTAAACTGTCTATAACGAACATACACATGAAAACATATTTTTATCTGGCAATCCTTCTGATAGTAAGTATCTTCCCGGCAATGGGACAGGAAACCGATATTCCGCGCCCGGCACCTCATCAGCTGAAGTGGCACGAGTCGGAAATGGGTGTTGTCTTCCATTATGACCTGCATGTCTTCGACGGCATCAAGTATGGTCAGGGTAACAACCGCGTCCAGCCGATAGAAGATTATAATATCTTCAACCCGACACAACTCGATACCGATCAATGGATACGGGCGGCCAAAGCAGCCGGGGCGAAGTTTGCCGTACTGACGGCCACGCATGAGACGGGCTTTGCCATCTATCAGAGCGATGTCAATCCGTATTGCCTGAAAGCGGTGAAATGGCGTGACGGGAAAGGGGACATCATCCGCGACTTCGTCAACTCCTGCCGCAAATACGATATTATGCCGGGGATCTATGTCGGCATCCGATGGAACTCACTTTTTGGCGTTCATAATTTCAAGGTACAGGGAGAAGGAGAGTTTGCCGCCAACCGTCAACAATGGTATAAGCATTTCTGCGAGCGCATGGTGGAAGAACTATGCAGCCGTTACGGGGATTTGTTTATGATCTGGTTTGACGGTGGCGCAGACGACCCGAAAGGGGACGGGCCGGACGTATTGCCGATCATCAGCAAGTACCAGCCGGAATGCCTCTTTTATCATAATGTAGACCGGGCGGACTTCCGTTGGGGCGGTTCCGAGTCGGGAACTGTCGGTTATCCCTGCTGGTCTTCTTTCCCTTATCCTTTCTCGCACAGCAACAATACGGAAGGGGTTCGCAATCATAACGACCTGCTGAAACAGGGCGACAAAGACGGTCGTTACTGGGTGCCGGCTATGGCTGATACACCGCTTCGCGGGATGAACGGCCGTCACGAATGGTTCTGGGAGCCGGATGACGAGCAGACCATTTACCCGGTAGACAGCTTGATGAACATGTATTATAAGTCGGTGGGAAGAAACGCAACGCTGATTGTCGGCCTTACACCCGATACGACCGGACTGATCCCTGCCGGTGATGCGCAACGCCTGAAAGAATGGGGCGACGAGATCAACCGCCGCTTCTCCTCTCCTCTTGCTTCAACCTTCGGACAGAAGAAAAGCCTGACGCTGAAACTGGATAAGGTGCAACCTGTCAATCACTGCATTATCCAGGAAAATATTCAAAACGGGGAACGCATTCGCCAGTATAAAGTAGAAGCCAAAGTGAATGGCAAATGGCAGACGGTCTGCGAGGGTGAGTCGGTAGGTCATAAACGTATCGAACAGTTCCCGGCAGTCGAGGCTTCGGCTTTACGCCTGGTTATCTCCCGGTCGGTTGCACAACCGGATATTCGTAACTTCAGTATTTTCAACGTTCAATAACAAAGGAATGACAAGGAATAAGACATATCTGTTGACATTGATCCTGAGTGGTGCAGCATGGGTTTGCCCCGGTCTTACAGGACAGACTTCCTTTGTTTATGAAAAGGGAAAGATGTTTACTGACGTTACAGCTTCTCAGATGGAGCATTCTATCGGGTTGGGAACGCAGCAAACACCAATATATTATGAAAAGAATATTCCGGGGAAACAGCAAACAGTTTCCTATCGAATAAAGATACCGGCCTATAAACAGGGTATCTTCTTCAGCCGCGATAGTCGGCCGGACGATTACCAATGGCCGAACAATACGAATAGGTTATTACCTTGGGTATTCAACCGACTGGATGATTTGACACAAGAGGCTTATCCGGGTATCCCGTCCAACGGGGCTCCTTCCGTGCTGAGTGATGCCCTGTTGCTGGAACTGGCTGACGGAGAGTTTCTCTTTGCCAAAGCAGTGGCCGGAGAGAATAGTATCAGTTGGTTTCAGGTGAATAAGGACGGTTCGCTGACTGTCTACCTGTCTACGTTAGGGACTGACAACCTGGCTTCGCAAGCTCCTGTCCTGCTGGCGGAAAAAGGGAAAACGGTTTACGATGCGATCCATAAGGCATATACCGCACTGATCGGTAACCGGGAAGTATCGGCTTTGCAGAAAAGAACGGACAAAGGTTACTTCGAAGCCTTCAACTACCTGGGCTGGTGCTCCTGGGAACATTATCATTTCGATATAGACGAGACCAAGATGCTGAACGACCTGGACGGCATCGAGGCATCCGGCCTTCCTATCCGTTACGTTCTCATAGACGACGGACACCTGGCAAACAAGAACCGCCAGCTGACGAGCTTCGTGCCGGATAAAGAACGGTTCCCAAACGGATGGAAGAATATTATCTCCCGGAAGAAAGAAGATAAGATAAAATGGATGGGGTTATGGTATAACTTCTGCGGTTACTGGATGGGGATATCGCCTGAAAACGATTTCCCGGAAAAGATTAAAGAAACCCTTTATTCCTACAACGGCAGTATGCTTCCCGGCAAAAGCAAAGAGAATATCGGGACATTCTATCAATATTATATCGGAACGCTGAAAGACTATGGCTTCGACTTTCTGAAGATAGACAACCAGTCTTTCCTGCTACCTCTTTATATGGGTAATACGGAAGTGATACGGCAAGCCAAGGCCTGCAACCTGGCGCTGGAAGAACAAACACACAACCAGCAGGTCGGACTGATGAATTGTATGGCGCAGAATATCCTGAATATCGATCATACGCAATACAGCAACCTGGCCCGCGTCAGCATCGATTATAAGAAATATGATGAAGACATGGCCAAATCGCATCTGTTCCAGTCTTATACCAATACATTACTGCAAGGACAAACCGTTTGGCCCGACCATGATATGTTTCATTCGAGCGATACTATCTGTGGTAGTCTGATGGCCCGCTCGAAAGCGATCTCCGGTGGCCCGGTCTATTTATCGGACTCTCCGGTTGATTTCGTAAAAGAGAATATCCTGCCGCTGATCGATGAAGAGGGCAGAATATTCCGTCCCGAAGCGCCTGCCATACCGACACCCGAGTCGGTGATAACCAATCCGCTGAAGGACGGAAAGGCGTACCGGGTATTTGCTCCGACAGGAAACGAAGCAGTGTCGCTGATCTGTTATAACCTGAATACATCGCCTTCCCATCACCAGGTGGAAACAACAATCAGTCCGGCGGATTATTCTCTCCGGGAAACAATGAGCGGGAAAGCTGCTCCCCAGGCAGAACGTATCTTATTATACGACTGGGAAAAGCAAACGGCAGAAGTGTTGACTGCCGATAAGCAGATAGCATTGGAAGGCTTTACAGACCGCCTGTTCCATCTTTGCCCGATCCGTAACGGATGGGCTATGGTAGGAATACAGGAGAAGTTCCTCTCGCCGGCCACAGTCGAGGTCATCTTCTCCAGTTCCAAGCAGTTAAAGTTGAACGTCCTTTGTCCGGGCAATCTCCGGGTATGGGCGGAAGGAAACAGTCAGCAGGAATTACGTACCATACCGGTCAGTCATCCGGGAGAAATAACAATAAACAAACAATAATCCAAAAACATACGATCATGAACAAGAGCCTACTTCTATCCCTGGCCGCACTTCCCTTAGTAGGGACGACAGGCCAGACAAAAGCTTCCAAGATACAGGAACGGCCGAATATCATTCTATTCCTTGTGGATGATATGGGTTGGCAGGATACCTCCCTTCCTTTCTGGAAGGAAAAGACACATTACAACGAGGTCTACGAAACGCCGAATATGGAACGTCTGGCCCGTCAGGGGATGATGTTCACACAAGCGTATGCGTCGAGTATCAGTTCACCCAGCCGTTGCAGTCTCTATACCGGAATGAATGCCGGCCGCCACCGGGTAACGAACTGGACCTATCCCAAGAATGCTTCCACCGACCGTAAAAGCGATGTACTGGAACTACCGGACTGGAACGTGAACGGTATCTGTGAAGTGCCGGGTATCGAACATACCTATCAGGTTACTTCTATGGCTCAGATACTGAAAGATAACGGCTATCATACCATCCATTGCGGTAAGGCCCACTGGGGGGCAGTAGATACTCCGGGCGAAAACCCTTATCACTTCGGCTTTGAAGTAAACATCGCCGGACATGCCGGGGGTGGTCTGGCGAGCTATCTCGGTGAAGCTAACTTCGGTAACCGTACGGATGGAAAACCGAGCCCGTGGTTTGCCGTCCCCGGACTGGATAAATACTGGGGCAAAGATATATTCATCACCGAAGCACTGACACAGGAAGCAACCAAAGCATTGGATAAGGCACAGCAATACGACCAGCCGTTCTTCCTCTATATGTCGCACTATGCCATCCATGTTCCGATCGACAAGGATATGCGCTTTTATCAGAAGTATATCGATAAAGGCCTGGGGGAAAAGGAAGCGGCTTATGCCGCCCTGATCGAAGGAATGGATAAGAGCCTGGGCGACATCATGAATTATCTGGAAAAGAACAACCTGGCTGATAACACCATTATCCTCTTTATGTCCGACAATGGTGGCCTGGCTGCCGAACCGGAATGGCGTGACGGCAAACCGCATACACAAAACTCTCCCCTCAACAGCGGTAAAGGTTCCGCCTATGAAGGAGGCGTACGCGAACCGATGATCGTCAGCTGGCCGGGGAAAGTACAGCCGCAGACGAAATGCGACAAGTATCTGATCATCGAAGACTTCTTCCCGACCATCCTCGAAATGGCAGGCGTAAAGAAGTACAAAACGATCCAGCCTGTCGACGGTGTCAGCTTCATGCCGTTACTGACCAACACCGGCGACCCTTCCAAAGGACGCAGCCTTTACTGGAACTTCCCGAACCTTTGGGGAAATACCGGCCCGGGTATCGGAGCAACTTGCACGATCCGTCAGGGTGACTGGAAGCTGATCTACTATTACGAAACTGGAAAGAAAGAGTTATTCAATATCCCTGACGATATAGGCGAAAAGAACGACCTGTCCGCAGCCAACCCAAAGATGGTAAAAAAACTATCCAAAGACTTAGGAAAGCAGCTGCGTAAGATGGAAGCACAGCGCCCGTCGTTTAAGGCAACCGGCAAGCCTTGTCCCTGGCCGGATGAGATATAAATTTTAGCAGTTGTTCCTGCACTCTTTCAAGAATATATCCTATCTTTGCCTGTAACAAAATTATTTAACTATGAAGAATAGACGAAAGACAAGGATTGTACCTGTTCCTGTCATACAGGAGCAGATACGGAAAGAGAGAATAAGTATTTCTAAAGAATTGGGAAGATACTTATTGGATGTATCGAAATTAGTAATCGGAGGAGCTGTTATTACAACAGTCTTACAACTTAATTCCGATAAATATGTGGTAATAGCAGCGGCTATAAGTTTAGCTATAATCTTCTTTATGTTGGGATTTGGAGTATTAATCTTTAAAAAGAAATAAATATGGGACCAGCTTTATTTTTATATTCTCTTTTGGGAGCAGCTGCCCTTATAGGGTATATCTTCCTTTTTAAAACTAAGAAAGGCAGAGATTGGTTAGAGAGAAACAGTTAAGCTAACAATAAACATTTGGCCCGGATAATAGGATATCTTCATAAGATACTTACTATCCGGGCCTTCTATTATATAAACCTCTCTCTCTTCTGCAAATTCAGTAACCCTATCATCATCCATACCAGGCCGCCTGTAAAAAGGAAGATGCGGCTCTTAATGATCAGGCTTTCCCAGATCACCGGAAGGAAGTTTTCAGGGACTTTGAACGGGTTCAGCAGGATATTCCAGAAGGAACGCTCTATGAAATCCATCTCACTGGTTATCAGGAGAAGAATTGCCAGGATGATCGTTAATACCGCTGTCCCATTGCCGCTACGGGTAATCGTGGAGAGCATAAAGGCCAGATTACCGAAAAAGACCAGCGGAAACATCAACTGGATGGACATCTCAAACGGGTTGACCGGATAGAGCAACAAGGTCGCCACATACGAAAAAGCCACAAGGATAAAGAAGATCGCCACATAGATCATCAGCAGACGCACTCCCCACACCTTGTACTTATAGTCAGGGATACCGAAAAGGATTTCCAGTATCCGGTTGTCCTCATCGTTCTGGATGCCGAATACAGCAGGATAGAAGACAAGCAGGACGCATGGGAACATCAGCAGGTTATAAATCACCCCTTCGTTAATCTCCGAACGGTTCCAGGCCACCTGAAACATAAAATAGGCAAAGAAGACAAACGCCGCCACCAGGAACCAGATGAACTTCCCGGCAAAGATGATCTTCAAGTTGTATTTCACTACTTTAGGTAGCAGTTGTATGAGTTGTTTCGTTGTCATATCAATCATTCATATTCTTTAGTAGACAGAGATAAGCATCTTCCAGGTTCGGTTCTACCTGTACGGCACCCTCATAAGGCGGTACGGCAGAAAGATAGCGTACCTGTATCGTATCGCCATCCTGGATATGATGGATTACCATCGTCTTATCCAATACTTTCTCAAATTCTTCCCGTCCGATATGGAACTGCCATACCTTGCCGGCAGCCATATCCACCATATTGATCGGATCGCCGAAATACTTCAGATCCCCCTTATTGATTACTACCACCTGGCTGCAAGAACTGGATATATCTTCGATAATATGGGTGGAGAAGATCACGATGCGGTCACGACTCAGTTCGACCAGCAGGTTACGGAAACGGATACGTTCACGCGGGTCGAGTCCGGCCGTAGGCTCATCCACCACCAGGATACGCGGCAGGTGAAGCAGGATCAGGGCAATACCGATACGCTGTTTCATACCGCCGGAAAAGGAGCCGATCTTGTCGTCCTTCCGCTCGTACATGTGGACGGCTTTCAGGACGTATTCCAGCCGCTCGTTACGCAGTGCGGTATCTGTAATGCCTTTCAGGATGGCCTGGTAATCGAGGAACTCCCAGGAAGACATATTCTCGTAGGTTCCGAATTCTTGTGGCAGGAAACCGATCAGGCTCTGCAGTTCTTCGCGGTAGATACGGGTATCCAGGCCATTGATCCAGATGCTGCCATAGCTCTGTTCGAGGATACCGCAGATCACACGCATCAGGGTAGACTTTCCGGCTCCGTTAGGCCCCAGAAGACCGAACATCCCCGTGCGGATTTCGAAAGACACTCCACGAAGGGCTTTGAACGGCTTGCGCTGTTTACCGATCAGCGGGATACTCTTGACCATGCGGAACCACGAACGCCGCAATCCGGCCATACGTCCTTTGATACGTTCGATATTGATCTCCTTTTCATACAGATATTGAGAGGAGATATAGACGGCAATACAGAACGCCCATAACAAACCGACTACACCGACCAGATTCGTATTATCCATCTTCAGGAATAACATGAATAGGATAACCGGCGGAATACTCCAGAAGATCACGCGATTGATATACTTCACCGTCTTACTCTCTGCAAAACGGAAATACAGATACTCCCGTACTTTCCGCCACAGGTAAAGGATCGTAGCATAAATGGCAAACGACAGCAGGAATATCCACAGCCGGTTGTCGATAAAGAACCAGGTGAAATAGATTCCGAAGAGCAGCATTCCGAATTGCCAGATCACATTCACAAAGTCTTTCAGGGAACGGTACTCGTTGCCCAGTCCCAGATGCCGGCGGATATGCAGTCCGCTGTTCCATTGGCGGCTGAAGCGTCCCGGCCAGTCGTATATCTTCACCAGGTTGCGGACAGAGATATGTATTTCCTCTCCGGGATCGATCACCTTCGAGCGGGCCCGGCGCAAGCTGGTCTGTGCAAAATAAGTCACGCCCGGAATACCGAACACCAACAGCACCAGATAGATGGATTGCCACAGCATACCGTCGGCATACAACCAGATACAGGCAATCCCCAACAGGAACAAGACCAGATGAAGTATCCATATTTTAGGGGACAGGCCACGATACCATTGCAACGTATTCTCCAATCCCATGCAGACGGTCGGTATCAGGATCAGGGTAAGCAAGGCGGAGAAGGCCAGCCCCCCTATCACCGTGATGGCAAACGGCGCACCGATCGCCCCGGCATATTCCGCATCCCCCATCGCCAGCGGGAACATAGCCACGATGGTCGTAATCGAAGTGATCAGGATCGGGCGGATACGCGACAGGCCGGCTGTCATCAGCGCCCGGTTGCGGCGGTATCCCTGCCGGCGTAGGATATTGGAGTAGTCGATCAGGATGATACCGTTGTTCACTACCACCCCCAGCAGAATCAGGAAGCCGGTCAGCGTATTGGCATTCAAGAGACTGTTGCCCGTCAGCAGCAAGGCCAGCAGAGAACCGATAGCAGCCAGCGGGATCGAGAAGAGCAGGACAAAAGGCGTCACCAGCGACTCGAAGACCGAAGCCAGGATCATAAAGATCAATATAAAGGCGGCCACGATCAGGAACTTAAAGTCGGCAAACTGATCCTCCTCATGGAATACCTCCACCGCCACCCCGGCAGGCAGGTTATACCCCGCCACCAACTGGTCGATGTCCGAACGATAGCCTTCCAGCAGGTCTTTCGACGACTCCACATCTTTGGAAAAGTTATAGAACACCTCGATCTGCTTATCCTGATTGACACGCATGATACGCGAACGTCCACGGCCATAGTTGATAGAGGCCAGATCCTGCAAGTTATGCAATCCCCCGGCCGCATTCTGTATCTGCACGGCACGCAGATCGTCGATCGTTTTATCTTTCTTCCCGGTTTCCTCCTCCTCTTCTTCGGCTTCGGGGACATCATTACGGATAATGATATCATAGGTATCCTCTCCCACCTTGAAGGAAGAGCCGGACGAGTATTCCGAATTGAGCGCCGCCAGTCCAGAAGAGATATTGGCACGGGAAATATCGTAGGAAGTCAGCAGGATAGGATCAAAATCAAGCCGTATCTCCGGCTGACGGCGGTTGTAGGAAACGTTGGAGTTACGGATAAACTCCTGCTCATCGAGGTAATAGCGGAAATCTTCGGCTACGAGTTGCATCACATCGAAGTCGGAACCTTTTATCACGATCCGTTCGCGGTTATCGCCTATTCCCAGCAGGCGCATAAAGCTACCCAGGCCACTCATGGCCGAGCCAGCTCCTCCTCCTCCACCCATCGCCTCGTTGACGGATATTTCCACTCCCTGGATGTTGGCCAGCTTCGATTGTACATCGGCTTTGATATCGGCAATCTTACGTTTACCTATTTTCGTATAGTCGTCTTTCAGGACAAGGGTAAGCACGGCATCCGTCTCACGGATACGGCAGATCAGGTCTTTCATCTCCGGAAAGTCGGTCAGACGTTCCTCCATCACCTTGACGACCTTGTCGGTGTTGTCGAGCGTGCTGCCGGTCTGCATCGTAGCGTAGATGTTGAAACGGTCGGAGTCGACATCCTTCATCTGCTGGACGTTCAACGTGATGGAGAGGATCAGCGTGGCAAACAGCAGGATGATGGCACCTATGATCGTCACCCCCGAATTACGCATGCAAGTCTTCAGAAAGACCAGATAGATCTGAACGGGACGCTGTACGATCGAGACTTTCTCGTAGAACACGCTTTGCCCCGTCTTCTTCCGCAGCAACGTATACGTAGCCATCGGGATGAAAAGAAGGGCGACAAAGAGGGAGATCGTAAGGGTCGAGATGATCGAGACGCCGATATGATGCCCGATCAGCTTGATCATGAAATTATCGGAAAAGACGAAAGGCAGGAACACCGTTACCGTTGTCAGCGTAGCGGCCACGATCGAGCGCCACACCTCCCGGGTACCCTGCGTCACAGAACGCTCAGGCGTAGCTCCGGTGCCGGAGAGACGGTAGATGTTCTCCAGTACCACCACACTGTTGTCGAGTAGCATCCCGATGGCCAGTGCCATGCCGACCAGCGTCAGGCTGTTGATCGTTATCCCGAAAGCATAGAAGAAATTAAAAGCCGTATAGACCGAGATCGGGATCGAGAGGGCGATAAAGAACACGAGCCGCAGGTTCTTCAGGAAGAGCCAGAGGATGAGCACGGCCAGCAGACCGCCTATCAGGGCCAGGTTGATGATCTGATTGATATTATTCTCCATCGTTTCGGCCGTATTCTCCTGCACCACGACTTCTACATCGAGGTGTTCCAGCTTCTTATTCAGCTTGTCTATCGCTTCGGTAGCGCGGTGCGACAGATCGATCAGGTTGGCTTGCGAGTCGTTCGTGAGGGCGACGGACACGGCATCTTTCCCGTTCACACGGCTGAAAGAGGTTTCTTCCTTCAGGTCGAAAAAGACCGTACCGACATCTTTCAGCAGCACAGGGCCGGGGGCGACGACGATGTTCTCCAGGTCGCTCACCGCCGTATAGAGCGAGTTTACATGGATGAAATACTTACTGTCCGGCTCGTCAACAAAGCCCACGAAGGCCTTGTCCTGTGTGTTTTGCGTCAGCAGGCTGCTTATCTTCGAGGGAGTGAGGTCGAGTGCCCGGCAAGCTTCGGGATTGAGCCGTATCTCGATGGCTTTCTCCCGGCCGCCGTAGACATTGACGGAAGCTACCCCGTCGATATTCTCAAGGTCGGAACGGATCTCTTTATCTACAATATTACGCACACGGTCTATCCCTCCCGAGCCACGCACCTGAAGTACCATGAAGTTGTTTGCCAGCTGCGAAACATCCACTTTCTGCAGCTGCACCATAAAACCCTCGGGGAAAGTAGCCGCCAGCTCGTTCACCTTCTCCTGCAGGCGCAGGGAAGTAATCTTGAAGTTGACCGTATTCTTAAAATCTACCTGTATATTCGATTGCCGGCTGTCGATATTCGACTGTATCTTATCCACCCCGCCTATCGAACTGATCGCTCCCTCGAGGGGAATGATCACCTCCGACTCCACATACTGAGGATCCATGTCCTGTTGGGAAGATACCTGGACAAAGAGCATCGGCAGTTCGGCATTCGGCAATAACTCCACCGGAAGCTGTTTATACGACACATAGCCCAGCAGGGACAGTGCGATGAACAGCATCGAGATCGTTATTCTTCTATGTAGTAAAAAGTTCATATCTTTTTCATCCTTTCCAACACATAATACACGCACGGTATCACCATCAAACTCATTAAAGTAGATGTTATCAGTCCCCCGATCACAGCGATAGCCATCGGCGAACGCAGCGAAGCACCCTCACCGAAGCTGAACGTCATCGGCAACAAAGCCAGGATGGTGGTCAGCGTGGTCATGATGATCGGGCGGATACGTTGCTGGCCTGCCTGCACGATCGCGTCGGTCAGGGGGCGGTCTGTTTTCAGTTGGTTGATACGGTCGACGAGGATGATGGAGTTGTTGACAGCGATACCCACCAGCATCACGATCCCGATCACTCCCATCATATTAATGGTTGTCCCGGTGATGAAAAACAGCAGGATCGCCCCTACCACCGCCAACGGAATCGTCAGCAGGATGGTAAACGGATGGAGCAGCGACTCGAACTGCGAAGCCAGCACCATATACACCAGTATCACAGAAAGCGCCAGGGCAAATAGCAGGCTGTTCATCGACTCCTGCCGCTTCTCCTCCTCACCCGTTACCGTGATGGAATAGTTCGGAGGGAGTTCGATGCCTTTTACCGTCCGGCGGATCTCTTCAGCCACCTTATCCAGCGACCGTCCGGCATCCATATTCGCCATCACCCGGCTGATACGGTTCTGTCCACGCCGGTAGATCTCCTTCGGAGCTTGCGACTCGCCGAAGGTGGCGATCTCGCGCAGGCGGAACTCCTGTTCGCCGTTCTTTATCACCAGGTCGCCCAGAGCCGCTAGCGGGATATCGGGGGTTTTGATGACGATGTCGCGCATCTCACCGCGGTACTCCATCTTTCCGGCTTCCTTGCCACCCAGTTGTTGCTTCAGCTGCTCGATAACGGTGGCGACGCTCAGGTTGTTGATACCCGCCATCGTACGGTTGATGGAAATGGTTATTTCCGGGGCACCGTCTTCGATGGAAGAAACGATATTATATAATCCGCTTACGTCCTGTATGCGGGTCTTTACTTCTTCGGTGATAGCGGCGATTTCATCCAGCTCCTCTCCTTTCACCTCTACCACGATAGGGGCGCCTTCGCTGCCGAGGAGCGAACTGAGGGAGTTTTCTTCCTGTTTGATAGTCAGCTCGAGGCCGTCGGGATTCTCCGCCGTGCGTACGAACTGTTCGATGACCGCTTCCGGTGCGATTTTACATTCGGGGGAAAGGATCACTTTCATCATGGCCGTGTTCTCCCCTTCAAAGATGGCGTTCTCGGAGCCGCTACCCTCACCTATATGGCTGTAAACCGTCAAAAGGGAGTCGCCCGATATCGTATAAAGGAGTTCCTCCAGGTTCGAGACGGCCGAAGAAGTACGTTCGAGCCTAGTTCCTTCCGGCATCTTCACCACGACGGTAAAGGCCTTGCTTTCCATCCGGGGCATAAACTCCGTCCCGATCAGCGGGAGCAGGAAACCGGTGATCACCAGCAATCCCACCGCCCCGGCAATCACCCACCAACGATGGCCGATCAGACGGCGCAACAGATGGCTGTAACCGGTCATTTGGATAGATTTCGTTTCCGTTATCTCCATCTCTTTTTTTCTCTTTCCGGAGATGCGGTCATACAACATCGGTATCACCAGTATCGCCACGAACAGCGACGAGACGAGCGAGAACGTCACCGTCCAGGCCTGATCCTTGAACAGCTCGCCCGAAGCCCCGTGCAGATACACGATCGGAAGGAAAACAACAACCGTCGTCAGCGTAGAAGCGATAACCGCCCCCGCCACTTCCGACGTACCCTTGATGGCCGCTTCCCTCACCGACAGTCCTTTCTCCTGGTTGCGGAAGATACTTTCGATCACCACAATGGCGTTGTCCACCAGCATCCCGGCACCCAGCGCCAGACCGCCCAGCGTCATTATATTCAGCGTAAGCCCGTTAAAGAACATCAGGTTGAACGTAGCCACGATCGAGATCGGGATCGCCATGCTGACGATCAGTGTCGTACCGAAACGGCGCAGGAAAACGAACAGGATCACCACCGCCAGGACGATACCCAGCACGGCACTGTCTTTCACCTCCCCGATCGCACTCTTGATAAACGTCCCCTGGTTGGTTATCACCTTAAAATGATAACCGGGCAACGCCTGCTCGATCACGGCCAGCTGACGGGCAACGCCATCTACTACCTTGACCGTATTATAACGCATTTCTTTATAGATGGACAACCCGATACTCCGTTCCCCGTTGATGCGGACGATGTTGTCGGGACGGGCATTCTCGAATGTCACGGTGGCTACCTCGCGCAGGAAAAGGGGGGCTTTGTCGCCTGTCGCTTCCGCAGCAGAGCCGGTATTGTTCGTACTTGCTGCCGTCTCCTGTTTATTGATCGCCTTATAACCGACGATCAGGTTCTCAAAGTCTTCGGCCGAGGTGAACAGGCTGGAGCTCTTTACCAGATACTGCAAGCCCAGTTCGCTGACGCGGCCGCCGGAGATACTCTGGTTGTTTGCCTCGATACGGGAAGCGATATCTTCTATCTTCAGTCCAAAGGCATCGAGTTTATACGGGTCGGTACGGATCGTCAGGGTACTTTCCTCCTGCCCCGACAACGTTACCTCTGCCACACCTTCCAGACGGATCAGCTCGTTGCGGATATAGCTTTCGGCCACTTTCCGGAGTTCCGCCATATCCGTTATATGCTGATGCGAGAGGCCGATCAGGATAACCGGCGACTGGTTCGGATCGTGCTGCGTGATCTTCAGCTCGGTAATCTCCTTGTTCTGCGAGAAAGGATTCATTGCCTTCTGCAAGTCGAGGAAGGCCTCATCCATATCTTTCGTCCAGGTGTACTCTACCGTGATACGAGCCGAACCTGCTTTCACGACCGACGATACCTGTGTGACGTCGCTCTGGCGGATCGCCATTGACTCCATGTTCTTGACAAACTGCTTCTCTATCTCTTCCGGCGGACGTTCTCCAGCTTTCAGCTCGATAAACAGCCGGGGGTTATTCAGGTCGGGCAGCAGGTCGACGCTCAACTGATCGTAGGAGATCTTCCCCAACAGGAGAATCGCCAGCACGACCATACAGATAGTGACCGGATTGCTTACCGCAAATTTGACGATGTTCTTCATATTATACTCTATCGGTCACTATTTTTGTACTTTCACTTTGCTGTTCTCCTTCAGTGTCTCGAAGCCTTTGGTCACGAGGTTGTCGTTTTCATTCAATCCTTCCAGCACTTCGATATTGTTCTCGTCTTCCAGCCCTGTCTTGATATTCCGCAGGATCGCCGTATTCTTATCCACGATGAATACATATTTGCGGCGGCGGTTGGACTGTACCACATCTTTCGGGATGATAATGGCGCTGTCGGCCCTGTCTACCACAATATCCGCCTTGACAAACATTCCCGGACGCAGCTTCAGGTCATTGTTCATGATCAATACCTTCCCTTTGAAAGTACGTGTCTCCGTGCTGATAGCCGGCGACAGTTCGCTGATCACCGCCTTCAGGGTATCTTCCGGCAGGGTATAATGAGTGATGTACACCGGCTGATCGGCCTTCACATAGCTGATGGCACTCTCCGGCAGGTTGACATCCATATACATCCGGGCATAATCCATGACGCCGACCATCGGCTTTCCCTGCTCCACCCTTACATCCGTGGTATAATGGGGAAGATTGACGATCACACCGTCGAAAGGAGCTTTTACATTCATCTTTTCAAGGCTGAGCTTGGCGTTCTCCAGATCATAGCGGGCATTGGTTACCTTCACCTCCGTGTTACGCATTTCGCTGAGTGTTACGCCGCCCTTTTCGTACAAGGCTTTCTGCTTGTTTTGTTCCTGCTCGGCTATTTCCAGGCTGAGTTCCTTGGCGTCGATGGCGATGCCGTTTTCGTATTCCTTATCTTCGAGACGAATGATCAGCTGTCCTTTGGATACGAGATCACCCAGCTTGAAAGGTTTGCCTGTCTTCGGGTTGGTCTGAAGTTTGTAAAGGCCGCTCATTTCGGAATTGAGATCCACGCCGTAAGTCGGTTGTGCCGTGCCGGTCGTATTGATCAGCTTGCTGATAGAGCCTTTCTTCAGTTCCGTTACAGAAACCGGTGTGGCGATATCACTGGGAGCATTCTGCGGCTGGTTGTTGCAACCGGTGGTTATTACGGTTAGTAATAAAAGAGCAACGAGGGAATGATTATACTGTTTCATGGCTGATTATTTTGCTGATATTAAGTCTTTCATCGGGACAATAGGGATATTTCTCTCGAAGTCGTACAACGAGAGTATTTTAAGATTAAGCAACTCTATCTTGTAGTTGATGAGTGCCTGGGTATACGATATCTTTTTGTTCGAGAGCTGTGTCTGGAACTGGCTCATCTCCATACCGGTCAGGTCGCCTTCCCGGTAACGGGTCAGGTTCAGGTCGTAGGTGAGCTGGGCATTCGTCACGTTCTGCTCGGCAATCTTTATCTGTGTCCGGAGATTCTCCAGGCTACGCCATACCTGGCGGATATTCAACTCGATATCTACCTTGTCTTCGTGGAAGTCCAGTTTATTGATGTTCTGTGCTACCTTCTGCGCACGGACGCGGGCTTTCTTTTCTCCCCAGTCGAAGATAGGCACGGAGAAACTGATGGCAACACGCGGGTTCTGTGTCGGGTTATCATAGATATTCTTCAGGTTGCGGTTGTCACCGATCAGACCGAAGGAAACGGCAATATCGCCCTTGAACTCGTTCAATGCCTTTGTCTTGATCATCTCAAAGCCCAGTTCATCGCTCTCGATCTCCCGCTGGCGAAGTTCCAGACGCGACTCCAGGCCATGCGAAATAGCCTGCTGCAAGTCCACATCGATCGGCTTGATATCTATCTCGGCAAAGACCATCAGGTCTTCATCGAGGTTCATTCCCAATGTCTGCTTGAGCTTATCCTTTGCGTTTTCGAGTGAAACCTGCTGTTCTTCTACCGACGAGCGGGCGGTTGCCAGGTTAAGTTCCGCCTGAAAGAGTTCGTCTTTGGCTGACAGGTCGGCTTCCACCTTATTCTTTATAATGTCGTAGCTTTGCTGGGCATTCACCAGTTCCTCGCGGGTGATAGCCAACTGGCTCTGCGCCATATAGACGCTATAGAACTGGTTCGTTATGTCCTTTTCGGTGTTCAGACGTTGTAAGGCATAGCTAATGTTGGCATTCTCGTAATCATACTCGATCTGCTTCAGCTCCATCTTCCGCTTGTTGTATGTGAAGATAGGTTGCGAGAGTTGCAGGTAAAGGTTGTTGTTGAATGCCTTATTGCTGTTTGTCGATCCTTCCACATCCGAGTTATTGTCTTGCCAGCCGAAGGTGTTTATCAAAGATACCACACCATCCGTCCATAAGATAGGCTGATCTACCCGGAAGGTGCCGCTCGAACTGAACGTTTCGTTGGTGTACCACTGCGACAGACGGTTATCGAACCGGCGGTTCTTATTATAATCCACCGGAGTCAGATCGAGTGAAAACCGGGATTTAAGAGAAGCCCGCTGGGCAACCAGATTCTCCTGATACCGATCCAGGTTCATGTGCGAACGACGCAGGGTCGGACTGTTCTCTTCCGCTATGTCCAATGCTTTCTCGATGGTCAGAGACAGTTGCCCGTGAGCTATCAGCGGAACTCCCAGCAGTACAACAATCGTAAGGATCATCTTTTTCATCAATAGTAACTCTCTTTGCATATACAAGATCATATTAATTATTATCGTTTGACCAGTTTAACGGCATCGGCCGCCACACTTCTCAGTTTACACTCGTTTGTCAGGGTGATATAAGCCGTATCGGCAGTAAAGTAATATACACCGAACTGCTCCCACCCTTCATTCGCTCTCTGGAGATCGATATAAGCGTCTTCCGACTCTTCTCCCTGCCGTACCTTGAAACGGTATTCGCCCTCCGCACGGTTGTTATATCTTATCTCATTACTTTTACTCACGTAATAATAAACGTCATATTGCCCTTCTGCCGGGATAGGAACTTTCCAGGTAGCCGTCTGACTTCCGTTACCGCTCTTTATCACATAAGCGGAACGGATATATTTTCCGTAATAGTTATTATTGGTCGTAGCCGTCCATTGCAACGGCGGACGCCAGTCGGACACACCGGAATATTTGAATGAGGTATCTTCCACCTTATCCAGCCATTTGGGAAGCAATCCCACTACATCCGGTTCGGAGAGGACGAACAGCGTAGTATCTTCATTATCGACAATGATCTCGTCTTTATTGTCACGGGAAGAGCCGGAGATAATAAAGTCGCCTTCCGTATCCACCTCCCGCCTTCTTTCTTCTTTTATATTCCCTATCTGCTGACCGATCACACTCGGCAAATTCCCGGATATCAAGGTATTGACTATCACATACCGCGGAGCATTCTCCCAAACGGACACCAACAGTTTTGTCTGATGCGGCTCCAATACGATCTTACGGTTAGCACGCGGATCAAGGTCAGGGCCACCTCGCTGCACACCTTGTATTTCCAGATGGACAATACCTTCATAATCGGAATTATTGCTTATCTGTATCTTCAGTACGAAGTTCTCTTCCCCCCTGTTTGTCACTTTCGTTACTTCAAACCGTTCGAGACTATAATAAGGAAGCGGTGTAGGACGTTCCCATTCGGCAAATCCGGAACGGATATCCGCATGGCCTACCTGACCCAACGTATCCAACAGGCTCTCGAACTGGATATTGCGGAAGGTATTCCGTTCCAATAATGTATAAAGGGAATCCCTGAAAGCATCTACCCCGATATTTATTTCCGGGACGGCGAACAGCCGGTACGTTTTCAGGCTAATAATATTATTCAGCAAGTCGCGGTGCTCCACATCCGTAAGCAACTCTTTAAACGTCTGCTTCTCCATCAGCAAGCTCGCTTTCTCATTGTTACTGATACCGTTTATATCGCGCTCCCAACCGGAGTTATCCGATTTCTTTTGCAGATACAGTTCGATAGCCGCATTAGCGATCGGCCATTCGGGTGAGAATATATTGTATCGGAAATTATACAACTGCGGAAACAGGAAATAGGGATTTGCCTGCGACGATATATTGTAATTGCCCCGGCCGCTGGACGAGAAGTTGTAGTTCCCTTCCAGTCGGGTAAATATCCAGAGGAAGTTATTAAGCGCCCGTATCTTGGCTTCTTCCTCGGTAATTTCACGCCCTCCCCTTTTCGACCACTTGATCTGGTTCTTCCAGGCTCTTTCTACATCCAACTGCCCGAACACGCAACCTTTTTCAGGGAAAAGAACCATTTCCGGCTGCACCGCTTCCTGTGCCTGCGACCAGGCGCGAGGATAGGTAGAGAACTGCACCGGTACTTCCACCACGGAAAAGCGTTTGAACGGATAAGACAGTTTGTAAGTACGTTCCAGGTTCTCCCTTATATTATGGATGAAAGACGGCACCGTGTCGAGAATAGAATCGAAGGTTGCCGTATAATAATCATTCCCTTCGATATGCCAGATACTATATAAGGTACTGTCGGATTCCAGGCTTTGCTGTTTATATTTACCGATAAGCAGTGAGACCGTCTGCGCCGGATATTCGGCAGCAAAAGAATAACTGCCGTCTTCCCCCTTCACTCCTTCTCCCTGTGACAAGGGAACCAGCCCCGGAAGCGGTTTCACCTGCAAGCCGAACCGGCTGAAATAAGTCTGTTGCCAGTCGGAACTGACATCGCTGTAAGCCGTGCCGGGACGCGGATACCAATAGGTTTCGGGCGTGAACAAAAGGTAGTCTTTGGTCTGAAACACATACTGTTTATCTATATTAAACAGGAAGTTTTTATTTTCTTTCTGCAAAACCTCCGCCGGAATATCCAGATAGCAGAACTTACTGTCTATCCTGCCGCCATATTTAACAGAGAAAGTAACCGTATCCGACGGCACGATCTTTTCACCGAAATCAACCAGCAGGATCTGGTTATCCCGCTCAAAGCCGAGCTTCTTCCCTCCTCTTGTTATCTCCTGCACCTGTAAACCCGGATTCAGACAGAAAGTAAATACGGAAGCAGGCTCCAATACCGTCCCTTTCATCGTTACTTCCGAAGAGAATGTCTCCGGATGCTGTTCTACCGAGATATCATACCGGTCTATGATCATCTTAGGCGTATGTACATATTTATTGTTGACGGCAGTGTATAAGGCACGCATATCGCTTTCCTCCAAGATGGAATGCACATGTTTATATCCGGCAGCCCCGCTGACCAACAACATACAGAAGGAAAGGAACAACCACGGGTAATTGCTGCGCGAGGAATTAGGCAACCGCCTGAACAGAAAGATCGTAAAGAAGATAAAGGCAAGCCCGGCAAAGAAATAGATCGCCCGGTGATTCAATACCGTTTCCCAATTGGTAAAACCGACAATGGTGGACTTCACCAACGGCAGACTGTAAGCCATATAGTCAAACAGGTAATAGAACTTGTCGCTGATATAAAAGATCGTCAGGCCGATATACCCCAGCAGAATGATAAAGGTCAGCGCCTGGTTCTTCAACACCAACATCAGGAAGATAGACAAACCGATAATAAAGACCAGCGTAGGAATACTTATCAACAGGAAATAGAAGATATACGACTGCCAGTCGACCGCCATCCCCGACGTCATAACGTTAAACAGCAGGGCTATCGCCATAATGATCAGGTTCAGGATCAGGAATACACGCAGGTTTCCCCATATCTTCCCGATCACATATTCGGCATTACTTAGCGGACGGACATAAAACACCTCCGAAGTATCGAGTTTCTTATCCCTTTTCAGGAACTCCGAAGAAAGAAATATACAGATCACTGCCTGCCCGGTATTCAGCAAAAGCAGGTTCAGATAAGGGAGATTGGCCGGTATCGCCTTCACCAGCCAGAATCCTCCGGAGTCTTCCATGATCAGCAGGGCAAAATCGAAGAATCCGAGTATAAGGATGGCCAGAACAGTAAAAACCTTAAAGAACCAGCTACGGATCAAGATCTTACTTTCATATTTAGCGACCGATAGTATATTGCTAATCATTCGTCCAAAGGTTTAACTTATTCTCCATATAATACACATAAGCATGCTCCAGGTTGGGTGGATACGACTCCGCTTCATATCCCTTGATCTCGTCGGCCACCACCTGCACTTCCCAGCCGGAACCGGAAGGAATGGTTGAGATAACAGGGTATTTCTTATCTACCTCATGTAGTTGATCGCTCGTCACTTTTATACGCCATACTTTGCCTTCCGCCTGCTTCAACATATCCTGCGGGGAACCGTAGAAAGACACCTGCCCTTTGTTCATCAGCGCCATACAATTACAGGTACTGGATATATCGCCCACGATATGGGTGGAAAGGATGATCGTTACATCATTCTCGCTCACTTCCGAGAGCAGGTTGCGGAAACGGATACGTTCCTCCGGGTCGAGTCCGGTGGTCGGCTCGTCGACAATAATCACCTTCGGATGATGGATCAGTGCCTGTGCAATGCCCAGACGACGCTTCATACCGCCCGACAACTTATTGGCATACCGTTCGCGCACATCGAACAGGCCCACATTTTCCAGCATGGCATCGACAGCCTGCTTTCTTTGTTTGCCGTTGGTCATACCCGACAGGCGGGCGGCATAATCCAGAAACTCGTAAGTTTTATATTTAGCGAAGAAACGGAAATCCTGCGGAAGATAACCCAATATCCCTCTGATCTCTTTACGCTGCCTGAGCAGATCGTATCCACAGATATCCACCTGTCCCGAAGTCGGTTCCATCAAAGCAACCAGAATACGCATCAATGTAGATTTTCCGGCACCATTCGGGCCCAGCAGCCCGAACATTCCCGTCGGTATCTCCAGATTCACATCTTTCAGGGCATGGTTGCCATTCGGATATACCTTATTGAGGTTCTTTATCGATATACTCATTCAGTCAAAGGTTCACAAGAAAGTTAGAATTAAGTCATAAAATGCTGGTAAAGATATACTTTATTCGCATTAATACAAATAAAAAACGTTCCCAACCAAAATATATTGGATGGGAACGCCCTGAATTAGATCCTGATAAGGAAATTTTTTAATAATTCTGCTTCATCGGTTCGAAGTATGCCTGAGGATGTTCGCAAGCCGGACATTTAGCCGGAGCTTTCTTTCCTTCGAATACGAAACCGCAGTTACGGCACTGCCACAAGATAGCTTCATCCTTTTCGAATACTTTTCCTTCTTCCAGGTTAGCCAGCAGTTTACGATAACGTCTTTCGTGTTCAGCTTCCACCTTAGCAATCATTCTGAAAGCAACAGCGATTTGCTTGAAACCTTCTTCTTCAGCGATGTCGGCAAATGCAGGATACAGGTCAGCCCACTCTTCATTTTCACCGGCAGCAGCTTCAGCCAGGTTTTCCATTGTAGAGCTGATCACTCCGGCAGGATAAGAAGCAGTGATTTCAACCATACCGCCTTCGAGGAATTTAAAGAAACGCTTTGCATGTTCTTTTTCCTGTTCAGCTGTTTCCATGAATACAGCGGCAATTTGTTCGTAGCCTTCTTTTTTAGCTACGCTTGCGAAGAATGTGTAACGACTTCTTGCCTGAGATTCTCCGGCAAATGATTTCAGCAGATTCTGTTCTGTACGTGTACCTTTAATACTTTTTTCCATAATGCTAATATGTAATATAAAATGAGTTTGTGTAATCGCCCTATTCAAATAACTCTCAAAAGTATGAAATTGTTTAATTATTTAATTCATTCTTTTACTTAAAATATATCTATCGGGCGATAAACGGTATTTATCCGCCTCCTTCCGGTCATTGCAACTGTTGCCGCAAAGTGCCGGTACCACCGCTGATTACATATACATCGGCTCCCTGCACGGGCGATATTTACAACGGCATCATTGTTTTCCTCAAATGGCCTTCATACCCTTCATACTCTTATATCCATTGATTAATAATGCCTAATAGATGAAGCCACTTTGTATTCCGGGTTCATAATGGTTTCATAGTGGCTTCATAAACGGGTGCCTACCCGTTCGCCATCCGATGCCTATCCGTTGGCTTATCGATGCTTATCCGTTTCTTTATGGATGGTTCTAGCCGGTTTGGCAAGTGGCAGCACTACTATGTTGGTCGTTTGGGACAGTAGTGCTGGCAGTCTGGTACTACTGTCTCAACTTCTTCCCTATATAGTGCTGGCTTGCGGCCTATAGGGTATCACCCACTACCGTATATTGTAAAGCTGCGCAGGGTATAGAGTAGAGCCGTAAGCTTTCCAGATAAAAAGCGTAAGTCTTTTCCTTAAAAACTGCCTACCTGTTTCCGGTGGCTGCGGCACTCAATAATAGTGGCTGCCGCAGCGGTTTAAAATAGGTGCCGCACCCAAATATGATGGCTACCGCACTCACTGGAAAAACTACCGGATTTAGAAAGTTTTGAGTCTTGAAGCCAGAATATGAACCATATAGCGACGGTGTGGACCCGAAGGGTTCAATTGTGAATAGCCCCCGGTGAAGCCGGGGGATCCGATATCCGCCGGATGGTACGTCCCTGAAAGGGGCGAATAACACGAACATGTTGACCCCCTTCGGGGATCACCGGATGGATATCATTACCAACCCCCGGCTTCACCGGGGGCTATTCACAGTTAGTCCTTTCAGGACAAGCGGCGACACTGAAACATTCGAAACTGGCAAGAACTGAAACACTCAAATTTGCCAAAATATGAACCATGAAGGCGAAATGAAGCCCCGATGAATGCGGAAAGGCAGGTGGGTTCATCTTCTATCCGTCAGAATATCAGCTAGATATTGAATATAAATAGCTGATGAACCCACAATGCTTAAAAAACTTTTTTCTTTTTGCTTGTTTTATCCGACGAGACTCCCTACTTTTGCTCCCGTACCCCGGTATAGCGTTATCGGTCAGTACGTTTTATTGATTACAGAAGCGTTTAACGATATTATCCTTTCTGGAAAATTCGACACTTTTAGGAGGTTGGATAATACACAGTGAAACGCTCACGTACCTTTTTTGTTATATCTATTCATAAGCATTGCTATGTGCATATGTATTGTGGATATACAAATAAAAGGGCGTGAGGGTAGCTGTTGTATATTAACCTCCGGGGCGTCGAATCCCTCCAGTTAAATATATCAACAGTCCTCACGCCTCTTTTATTTTTTATAACCATCCACTCGGGGATTGATGGGTATAATTCACATTAGTATGAAAAGAGCAAATTTACTCTTAACCGACCAGCCATCGGCGGGAAGTAAGATGGCAACAACCGGACTCTCGACCCCGTCCGGCAGTACACGAACCAAGGCTACAAAAGGCCTATTCTCTCACTTTATGTTTTTAGCCAGCTTGTTGCTGATTACGTTGCTGACTTCGGGGAAGGCGTTGGCGTTTACGCATAATATAACGTTGGCTGACAATGAAGAAACATGCCATATCACAATAAATCAAACGGGAGAAAAAACAGCGACTCTCACAGCCTCTGTTGGGTATTCGTTGCCGACTGATTTTACTACGGTGATGATGGGTGCAACAGCACTAACTTACACCACAGATGCTGCCGAGGGCGAGACCTACCTGTATAATCCTGGAAACGGACAAGTAACAATTAATGCAGCTGCGATTACCGACGATATCGTTATCACCGCTACTGCTTTGAGTTCGGATGCTACGCTAAGTGATCTAAAGTATCAGTTGGGAACAACCAAAGCTGAAAATGTAGAAGGTTTTGCTCCTGGCACAGAAGAATACAACCTGACTGACATCGCTTTCACAAAAGAAGCAAATGTTACTTTGGTTGGAACTCTCAATGATCCCAATGCTAGCATTACTAAAAAAGAAGCTGCCGATATAACAACAGAAACCGACGGAACCCAATCAGCCGAAGCTACTATCATAGTAACTGCTCAGGACAAGAAAACAACAAAGACCTACACCGTCAACTTGACCTTCGTTAAAGACGAGTTGACCGCAGTAACACCACCAACAGCAGAAGCCTTAACCGGGAGAAAGGATAATGCTAATGATGCAGTGGATGAATTGAATGGCAGAAGTATAAAGACTGCTATCACTACCCAATCCGGTGCAGAGAACGAGAAACAAGATGTTACCTGGTCGTTTGACGAAACTGCGAATAGCGGCCCTTATAAGACTGCTGGGGGTGAAAGCAATAAATTCAAATGGGAAATCACCCTGCCGGAAACACTTGCAAACACAAAGGAAACTTCATTAACCGGAAATATCGATATCGACAACGTTGATGCCGCCACAGAAAACGCACTGACTAAGCTAGAATATCAGTTGGCTGGTAAAACTTCTGACATAACACTTGATGAGGCTGCTGGCGGAGATAAGACTTACACAGTTTCTCTCCTGAACGGAACTGAAGACGGAGATATAACAGTTACAGCAACAACTTCGGAGTATGCAAAAATAACTGGTGCTAATGGGCAACCGTTTAGCAGCGGTACAGTAACGTTAATCAGTGGAACCGCCACACTTGTACTTACTGTTACTTCTGAAAGCGGAGCAACACGTACTGTAACGATCACTTTCAATGTTTCTACAAAAGAGTCGATTACAGAAGTGACCGGCATCACAGATAAGGAACTAACACAAGCAGTAACAACATCAGACGATGTTATCACCTTGCTGGAAGCAAATGTAACTCCCACAATTACTTCAACCGGTAGTTCTACGTTTAAGCTTAAATGGGAATATAAAGCAGAAAGCAATGCTGGTTCTCCGTTTAAACCGGGAAGTGGAGAAACCAATGTATTCGATTGGAAGGTCGTAAATGAAAGCGGAGATGATGCCCACCCTGCACCAGGCGTAGATGTTGCCGGAACAATCATCGTAACCAACCATACGACTTCAACCGATGCCACACTGGCAACGTTACAATACCAAATTGGTGATGCTGATGCCAAGGATATTACGATTGGAGCTCAAGACGGAACAACGGTTGCTATCACCGTCCCGGCACTTCCGTTCGGAACTACTGCTATCACTTTGTTGGCTACTGCTTCCAATCAGTTTGCTACAATAGCAAAAGTAGACGAAGCTGCACCTGGTCTCCAATCTCTCAAAGCAGAAACTGTTTCTTTGCCTGTTACAATCGATGCAGCCGGAACTACATACAAACTGAAAGTAACAGCTGAAGACGGAAATACAAATAAAGTATTTACCCTTACTTTCTCGGTAGCAAAAGAAAAGATAACAAAAGTAACTGTCCCGGCCACTTACAAATTGCCGGAAGCAGTTACCGATGAAGCAGGCGCTAAAGAATTGCTGGCCGCTATGGAAGGCGTCGAAATCCAAACAGAAAGTGGCAAAACACCTATGAAGTTGGAGTGGACATACGATAACAGCGACAACAACTCTCAAGCGTATTCAAACGAAGACGGTAAGACACACAAATTTACCTGGAAAGTGGTAAGAGACGGAGAAGGTGCAGAATTAGAAACAGCCGAAACTGTAACGATAACAGGTAAAACAGATGTTACCAACTTTATGCCGGCTGTTACAGGTGATCAATCACAGAAAGATGTTCAAATTACAGCAGACAAACCTGTCGATAAGATTGGCGACGGCTCAGCACCTACAACCGTAAAGAGCGTTGAAATCGTAGCTGCTGTTACAACCGATCAGCTTACTATCAATAAGGCTACAATTGGAAAACTCGATCTTCAAGGATCAGTTGACGAAGTTGTATTGAAAGAAGCAACCATTCCTGAAGTTGTTTTAGCTGCAACAAAAACAACTACGCTTATTCTGCAGTCAGGCAACACGATCGACAAGATCACCAATGCCGGAACGCTGACATTACAGGATGCAGAAGCCACTCCTGCCGTAGCCGCTCAGTCAATGACTCTCGAAACACGTGCCGGATTGACAAACGATGGTGCTGTAGGTGCAGTAGACAACAGCGGTGTCTTTACCGATATGACAGCTACAATCGTTACTGTAGCAGGTGCTGCCGATCTGACTATCACTTCCCGCCCGACAAGCAAGTCTACAACCGGAAGCAGTGCAACATTGGCTGTTGCTGCTACATCAGAAAACGGAACCGTTTCTTACAAATGGCAGAAATATACCGATCAATGGGTAGCTGCAGACGGAACAGAAGAAAGCCTGACAATAGCCAAGACAACAAACGGCACAACAAAATACCGTTGCGAGGTGAAGAGTACAAATGACCGTGAAAGTGCAACAACCACTCTTTACACCCCGGCTGTTACCGTTCAGTTTTACACAAGTACTCCGGATGAGCCGTCAACTCCGTCGACACCTACTTACACCGTATCACTTGATAAGGTAGCCGGTGCTACTTTCAGCAAAGGCGAAACGACAACCGTAGACGAAGGCGATAACTTCTCCTTCAAGATCACGTTGGATAAGGATTATGACCAGTCTAAACCGGTTGTAACAGTAGATGGTACAGCCATCACAGCAGACGCCGACGGCAACTATACGATCAAGAATATTCAGAAAGATATCAAGATCATTGTATCAGGTATTGTGAAGAATACCGCAACGGGTATTGAAGAAAATGTTGCAGATGCTGCTCGTGCCTGGACTGTAGGTTCTACCTTATATATACATGTACCGGAAACATCGGATGTATATGTAATCAGTGGTACCGGAGCTTTACAGCAACAACTTCGTGGTGTATCGGGCGACTACAATATGCAGTTGCGTGCCGGTTTCTATATCGTACGTATCGGTAATGTATCACAAAAAGTGATTATCCGCTAAACGGTATTAATACTAGTGTATGAAGAGGGGGACGTAATTGTCCCCCTTTTCTTATTATCCTATCGCACAATCCGTATCTGATCGAGTATAAACGGATCTTTTATCTTCTTATCTTCAGCAAAGAGCAATATCTTCGAAATAACCTCAGCCGTCTTCGGATCCTCATCTACGAAAGGAAGGAAAAGACGTCCGCGATGCTGCGAATGAACAGGCAATACATTGATAGCCGCTCCCGCCTTCTGATGAATAACACCGCTACCCAGATGAACCGTATATTCGCCCATAGTGCCTTTGATAAAGGCATGGCTTCCCTCCAGCGTGACATTCGAAAGTTTGAACAACGGCAACGTGAACTCGATAATGGCCCGCCGCATTTCAATGGTAGAATGGCTGGCTTCCGGATCGACACCGCCTGCATGTGCCACACTGACAGCCAGATCCACATCGCGCATGACTTCGGAGAAGATCACTTCCGGAATATCCTCTATCTTCAACGCTTTATAGCTCTTTCGTTCATAGAAAGCCACCCATTCCAACGTAGGCGCTTCTATATCTGCGGGGCTGAACCAATCGGCCAGCGCATAGATACTGGCGATGATATTCTCTTTGTAATAAATCTTTTGCAGCCCTTCTTCGTAGTTGGCAACCCAGCGGCGGCCTTTCAGCAGGGCTACTGTCTTTTGCGGCTGGATCTGGTTACCGGCATAACGAAGCGAGTTTGACATCGGACGTTCCTCATCCGTCTTCACATACAATTCACGGAACACCTGCTTAAAGGGTTGACGTATCCCTTTCTCAAACAGGCATTGCTGATAACGGTGCCATACGCCACGGTTATACAGATCGACAGGATGAGCGATACGGACGGAAGTGTCCGGCTTTTGGGCAATGCATTCGCCATCGGCCGTTACCAGGCAGTTGTCAGCGAAAAAGCCGGTATCGTTTTTGCTGACAAAGACAAGGTTTTTCAGTAAAGGCCAGATCACCGGATTACGGGTCAGGGCTGCCAGTTCGCTGATGAAGAAAGGCGTTTCGTCTTCCATCGCCTGTTCCAGCATGATACGGGAACGCGAATACTGGTTCTTCAACTTCTTATGGACAGCTTTCAGTTCCTCTATATAAGGATGCTTTTTCAGCTTGGCGGGAACGTTGTTCAAAGCCTTCTCTCCTTTCCTGTAACGCAGCTCGGACTTGCCTTCGGCATCTACTTCCACATAAACGGTGGTACCTTCCAGTTCGGTTGGAGTGAAATAAGGTTCCATCTCTTTGATCAGTTCGGTTTCCATACTCCACACCAGACGGGTTACATCGCTGTAGCCGGCATTGCGTGCCAGGTTTTGCATGCCGATCTCGACGGCTTTCTTTTCGCTTTCCTGACGTTGTGCACCGAAGGTCTTGCTCTCTTTCAGGAATTGTTGCAGGTATTGGTAACGTTCCAGCAGGTCGGGCATTGTTTTCTTTGCCAACGGGATCAGACAGTAGCTCATCAGCAGGTCTTTGTTTCGTTTATCTTTGATCTGCTCTTTCGTTGCTGCGGCAACCATCTTTCCATTTACGGCATCCGCATATTTACGAGCACGGGTATGTCCCGTACCGGATGAGATATATTTGGCTGCATCGTAGACTACTTCGAAACGCTTCTCTCCTATCTCTTGGTAGGCTTCGCGGAACCAATCGATATCGAAAGCTCCCAGGCGAAGGTCTTCCGGTTCGATCGGCGTATAACGGGCGATGATGGCTTTCTTCTTGTCGTCGCACCATTCGTTGATATGGGCATGGAAGTAATAGGCGGCACTGGTCAGGCCTTTCCAGCCGATGCATTCCTGTATGATATCCAACCATTGCGGAGCGTACATGGCTGCTTCCACCAGACGTTCTTCAGTAATACCGGAGCCTTGCAGCAAGGTAGCCAGCACTTCCGCATTATCCGTCTTAGCCGGATAACAACAACGGAGCAGCTTGCTCAATACTTCTTTCTTTGTATAACTTGAATTATAATAGTAGTCGGAACGGCCGAATGTGTCTTTGCCAAATGCTTTCAGTATCTGTACCAGATAGTTCACCCCTTCCACATATTCTATTTTCATGGCCAGAGGGGAAACTTCGGTCGGTGTGTCTCCACGCTTCAGCTCTATATCGAGGATACGGCCGATCACTTTGTTTGCCAGTTCACGAAATTTCGTGAACTCCGTATATTCATACTTCTTTATCTTCTGTTTTTGCCAATGGCTCAATGAGTCGGTAAAGTAGCGGGAGACGAAGCTAAGCGAATCTTCAGAAGCACGGCGTACCATCAGTTCTTTCATGACCTCAGCTTCGGGTATCAGTCCCATTTCGTACGCTTTGGCAAAATCCAATATGGAAGGGTTATTCTCCGGACTTACACTGACTGGATCGGTCATGAAATAATCCGCCATCTGATAAAACTTATAGCGGAGCATAAAATAAGAAACAAATTCTTCATCGGTATCCCAGTCGAAGAGATCGGTCAGCCAGAAAGCGATACGCACATCCCTGAATATGAAAGTGGTATAACGTTCTTTCCTGCCACCGTATGTTTCGTATTCATATATTCTGGATAGGTTACTCTTGTTGAGGGTACGGCCAAAACCAATCATTATATTTCTTGCCACACTGCGGGCATACCGGTTATCCCAGTATGCTCTTGACAAGATGGTAAGTATCTGGTTAACAATATTCACATAATTCAGTTTACCCACCCGGGATTTCCTGTCCGTCAGGTCGAAACCGTAAAAAGAACGGATAGCCGGAGAATAGTATTTGCTTACTTCATCCGGACGTCCGGACTCCCGGACATCATCCCAGCTAGTATTTATAAAGAAGTAGATTTGTAGCAAGGTGGCAAAATCGCCTATCTCCTCTTCATAGAATTTACGCCATACATCCGCCAGCGGATAACGGTCTATCTCAGGCATATCTTTATTGCTTCCTTCCGTCTCCCAAAAACTATTTCCAAGTAAAACAGAATAACCGTAACGGGTCTTATACTCATACCCGGCATTTCGGGTAACCAGTTCATTCAGCTTTTCCAGGATCGTATAGACATCTTCCTGTTTCTTTCCGAACAGCTTCTTCAGAAAAGAGCCTTCCTGCAGGATAGGGAAAACTTGCTTCATATCAAAACCATCATCCATTTTCAGGTCAGGCACTGAAACCGCAAAGTCGGGATCATACAGGCCGAAACCATTCGCCTTGGTATAGGCTTCCGAAGGTGAATGTTCTTCTGTCAGCTGGTCGATCAGCAGTTGTTCCTTCGAGGTCGGATTATTTATTGTGCTTACCGACGAAACTGCTTTTTTATAAGTTCCGGTATACTCTTCTTTCTTACGGATGGTAAGCAACATATCCAATCCGGCTAACCGCTTTTCCGACACAGTAGCAGTAAGCAGACGTTCGATACTGCCGGACAGGGCTTCTTTATCCTGTTTCAAGAGCAGGGAGATTGCTTGTTGACGCAGTTCGCCCGATTTATATTTCAACAGTTCTTCGATAGACAAATACTGTTTGCCGGATAATTCCATTTTATTCAATACCTCATAAGCAGACTTCCGGGGATATTCAGCCCGGTCGCCCAATGCTTTTACAACTGTATCGACCTGTATGGCTGAAGAAGGATCGTTCAGCAAATCCCTGATTACGCAATGGCGCACACTGCTATCCATCTGGTCGTAGTAATTACACAGATCGTTCAACAGTTCTTCGCTTCCCAGCACATAGACAATGGCAACCATCTTTCTGGTTATATCCTGCCGGGACAATTCCACACTATGCCAGGGAAAGATAAACGGAGAGAATGTTTGTTTCTTCGGTAGCTGATTATAGATATCTTTCAGTATATCATAATGCTTCCTGGCTTCAGCCAGTGATTCGAAATAAGAATGGTCTTTCTTCTTATCACTATAATATCCCAACGATACGCTATGCAAATAACTGTCGAGGAAGGCAGCTACAATCGACAGATCACCGGAATATAACTCCAAGGCTTGCTTAGATAGTTTCTCACGTAGCCAGTCGCATTGGGTAGCTACAAGATAATAGAACAGAACTTGTATCTTATGTTTTACCCCTTCTTTTATGATTTCATTGGCACAGACGTCGAGGTCTTCCATCTTAAAGAAACCTTTCGTCCAAAGGGCCATATACACTTCGATGCTATCCTCGCTTTTCAGACAGGAGTCGGCGTAAGTTGGGTCAGTCAGCATCAGATGGATCAACTCGATCAGTTTCTGATTGATACGGTCAGTATTCGCCTCATTGACCAATCCTGTCCAGGTTCCCACAGCTCGTTTAACCGATGAGAAACGTTGCAGGTCATTTGTCCGGATTATATTGAAAAGATAGATAAAGGCTTCTGTCGTACCGCTATCCATTGTTTCACAGATAGACTGTCGAAGTCCTTCCTGCAAGCGGGCGGCCAAAAGAAGTTTACCCTCCAATTCATAGAGTTCACGATTACTGCTTGTGACTATTCCCTGCAATAAACTATATGATATTCTTCCGTTGTTTTCTTCTCCGCAGATAATATCTTTCGTCTTTTGGATGATAGCGTTATTTCCGGCGTCTATCTCCACACTCATCAGGTGATGGAAACTGATGTCCGAGATAAAGGCGCGCTCCTCTTCGGTACGGCCACCTTCCATAAGGGTTTCAAGCGAAAGACCCGAAGCTTTGATAGCTAGGAAGTCTTTCAGGGCATCCAATGCTTTCACGTAATGAAGTCCACCGTTTGCAGAGCGAAGCGGCCGGCGGTAATAACCGGAAGTATAAGGGATAAAGGCCATCTTATTCAGCCAGGCGACATACTTGCCGGCATATTCATCGCCCAACATATGCTTCAGCACATGATAGCGATCGTCCTCGAAAAGTTGGCCGATATAACTGAACTCGCCTTTAAGCATTAATCCATACAGGTAACGATCGGCTTCATAGGTATAGTCCGTCATCCGCTTGATCAGCAAATCGAATAAAGCGCGTTCGTTTTCACTAAGTTTGTTTTTGTTACTTACGATTTTGTCTACATAATCGGAGACGTATTGATTGGATTCTTTTCTCCAGAATAAACTCATGTTGCTTCCCTCCTTCTTTACATTACCACATACGACCGGCCAGCATGGTCAACCGGATAAAAGTTAGTTTATCTTCTTCTTTCAAATCAATTATCTGATCGGGCGATTCCAGTTCCTCTTCATTCAGAAAGACACGGAATATGCCGTCTTCAAACGATTGCAAGGCATTACGAACAGCTTTCTCCGTATCGGCAGGCAGGCCATTATAATTAAATTCAAAGCTAACCTTTCCCGTTGTCGCCCTGTCTTTTATCTCTTCATCCGTAAGATACTTCAACAGATCATTTTGTTCCAACCGTTCATTGTATTCCTCCACCTGCCGGATAACGATCGCAACGATCAATTCCGCGACCGTACCGGGAACAGCATCCAATAACACCTCTTTATCTTCAACAGCATTCCGTCGTTTCCCCAACTGCTTTACATTAACAAATATCTTCATATAAATCAGAGTTTTGTAATATTTCTTATATGCTTTACAAAGAAACAAAATAAAAGAAGAATACTGAACTCCTGAAACTACAATTTCCTGGGCGAAGAACTAGAGTTTCCCAGGAAGAAACTATAACAGGATGAAATGAAGCAAATAAGTATCTGCGTCAGCAGGTTAATTATGTACGAGTCTTCGTTCAAAAAGAACAACAAACCCTTACCGAAGATTAGTTATGTGAAGTAAAACTAAATAAAATAACTAACTTTGTGGCTTTAAACTGAAAACGATAAAAAACGATTAGATATTATGGAGTACAATTTCAGAGAAATCGAGAAAAAATGGCAAGAATATTGGATTGCCAACGGGGTTTATAAAGTGAAAGAAAATAAGGATAAACCCAAATACTACGTGTTGGATATGTTCCCTTACCCATCGGGCGCCGGACTACATGTAGGACATCCGCTCGGTTACATCGCATCTGACATTTATTCCCGTTTCAAACGGTTACAGGGATTCAACGTATTACACCCGATGGGATACGATGCTTACGGCTTGCCCGCAGAACAATATGCCATCCAGACCGGACAACATCCCGAAGTAACTACAAAACAAAATATCGCCCGTTATCGTGAGCAGATGGATAAGATAGGTTTCAGCTACGACTGGAGCCGTGAAATCCGCACATGCGAACCGGAATATTACCACTGGACACAATGGGCATTTATCAAAATGTTCAACAGCTACTATTGCAACGATGAAAAGAAAGCACTTCCTATCGATAGCCTGATCGAAGCTTTCGAAGCAGTAGGAACGGAAGGTCTTAACGTTGCCTGTGGTGAAGAAATGAGCTTCACTGCCGATGAGTGGAAAGCTAAAAGCGACAAGGAAAAACAAGAAATATTACTGAACTACCGTATCGCTTACCTGGGTGATACAATGGTAAACTGGTGCTCGGAACTGGGAACCGTATTGGCTAACGATGAGGTAGTAAATGGCGTGTCCGAACGTGGCGGCTTTCCTGTCGAACAAAAAATGATGCGCCAGTGGTGTCTGCGTGTATCCGCCTATGCACAACGTTTGCTGGACGGACTGGATACGATCGACTGGACAGACTCGTTGAAAGATACACAACGTAACTGGATTGGACGTAGCGAAGGTGCCGAAGTTAACTTCAAAGTAAAAGACAGCGATCTGGAATTTACGATCTTCACCACCCGTGCCGATACTATGTTCGGTGTAACCTTTATGGTGTTGGCTCCCGAAAGCGAACTGGTTGAGAAATTGACTACTCCGGAGCAGAAACAAGAAGTAGATGCTTATCTGGAACGTACTAAAAAACGTACCGAACGTGAACGTATTGCCGACCGTCAGGTAACAGGTGTATTCAGCGGATCGTATGCAATCAATCCGTTCACCGGAGATGCAGTGCCTGTATGGATCAGCGATTACGTGTTGGCCGGTTACGGAACAGGAGCTATCATGGCTGTTCCGGCTCACGATAGCCGCGACTATGCTTTCGCCAAACATTTCAACCTGCCTATCATCCCATTGATCGAAGGCTGCGACATAAGCGAAGAAAGTTTCGATGCTAAAGAAGGTATCGTCTGCAACTCACCGAGACCGGATGTAACTCCTTATTGCGAGTTGTCACTGAATGGATTGACTGTTAAAGAAGCTATTGCCGCTACCAAGAAATTTGTAGCAGAACATAAGTTAGGACGTGTAAAAATAAACTACCGCCTGCGTGACGCTATCTTCAGCCGTCAACGTTATTGGGGCGAACCGTTCCCTGTGTATTATGATGCCAACGGACTGCCTCAGATGCTGCCGATGGAAGCACTGCCCCTGCAATTGCCGGAAGTAGATAAATTCCTGCCCACCGCAACAGGCGAACCTCCATTGGGACATGCTACTAAATGGGCCTGGGATTCTGTAAACAAAGAAGTTGTAGAAACATCCAAAATAGATAACAAAACAATCTTCCCGCTGGAACTTTGCACAATGCCGGGATTTGCCGGTTCATCCGCTTATTACCTGCGTTATATGGATCCGCACAATAATAAAGGATTGGTCGATAAGGATGTGAACGGATACTGGCGCAATGTAGACCTGTATATAGGTGGTACGGAACATGCTACCGGTCACCTGATTTACAGCCGTTTCTGGAATAAATTCCTGTATGATATGGGTGTCATTTGCGAAGATGAACCATTCCAGAAACTGATCAACCAGGGTATGATCCAGGGACGTTCCAACTTCGTATATCGTATCAAAGATACCAACACATTCGTATCTCTGAACCTGAAAGACCAGTATGAAGTAACTCCTATCCATGTGGATGTAAACATCGTTTCCAACGATATCCTGGATATTGAAGCTTTCAAAAACTGGCGTCCGGAATATCATACAGCAGAGTTCATACTGGAAGATGGTAAATATGTCTGCGGATGGGCTGTTGAAAAGATGTCCAAATCTATGTTCAACGTAGTAAACCCGGATATGATCGTAGACAAATACGGTGCGGATACTTTGCGTCTGTATGAAATGTTCTTAGGCCCGTTGGAACAGTCTAAACCCTGGGATACGAACGGCATCGACGGTGTTCACCGTTTCCTGAAGAAACTGTGGGCTTTATTCTATGGCAATACGGAAAGCTTACAGATCACAGACGCTGAACCGACAGCTGAAGAATTAAAATCATTACATAAACTGATCAAGAAAGTTACATTCGATATCGAGCATTTCTCTTTTAATACTTCTATCAGTGCTTTCATGATCTGTATTAACGAATTAGGCAGCCTGAAATGCAATAAGCGTGCTATCCTGGAGCAATTGATCATATTACTTGCCCCGTTTGCACCTCATACTGCAGAAGAGTTATGGCATGTATGTGGTCATACCACAACGATATGCGATGCTCCGTGGCCGCAGCACAACGAAGAATATCTGAAAGAAAATTCAGTTATTTACGCCATCTCATTCAACGGAAAAGTCCGCTTCAATCTGGAACTCCCGGCTGATATGCCCCGCGAAGAGGTAGAAAAGGTTGCTCTCAGCCACGAAAGTTCCGCTAAATGGATGGAAGGCAAAACTCCTAAAAAGGTGATTGTCGTTCCAGGTAAGATCGTTAATATCGTTATCTAAATGAGAACAGCTCAGTTTTATAAAGTTTTCTTTTCCATACAGGATTATCTGATGATTCTGTTCGGAACCATTTTATACGGTTTCGGATTCAACGCATTTATCCTGTCTAATGAGATTGTTACCGGTGGTGTCAGTGGTATTTGTGCATTGATATTCTTTGCCACCGGCGGCGCCATACCGGTATCGGTTTCATACTTTGTTATCAATGTTGTCTTACTATTAGCCGCTCTAAAGATTTTAGGACTTAAATTCCTGATAAAGACAATCTTTGGAGTATTCTCGCTTTCAGCTTCCCTGTCATTTTTTGAATGGTTGCTGAAAGGAAATCCGATCTTACATGATCAGCCATTTATGGCCATTATGATCGGTGCCCTCCTCTGTGGTGCCGGATTGGGATTGGTATTTTCCGCCAACGGAAGTACCGGAGGAACGGATATTATCGGAGCTATTGTAAACAAATACAAGAACATATCCATCGGACGTGCCTTGTTGTTCTGTGATTTCTTCATCATCAGCTCTTCCTTCTTCCTATTCCATAATGTGGATAAGATCGTGTTCGGTTTTGTTGAAATGATTATCAGCAACTATGTCCTCGACATGGTGTTAAACGGTAACCGCCAATCCGTACAATTCCTCATATTCTCACAAAAATACGATGAGATAGCTGATCGGATCATCCATGATCTGGATCGTGGATGTACCATCCTTGATGGCGTAGGAGGTTACTCCAAAAAACCGGTCAAAGTAGTTGTCTTGTTAGCTAAAAAATCAGAATCCATATCCATCTTCCGCCTGGTAAAACAAATAGACCACCAGGCATTCATATCACAAAGCATCGTCCGCGGAGTATATGGAGAAGGATTTGATCAGATAAAGACATAAAACGATTATTCAAACAATTTAAAGCACTTCCATACGTTATACATATCGTACAGAAGTGCTTTTTTATTTATATATTTACAAACATGAAACTCGTATTTGCTACAAATAACCAACATAAGTTGGATGAAGTACAGAAAATAACAGCAGGTTACACTGAAATAATTAGTTTAGCTGCTATCAATTGTCACGATGATATCCCGGAAACAGCTGATACTCTGGAAGGAAACGCTTTACAAAAAGCTCGCTATATCAAAGAAAAATTCGGTTACGACTGTTTTGCCGATGATACCGGTCTTGAAGTGGAAGCTTTAAATAATGCACCCGGAGTATATTCAGCCCGCTACGCCGGCCCTGGTCATGACTCTGAAGCTAATATGAAGAAACTTCTTCAGGAAATGAATGGGAAAGAAAATCGTAATGCCCGTTTCCGTACTGTTATCGCCCTGATTTTAGATGGTAAAGAATATTTGTTCGAAGGTGTAGTAAATGGTCAGATCACGAATGAAAAACGTGGAACAAGTGGTTTTGGATATGATCCAATCTTCAAGCCATACAGTTTTGAGCAAACATTTGCCGAAATGGGTAATGATATTAAAAATACGATCAGTCACCGGGCTGAAGCTGTTAAGAAATTGAGTGCATTTTTATCTACATTATCAGAATAAGTTATGAGAAGAATAGTATATACTCTTTTATTAATTTGTATTACAGCCCCTTATATTATAGCTCAAAAAAGTGTAGGAGAATGGAATACTTATCTAGCTTATTATACAACAACAAAGATTACCGAAGGTAATAATCATGTATATGCAGTAGCAGACGGTTCTTTATATAGCTATAACAAAGAAGATAATAGCATTACTCATTATTCAAGACAAACAGGCTTAAGCGATAATGATATAAATCATATAAGTTTTAATCCTGAAGTAAATACTTTACTCATCACTTACAGTAACGGAAATATTGATCTATTAGGAGAAAATGGTGTATATAACTTATCTTATCTACTTGATAATTCAAGCGTAACAAATAAAACTATCAATAGCATCTACCTATATAAAGAATTTGCTTATCTATCCACTGATTTTGGAATCATCGTTCTGAATATGAATAAAAAAGAAGTGAAAGATACTTATAAACTAAATAGAGTAATATATTCTGTTGCTATTAATAATGACCATATCTATGCAGCTTCTGCTACTGGTTTAATATATGCTTCATTAGATAGTAATTTACTGGATTATAATGAATGGAAAACTTATGCATTATCTTCATCTGAATTCGACACAGATAGTATTAGTCAAATATGTTTCTTTCAAAATAATCTTTGTCTATTAGCCGATCAAAATCAAAAGAACAAAAGCGGTATTTATTATCAACAAACAGACGGTACAGTAAAAAGTTTATTAAAAAATGATAACCTGAAAGATATGGTTATTCAAAACAATAAACTAATATCTTATACCAGTTCTGAATTATATATTTATTCTTCTTTATCTAATTCTAACAGAGATGTTATCAATGTAGGTATTATAAACTGTGTGGCATCTCTTAAAGATCCTAATACATTCTGGATAGCTTCAGGTACAAACGGAATAAAAGGTATACAAAAGAAAAATAATCAATACCAAATCATTCTGGAAAATACCAATAATGATACACAATATCCGAAACGTAACTATAATTATTTCATGACAACACATGAAAATAAATTATTGGTTATCGGTGGCGGACGTTGGACTGATCGCTGGGGAAGACCCGGAACATTCATGGAGTATGAAGATGGAAAATGGTTTAACTTCGATGAAAATGATATTAATAAAAACTTCAGGTATTTCTGGGACTATACAGGAATAGCTGTTGATCCCAAAAATCCTGAACACTATTATATATCTTCTTATGGTCAAGGTATTGCAGAATTAAAAGACAAAAAAGCTACTGCATTATATAACACAGATACCGAAAATTGTACGCTCACTCCTGTAAAAGGTTTAAGTATTTATGACTACATTCGCATAGGCGGTATAACCTTCGATAAGGAAGGTAACTTATGGGCCACTAATTGTGAAGTAGAAGATGTTCTTAAAGTATATAAAGCAGATGGAACTTGGGGGACTTTTCATTTCAATAACTTCACGGGTGTACACATGGCTGATAAAATAACAATCACATCCGATAATCGTAAATGGGTTAATGTTCCCTATGGAAATGAATCTGGCATTTTAATATTTGATGATAACGGAACCATAGACGATACTGGCGATGACGAACATCGTTTTGTAAAAACATTCAGTGATATAAACGGTACAATCGATGCCAGCGGTTACTTTTGCATTACTGAAGATAAAAATGGACAGGTCTGGATTGGAACTAATAGAGGCCCGATTTACTGTACCAATCCCAAAGCTAAACTGGAAGAGATAAGATGCAGCCGGGTTATTCGTCCTGCCGATGAAATAAACGATGTTCCTTATAACTTTCTGGACGGAGAACAAATAAACGCTATTGCTGTAGACGGTGGAAACCGTAAATGGATAGCTACCCAAAGCTCCGGTGTATTTTTAGTTAGCGAAGATGGCATGGAAACTATTGAGAACTTTACAACAGCTAACTCTCCTCTCCCATCTAATCAGATTAATTCATTGACAATAAATCAGCTGACCGGAGAAGTTTTTATTGGTACTGAAAATGGACTGGTATCTTATATGGGCGATGCTACAGAGGGAAAAGAAGACTATTCAAATGTATACGCTTACCCAAACCCTGTGCGTCCGGAACATAGCGACCGGGTTACAATTGTCGGATTAATGAACGATTCGAATGTAAAAATTACAGATCTGAGAGGTAATATCATATATCAGGGTAAATCTGCCGGAGGAACTTTCACCTGGGATTGCCGAAGTAGAAAAGGAGGCCGTGTTGCGACAGGAGTTTATCTGGTATTATCAGCTACACCGGAAGCCAAAGAAAGTGTAGTTACCAAGATTATGGTAGTGAAATAAGTATCTGCCTGGTTATCTTTTTAGCACCTTTATCATTAGGATGAATTGCATCATAAAAATCGGATGCTTCCAGTAAATCAAAACAATTTATATAGGGAATATATCCCAATTCATTTATATAAGACTGAAGAGCTTCCTGCTTTTCAGTCTTTTTTGCTGATATAATATCAGGATTGTACGGCATTAATACCAGGTAATATTGAATATTTTTCGCTTTAAAAAAAGCATAAGACTCTTCTAGCAACCGTTTCCATTCAGCAGTGATTTTATATGCTTCAAACTTGTTTTCTTTATTCTGTTCATCCAGGCCACGTTGATAAACAGCTTCATTTCTATAGGAAGCCTGAGACGCCGGATAACGTAATTCATTGTCCATAGAATTTTCAGGTGCATCATCATCTAACAGATTACGAAGAACAAATGAGAATCCTGAAAACAAACAATTCCTGGCCTTATAATTATAGTACCAGTCCGATTTATTCAATTCGTCATATAAGGCAGGTACCAACAATTTTGTCTGATCATCCATTTTATAACCATACATATGTAAAGCAACCTGATTAGGTATATCCATATCAACCGGCTTGGATAAAGCATCTATATCGAGACATTGAATAACCGTTTTTACAGAAGCTGGCAAAGAAGTATAATATAAAGCACTCTCACTCAGTTTCTGCCCGGTAGAAGTAAAACTGTATACAACAGGATGATCACTCAACTCCCTTTCCAACAGATAACCATCTACTCCACTCATTCCTCTACTATTACCGAAGATAACAACTTCAGGAGTTTGTGTTGTATCCCTTATTGTATTCAGTATAAGTTTAGTACGGGCATAATCATTTGGCAGCATTCTGAAAAAGCAGGGAGTTACCCTATTCAAACAAGCCATTAGAACTATTACAAATAATAGAAAAAATACTAACCTCTTTATCTGCTTACCTGTCAGTTCCATAACTTCTTAAAATTGAAAATAAATAAAATTGGAAGAATCAGCCCCAAAGAAATAAATAGAAAAGAGTATACCGGCATAGATTGAATATCTGACAAATGAACTTTGTATATTCTCTATATCCAACCCAAAAGGTTTATTCCTGTTCACCCATTCTACACACAACAGAATAACGATGAATGCGAGTGATAACATAGCAGTTACATTATTAGCACCACTCACTTTAGGTATTCTCAACAAAGAAGACGAAAATATATTATTAATATAATCGAACGCAACAGAAAGCGTTTCAGCCCTGAACACGATCCATCCCAGGGTAACGAACCCAAAAGTAATTAACATCGAAACAACGGGAGGAAACATACCAGAATCAGCTTGTTTCCTCTTATCCAGCAATAACAAAGGAATAAATAAAAGACCATGATATATTCCCCAGGTTACAAATGTCCAGTTTGCTCCATGCCATAATCCACTCAATAGGAATATAATCAGAATATTACGTATATGTTTATACTGGCCCTTTCTGCTACCTCCCAAAGGTATATACACATAATCGACAAACCAGGTGTTTAATGAGATATGCCATCTACGCCAGAAATCAATAATATTTCTTGAAAAATAAGGATAGTTGAAATTCTGCTTTAATGTTATGCCGAACAACCGGGCTGTACCAATCGCAATATCCGAATAGCCGGAAAAATCCCCATATATCTGGAAAGCAAACAAAACAGCACCTAAGACCAACGTACTGGCTGAATAATTCATATAATTACCGAATACATCATTGACTACCAATGCACAGTTATCAGCAATTACCATCTTTTTAAAAAATCCCCACAGGATTTGCCGCATACCATCTACAGCCTCCCCATAAGTAAACACCCGCGGTTTATAAAACTGAACCAACAAATTAGTAGCCCTTTCGATAGGCCCGGCAACCAATTGAGGGAAAAAACTTACAAAAGCAAAGAAAGCTACAATGTCCTTAGTAGGTTTCAATCTCCTTCTATATACATCGATCGTATAGCTTAAAGCCTGGAAAGTATAAAAACTTATACCAACCGGAAGAATAATCTGTAAGGTTGATTTATGCAAAGCGATCCCTATAAATGAAAAAGCTTCAACAAAGTTATCAACAAAGAAATTGAAGTATTTAAAAAATCCTAGGATAGCTAAATTCAGGAAAATATTGGTTCCGGTTATCCATCTGCATTTCTTTCGGACAGATGGCGTATCTTCCGATAATGAGTTTCCCTCTCTCGCCTTTTCAATCGCTACACCGCTCAACCAGCTACAAAAGGAAGTAAATGCAATCAATATCAGAAAACGCCAGTCCCACCATCCGTAAAACAGATAGCTGACAATTACTATAAACAGATTTTGTAATTTTATCTTCCTGTTGAATACAAACCAGTATAACAAAAATACAATAGGAAGATAAATTAGAAACTCTATCGAATTAAATAACATATGTCTCTGTTCTGCGGATGATGGGACAATTATACTATTACAATCCTAACTTCTCAGAAATCTCCAGCATCTTTCTGATCGGTCTGATTGCTTTCTTTTGTACCTCTTCGTCCACAAATATTTCAGGCATTTCAAACTTCAGACAGTTATAAAGCTTCTCCATCGTATTCAAACGCATAAAATTACATTCGTTGCAGGCACATGTGCTATCATTGGGAGGAGCCGGAATAAACTCTTTATCCGGACTCTTTTTTCTCATTTCGTGAATAACACCACTTTCCGTCGCTACAATGAACTGTTTCTTATCCGACTTGATAGTATGCTTCAAAAGAGCGGCAGTCGAACCAACGAAGTCTGACACCTGTATAATAGGCTGTTTACATTCCGGGTGAGTAATCACATCCGCATCCGGATATTGTTTCTTTACTTCCAGTATCTTTTCTAACGAGAATTCTTCGTGGACATGGCAAGCACCATCCCAAAGCAACATATTACGTCCGGTAATACTGTTTATATAATTCCCCAGGTTACGATCCGGGCCGAAGATCATCTTTGTTCCTTCCGGAAAACTTTCTACGATCTGACGGGCATTCGTAGAAGTTACTACCACATCCGTAACAGCCTTTACCGCAGCTGTCGTATTTACATACGAAATAACCACATGATCCGGATGCTGCTTTACAAATTCAGCAAATTCCGGAGCCGGACAACTATCTGCCAGAGAACAGCCGGCATTCAGGTCAGGAACCAGAACTTTTTTATCCGGACACAATATCTTAGCCGTTTCACCCATAAAATGAACGCCACAGAGAACTATTATATCTGCCGTAGTCTTGGCAGCCCACTGGGCTAAAGCCAAACTATCCCCAACAAAGTCTGCTATATCCTGTATATCACCAGTTTGATAATAATGCGCTAAAATAATAGCGTTCTTTTCTTTGCGAAGTTTATCAATGGCTTCCTTCAGATCCATATCTTTGGGAACCGGTGCATCCATATATCCGATCGATTGATTTGTCAACATGATTTATCTATTATATTATTCTTAATTTTAATTCTAAAGATAAATAGGATGTATATAATATCCTGTTAAAATGGTTCATATAATAATCGCCCATACCTCATTCCGAGGATATAAATAGTATATCAACAAAGTTATCATCAGGCTTTATAGCTGATAATCTTTATATTAATATACTTATCAACTCACTGTTGATAATATGCAAAGGTAAAAACTTTATTCATTTCAGCCATCGAAAGCAGTGTAAAACAATCTTTAAAAGAACGGGGAAAGTATCGATTCATAGTTATCAGCCATTCCGATAATTCTCTTATACAATATCTTCAATGACTAAAACAAACTAATTTTATTACTGTTTACCAACCAGATGTTCACAAGTTATAAGAATAGTATCACAATATATGATACTGGTTTAGCATATATTGTAATAATGGAGTATCATATATTGTGATACAACTCTTATCCTACCCGACTTCAATACCTGATATGAAATTGTAAAAGAGTAGATCGGTCTTCGATAATGCTACCGGTTCTTCCTTGCCTCTCTCCTAGTTATCCACAATTATATATTATATTAATATTAATCTTTAATTTAAAAATAAAATATGATGTATATGATATGCTGTTGAAACAGTTAATACATTTTTGTTACAATACTTGCCTGAGGAGTTATTAAAGTATATGAACTACTTATCAAAACGATACCAACAATATAAAAGATAGCTTCTGTACTGTTTTTCTTTATTTTATGGACTTTATTAGTTTTATGTTGATAACTGGTCGTGTGAAAAAGTTTATCTCTGTTGATGGGTGTTGATACGTGTATAACCACTGTTAATAGCTCTTCATAAATAATAGGTTATAAATGTTGCGTGTTCGGAATGAGGAGGAGTATAGATAAGAATCTGAATAATGCAAGAACTTTTTTTCATTTTCTGTTCACTACTTATCAATACCTTTTCAACGGCATATCCACATTAATTAGCTACTTTTGCAGCTAAAGAAAAAGTTATGCGTAAATTAAAAATAACAGAACTGAACCGTCTTACTCCGGAGGCCTTTAAAGAAAGTAAGAAGATACCGTTAATCGTTGTGCTCGACCATGTTAGGAGTCTGAATAATGTCGGATCTGTCTTTCGTACTTCAGATGCCTTTAAGGTAGAGGCTATTTATTTATGTGGTATTACGGCTTGTCCGCCCCATGCGGAGATCCATAAGACAGCTTTAGGAGCTGAAGAAACTGTAGACTGGAAATATTTTAAAGATACACACGATGCTGTTGATAACCTGAAGCAACAAGGGTATATCGTTTGTGCAGTAGAACAGGCTGAAGGTAGTGTTATGCTTGATAAATTGCTGTTAGACAGAGATAAAAAATATGCTGTTATCATGGGAAACGAAGTAAAAGGCGTTCAACAATCTGTTGTTGATAACTGTGATATGTGTATTGAAATACCCCAATACGGAACTAAACACTCGCTGAATGTATCGGTAACGACCGGGATTGTTATCTGGGATTTCTTTAAGCAATTATCAGATTAATCCTCTTTCAACCATAATAACGACCCGTTCGGTCATGGCATCTTTTCCTTTCGGGTCGTATTCGGATTTCAGGCTGGCTCCGAACATTCCGGCAAACAAATTCCAGAAGCCTGCCCTGAAACCGCCCAGGTAAGCTTTCAACAAGTTATAACTGGATTGGTTACATTCCCTGTCAATCAGCTTGATAAGTAATTTACCTTGTGAGAAGGTCAGCTTTTTAAGCTCCGGTTTATATTCTTTGAACAGATCTTTTTCCATACGTTTCAAATGTTCCTGGCGTGCTTTGTCATCAGGGAGCGTTTCCATATATTCGTATGTCTCTATTAAAGTTTCATATACCATTTTGGCATAGGGTAATGTGCGTTTTACATCTCGAACCAGTTTATTATATTTCTGTTGTTCACGATTGTTCTTAAAACGCATCTGCGGAAATATAAATACTTCCTGAAGATTGACAACGGGAACCGTATCCTTCCCGTCCAGATAAGCTCTTTGCACTCCTTCGGGAAGTGTGTTTATTTTTAGTTTCTGTGCTTGACCAGCTGTAACACAGAGTAAAAACATAACCACAATCTTATACCATCTCACCTTTGTCATAGCCTACAAAAATAGGTGATTTAGTAATAGCCTGTGCAGGTTTTACAGAATTTGACTAATTATATGGAAATGATGATTTACTTGTTAATAAGTTGTCAACTTAATAAGTTTCATTATATTTGTGGCAATTCTGAATTATAACAAAACAAATTGACTATGAACATTGAATAATATTGTTAGCATTTAATTGCACTTATATATTAACAACCAAAAATATCTTATCTATGAAACTATTAATCCTATCCCTGTTATTGGGAGTTTTCCCTTGTTTGTATGCTGTTAATAACTTACGTTTGCCTGACATGCGTAGCATGGGAATGGGCGGATGTGCTGTGACTCAATCTTTCCTTTTTAATCCAGCACTAATTGGGTTGGAATCTTGTAAGAGTATCGATATCAACTATTTTAACCGTTATGGACTAAAGGAGCTGGGAACTGTTGGTCTTTCATTTTCTTATCCTAATAATGTTCTTCCTTTTGGTGTTAATATCTCTTCTTTCGGGTATGATCAATATAGGGAAAGTATGTTCCGGCTTTTCTTCGGAAGATCTTTAAATGATAAATGGAGTATCGGCATAAGTATCCAGTATTCGATCGTACAGACAGAATTGACGGAAGAACATCCACAATACTTGTCAACTGATATCGGTATCAGTTATTCTCCGGTTGAAAAGCTGTTGATTGGTATGTTGATAATGGATTTTCCTTCTGTTGCTGTTAAGAAAGAAAATACTGAAATAGATTATTTTAGGGGATATTCTTTGCAAATAGGTTTTCAATGGGAAGTAATTAACAGCTTGTTGATAATAGGAAATGTGGGAACGAATAAACATACTACATTAACAGGTAACATCGGTTTAGAATATCAATTGTATAAACAATTCTATGTGCGGGCTGGAATGCAGACAACCCCTCTCCTTCCCACTATCGGTGTCGGATATCGATTTTCCGGTTTCACTGCTGATGTTGCGACCGTGTATCATCCGATGTTAGGTATTAGTACCGGTATAGGTTTGAAGTATTCATTTTAAAACTATATAACTATGAAAAAGTTGTTTATAACCCTGTTGGTATATCTGTTGATAAATAGTTATCATCTTAATAGTCAGAACATATATTCTGTTGATAAGTGGATGGAATATATAGAAGAAATGGCTTCTGAAACAGATGATGAAGCTCGTATTGAAAATCTTTATTCCGACCTTTCTTATCTGGCTGAACATCCTTTTGAACTGAATAGTGTAACTAAAGAGGAGTTAAGTCGTCTGCCCTTTTTATCGGATCAGCAAATAGAACAGGTTATCTTTTACCGGAACGAGTATGGAAAGTTGGTAACCCTTTATGAACTGAAAAATGTCGAAGGGTTAGATTTCCAGACAATATCACTTTTACTCTCTTTTGTTTATATTGCAGATATTTCTGTTGATAAACGTCCGTTTTCTGTTAAGAACATGTTGAAGTACAGTTCTAATGAATTGCAAATCAGATATGATCAATGTTTTCAACAGAAAAAGGGATATTGTTCATATCCGGATAGTATTTTACAGCAATATCCGAACCGGAAATATTTGGGTGAACCTTTTTATCATTCCCTTCGTTATTCATATGCTTTTGATGAAAGGCTTCAATTTGGAGTTGTAGCGGAAAAAGATGCCGGTGAACCTTTTTGGAACCAATATCATAAAGGGTATGATTATTATTCGGTACATCTTTTTTTGAAAGATATGAATAAGTGGTTGAAAAGTCTTGCAGTCGGTGATTATAAGATATCTTTTGGGCAGGGATTGGTTATCAGTAATGATTTCTCTCCTAGCCGCAGTTCTATTGTAGCTCAGGCCGAACGACGTACAAATGGATTTCGCCGTCACTTATCAACGAATGAAAATGACTATTTTCGTGGAGTGGCTTCTACCATTTCAATTAAAGATTTTGATATCAGCCTGTTCTATTCTTTTAGGAAACTGGACGCAGGTGTTAATAACTACGAAGTAAGTTCGTTTAAAACAGATGGTCTGCATCGGTTGGTACGTGACCGGGAGAAGTTACGGACAGTACCTATGCATACGTATGGAGGAAATATTCGATATGCAACTTCTCATGTTCATTTCGGAGTAACCGTACTATCCTATTCTTTTGGGAATTATCAGATACAGCCGGATTTAAAACCGTACAATCTTTTTTATTTTCGTGGAAACAGGAATATGAACATCAGTGTAGATTATATGTTGAAAACGAATAAGCTTAAGTTTTATGGAGAAACAGCCGTATCATCCAATAAGGCAATAGCTACTTTGAATGCTTTCCAATTGACGCCTGTCTCCTATTTATCGTTATTATTGCTCCATCGTTATTATGACAGACGTTATCAAACTTTCTTTGGAAATGCTTTTGGTCAGAACTCTACCGTTCAGAACGAACAGGGTGTTTATACCGGAATGCAATGGACACCGTTCGCTCATTTTAAACTATCCTTATATGCGGACTTATTTCGTTTTCCCTGGTTAAAATATGGAGTTGACTCACCTTCTTCCGGGAAGGAATACATGGTACAATTGGATTATAATTCGGGTAAGAATCTTGCAGCTTACGTGCGTTATAAATATAGAAAGAAGGAAAAGAACCAGACATTGGAAAATGAATCGACACAAAGTATATTACCTTATTCACAGCAACGTTTCCGGTTTCAACTATTATATGGATCGCAACCGGCATGGATGTTGAAAACTTCGGTAGATGGTGTTTATTATGATGAACATAAAGGTAAACATAGCTTTGGATGGATGGTTTCGCAGAGTGCAGGCTGGAAACCGTCTTCCCTTCCCTTTCAGTCTGATTTTTATATTGGTTACTTCCATACTGATGATTATTACAGTCGGATAAGTTCCTATGAAAAGAATATTCTTTATGCTTTCAATATGCCTTCTTTTTATGGAAAGGGTATCCGGCTTTCTGTTTCCTTTCGTTGGGATCTGTTGAAAAAGTTATCCCTTTCAGCTAAATTGGCTCACACTTATTACGCAGACCGGGACTTGATAGGTACAGACCAGGAAGAAATAGAAGGACATAATAAAACAGATTTGTATGTTCTTCTAAGATATAAATTTTAGAATAGGTTTTGTGGCTTTAATAATTCACTGAAATATTGTATGATTTTTTTATTTCTAAGCCTTATAATTTTATTTTGAAGGTATGGTCAAGAGAGTCCTTCAATATTTTAGTGAATTTTTCAGCTCCTTCTTCTGATAAATGATCGCCATCGCTAAAGTCTTTATCATTGAATCTAACATCTTTCAGAAAATCAAGATAGAATACATTTTTGTGATCTTCAGTTATCTCTGTTGCTATGGAATATATTTGATTAAGCTGATGTTCATCCAGGTGTTCATAGTAAGTGTGCCAGGTTGGTGTAGTGACGAGGATTAATTTTATCTGCCGGTTTTCGCAAAACTGAATGATCTTATTCAGAAATTTAAGGTTATCAGTCAAACTTTCCTGATTATTTAGCGTATGCCGTTTTGCTGCTTTTATGCCACTTATGTTCAAATCGTCTTTTGAAGGAATATTCACTCTGAATCCTAATGGAGAGCATTGTAGAGAACCATCTCTTAAATATTCCCTTACTTTTTCATAAGTAATGTTGCTTGTGATTTCCATACTGTATTTGTATTTTTCATATCCTATATAAATCCCGTAATATTTTAAACGTGGCTTATCTGTATAATCCATTTTATCCTGAAGCGTACAATAAGAAAAAGAAAGGATCACTTGTTTTAATTCAGCATATATGTCTTCATATTTAGTCAATATAAAATAGTCACGCTCCAGATCCTGAGAAGAGTTTGCGAAGTTAAAGGCATTGTTCGTTAAAAAGAAAGGATTGATTCCCGACATGCAATGTGAATTACCCACTATGAGCGTATTCAAATTGTTGGCATGTTGTAACATCCATTCATTTTTATATTTGTAAGTATTTGGTATTTGCCGGATTGCATACTCTAATATGATGAATATCACTATAAGGGGAATGATAAAAATAACCAATTGTTTTATAAAGTTTTTCATGACAAATCAGAATTGAAAGTAAATAAAGTCAGTAGGTGTACCTTGTAAAAAGACAATTACAAAAATCAGTATATAATAAATTCCCCAGCGGATTGCAGGTGATTTTATTTCCCCATTTATCTGTAAACCATGTTCTTTTTCCCGCTGTATCCATTCAATGATAAATAACAACAGACAATATATCAGGGCTCGTTTACCGTATGGAAATGATATTTCAAACAAAGAGGGAGAAAGAATTCGTAACAGATAGTCAGATGCTTCGGTTATATTATTTGCCCGAAAAATAATCCATCCAATAACGACAAAGAAGAATGTTAAAAGTACTTGTACGGTTTCTTTCAAAGAAGGTAATAATTTGCCTTCGGCTACAATGTTTTTTGTATATCTTCGGTTTTTGTTGAGTAATAGGAGAGGTATGAATAAGAGTGCATGATAAATACCCCATACTATAAATGTCCAGTTTGCCCCATGCCAAAGTCCGCTGATAATGAATATGATAAATGTATTTCTTATTGCTTTCGTTTTCTGGCAGCGACTTCCACCCAGAGGTATATAAATATAATTGCGAAACCAAGTACTTAATGAAATATGCCAACGTCTCCAAAACTCAGAAATGTCTCTTGAAAAATAAGGATAATTGAAATTCTTCATTAAATCGATACCAAATAAGCGGGAACATCCGATAGCAATATCCGAATACCCGGAAAAATCTCCATATATTTGAAAAGCAAATAAAATACCTCCAAGCAGAAGAGTAAAACTACTTTGGTATTGATAGCTGTTCCAGATTTCATTGACTGCTATTGCACAGTTATCTGCAATTATCATTTTCTTGAAAAACCCCCATAACATCTGCTGACAACCATCTATTGCCTTATGATAATCGAATGTACGTTGTTTGTAAAATTGAGGAAGTAAGCCGGTAGCTCTTTCTATAGGGCCTGCTACTAATTGTGGAAAAAAGCTGACAAAAGCAAAAAATGCAACTGGATCATGACAAGCGGATATTTTCTTTTGATATACGTCGATACTATAACTTAATGCTTGAAGGGTATAAAAACTTATACCAACAGGGAGAAGTATATCTAATGTAATCCAATCCGGTTCAAATCCCAGTGCATTCAATGCTACTTTAATATTTGCACTGAAGAAATCAAAGTATTTGAAAGTCCCCAGGATGCCAATATTAAGTAATATATTAATCGTATTGATTATATTTTGTTTATTTCGGTGGCCTTCAGCTTGTTCGATAAGCAGGCCACTAACAAAACAAAAGGCACTGGTCAGTATGATAAGAAGAAGAAAACGAACATCCCACCAGCCATAAAATATATAGCTTGCCAGTATAACAAGACAGTTTTGCCACTTTAAATTCTTATTTGCTAACCAATATAATAGGAATATGATTGGCAGGAAGAAGATAAACTCTATAGAATTAAATAGCACAATAAGTAAACAATTACTGTCCTCAACTCCCTGAAGTGACAATTGTTAAGAAAGAAAACGTAGGAATTGACCAGATTTATCTATTCAATAGTTCATTCTCATAATTTATAATACATAGTTTATACGCGCTAATATATACACGCTTACCTATGAACAGGTAAACGCGAAATAGTAGCGAGTAAATAATACTATAAACTATGAAATATAAATTGAAAAGAATAAAGCCAGACGCTTTCTATTATAAATATCGCTGATAGCGCGATTATATTTAATTACAAAAATAGCGAAACATAATTTCATCATCTGTTTAATTAATAATAAATTATGTTTTAATAAAGTAATGGATAATTATCTAATTTTTATATGCTTCTTCATTGGTAGTATTAGGGTCTTTTGTAGCTTTGCATCCATAATTTATGGAAATATAGGAGTGTTCTTTGTTATATAAAGAACTTGATAGATAAAAACCAATATAATTATGTCAACAATTCTCTTTGATAAGATAGTATTCGGCCCGGTGCACAGCCGTCGGTTGGGAGTTTCTTTGGGTATGAATTTGCTTCCGGTGGACGGGAAGCTTTGTTCTTTCGATTGTATTTATTGCGAATGCGGCCTGAATGGAGAACGCCGTACGTATACCAAACTGCCGACTCGTGAAGAGGTGAAAGAAGCATTGATACAAAAGTTATCAACTATGCAAAGTGAAGGGATTGCTCCCGATGTGATTACTTTTGCAGGTAATGGGGAACCAACTATGCATCCTCAGTTTGAAGGAGTTATTGAAGATACGATTGCTACCCGTAACCGTTTTTTCCCGAAGGCAAAGATTGCGGTTTTATCGAATTCGACAATGCTTCATAAAGAAGGTGTATTCCGGGCATTGAATAAGATCGAAGATAATATCCTTAAACTCGACTCTGTACTGGACAGCCGTATACAGCAGTTGAATGTTCCGAATTCTCCCGCATTTACATTCGACAGATTGATGGAACAACTTTGCCGTTTCGAAGGAAACCTGATCATCCAGACCATGTTTCTGAAAGGGGAAGTTAACGGTCAGTCGGTTGATAACACCACAGAAACGGAACTGGAAGGCTGGCTCGAGGCTTTGAAGAAAATAAAACCGAAACAGGTAATGATCTATACTATCGATCGTGAAACTCCGCTGAAAGGTCTTCAGAAAGTTTCAAAAGAAACATTGGATGAAATAGCCGATCGTGCCCGCAAAGAAGGCTTCGATGTAACGGTTTCTTATTGATATTTTTTTTACTGTTTGATACAGCGAATCGTTTTTACTGTTTTATCGGCGTATAACCTGAAGAAATAAACGCCCTGTGATAGATTGCTTAGATTTATCTGTTCAGACGGGTTATTTATTTTCCGGATCATTTTTCCATCGGCGGTATAGATTTCGATAGATTTTACCTGTTGATGATTAATGATCCGTAATTGATCCTTGAATATTGTCGGAGTGATGGTTATTTCATCAGCTTCCGTAAGTTTTTCAGAGTTTACTTTTATTTCGTTAGCAGCTGTAATTTGTCTACTTTCATTTTTGTCATACAATGTTGAAACACTGTAAGAATGTGTGCCTGAAGTGATGTTTCTGTCTGTATATTGTAATGTAGAAGCAGAAACGGAAGCCAGTTTTTGCTGATTTTTGTAGATATTATATCCTGTGATAACAGGGAAAGCACTGCTGCGTGTAAGGGTTCCCTCTTCGGAAGTTACAACCGCTGATAAGATAAAGTTATTGTCCGTTTTCTCATTTTGCAAATATTCCCATTTCTCTCCGTCAAAAGAAATAAGATTCCCTTTTCCGTGAATGGACGGCCCACCGTCCATAAATGCGGGAGTCGACCGACTATATTTTTTTACATGGATAGAGACAATCAACTCCTGTCCGGCATCTATTACAAATGGAGTTCTCAACTGAACCGAATTTGATTTATTAGCTACCGGATTAGTTATTTCCTGGCTGTAAGTACGTTCCCCCTGCTTAATATAAATAGCATAGAAAGCGTTGGAAGCCGGAATAAAGTTAACACTGATCAACTTTTTCTTATGAAAATCCTTTAAATCTTTGGTATCCCATCTTTGACCGAAATAGAATGGAGTGTTTGTATAACCTATCTGTTTTGATGAATTTTGAGTTCCCCATCCGATAACTTGTTTGTATAAAGGAGCATTCCATTCAATCAGAATATTATTGGAAGATATGGTTTTTGAAGTCACATCTGTTGGCGGTTGATAATTTATTAAAGTCCCCTCCTCACCTGTCTGAGATAATCCTGCGAGGTTGACTGTACCTGTGTTCAGTGGATCGAGCCAGATATCCATGCGTTCGTTATCCGACTTACCGTATTTATTCCAGTGATAAAACAGTTTACCGTATATATTTCGCCCGTCCGTATAGCGGCAGGTGGAGTTACCACCGGTTAAGGTGCCTACTATCAGTTTGTTTTGGTTTAATAGAGGGGAACCGGATGAGCCACCTTCGGTTATAGAATGTCCATTGGGAGTCGGATCGAACACTACATTCCAGTGTGCATTTTGAGCTCCCGTTGTATTAGTATCATCCAGCCAAGTGACTGTTTCAACCGGATAACTGCCGAAGGTTGATATTTTCATGTAATCGGCGGATGGATGATGAATATTTACACCTGAATTTGCAGGTGTGTCCCTCCTGTCCCAACCATTGAAATAGACATTATAATCTTTAGGAATATCATTATTCAGTAATACTAAAAGTCCGTCGGAACCACCGTCGAGTGGGATACTGACTTTACGGGTACAGCCTACCATCGATTTCTGTTCCGTTACGGGAGAAGAATTATCGCATCCGGAATGTTCAAAATGAAAATGAAATACCCATTGGTTCAGATCCTCATCCGAAGCAATGGTATTGTTCTTAAGATCTTGAGAACAATGGAAAGCGGATAAAATATAAGGTTTCATATCCAAAGCCGTGTTATTTATTAAGGAGCCTGTACAAAGATAAGCCGCTGTTCCTATCTTCTGAACCATCTGGCAGACCCCGTTCTTTTCAGTCTGCCACTCCTCTCCTTCTTCGCAATTGATATTCACCATACAGGAACCGGATGTTCCGGGGCCGGTACTTTTTAACCCGGAGAAAACGGATAGATGATTGTATCCATATCCTATCTGATTGATTTTTATGCAGGCTGGTTCACCGGAAGGCGAGGGTTCATATTCCAGCGTGATATTATCGCCGGCTACGAATTCGGTAGCAAACGATTTTCCTGCTGGATTAGTTCGTGAAGTATACGCCCCTAGTAAATGAGTTTTCTCTGCATTATAAATGAACAGTTTTCCTCCTTCAGGTATGTAGAATGTATCATAATAAAGCATTAATGCGATAGCCCCTTTTGCCTGCAGATGCAGTTGCCATATTTTTTGTCCGGAAGACAAGGTAAGCCAATGGCCGGCATTATCCATATTCAGATCTGTATCTATCAAGGTAGAGACTGTTAATGGTGCTCCCTGGCTTACTTGCCAGGCATCCACCACTTTCATATCTTCCACACTGAAGTTTATAGGAATGTCAACTACCGGTAGTTGGCTTTTCAATGTATTCTGTTCATTGAAACTGGCTGGCATTCCCCCTTCGCTTATTTGAGATTTTACCTTATTAGTGCAAAACAAAAATAAACAGACAATACTTATATAAATGTAATGGCAAAAGAGGTTTTTACTATTCATTATAATTTAATATAGATACGTTTCTTATATAACCAATATCCGGGGATCCAGTTCAGAATAACAAAGAAAATAGCCCATACTAATGAACCGCCGAAGTTTCCGAATAAGGGAGCCAATATATCCGTATAAATATAAGATGCTATACCGCTTTTATCCAGTATGACAGCCAGTATATCGCCTTGTACATACAGGTATAACGGATTAATCCCGAATGATTCGAAAAATAATGACCATTTCTTTTTACCGTTAATGTCGATAATCCAGATCAATAAGGCCAGGAACAATGAACCGAATCCACAAGTGGTTAAAACAAAAGTACTGCTCCATAACTTTTTATTGATCGGACAACCGTAACTGAATAGAAATCCCAGAAACAGAATAATGCTTCCAAAGATAAACAAATTCCTGATAATTAATTCATTATTCTTTTTGCTGTCCAGAATTATTTTACCGGCATAGAAACCTAATAATACATGTGCGATACTTCCGAAACAGCTTAACAATCCTTCCGGATCAAAAGCAATACGTGTTCCGTCGGCCAGATAATCGTGATACATATGTGTGTTGCCAAACAGGGCACGGTCTACAACGGCAATGATATTATCTTCCGATAATGTGGTGCTTCCTGTTAGGGCCAGGAGTATCCAGTAGAATAAGAGTATCACGGTAGCCGTTTGCAGGATATATTTATGATTGACAGCCAACCCGATCAGTGAACCTGCACCATAAGCCAATGCAAGGCGTTGCATAACACCGAGGATACGAAGGTTTTCAAAGTGGGTGAATCCGTTATAACAGATATGGGAGAAAAGGTTCAGTCCGAATCCGACCAGAAAGATAAGTGCTGTCCGCTTCAATACCTTCGTAACACTTTCTTTGGATAGTTTGAAATTATATTTCCGCAATGAAAAGAACATCGAAACTCCCATGATGAACATAAAGAACGGAAAGACCAGATCGGTAGGAGTGAGACCGTTCCAGGATGCATGCCGTAAAGGAGCATATACATATTCCCAGGTTCCGGGATTATTCACCATGATCATTCCTGCAATTGTGATACCTCTCATTACATCCAACGAGAGTAATCTTCCTGATTGTGCCATATCTTAGATTTTAGGTTTGTAAAGACGCAAATGTAATGGAAAAAAGAATAGGGTAGTATTATTAAAAAATAAAACACGAACTTTCAGTACAATCAACCTTATGTTTTTGTACATTTATACGGCATTTTTTAGTGGCTTACAATTGTGAGCCGTATGGCCGATAATTATCAACCGTATGGTTGATGATTATAAGCCATACGGTTGATGGTTGTTAACCGCTGATTAGTCGCCATAGTAATTCTATTTAATAAGTAGGGTAATTGGAAATATATCTGGTCTTTTAAGGAATGCTTATATAGCTGAGTTGTCTGCTGAGATCAAACCATGTTGTATAGAATTTGTATTATTTATCCTTTTGCTGTTTCTTTTTTATTGATTAATATTGTGTCGATAATATAACGTTTATGAAAAATACGATTTATCTAGTATTATTATTAACTGTATTTTTTACAGGTTGCCGAAACGAAATCAAAGAACAGCAATTGATTGACCGTGCTGAAACTTTATTAGAAATTGATTCGGATAGTACTTATTTATTGTTAGATAGCATAACAATGGCCGATAATCTAAGTGATAAGTTATTAGCCCGGTGGTGTATGCTATATGGAAAAGCTGCTGATAAAGTACATAAAGATATGCCTTATGTATCTCAATTATTAAGGGCACGAACCTGGTATGAAAAACATGGAACACCTTACGAGCAGGCACAGATCGGTTTGTTTTTAGGACGATCATACGTAGAAGATAGAGAATATATGAAAGCTATGGATGCGTATACACAGGCATTGGATGTGGCTGAAAGGGCAAAGGAGTATAATGTGGCCGGGTATATTTGTTCGTATATGGGGGATTTATATGAATTGAAAGGATTCTTCCAGGAAACTTTAGACAAGTATAACCAATCTGCTGATTATTTTTTTAAAGCCGATAATAAACGAAGTTATGCGTTGGCATTGAAGTTCATGGCTCAAACACTGGCATTTGAGGATTCCTGCTCGCTGGCGTTGGATTATTTGTTGAAGGCGGATTCCATAGTAACAAGCATACAAGATTCGAGTGCAATGCCTTCTATTGCCAATGGGTTGGGTAATGTGTATAGTATGTTGGGAGATACGGAAAAAGCGGAAATGTATCTTTTAAAGTCTTTAGAAACCGATTCATTGGAGATGGCTACCAGTTATTCGGCATTAAGTGGATTATATATGGATATAGGAGATTTGGAAAAAGCGCGTTTGTATTTGGAAAAATCAAGAGGAGTGCCTATAACTAATCCATATACTCCGATTTCTTCTTTGTATACAGAATATGAAATAGAGAAAAAGTGTGGTAATACAGAACTTGCTTTATCTATTTTGGAACAATATGTGGAACAGGTCAATTCTATTTATAATTCCACTATTCATTTGGATGTATTAGATGCGGAAAAAAGATATAATCATGTATTATTATTGAATGAGAATACTAAACTTCATAACAGCAATCTTCTTATTATTATTACTATTATAGTTATTGGTTCGTTTCTATGTATTATCGTTTTGTATTACAATAATAGGAAAAACAAAATGTTATATGAACAAGAAGTCAAACTAAAAGAAAATGAAGAAAGAATATCCGTATTGTCTTATGAACTAGAGGAAAAAAAAAAGAAGTAATCCTACAGGAATCTATACATAATAGTGAATCAAAATTGAGTTCATTAAAAGATAATATAGTAAACATAGAGAAAGAGCTGAATTTACTAAAAGAGGAAAAAATGAAGAATGCTACTATTGTGAAAAAGATAATTAAACTATCCTCTAAAGTGGTTGCCGGTAACCAAGAGCCATTATTGACAAATAAAGATTGGCATAGTCTTATGGAATTGATTAACCAGACATATCATTCGTTTGATGAGTTTATATCTAATACTCCCCGTGGATTAACCCCAACAGAAATACAATATTGTTACCTTTCTTTTTTGAAACTGGATATAAACTCGGAAGCCATCTTACTAAATATAAATCCGGAATCCATAAGTAAACGTAGGTTACGCATACGCCAGAAGCTGGGTTATGCGGGAAGTGAAGTGTCATTTTATGAGTGTGTTTGTAAATAATTGGTTATTAGGTAGGTATCTTTATGCTTGTCCATAAGGTATTGTTTTAAATTATTGATTTTCATAAGGTGATTGTCCTTGTACATTTGGGGAAAATATGAGGTGTTTGTTTCTGTAAACATCTATGTTTGTAGTGGATTTAAAATGATAAAAAATTATGAAAACAAAGTTGTGTATTATTTTAAGTATGCTCATTGGTATGAGTGTAGTGAAGTTGAGTGCTCAAGTTCGTTTGGGGGCTGAGGTTGGTGTTAATATGGCTAGGTTAGGAGTGAAAGGAGATCATAGGCAGGTTCTGCCTGTAGGTGGTTTGACAATTGACTATCAGTTAGGGAATAATATAATGCTTTTAAGTGGAATCTATCATACAACGAAAGGTGCCAATGGTTTGGTGGATGGCAGTCGTGAATTAATGGTTCGTTTGGGGTATCTGGAATTGCCTGTCATGTTTGGCTACCGTATTCCGGTTGTTGAACATATATCTTTAGTTCCTCAGCTAGGGGCTTATTTTGCTTGTGGAGTAAATGGATATGGAGAGTTTGGGGCCAATTTTGTACATACGGGAATCGGTAATACAGATGGGATATGGTATAATCCGTTTGAACGTTTTGATTTAAAGACGGGAAAAAATGAATACATAGAACCTTTTGAACGCTTTGATTCCGGTTTACGATTTGCTCTAAGTGCCGAGGTATATAAGTTTAATTTATCTTTGGCTTATGACTTAGGGCTTAAAAAGACATGGAAAGAATTTGATCCGGATAATTATTTTAAGTATAAGAATAGAAGCGTAGCTATAACTATTGGATATAAATTCAATTTATAAGAATTGATGGGGAGACTTTCCTAAAGTTCTCCCCATTCATACATATTTATTTCTTTAGTAACTTTCAAAACTGAAAAAATAGATTTACCTTACTGCCTCTTCTGCCTTTCTGACCGCTTCGTTAATATTGGAACAAATATTTTCCGCACCGATCTTTTGGTCGAAGCCTGATTTGATCAATACACGGCGTACATCTTCATTTACCCCGGATAGGATCATGTGGATATTCTCCGCTTTCGATAAGCGGAATAAACTTTCGAGGTTATGCAGCCCTGTTGAATCCATGAACGGAACTTTACGCATACGGATAATACGCACTTTAGGTTTATCGCCTATGACTTTCATTACGTCATCGAATTTATTGGCGACACCGAAGAAGAATGGGCCGTCGATTTCATACACTTCAACCCCTTTCGGTAAAGTCAGCACCTCTTCGTCATGGTGTATCTCACCTTCATCGGACAGGTCTATTTCATCTTTGGACACTGAAACATGTGTTGTTTCAGCTACCCGTTTCATAAACAGGAACATGGCGATTAGCAGACCTATCTCGATAGCGATAGTCAGGTCGAATATCACTGTCAGGAAGAAGGTTACCAGCAAAACGGAAACATCGCTTTTCGGATTCTTCATCAACGAACGGAATGTGCGCCATTCACTCATATTATAAGAAACGATGATCAATACACCCGCCAGGCAGGCCATTGGGATATGTTTGGTCAGCGGGCCCAGAAATAAGAGGATCAATAGTAATACAATTGCATGGATAATACCGGCAACAGGCGTACGGCCACCGTTATTGATATTCGTCATCGTACGGGCAATAGCACCGGTAACCGGAATACCACCGAAAATAGGGACAATGATATTGGCAGCCCCTTGCGCAATCAGTTCGGTATTGGAATTATGTTTGTCTCCTGTCACACCATCTGCCACTGTTGCAGAAAGAAGCGATTCGATCGCCCCCAGCATGGCAATGGTAAATGCAGAAGGAAGCAACAGGTTGATCGTTTCCATATTGAAAGAAATAGCTTCCGGCTGTGGGAGAGAGGCATTGATGGTAAAACGGTCGCCGATCGTTTCTATGCCTGCAATACCCAGATGGTTACGCATGATATAGACAATAATTGTCATCACAATAATAGCGATCAGCGAACCCGGTATCTTCTTCGAGAATCTGGGTGAAACGGCTATAATGACGATGCTAATAATCCCGATGACGAACGACCAGGGATTAATTGTATGGAAATGTTCGAAATAAGCAATCCATTTGGAGATAAAATCGGCCGGAACCTTTTCCATCGTCAAACCGAACAGGTCTTTCATCTGTGTGGTAAAGATAGTCAGCGCAATACCACTGGTAAAACCGACTACGATAGGATAAGGAATGAACTTGATGACCGTTCCCAGCTTTAAAGCTCCCATTACCACCAATATAATTCCGGCTATAACTGTTGCTATGGCTAGTCCTTCGATACCGAAACTTTGTATAATACCGTATACGATTACAATGAAAGCTCCGGTCGGCCCACCGATCTGCACGGAACTTCCTCCTAGAAGAGAAACGATAAACCCACCGATTATTGCCGTGATCAATCCTTTTTCCGGACTTACTCCCGAAGCAATACCGAATGCGATGGCCAATGGAAGGGCAACAATACCCACGATGATCCCTGCCATCAGGTCGGTCATGAACTTTTCTTTGGAATAATTTTTCAGCGCCGATATAAGCTTGGGCTGAAAATCAATTTTGCTTTTCATTTTTCTGCCTAATGTGTTAAATTGTGATGCAAAGATACAATAATATTTATCGGGAAGTATAAATTATAGGGTATTTTGCAATGTCGACATTTCAAAATGGGCAGGATAGATTCCGGAAGGAGTTTTTTGGCAAGCAATAGTTGTTGATCTGCCGGTGTGAAAAGACAGAAACTATTTCTCTCCTTTCCTTGTTATAAAAACACCTTTAACCAGGCCTCTGATAAGCGCAAACTGAATGTAAACTTAAAAATTACGAGTAATGAGAAGATGTACTTTTGTTTTCTTTATCGCCTTATTGACTATGTCGATAAGTGCCGCACCTATTGATGTGAAGCAGGCACGGAGCGTAGCCCTCAGTTTCCTGAAAGCGAATTCTCCGCAGACAAAAGCTTCAGAACCCGCATTGACTCTGGTCTGGTCGGATGCCGGAACAACTACCAAGTCAGCCGGTTCCGTGCAGGATGCTACTTTTTACGTATTCAACCGCGAAGATGCCGACGGCTTTGTCGTCGTGGCGGGTGACGATGCCGTTTATCCTATCCTGGGATATGGCATGCAGCAACTGTTTGAAAAAGACTCCATGCCGTCGAATCTGCGCGGATGGTTTGATAGTTACCAACGCCAGATCAACTGGGTACGTGAGAATAAGCGGGAAGCATCCCGTGAAGTTTCGGCTGCTTGGAATCAGGTTCGCCAGGGAACTATGCAGTTGAAGTCGGGCGGAGTATCTCTGACAACCGTTCTATGGGATCAAATGACACCTTATAACAATTTGTGTCCCGTAGTGAACAGCCAGCGCACACCGACCGGATGTGTCGCCACCTCGACATCTATTGCCATGCAGTATCATAAATGGCCGGATGTGGGTGAGGGCAGCCATTCTTATACTTCCCAGACTTACAACCTCTCCCTTTCGGCTACCTTCGATACTCCTTACCAGTGGGATAACATGCCTTCTACCTATACGGCTGGGCAATATACTACTGAACAGGCACAGAACATAGCTACCCTGATGTATGATGTCGGTGTTATGTCCGATATGAATTATGCCCCCGGAAACAGTGGTGCACTGACATTGACAGCCGCCCAGGGCCTTGTCAATTATATGAAATACGATAAATCCCTTCATGTCCTGCAACGTGAAAACTACCAGACAGCCGAATGGGAGTCTATCATCAAAGGTGAACTGGATGATAACCGCCCTGTGATTTACGGGGGTGAAAACGATCAGAACGAAGGCCACCAGTTTATCATCGACGGTTATAACGAAGCGGATTATTATCATGTGAACTGGGGCTGGGGCGGACTGGCCAACGGTTATTACCTGCTGGCGGTACTTGAACCCGAAGAACAGGGAACAGGTGGTAACATTGGCGGTTTCTCGCTCGATCAGGATGCTATCATCAGTATGAAGAAACCGGTGGAAGGTTCCACCTATCAGGACGTACTGGCCTTTTTCTATGGTGAGAACAGCGGAACGGTCTTTGCCGGCCTTGAAGCAACAACGGATACTTTCGAACCAAACAAACTGTTTGGTGTTGAATACGGCTATGTGGGTAATATGAGTATCCGTGATTTTTCCGGTAATCTGGTTGTCGCCCTTGTCGATAAGGATGGTAATACCAAAGAGTTCATTTCGAGTGAAGAGCCTGTCAGCATACAGATTGAACAGGGAGTAGCTCAGGAAGTACCTTGCACGATCACGCAACAAATGGTTCCCGGCGACCGTATCCGTCTGCTATATAAGAGCAGCGACGCGCAGGATTGGCAATGGGTGAGAGGTGGCGGCAATACGACCGGTGAGATCCTGGTAGCCGGCGATCCGACCTCAACGGAAGAGATATCAGCAGAGACGAATATCTCTGTCTCCTACGATACAAACGGAACGGCTTACATAACTTCTCCTGTCGCTATCCGGGAAGTCGCTTTGTATGATATGAACGGCCGCCTGTTGAAAAAGCAGCCGGGAAGCGATAATTCGGCTGTTACATTTTCTTACAGCGGCTATCCGTCAGGTATTTATGTGATGGAAGTACAGACTGCGGAAGGACGAAGCAGCCATAAGGTGGTAAAGAAGTAATATATAATGGTTAGATAAAACAAAAGCAGGCTGAATTGTTCTATTAATTACAATTCAGCCTGCCTTTTTCAATGCCTTGTCCATTTCGTTGACGTCAACGAAATGGTCATATCTTTATTTCTTCAGTAACGGCCAGTTCGGATCTTCGATATGTTCCCGTACCATGATCTCTTTCAGTTCGGCTACCTTTTCCGGATATTTGTCCAGCAGGTTATACTTTTCCGAAGGATCGGCTGCTAAGTTATAAAGCTCGTAATACGGTTTATCGCCACGGATATTCATATGAACCAGTTTCCATGAGCCCTGGCGTACAGCCTGACGGCCGTTCATTTCCTGGAATTCGAAATACAGGAACTCATGTTCTTTCTGTCCTTTACGGTTTTGTAGCAGCGGCAACATACTTACACCGTCCATCTCTTTCTGTTTAGCTTTTGGATGGATGATCTCTTCGAATGTGGGCAACACATCCCAGAACGAACACATGAAATTCGTTTCCGTTCCCGGCTGTATATGTCCCGGCCATGAAATGATCATCGGTACACGGATACCACCTTCATACAGGTCGCGTTTGTAACCGCGGTAGATGCCATTGCTGTTGAAGAAATCAGGATCGGCTCCACCTTCCATGTGAGGGCCGTTGTCGCTGGCGAAGATGATGATTGTATTGTCGTATAAACCTTTGTCTTTCAGTTTTTGCACGATCTGTCCCACATATACGTCCAGACGGTAGATCATTGCGGCAAATGTAGCGTGGGGATATAGTTGTGTGCAATAGCCACCTTTGCGGAAAGCCGGACTGCCCGGTTCGGTACCCTTATGTGCCTTTTCCGGATACATGCCACGGAATTTCTGGATGATGCTGTCTTCCGGTACGATCAGTTCGGCATGAGGCAGAATGGTCGGATACCACATGAAGAAAGGTTCGTCTTCCTTCAAATTATCCAGGTAGTCGAGTGCTTTCGAGTGGATCAGGTCTTGTGAATAAGTACCTTTTCCGTATTCGACTTCTAATACGTTATCTTTCAGTTCGACACGCTGGTCGTTGTCCCACAGATGATCGGGATAATAGCTGTGTGCCAGTAGCTGGCAGTTATATCCGAAGAATGTTTCGCATCCCTGGTTTTTAGGGTCACCGGAAGTACCGATATAGCCCAGTCCCCACTTACCGAAAGCCGAAGTCTTATATCCGGCATCCTGCATGACGTGGAAAATGGTACGTGCCCCTTCGGGCAACGGGAATTGTCCTTCCGGGTCAAGTTCTTTGTTTCCGCGAATGGGAGTATGTCCACTATGTGTACCTGTCAGCAGGCAGGAGCGGGAAGGGGCACTGACGGTAGTACCTGAGTAGCATTGCGTAAAACGCATACCGTTTTGAGCCAGTTGGTCGATATTCGGTGTATTAAACTTCTCTTGTCCGTAGCAGCTTAAGTCGCCGTATCCAAGGTCGTCGGCCAGGATAAATACAACATTTGGTTTTTTGTCTTTGCTCTTTTGCGCCTGCACAAAAGGAACGGCCAGGATAAGGCCGGAAGCGAGTAAAATAGTTTTTTTCATGATTTTTTAGTTATTTCTTGTCAGATTGTCGACAAAGTTATATTATTTATCCGGAATAATAATTATTCATTTGGGTTCTTTGTTACAGATAGTTATTATATTTACTGTCGTTTTAATCTAATATTCTTTTGGCTATGACAAAGCATGTAAACAGTTACTTATTGTTCTTTTTCCTTGTTTTTCTTTGTGTCGGCTGTGCGCCGGATACCTCCTGCTACTATCTGGATGCTGTGAACGGAAATGATAATAATAACGGACATTCCGAACAGGCTGCCTGGAAGAGCCTCTCCAAACTTCAATCTCTCCAACTGAAACCGGGTGACCGTATCCTGTTGAAGAGGGGAGATACTTACTCCGGCGAACTGGAAATCTCAGGACAGGGAACTTCAGATAATAGGATATATGTAGAAGCTTATGGTGAAGGAAGTAAGCCATGTATTGTTGGAAACGACAGTTCCCTGTATGCCGTTCGTATCCACAACTCCGATTACGTCACATTCCGTGATATTGAAATAGTGAATACAGGCAAAGAACGTAAACCTTTCCGTACCGGCTTGAAGATAGAAGCTTCCGACTATGGCGTGTCACATAATATTATAGTAGATGGGATTGATATACGGGATGTCAACGGTTCGTTGGTGAAAGCGGAAGGCGGCGGCAGCGGTATCCTGATCGTCAACGGGGGAAAAGAGGTGATCTCCATGTTCGACAGCCTGACCATCCAGAACTGCTGCATACGCCGTTGTTCCCGTAATGCGATGATATGGTCGGCTTACAGCGACCGCCGCAACTGGCACCCGAGCAAACATACGGTTGTTCGTAATAACCTGATTGAAGAAGTACCCGGCGACGGTATCGTTCCGATCGGTTGCGACAGCACGCTGATTGAATATAATGTGATGCGTAATTGTCCGGCCATACTTCCTGATACGGAAGCCGCAGCCGGTATCTGGCCGTGGAGCTGTGACAATACGATCATTCGTTTCAACGAAGTTAGCGATCATAAGGCTCCCTGGGATGCCCAGGGATTCGATTCGGACTGGAACTGTACGAACACGGTGATCGAGTATAATTACAGTCACGATAACGAAGGCGGCATGGTCTTGATCTGCAATTCCGGTGAAGTTTCCGAGCCGTCCAATATCGGTAACCGGGGAACAATCGTCCGCTACAATATCAGTATCAATGACGGTATCCGTACGCGCCTTACCCGGGTAGGAACCTTCTCGCCTAATATTCATCTGGCAGGCCCTGTAAAGAACACGACCATCTGTAACAACATCCTCCATGTGAATAAAAAGCCGGAAGGAAAAGTAGACCGCAGCATGATGACATTCGACTCCTGGGGCGGTTTCTCCGACAGTACGCTGGTAAAAGATAATATTTTCTATACGGCTGAAAGCACAACGTTCAACTTCACAGAGTCGACAAATAATACGTTCGACGGTAATTATTATCTGGGTAAGTTCATGGTGAAGCCGGAAGATGCCAATGCCCGTTATTCATCAGAAGCTTATCAGAAGATAGTAGATAAAGCAAATGATGGCTTTGGCGGCTTGTCGCAATTAATGGATACGATTACCATTGCGGGCATAGAAGGTGTTTTCGTGAATGAACAGGCGATCCGTAACTTTTGGCAACAATAAGGTAAAGCGATATTCTCCTCCTTTATACTCTCGTAAAAAATTGTACCTTTGTACGGTTTAAATAAAATGATAAAAGATATATCCCGTGGCAAAGATCGTTGAAACCCCATTGATGAAGCAGTATTTCGATATTAAAGCGAAACACCCTGATGCTGTCCTTCTGTTCCGTGTAGGAGACTTTTACGAAATGTATGGTGAGGATGCCGTGATTGGTGCTGAAATTCTCGGGATCGTTCAGACGAAGAAAGCCAACGGGCCGGGACAGTTTATCGAAATGGCCGGTTTCCCGCATCATGCCCTCGATACGTATCTGCCTAAACTGGTGCGAGCCGGTAAACGTGTTGCCATCTGTGACCAGTTGGAAGATCCGAAGTTGACCAAGAAACTGGTGAAGCGTGGGGTGACGGAATTGGTTACGCCGGGTGTTTCCATCAACGATAATATTCTTAATCATAAAGAAAATAACTTCCTCGCAGCCGTTCATTTCGGAAAGGATGTTTGTGGTATCGCATTGCTGGATATTTCCACCGGTGAGTTCCTGACAGCTGAGGGAACGGTCGATTATATCGACAAACTACTGAATAACTTCTCCCCGAAAGAGGTGCTGATAGAGCGCAACAATAAGAAGCGTTTTGAAGAATCGTTCGGCCCCCGTTTTTTTACTTTTGAGATGGACGACTGGGTTTTCTCCGACGAAGCTGCTAACGACCGCCTGCTGAAGCATTTCGAAACGAAGAACCTGAAAGGTTTCGGCGTGCAGCATCTGAAATTGGGTATCGTCGCTTCGGGAGCTATCCTCTATTACCTGGATCAGACGGAACATAAACATATTTCGCATATCACCGGCCTGTCGCGTATTGAGGAAGACCGTTATGTACGTCTGGATAAGTTCACCGTGCGCAGCCTCGAGTTGGTCGGTACGATGAATGATGAAGGAACCAGTCTGCTCGATGTGATCGATAAGACAGTTTCGCCGATGGGTTCGCGTATGCTGAGACGTTGGGTTCTTTTCCCGTTGAAGGAAGTGAAACCGATACAGGAACGGCAGGATGTGGTGGATTATTTCTTCCGTCACCCGGAGGTAAAAGAGCTTCTGGACGAACATATCGATCAGATAGGCGACCTGGAGCGTATTATATCGAAGGTGGCCGTAGGACGTGTTTCGCCCCGTGAAGTGGTTCAGTTGAAAGTTGCTCTTCGCGCTATCGAGCCGATCAAAGAGGCCTGTATGAATAGCGACGAGCCCAGTCTCTGCCGTATCGGAGAACAGTTGAATGCCTGCCTGGAGATCCGTGAGCGGATAGAAAAGGAAGTAAACAACGATCCGCCCGCCTTGTTGAATAAGGGAGGCGTTATTGCCCAAGGAGTAAATGCCGAATTGGATGATCTGCGTGCGATTGCTTACTCCGGTAAAGATTATTTGTTGAAGGTGCAACAGCGCGAAAGTGAAAAGACCGGTATCCCCAGTCTGAAGATTGCTTTCAATAACGTATTCGGCTATTATATCGAAGTGCGTAATGCCCATAAAGATAAGGTTCCGGTAGAATGGATACGTAAGCAGACCCTTGTGAATGCCGAACGTTATATCACTGAGGAACTGAAAGAATACGAAGAAAAGATATTAGGTGCGGAGGAGAAGATCCTGGCATTGGAAGGACGTCTGTTTAATGACCTGGTACTTTGCCTGGCTGAGGTTATTCCTCCTATCCAGTTGGATGCGAACCTGATCGGACGGCTGGATTGCCTGTTGTCTTTTGCCAAGGTAGCCGAAAACAATCGTTATATCCGTCCGCTGGTGGATGATTCGGAGGTGATCGATATCAAGTCGGGTCGTCATCCGGTGATTGAAAAGCAATTGCCGCTGGGAGAACCTTATATCGCCAATGATGTGTATCTGGATAGCGAAAAGCAACAGATCATTATTATAACAGGGCCGAATATGGCGGGTAAGTCTGCCTTACTTCGTCAGACGGCATTGATCACGCTGATGGCACAGATCGGTTGCTTCGTGCCCGCTGAGTCTGCCCGCATCGGTATTGTTGATAAGATATTTACCCGTGTAGGTGCTTCCGATAATATTTCTGTCGGTGAGTCTACTTTTATGGTGGAGATGAACGAAGCTTCGAATATCCTGAATAATATGTCGTCGCGCAGCCTGGTGCTGTTCGATGAGTTGGGGCGTGGTACGAGTACTTACGACGGTATCTCGATTGCCTGGGCGATTGTCGAGTATATCCATGAGCATCCGAATGCCCGTGCCAAGACGCTTTTTGCCACGCACTATCATGAGTTGAATGAGATGGAGCGCTCGTTCAAACGTATCAAGAACTATAATGTATCGGTGAAAGAGGTCTCCAACAAGGTGATCTTCCTGCGTAAGCTGGTTCCCGGCGGTAGCGAACATAGCTTCGGTATCCATGTGGCCAAGATGGCAGGAATGCCGAAGAGCATCGTGAAACGTTCCGACGAGATCCTGAAGCAACTGGAAACGGATAACCGTCAGGAGGGGATCGACTGCAAAGACAAAGCGAAAGGAAAAGGCAAGGTGAAAGCAAAGCCTGTCAAAGAGATTGCATCCGCCGCCGAAGGCTATCAGCTTAGCTTCTTCCAGCTCGACGACCCCGTATTAAGCCAGGTACGCGACGAGATAAAGAACCTCGATGTAAACAACCTTACTCCAATCGAAGCACTGAACAAACTAAGCGAGATCCGTAAGATCATTTCAGGGAAGTAGTAACTGTTTCATTAGGAAGAAACATTAGTTTCATAGGCATGAAACAAAAGTTTCACCCTAGAGAAACAAAAGTTCCATAAGCATGAAACTTTTCTTCTTACCTATGAAACGTCGGATACTTGTTATGGAACCGGTATCCGATACCCAGCATCAGATAGTTAGGAGTATGGAAGTTCTGCAGGTTATATCCTATATGGATGAATGAGCTTCGGGTTACTTCAATCTTGAGTGCCAGTACCTGGTACAAACCTTTCAAATCACCTCCCCGGTGGATAACGTTTCCACCCAGACCGATGCCGACAGTGAAGTAAGGCATCACATACTCTGCCCGTGCGGAAAGTCCCAATGCCAGCTGATAACTGAGCGGCGGACGATAAAAAGGCTGTTCGGTTCCAACGATATAATCTTCAGTGTAGATATTGGCACTCTCATCGTAAACACCATCCAGCGATACTCCTGCCCGGAAATTGTATCCGAAGTTATACATCGGGTTGATGTTGAATCCTGCTACCGCAAAAGCTCCTGGTGCGGCAACTTGTCCTTCTCCGAAATACACCCCTTTCCGTCGCCAGGAACCGAACAAGACTACATCATAACTGATATGGCGGGGGAAATTCGGTACGGGTGACCGGAAGAAAGGTTTGGAGAAGCAATCGCCATTCCTGTTGAAGTTATATACCAGTCCCACTTTCAGTCCGATCGTATTCAGTCCCGCATTCGGAAACCGAGTATTTCCATTTGAGAAATGTGTTAAATCCACTCCGGCTGTGAGATCCAACTCTTTTGAAAGAATATAGTTCAGGTAGAAATTAGCATTGATATAAGCGTTGATTTTCGAACCGATCACTTTGTTGTACGGATTATCATATTCTTCATAAGGCTTCCAGCCGAAAGAGGCTCCGAAGTTCCATTCATAGTTGAACGACAGGCGGGGATTGAACTGGGCAATACGTGCACCCTGAAAGAGGTAAAGGGCAAAAGGGTTTCCTATTTCCTCTTTATTATCAAACGAATACATGGCCAGTCCGAGTCCCTGGTAAGAACCTCTGTAGATCCGGTCCGTGTAACTGTTCGGATAATATTGAAAGGAATATTTCAAATGGGCAGAGATCGATTTTCGGATCGGTTTCATATCCATATTGTCTCCCCGCAGAAAAGAGTTGGTAGGGAAAATATAAGCCGGCCGGCCGTCGATCCCCAACCGGTGAATCAATCGCCGTGAATAAGCGACGGAGTCTACCCCGCCACCCGGTAAAATATCTTTGTTTCTTTCTTCTGCAAGTGCTATATCAGACAAGAAAAGCATGGTAATCAAAACGACCATTACTTTCAACCTCTCTATTTCCATACGCCGCTCCACTCGTTTGTTATTTGATTCATGTAAAGGGATAGGTACCCTATATTTCGCAAATATAATATTTTGAAGCGGTTAGATAGCCTATTATGAGTTCTTTTTTTATTTATTCATCTCTTTGGTGATCTCCTGTATGTCCTGGAGGGTGAAGTTTCCTATCAGTTGGATAACGCTGAAACTTTTATCCGTATCGGCCAGCATGATCAGTTCGCTGATCAAGTCTCCTTTTTGTTTTACATAGAAAGTAGCACGGGTGTTGCCGTCTTTTACACGCATTAATTCCTCATGGTCTTTACTGATCAGCCCTTTAAAGTCTTTGCGCATGTTTTCTTTTTTGGTGTTATCTTCGGTCGAGAGCACTTGCAGGCCTTCTATCTTACCTTTCATGTTCATCAGGTTGAGCCCGTTGGTGTCGAAAGAGGGCATCATCTGGAACATTTTCTTTGAGATATAGACGGAAGTGACGTTATCCATTTCGGAGTATTTGTCGAAAAGTTTGTTCTGTGCAAAGCAGATGCTTGTGCAGCATAGAAAGAAAATAAGCAATATATTTTTAGTTTTCATCTTGTTTGTCTTTTAAATGTATATTCAGGATCTCGTTTACTTTATTCATTTCCTGTTGAGCTTCATTTACTTGTTCGATGCCCTTATTCAGGTTTACAGACAGGAAAGCGAGTGCTTCCTGGGCGGCAATGGCGGCTTCCTGCGGATTGGTATACGTGTCTGCCAACTGATGTTCCTTTTCGGGGGCAACAAACTGGAAGATACCTATACATAACAGTGCGACGGCAGCCGCTCCGCTGAGCCAGTAAAGGGAACGTTGGCGGAAAGATGAACGGATCGTCTCTTTCTTTTCGGCGGCAGCCCAGGCATCTATCTGCTGTTCCAACCGCTCGGAAAGTCCTTCCGGCAATGTCTGATCCTCCCGGAGAACCTTGTTGATTAATTCATCTATCTGTTTATCGTTCATATTCGTATAATTTTTCAAATTGTTCCCTGATTACTTTTCGTGCCCGGGAAAGCAGCACGCGTATGTTTACGGCACTCAGGCCGGTAATTCGTTCTATCTCATCCATCGAGCAATCTTCGATGCCTCTCAGTCTGATCACTTGCCGCTGGTTCTCGGGTAATCGGTTGATCAACTGCCGGATCTGTTGTTCCTTGTCTTTCGTTTCCAGTTCCTTTTCCGGTGAAGAACCGGTGTCCAGCGTAAATACGCTTTCTATATCTTCTTCCCGGCGATTGGCACGGGGCGACCGGAGGAAATCGAGACAGAGGTTTTTGACCAGTGTGACACAGAAGGCTTCCGGATTCTCTATGTCAGGCAGCTCATCCCGCTTATTCCATAGTTTATAGTAAGCATCCTGGAGGATATCTTCTGCATCCGATTTGTTATCGACAAGTGCATAGGCGATTCGAAAAAGCTTGGGGTGGAAAGAGAGGAACTTTCGTTTAAAGTTCTCACTATCCTTTTCCATGTTCTTTCATTACTTTATCTATATCGGACGGTTTGATTTTCCCTTTGATACGTACCAGAGCATTACTGCTGCCGGAGGTAAGGACTACCAGTTCGCGGATCATATCATTCTCAATGCGTATCAGAACCTTTGTGCGACGGCCTTTTTCGTTAGAGGTGACCATAGTCTCGAAGTTAGGGTCTTTCAGTTCTTTGATCGCTTGTTCGAAACGTTCTTTTATCTCTCTCTTGCAATCGCCGAATTCAAGAACTTCAATGCCGTTCACTCCCATTGTTTCAGTGAACATGCCGGCAAGTTTCATGGTGATATTACCTAGTTTAACATGGTTGATCTGTTCTATTTTGGAGAACTCGTTGAACAGTTGGCTCATTGTCTGGCTGTTTCCTGCCTGGCAGATCACTATCAGCGCCAGGATAACAAAGTATCGTTTCATCTTTCTATTGTATTAAATGATTACTAATTCTGTTTGTTCCGGCCTTTCCTCGTGCGCACTTCGGAGCGGCTTCATAAGGTAGACGGGAACAGAGAATAAGTTGTTACAAAGAAAGGGAAAAAAATAATGCGGCAATGTGTTAACAGCCCAATGTGCTGATTATTTTGAGGCGGTTGCTTTATCCTTACTTTCCGCTATTTCAACGAAGTAGACACTCGAACAGATCAGTGCGATGGCGATCATCTGATACCAGCTGAAACGATCCTGGCCGATGGAAAGGGAGACGATGGTAGCAACGATCAATATAATATAACCGTATAAAGCGACCAGCGTAGTACTTAGGTATTTGAGCCCTATCGGAATTAAAAGGTAACTGATCGTGGTAGGGAAGATCAGGACGAACATCAGGATCAGGAAAGGTTGCCATTCGAAATGACTGAACAAGTGGCCGTCGAAGCCGGTAAAGGCCATCACGATCAAAGAGGAAACGGCCGCCCCCAGAAAGCTATACCGCAACATATTGAGCGAACTGACCTTGCCCAGTACCACATTGCTCGCAATCAGGTAGGCCGCATAAGCGATCGAACTGAGCAGGCAGAGCATATTACCCGTGAAAGCATCCGAAGCCAGATCATCGCTTTTCTGTGTCATGATACAGAGCAATGCACCGCCCAACCCGATCACGATACCGATGACCTTCATCGCCGTGATCCGTTCCCTGAGGAAGATGACCGACAGGATAAATACCCAGATCGGTTGCAGGCTGCTGAACAGTGAACTGGATACCGGTGTCGTCTTGCTGACCCCGAGCAGATAGAAGAACATAAAGCCATATAAACCGATCGCCCCCAGCAGGAACAGGGTTATCTTCTCCCGCCGGGTCGTTTTATCCTGTTTCCAGAACAGGCTGATGATCCAGAACACGACAGCAGCGAATACGCAACGGAACATAACCCCTGTCAGCGGAGCGATCCATAAGGGTAGGAGATATTTGAGTGCATTCGCATTCAGACCGCTGAAAGTCTTCGATACGATCATACTAAGGTTGGCTTCTGTCTTTTTATTCTTCATACTGTTTGACGTTTTTAAGTAATTTACATACTATCATTGAACAGGAACGAGTCTTGTTTGATATAAGCCCATGCGGCAGCCACCAGGGCTATGATCAGGTTGAATATGAACGCGAACTGTTGTGTTTCTATATGTAATAAATCTTTGAATACATTTATAATGAACGGACAAAGCAGGATAGCCAGGTAATTCATCGCCATGACGAAAGCCAGTGCCAATGTCACCTTTTCCGGGATAGCCGTGCGGGTCGTTTTGTCGTAGGCGACAGGCTGAATAATGCCGTAACCTAATCCGGTAAAGATACAACCTAGCCCGATCAGCCACTCTGTCCGGGAGATAAGGATCAAACCCATGCCGAGGGCGATGGAAAGAAGGCTGTAGAACTTGGTTTTCTTCCCGCAATAATCGACGATCTGGTTCAGAACGAATCCCGGAGCCATGATAGCCAAAAAGAAGAGCGAGATCATAATGCCCGAGTTACCGCTGGTGAAATGATATTCCTTCATCAGGAAAGGCAGGTTGAAGCTGACGATGATCACCAGATAAGTGGCCAGCCCGTAGAACCCCATGATCTGCATCAAATGCCTGATCTGTATGCCCCGTTTCCCGAATGAAGGATCGGTCGGGGTCGTTTTGCTTTTCGAAGAAGTCGTTGCGTGGACGGGTAGGGGATCTATATTCTTTTTCAGATAGAACGACAGGACGATCGAAACAAGCGGGAACAGATAAACGAGGAACGGCAGATGCCAGTTGATCTCCGCCAGGTAACCGGTCAATATGGTTGCCAGCACCAGCGTCACATTGGTGATGGCCGAACTCAATCCGAATTGTTTTGTCCGGTAAGCTCCGATAAAGAACCTCGATATAAGCCCGGTCGACAGCGGAACGATCAGCCCCGAACCGATTCCCAGCAATGCACTGACGGCAATCAGTTGCCACATCTTCGTCGAAAGCAGATACAGGAGACCGCTGACGGCGAAAATCCCCAGACCGATCTGTAACAACCATATATTATTGATCTTCTCCGTCAGTTTGCCGGACAATATAATAAAAGGTATGATCAGTAAGGAAGGCAAGGAAGATAACATCTGTATATCCAGCTCCGTCGAATGCGGAAAGATGGCCGAAAGCTTCCCCAGGATAGGAGAGACTGCCAGCCCCGGCAATGCATTCAGCGCCGAGATCGACCATATGCCTATTAGTGTGATAAGGGGGATCGTCCCCTGTCCGGTTTTTATTCTCATATTAAATGGCTGTTTTATAAGACAGAAAACAATTATTAGGGCTGAATGTTCATTTTGCATATTCAGGCCAGCGAGTGCGGTCGCCACACCCTCCCGTGCGCACGCACCGCACTAACTAATGCGCATGCACCGCACCCTCTCGAGTGCGGTGAGCGCACTAACTTCTTTTATATAACATTGTGATAATAAACTCCAAATCTTACAGGATTAACTAAAATCGAAGAACAATTCTTTTTAGAGGCTGTTTTTGCACTACAAATCGACGCACGAATGTCGGTTGCGCCAATTCTTAATAATTTAAAAACAAAAAGACATGAAAGATTCAAGTTTTAGAGAAGGTGATGCCAAAACCGCAATTTTTGGCTCGAACGCGATGTTGCACCCGGCTCCAGTAGACGTGATCCCTGACGGACCAACTACTCCGGAGATCGCTTACCAGATGGTAAAAGATGAAACTTATGCACAGACTCAACCCCGTTTGAACCTGGCTACATTTGTTACCACCTGGATGGACGATTACGCAACCAAGTTGATGAACGAAGCAATCAACATCAACTATATCGACGAAACTGAGTACCCGCGTATCGCTGTGATGAATGCTAAATGTATCAACATCATGGCTAACCTGTGGAACAGCCCCGAACAGGCACAGTGGAAAGCCGGAGCTTTAGCTATCGGTTCTTCCGAAGCATGTATGTTGGGTGGTGTTGCAGCCTGGTTGCGCTGGCGTGAAAAAAGATTGGCTCAGGGCAAACCGGTCGACAAACCTAACTTTGTGATCTCTGCTGGATTCCAGGTTGTATGGGAAAAGTTTGCCCAGTTGTGGCAGATCGAAATGCGCCAGGTACCGTTGACACAGGAACATATCACACTCGACCCGCAGGATGCCCTGAATATGTGTGACGAAAATACTATCTGTATCGTTCCTATCCAGGGTGTTACATGGACAGGTCTGAACGACGATGTGGAAGCATTGGACGCTGCCCTCGACGCATATAATGCAAAGACAGGCTACGATATTCCTATCCACGTAGATGCCGCTTCCGGTGGTTTCATCCTGCCGTTCCTGAAACCGGAAGTAAAATGGGACTTCCGTCTGAAATGGGTACTTTCCATCAGTACTTCCGGCCACAAATACGGTCTGGTTTATCCGGGTCTGGGTTGGGTTGTCTGGAAAGATAAAAAATACCTGCCGGGCTCCATGTCTTTCAGTGTGAATTATTTAGGCGCAAACATCACTCAGGTTGGTTTGAACTTCTCTCGTCCTGCTGCTCAGATCCTGGGACAATACTATCAGTTTATCCGTCTTGGATTCCAGGGTTACAAGGAAGTACAGCAGAACAGTCTGGCTATTGCCGATTATCTGCATGCTGAAATCGCTAAGTTCGCTCCGTTCCAGAATTACAGTAAAGAAGTAGTGAATCCATTGTTCATCTGGTACCTGAAACCGGAATATGCCAAGACAGCCAAATGGACACTCTACGACCTGCAGGATAAACTGAAACAAAGCGGATGGATGGTTCCTGCTTATACATTGCCTGACAACCTCGAAAACTGGGTAGTTATGCGTATCGTTGTCCGTCAGGGCTTCAGCCGCGACATGGCTGACCAGTTACTGGGTGACATCAGCAATGCGATTGCCGACCTGGAAAAACTGGAATATCCTACTCCAACCCGTATCGCACAAGACAAACAACAACCCGTAAAAGGCTCTGTCTTCACTCATACCGGTTCTCCTAAATCAACTAAATAATTTGTTTAGTATGGATAAGAAGATTTCCGTTTCACAAATCAAGGAAGCAGCCCGGGAAGCTTACGAGATGTTCAAGACGAACACAGACGGTAAGAATGCCGATTACATCCCTTATCTGGCCAATATAGATAAGAACCTGTTCGGTATCAGTATCTGTCTGATGGACGGGACACTCATCCAGTTGGGCGATTCCGAATACCGCTTCGGTATAGAGTCTGTATCGAAAGTGCATACCGCCATACTGGCCTTGCGCCAATACGGTGCAGAGAAGTTACTGCAAATGATCGGTGCCGATGCTACCGGACTGCCTTTCAACTCAATCATGGCGATCCTGCTGGAAAAAGACCATCCGTCTACTCCATTGGTCAATGCCGGTGCGATTACCGCCGACAGTATGGTTCAACCGATAGGCGACTCCGCCAAGAAATGGGATGCCATTGTTGCGAATATCACCGACCTTTGCGGCAGTGCCCCCCAGCTGATCGACGAGTTATACAAATCGGAGTCTGCCACCAATTTCAACAACCGCTCCATTGCCTGGTTGCTGAAGAACTATAACCGTATCTACGACGATCCGGATATGTCGCTCGACCTCTATACCCGTCAGTGTTCGCTGGGAATTACAGCAACTCAATTATCTGTCTGCGGAGCTACTATTGCCAACGATGGTCTGAACCCGGTATCGAAAAAGCAGATATTCGACGGATCATTGTCGCCGAAGATCACTTCGCTGATCGCTACCGTAGGTTTCTATGAACATACCGGCGACTGGTTGTACACTTCCGGTATCCCTGCAAAAACAGGTGTAGGTGGTGGTGTGATGGGTGTGATGCCCGGTCTGTTCGGTATCTCAGCCTTTGCCCCTCCAATTGACAGTGCAGGTAATTCTGTAAAAGCTCAATTGGCTATCAAATATATAATGAATAAACTGGGTCTGTCCATTTTCAATGGCGACCGGGTAACAATTACTGAATAAACAGTTTGTTCTTTTAATTGGCAAGCCTCCTTATCCCTCGTTCAGAGGGTGGGAGGCTTGTTTGGTTATTGTTTGGGTTTAACAAATCCTACCGGATTGCGAGGCTTGTCGGATAGTCCCTTTTGTACCTGTAGCTCTGCCAATGTTTTATTGATCAGTTCCAGTTGTATACGGGTGTCTTCGTTGATGTCGTTGTAGTCGGTAAATACATCTTCTATATATTCCTTTAGTTCTTTCAATTCATGTTGAAGTTCCTGTACTTTGTTTGCAGGAGTATCAATTATTAAATGCCGGATAGCAACAAAAGCACGTGTTATCAGAATACTTGTTTGTACAGCTATATTACTGCGAAGTACACTTGACAGCATTACTACACCATGTTCGGTAAAAACAAGTGGAATAGCTGATTTGGGACGTTTGGTACGTGATGTCATCACAATTTGTGATGACATATTTTCCCATTCCTGGCTTGTCAATTGGAACATGAAATCTTCGGGAAACCGATCTATATTACGCTTTACTGCTTGATTTAACACGCGTGTTTCGACTTGGTATAATTCAGCTAGATCGCTATCGATCATAACCTTCCGGCCTCTTATTTCATAGATCTTGTTTTGAATTAATTGGATTTCATCTTTGTCTTTCATAATTAATATGTTTTGATTGTTAATATGAAGGCAAAGATATTATTTTCAATTGATATGCAAGACAAATTGTTTCACTTTTTCTCATTATCGGCATATTGCCACATTAATATATTATTTATGACAACAACAACCTTTTTCACCTACACCGACACGCTGGTGAAACGCAAACGCAAGGCGGGCAAACATGCTACCGCCGACCTTTACCGGGCTTCCTCCAACTGGTTCCTGCGGTTCTGCGGCAACGCCGAACTGTCTTTTGCCGACATCACCCCCGGTATGATCGATCGCTTCCTCTACTGGCTGCAAGCCGGTGGACATCTGAAAACCAACTCGATAAACAGCTACCTAAGCAATCTCCGCGCCATCTGCAACACAGCCGTGCGCGAAGGCGTTGCCCCGGTCGGCCGTCTGTCGCCTTTCGCCCACCTCATCCTCCGGGCGGAAGAGACCGCCAAACGTGCGCTGCGTATCGAAACGCTCGAAGAAATTGCCCGGCTCGACGTCTCCGGTGATCCCGGTCTGCAACAGGCGAAAGACTTCGGTCTTTTCTCCTTCCTGGCCTGCGGTATGCCGTTTGTCGACCTGGCACACCTCACCCGCGAGAATATTGTGGACGGTGAACTGGTGTACAACCGCTGCAAAACCGGTACCCTGATACACATCCATATCACCCCCGGTATGCAGCGACTGCTCGATAAATACGCTTCACCCGCCAGCCGTTACCTCTTTCCGGTATTGCCCGAAACCGGTGACAGCGAACAGCTTTACGAAGCCTATAAACGTGCCTTGCACCGGTATAACGGTTATCTGACGGAGATCGGCGAGCAGTTATCCATCCCGATCCACCTTACCTCGTATGTCTTCCGTCATACCTGGGCAACAGAAGCGCTGCGTAACGGTACACCGGTAGCCCTCATCGGTCAGATGCTCGGCCATACGTCGGAGCGCACGACACGGCACTATCTGGCAAAACTAGATCAGTCGATGCTCGATGCTGCCAATAAGATAATCACAAAAGGACTGGATGGCCTGGTAGGGATGAGGGCTTAAGGAACCTTATTTGTGAAATAAGGTATGTTGCCCCCTTTGAAGCCAATCTTGAAAATCACGGCTTGTACTAGTGTGGGAACGGGGCAAAGATATGTATTTTCTTTTAAACAAAACAAACTTGTCTGCTTATATTTAGGTGGGTGGGGGACGATTTCGCTAAAAAGACTGAATCCAGGCGGTTTTTCGTGGGGTATGGGCATAGTGGGGCGGAGGGTAACTTTTCCCCTCTGGAGAGGGGGCAGGGGGTGTGTTAAAGCTTCAAATAAAGACTATCCAGATAGAAAATCACAGATAAAATCCGCTCAATCTATATAGTTCGTGCTTTAGTTCGGCAAATTACACACCCCCTACCCCCTCTCCAGAGGGGAGTAAGTTACTATCTGTCAATATTAAACCCTAAGATAAACCGACCCTTATTTCACAAATAAGGTTTAAGTATCAAAGGTAACTCCCTGCCCAACCAGCGGGTATAATTCAAAGTATTATGGCTGAAAAAATCATTTTAACTGCCGATCTTTACGACAATGCCGTTACCGAGCGTAAAGGCGATTACACAGCGAAGCCCCGTATAACCGGAACAGTACGTAACAAGCAAATCGCCGAACGCATCCTGGCTCGTGGTTCCGAACTGCGACTGGATACGATCGAATACATCCTGGGGATGGGCGATCAGGAAAAGGTAACCGCTATTGCGGAAGGTAAAAGTGTCGTTGACGGTGTAGGCCAGTATATGGCAACCATCACAGGCCCTTTCGAAGGCGAAAAAGCCGCTTTCGATCCTGCTAAAAACAAACTCACAGCCAGCTATGTACCCGCTAAACTGCTGCGTGATACGTTGAAGAACGTAGAGATAGATACCCGTCCCGCCGTCACCGGCCCGGTCATCAACTCGATTATCGACTCTACGACCGGCGAGATGAACACACAACTCACTTCTGCTGCTCCTGTCGTTATTTCCGGATCGAACATCAAAGTAGCCGGCGACGATGCCGGTATAGGTGTTTTCTTCACCAAGGCGGGCGGCACGGCACAGAAAAGCCCGTTGCTAGTTCATAACAATCCTTCTGAACTGACTGTAATGTTGCCTGCTCTTGAAGACGGCGAATACACGCTAAGCATTGTTACCCAGTCTGCTGCCGGCAACAAGCTGGTAAAAGAACCACGTACCTATACGTTCCCGGTACTGCTTTATGTAGGCGAAAAACCGGGTGGCGGTGGTGAGGATGACCGTCCTGTTATTGAATAGTCTTCCTCAGTGCCGTTGGATAGACTGTCTAACCAACGGCACTTACACACACTCACTAAAGGCACTTAGCCTGCCTAACCTACGTTGGTTAGACGGTGCGCCTAAAGAATGTTAAAACAAGAAAGAGAATATATTTCATTTAATAATCAAGTAAATTTATCATGAAACATTATTACATCGCACTAGTAGCTATTGGATTAGCTTTTAATTCAACTGTAAATGCACAAGTCAGTAATCCTCTTGTAAAAAGTAATGCTACACAAAATGTCGATAGCATTATCCAACGCAATGCTGCGGAGAATGTATCCAAAACGGTTTATACGTATACTGACGATAAAAAGGTGTCGGAAGAATTGGTGTATACCTGGAATGCTTTGTCAAAGGATTGGACTAATTTTTCTAAAACATCTAATACCTATGATGCAGCTGGTAATAAAACAGCGGTCATTACTCAGAAATGGGATGGTAAAGTCTGGAATGATTCAATAAAGATAACTTCTACATATAATGATCAGGGGCATATTTTGAGTTATGATTTGAGAGATCTGTTGGTTAATCGTCATCGTGTGGAAGAGTATACATATAATGGATTGAATGGTGTTGAAATATATGTTGATACAACCCGGACAAGTGAAACAGCTTTTACTGTTATTCGGGGAAAAATAGAAACGGAATATATGGAAAACGGACAAATAAAGAGTTATATAAACTATAACAAAAATAGTAATGAAGCAGATAAAGACGAATGGGTGTTTAATAATAAGCTGACATATACTTATGATGATCAGGGACGGTTGTCTGAAACAAGCTTGGATAATGCCACATATCAATTAGGGAAATGGATATATAGTTATACGGATAACAGTGAATTAATGCAACTTTATCAACGATTTTCTGCAGACGCAGATTTGGCTCTTTTATCAGAGACATTGACTGAGACGGAAGGGGAAAATCCGGTAACTACTACTGTCAAAGTAAAAAACTATTGGGATAATGAAACTCCGGAATGGGTAGTTACAAGTCAGACTTATACCTATTACCCGGAAAACTCATCTACTCAGGTGGAAACTCCTGTATTGGAGAATGTACGTGTTTATAGTCAAGATGGTATTCTCTATGTAGAAACTCCGGAAAATATGTCAGTTCAAGTATATTCGATCCTTGGTGGATGTTATTATAATGCGTTCGTTAATGGATCAGCACAAATATCAAACCTGCAGTCAGGTATCTACCTGATCCGTATCAACCAAAAGATAGTTAAAGTAAGAATCTGATTATATAGTTTTTTGCAGCCTGTCTAACCAACATTGGTTAGACGGTGCACTTAGAATATGTTAACTACTAAAACAGACCACACTCAACAGTTGGCCTAACTCTATTTTATCAACAAATATATTAATGCGTATGAAAAAGATTTTAACGCTTGTTACCCTTGTATTGGGTATCTATTGTGCCCAGGCACAGACAAATGCAGGTGCATTTGCGTCAATGAAACTTGGTGAACCCGTCATGTTTGACAGCGCCATTCCACAAATCACAACCAAGGCAGATGCTTCCTCTTTCGCCGGAGGTTCCGGTACGGAAGCGGATCCCTATCTGATTGCTACCAAGGAACATTTAAGTAGTCTTGAGACATTGGCTAAGGATGCTTCCGGTAATTGGCCTAAAATATTGGAAGGGGTTTATTTTAAGCAAATTGCTGATATCGTTTATGAGGATGGAGAAGATATGCCTAGGATCGGTAATGGTGCATGGTTTGCAGGGACGTATGATGGCGACGGGTACGCCATAAAGAATTGTAATTTAAAATTTAGTAGGATTTATGAAGATGAGGCTAATCATAGTGTCTCTACAGCTTTATTCAATAACTCGAAAGGGGCTATCCTTAAAAACATCCGCATGGTTGATACAAAAATCGATATCGAAGGGAAAGCTGTCAGCATCAGTTGGTCGGTAGCAGGGTTAGCTGGTAATTTTTGGGATGGTCAAATAATCAATTGCACGACAGAAGGTACTTATTCCGTACGGATAACCGGTAAGAATGCTTGGTGTGATGTTGTTGGTTTGGTTGCTAAAGCATATAATAGTACGATTGACAATTGTCGTAGTTATGGCAGTTTTCGTAGTGAAGTTATTTCGACAGGCGGTTCCAGCACCGCAGAGGCTTCTGGTATTGTCGGAATTGTGGACAATGGTACGAAAGTTATTAATTGCATTAGCTATGGTAAGATAGAAAGTTATGGTTCCGGAGATGCCGACCAGTTAGTTGCTTATGCTGGCGGAATCGCATCTTATGCCAATAACAGTAGTAAAATCCTGAACTGTGGTAGTCGAGGTGAGTCGCTTAGCGCGAAAGTGGAAAACAAACAGGAGGGTGGTACATCTTATGCATATACAGCAGGGATAGTTCCTGGTTTACTTGCTAAGAGTATACTTTCAAATAGTTGGAGTGTTGTTCCAGCATTAAAGAGTCAAGCTATTACTGGATCTTACGTTGACCCTACTTGCTGTTTATCAACAGGAGAATCAACGATTAGCAATTGTTATTATTCTAAAGACGAAGCGAGCGAAGCATCGATGAAGAGCCAGGAGTTTGTTGGTGAACTCAATAAAAACCTGCCGGAAGGAGCTCTTACATGGCAATTGAGAAAAGATGATTACCCGGCTCTTCAAGCCTTGCGCAATGTAACGCTTCCTCTCCTGACAGGTGCAACAACCACGCCGAGTGAAGGTATATCTAAAATAGAAGATGGCGAACGTTTCCGCTTCTCATTGACATTGGATGAAGAATACAACGAGTCGAAACCGGTTGTTACCGTTGGTGACAAGACGCTGGAACCGGATGCCGATATGAATTACGTAACAGATAGGGTAACTGCGGATATGGTTATCAAAATCACTGGCATTGTTAAGAATACGGCAACTGCCAACGAAAAGATAACAACGGGCTCAAAGGTCTATGTGACAGGTGGAGTTTTGTATATCCAACCGGAAGCCCCTGTTAAGGTAAGTGTATTTAATATGCAAGGCCGGCTGATAAAATCAGCCATGATCTCCGGTGATACCCAAATGCAATTGCCGCAGGGCATTTACGTTGTCCGTTTGAATGACCAGAGCTATAAAGTTAGCATAAGCGAATAACTATCTGCTCTTACATAAATAAGGCTGTGCCATCCTTCCATACGGAATCAGGGCACAGCCTTTATTATTATAAATTGTTTTGACTTTTATCATCCATTTTGAGACTTTTGTTTTGTGTCTGTTTCCGGTGCATCCTCCCCGTTATATAACTCATTCTTTCTTTTATTCGCATTCTGTACGAGGCTGGTTACATAAACGGTGAAGATGGGGAACATCATCATTCCCAGGGCTGCCAGCAGGACAGACAGTATTCGGCCTGTGGGCGTAACGGCGTAAATATTCGAACCGACTGTCGTTACATCCATGAACGCCCACCAGAGGGCATCGTCATAGGCTACTACCTGTGGGTTTACTTTATGTTCGATCACGAAGAATATCAGGCTGGAGAAATAGACGGTAGCCAGCAACATGGTCAGGTAGGATACGAACAGCCCTGAAGCCTTATTGGAAGATAGCCATCCCACCACGATAGCCAGTGCGTAACCGCTACGTGCCAACGGAATAAAGCGAAGGAAATAAGTGATCTCCGGTGAGAATTCGATCCCGTAATAATTGATAATATTAAGATAAGGAATAGATACAATTAAGAAAATGAGGTGAGTCTGCAAGTAATATATTTTACGTTTTGATAAGAAAAACTCCAAAACGAAATCGGCGATAAAGAACATACAGATCCAGAACTGTATTTTCAGGTAAGACCCCTGTGTCAGGAAAGGGATATTGTTGAACGTATCGATTGAAATTGTTACAATAAGAAATAATGAAAGTAGCAATATGATAACATGCAGTATTCCATAGATCCCTTTCTTCTCATAAATAAAATCATTCAGTGCAGACTTCATTGCGTTTCATATTTAGGCGTTTAGACAGAAATATTTTAGGTTATCTAACAGCGAATCCCCTGATTTTGTTTTTAACACTATTCTGTTAATTAACCTAGTTTGACATCCTATTGACAAACTAACACAATACCGATTTGTTTTACTGTCATATTTAAAGCGAAACTAAACAATACAAAATTCACATTTAAACAGTAAATTCATGGCAAATGTAGGAAAAGCAGTAAAACTTGGAGTTTTTACTCTTGCGATTATGAATGTTACGGCGGTAGTGTCTCTCCGCGGACTACCAGCCGAGGCTGTATACGGATTGAGTTCAGCCTTTTATTATCTCTTTGCGGCAATTGTCTTTTTGATCCCGACGTCGTTGGTGGCAGCTGAGTTGGCGGCCATGTTCCAGGATAAACAAGGTGGGGTTTTCCGATGGGTCGGGGAGGCCTACGGTAAGAAATGGGGTTTCCTCGCTATTTGGGTGCAGTGGATTGAAAGTACGATCTGGTATCCGACTGTGTTGACCTTCGGTGCTGTATCCATCGCCTTTATCGGGATGAACGATGCACACGACATGACACTGGCTTCAAACAAAATGTACACATTAGCTGTGGTGTTGATCATCTACTGGCTGGCTACCTTTATTTCATTGAAAGGTTTGAGTTGGGTTGGTAAAGTGGCTAAAGTAGGTGGTATCGTCGGTACGATCCTTCCCGCTGCCTTGTTGATCATTCTCGGAATTGTTTACCTGTCTATGGGCGGTCATTCCAACATGGACTTCCACGGTAATTTCTTCCCCGATTTCTCTAAGTTCGATAATCTGGTGCTTGCTTCCAGTATCTTCCTGTTTTATGCAGGTATGGAGATGGGCGGTATCCACGTAAAGGATGTTGATAATCCTTCCAAGAACTATCCGAAAGCTGTATTTATCGGTGCGTTGATCACTGTTGTTATCTTTGTGCTGGGTACTTTTGCGCTGGGTGTTATTATCCCAGAAAAGGATATTAACCTGACACAGAGTTTGTTGGTCGGCTTCGACAATTACTTTAAATTTATCCATGCTTCCTGGTTGTCTCCGATCATTGCCGTTGCTTTGGCATTCGGTGTGTTGGCCGGTGTATTGACATGGGTTGCCGGTCCGTCAAAAGGTATCTTTACAGTGGGTAAGGCCGGTTATCTGCCTCCTTTCTTCCAGAAAACAAATAAGATCGGGGTACAGAAAAATATTTTGTTGGTACAGGGATGTGCCGTTACTCTGTTGAGCTTACTGTTCGTGGTAATGCCTTCCGTACAGAGTTTCTACCAGATCCTGTCACAGTTGACCGTGATCCTTTACCTGGTGATGTATCTGCTGATGTTCTCCGGCGCTATTGCTTTGCGTTACCGGATGAAAAAGGCTAACCGTCCGTTCCGTATCGGTAAAAGTGGTAACGGATTGATGTGGTTTATCGGTGGTCTTGGTTTCTGCGGATCTTTACTGGCGTTTATATTGAGCTTTATTCCACCGAGTCAGATCTCTGTCGGTAGTAATACTGTCTGGTTTGCCGTATTGATTATCGGTGCTATTGTTGTTGTGGCTGCTCCGTTCATTATCTTTGCTTCTAAGAAAGCATCGTGGGTCGATCCGAACGCACAGTTCGAACCGTTCCATTGGGAAGAAGCAAAAGTACAGGCTCCTGTTGCCGGTACAACTGCTGCTACTCCGACTGCCAACACAAATAGTACAAACGCAACAACAAATACGACTACGACGAATAATACACAAGCATAATAAATACTTATGTAATTTCTATTCTACCTATTAAAAAGAGGGGCGGAACCTGAACGGTTCTGTCCCTTATTTGTCTTTATTTACTGTCCGTGATTTCTACCGAGACGGTACCCAAAAGTCCGGCTGCCGTGTCTCCGCGGTATTGGGTCGGGACGGAGAGATAGTAGTTGGCTGCCGTGTTATGTACCAGCACTTCTATCTCATTGTCTCCGACTTTTACATGGTCTGTTATATCGAATTGCCAGGGGGCTATCAGCTTCAATCCGGCCTTTTTGCCGTTTACCCGAACTTCGGCTGTCGAAACGACTTTGCCGAGGTTTAAAAATGCCTTCTGGCCGTCTTTTAGTTCCGTCAGTCGGATACTCTTACGGTACCGGGCACCACCGGAATAGGTGGATATACCTTCTATCCGTGACCAGTCGCCTATGGAGATCAACCCCTCTCCGCATATTTGTTTGATCGGGCCGTCTATGGCGGCTCCTCCTGTGTTACCCCACTCTTCTTCTATGCGGATAGCTACTGTGGATATCCGTTTGTTGGGGGTCGCGATTGTCGCTTCGTACGTGATGCAACCATCGGGGCGTTTTCCTGTCGTGGTCAGCGGGCAGGCTTTTCCATCTACCCAGACTTCGGGCTTTCCAAAGGCGGAGAATACGAACTTTTCGAGTCCCGGAGCCGATGTGAAGCGGTATTGTCCGTAGGTCGTCCTTCTGGTTGCCCGGGTGTCGAACGGTAGTATCGACAAATCTCCTCTGAAGTTCGTTGCCAACGGTTTTTCGGTTGTTAGTTCTTTAATTACACGCGGGTTGTCGCCTTGTTTGCGTATGACACACCAGGTAATGCCGAACGTATCATAATGCAGTACGACTTCGTTCGGCCCTTCGTTCAGGGCGATGCCTGCCGACAGGTCTTTTATCCGTTTGCCGTTGATATAGACGGCAGCCGGCTTCAGTTCTCCGAGTGAGAGTTGGTACATCCCTGTTTCCGGAGCCAATACATTGGAATAGAGATAATAGTTTTTGTTGCCGCTCGGATCTTCTACCCGTTTGGTTTCCCTGAATTCCTGTTTGAGTTCTCCCAGGCGGATAAATTCATCATGTACGGTTGCTTTCAGACCGTGCCATCCCTGATGGCCGTAATCGTTCTCTACTCCCCAGCGCCAGGAGTATTCATAGGGTTTCCACCGGTATTCTTTGTTATCGGCAACGACACCGGTGGACGTTCCCGGCAGATTGCTGAAAATAAGTTCTTCCGACAGATCAGGAGTCGCTTCCAGCAACATGAAACGGGAGCCGAATGTAAAAGTTTGGGCAGTCCAGTCGCTGTCGTCGAAAGAGGGGGATTGCCAGCCATCTGTCGGTGTGAAACTCTGGTTGTAACGGGCTTTATAGATATAGGCACCCAGCATTTCCGGGGTGGCAGGCCAATGGAAATCACCGAATTCATTGTTCAGGCTGGGCTTGAGTTCGAATGACCATTCACCGTCGAGAACGACTGTTTCAACAACTTTGCGTTCTGCCGGTGTGGAGATCGTTGCTTTTTTTGTCGGGTCGAATACAAAAAGGTGCATATCCTGTTTGTTGAGCGGCATACGGATACAGGTACCTTCGCCGTTAACGGATGAGGCGGATATTTCATGGGAGGTTCCAGTCCACGGATCCCATAGTTCTATGCTACCTGTCGCACGGAAAAAGCATTCTGTATCTTTCGGTACGTTATAGACGGCGTAGAGGTCTTTGCCTGCTATTTTCCGGTGCATGATATAAGGTACTTCCTGGTTATCCTGTTGGGAAGTAATGCGGAAGTCGCGGGTGAGATGCGAGTCGAGCATATGAAGCACCTCCTGGTTATCGGCTGCGATAAAGGCATTGTTACCAGTTGTTTTGAATAGTTTGTCGAGTACTGTTTTTACGCGGGCGTCATTCAGCCCTTTCTTTTCCGTTGCTTCGGGCAGATCACCCAGATTGATGACGATACCTCCGTTTTGTTTGAACTTCAGCGCCTTTTCCAAGGAAGAATGGCGGATGGCTTTCATAGAGGGGATAATAAGGACTTTGAACTCTTCCCTGGAGATATGGAGTTTCCCGTTCTTGACAGTTGCCTTATCCAGCGATTGGTAATCCATAAAGTCGAAGTCGATACCTTTCTTATAGAGATAGTCGCCCAGGCTGAATGCCTTTTGCACGGACTCGTTACCGTATCCGGCCACTACCGGTTCTACCGGGTATAGGAGCGCAATATCAGCCCGGTGATGTCCCTGGGAAGCACATAACTCAGACGTTCGGAACATTCCAGTAACGGCCCCATTTGCTCCCAATAGGGCATGTGGGTGTGATTGCAGGGCGGAGCCCATTCCCACCAGCCACCTACCGTGCTGTAATAGAAACCATGCAGGCTGAGCAGGTTCTGTCCCATCGCGAAATTTGAAAAGATCGCGTCGATGACACTGGCCGTATTGCTATCCCATTTACTGCTGTGGAAACCTTCGAGCCATACCCTGGGACGCTCGTAAAGATGGGCGATGGAAGAGGCTACTTTATTCTTGATAATGTCTTTCGAGAAGTCGGGCTGGTCGCAACCCGGTGCCTGGTTCCATCGCTGGGTACGGAAGTAATCGCCAAACTCGCTCACATCCCTTCCGCGTCCGCCGTGGTCGCAACCGTAGATCAGGCCGCGGTCTTCGTGCCATTGGTATACGGGGATAAAAAAGTTTTCTTCGCTGAGGGAGACCATTACATCGTTATAATCCAACCGTATTTTCGGGGTGATCGAACCGATATCGGTAAAGAGGGCGGCGAGGTAGGGGACGACATCATATCCTTTCCGTTTCCGGAACTCGTCCCGGAAGACTGAATTCCATATACAGCCCTGCAGGTTGAAGTTCAGTTCGTCGGAGAAGAAGAAGTTCAGTCCGCCTTTGGATTGTTCGGGGAAACGGTCTTCAAACCGCTGGAAGAAATGTTTGACATAGCTTTTACCGGAGAGAGGATGCATCGGATCGAGCGAAGGTTTCTTCTCGGCACTGTACACCTGGGTTACGATCCATTTACCTTCCGGCGAATGCCATTGTATTCTGTTGTTTGTGAGTTCCTTGATCAGGTCGATACCGGAGTTTTCTATGATGTTACTGTCTGTTCCCAATCGATAGGCATATAGGGAAAGCAGGTTATTCCGGCATGTTTTATCGTAGTTTCCCTGAATGGTATCACTCTCGAATTTCAGTTCGGCTCCTCTCAGTTCCGGATTTTCGTTCAGTGCGTCATCCACATAAGAACCTTGTCCGACTCCCAGTGTGTAATCGCTGAGGCTGACGGTCATGCCCCGCTTTTTGGCTTCTCCCATAAACCAGCCGAACAGATCCCACCATTCTTCTGTAAAAAGAGCCGGACGGGACGGGAAAGTCAGGCCGTAACTGACTCCTCCTTTGTCTGAATGCGCATAATTAACTTGTAGGCTGGTTACCTTCTTGGCTGCCATTTGATCCAGGTGGTAGGTAAGATGCTCCCGGGTCAATGTATCTCCCATCCACCAGTAGAAGGGTACTTCACCGTATCCTTTAGGCGGCGTTGTAAAACCGCTTTTCAAATCTATTTTGGCAGAACGATCCGGATGTCCCGGAAGTAATTGTTTTACCTGGGCGGAAAGAAGTTGGGATAAAGCACATAAGGTTAAAATAAAGAGTTTTTTCATGGCTGATCAGTTTATAATCTGTAATGGAACAAAAGTACTTACTAATCAGGAGAGTAATGTTTCAATTCTGATATTATTGTTATGCATTTTGGCTTTATGCTGATCATAAAAGAAAAAGCCACCTTCTTTTATTTGAAGGTGGCTTAAAGTGTTGTTATCTTACCGGAAATTCGGTAATACGGAGCGTTGTACAACCGTAAGGTATCAGTTCGATCGTTTCTTCATCGCTGAAATCCAAACCTTGTTGTGTGAAATAGGCGATAGGCCCGGCAGATCCCCGTACCAGTGTCCAGCCGTTTAACCGTTTTGCCTTTGTTTTAATGCGGACAGGGGCATTTTCTACATTCCACGGATAGGCAGGAACGGTAGATGACTTTTCTACGCTGAAAGCGTCTTTAATCCGGTCTGCTGAAAGTGAACGGCCTGATAGTGCATAGTTCCAGGGAGTATCCGAAGTTACTTCGTAGTACCATTTGCCATATATACCGGCTGCTTTTTCTTCAAAAGATTTCTTTTCCCATTTCTCATTCATCTTTAGTGCATACAGCAGTGGGCCGCGTTCAACGACGGCACTGTTGTCATACCACCGGCTTACAGCTACTTCCATAGGAAGTTCCACACTTAAGACATCACCGTTTTTCCATTCCCTGTTCACTCTTGCAACAGCACCCGGATAGGTGTCGGCGGAAATGACTTCACCATTCAGCTTGATAACAGGTTCTTTACACCAGCCTGGTATGCGGATATGGAAAGGGAAGAAGGCTTGCTTTACCTTTTTGTCTGCAAAAGAGACATGGAAACGGATCGTTTCTTCAAAAGGATAAGCCGTTTCTTCCTTTATATTTACCTGGATGCCATTGGCTACTTTAGCGGATACCTGAGAGGGCGCATATACCAAGGCTGCAATTCCGTTGTCGGCTGTCGCATACCATAAGTTCTGGACAAACTTAGGCCAGCCCTGGTGAAGATTAGAGGTGCAGCAGGGGTAACCGGTTAGTTCACCGAACAATATATCGGTATCTTCGTGAGGGGTGGAAAATTCTCTCCAGTCGCGGGTTACAGCTACCTGGTTGGTTTGCTGATAATACTGGCGGGCGGAATAATCGTCGGTTACCTGTGTGGGTAATGCGTTATAAGTAACCCGTTCGAGATAATCGGCCCATTGTACATCACCTGTTATTTCCAGCATTTCTTCCAGCGAATACATCATCTCTACAGCTGTACATAGTTCGGAGCCGGCTGTCGGTTTTCCGAAGCGCAGTAACTCGTCACCTCCCCATAATCCTGTAGGTAGCCCGATCGTATTATGGATATCGTGTACCGCCTTTTTAGTGGCCTGTATCTGTTTCGGGTCTTTATTCTGCTGATAATAGACGATGGGTTCTTTGAAACCTTGTGCCAGGTTGACGCAATGCAGGCTGTGCTGGCGCGACAAGTGATCCTGGTTTAAGAAGATATCAGTCCAGTTAAACGTCTGCTTGTGGATGAGTTCGCCCAGATCGAGCAGGAATTTATCTCCGGTGATATTGTAGAGCCAGTAAACGATCATCAGGTTGTCTCCACCACGTTGTTCGCCCCAGAATGTCCATTTTCCCAGCGGGTTTACGGGCAATTCAGCTAACTGGTATTTGAAGTATTTTGTCATGAAGTCTATCACACGGGTATCATTTGTGGCTGTATAGTATTGTTGCATGACTTTCAACATAACCATCTTAGGCCACCAGTCGCGGGCATTATCACGCTGAAGTCCCGGTTCGTAGCTCCGGTCGGTATCCGGCCCGAAGTATCCGTCCGGTTTTTGTGAAGCCAGCGTCCATTCCACCCAGGGCTTTGTTTTTTCGATCAGAGCCTGATCGTTCAGTATATACGCCAGAGGCAGGAGCCCGTCGATCCAGTAAGGGCCACGTTCCCATACATCGCCATCGCCGCCAAGCCATCCGTTGCGGGAACCCATTACTTTCTCATAGACTTTGTCCAGATGGCCGGTCATCCCGTTTTTCATACGAACTAATTGTTCCTGCATCCAGCCTTCTGCTTTTATCGCTCCCAACGGTAACTCTATATAAGTTTTTTGCAACAAAGGCTGACGGTTGTTTTGATAATTCCCTGATACGGACACTTCTCCAACAGGGGCAGCCGAAGCGATCGCAATGGATGCGAAAGAGGCTATAAATGCTTTTGCTAGTATATTCATGATTATTTAGGTTAAGTAGTTACTCTTTATAGTCGATCCATACTTCCATCTTTCCGGCATCCCGGTTATCCCATGTGTAATAAGGAATTAAAGAGAGTTTCTGATCACCGGTGGTTGCTTCTACCGATTTAATCCCGCCCAACTTGCCGGGTTCATCTTTCACTTCGAAAGAGGTGGAGGCTGTCAGGTTGGAGTTGGCAAAGTTTTTAGGATTGTCGATTTCTTCCAGGCAATATACCAGCGGGCCACGTTGTATGGCTCGTTTACCGATATTCTGTTTTACACGCGGGTCGGCAGAAACGATCTCTACCGGCATTTCCATATTCAGGTCGATCCGGTCACCGGATTTCCAGTCTTTGATCACTGCATATCCCTTATCGGTCGATGCTTTTACCTGATTGCCGTTTACTGATAGTGTATAGTTTTTGCACCATCCTGGGATACGGATGCGGAGTTCTTTATTCAATGGCTGTGCAGATGTAACCGTTAGTTTAACCTGTCCGTCCCACGGGTAGTTAGTCTCCTGTTTTAAAGTGACCTCTTTATTATCGATCTGGATTTGTGTCGTATTTCCCATATAAAGATTTACCCACAATGCTTTGTCGGAAGTTCCGTAAATGTAATTGCCGATAGAAGGCAGGAAGCGGGAAATCTGGCTTGGACAGCAGGCGCAGCCGTACCAGGCTTGTCTGTGGTGGTCGCCTTTCGACTCCAGCGGGTTGACATAGAAGAAACGGTCTCCGGCCAGGGATACACCGGCTAATGCTCCGTTGTACATGGAACGTTCCAGCACATCTACGTATTTGGAATCGCCCGTGAACTGGTTCATTCGTTGGTTCCAGTAGACCATACCGACGGATGCGCAGGTTTCGCAATAGGCATCCAGGTTCGGCAGATCGTAATCTTCGGTGAATCCTTCGTTGTGTCTGGAAGAACCGATACCACCGGTCACATACATATTGCGCAGGACTACATCGTCCCATAAGCGATCTAGTGCAGCTACATAGCCGGTATCTTTCTTTAGTGCGGCAACGTCGGCCATTCCGCAATAAAGATACATGCAACGAACGGCATGGCCGGAGATATCTGTCAATTCCCGGACAGGAAGGACATCCTGATAATAAGCAGGATCCCATTTGCCTTCGTCGCCTTTGGTTCCATGCCCATGGCCTCTTTCTTCCAATAGCCAGTTCGCGAAATCGAGGTATTTTTGCTCTTGAGTGGTTTGATAAAGTTTTACGAGTGCCAGCTCTATTTCTTCATGCCCCGGAACCCAATGGCGTTTGCCCGGGCCAAATAAGCTCATCATATGGTCTGCCATCCGTGTACTTACATCCAGTAGTTTCCGTTTTCCGGTAGCCTGGTAATAAGCTACAGCAGCCTCCATCATGTGTCCGGCACAATACATCTCATGTTTATCCATATTTTTCCACCGTTTATCCAGTCCGGTCAGTGTATAATATGTATTGATATATCCATCGGGTTGTTGTGCCGCAGCGATCTTATCGATCCACTCGTCAGCCTTCTTCTCTAATTCCGGGTTCGGGTTATTGATCAGGCTGTAGGCTATTCCCTCGAGCGCTTTATAAACATCCGAGTCGTCAAAAAAGATTCCGGAATGTTCTCCTTCCCCTTTAGATGCATTGACGAAGTTCTGCATACGGCCTGTTTGATTTTCTATCTGATCGATGCAAACGGGCAGTGTAGCCGAGATATGCTTGCTTAAGCGCGGAGACCAGAAATTGTCTTGTATGTGGACATGGGAGAAGTCAATTTGGTCTATCATTTTCAAACGGGGCTGATCTGCTATTTGTTTTTGTTCGGCACATCCCCATAAAGCCAAACAAGCTAGAGACAATACGAGATACTGTTTCATGGTCTTAAATTTAATGTTATAATTCACAACTTAGTTTCTTCAATGAAGGAGAAGAAATTACCTTTTTGCCGTCAACGCTCTGTCTATATTGGCTTCGCGCATAAACAGAAAGTAAAGTTACATAATCGCGTGAACAAATAAAGGATTGCTCCTGATTATTTAATAAATTGGCCAAACCCGTTAATGTCATGGATGTGGCGTACGGCCAGAATGGGCCATTCCACTGACACTCATGACTGATCGTATCAGGAGGCCGTACCAGACTGCATAAGAGTAACGCAATGAATACAATATATTTATTCATGGAAGCAATAGAGTTTAGTGCTCCCCATCTTTTGTATGGACGGGGAGCCTGTATTAATGTTAGGTATTTATGGATTGTTTACTTGTAGCTGGGATTCTGTTCCAGGTTTGGATTAGAAGTCAACACCTTTTCCGGTATAGGAAATACAGTTCTATAATCCCCTTGAGGTTTGTGTGATAGCCAACTTTTCTTGGTAAATACACCAAAGCGGATGGCATCTCTTCTTCGATGCATTTCCCAGGCAAATTCCCAGCCTAACTCATCATACATTCTGCCAAACTCAACAGGATCGGTGTTACCCTTATCGACAATCTTGTAGTTTTGTACGGTTCCATACTGGTAAGAGGAGTTTTCTCTTAGTTGAGCATCTGTTACAGTCGCCAGTTCAGGATTGTTTTTAAAAGCCCGTTTACGAACTTCTGTTACCAGTGCACCTGCCCCCGATTTTCCCGAACGTAACAGGCATTCTGCCTTCATCATTAATATTTCAGCATAACGGAATATGGGGACATCTGTACCGGATGAACTTTGTGAGCCTTTGGCCACTTCGAATTTATTCATACGATATCCTTCCATTTCACTGGTGTAGTTACCATCCGGTAAGTCTTTGGTATAAATAAGAGGTTCTCCCATTTTGTCATAGGTACCGTATAAGATGGAACCGTCGGCTGCTAGTTGCTGTCCCATCAACCAGGAATCTGCCAAACGGGAATCTTCCACATTATAGGTATCGATAAACTGGCTGACTCCCATTGCAGAACCGCATCCCCACGGAGTTGCTTCCGTTTCATATTTTTTCTTTAGTTCGCCGTGCCAGGAGAACATAAAGATACTTTGTCCTCCTGCCAGGTTTTCATCAAAAGGTATTGTGAATATAACCTCTTTGGAGTTTTCTACACCTGTTGTACGGAAAGGATCTTTATAGTTTTCCGACAATGCGAACCGGTTGCTGTTGATGATGTCATCGCATTGTTGGATACACTCATCCCAATGGGTTTCATTTACATAAACATTCGCATTCAAATATACATTGGCGAGAAGAGCTTTGGCTGCCCATTTGGTCATTCGACCGTAATTATTGCCATTTTGTTCTTCACTCAATGAAGGAATAACTTCCTGCAGTTCTTTAACGACAAAGTCAAAAATTTCTTTGCGTGTGTTTTTAGCAGGCAGATCCATTGCGGTAGTGACTACTAACGGAGCATCACCGAAATTATCACATATTTGCCAATAGTAATAGGCTCGCATGGCTCGTAACTCGGCTAATCCTACTGTTTTTTCCGCATCAGAAGGAGCAGGAAGTACTCCTGTTTCAATCTGTTCGATTATTTTGTTGCAAAGTAAAGCGCCCTGATAGAACCAGGACCAAATGTTTTTAACATGATCCTGCTCAGAGTTCCATGTCTGATAATGCATACGCCGATAGACTCCACCGTCATCCCATCCGGATGCATTTGGCGGCATAACGATGGCATCGGCTGCTACTTCCTGAGCTGCAAAATATCCCCAATGATCGGTGGAGCTGCGTAAATAACTGTAAATGCTGGCCACAGAGGGGACAAAATCTTCAGTTGTATAATTGTATGTTTGTTCAGTGATCTTGGAATAAACCTTTTCATCTAAATCGTTACTGCAGGATAAAATGGAGCCTGAACAACATAGTGCTAAAAATAACTTTATATAGGTTTTCATATTTATTGCGCATTAAAATTTAACGGAAACTCCTAAAGTATAGGTTCGTGTAGACGGATAACGGTTTTTGTTATCCACACCAGGATTCAGTCCACTGATACTGACTTCCGGGTCGATACCGGAATAACCGGTGATAGTTGCCAGATTGGATATCGTTCCATAGAGTCTTAGATTCTTGATCCATGAATTAAACTTAAAAGTATATCCTAAGGTTACATTATCGATTTTCCAGTAATTTCCCTTTTCAATATAATAGCTGACATACTGTAATTCCTGATCGGCTGCCAAAGGTACTTTTCCGAATTTTTTATCGAAAGCGGCACTCAGGACATTTCCTCTGGCTAACATAACCGGAGCTTCATACTGCAAGCGTGGCATATTCAAAATATCAAAACCGAAAGCACCACGCATCGTTACATTGAAATCGAAGTTTCTCCATGATAACGAATTGTTCCAGTTCAGATAATGCTTGGGAAGGCCGTTACCGATGATTTGTTTATCTGTAGGCTGTTGTTCTGAGATTGACTTGGGGTTACCGTCCGCTCCTTCAATGATCCAATGGCCGTTTTCATCGATATCGATACTCTTATATCCCCAGAAGTTACCGATAGGCTGACCTTCCTGAATACGGTGGGTAGTTGTCTGCAAAGGTTCTCCTGTTGATCCCTGGTCAGAATAACCACTTGAAATAAACTGGTCGTTTGACAATGACAACAATTCATTTTTATTTGTAGAATAGTTCATGGATGTTGTCCATTGGAAATCTTTTGTCTGTACGGGAATCACTGTGACGCCAACTTCTATACCCTGGTTTCTCATTGAACCGGCATTCGCCACCATATTGGAGAATAAGTAAGGCGGGGAAGGAACGTCATAATCCCATAATAGATCTTCTGTCTTACGATTATAATAATCGATATTACCGGTGATCCGGTCATTCCAGAAGCCGAAGTCTAAACCGACATTGATCTCTTTCTTCTTTTCCCATCTCAGATCGGGGTTGGCATTTGAATCCGGTCGGATAGTCTTGATCCATTCATTGTTGTAGTAAACATATGTACCAAAGTTCAATGTGTTTAGTGACATGTAGGGATCAGTCGGCACTGTACCTGTTACTCCGTATCCGGCACGTAATTTCAAGATAGACAGCGCATCTATATCCATTAAGAAGTTTTCTCCTTTTATATTCCATGCTGCGGATACAGAGGGGAAATTACCCCATTTATGATCGGCTCCAAACTTGGTAGAACCTTCATGGCGAATACTTGCGGCAAACATATATTTACCTTTGTAGCTATAGTTCAAACGACCGAAATAACCGATCAGTTTACTTTCATTAGCCTCTGAGTACTCAGTTCCTCGTCCATCTTTTAAAGCCTGGCCTGTCCCCATATTGTTGTATGTATAATCGTCAGAAGGGAAGTTGAAGTTCTGCATATAGAAATTCTGATAATTTGTCTTCTGCCAACTATAGCCCGCTAGCAAGGTGAATGAATGATCTTCCCACAATGTTTTTCTCCATTGAGCGGTTAATTCCGACAAATCTTCCGTACTCCGTGTTGCACCACGTGAAGCATACCCGTTTTTACCATCCCGCCAGCTGGATTTATGTTTTTGAGTCTCATAATATCCTCTGGTTTGATTATAAGTGTTTGAAGAAAACAGATATTTGATATCTAATCCTTCGATCGGGGAATAAGTCACATTGGCAAACATTTTTAAGTTTGTGGCCTGGTTTTCACCTTCTACTTCATTTAATAGTGAAACAGGGTTGTAATATTCATTTTTAGAACTTTCGGAATAATTGCCTTCCTTATCATATACAGGTGTAGTAGGATTATATATCAACGCATTTCTATATACTTCACTGTTATAACTGCCACCATCTGAACCGGAAAAATAAGTCTGTTTATATCCACTTAAACTGGCATTCAGTTTTAGTTTGTTGTTAAACATCCGGTGTGTTACTTCAATACGCGGATAGAACATCTGGTTGTTTGTCCGCTTAATTAAACCGTTCAGCCCTCTGTATTCGAAACTGGCAACATAATTTGTCGTACGGCTGCCACCACGTAGATTGATATTATAAATCTGTGTAAGGGGAGTTCGGGTAATTTCATCCAACCAGTCGACAGAAGCACCGTCATCCTGACCGCCCGGCCATCCTTCCTTAACGCGCTGGCGATATTCTTCCGCGTTCATAAACGGAAGGGTCTTTGTTATCTGCTGAGTTGAAATGTACGCATTAACATCTACCTCTGTCGGCATTTCTCCATTTGCATTCTTGGTGGTGATCAAAATAACACCGTTTGTACCGCGTGTTCCGTAGATAGCTGCAGCCGATCCGTCTTTTAATACATCGATCTGTTCTATATCATCGGGAGATACCGAATTCAGATCCCCCGGGATACCATCGATCAATACTAGCGGGCTGGCACTGGCTTTTAAGGTCGTGATACCACGCAGTGAGATTTGTGAAGTCGATGTTGGGTTGGCATCCGGCATGATAATGCTTAAACCGGGAACCTGGCCTTTAATTAATTGGGCAGCATCTGTCGTTGGAGTTTTAACAAAGTTATCAGACTTGATTGTGGAAATAGAACTGGCAACTTCTCCTTTTTTCTGTGTACCGTAACCTACTACTACTACCTCATCAATGCTTTGCATATCTTCTATCAAACTAATGTCTGCCGATTTGTTATTATTGATAGCAAACTCTTTTGTCAAATAACCGATGTAGGAAATTTGTAAAACGGCACTTTGTGGTACTTCCAATGTGTATTTCCCGTTAAAATCGGTGACAGTACCTGTTGTGGTACCTTTTATAACGACATTAGCACCGATAATGGGTTCTCCATTGGAGTCAGTAACCGTACCCGTTATTTTTCGGGTTTGCTGATTGATGAGTTCCGATTTGTCTGTACTCTTGTTCTTTAATAATAAAATGTACTTATTATCGAGCTCGTAGGAGATGTCGGTTCCTTTAAAAGCTTCATCCAGATAAGAGATTATTTTACCGGACTTTTTGTGTACGGTAATTGCACGTTCAGTATCAACTTCCCGGTTCCTGAATACAACCAGATAATCTGTTTGCTTTTCTATTTGGCTGATAAGCTGACCGATGGAAAGTACGTCTGTTTCAAGTTTTATAATGGTATTTTGTGCCTCTGAATTGACAGCGACCATTTGAAACACACAGGCGAAAAGTATAAACAGTGATATTTTCATGATTCTGTAATATTCTTTAATGTGTTTATGATCTACAGTAAAGAGTGGTAACAAAGCTTTTCTTTTCATATCTTTGCTGAATATTAGGTGAATATTAAAATTAACTACTTGATGTTTACTTAGTTTATTAACGGCGGATGTTACAGCATCTGCCGTTATTTTCTTACATGGATTTTATCATAGGCATTACTATTTAGGGGTTATACATTTTATTTACTTAAAGTGATAATATTGTTTTTTTCGTTTTTCTCGATGTTAAATTTGTGTATCCTTTGGATCATACGGAGAATTTCATCGATTCCGTCACGTTGACGGAATTTTCCGGTGTATTCCCATTTGAATATGGAAGGATCTTTCACCTCTATTTTTACGTCGTAGTAGAGTTCCAACTTTTTAAGAATATCAAAAAGTAGCTCGTTCTCAAAGCTGTAGATGCCATCTCTCCATAAAAAGTGATCGTAATGTGGGATAGAACCGACTTTCATGGTTCCATTCTTTATTGTTACCTGTTCATTCGGTTTTAGAATAACACCCTTCTTATCCGGCCGTGAAAAATAGACATGTAAGGAACCTTCTATCAAACTCGTCTGAATATCTTTTTCTCCGGGATAGCTGTGTACATTGAATTTAGTACCTAATACTTTCATATCTATTCCTCGTGAAGAAACGATAAAAGGTTTGTCCGCATTTTTGGCAACATCGAAAAATGCCTCTCCTTCAACGGATACCCGTCTCTCTTTATCAGAGAAGACGGCCGGATAGACTAATGTGGTCTGTGCATTTAACCATACATCTGTCCCATCTTGCAATGTTAATTTGACCCGCTGACCGGCAGGTACATATAGTCTGTTGTCTGCAATAGCTGAAGACATGGTTGACTGATGATTGACGGTAACCCAATAGGTTGATACTATTAATAATATTGCGATAGCGGCACAACTTGCTGCTTTTAATAATAGTCGTCTAATTTTTCTCGTTTTGATTTTAGTATTGAAGCGAATATATCCGTCCTGATTTGCTTTTTTATCATTTACCTCGTTAGAGAGGGATAATAAAGCATACATATTTTTATACTCGATAAATTGTTCTTTCAATTTATCGTCGGATTCAACTTGTCTTAGCAATTTCAACCTTTCGGTTGCGTCAAGTTCTCCCTGGAAATATTTTCTTATTTGTTCGTCCATATGATCGGCTTGTTATAATGTAAACACCTATGCCGAAAAAATCCGCTAAAGGACGAACCCTGTTTTTCTGTATTTTTTAAAGATAGAAGAAAAATATGAATAAGAGAAGGTGCTCTTTTAGTTCTGTTCTTAATTTTTTATAGGCTATACCTATCTGAGTTTCAACGGTATTGATTGATATATTCAATTCCGCAGCTATTTGTTTCTGCTTTTTCCCTTCTATTTTGCTCATAACAAATATTTCTCTGCATTTGGGAGATAAGGTATCGAGCGCACGCGTTATTAGTTTCTCAATATCCTGATCAGAGAATAAATTTTGATCGAATGCCTCTAATGAGTTCAGGTTCATTCGTAGCGTGATAAGATATTCTTCTTGTATCAGAGTGGCTGTTTCCTGAACGATTGTTTTGTGGCGTAAGTGGTTTAAGCATCTATTCTTGACTGTAGTGAATAGATATGCAACCAGGTTTATGTGCATAGAGAGCATTTCCTTCTTTTCCCAAAGTTCGGTGAATACATCCTGAACGATATTTTCTGCATCTTCTTCTCGTATAACATACTCCAGGGCAAAGTACTTCATTTTGGAGAAGTAAGAAAGATAAATATCTTCAAATTTGATATTTTCTTTTTGATCAGTCAATGCTTCTGTTGCCATAAGTTAACTTTGTTCTAGAAGAACTCAATCTTAAGCGATACGGCATTATATTGATTGTCTGTTATATAGGTATTTTAGTAGAATTATTCTGCTATATATTCATTTTTTTCTATTCTCGGATTTAGTGCACAATATTAACCACTTATACTATAAATAGATTATATTTGCACTGAATAAAATACAATAGTTCTTCTAGAACTATGTCTATTTCTCATCTGATTATTTCAATTTACCGAAAAGACAATTTGATAGATAATTTGTTTTGTACCTGTCTATATGATATGTTAAAAAATATTAGTCGCAATACTAATTTCATTTACCCGCTATATTAATCCCAATTAGTCGCTATACTAATGTCAAAATGATAGTTGAAAATATCGGGTTCATACTTATTACAGATCAGTATGAACCCGATAAAGATTAATAATAATTTTTTATTTAGAAGGATAGTTCCACTATGCTATGAATGGCGACAGGCGGAACGGGAATAATGTATTTTCCCTTTTCTTTTTTTATGGATAGTCTTTTTCCTTCCGGCTGAAGGACTGCCTTTTTTATAATTCTGTTTGTATTCATTACTAACTCGACGGAGCCTGTTGGTAGAACCGTATCGTAGACCGAGACCTGGCTGTTGTTATGTTCTCCGTCGATATTAATGATGTTGACAATCCAGTTATCCTCTTTTTGAGCTAATACAAGGTGCATACGGCCATTGCCTTCTAGGGTTGCTAATGCTTCCGGATGTAAGGTTCTTACTAAAGAATTGAAGATCGCAGCGACATTCGAGGAACGATTTGAGCGATAAGGTTCAGCCAGATCACAGTATATTGCAGCTATTTTCCCTTTTCCATAAGGAGCTATGGTAGCTACCGGATAAGATTCATTACCATAGTTCGGATCATCACATGTTTTGATAACGCCGAAAGAAACGACCTCTTTTGAAGGAATAACTTTTTGCCACCGAGTATTCAATGCCGCTGATTCATTATCTGCAAATAGGAATACATTGCTGTTTTGCGGATACTCTGTCAATTCGACTTTTATTTCATTTGCGAAAGCCTGGCTTGCCTCAACCCCTGAAATAAGCAGGTTTCCTCCATTCTCAACATATTGAAGGACGATCTTTTTCATCTCCGTACCGATCTCTGCCCATTCTGGTAAAACAACTAACGGATATTCGTTTATATGCTCTTTCAGGTAATGATCCATTAGTACTTCGACAGTCTGTCGGCCATCCAGTAACATATTTAATGTTTCTGCCATCCGCCAACTCTGTTCGCTGGTATATAAGCTTGATTGAGCTTTTTTCCAAGCATGTGTGGAATACCATAAGGCTATTTGTGGTATAGGTTTGCTATGATGACAAAATGTTTGTCTGTCACGACACCAGGAGGCCAGTTCTGCCATTTGATCAAAATAGATTGTTTTTAATGAACCATCCCTGTTTTGTTGATAATAAGTTTGAAAACCTCCGCCCATGGCGATCACTTCTGCTGCTTCCTGCTGTAACATAACCAGTGATTTGGAAGAAGGCAACCCCTGATTGTAGTTAAATCCCCATGACATTAAATCCCAGGGCTTTCCTTGTAAAGCCAGACAACGGGCTTCCCAGGCTGCACTGTATACCCCATTCCTGCCAGCTACATCACCGGAGAGAAAATCTACGGGAGTATCAATCTTTTCGGGCATCATGGATGAGTATGACCAGTTACTTGTTATCTGAAATTCGGGGTAAGCCTGATGTATGGCATCGATATATTTTTTCATATATATGCGGAAGGCTTTCCGGTTTAGTTCCAGAAACTCCTCATACCCTTCTTCTCCCTTTTTAGGCATTGCTTTTTTGCCGGTTTCAGTGGTATAGAATTGTTGCATATACCGTGAGTAATCGGGTATGGCACTCCAGCAATCGCCGTCTATCCATGCTCCGTCAATATCTTTGGCCGCTATTTCTTTTAGTTGTGGGATCAGGAGCTTATCAGAATAGGGGCCGAAATAAGCTGCTTTGTCGCGGTCGTAAGAACCATCCTGATGAACAATGGCCCATTCGGGGTGTAATTGCATGGCACGGGTATCCCACACACCGGAATAATGCACATATAAGGCTACATGATGTTTTCGGGTTACTTTCCGGAATATATCCAGAATATCTTTTTCAAAACCGGGAGCCTGATTACCTATCTGGGTCGGGTAACTGGAATAACCGGCATGGCCTTTGCAATCAACCTGTATGTAATCAGGCTTAGTGAGGATAAGCAGGGAGTCGATCATTCCTTCTGTGAGCCTTTTACCAATTTCATGACAATCCATACCTGCATGAAAATCAAAATGAAATCCCAGGAAGCTTTCGCTCCTTCTTAATGTTTTCCCTGAATTTTCGGAAGGGCCGATCGTTGAGGGAGTTTGGGCAGAAAGATTTATTTCTGTCGAGGACAGGACGAAGATAGATAAGAAAAGAAATAATTTTGTCTTCATGATATTGAGTTTTAAGGTGTTGCCTTTGATTATGAGATTTAGTATTTTCATATAAAAAAATTACCTGTCTTAAAGTAAGGCAGGTAATTCTTGGTATTTCCTATTCTATTACGAATGTAAGGTATAATATGTCTTTATCTTTCAGCAGTTCGAAAGGAGACGAGTCCGTAAGCTTCAATGGCAATACATATTTCCCTTTACCTAAGACAGAAGCCTGTATAGGGATATTGAATATTCCTATTTGTTCTTTTTTAGGTATATCGACTGTCCACGAAGAGGCGGTATAGAAGCCTTCCGGAACTAATTGATATTCCGATTTCCCCGTAAAAGAGTCGTATAGAGATCTCTCTACTGCTGCAGATGCTGTTACCGATCCCCGATCCGGATTCCCGCTGCAATAAACGGATACCGGTATTTCACTGCCGGTGATCTTTGTTTCCAGAATGCCTGCTCTAGAGAAATATACGACCGGATCTTTATATCCGTAACCAGGCTCTTCATTGTCACAACCCGTTAATACAAACAGGCATACAAATATAGTATATATAAAATGTTTCATCGTCATTTAGTTTTATTATTCTGTCAAATCGATTACCAACCATTGTTTTGTTCCAGATTCGGATTTGTTTCCATATCGTTTCGTGGGATAGGCATAAAATACATTTTCTCATCAAAAACATAGGGCGCTTCGTCCACTGTATAACGTTCGTATGTCCAGCTTTTTCTTAGCATATCCAGTTGTTCGGTGAAAGATGCTTTTTTGTATTGTTCAGAAGATATGATATCTGAATTATTCAACAAGTTCAGATATATTTTCATGCCGGAGAATTTTTGTCCTCCGAGATGGTTTGTCGCTATTTTCCATCTCCGTAAATCCCAGTATCGCTTCTGCTCGAAGCATAACTCGATATAACGTTCGTTCTGGATGAATTTGCGAAGTGCTTCTTTACTGGCTTTGTTTTTTGCCGGTACTTCCGGATTCAATATGCCAGCTCTCTGACGGATTATTTTTAGTTGTTCACAAGCCCCGTTGATATTGCCTTGTTCATTTAAAGCTTCCGCATAATTAAGATAAACTTCGCCTAAACGGATTTCAATAAATGGAGTTTCGCTACCCCAACCATAAGAATAACCGTCCTTGGGTAGATCTTCTTTAATTACCTTACGGCAAAGATAAGAAGTAAGGGAATTGTGTGCGGAACCGGCAGCATCCTGGAATTCTCCTTTGGCTTCCCATGATTTGTATCTGTCTGCTTCCTCTTTGGGGAAAGAAGGATCGATCGTCCCCAGGTCGAAATAACTATATTGGGTACGGCCGCAATATTGTGTTTCATTGACAACCACAAAGGCATTGAGCCGGGGATCTCTGTTTGCGTATGGATTAGTAGGGTCATAGGTACTGTCATCTGCTATATCCAAGCCATTTATTGTTGGGAAAGCATCAACCAGTTCCTGTAGCGGCCCCCAATGAGCTGCATCCCCATTTGCGATACCAAGCGGTTTACACATGGCGTCTACTCCATTATATCGTTCAGGCATTTTGTAGTAGACTGCAAAGATATTTTCAGGTGACTGGTAATCCAGAAACAGATCACGGGCATTCTCTTTTAATTCGTATAGTCCGCTGTCTATTACTTCTTTGTTTAATTGGGATGCATTTTCCCAACGGGACATGTTTTGTGAAGTATTATACAATGGGCTGGCCCAGAATAAAAAAGCGCGCGCTTCCATCGCTTTACAGGCTCCCCAGGTTACACGTCCGAAGTTATTGCTATCCTGTGTTTTAAATTCACTAAGGAAGCCTGCTGCTTTTTCATATTCTTTTGTAACGAAATCGAATATTTCGTCGACACTGGCTCTTTTGGGATAGAGATCTTCCGAGTCAAAGGTCTGAGGTTCCAGGATTAGAGGTACGCCGCCATAGCGGATCACCATCTTGAAATAAGCGGTAGCCCTGAAAAAAAGCGTTTCACCTTTCATCCTGTCTTTCAGTTTTTCATCCATTGTTACATCATCGATGTTCTGCAGTATTTCATTACATTTGCGGATATAACTGTAAGCCCAGTATTCCATCGGATTACTTTCCAATCCCCATTCTCCTTTTACTACATTCCATGCCTTATGTGTACGGTATCCGTTTCTGGCTTCATCCGTGAAGTCATTTTCTTCACGGCTCCAGCTGGGATATTTTGCATATAGGTTGTTTACATAACTTTCAACCAGAAGAGGGTCTTTCCAGACAATATCAGAGCCCATAGACTCCAGGTTTGTTTTATCAAACAGGTCGTTGCATGAAAACATGCAAACTACGCTTAATAATAGAATATATTTTTTCATGATTCCTTCTTTATTTAGTATGTGAAATTAAGACCAAAGTTTACTGATTTCAGTTGCGGATAATATTGGGCGGAACCGCCAGTCATTTCCGGGTCCATGATATCCAACTTATCGAACGTTAATAAGTTCGTGCCGTTAATGTATAATCGTAATCCATTGATAACTTTCGTTTTCTCTAATATCGATTTCGGGAAAGTATATGATAATTCAATATTTTTCAGACGCAGGTAGTTACCATTCTTCATCCATATACTCGATGCACGGTTGTTATTGCTGTTTCCTCCTACATAGGCACGCGGATATTTGGCTCCTGTATTTTCGGGCGACCATGAGCCGTCTGACAAATAGCTGTAATAGTTACTTGAGCCGTCGAGGAACATGGTAGTTCCGTATCCTTCCAGCATGATGGATTTATGAGCTGCCCCCTGGAATAAAGCCGTCAATTCGAAACCTTTCCATCCGCATGCAAGATTGAATCCGTAAATAATTTCAGGAATTGAGCCGTAGCGGTCTACAACAATCAGGTCATTTTCATTGATCATTCCATCACCGTTTACATCTGCATATTTAACATCACCCGGCTTCTGGCCTCCATTGAACTGCTTCGGCCAGGCATCGATTTCATCCTGTGACTGGAAAATACCGATCGCTTTCATGCCGACAAGTCCGGCATAAGGACGGCCAATTTTCTCCGTTGTCTTATCCATTAATGATACTTTTCCACCGCTGGTACTTAGTGTATGGGTAAATGGCCTGCCAACGACTTTGTAATAATCCGGAGTACTTTCACTCTCATCAAACTTGATTACTTTATTGCGGACGAAACTGAAGTTTCCACCTACTTTATAAGTGAAGTCGCCAATCTTATGTGAGTGGCTGACCGCTATTTCTATCCCTTTATTATCCAGGATACCATAGTTAACATCAGGCAGTGTGGCTCCGAATGTTTCTGGAATCGTCCTGATCTGAGGAGCTAAGATGTCTTTGGTTCTTTTGGAGAAGAAGTCGAGTTCAAAGCTCAGTAAGCCTTGCCATAACATACCTTCGAGCCCGACATCGAAAGTGGATGATTTTTCCCAGGTGATATTAGGGTTAGGGAATAAATCTTTGTAAACGGCAATACTGTTGGTATTTTTCCCACCTATGGTTGCTACATCCGAATATACAAATTCAGACATGTATTGCCATAGTTTTACCTGGTCGTTACCTAATGTTCCGTATGAGGCTCTTAACTTAAGATTATCGATAAAGGAGAAGTTGTCTTTAATGAACGCTTCGTTAGATATTCTCCAAGCTCCGGAAACTGAAGGGAAGAATCCATATCTGTGTCCTTTGGGGAATGTAATGGATCCGTCGTAACGGAAAGAGGCTTCAAACATATATCTGGAGTCGAATGCGTAATTAATACGTCCGACCAGACCGTTGCGTGCCCACTCATTTGCTTTACCTGCGTTTGTTTTATCTGCATCGCCACCGGCAGAAAGCTGTGGTACCGAATTGGAAACAAAGTTGGTGCGGAAAGCTGAAAACTCATTGCCTTTGGAAGACTCTTGTTCATACAGGAACAGGAAGCCTACATCATGTTTACCGAATGTGCGGTTGTAGTTTAAGGAGACATTGTAAGTATAACCGTCACCCTGATCGAATTTTTCATCCAGCTTCGTTTTCTCTCCTACTACTTTTGTGTTCGTGATATCTCCGTTCTCGTTAACGTCATACATCGAGTATGGAATAAAGAACTTCTTATTATACATATAGTTTTTGCCATAGGAGAACATCCCTCTAGCCACCAATCCTTCAATTCCGGGGATTTTGTAGTCAGCTTTAAAGGTAACACGGAAATCATTGTAAGTTTCTTTATTATTACCCGAACTGTGAACCATTTCCGGTAAGTGTTCGCCATTTGTGTTGGCTGGTAAACCGTTCGGGTGATAAGCCGGAAGTGTCGGATTTTGACGAGCTACGTAATGAAACAGATCTTCTGCTTTCCATCCCGGACTATTGTAAGTTCTGGTACTGGCATCTACATCGGCCGAGATGGTGAACCGTTCGGTTACCTTCGCATCGATGTTGGAGCGGAAATTGTATTTCTTGTAGTTGAAATTGTCGATCAGGCCATCTTCCGAATGGTGTCCTAAAGAAACAAAATATTTTACTTTTTCCGATCCTCCCGATAAATTGAGGTTCGCATAATACTGAGGTGCTGTTTTATTGAATGTCTCTTTATACCAGTCTGTTCCCTGTCCACCTGTTCTGAAGTTCTCCAGTTGTTCCTGAGTAAAAATACGGTTATCGTTAGGGCTGACACCATCCATCAGGTATGCCTTGTTACGGGTAGAAGCCCATTCATAAGGGGTAGCCAGATCTGGGTAACGTGTTACGTTTTTCAGTCCGTAATAAGTATCCAGTTTTACGGAAGGTTTTCCGTCTTTTCCTCGCTTGGTTGTTACCAGGATAACTCCGTTAGCAGCGCGTGCACCATAGACGGCAGCTGCTGCTGCATCTTTCAGGACGGAGATCGTTTCAACCTCATTCGGGTCGAGATTGCTGAAGTCACGTTCTATACCGTCGACGATTACCAGCGGATCACTATTATTCCAGGTTCCTTGTCCACGGATCAGAAGTTTGGAACCGGAACCAGGTTTTCCGGATTCGTTTACAGCGATCAAGCCGGGCATCTGTCCAACCAAAGCATCACTTAAATTCGATGTTGCCGCTTTCTTAATATCGTTTTGTGCGATTGTAGCAATCGCTCCGGATACACTGCTCTTTTTCTGTACACCATATCCGACAACTACGATCTCATCCAGATTCTGTGTGTCTTCAAGGAGTTTTATATTAAGAGAGGTATTGTTTCCTACTGTGATATCCTGAGTCAGGTAGCCGATATAAGAAACCTGGAGCTTTGCTCCTTCCGGTATATCCAGGGTAAATTTCCCGTCTATATCCGTGATTGTGCCGATAGTTGTTCCTTTTACCGATACGTTGGCTCCGATAATCGTTTCACCTTTTTCGTCTGTAACTACTCCATTAATGGTACGTCCTTTTTGTTGGATAGAAGGAGAAGTTTCTTTCGACTCTTTTTTCATTAGCATGATATTTGAACCTTCCATAGCAAAAGCGATATCTGTCTGACTGAAAGCTTTATTCAGGACTTCAATAACTGTTTGGTTGGTTGCCTGAATAGTTACTTTACGATTTAGGTTCACTTCATTTTTGTTGTATACAAACAGGTAATCTGTCTGCTTTTCGATCTCCTGCATGAGCTCCTGCGTCGAAATATTCTTTGCGACAATAGACACTCTGGTTGTTTGTGAAGTCGCTTCCGTTGCAAATACCCCGGATACGAAAATAAAGAGGTACACGAAGACTAATTTCATAATACGGAATGTGTATTTAAAATGTGGTTTAAGTGGGATAAAAGAATCCCCGTACAAAATATTTTTCATACTTTTGTAAACTGTGTTAGTTAATACTTAGATATTTAAGGAATGAAGTCGGGTATTGACTTGCTCTAAACCGGGAAGTGTTCGAGCACTTTCCGGTTTTTTGTTTTGTTCATGTCTTTTACGTCATAGGCTAACTGTTTTTGTGATTAATTTATTTAATGGTGATCAGATTCAAGTCATTGTCTTTTATGTAGGTAAACTTGTTACTTAACTGAAGAACTCTCAATACATGTTCGACACCATCTTTTGTCCTGAATTTTCCGGAATAGCGGTTTTTGAGTAATTTTTCATTCTGTACATCGATCTTTACATCATAGTATAATTCGAGTTTGTCTATCATTTTGCCGACCGGTTCGTCATAGAAACAGATCAGACCTTCTTTCCATAAGAAGTAGGTTTGATGTTCAATCACTCCTTTCTTCAATATCCCGTTTTCAATATATGTGCGGGTATTGGGTTCCAGGTTGATCCTGGTATTTGTTGCAGGCGAAGAGACCTCGACAGCTCCCTTTAATAGGGAAGTTTCAAAGACAGGAGAAGTAGAGTAAGCTGTTACATTGAATTCCGTACCCAGTACCTTTATATTGTATTTATCGGTCTTAACGGTGAAAGGCTTTTCTATGTCTTTGGTCACTTCAAAGTAACCCTCTCCATCTAATGTAACATCACGACTGCAAGCTGTGAATTTATCGGGGAAGGTGAAAGTCGTTTTTGCATTTAACCATACTTTGGTACCATCGGTCAATGTCAGTTCGGCCCGTTGGCCAGGTGGAACGAAGATTGTTTGCATTTTTGCCGGGTCGATTGTACCTTTATTCATCATAAATGAATATAAGACGGTGAAAGTAATCAGGAAGATGGCTGCTATCTTGGAGAATTCGATGGAAGCAGATCGTAATGTCCATCGTTTATTACTCCCGGCAACAAAAACGGGCTCTTGCTCCTGCTGCCAGATAGATATATCATATAATTTGCGCTGGGCAAGAAATTCTTTCATGTTTTTCTTGTCAGCATCCAGCCAGCGGGCAACATCTTCCTTTTCTTCCGATGTTGCTTCACCTGCAATATATTTATGTAGTGTCTCCTGGTTCATTTACTTCTTTTTATTGGCATGTTTTATGCCCCGTTACTATTAAAACGATTCATAAAGTAATAACCCTAGTGTGTAAATGAAGATTTATTGGAAAAAGAAGAAGAAATAGAAAAGAGGAAGATAATCTTTCAGATTCTCCCGTAGTGGTTTTAAAGCTTTAGTGATATGATACTCAACACCTTTTACTGTTAATTGGAGCGCTTCGGCTATTTCTTTATTTGTTTTGTTTTCGAAGCGGCTCATTTCGAAAACACGCCGGGTTTGTTCCGGTAAACGGGCTAAAGTAGTTGTGATGATCTGTTGTACCTCGGTAGAGAATATGTCTTCGGGATTGCATGCTTCCAGGGTAGAGATGCGGATATCCAGTTCTCTTTGTTTCATGTCTGTCAGCGAGTGAAGGGCTTCGGTCTTGATCGCTTCGTGCTTCAGATGGTCGAGCGATTTGTTTTTTAGTGTGGTCAGTAGTAAAGCTTCAATGTGTTCGATCTCCTTTTCTTTCAATATTTCCCATAATTTGATCAGGACATCCGACACAATATCTTCGGCAATACATTCATCATGTACATAGGATTTGGTGAACAGAAAAGATTTTCTGTAGAATTTAGTGTATAAAGTATTGAAATTATGTATCTCAGTCCCGATCATCTTTTCTCAATAGTCGTTTGAGGGCAAATGTAGGGAAAATAAACAAAATTCAAATCTCTTTAATAGAATAATGATACTGATTGATAAAATACAGAGGAAAAAATAGTAGCATAATGAAACCGGCTCCGGTAAGGTTAGGGTCAAATAAAAGAGTGTTGTCGGCGATAAGTTGAGAGGGAATATGCGCCTTGTTGAGTGCAAGACGCGGTATTCGGAGCCGGCTTCATTACTACTATTTTAGTATTAATTAAATGTATACGTAACTCTCACGAGTTAGTTCGTTAATTCTTTTTCAAGGGATTGGCCGCTGCCGTATCCCGGATGGTCGATTCGGTGTAGTGGCCGGTGGCAAGATGCATGGAACAACTTGCCACGGCGTTTACACTTATAGAATCCTGTTTGAAGGATGTTTTTTAGGCCTCTTTACCGGATGTCGGGTAATTAATGAGGGAGACTTTCCTTCTTAACGATCACTGTATTTCTTCTTGCAATGCCGGGGGTATGCTCTATCAGACTTATCGTCCGTACATCCGGGCAGCCCTCATCGGTATCACAACAAAATGCAGTTATCCAGAGATTCTAACCATAACCAAAACATAAAATAAAACTTACATAATGCTGCCTGTAGCATCTTCACCGTTACCCTGTATCCAGTCGGTAACGGATACCTCTTTCAATGTAAGAGCCTCTCCGCTGAGAGTTAATTTGTAGAGGTATTTATGTCCTTTCTCCCAGACGGTTTGAGCCGGGATCTTGTACTTGTACGAATTTCCATTTATGGTGAACAGCGCTTCAATGTCTCCTTCAGCGATAGGGGCCGATGTTGGGATCACCATGATCTGTTGCGGATCGCAGAACTCTTTTGTCAATGTGACAGGTTCCGGAAGATGTAGCCGGGTCGAGGTCTTGCAGCCTGCCGTACCGGTTATTTCTCCGCTGCGTATATCCATCATACCTTTACATATCAGGGCACTTCCTCCGGCTTTATTGCCTACCTGGATAGCCGTCAGCTGATAATCTTCGTTGCCACTTCCTTGCAGGTTGACCTGGAAGGAGAGGAGAGATAAGGCATGATTCATATTCAGAAGAACCACGGGTGATATACTGTTCACTATCTTCTGACCAACAGCGTGTGTGCCATACATATAGTCGGGAGTCTGAGCAGCATCCGAGTAGAGCCTTACAGGAATACTGGCTACGCTCAGCCGCATCTGCGACTGATATGGATAATAGGCATACACGGTGGCCGGATCAAAGTTAAGTGTGACTTCCGGCGTTTGCCGCCAGGAGATTTTATTACTAATTAAATTTGCGTGCGCTTTTACGTTTACGTAATCACTATCCTCGTCATACAATCCGCCGTCCTCTTCGCGGGTGATCAGCAATCCGATTTCTGATCCGTCTTTAAATTCCTGGATAAAATTTGCAGACTTGGTAGTTAAAATACGTGTAATAATTTTTAATGGTTTCTCTTTTGCGCTAATACTCTCAATGGCTGCGATATTGCCCTCGTTGGAGCAACCTGCCAAACAGAAAATCAGTGTAATAAATAGTAATAAATTTCTCATACTTTTATGCTATTTTTGTATCAAATTTCATATTGCAAATATCCGGCGGTTTGAGCAAAATAAGAGATCATACGGTATAAAACCACGATGAAATCGTATAAAAACGCATGAAGCAAATAATCTAAATGCGTCAAATTGTCTAAATATGGTGCAAATCAACTATTTGAGAGAGCAATTTGTTTATAGATAAACGAGGGGAAGAAGTATGTTGGAAAAAATACAGTTTTTATTGAGTATGCAAATAATCGGCCTGTGCATTTTAGGCGGCATTATGATGCTATTGAGATCATTCGGCAACAGGGCACGACATATTCTGGGTTGGAGTATGATTATGTGGGCCGCTATGGCCGTAATCAGGAATATAGTTAATTTTTACCTGCACGATGCAAAAGAAGCGTTCCATCCGGATGTACTTATTGCCAGTTGTTTCGTAGTAGCTTGTCTGGCCGCTTATGTGATTGAAAAGCTACGCCCCGGATATCTTACTTTTAAGCGTTTTTCTATCTTTCTTTCTCCTGTTATTATAGGTGGTTTATCTTATCTGACTTACCGCTTGTGTGGCGGAGAAATCCATGTTTATTATTCCGTACGGGACGTTTTTAATGATTTGAATCTTGATGTATGTCTACGTTTGCTTGTCTTTGCATTGACTGTCGTTTATATGGCGTTGCCTATTTATCTGGTCATGAAATACGGGAAAGAGTATTCGGAATATCTTAGTGAAAATGTGTCTGACCCTGAAAATTACGACCTGATCTGGCTGAAAAGAACTATGATCGTCTTGTTAATCCTCTATGTTCTTTACCTGATATTGCTGTTTACGGATATTCCGATTCTTTATGTTGTCGATAAGGCTGTGCTCCTTGTCGTTTGGTTTTATTTCTTTTATAATGCCCTGTTTCTTAAGAATATCCAATTAGATCGTACTTTCAGGAATGGGTGGAACTCGCCTGTGGATGAGAACGACGAAGAAAATGATGACGACGATGAACAGCAAAGCATGTTGTTTAAACGTTATGCAGAAGAAGTAAACACCTGGTTCGAGAAAGAGAAACCTTACCTGCGTGACGATTTGCGGTTGACTGACCTGCAACGGGTATTCCCGATCAGCCGTTCCTATCTTTCCCAGTTATTCAACAAAGAGCTGGGAATGTCCTTCTCCGATTATGTGAATCAGTTCCGGGTGGAAGAGAGCAAACGCCTGATGGATGCCGAACCGTTGGCCAGCATCCAGGATATTGCCGAACGCTCCGGTTTTCATTCCATCAGTACATTCCGCAGGGCATTTACGAAGCAAACCGGGATTGTACCTTCCGAATATAAGAGAGGATAACCCTCTGTCTTGTAGAATCTGATAAGATTACTTACTTTTACATCCTGAATAAAGAAAATAATCTTATCATGAATAACACTACTACCGCGCGTCCGCATATCGTATGGTTGGACGCACTTCGCTTCATTGCTATCCTGATGGTCATAGCCTGTCATTGTACAGACCCGTTTAATGCCTCTCCGGAGTCGCGTGCCAATCCGGAAATTAATTTCTGGGGATCGTTCTATGGCTCTATGTTGAGGGCTTGTGTCCCCCTGTTTGTGATGATGACAGGCTTTCTGTTGTTGCCGGTGAAGCAGGAGGCTTCCGTCTTTTATAAGAAACGCATTCCACGCGTATTCTTTCCTTTCCTGATCTGGTCGGTACTTTTTAATCTGGCTCCGTGGTTTATCCAATGGGTAGGAGGAAGTGCAGAACTGGTGACTGATTTCTTCCCCTGGGCACCCGATCCTTCGGCATCTCTGGCAGACGGATTGAAAGATATAGCCATGATCCCGATCAACTTTACGGTTTATGCTACGCCGATGTGGTATATCTATGCGCTGATCGGACTGTATTTGTATATGCCGGTATTTTCGGCCTGGGTGGAGAAAGCTTCCGATGAGGCTAAACGCTGGTTCCTGGCAGGTTGGGGTATTTCGCTGTTTATACCTTATCTGATGGAGTTTGTTTCGCATTATCTATTCGGAACCTGTTCATGGAATGCCTACGGGCTGTTCTATTATTTCGCCGGATTCAACGGGTACCTACTGCTGGGCCATTATCTGGGGAAAGGGAATAACTGGTCGGTTGCAAAGACGCTGGCAATCACTATTCCGCTGTTTGTGGTCGGTTTCCTGATCACTTTTAACGGTTTCCGCTATATGACTTCCGATCCGAATGTAAGCGAGGAGGGGATGGAGCTGTTTTTCACCTATTGTTCGCCGAATGCGATGCTGATGACGGCTGCTATCTTCCTGCTGGTACAGAAGGTACGTATTTCGTCTCCTTTGATCTGTCGCGCGTTGGCTAATCTGACAAAGTTGGGATTCGGAGTCTATTGCGTGCATTATTTCTTTGTAGGGCCTTCTTATCTGTTGACTCTTTGGCTGGGGATTCCAGTGTCGGCTATCGTGCCTGTTTCGGCTGTCTTTACACTGGCAGCTACCTGGGGATTTGTCTGGTTGCTGTCTAAGTTGCCTTATTCAAAATACATTATAGGATAAAGGCATTCGACAAATAGGGATCCGGTTTTGTGCAAATGATGTTAAAACCGGGTGATGCAGGTATAACGTATGCGTATTACTACTACTTTTGTGTTGTAAAACATATTTATGTGACATGTTTTACTAAGAGATCGTTTTAAATAAATAGAAATGCGCTATGAAAAAAGTAGTTAGTAAATGCGTCAAATACCTGGAGATACTGGGTGAATATGCGATGCAGAAGTATGGAATAAAATAAAAGAAATCTTTTCAGTGTTAGGGGGATGTCCGTGAGGGTATCCCTTTTTTATTTCCATTTTTCCGGGTTTACTTTATGGTTGGTAATAACCGTAAGGTATCAGCTCTTCTACTTGTTTGATCTCTTTAAGATAGCATTCGTTAAGCAAGGTCAGGCGGTTGGCTATTTTGTGTACTTCGCGGAAATTATGGTCTGTCAGGATAATTCCATGATTTTTGGCGCTTTCGGTCATAAGTATCCGGAGCTGTTCGGCTACGACAGGGGAGACGCCGCTGAAAGGTTCGTCGAGCAGGATATAAGGAGCCGGACTGAAAAGGGTCGTTTTGATTTCCAGGTAACGTTGCTCTCCGGTCGAGATTTCACAGATACGCGAGGTTCTGAGGCGGAGAAGCATTTTGTCGGCAAGAAAGCGTTTCCTGTCTTCCGGAGCGATACAAAGTTCTGCTATCTGTGATACTTTCAAGTGTGAAGGAAAGGATGGATGTTGTGGCAGGTAGGCGAGCAGTCCGGAGCGGAAGGCCGGCCCGTTTATGACCTTTCCGTCGATGCGGATAAATTTCCGGTCAGCTTTCAGTGTCCCGAAGATGATATTCAGCAGGGTTGATTTGCCTGTCCCGTTTCGTCCGAAAAGGGCAATGATGTCTCCCCGGCAGCATTTCAGGTAAACATCTGCCAGTATGGTTTGTTCTCCGAACGATTTAAGTATACTGTCTATTTCAAGGCCTGTATGCATAGCTCGATGATTTGATTCAGTAGATTACAGCAGATGAACATGACGATAAACGTAACGATCCAGAGTTGATACTTGCTGATTCCCTGATTATAATAGAAAAAGTATTCTTCTTTGTGTGTCAGTTCCTTGTAGATATAATCGAATCCTAGTCCGACCGTAGGGATGAGGCGAAACCAGAGTTTGACGGAATCCATCATACTTCCGTTATATAGAATAATGGAAGTAATGCTACCCATAGATGCAAAGAGAAAGCTGACCAGGACACTGAATTTTAATGTACTGAGTAAGAATGTCCGGTAAAACCGGTATTGCGTTTTCCATCTTTGCAGTTTATCCATAAACAGTCAGTCTATCGGGATAATTGATTTTCTGCTAAGGTATTCAAATCATTGGGAATGAGGGTAGGATTCTTTTTAATAAAGTATAAAAGGAAGGAAAAAGAAAGGAAAAAGAAAGGGTAGAATAGCATTAACTACTCTACCCTTTGCTTTGTATATATCATTAAGTTGTTACTTTACAACAAATGTATCTTTCAGTTTGATATCTGTAGAAGATGCGCCGATACGGACTTCAAATTCGCCTGGTTCGACCGTCCATTCCATATTTCTATCCAGAATTTCGAGATCTTCGGGAAGAAGCGTGAAAGAAACGGTGCGGGTTTCTCCCGGTTGCAGGGAGATACGTTCGAAGCCACGCAATACGGATTCGTAAGCGATCACGCTGCTTACCTTGTCGCGAACGTAGAGCTGTACTACTTCGTCGCCGGCACGTTTGCCTGTATTGGTTACGTCTACCGTTACATGCACGGGGCTTTGCGAATACGGCGTTTCCTGCTTGATAGCGAGGTTAGAGTAATTGAAGGTAGTGTAACTCAATCCGTGGCCAAATGGGTAAAGAGCGCCGTTTACACGGGTATTCCCGGAACCGTTAGGGCCGCTGAAGTATTGTCCGTCCTGCGAACCTGGCTTGAACGGGAAGTTAAACTCGATCTGTCCGATTGTTTTCGGGAAGGTAACAGACAAGCGTCCGCCCGGATTATAATCACCGAACAGGGTTTGTGCAATGGCTTCACCGCCCAGCTGACCGGGGAACCAGGCTTCGAGGATAGAAGGAATATTGCGGTCTGCCCAATTGATTGTGAGCGGTTGACCATTGATAAGAACAAGAACGACCGGTTTTCCGGTAGCATGCAGCGCTTCCAGCAGTTGTTGCTGACGGCCGGGAAGATCGAGGCCTGTGCGCGACTTACTTTCGCCTGTGCAGCTTTCATCTTCTCCCAGTACGGCGATAATCACGTCGCAATCGGCAGCAGCGGAAGTGGCTTCGGCGATAGTATTCTTTTCTTCGTCGGTCAATGGAGTCGGTACGATTTCGCTATCGGGCCAGTTGGCGTCTTTTATTTCGCAACCTTTGGCATAGGCTATTTCTACTTCATTGCCCAGATAGTTTTTCAATCCATCATACACTGTGATGTTATCGAGACCTTGTGGGCCGTAACGGCTTATCATGTAATTGGTCTCTTTAGCCAGCGGGCCGGCAATAAGTACCTTTTTGGTTTGCCGTTTATCTAATGGAAGCAGATTATTCTCATTCTTCAGAAGGACAAGCGACTGTTTTTGCATATCGAGCACGAAGTCGCGGTGTTTGTCGGCACCCACGATCTTATCCGCTGCCTTGGGATCTTTTACATAGGGTTCATCGAACAGTCCGAGTTCGAATTTGACGCGTAAAACATCGCCTACCATACGATCGACGGACTTCATAGACAGTTTGCCCTCTTTCACCAGCTTGCGTACCGGCAGGATATAGTCGGCCGGATGGGTAAAGTTGGTACGTACGTTCAATCCGGCTTCAACTACCTGGCGAACGGCTTCTTCGTACGAGTCGGCCACATGATGTTTGGTCTGTACGAACTCCACAGCTTCGCTATCGCTCACCACGTATCCACGGAAGCCATATTCCTGGCGTAGCAGCTGGGTGAGGAAGTAATGGCTGGCTGTTACCGGTATACCGTCCCAGTCGTTATAACTACTCATTACACCTTTGGGATGTGCTTTCTGTATAACTCTTTTAAAGGGATAAAGATGGATCTCATGTAGTTCGCGGGGAGCTACATGCGGGTCGGTGCGTACCGCTGCGTCGCGTCCGCCTTTCGGAATGCTGTATACAGCAAAATGTTTGAGGGTAGAAGCTACGCCGTTCTGCTGTATACCGGTTACCATCTGTATACCGAGCTCACCAACCAGGTAAGGATCTTCTCCGTAGGTCTCAAGTACACGTCCCCAGCGCGGATCACGGGCTACGTCGAGGATCGGGGCATATACGTTATTATATCCCAGGGCACGGGCTTCTTTACCGGCAATATCTCCGGCCTGATATACCAATGCACGGTTCCAGGTACTACCGATGCTGATAGGAGCGGGCAGGGGAGTAGCCTTGGTATGATTCAGTCCGTGGATACCTTCATTGGAGAAGTCGACGGGGATACCGAGACGTGTTTCTTCGATAAACCAGCGTTGAGTAGTATTGATCGCTTCGGCATGATTACTGAAAGGATAGATCAATTCGGGCGTACGGCGGCGAGCGCTTCCTACTCCATTCAACTGTTCGTCGATATTGGCGATACCATCTTTCCAGATCTCATTTTTCCAGCCTTCGGTAGGAAGCGAGTCTTTCAAGACACGGCTGAAGCCGTAAAGGGTAGCCATCTGACAGCTCTTCTCTTCGAGGGTCATCTGATTCAGCAAATCCTGTACACGGGCATCGATCGGGGCGGAAGGATCTTCGTACACGTCTTTTACGCCGTTTTTGTTGAGATCTATCCATCCTTTTTTGTAGATCGAGTCTTTGGCTTGCATGGTACCGGTACCAAGACAGATCGCAACTAGTAATGAATATTTGAAATTCATGTTTTTATAGATTTATGTAATTTGTAGTAATGTAAAAACCGTATGGTCGGTAATCATTAGCGCAAAGGTAACAATTATCGGCCATACGGTCAATGATTAGTAGCTATTCCGGGGCTTGTATTACTTTACATCCCACCACAGACGTGCGTCTATTTTGTTATATGCCGACTGTGCATTATAGTTTTCTGTATTCATGGAAGCTTCTTTCGATGGATAGAGGAAGCGTACCGGTGCATTTTCCTTATTCAGCAGTGCACCATTTTCACGGTCGTCATCGAATACAGGGAAATCTGTACGGCGATATTCAGCCCAGTTCTCATAGATCTGCAGGAAGCCGAGATGCAACCATTTCTGGGTAGCAATCTGTTCCAATGCTTTTGCCGGATTATATTTGAAGCTTGAAGCGGCCAACCAGCTGCCCAATGTGGCATCGGATACATCTCTGTTGGCAATATTCGCGTCTTTTCCTTTCGGAGCATCACTATTTTTGTAATATTCGTAATAGTTCTGAATAGAAAGGATCACCCCTTTATTATAATACTCTTCAGCATTACCACTTTTCAGGCCGCGCTGTGCTGCTTCTGCCAGACAGAAGTAAACTTCAGCTGCCGTCATACCGATTCCCACAGGAAGTTTAAAGTTTTTACGGAAAGTGACTGTGTTCAGACATCCGTAGATCTCAAACAGACGTGTACCGTCCGGGCCATTCACCAGCTTGATTGCTTCGTCGGCCGAAGAGGGATAACCGAGTATTTCCGTGCTGCCTTCGTAAACATCTCCTTCATCATCTGTTGCCGGCTGATAGAATACAACCAGACGAGGGTCGGTAGCTTCTTTCAACAGATTAACGGTGAATTCAGGGGGATACATATAATAACTTTGTGCCTTTGAATGACTTTCACGCATAGCACGCCAGATACCATCGGGAGCAGTGCTCTGATTATCCGTCTTAATATAGGTATTGTCGGCATTGGTGGTGATCAATTGGTCGAGCGACAGTTCGGCCAATACCTGTTTAGCCTTATCAGGATCTACATTCGAGATACGCATGGCATAGCGCAGACGCAGGGAGTTGGCAAATTTGTACCAACCGTTGCAGTTACCTTGATAAACGATATCCTGCTGATTGAAACCATCGTTCGACGTTGCTGTCTGGAAATAGGCGGCTGCCGACTTCAGGTCGTCGAGGATAGCGTAGTATATGTCTTTCTGCGTATCATATTTAGGACGGAAAATCACGCTTCCGCCGTACATCACGTTACGGGCGGTAAAAGCTTCCGAATAAGGCATATTTCCGAAGAAATCGGTAGCGATCGCTGTGTTATATGCTTTCAGGATCTTGCCTGCTTCTACATAGATCTTATATTTTGCCTGCTCTTCTGTCGAAAGGTTGGCATACATCTTATCTATTTCGGTCAGCGTACTCATACGTGTTACGTAATAGTTTTCCCAACGGGCCTTATCATCCTGAATATTCTGATAGAGGTTGACACGGTCTTTTCCAGCCTGGCGTGCAGTGGTCTGGATATAGTTTCCGATCAGTCGGAAGTTGTAATTCCAGGTATCGGCATAGTCTATTTCAATTGTTTTCTGGGCACCTTTGGTAAAAAGGTATCCAATCTCGGCCGATGTAAACCCATCGGGATTGTCGTGCTTCTCATCCAGTTTGCTTTCGCAGGAGGAGAATGTGATGGCAGTGCCTAAAAGCAGGCTATATAATATGTGTTTCATAAACGTTTTCTGTTTTTTATGATGAATGAGTTACTATGTTTAGAAGCTGGTATTGATAGCGAAACCAAAGCTTCTTGCTGACGGATAAGAGGTATATTCCACGTAGGGATTGGTACCGCCTGTACCCAGTGTTGCTTCCGGATTCACATTAGGAACATTCTTATAGATAAAGAACAGGTTGCTTCCTACCAACGAAACATTCAGGTTCTGCAAACCGATCTTTGAAACGATATTATTCGGAACACGGTAAGAAAGTTTCATCTCACGCAGTTTGATGTATGTATTATCATACAGGTTATCTTCCGATCCGGCCCGGTTGTAGCGGGAGTTGTAATAATCGGCTGCCGATACAATGATGTTATTCTTTTCACCTTTCTCGTTTACACCGTCTACGATGATACCATCGTGGCGAACACGTCCGTCGAGCGCATTGGCCGGAGCTGATGCCTGATGATTGTCTAAAGCGATCTTCTGGTTGGTGTTCTTGTCGATGTAATAAGGTTTGCCACCGTATTGTTCGTCGCGTCCCCAAAGAGATTCTTTACCTGCACCGGATGCTTTCAGATAATTGTTGGTAAATGAAAGCAACTTACCTCCGAACGATCCGTCGATATGTACGCTCAGAGAGAAGTCTCTGTAACGGAATGTATTGGTGAAACCGGCTGTGAATTTCGGAGCTGCACTACCTGCATACGTAAATTCCGATTCCTGTTGGTAGTTACCGTTCTTATCGACAACGATTCTTCCCTGATCGTCACGTACCCATTTACGGATAAATACGCTTGGAGTTGCATATCCTGGAACAGCTTTGAAGATAGCTGCGCTCCACGGGTTACTGATCTGACGGTCTTCCATTCCATCGATCAAAGAAAGCAGTTCATTGTGTGTATAGGCAAAGTTAAACACGCCTTCCCAGCTGAAGTTCTTTGTTTCGACCGGAGTACCGCTCACCTGAAGTTCCACACCACGGTTACCGATTTCACCGGCATTCATTCTCATACCTGTGGCACCTGTTGAAGGAGCAACCGGAACGGTGATGATCTGGTTCTTTGTCTTATTGGTATAGAACGCAAAATCTAATCCCAAACGGCCATTAAGTATGCGGCTTTCCAAACCTACTTCCCATGAATACGTCTTTTCAGGAACGACATTGGTAGGAGGTACGTCGGCTTTGAATTCATTGGTGATAATCGAGCTGTTGTATGATCCGTACTGATATTCGGAGTTCGTAAAGTAGATAGACGGTGTCGTGTTACCCACGATAGCGTATGATCCTCTTACTTTACCATAGTTGTACCAATCCGGCAGATCCAACGCTTCCGTAAATACGAAGCTCAGACCGGCAGAAGGATAGAAGAAGCTACGGTTACCGGCAGTCAGACGGGAAGACCAGTCATTACGGGCTGTCAAATCCAGATACAGGAAGCGTTTGTAAGCTAACTGGGCAGAAGCGAATACAGCACCGAGGAATTCTCCCTGGTTAACCACTTTGTCTTTGCTGGCTTGTTTCGGATCCCGCTTATTGTTTTCTGATGAGAACATACCGTTATATTTCAATCCGTGAGATTCCCAGATAACTTTCGATTCTGTGATATCTTCACCGGAAACACCCAAGTTGGCGGACACATCGAAGTCTTCACCGAAAGCTTTATTGAACATCAACAGACCTTCTACATAATTCTTCTGATAATGGGCATCTTCCTTGCGGTAGCTACCTTCCAGCGTGTTCATATCCGAAGGATCTGCGTATTTAGTAAAGTATTCTTTGTTCTCTTTATCGTCGCGGTAACGATCCGTACCACCACGTAGGCGGAAGTTAAGGAAATCGAATATCTTAAGGTTTGCAGACAGAGAAGCGATCAAACGTTCACGGTTCTGTGTATATTCGTTCTCATTCTGCTGCCACATCAGGTATTTAATGATGTTATCGCGGTTTCCTGAGCTGATATTTGAGATAGCATCAGTCAAGAAGTAGCCATCTTCGTCCTTATAATTGTCTTTCCACAATTGTGTGATCTCGTTACGAGGCATCGGATAGTTCGATACACGGTCGATACGTGTAGGAGGGTTTTTTGTTTCCGAAATATTGAACGATACAGATGCATCGAAAGTCAGTCGTTCGTGTACCTTGAAATTACCCGAGAAGCTGAAGTTATGTTTATTCTGCTTGAAGTTTTCCAGGTAACCGCCGTAGTTCATGTTCGTATAGGCAAGGCGGATACTGTTTTTATCCGAGCCATTGGTAATAGCGATACTATTATTATTGGTGAAACCGTCTTTAAATACGTCGCGATAGTTGTTTGGCTGTGGAGAGTAGGGGCGTTTTACACCATCCCACCAAAGCACTTCCGTTCCGTCCATACGCGGGCCGAAGCTGCGGTAAGTATCCCCGTTATAGATGGGTTGTCCGTCTGCATTTGTCGTGAAGTAAGGGTTTGTTCCTCCTCCGAAGACGTTCTGAAGTTCCGGCATATAAGCACGCTGGTCGTACGTATAAGAAGTACCGACCTGGATACCTAAACCTTTCCCTGAGCCTCCGCGTTTAGTGGTGATTACGATCACACCATTAGTTGCACGAGAACCGTACAAGGCAGCTGCATTAGCACCTTTCAGGATAGACATCGATTCGATATCGTCCGGGTTGATGTCGTTAAGGGCGGAACCTTGCTGTGTTTCGCTACGTTCGCGACCTGCCCAGTTAGAATCAGTGTCGTTGATAGGTATACCATCCACAACGATCAGCGGACGTGTGTTACCTTCCACGGAGTTGATACCACGGATCTGGATCTTGGTACCTCCTGTTGGCCCCGCAGCCGTTTGCTGGATCTGTACACCGGCAGCCTTACCATATAATGAGTTGGCTACGTTCTGTACGGGGACTAACTGGATATCCTCCGATTTCAATTCACTCATAGCGTAACTCAGGGCACGTTTTTCTTTCTTAATACCCATAGCGGTTACTACTACTTCGTCAATCTTCTGGCTATCTTCCATCAATTTTACATCCAGAGTAGCTTGTCCGGTGTATTTGATATCTTGTGTTACATATCCGATGAAAGAAATAGATAGGGTACTTCCGGGAGCTACAGCGATGGAGAAGTTTCCATCCATGTCTGTAATAGTTCCTTCATTTGTTCCTTTTACGGAAACAGAAGCTCCGGCTACTGGGCCAAATGCATCAATAACTGTACCTGTTACTTGCTTTTTTTGTTGAGCGATGTTAGTTACAGCTTCCGACGTAGCTCCTGTTGCAAATACCTGACCGGTAGAACAGAGAGCGCCGGACAGTAAAATAAGTCCGATAGGTCTCAATACTTTTTTCATAAACAAATCTTTAATTAGATTCAAGAAAATTTAATTTCAATGCTGCAAATCTATTAAGGTGTTGTGTTAAAGCCGTATTAGAATCTGTTGATAGGATGGTAAATGCTGTTAGCGACGGATTTTACCATCTATTTGACGGATATTACCATCATGCCCGTGCAACGTTTCGTTATTTTTTGTGTTCATTTACGAAAACAAGTCTAATACCAGCGGTATTACCTGTTGGGGTTATCGCTTATTACCTTTTTTTATTGTTGCTTACTAGTTGGAAATAAGCTACATTTGTATGTAAATATAGTGTGTATGAGTTTTAAGAACCTTCATCAATTATTTTGTTGCCTCTTACTGGTATTTCCTTTATCGGCGAAGGAGCTTTACTTTCAACATATCGATTTGAATGATGGCATTACACAACCGTCGGCTATCTCCATCTATGAGGATGCGAAGGGCTATATCTGGTTTGGTAACGATAATTTCAATCTATACGATGGAAGAATTGTCCGTTCTTTTCGTCTCTCTACTTATATGGACGGTGTAGAGGATAATAATATCCATGCTATTTGTGGAGATAGCGAGTCGTTTATCTATATGTTGGCCAATAACCGGGTGGTTACTTACAATATACGTACGGAAGAGTTTAAACGTACGGATATTTCTGCGAGTACATTAACCTGGCAGGATGAGTATTTGTACTACTCATACAGAAATCAATTCTATCGTTACCGCCCCGACGGAAGTCCCGAAAAGGTCTGTGCTTTCCAAGACTCGACGAACACGATAAAGTCTGTGCTTTTATCTGATGACGGTTGGCTGCTGGGTACAACCAAAGGTCTGTATAAATACTCCGGCGGGACTTTCCATACTCTATTGGAGAATGAGTCTGTTTCTTCCTTATTTATGGATGTACAGAACCGGCTATGGGTAGGAACCGTCTCGAATGGAGCTAAGGTGTATAACGACGGAGTATGGATCTCTTTGCAGGAGAACAGCCCTCTCTGTCCGCTTATCAACGATCAGGTGCGTTGTATAAATCAGGATATTAATGGTAATGTATGGATCGGAACCTTTGGCGGGATAACGGTGGTGAGGCCTTCTTTGCAGGATTGTTACCACTTGTCCCATAAAGAGCAGGTGTCGTGGTCGTTGCAACATTCGTCCGTTTATGCCATCCACCGGGATAGTCAGGGGGGAATGTGGGTCGGTACTTATTACGGAGGACTCAGTTATTTTAATCCGGATACGGAGAATTATACTTTTTATGGCATCTCACTGAGCGATCCCAATAGCCTGAATGGTTTCCTGTTCGGTAAAATGGCGGAAGATACGAAAGGTAATTTGTATATCGCAACCGAACATGGCGGACTGAACAGCATGGATCTTAACACCCAAAAGATAAAGCGCTTTGATTCCGGCCCTTCGCGTATACCTTGCCGGACAACGAAATCGGTCTGGTATGATGATGAACACGACCGGTTATATGTCGGTACTTTCCAGTCCGGACTGCTTTGTTCCACCTCCTCCGGGCGTTTTGAACAAATAGGAGAAGATGTGTTGCTGGAAGACAACCAGCAGATAGTAACAGACCTTATTCCCTGGAAAGGTAACCTGATCGTCGTTTCGCAGGGTGGTTTGTTTTTGCTGGATCTGGAAACGCAGAAACTTTCGCAGTTGTTTACCGACCCCGGGTTGCTAAGCCAGACCGGTGTTATTATCCGGGCTGCTTATCTGGATACGGAGGACCGGCTTTGGCTGGCTCCGGCTAACAGGGAGATTGTTTGTGTGAATATGGAAACCCGCCAGGCGGAAGAAATCCCTTCTGTAAAAGGAATGATAGGGAAAAAAGTAGTACAAAGCATTACCGGTGACGGCAAGGGAAACCTCTATTTTGTTGTAGTCGGTACAGGTGTATTGCAATATGAACCGGTAAATGATTTCTGGGCTTGCTATAACCAGGAGCAAGGGCAACTGCTCACGAATGAATCTTACAAAGTCTGTGTTACACCAATGGGACGATTGCTGATCACATCGATCCGTGGAATAACCCTGCTGGATATAAAGAAAGGGAAAAGCACGCATACCCTGCTGGGTATCTCTTCGCCGCTTCACCGGCTGAATTCAAACTGCGGTGTGTATATCTCCCCGAAAGACAGCACGATCTTTATCGGCGGTGTGGAAGGGCTGATATCGACAAAAGAGTCGAGTTTGTCCGCTGCTTCCGTTCCTTATACGATTTCATTCAATAGCCTGTTTATCGATAATACCCGTATCAAACCTTCTTCCGGTTCCAGTATATTGAAGGAAGGTATTGCCTATACCTCCGAACTAGTCTTACCTTACGACCGTAACAACCTTACGATCGGGTTTACATCCACCAATTACCGTTATGCCGATAAGAACCTGTTTGAGTATAAACTGGAAGGCCTCGACAAGCAATGGACCCGTACCCGGCTTCCACAGATAATCTATACCTCTCTGTCTCCCGGTAAATACCGCCTGGTTGTGCGTGAAGTAGGAGAGGGCAAACAGATTGCGATAGATATCCGGATACGTCCTCCTTTCTACGCTTCTGTTTATGCTTTCGGAATTTATGCTTTGCTGACCATCTTATTTCTGGTCTGGCTTATCCGCTTCAACCGGAGCCGTGCCGTATTGAAAGCTTCATTGGAAATGGAACACAGGGAGAAACTGCGTATCGAGAAACTGAACCAGATGAAGCTGAAGTTCTATATCAATATATCTCACGAACTGCGTACCCCGCTTACTTTGATGGTCAGCCAGATCGACCTGATCCTGCAAAACTACGATTTAGGGGGAACGTTCCGCAACAAGTTGCTAAAGGTTCGCCAGTATACCGGACAGATGCAGCAGCTGATTACGGAAGTGCTTGATTTCCGTCGTCTGGAACAAGGTAAAATGCCCTTCCATGCAAGTAAACAGAATCTGGTATCCTTCATACAGCAAATCTTCGACTCATTCCGCGATTACGCTTCGATGAACCAAATCCAGTATAAACTGGAAACGGCGGAGGAGAATATCCCTGTCTGGTTCGATGCGGCACAGATCCGGAAAGTATTCAATAATTTGCTGTCGAATGCCTTTAAGTTTACGCCGAAGGAGGGTAGTATCACCATTACTATTATACAGAAAAAGGATCTAGCGGAGATACGTATCTCCGACACTGGCTCTGGTATTCCCCAGAGCCAACAAGATCATATTTTCGATCGTTTTTACCAGGCAGACAATGCTTCCGGCGTCTCTCTTTCCGGCAGTGGTATCGGGCTGGCACTGACCCGCGAAATCATATTGCAACACAAAGGTACGATCGAAGTGCGTAGCGAATTGGGGAAGGGCACGACCTTTATCGTTACCCTTAAACTCGGCGAACAGCATCTGACGGAGGAACAAAAAACGAAGGAGACTGTCCCGGTCGATATCCTCCCCGTGCAACCACAATATACTGAGGAAGAAGTTATACTTTCCGAACCTGTTGAAGAAGCTTCGCCGGAAATGAAAGAGAATGCACTCTCTGTCCTGATCGTGGAAGATAATGAAGATCTGTTGCAGGTATTGGAAGAAGCCTTCTCCATCAAATATAAGGTATATAAGGCCGGAGATGGTGAAGAAGGTATCCGCGTTGCCGAAGAAATGCAGCCGGATTTGATTATCAGCGATGTGATGATGCCCGGTCTGTCGGGGATAGCCATGTGCCAGCGGTTGAAGAAGAAGTTCGAGACATCGCATATCCCGATCCTGCTGCTTACTGCCCGTACCGATCTGGAGAGTGCTTTGGAAGGGATGAAATGCGGTGCCAGCGATTACATAATGAAGCCGTTCAACCTGGAACTGCTCCTATTGAAATGTAATAACGTGATCAATACGTTGCGGCGTCAGCAGGCACGTTTCCGTACCGAAGCAGAGTCGGCTCCGACCGATCTGGCAACCAACCGTCTTGACCAGCAATTGCTGGAAGACTCTGTCCGGATCATTGAGGAGAATATGGAGAATAAAGACTTCAATATCGACATGTGGTGCCGCCAGATTGCCATCGGACGTACCCGTCTCGGGGGAAAGATCAAAGCGATAACAGGCTTGACCCTGAATGATTTCATCCTTCAGATAAAACTCCGTAAATGTGCTTCCCTGCTGGAGAACAGCAATCTGACTATCTCGGAAATAACCTGGAAAGCTGGCTTCTCAAGCCCCGGTTATATGGGGAAATGCTTTAAGGAATACTTCGGGGTGACTCCGATGCAATATCGTAATGCTAAAAATAAAGGCCGCTCCGGATAAAACGGAACGGCCTTCTGTTGTCCCGTACCTGATACGGGATTTTATACTTTTATTATACATTGAAACGGAAGTGCATGATATCGCCATCCTGTACAACATACTCTTTTCCTTCCACGCTCATCTTTCCGGCTTCCTTCACCGCTGCTTCAGAGCCGTAGCTGATAAAATCGTCGTATTTGATTACTTCGGCGCGGATGAAGCCTTTTTCAAAATCCGTATGGATCACGCCGGCACATTGCGGAGCTTTCCATCCTTTTTCGAATGTCCAGGCACGTACTTCCTGTACACCGGCAGTAAGGTAAGTTTGCAGGTTCAGTAAGCTGTAAGCCGATTTGATCAAACGCGCTACGCCTGATTCTTCCAACCCGATTTCCTGAAGGAACATCTGGCGTTCTTCATACGTCTCGAACTCGGCAATTTCACTTTCAATCTTGGCGGCTACCACCAGGATCTCTGCGTTTTCGTCTTTTACCGCTTCGCGTACGGCGTCTACATATTTGTTACCGTTTACGGCGCTGGCTTCGTCAACGTTGCATACATACATGACCGGTTTGCTGGTCAGCAGGAACAGTTCGTGGGCGATCTTTTGTTCGTCTTTAGTATCGAAAGTAACCGTACGGGCACTCTTTCCTTGTTCGAGGGCTTCTTTGAATTTTACCAGAACTTCGTAAGCTTGCTTGGCCTGTTTGTCGCCACCTGTCTGAGCCTGTTTCTGTACTTTGGCAATACGGCTGTCTATTGTTTCCAGGTCTTTGATCTGAAGTTCGGCATCGATGATTTCCTTATCGCGTACGGGATTGACATTGCCGTCCACGTGCACGATGTTTTCATCGTCGAAGCAACGCAATACGTGCAGGATCGCATCTGTTTCGCGGATGTTTGCAAGGAACTTGTTTCCTAATCCTTCTCCCTTGCTGGCACCTTTTACCAGACCGGCGATATCGACGATTTCTACCGTAGTGGGGACGATGCGCTGCGGGTTAATCAGTTCTGCCAGTTTGTTCAAACGTTCGTCGGGAACGGTGATCACACCCACATTCGGTTCAATCGTACAGAACGGGAAGTTTGCTGATTGTGCTTTTGCATTTGATAAGCAGTTGAAAAGAGTGGACTTCCCTACGTTAGGAAGACCTACGATGCCACATTGTAAAGCCATAAACTATTATGTTGTTTTTATTATTTTCAGTCGGCAAAGATAGCTATTCTTTCTCGTATATTCTTCATGAACAGGGAATATCGTGTGTTTTATCTGTATGAGGGATCGTTAACCAAATTGTTTTTGAAAACAACTGTCACACTATCACTAATATTAGTGTATGACTTGAAATATAAAGCATAAACGGAGTGATAGTAGGCAAATTCAACTATCACTCCAACTATCACACTATCACTGAAATTTCGTTGGATAAGGATGTATTTTGATAAGGTATATGACTTATTTTCAGCGGATAAGGCAGATATTTATATTGAGACCCGGGTGTTGGCAGTTGCTACACCCGGGTCTCGATACTCTTGAGATGGGGGTCTGAAAGGCGGTAAAAAGGGGGCGTCGGGAACCTTTTCTGCTTATTTACGTGAAAAAAGGTCGTGATGTAGCCCTTTTTAGGCAGGGAACTTCGTAAAGTTTCTGCTTAATGTGCTTCCAGCCAGTTCGCTCCCTCGCCACAATCGGCAATCAGTGGAACTTCCAGCTTGATGGCGCCTTCCATCTCCTCGAGGACGATCTGTTTTACTTTCTCCTGTTCTTCTTTCAGTACATTGAAGTTAAGTTCGTCATGTACCTGAAGGATCATTTTGCTTTTCAGGCCTTCCGCTTCAAAACGTTTGAAGATAGCTACCATAGCCACCTTAATAATATCGGCGGCACTTCCCTGGATAGGGGCGTTGATCGCATTTCGTTCGGCATATCCGCGGACTATCGCATTGTGTGACTTGATATCCGGTAGGAAACGTTTACGTTTATAGATCGTTTCTACATATCCTTTGTCACGGGCTACTTCGATGCTTTCATCCATGTAATCGCGTATGCCCGGATAGGATTTGAAATAACCGTCGATAAGCTCTTTTGACTCCGCCCGGGGGATATTGAGCCGTTCGGCCAGCCCGAACACCGAAATGCCGTAGATGATCCCGAAATTGGCCGTTTTAGCCTTGCGGCGCATATCGCTGGTCACTTCTTCGACCGGGATACCGTAAATCTTGGCAGCCGTTGCCGCGTGGATGTCGGCTCCGCTGCGGAAAGCTTCGATCATATGTTCATCTTTGCTCAGATGCGCCATGATGCGGAGTTCAATCTGCGAATAGTCGGCGGAGAAGAAGATGCAATCTTCATTGTCGGGGATGAATGCCTTGCGGATCTCACGTCCCAGGTCGTCACGGATCGGGATGTTTTGCAGGTTGGGGTTCGTAGAACTCAAACGGCCGGTCGAAGTTACTGTCTGGTTGAAGGAAGTGTGCACTTTGCCTGTTTCCGGCCTGATCAGTTCGGGCAGGGCATCGATGTATGTGCTCAACAACTTCTTCAGTCCGCGGTACTCCAGAAGTTTGCCGACGATAGGATGTTTGGAGCGCATTTTCTCCAGAATATCTTCGCTGGTGCTGTAACTGCCTGTTTTTGTCTTTTTGGCTTTCTCTTCGATCTTAAGCCGCTCGAACAGGATTTCACCGACTTGTTTCGTCGAGTTGATGTTGAATTTTACTCCTGCCAGTTCGTGGATCTCTTTTTCCAGCTTGTTCAGTTCGCCGGTCAATACATCCGACGATTGCTTCAAGGCAACCGTGTCGAGCTTGACACCTGTTTCCTCCATTTCTGCCAATACATATATTAAAGGCATTTCGATATCGAAGAAAAGCGATTCGAGTCCTTCCTTCTTTAACTCGGGGGCAAAGTAGTTTTTCAGCTTTAGGGTGACGTCTGCATCTTCGGCCGCGTATTCCGCGATCTGGGCGATGGGGACATCCCGCATGGATAACTGGTTCTTCCCTTTGGGGCCGATCAGCTTCTCGATAGGGATGGTTTTATATTTGAGATAAGTGTCCGCGAGGTAGTCCATCCCGTGACGAAGTTCCGGGTTCAGCAGGTAATGGGCGATCATCGTGTCGAACAGCGAGCCGGCTACCCGGACGCCATACTTGCGGAGAACGAGAATATCGAATTTTATGTTTTGTCCAATTTTTAACGATTGGGGATTTTGCAGGGCAGGGGAGAAGTGGGCGATCACTTTTGCCGCTTCTTCCGCATCGGCGGGAACAGGGACATACCAGGCCTCATTTTCCTTCACGGCGAACGACATCCCGACCAATCCGGCAGTAAGCGGATCGATGCCATCGGTTTCCGTGTCAAAAGCAAAAAATTCCTGACTCAATAAAAAACGGCCTAAATTCTCCCTTTTCTCTTCATTATCAACGAGATGGTAAGTGTGAGCAATCGATTTTAAGTCCGCGAGAGTCGAATATTTTGGAACGCTCGGCTCTTCGGGCGCAAATATATCAAACAGAGAGCCTTGAACAGGGCCTTTCGCAACCTTGGCCGGAGCGGGCTTTTTCTCCTCGGCTGTCAACTTGTTAATAAATGTTCTGAATTCTAATTCTGTGTAAATCTCAGTCAGCCGGGCTTCGTTCGGTTTTTCGCGGACGCATTTCACGGCGTCGAACTGGATGGGGACATCCGTCTTGATCGTTGCCAGGAATTTGGAGAAGCGGATTTGTTCCACATTCTCCGTTACTCTTTTTTGGAGTGCGCCTTTCAGCTTGTCGGTATTCTCTAACAGTTTTTCGATCGAGCCGTATTCTTCGAGTAATTTCTGTGCTGTCTTTTCTCCCACACCCGGACAACCCGGAATGTTGTCGGAGCTGTCGCCCATCAGACCAAGCAGGTCGATCACCTGGTCGACCGAAGTCAGCGAGTATTTGTTCAGCACTTCTTTTACTCCCATAATTTCGTAGTCGCCTCCGAACTTGGGGCGGTACATGAATATATGATCGGATACCAGCTGGCCGTAGTCTTTGTCGGGTGTCATCATAAAGACATCGAAACCCTCTTTCTCCGCCTGCTTGGAGATGGTGCCTATCACGTCGTCCGCCTCAAAACGGGGGACTTCCAGGATAGGGATATTGTATGCTTCTATAATATCCTTAATAATAGGTACGGATTGGCGGATCACTTCCGGTGTTTCTTCGCGCTGTGCCTTGTACAGTTCGTAGGCCTCATGACGGAAAGTCGGCCCTTTGGGGTCGAAAGCCACGGCAATGTGCGTCGGATTTTCACGTTTTAAAACGTCTTCCAGACTGTTTATGAACCCGAAAATGGCCGATGTATTCATGCCTTTTGAGTTGATACGCGGATTTTTAAGAAAAGCGTAGTACGACCGGTAGATCAGTGCATACGCATCTATGAGGAATAACTTCATCTCTTTTAACACGTTTTAGGGTGACAATAGACGGTAAATGTACGAAAAAACTCGCTTACTCAATACTTTTTGTTACTTTTGCGAATCTTTGGATAGATTATGAATGATAGAACGAAAATAGAACAACCGGTTGCTGAAGAGTTTAAACGCTTTAACGAGGAATTTGCGGATTCACTTCGTAGTGAGACGCATAGATTGCAATCGGCTATTGACCAGATACTGCATGCCAGCGGTAAACATGTACGGCCGTTGCTGGTGCTGCTTACCGCTAAAGCTTGTGGAAAAGTAACCGATCATACGATCAATTCGGCCGTTTTCCTGGAACTGCTGCATACGGCTACGCTGATACACGACGATGTGATCGACGAGACCAAACAGCGTCGTGGAGTACCTTCCCTGAATGCTATTTTTGATAACCGTATCTCTGTGCTGGTGGGCGATTATGTCCTTTCCACCGCATTGATCCGTTCTATCCAGACAGGCAGCCTGCAGATCATAAATATCGTATCCAACCTCGGTCGCGACCTGTCGGAAGGTGAGATCAAGCAACTGGAAACGGCTGAAGAAAGCATTCTGGATGAAGCTTGCTATATGCAGGTCATAAAGAAAAAGACGGCAACGCTGCTTTCTTCCTGTACCGAGATCGGTGCTATTTCGGCGGATGCTTCACAAGAACTGGTGTTGAAATGCCGTAAGTTCGGTGAATACCTGGGGTACTGCTTCCAGATCAAAGACGACATTTTCGATTACTACAAGGAAATGAATATCGGAAAACCTACCGGTAATGATATACGCGAAGGAAAGGTTACTTTACCTCTGTTGCATGCGCTTGAACAGGGCAGGAGAGAGGAAGTGGAGTCTCTGCTGAAAGTGATCCACGAGAAGGATTTTTCTGCTGAGAATATCGATGCCCTGATCGAATTTGCCAAAGCGAACGGCGGTATCGAATATGCGGAAATGCGTATGAAGGAGTATCACGCCAAGGCGGTGGAAGTCCTTATGGAGCTGCCGGAGTCGGATGCCCGCGAGGGGCTTTTGCTACTTGCCGACTATATAATGGAAAGACAGAAATAAGTAAATATTCCAATAAAAAAGGTTCAACCCATCGATGGATTGAACCTTTTTTTATTCTCAACTGGCAACTTTATTTCCCCAGTCTATGCTCGATATCTTCCACCAGGCTGCTGGCTCCGATACGGAATAGTTCGTTGTTCAGCCAGTCATTTCCCAGAACCTCTTTCACGATGGTATAGTACTTCACCGCATCTTCTGCTGTACGCACGCCACCTGAAATCTTGATGCCGGCCTTATTGCCTGTGATGGAATGGTACTTTTTGAGTACTTTACACATCGTATAAACAGCTTCCGGGGTGGCACCGGGATAACCCTTGCCCGTAGATGTTTTAATGAAATCTGCACCGGAATAGAGAGCCAGGATCGCGGCCTTACGGATATTCTCCGGAGTAACCAAAGCTCCGGTTTCCAGAATCACTTTCAGCTTGGCTTCGCGGCAGCTTTCTTTGATCTCCTGGATATCTTCGGTGAGCTCTTCGTAGTTCTCTTCCAGGAAATAGCCGAGGTTCATAACGACATCGATCTCATCTGCACCCGACATGACGGCCATCGCTGTTTCCGCTATCTTTATCTCCATGAAGGTTTGTGATGAAGGAAAACCTGCGGCCACTGAAGCGATCTTTACGTTCTGGGCTGTCAATGCCTGCTTCACTGTTTCAACAAAAATAGGGTAGGTGCAGATCGCCGCTACGTTGGGAACGTCGGGGCGCGTACCTTCGAAATCGTTCACTTTGTCCGCCAGTTTCCAGATGCTTTCTTTCGTATCGATACTGGTCAGCGATGTCAGGTCGATACAACCGTGTATCTGTTTCAAAACCTCGGGAGTGAAGTTCTCCTTTTCATGGTTTTCGAGGATCGAGTTGACGTGTTTGCCTACTATTTCCTCTGTCCCGGCGGGATCGAATTTGCTGAATGCTTCGTGATATTTATCCATCTGCCCGTCGTGTTCATGATCGTGATCATGGTCGTGTCCGCAGCTGCAATTGTGTTCGTGTGCCATAGGTTATAATTTTTTATTGTTTATATGTCGTTCTTTATCCCGGTCGGTTTTCTTCTGTAGATTCTTTTCGAATGCTGCTGTCAGGTCTACGCCGGTTTGGTTGGCAAGGCAAAGCAGTACCCATAGTACATCTGCCATTTCATCGCCTAAATCGCGGTGTTTGTCACTTTCTTTGAAAGACTGTTCGCCGTAAGTGCGGGCCATGATACGGGCCAATTCGCCTACTTCCTCGGTCAGGATCGTCATATTGGTAAGCTCGTTGAAGTAGCGCACACCGTATGTTTTGATCCAGTGGTCTACTTTCTCCTGGGCTTCCTGCAAGGTAATATCCGCCATCTTATTCTTTGTTTTGCGAGTCGATCAGGATAGTGACCGGCCCATCGTTTAATAACTCTATTTTCATATCGGCACCGAATGTCCCGGTGGCCACTTCCTTGCCCAGCTGAAGCCCCATCTCTTCACAAAAGGCTTCGTACATCGGGATGGCGATATCCGGTTTGGATGCATGGATGTAGGAAGGGCGGTTTCCCTTTTTTGTAGACGCATGGAGAGTGAACTGGCTAACCACCATTATCTCGCCCCCCGATTCGATCACAGAACGGTTCATAACCCCGTTTTCATCGTCGAAAATGCGCAGGTTGGTGATCTTCTTACATAGCCACTCGATATCTTCCTGCGTATCGCGGTCTTCGATACCTACCAGAACCAGCATCCCGTTTCCTATCTTGGATTTGACTTCTCCGTCGATCGTGACGGAGCAATGCTGTACACGCTGTATAACTGTCCTCATTTGTATGTTTACTTTAAACCATTTATTAATGTATTTGTTTTGGCTTCTCCGATTAATTCCTTCAATTCCTCGAAGCTGGCCTCGCGTATCCTTTTCACACTCTTATAGTGGCGCAGAAGCAATACTTTTGTCTTTTCTCCGATCCCTTTGATATTATCCAGTTCGGAACGTGTCTGGCTCTTGCTGCGCTTATCCTTATGGAAGGTGATGGCAAAGCGGTGTACCTCGTCCTGTATCTGTGTAAAGAAACGGAACATCTGGCTTTGTATCTGCATGCCGACCGTAATCGGGGGGAAGCCGAAAAGCAATTCGGATGTGCGGTGTTTCCCGTCCTTCGCCAACCCGGCTATAGGTATATCCAAATGGAGTTCGTCTTGTATGACTTCGCGTACTACTTCCATTTGTCCCTTTCCACCGTCGGTAAGGATCAGGTCGGGCAGGGGAGAACCTTCGTTGATGGCCCGCTGGTAACGGCGGCGTACCACTTCTTTCATCGATGCGTAATCATCGGGGCCGACCACTGTTTTTATGATGTATTTGCGGTAGTCCTTCTTCGATGGTTTCGCCATTTTGAACACAACGCAGGCAGCAACGGCATCGCTACCCTGTATGTTCGAGTTGTCGAAACATTCGATATGCATCGGCAATTTGGGAAGGTGCAAGGCGTCTTGTATTTCTTTTAATATACGTGTGCTGCGTTGTTCCGGATTTAATTTCTCTGCTTGTTTGAGACGGTCTACTTTGAATTGTTTTACATTCATTTCAGACAGCTCTAGCAGCTTCTTTTTGTCGCCGCGCTGGGGTACCGTGAAGCTGACGTTTGCCAGTTCCATATCCGGATCGAAAGGTACGATGATCTCCCGTGCCGTACTTTTAAAACGTTCGCGCATTTCTATAATGCCCAGGCTAAGCAGTTCCTCTTTTGTTTCGTCCAACCGTTTTTTATACTCGAACGTATAAGCTTGTACAATGGCCCCGTTACCGATATGCATGAAATTGATATAGGCGGAACGCTCGTTCTCGGCAATCGAAAAGACATCTATATTATGCAGCATGGGAGTAACGACCGTCGATTTCGAGCGGTAGTTCTCTATTACCTCATACTTCTCCTTTATTTTTTGTGCTTCTTCGAACTTCAATTCTCCTGCCAATACCTGCATCTCTTCATACAGATGTTTGCTGATCTGGGAAATATTTCCGCGTAGGATCTCTTTTATTTCGGAGATATTCTGTCGGTATTCATCCAGGGATTGCAATCCTACACAGGGGCCTTTGCAACGTTTTATGTGATACTCCAGGCAAACGCTGTATTTCCCTTCGGCAATCGATTCCGGTGTAAGCGGCAGTTTGCAGGTGCGCAACGGATAGAGCTCTTTCAGCATTTGCAGCATCACCTTGGCTGTGTACACGGAAGGGTAGGGCCCGTAGTACTGCGAACCGTCCCGCACGATATTCCGGGTCTGAAATATGCGTGGAAAGTATTCGTTCTTTACGACAATAGACGGGTACGTTTTGTCGTCTTTCAGCATCACGTTATATCGTGGGCGATACTGTTTGATCAAATTGTTCTCGAGCAATAACGCATCCTCTTCTGTGTCGACTACAATGTATTTGATGTCGCGTATTTGCTTCACCAATACACGCGTCTTGTTGCTGTCGTGCTCCTTGTTGAAATAGGAGGATACACGGCGCTTCAGGTTCTTAGCCTTGCCTACATAAATGATCGTACCCTTGTCATCGAAGTACTGGTAGCACCCAGGCTTGTCCGGCAGGATCGAAAGGATCATTTTTATATGTTTATCGGTTTCTGAACTCATCTTGTTTAATTGTTTCTGGCCTATTCCCAGTGTTTTACCTTCTTTTACCTAAAGTAAATGTTTCACGTGGAACAATTCGCGTTTTATCTTCCGAGCAGTACCAGCAGGATGTTGATATCGCTTGGGGAGATACCCGGGATACGGCTTGCCTGGGCAATCGTATCAGGGTCTATCTTCGTCAGCTTTTGACGTGCTTCCGTGGATAAGGACTGGATTGAATTGTAGTCGAATTTACCTTTGATATGGATATTCTCCAGGCGGTTTATCTTGTCTGCGATGATCTGTTCGCGCCGGATGTACCCGCTGTACTTGATCAGGATTTCTGCCGCTTCGATAATCTCTTCTTTGCGTGAAGCAGGAACCTTGTCCAGCTCTGCGCGGAGTGCTGGAACGAGGGTGGCAATACTTTCCATCGTGAGCTGCGGGCGAAGGATCAGGTCGATCAGTTTACAGCCGTGAGCGAGTGGGGTAGTACCCAGTGCTTCTAATCCGTCGTTGATGTATTGCGGCTTCACAGAGTAGTTTTCTGCAAAAGCAATAATGGCGTCTCTGTGCTCTTTTTTCTCTTTTAGCAGGTCGTAACGGTCTTGTTTTGCCAAACCTATTTTGTATGCCTTTTCTGTCAGACGCATATCTGCGTCGTCTTGGCGGAGCAGGATACGGTATTCTGCACGGGAGGTAAACATACGGTAGGGCTCGTCCACTCCTTTGGTTACGAGGTCGTCGATCAGTACACCGATATAGGCTTCGTCGCGGCCCAATACAAACGGTTCACCGCCGTGGCAATTGATATGTGCGTTGATACCTGCAATCAGTCCTTGTCCGCCTGCCTCTTCATAGCCGGTGGTACCATTGATCTGTCCTGCAAAGAACAGGTTCTTGATCTGTTTCGTTTCCAGGTTGTGATGTAGTTGGGTAGGGTCGAAGAAGTCGTATTCGATCGCATATCCCGGACGGTAGATCTGAATGTCCCTGAAGGCCGGGATGGCTTGCAGGGCACGCAACTGGATATCTAATGGGAGAGAGGAGGAGAAGCCGTTCAGGTAATATTCCTGTGTCGTTTCGCCTTCCGGCTCCAGAAACAGTTGGTGCTGCGTTTTATCTGCAAAGGTCACGATTTTTGTTTCGATACTCGGGCAATAGCGCGGGCCGATACTCTGGATTTGTCCGTTGTACAAGGGAGAGTCGGGGAGGCCTTCGCGCAGGATTTCATGACAAGCTTCATTGGTGAATGTAGTCCAGCAGCTAAGCTGTTTTAAAGGACGCGGCTGGAAATCGAGATAAGAGAATTTATGGAAGTCGTTCTCTCCCGGTTGTTCCCCCATTTCATCGAAATGGATGCTGCGGCCGTCGATACGGACAGGGGTTCCTGTCTTCATACGTTCGGATCTGATGCCTGCGGATATCAGCTGTTCGGTAAGTCCGGTTGCAGCGGGTTCGGAGATACGTCCGCCGCGTATTTGTGTGCGTCCGATATGCATTAATCCGTTCAGGAATGTCCCGTTGGTTAATACAACGCTTTTGGCTCGGAATTCCACGTTCATGCTGGTCTTTACACCGCAGACCGTGTTTCCGTCGAGTAATAATCCCTGAACGGTGTCTTGCCAGATATACAGGTTCGGAAGGTTTTCCACGATCCCCCGCCAGCAGTCGATGAAGCGGGCACGGTCGCTTTGTGCACGCGGGCTCCACATGGCTGGGCCTTTGCTCCGGTTCAGCATACGGAACTGGATGGCCGTGCGGTCTGTAACAATTCCCATATAACCTCCCAACGCATCGATCTCACGGACGATCTGTCCTTTAGCGATACCGCCAACGGCCGGATTGCAACTCATCTGTGCAATCTTGTTCATGTCCATAGTGATAAGAAGCGTTTTCGAACCCAGGTTGGCGGCAGCTGAAGCGGCTTCACAGCCCGCATGACCAGCACCTACCACGATCACATCGTAATTGAAAGTCATTGTCGTAATTATCTTTGTTTCTTTTGCAAAGATAGTCATACTCCGCCTTTTACTCACCATCCCGAAGGATATTTTGCTTATGCTTAGTTTCGTTATAGAATTATAATTCTTTTAGTACATCCATCACATAGTTCCGCCGTTGCCGTGAGATAGGGATAGACGAGCCGTCTTTCATACGGATATATCCCCCGTCGCTCTTGATGAAGCATTTGATTTCATCAAGGTTGATCAGGTGGGATTGGTGTACGCGCAGAAAGTTATGGGGCGTTAGCAGTTCGTCGAATTCTTTTAAGGTTTTGGAGACAACCAGTTTCTCCCCTGTTTTTAAATAGAAGGTGGTATAGTTGCTTTCCGATTCGCAGCGGATAATCGAACCGATCTCCACAAACTCTATTTTGTCGGCTACGGACAATGCTATTTTCTTTTGTTTATCCAATACCCGTGTGTTTTGCAGGAGGTTTTGCATCCGTTTGTTCTCCTGTTTTCGCAGGACGACTTGGACGGCTTTCTCTACGGCATGTGCCAGCTCTTCCGGGTCGATCGGCTTCAACAAATAATCGAGTGCGCTGAAGCGGATCGCCTGGATCGCATAGCTGTCGTAGGCGGTTACAAAGATCACCTCAAAAGGAATATCCGGAAGGCTTTCCAGCAGGGAAAAACCGGTATCGTCGCCCAGCCGGATATCCAGAAAAAGGATATCCGGTTTAACTTCGGGTAGCACGGTGCAGGCTTCCGTGACAGAGCTGCAAATGACCGATATTTTGATTTGCGGACAGTAGGTTCCGAGCATGCGGAGCAGGTTCTCCCGGTTTCCCTGCTCGTCATCTACAATCGCTGCGGTTATCTTTGTTTCCATATTTCGTTGTTATAAAGGGATGGATAACCGGACATGGCAACCGGAAACGGCTTCTTTCTCCTGCCTGTTTTCGATCGTGACGCCGATTTCCGTATTGTACAAAGTCTTTAATATCTCGAATTCGTTGGTGACGGCACGGATACCGAAACCACCGTTCGCCTCTGTCCTCAATCCCGGGCCATCATCCGTAATGTCGATTATCAACAACTGGTTTTGCAAAGATAATCGAATTGTGATTTCTCCCGTACCGCGCGGAGCGATTCCGTGCTTAACGGCGTTTTCAACGAAAGGTTGTATCAGCATTCCCGGAATCTCGATCGTATCCGGCTCGATGTTCTCGTCTACTGTCAGCGAGTAAGAGAAGGGGAAACGAAGTTGTTCGAGCTTTAAATAGAGCTGCAACTGTTCGATCTCATCCGAGAGAGGAACCAGTTTCTTTTCGGATGTTGCCAGTACTTTCCTGAGCAAACGTGAGAAATCGATCAGGTATTTGTTTGCTTCCTGGTTAGCCGATCGATTGATCAGGTTCTGTATCGAGCTTAATGCATTAAAGATGAAATGCGGGTTCATCTGGGAACGGATCGCACGGAGTTCGAGTTCGCGGATACGGCGGCGGTTACGTTCCTGTTTCTGTTTGTTTTTGTTCCGGAAATAGTATATGATACCAATGATTGCCGAGATCAAAAGCGCACCTAGAATACCTTCTTTGAATCCTTTTATGAAATCGTTGAAGGATTTATCCTCTCTGTTCAGGTCTTTTTTTACTAAATCGATGATTGTGTCTATGTCAAAATCCCAGAGTCTCCGGTAGAGAATAGTTCCGTCTTCACGCATCAGAATGGTGAGTGGGTAGATACCTTTAGACTTTAAATCTTGTACTTGCTGGTTGGGTATAGCTTTGTATGGCTTAACCTTCTTAGCATTATGAGAGGAAAACTTTGAGTATAGTTCAAGCTGTATGGTGGAAGTTAGTCCTTCCGCTTCAATACGCTGTTTCAAGTCGAATGCGTTTTGGAGATTATTGGCGGGAAGACCATCCCATGTCAATAGTTGTAACAGAATGTATTTCCGGTTGTTCCCTTTCGCTAGGTGCAGGCTGTCGGTTATAATCAAACCGGTTTCTTTAATATTCTTTCCAGCTTCAAAAGGTAACAGCTTGCTGTATGTGTTTTTTAGATCGTTTGTCAGGCTGGTATCCGGGCAGGAGCTGATAAAATCCTTATAATCCGCTTCTAATTCGGATAGCATTTTTTCACCCATTAAAGCCTTTAGATTAACTTTATTTACTTGATATTTTGGATAACCGGAAAGGATTTGTTTAGTTAATAGATAGTCTTCCTGTGGGGTTAATTCTTTCTGCTTGTTCAGACGTAGATTGTCCGACTTGAGTTCCTGTTTTTTATAGATAGCATAGACATACAGAAAATAATTATAATTTGCTGCATCCTGTTTTCTTAGGCTATATGCATAATCGATGAGTGGATTAACAGATGTAAAGTAGGGAGCCTGCCAGTCGGGTAAGCCGCTTTCGCGCCAAACTTCTTTGTTCTCGGTAAACAGGCAACGCCGTAGGATTTCACCACCTTTAAAATACTCTTCCGAGAGTTCAAATACTCTTCGCCAATAGGGGTCCATCTTCTTAAAATCTTTCTCAAAGGCTGTTTGAAAAAGAGAATCACGGGACTGAAATGCTTTTTTCTGATCAGCGGGAGAAGTACTGTAAAATTCAGAATTGTAGTAAGAGAAACGCATGAAGTTGTATTGAAGGTTATTTTGTTCATTCCCTCGTCCTTCGTAATGGAAGGTATGTGTATTGGCATAAACTTCTTTATCCTGGACAATGGAATCTCCCGGAGTGAGCAGTAAAGTCACTCGTTTTCCGACTTTGTATTCTGTCGGGTAAGGTATAAATATTTTTTTATGAATAGTTGAATCTCCGGATGTGTCGATATCGAAATCACAGCAGGTAAATTCCGTATTCGGAGGAAGAGCGAATGAGGCATCGATAACTCGTGTACCCGGTGTTGTTTGGATAATCCCGTCTTCTTTCCAGCCGATGAGGAAATCATTGGCTACCGGGGTGATTAGCTCCTCCAGGTTTAACGAATCCCGTACAGATGTTTCCGAATAAGCAGGTAATCCCTCTTGTCTTACTCCGAAAGGAACATATGTTTTCGAATAGGAATAGAATGAGTCCTTTTTATCGGATGCAAGTGGTTTCCGGCTTTTCCGGTCGTACGTAACGCGCATAATTTGTCTGTTTGACGTATTATTATCGAAAGCGAAATCCTGCTGATAACGGCTGTCGAAATAATAAAAGCCGGGCTTCTCTTTGTCATTACGGCAATCATACAAGTACCCTAGCGCATAGTCGATAGAAATGGATTTGTCCGTTCTGTCTGCCACTGTTGCCTGTATAGTGATCCGACGTATGTTTTCCGCCCTCCAGGGAATTTCTTCTTTAATCCCCGGGGCGACATAGGGATAATAATGGACAGCTTCGAGGGTTATCCAATCTCCTTTTTTCAGGGAGTCGGGATTGTAAGGGACGAATGTGTCCGCCCAGCCGTTCCATGTCAGGCATAGGAATAAAAATAAGAGTCTCACTTTCATAACTGTAAATTTAAATGAAAAATCCGATTACAGTTCAAAAGTATAGGCGAAAGACTTTCCCTCGATTGAAAAATGAGTGAATGGCGGGTTTGGGTGAGAATCTGTCCCCAAAGGATATTTTGCCCGAAGAATTTAAAAGTAGCTTGCCTACGATTGAGGAGATTGAAAGAAATATGAAAGATTAAAGAGAATGCCGGGGTTAACTCTCCCGGCATTCTTCCGGCAAAATAGCCAGTGCCTTGTTTTCATTTTCTTCCATGATCTCCCTCTCCCCCGGCCCTTTGTCGTTGATGCCGCAAAGATGGAGAATCCCGTGGATGATGGTGCGGTGTAATTCTTCGTTGTAGTCGGTTTTGAATGCTTCTGCATTCGTCTTTACCGTATCCAGGCTGATAAAGAGATCTCCCGATATTTTATTGCCGCTGGTATAATCGAAAGTGATGATGTCCGTGTAATAATCATGTTGCAGGTACTGGCGGTTTACTTCCAGTATCTTTTCATCGGAACAAAAGATATAGCTGATATCTCCTGTTTTTTTACCGTATGTTTCTGCAACGGCCTTTATCCAGTTGCCTACTGCTCTTTTCTTGATGGCAGGGAGTTCGATATCCTCTGCATAAAATGATATTGCCATATTGCTTTTGTTATTCTTATTTTCTGATCTAAATGATACGTTAAAAAATATTAGTCGCGGTACTAATTCTAATTAGTCGCTATATTAATCCCGATTACCCGCTATAGTAATGACATTTTGATAACCGGTAAATCCTATTGGGCAAAGAACAGATAAGTCAATGCAATAGCTGCAATAGCCCCTACCAGGTCTGCCAATAAAGAACATTGTATTGTATAACGGGTATTACGTATGCCGACACTTCCATAATACAGAGCCACGACATAAAAAGTCGTATCCGTCGAACCCTGTACGATCGAAGCCAGTCGTCCCACAAATGAGTCGGCACCATATGTATTCATCGCATCCAACATCATTCCGCGTGCTCCGCTACCGCTTAAAGGCTTCATCAGGATGGTTGGTAGTCCGCCTACGAAATCAGTATTGACACCCAGTGCGCCGATACCCACACGAATACCCTCGATGATAAAATCCATTGCACCTGAAGCGCGGAACACTCCTATCCCGACTAGTATGGCTACCAGATACGGAATGATCGTTATCGCTGTCTTAAATCCTTCTTTTGCCCCTTCAATGAACGTGTCATATACATTGATCTTTTTACGGATGCCGCTGACGATAAAACCGCAGATGATCGTAAACAGCAAAGTGTTTGCAAACAAAGTCGAGTAAAGCGACACCTGTTCCTGCTCCAACGAATTGAACAACCAGACCAACCCGCCTATAAAAGCAGCCAATCCACCGAAGAATAGAATAAGATTTTTCTGAAGAATATTGATCCGTTGCTTGATGCAGACAGCCAGTATGGCTACCAGTGTAGATGAAAACGTAGCCAGCATGATCGGCAGGAAAACGTCTGACGGATTAGCCGCCCCCATCTGTGCCCGGTACATCATAATGGTGATCGGGATCAATGTCAGTCCCGACGCATTGATACAAAGAAACATGATCATCGGGTTACTGGCCGAGTCCTTCTCGGTGTTCAGTTCCTGTAGCTGCTGCATGGCCTTCAGGCCCATCGGTGTAGCCGCATTATCAAGCCCCAGTAGATTGGCTGAGATGTTCATAAAGATCGAACCTGTTACCGGATGCTCTTTCGGTATGCCCGGAAACAACTTACTGAAAACCGGTGCTCCCAGGCGGGCGAACGACTGGATCACTCCCCCCTTTTCACCGATCTTCATGATACCCAGCCAGAGCGATAATATCCCGGTCAGTCCGAGGGATATCTCAAACCCTGTTTTGGCAGAGGCAAAAGATGAATTGATGATTTCGGTAAATACCGCCGTGTCTCCGGCAAAGATCAGTTTCCCCAGTGCGACAACGAACGCGATAAGAAAGAAGGCAATCCAGATATAGTTTAAAACCATAGATCAATAGTCGTTTATTTTACTAAATGTTTTGACAAAAGTAGCAATTCTTCTTTGTATTAAAGGGCTGTTTGTTTAAATTTGACGGCTGATAAAGAAAATAATATACACTGGAATATGAAGATATTAGTGACCTACGACATGTTTCGTGAAGGCTTCACCGAGCTGGAAAGCAAATATGATGTAACTTTTCCCGCAGGAAGAGATTTTACGTATGAAGAAGTGATGGAGATGATCCCGGAGTATGATGTGTTATGCTCCATGTTCGACTTCCCGGTAAACAAGGAACTGGTCGACCATGCCCCGAACCTGAAAATGGTAGCCAACTATGCGGTGGGATATAATAACATCGATGTGGCTTACTGCCTTGAAAAAGGTATCACTGTTGCCAATACGCCTGACCCCGTCACCGCCCCTACTGCCAACCTGGCTTTGGGACTGATGATCGATACCGCCCGCCGTATCACCGAATGCGACCGCAAACTGCGTACGCTCGGTAAAGAAATGAAGATCGGCGTTCTGGAAAACCTGGGCGTTAACATCACCGGACAGACACTCGGTATTATCGGTATGGGGCGTATCGGCAAAGCATTGGCCAAACGTGCAAATGCTTGTGGCATGGACGTGATCTATCATAACCGCCGTCCTCTTTATGTAGAGGAAGAAACAAAACTGAATGTAACGTATGTTTCGATGGAAGATCTGCTGGCAAAGTCAGATTTTGTTTCTCTGAATGCTCCTTATACTCCCGATACCTACCATATCATCGGTGAAGCGGAATTGAAACAGATGAAGCCATCGGCTATCCTGATCAATACGGCTCGCGGCCCGTTGGTGGATGAACATGCCTTGGTAAAAGCTTTACAGGACGGGACAATTCACGGTGCCGGTCTCGACGTATTCGAGTTCGGCGATTATCCCCTGCCAGAATTGCTGGAGATGGATAACGTAGTATTAACTCCCCACATCGGTACGCAGACGATGGATGTGCGTATCGTAATGGCCCGTACGGTTTGCAATAATGTGATCGGGTTCCTGGAAGGCGACCGCCCTGTGTCACGCGTCTTACGTCCATGACGGCGGCTTTTATACTGAGCGAGCTTCTCTCGATGGCTAATCCGGAGAAGGCCGCTTTCCTGCAGGGCTTCTTTAAGACCGGCCCCGGGCAGTATGCCGAAGGCGATGTCTTCCTCGGGCTGGTGGCTCCCCTGACCCGTAGTATCGCAAAGGCAAACAAGAAAACACCTCTGGACGAATTGCAGATACTGATCGAAAGCAAATACCACGAAGCACGTCTTTGTGCCCTGCTGATTGTTGTCGAACAGTTCAAAAAGGCAACCGAAGCCGAACGTAAGAAATTATATGACTTTTATCTCGATAATGCCGCCCGTATCAATAACTGGGATTTGGTAGATGTCACCTGTCCGTATGTGGTCGGGCTTTATTTGTTGGATAAAGACTGTTCGCGCTTGTATGAACTGGCGGAAAGCGAATGTCTGTGGGAACAACGGATCGCAATGGTCTCAACCGTTACTTTTATCCGTAACCGCGAATTCACCGACACATTGGCATTGGCCGAAAAGCTGATGACGCATAAACACGACCTGATGCATAAGGCGGTTGGCTGGATGCTCCGCGAAGTCGGCAAGAAAGACCGGGAAACATTAACGGAATTCCTCGAAGAATACGCGACACGTCTCCCCCGTACGGCTCTCCGTTACGCTATCGAACATTATCCGGAGGAACAACGGCAGTATTTCCTGAAGAAGAAATAATAATTGATATCATGGATAATAGTAACAATGAGGTATTAATATACCGGTCACAGGATGGGACGATCAAAGTAGATGTTCTGTTTGAAGGAGAAACTGTATGGTTGACACAGTCACAACTCGGTACTTTGTTCGGAAAGTCGAAATCAACAATCAGTGAGCATATTAAGAATATTTTTGAGGAAGGAGAACTAAACCCGTCGGCAGTTGTTCGGAATTTCCGAACAACTGCTAATGATGGGAAAGAGTACGAAACTAACTACTATAATCTGGACGTCATCATATCCGTCGGTTATCGGGTAAAATCACAGCAAGGCACCCAATTTCGTATATGGGCGACTCAAAGGCTTCGTGACTATATTATTAAAGGTTTTGCGTTGAATGACGAACGTTTCAAAACGGGCTCTTCCATGAATTATTTCAGGGAATTGCTGGAACGTATCAGGGAAATCCGGCTTTCTGAACGGGTATTTTACCAGCAAATCAAAGATATTTATGCCACAAGTATCGACTATGATCCGACTGATGAAATGACACTTTCTTTTTATAAAGAGGTTCAAAACAAGCTACTTTGGGCTGTTAGTGGTAAAACTGCAGCAGAGTTGATCTATTACAGGGCTAATGCTTCGTTACCTATGATGGGATTGACCTCTACAAGTCATCCCGATAAAGTTGTTAAAGCAGATATAACCGTTGGAAAAAACTATCTGAATGAAGAAGAAGTAAGTATGTTGAAACTGATAGTCGAACAGTTTCTAGCTTTTGCAGAGGCGCAGGCAATGGCTCATAAACCGCTGTATATGAGAGATTGGATAGAGAAATTGAAGTTGGTTTTGACAATGAACGAAAAAAGTATTCTGGAAGATGCGGGCCATATCTCTCATCAATTGGCTGTACAAAAAGCCGGACAGGAATATACTCAATATAAAGAAGTGCAGCGTGCGGTAGAACGACTGAATAGTATTAAAGAACTGGATGAGGATGTAAAACGACTGAAAGGGAAAAAGACAGATACGGGTAGAAAAAATGGATGAACAAATAAAAGAGAAGCTTCGCCGGTGGGCGAAAGAATATAATGTAAGTACATTTATCCCGGACGACCCTGTGCAGTTTCCGCATCGGTATACGGAGAAGAAGGATATTGAAATATCGGCCTTTCTTACTTCCTGGATCTCCTATGGACGCCGGGAATTGATCCTGCGGAAGGCTAACGAACTGCATGATGCCATGCTTCCCGGCCCTTATCAGTGGATTATGGACGAGGGATACAACGAGTGGCCTGTTAGTAAGCCGGAGCCAGGTAAGCGGGATACGTTTTATCGCTTCTATACCTATTCCGATCTGCGGCAGTTGTGTGCCCGTTTGAAAGCGGTCTACGAACAGTATGATTCATTGGAAGAGGCTTTGGCTGCCAGTCCCTACCCTAATCCGGTGACTAAAATACAGGATGTCTTTCGTGGCATTCAAGGTATTCCTGTGTTAACCGGCACTTCAGCCTGTAAGCGTCTGGCTATGTTTCTCCGCTGGATGGTTCGAAAAGACGGTATTGTGGACTTCGGTATTTGGGGTACTTCGATCCAGCCGCATGAATTGATCATTCCTTTAGATACCCATGTTCACCAGATATCCCTGGAATTAGGGTTGACCGAACAAAAGGTCGCCACCCTTAAGACGGCTGTCGAGATTACTGAAGCTTTGAAGAAAGTATTTCCCGATGATCCGTGCCTGGGGGATTTTGCGTTGTTTGGGTATGATATAAATCGGGAGAAATAGTTTTGACTTTATTCCTAGTCCGATTTTAGACTTATATGTGTAGGTGTAAGAATGGCAATACGTTTGAATGCCCTCATTTACTATAGGGATTTGGAAATAAGCAGTGGATTGTACATACAAAAATGAATAGATGTTCTCCGTGGAATATATCCTTATAAATAAATTGGATAATCAGTTATGAAGAAGTATTATATTCCTGAAGTTGCTAAAACTGCAAAAGCATTGTTTACTGCATGTAAACCATATCCCCACCAGAATCCATTGTAGATGCGTAGTCTTGTTATGCTGTATGATATAATGAAAAGGTATGAAAAATAGCATACAAAGTAAGATAGTTGTCCTAGTTCAAAAGAAGAAAAATTTGACATATGCATTAATGCGAATAGAACGATAAATAAATAAGTAATACCTTTGCCATACTTATTCCTTACTTTCGTAAATATCTCTTGTTTTGTTTTTTTGTATAGGTAAATAACTCCCAAAAGAACAACAAGAAGAACGGAAACTTTCCATAGGTTTAAACTATATAGCTTCCCTGTGATATTAATAAATACGACAACAAATAGTGTGTATCCTCCAATGAATATATCTCTTTTTTTAAAAGAAAGGCCTAGCCGGAAACAGGCCTCTTCAATTAATGGACCAATAAGTATGATGTAATAAGGAGTAAAAGCTCCTAATATGGATTGGATATGTCTTAGAAATTCTTCGAGTTCTATGCTGGGTGACTGAACATGATAATATGGTAATATATATGTCTCTGCTATTTTTACTGCAATCTTACAAATAAATGTCCCAACCCAATAAATGAAGATCGTTTTTATCAGTTCGTATGCCTGGATCTTTGATGATGGCTTGATTGAGTGTTCCATACTTGATTGAGGTAGCGTTAGATTGATACTTACAGAGGAATCCGAATTTTTGTTAATTTGGATTAGATTGTTTCTTGCAATATCTTTCAAAGGCTGCATATACTACAAAAGATGCGAAGCTAGCTATAAAAGGTAATATAAAAGAGATAAGTGTTTTCTCTCCGAAAAAACAAAATGATACAAGACTGATGAGTATGGCTTGATGTATCCTTTTGGAAAGATCGGGTATTGTATGCCAGGTTGTAATAACATATAGTGAAGGGAATACCAATAAACATACAGTATTATATGTATGAATATTGAATTCTCTTTGTAAAAGAATGGTTAATCCACAAAGCCCTAACCAATAAATACTATTGTTTTTATTTGTTTGTTTCATTATTGTGTATTATTTATGAAAGGGCAACAGTATATGCTGCCCTTTCGTTGCTTTGTTAATATTGTTCAAAGTGCATAAATGGCTGCGCAAAATAGAAACATTTTAATTGCTCTTCCTACTGCTTCTCCCATCATACTCCCCATATCTTCAGCCATCTGATTACCTCCTTCTACGGTTATCATTTCATATTGGCTTAATGGTGCTAATTTGATTTTATTCTCCATATCTTATTTTTTTATAGTTAAAACAATGAATTGTATAAACTAGACCAAAAACCTTTAGCAAAACTTCCATTTGCTTCAATGGAATCACTATCCATATACCAAGCCATAGGAACATGACCTCCATTACAATTCAATAAATCCTCTGTTGAGAGGCTCTGTAATACTAGTTCTTTCATTTTCTTAAATTTTAAAGTCTACTCTGTTAAAGCTTTTCGACACCCACTTTCCGATATTGTTTGATTATCGGATATCTGTAAATACGTTTATTACTTGCAAGCTTTTTTCATTTTTACATTAGCAAAGATATCTGGTTATAGTGCAATGAACTTGCACTTTCCCATTTATTTTCAACTTCTCCGCCAAATATATGGCTTTTTTCCTGATAATTTAGTGGAGAGGTTCTTATTGTTAATATAAATTTGATGTTATCGGAAGTCTCCTTATTTGCCCTAAGGTAACATGTCGGTCTTTTCCGCTGATCCGTATTCGGCTGGTTAGCTCTATTCGGATATGGGATAATATCCGTAAGAACTTAATTCAGACATGTTTTGGATTATTTTTAAATACCCTTGATCTAAAAGTAAGATTCGATTAGCTATTTTATGGACTTCCCTGAAATTGTGGTCTGTCATAATAATACCTTTTGATTGCGAGGCTTTTTGGATAAGTTCTCTTACTGATTCACAACAAACAGGAGAAATTCCGTTGAATGGCTCATCCAACAGAATGTATTTAGCGGAACAAAATAAAATGAGCTTGATTTCAAGATAGCGTAACTCACCTCCAGAGAGTTCTTCTGCCTTGGAGTAATTTATGTAAGCCAAATTTTTGTCATTGAGAAACTGTTCTCTTTCATTCTGATGAATATACAGGCTTATTGCTTCCCCGACTCGTATATTCGGGGGCAAAAAGTTATGTTGGGGCAAGTAAGCAATCTGTCCGGAACGGAAGGCTTGTTTCTTTTGTACTTTTCCGTCTATGCGGATAAAGCTTCTATCACTGTTCATTGTTCCGAAAATGATCTCAAATAAAGTAGACTTTCCCGAACCATTCCACCCGAAAATACCGATTCGGTCGCCCGGTTGGCAGTTGAGGTAAACGTCTGTTAGTATGTTTTTATCACCAAAAGATTTAATTACACTATCCACTTCCAGACATTCACACATAGTTTGATTGTTAAATTAATGATTATCAGTAATGTCAACCAGCTACAAATAGCTACTAGCCATAGTTCAACTTTACTAATTCCTTGGTTATAATAAAAATAATAGTTCTCTTTACGAGCGATCTCTTTATATATCAGATCGAGAAATAAACCGAAAGGAATGAAAAAGAGAACCGGACTTGTTGAGGTATTCGTCTTGTCAACTAACAGCGTAGAAAGATATAGGAATAAAGTTCCAGCCAATTGACATACTAAAGCGATCTCTAAAGTACTTTTAAAAAAGTAGAGATGCAGTTTTGCACGTGTAGAGTAGCTTTTTTTCATATAGTTGATTTACTATAGAAAAATCCTATTTTACAGGGATGATCTATCACCATACTGTCTTTGTTTAATTCTTTTAGCATCCATAAAGAAATGAAATCTCCAATACCTCCTATAATCATTAATGTACTTAATCCTACGGTATTTATTTCTTTAAAGATGAATCCAAAGATCAAGGGTATGAATCCTAAGAATATTGTAGGTGCAAGAATGGCAATACGATAATGTTGTGCTTTAATGCTTTCATTACAATGGCAATACGGAGTTAATACTTTCCATTTAATGCCAAAATGAATATTCTTAAATCCCTCTTTAGCGTATTTTGCAAAGAATAGGCCATGAATCAACTCGTGTATAATTATACAACCAAAGAATGAAATGAATACAACAAGTCCATTTAATTTACTCATCTCTTCTTTGATATTTCCAAAGAGTTGAAAGTAAAGAGAAAATATTAGTCCTATTGCCAATATAGTAAAAGGTATACTTAATAGGTTAATTTTTATCGTACTGAATGTTTTTTCGATCATAATTAAAGAATAATTAGAATGCCGATTTATCATTGGTCGGTATAAATCTGTATTAGATCCATGTTGTGAAACTGTTTGTAAGATTCTTGATAAGAGAAGTACCAATTTCAATATCGGTACTTCTCTTTATTGTCAACACTATCTGGCTGAGTGATCACCAAAATAGTAGCAAATAGCAGCAATACCTATACATCCGATAATAAGTCCTGCGATTCCACCATTTATTTCTTCTAATTGATAATCTTCCAGTTCGATAAGATTATTTTTTTCTAAATTAATATTCATGATCAGTTTAATTTATTATTATCTACTCTTTCAAAGTTTTTCGATATCCACTTCCCGATATTTACAGGTGATCGAGAACCTTGTAAACACTTCTGTAACTTGCAAGTCTCTTTGTTTTTACATTAGCAAAGATACACTAGTGTAGTGCAATGAATTTGCACTGTCCCATTTATTTTCAACTTCTCCACCAAATATATGTTTTTTTTCCTGATAATTTAGCGGAGATGTTCTTATTGTTAATATAAACTCGAAATTATTTGCGTAATAAAATGTATTTTTGATTCGGTTGTACATAATTTGTGCCCCGAATTCTTTGAATTCTTCCAAGCAATAGTAAAGTTGTCTGCGGCTAATACCCAGACGTCGGGCAAACTCGCAGGGAGTACCGGTTGATTCTGTGCGAATAAATTGATGTATTCGTTGTGCACGATCGATGGATTCAAATAATTGCATGATATATCGGATTAAGAGGTTATTAACGTATTGGTTCGCCTGCATAAAAAGCAAGCAGATATCTTTGTAACAGATATTCATATTTTGCCTGAGCCTGTTCAGATTGGCTGTTGGCCAACTTCATTCTGGCTTCATTATATTCATAAACAGTACTTTTACCATTTGCATATTTCTCTTTGGCATATCGTAAAGCTTCATTATTGGCGACGACGGCTTTTGCTGTAGAGTGATACTTTTCCTGCGCCGACAGAGCATCGTACCATACTTTCTGTATTTCTTTATATAGTGCCTTACTCGTATTTTCGGCGATCAGACGACTATCTTCTAACTCTTTTCTGGCTTTTCTGACGTTATTGCGTGTACTCAGACGATTGAACAGAGGGATACGTAGGGTAACGTAGATTGTTTTTTGCAGGTTATTTTTTAACTGGTCATTGAACGATAGATTTTGCGTATTACTGAAATGGTAGTAACCGCTGTTTAGTCCACCTAATAATGATAATGTGGGGTAATAGTCCGATTGAGCGATCTGGACTGATCTTTGCCGGCTTTTTATTGCCAAATGCACACTTTTTATCTGAGGCATGATTTGTTCCGAGATCAGATATATATCTTCAGGTTTTCTTAGTAAGGGAAGAATTTCTTCAGAATCTTCCTGCATGACATCGAATGTTTCAGGCTGATCTATTTCTAATAACTGGATCAGATCTACCATTGAAAGACGTAATGTATTTTTTGCTTTTATCGCAGATAATTCATCATTGGCTAGCTGTGCCTCTATATCCAATATTTGTGATTCAGCAACTTTGCCATGTGAAACGAGGATGCGGGTCACATCTTGTTGTTCACGGGTAAGCTCGATTTGCATTTGAGCGATGGCTGCTATTTCTTTATTCAAGAGGACTTGGTAATAAGCTGTCGCGACTTGTAGGCTGATGTCATTTTGTATTTTCTTCAGATCCTCCCCGGCTATCTTTAATTCCAGCTTATGTTGTGCTATCGTATTGGATATTTTAAATCCGGTGAAGATCGGTAATTCCATACTCAAAGAGAATGAGCTGCTTTGTGAATTGCTGTCGTCAAATGTGTTTTCCCGGTTTAATGAGCGTCCGAAATCGAACTTCTGTGTCGCATCGGCATTTAGATTCGGTAACCGGCTGAAACGTTGGGTTTCAGTCTCGATCGCTTGCTTATCTACCTGTACACGTTGCCGCTTTATGTCTGTATTAGATCGTAAAGCTTGTTCTATGCATTCCTGCAACGTATATTTCTTTTGTGCTTTGCAAGGCCATGAAACCAAGAGTCCTAAAGTGATATATACTAGTATGATACGCATTGTTTCTTCAATTATATCTGGTTAAATTGTTCATTCCATAATTTGCAGTAAATTCCCTCCGTGTGTATTAACTGATCGTGAGTCCCGCTTTCCATCATTTTGCCGTTTTCCAGAACGATGATAGTGTCTGCATGTTTTACCGTACTTAGCCGGTGGGCTATTATTATGATCGTTTTTCCTTCTTTTGCCAGTGCGGAAAGCGTTCGTTTTACATATTTCTCAGATATTGAATCCAGCGAAGATGTTGCTTCGTCGAATATCAGTATTTCCGGATTCTTGTATAAAGCACGTGCAATAGCGATCCGTTGCTTTTCTCCGCCGGACAGGGAAACTCCATGTTCCCCTATCTGTGTAAGATAAGCGTTGGGCAGTTTTTCAATGAAATCCTTAATACCTAGCTGATCACATAACTGCATGATTTTTTGCATGTCAGGCTCAAAGTCTCCTAACGCAATATTTTCAATGATCGATCCGGCGAATAGTTCGATTTGTTGTGGAACTGTTCCTACAATTTGTCGTAAACTTTCGTTATTTATTTGAGTGATGTTGTAATCTCCGATTCGGATACATCCTGTCTGAATAGGGTATAAATTCTGTATCAGGGAAATCAGTGTAGTTTTTCCCGAACCACTTTCCCCGATAATTGCGGTTGTTTCGCTTTTATGGATGGAGAGATTTAAAGATTCGAATACCTGCTTGCGGGAGCCATACCGGAAAGCTACGTTCTCAAATTGAATGTTCCCGACCATTTCCGGTTTTAAAATGATTTTATTGGTTTCATCTTGTTCCCTTTCCAAATCCATAATCTGAAAAAGGCGATCTGCCGCGATCATCGCATCTTGTATGGTCTGGTTTGAACTTATTAGTTTCCCTACAGGCGTGAGGATATAACCGACCAGGGAATAAAATACCATAAGGGTTCCGGGAGTGATCTCTTTATCAATTACGAAATTGCTTCCTGCCCATAACACAGCAATGGTTATACTGGTCGAGATAAATTCAATTCCTCCATTGGCAATGATTGCTCCGTAAGCACTGGTATATGTGTTTTTTAAAAGGTGTACAAACCTGATCTCTGTTTTCAGGTTGGCGAATGATTCAATACCGAAACGCTTAATCGTGGCAATGGAGTTTAAGGATTCTACCAGTTGTGATTCCAACTCGGCACTACTTTCCATGATGTTGCGCTGGTATTTTTTATTCAGCCTGTTAAAAAGTACATAGGTAAGGATAAATAGAGGGGCAGAAACCAGGGTAATAGCTGCTAACTTCCATGAATAAACGAACATGACGATGAGGGTAAAAATCATGATAAGTAAGTTCACTGCTAAATCCAATGAAACATTATTAATAAAGTTGCGTATTTTAACGGCATCATTGACCCTGGAAATGATTTCACCAACCCGCATCGTATCAAAAAACTGTTGCGGTAAGGTTAGTAAATGTTTATAATATCCCAGGATTAACGATGCATCGATACGTTGTCCTGTTTTTAATGCTAAAATGCTTTTCATTGAACCGACAAATGTCCGGAGTAATATGATAAGTATCATCAGAATTCCCATCAGGTTCAATAGGTTGATATTCCGGTCAACTAAAACGTAGTCCGTGATTTTTCCTGCATAGATGGCAGTGGATAGCCCCAGTATACTATAAACCAAAGCACCGAATAATGCCTGTCCCATTACGCTTTTATGGGGACGTAATAATTCAATGAAACTTTTCAGCGTACTTTTTCTGAGATTGCCTTTTTGAAATGTCTCAGCAGGGTGTAGCAGAACGAGAATACCTGTCCATTCTTTCTTAAATTCCTCATGCGATTTCTTATGAAGTTTTCCATCTCCCGGATCCATGATCAGAATATATTTGTCGGTTACCTTATAGATAACGACAAAATGTTGCAACACTTCTTTAACTACAACATGTGCTATAGCGGGTTTCGGTATCTCTGTCAGGCACTCGAAAGGGCCTTTGACTCCTTTCGCCTCCAACCCCAGTTTTTTAGCGGCTTCGATTATACCTAAGATATTAGTTCCCTTTTTATCCGTGAAAGCATATTGACGAATACGGGAAATAGGGAACTTTAAGCCGTAATGGGCTGCGATGGATGCCAGACAAGCAGCACCGCAATCTGTGATGTCGTGTTGTTTGATTTTTATTTTATGGTTCATAGAGCTTGTGTGATTGAGTTGCTGTTGTATTGTGTCGGGTTAGCCCAGTCGTCCATTTTCTGATATAACAGATCGAACAGGGAGCGCCGTGTGATTTTGAAATGGCTGATCACAGTCATTCCTTTTTTGAGTTTTCCCTGTACCCCGTTTTTACGTATCAGATGGTCTTTTTCCAATTTGCATTTTACCTGATAAAATGCGTTGTTATTATTATCTGTCAGGAAATCCGAAGATATTTCCGTTACCAATCCTTCTATGGTTCCCCATTCGTTATAATTGAACGACTCGACTTGTATACTTACCGGCATACCGATATGGATATATCCGATATTTCGGGGAGTAACATAGATTTCGCAACATAGAGTCGAGTCCGGACTGATAATAGCAACAGAGTTTCCTGTTTGTATATTACTTCCTTTATAGATTCCTCTGAAATAGTCGAGTGTTCCGCTTACCGGACTCGTGATAACGTAAAGCTCTTTGTCTTTAATTTCCTGATTTAAAGAAGAGAATATCTCATTATAAGAATTTGTATAACTATTCAGGTCGGTTTGCCATTTACTGATTTGATTATCTTTTAATGAAGCCAGTTCATTATTGATTTTGTTATATTCGTACTGGTACTTTTCATATTCCTCGGCTGCAATTACTTTCTTTTCATAAAGCGCCTTGTTACGTTGATAGTCTTTGATTGATTTTTGTAAAGTTGTTTTATATTCTTCCAGCTGTTTGATGAAGTAACTGTATTCTTTCCGGCGGGTATCAGAAGAAAATATATCCGGACGTTTGCCTTTGGCCAGTTCCTTCAGATCGTTTATATGTTCCTGTAAATCACGTAAACGTTCTTTATGATAATTGATTTTGTAATTTGCATTTGACGAGCGGAAGGTTAATATAGTATCGCCTTTGCTGATTTTCAATCCTTCTTTGGTGTATACAGAATCCACGAATTCTGTTATACTCGCTTTTATCTCAGTCTTTTCTACGGCAGGACGGATTATTCCTGCATCCTGTACCGATACATCTACATAAACTAACGGCAGCGAAATGATAGCTGCCGTTAGTGCAAAAAGTACTACCCAGTATATTTTCTGGGATTTAGTAGGATGCTTGTCTATATAGGCATCGATACTGTTGGTGATTAGGGGAGAGGGGAGTAGTTTCATCGTTTCAAATTTTAACCCATTCTAAGCAACGAGTACCGTTTTCCATATAATAAATTAACACCCATTGTCCTGCAAAAATGTCTGTCAACTCTTCTTCGCTTAATTCTGTCATTTTGTTATTTGTTCTCATGTTTACTAAGTGTTTGTGTTGATTAATTATTATTTTTACCACAAAAATAGATTTCATGGAGTTGATGTTATGTTATCTGTATGTTATGATTTATGTTATCTTTTTTATTAACATAGGAAGTTTTTAATTATTAATGTTTTACGTTTAAATGCTCACTAGTATGAGAATAAATTATATATGGACTACTTTTATTATTGCGGTCATAGTCTTATTGCTCTCTCAGTTTTTTTGGTTACATAATATGTATCATATTCAAAAAACGGATTTGGAGGAAAGACTTAATATAATATTGGTAGAGGCTGTACAAAAGGAATTAGACAAACGTTTTTTATATTCGGATCAACAGACTGAAAAGAGTCCGGAGAAAAAAGGAGATTCGTTTAAATTTTTTTTGGATAATGATAAAATACAGAGTGAGGGGTTGCTCGCCTTGCAAAATGAGGCTTCTCAACGCCTGATGGTTTTCGAAAATAATAATTTCGACTTGTCTGTATTAGATAGTATTTACAATGCTATGTTGGAACAACAGAATATAGAAATGGAATATTATTTATGTTATCAGGATTCGATGAAAGTCTTGGATTCGGTGGGGGATAGCTCTTTGCGGGGAATAAAAAGTAAAGAAGTTCCAATCGTAAATGATACAAAAGTTCAAGCGATATTCTCTATCACTATGCCGTTGGTTTTGAGTCAAATGTTTTGGATGCTTGTTGTTTCAGTTTTAATGTTTTTGTTGATTATCATTTGTTTTGTTTATGAATTGAGGGTCATTTTCACCCAGCGTCGCCTTACCCAACTACGTGATGACTTCTCTCATGCGTTGGTGCATGATATGAAAACTCCGTTAGGTACGATTTATATGGCTGTTGACCAATGGGGAAAAGGAGTTCTTGATAAAAATCCGGAACTGCGGTCTAAGTTTTCAGATACGGCAATGGCACAAGTATTGAATTTGCAGGCTTTAGTCGATAAGATATTGACTATAGCATATCTTGAACAAAAGAAATTGATATTGGATCCTAAAATTATGGATCTGTCAAACATGATTCAAGGGTTGGTCGATAAGTTTTCCATTCAAACTAAAAAGCCTGTCAGTTTTAAAATCGATATAGATTTAGAAAGTACTCATATTATTGCCGACCCTGTTTATTTAACGAATGCAGTCAGCAATTTGATTGATAATGCGATTAAATATTCCGGTGATTCTGTAGCAATTGATATTTGTTGCCATTCAAGCGATAATCAGTTATTTATAGAAGTTAGCGACAATGGCTTCGGTATTTCAGAAAGAGATAGAGAAAAGATATTTGAGAAATTTGAACGTGGAGCAGCCGTAGGTAGAAAAGGGGCAAAAGGGTTTGGATTGGGACTTAATTATGTGAAACGGGTGATGAATGCACACGGTGGAACGGTCTCTTTATCGAGCTTGAAAGGACAGGGTTCAAAATTTGTTTTATATATGCCCCTTAAAGTATCGTTTATTTGATTTCCTTTTCCTATATTTGAGCAAGCACAAAACTAATCATTATGAGCAAAATAAAATTACTTCTTGTGGAAGACGATGAGTCTTTGTCCTTTATAGTGAAAGGAAGTCTGGAATTGACCGGAAGTTATGAGGTTTTTGTTGCATCAAATGGAAAGGAAGGCCTGGAGGCATATGTCTCATTTAAACCGGATGTGATTGTTTCTGATATTGAAATGCCGGAAATGTCAGGGGAGGACTTTGTTGCACAGATCCGCCAGGGAGATAGAAAGACGCCCATCTTATTTGCTACGGCTAAAACTTCCCCTCAGGATTTGATACGGGGATATCAGTTCGGGATTGATAATTACATACGAAAACCTTATTTGTGTGAAGAATTGGATGCTCATATTCGCGGAATATTAAAACGGGTAGGGGAGAATGATCCGGTTAATGAAGTGATATCAGTTAATCAGGATACGTATCCTCTGGGACTTTATATATTCCATGTCAAACATCAGTATTTGCAATTGGGGGATAAACATATAAAGTTGTCTGTCCGTGAGACGAATATCTTATGGATGCTATATGAGGAAAAAGGAAAACTTGTCAGACGAACCGATATACTCGATAAGCTTTGGGGAAAGGTTGACTTTTATAGTTCGCGTAGCTTAGATGTCTTTGTCAGGAATATTCGCTTATATTTAAAAGAGGATCCTTCTGTAGAGATAATAACGGAAAGAGGAGAGGGACTTATCCTGAGGTTTTTACCAACTAACGCGGACTTCGGTATCTTTTAGTATTAACTAAGGGAGAAACTAATTCAAAACTACCGACTAAGTCTTTTTAGGGTGTACACCCTGGCTGATTATACTGTACACCTTAACTTTCCAGCCTGTACAGCCTGGTGGATTATCCTGTACAGGGTAGTTTTAGTAGGTAAGGACTTTTGTGCTAGTAGGTCGGCACTTAACAATTAGTAGTATACTATATTCCGGTTAGTTGTTGCTGTAGATGTTTGCTGTGTGACAGGTGGCAGATGCGGTTGCAGATGTTTTATTTTATCTGCAACCCTTTATGTCTTAATCTATAGTCTTTTATCTGTTTGTGTGACAGATGACAGATGTTTTCTGAAAACTTTGTGTATAAACTATTTGATCTGTGCATAATTCACCTGCGGGGTACGGATACCCGGCTTCAGTTCGCCGTTGACGATGATCAGGCTGTCGCCTGTCAGTACGGCACCGGCTCCGGCACGGGCTAATTGTTCGTAGTTACCCAGCTCTTTCCATTCTTTGGTAAAGGTATTGTATTGCAACAAGGCAGTGTTGAATTTGTACCATTCCACCGGATGATGCATGTATTCTTTCGCTTCTCTTTCCAGGCAATCGATACCGGTCGTGTCAAATTGTTCTACCGCCTTGGCCATCCGTTTCGGACGGTTGATGGCGTTAAAGAAACAGTCGTAATTGACGCCACTCATCAGCAGGATCGAACTGTCACCGTATGAAACGGCACAACCTCCGGTAAAGGTACGGGGATCTCCGTTGGCAAATACAGGCAATTTCGTTTCCGTTCTCCACGTTTTTGATGCCGGATGGTACGAGAGCATATCTGTCGGTACGATCGCGTCCATATCGTTTTGTATCGGCTGGAAACCGCCGGCCAGATAGATGCGTGTACCGTCTTCTGCCTTTTGGGCGGCTAAAACGGGTTGGACGCGGGCTGCTCCCGGGAAGCCGGGCAGACTGTTCCAGTTGCTTTCCGTGGCCGGTTCCATTGACAGGAAGGTGTTGCAGGGATGCGTGTCTTCGTTTCCTCCGGCTACGTAAACCGTGTTGTCGATGTATGTGGCGGAAAGATTGTCCATAGGAGCCGGAAGTGAGGGCAGTTTGCGGATATCCGCCTTTTCATCGGTCTTATTCCATGACAAGAGGTAGACATCCGGAAAGAATGAATCGCTATTGTTGCCTCCGATGCAGACGATGCCTTCGGGGGTAGTGACTGCTGCGCCATAGGCTACCGGGTGAGGCAGGTTGCCTGCTTTCTTCCATCCGGCAGCCGGAGCAGAAAGGTTGAGGGCGAATATATCGCTGTAATATTTCTTGGCTCCTCCTTCCGTAACGGGTTTGTCGGGGAAGTTACAACCGCCGGCTACCAATAGTTTTCCGTTACTGATGCCGACAAACGGAGCCGATACTCCCAGGGATGCCGTATCTGCCATTCCGGGCAGGTCGGGTAATTTACTCCAGTTAATCATGATCTCTTTCGGTTTTATTTCAGTTCTAAATGTTGATGCAGGAAGTTCTTCCCCATTGACCAGGTTGGCGCGGGTAAAAGGCTGCCAGCCGTAACGTACCAGTTTCGGATTAGTAATCTTCTCGTTCCATACCTTGACTTTGCCACCGATAATCTCCGCTTGGGCAGGGACGAACAGGCCGTCGTGTTCGCCTATCTCAAATGTGCGTACAGGTTGTCCGTCGGAGGTGTGCAGGCCTTCCGCATAATCGAAGGAGATATAAGCGGCTGCGTCTTTGAATTCGATAGAACGGAACAAAGGCCCTGAAGGAATTACCGGTTGTCCGTATGTTTTGTTCAATGCCCAACGAGCCAGGCGCTCCCCTATTTCGCGTTTGTATCTTGGATGTACATTCAAGGAATCTCCCCGGTCGCTGCTGACAGCCATGCCGCAATTCGGTATTGTTTCCATCATTTTGCGTTGGCTGTTGCGGAACCATGTCCAACTGGGGCGGTCGATACTGGATAACTGGACGTAATAGAACGGAAGCTCTTCCTGCCAGTTTTCGCGCCAGCTGTTCACCAGTAACGGGAACAGGCGTTCGTGTGTTTCGATATTCTGTGCGTTCGATTCGCCCTGGTACCAGATTACGCCTTTTATCGGGTATTGTTGCAATGGTTCGATGCCTGTCTCATAAAGGTAGCAGGGTTCGTACGGGTGACGCTGCAATTTATTGGTCGACTTTTTGGTGTTGAGCATGGCACGGCCGCGTACCCAATCCTGGATAAAGTCGTTTTGTGTCCAGTCGTACAATATATCGGTGAAATCGAACTCCAGTGTTTTCCTGTCTATCCAGGCTTCGGTTCCCGAGCCGCCTATGGCATTCAGGATAAGTCCGACCGGAACCTGCAGGCTGTCCGACAACATTCGTCCGAAAGCGAAAGCTATGGCTGAAAATTGATCGGCTGTCTGTTCGTTACATGTCGTCCATTGCGTGTCGTGGTAATATTGCAGGCGGTTGAGGGAGTCCATTGCCGAAACATCCCATTCCACCGCATTTGTATACCAGTGGGGCTGCATGTTGAAAAGGCGTATCTGCGGTTGCTTGCCGGCATATTCGAGTAATTCCTTATGTTGGCTGTCTATCAGCTCGTCTACCCGGAATGCCATGTTGGATTGTCCGGAACAAAGCCATACTTCGCCGACCAGTACATCCTTATAAACCAGCTTCCGGGAAGCCGGAGTTTTCTTTCTGTTCTTTTTATCTGTCGGTGAAAAGGCTTCGATAGCCAGTTCATAAGGCCCTCCTGCCTGTAACGGATCGAGTGTGACAGACCATTTGCCGTTGGTGGCTGTTGTTGCCTCTCGCTTTTGTCCGGCGATCTGAACGGTTACTTTTTCGCCGGCATTGGCCGTGCCGTTGATTTGTAGTGGTTTTTCCCGCTGCAGAACCATATTATCCGAGTAAGTGACAGGCATTTGTAGACCTCCGTAGTTGCCGGTCAGCTCCTGATAAATCGTCTTAGCCAGGATCCCGGCACCTTCGGCAGTCGGATGAAGAGCGTCGGGTAACAGATCCGGACGGTTGTAGAGGCAGGCCTGCAGGTCGATCAGTCCGGTATTGGCCAGACGGGCTATTTCTTCAATCGTTTCCTGCTCCATCCGGTACCAGTCGCGTGTTCCTGATTTGAAGCGTGGATGGCGGTGCGAGATCGGTGTCATCCGGCAGATCCATATCCGGCAGTTGGGATTCGTTTTACGGAAGGAATCGATCAGGGAGAGATAATCGCTTACGAAATCATCCCTGTAGTTGGGCCAGTTGCGCGGATCGGTATCGTTCAGTCCTAAATGGATAACGACCCGGTCGGCGGCAAAGCCGAGTGCTGCTTTGTACTCGGCCTGTTCGCGGTAAGGACGGTGTCCTTTGTTGAGGAGCGTCGCACCGCTTTTGCCGAAGTTCATTACTTCGTAACCATCTCCCAGCATACGCTGAAGCTGAGCCGGGTAAGCGTTTATTTCCCGGTTTTCTATGCCTGCGCCGTATGTTACACTGTTACCTACACAGGCAACCTTTACCTTGTTCTGGGCATAGGTCACTGTGCAAAGCAACAGGCATAAGAATAAAAGAGTCCTTTTCATCGTATAATGATCTGTTTATTTCTTTTTATCGGGCGAATAGATCAGTCCGTCTACCGCCTTTTCACCGTCAGGTGTAACGAATACGAAGGTGAACATCCATTTGTTCAGTCTGACTTCCGGCAGCGTGAATTTGCCTACGGGAAGTTTCAGAAATACTTTATTCCAGCCTTTCTGAAGATGTACCCGGATAGGATCTCTGGCTACGCAGTTCTCGTTGCCCAAGGCTATTTCATTCGATTTCTCTTTGTGGGTAGCTGTCCAGACGGGTGGCAGTATCTCCCGGTCGTTCAGCCATACGCGGCTTCCTTTGTAGTCCCATTGTCCCTGTGGCGGTGCCAGATCCATTTCCGAACGGCCGTAGTTCTGGAATTCGATCCAGGCACCTGCTTCCTGTTCTTTCGGGGAATAGACCCATGTCCAGGCGTAGGCCGTATGGTTTTCTTCGGGATCTTTATAGAAGCAGGGAATGAGGTTGCCCCATACATGGCGCAGGTAGACTCCGGCTCCGATGGTTTCGCCTGTTCCGTATGTTTTTCCGTCGTAGACATAGCTCTCCTTCAGTTCTGCTTCGGGTGGGAATGTGCTGTTCAGGTCACCGTTGTTGGGGAATGCATCGGTGATACGCCATTTTACGTTCGTCTGTTTTACGTAAGCGAACGGGTATCCTTTGAAATTGTGTTCTTTATGCCAGAGCATACGTTTCTCGAATCCGGCAAAGGAGATATATGCCCGACTATCCTCGGAAGGCAGGTTCGTACCCTCTTTGTCGAAGTATTCATAGCCCCCTCCCCGCCAGGAACGGTCGGCTATGGCCAGCATGTTCGGGTAAAGGCCGTTTTCCCGGATTATGTTTTCTTCCGGTTCCACCAGGCGGTCGTTCCAGATGGCCAGGATGACACCGGCCATATCGTGGTTGCCTTCGGTATGGTTGTAAACCGTGCTGTTATATAAAGCACGGATGTCGGCAAAGGTATCGAAATGGTTCAGGTAATGGAAACGGGAGTCGATGGCAGGTATCCCCGGCTGGGCTTTGCCGCGGTAACTCCACAGGTGTGTCATATCGATCTCTCCCGGTTGATAATGCCATCCCGGGTTCCAGGAGATCACTTTTTTGCCTTTTGATCGTACGAATGCAACCATTTCAAGCACAAATTGCGGATTGGTAAACTTTACTTCGTCCGTTCCGATATGCAGGTACGGAACATCGAATGTTTCGCATACCTCTTCGATCAATAGCTTCAATATCTTCATCCCTTCCGGGCTTTGCATGTCGTGGCGGAAAGTACGGATGAAAGCGGCGCTGTGTCCCGGCATGTCCAGCTCGGGGATAAGTAATACCTGATGTTGTTTGCAGAATTCAACCAGTTCCCTGGCTTCTTCCAGTGTGTAATACTTGCCCGGCATACGGGTGGTATTGATACTGTCGTTGATCATCGGGAAGATCTTGCTTTCCAGTCGCCATGACTGGTTTTCGGTGAGGTGCCAGTGGAATACGTTGATCTTATAACGTGCCAGCATGGCTATTTCGCGTTTCAGCTCTTCCATCGAGATGTAAGAGCGCCCTACGTCCTGCATCAGACCGCGGATACGGAAAGCAGGCCAGTCGGTAATTCGGCATCCGGTGATGTATGATCTGTCGCCTTTCTTCTCCGTCAACTGCCGAAGGGTTTGGATGGCCCAGTAAACACCCTGTTCCGTTGTTGCTTCAATAGAGATACCCTGCGATGAAACCTGTAGTTTGTAGGCTTCGTTCTGGTTGATGGCTGCTTCCGGCAGATTTTCCACCAATGTTACCCGGAAAGTCCTTTTGCTGGCGGGATTTACTTTGATATTGCTTTCCTGCAACCAGTCGGTAACCATTTGTCGGGTTTCGCCAGCCAGTGATACCGAAATATCTTTTCCGGAGAATGTTTGCTTTGTCCAGTCCACCTGCTGCGGCCAGGGGAGTAAGTTCAGACTACCGGCAGCATAGACCGCCGGTAGCCATAAACAGAGTATAAGTGTTATGAACAGTTTGTGTTTCATCCTTATTCTTTAATAAGGTCGGAGATCTTGATCGCCTGGAAAGTCATGTGTGCCACACTCGATTCATAGAAGATACCGACAGTTTCCTTATCAATCATAGACAAACAAGTGTAACCCCATCCTTCGGCTTCGTCGAGTAATACCTGATGTTCTGCCGGCCAGGTCAGACCTCCGTCGAGACTGGCTTTGATCGTGATATGGTTACGTCCTTTCGTTGTGTTTGGGTTGGAGAATAATAATAGTTTCTTTCCGGTGATGTTGTCATCGGCATCTACCTTGATGAGACTGGCCATACATACCGGTTCGGGAAGCGCGCTACGGCTGGAAGGGTGCTCCGTCCATGTTTTGCCCAGGTCTTTGGTCGTTGCCACGGCACGGCTGCCGCCACGGTTATCACGCATGTTGAGCATTAACACTCCCGGTTCTACCTCTGCCACTTGCGCTTCGGTCGTGTTGGTGCGGGCCAGGTTATGGATATGCCATGTTTTGCCGCGGTCTTTGCTGTACATTACCCCTGCGTTGGGAATGCGTGTCGCATCAATGAATTGAATCGGAAATACCAGTGTACCGTCCTGCATAGTGATACCGCGTCCCGGCCCTTGCAGCAGGAAGTACCACGAAGGGTCTTTTACCTGTGAAGTGATGTTGATCGGTTCGCTCCATGTCTTACCGTCGTCTTCACTCTTTACCAGCACTAATTGGGCCGTTTCATCGGGAGTCATACCCGGCATCGAGTTCCACCAGGCACGTCCGTTACCCATTCCGTGTGTCCAGGCGGCAACGATCCAGATCGTGTTTGTCTTTTCATCCACAAGGATGGACGGGTCGCCTACGCCGTTCTGGGCATGGGGTAAACCGCCGGTTTCACCGAATGTCATGGCTACCTGCATCGGTTCCCAGGTTTGTCCTTTGTCGGTGCTGCGGCTTACGCCTATATCGACCATTTCCTGAAGGTCGACGCTGCTGTTGTAGCGGATGTCGTATACCCCCAGAAGAGTTCCGTTATTGGTAGTAACCATTCCCGGGATGCGGAAAGCGGCAGAACCGTCGTCACCTGCCTGGCGTACTCCTACACCGACGCGACGGGGAGCCTCTGCTTTCCCTTTCCAGGCTATTGCAGCCGGTTTATTGTTGATGACTGCTTCGGGCATTGTGAAGGACACTCTCGATAGTAAAGACGTTTCAGGTTTCATTTCGATACTTACCCAAAAGTAATTCGGCCCTTTTACCATTGGCTGTTTGGAAGTCAGTGTGATGGTGTTTGCCGGTGCGGTCACTTCATCCTGTTTTACGGAATAAGAAGGATTGGCTACGCGTGTCTTTCCCGGTGTGAAACTTGTCACATAAGTAACCGGGTTGAAATGCGTGCCTTCTCTTGCCGGCGCTTCCGTTCCGCTATAAAATAACCGGATCGCTTTGATGTCCGACAGGTTTGTCTCGTTACCGAACTGTAGGGTGAACTTATTTAATACATCCCCCTTCTGTGCGGGAATACGCATTTCCAACAGCACATTGTCTGTACGGTCGATCAGAATAGGAATCTGCTGTTCCCTTACGTACAAGCTGTCTGCTGCAAAGGCGGTTTGTGCGATGAATAGAAGACAGAGATAAAAGATGCTTTTCTTCATGATAATTGTTCTATTGTGTTGTTTGTTAAAATTAATCCGTCATATTAGCCACTTTGGGACGAAGGAAACAGATCTGAATGATCAGGGCGATCGCCACGAGTCCTGCCAGCATCGCAAAGTCGTGTCCGAGATTACCGGCATCTGTCGATCTGCCTAAGAGATCTGTGATGGCTGCCCCGGCAAATACTCCGGTCATATTCATGATACCGTAAGCTGTAGCACGGTAACGTGGTGAAATGAACTGGCATAGGATCGGCATATTGTTGGCATCGAAGATACCGAAACCGATACCGAAGCAAAGACCACCGCCGACAATCATCAGGAAGTTATGCCCGAAACCGAGCAATAATAACGATGGAATGGTCAACGCCAGTCCGATGGCTCCCGTGTAAACGCGTCCCCGGACGTTTGTCTGTATCCATTTGTCTGATAAGATACCGCCCACAATAACCCCGATGAATGAAGACAAGGCGATCGTAATTGTCGATAGCGGGCCGGCTTCAGACATATCGATCGACAGGTTTTCCGAGAACAATGTAGGTAGCCAGTTCTTGGTAGCCCAACCCGGTAAACTCGGTGTTGCGAAGTAGAGCAGGATGATCCAGAAGGAAATGTTCGTAAACAACATTCCCATTCCTTTGAGAGCACCTTTGACCGGGTTCTCTACGGCAGCTCCTACTTCTTTTATCTTATGGACGATATGATCTTTCTTATCTTTCAGGAACAGGATCAGGATCACGCTGTATGCTATTCCGACAATCCCAAACCAATGGAAGGTCGTTTCCCAGGTGAAAGCGCTTGCTACTGTCGCACCGAAACCGCCCAGAGCCTGCCCGGTGTAAAGTCCGGTCATGTGGATACCTACGGCCAGCGAACGGGTCTTTCCCTGGTGATAATCGGTGATCAATGATAATCCGGCAGGGATATATAAAGCTTCGCTTACCCCCATCAGGGCACGGAGGAAATAGATCTGGTTGAAGGTAGTGCAATAACCCATCATCAGCGTAACGAACGACCAGACGAACAGGCTTCCTACGATCAGCCACTTGCGGTTTACCCTGTCGGCAATCATTCCTGCTACAGGACTCATGAATCCGTAAATCCAGAGGAATACGGCCATCAGGCGGCCGAAATTTGCCGCCGATTCCAGTTCGGTGATGTCGATCATCATCGCATCTTTCATGGTAGAGAGCATTTGGCGATCCATATAGTTCAGTAAGGCTACGCCCCATAACAGACCGACAACTACCCAGGGATAGATTTTTTTATTATTCATATCGTTTATTGTTGGATAGGGAAAAACAAAGTTTGGTGTAGGTTTTTATTTTGAAAGAATTTCTTTACAAAGCAAATTACATTTGAGAAGCATCCGGGGGATGTGGAACGGGCCTTTATACATATTACCTTTGGCCGGCTGCGACAGTGTTCCGTCGTAATGGAAATAGCCGTACCATTCGCCATATTCTCTGTCCGGGAAACGGGCGTAGGTATATTCGTTGATCATTTGGTGCATTTCAAGATACTTGCTGTCGCCGGTAGCTTCATAAGCATATAATGTGGCGATAATGGCTTCGCACTGGGGCCACCAGAATTTCATATCATGCCAGTATTCCTGCTGAGGAAGGTTCTTGCAGTCTCTGAAATAAGTGATTCCACCGTAGGTCTTGTCCCAACCCCATTCCCAGGCCCAGTCGAGGATGGTTAACCCCATCTGCTTCAGCTCCGGATCCCAGTTCCTGTATTTGGCTTCTTCCAGAATGAACCAGGCTGTTTCGATGGAATGGCCCGGATTGATGGTACGTCCCGGAATCGAGTCGATGAATTCGCCATTCGGGCCTACCGTCTCGAGGATTGTCTTAAACTCCGGCTTCATGAAGTCTCGTCGAAGTTCGCTGATCGATTCGTCTATCTGTCGGTTCAGGACTTCGTCGTCGATCGCTTCCCGGATACGTGCGGCCGTATCGATCAGGATCATACAAAGGGAATGTCCTTTGGCTATGAAACCTTCCCTGAATTTAGGTTCCAGCAGTCCCGGTGTATTTTTATAATGAAGAACCTGCTTGAACAGTTTAACCGCTTTTTCTGCATAACTCTTATCACTCGAAGCGATCGAGTATTGAGCCATGGCAATGGCAGCAAATGTTTCAGAGAATACATATCTTCTTTTGCGTACCGGAACACCGGTTGCCGTTACTTCGTAGAACATGCGTCCGTCGGTGTCGAAACAGTATTTCTCGATGAAATCGATCCCGTTTTTACATGCCTGCAACCATTCTTCGCGTTTCTCTATATTATTGTAGGCATATGCCAGTATAAAAGCGAACCGTCCCTGAAACCAGACAGACTTGTTTGAATCCATCAGTGAGCCATCCCTGTTCAGGCAGGTAAAATATCCTCCGTTCTCCTTATCGATACCGTATTTCAGCCAGAAAGGCATGATATCGTTCAAGAAGTCGTTTTTATAGACGTCTCCCCAGTAACCCAGGTAATCAGCCGGTTGGTTTATATTTGTCTTTGCATCCATAAGGCCTTAGAATTTGTTACATCTTTCAAAGAAATTGATGGCTTCCAATTCTGCTTTCATGGCTACCTCTTCGGCATCTGTCATGTTCTGGAACGGAGTACGGTTTTTACCGAGGTCGAGACCGATCAGTTTCATGATGCGCTTTCCCCCTACGATATTTCCGCGGTAATGGCAAATAACGTTGATTACCTCTTGTGAGAAGTTCTGTTTTTCGCGGGCTGTTTCCAGGTCGCCGGCTTCCCATGCTTCGATAATTCCTACCAGTTCTTTTCCGTTATAGTTGGTGGTTCCGCCGATACCGCCTTGTGCTCCGCCCATAGCCAGGCATGGTAGAATTGTTTCGTCCTGTCCGTGAAGCATATCGAATTTACCTTCTTTATACAATCTGCACTGATTGTATTCATACAGGCTTTCGTACGTATATTTAATGCCGGCAAAGTTTGGAATGCGTCCGTCCACCGCTTTCAGAAAATCAACCATAGAAAGGAATGCCCCGTTGAATGCCGGGATATGATAATAATAGAAAGGTAGTTCCGGTGCACCGCAGGCAATTTCTTCGCAATATTTTACCAGCTCTTCCACACGGTTCACCTTAGGAAAAGGAGAAGCCATCGCACCGATACCCCACGCACCGATCTTTTGAGCATGAGCAGCCAGATTGCGGCTTGTCTTCACGCAGGTACTTCCGACATGCACGATAACTTTGAATCCTTTAGGTGCAACTTCCACCCATCTTTCAGCCAGTTTCATGCGTTCTTCTTCATTCAGCATATATCCTTCGCCGGATGATCCGTTAATGAAAACGCCTTTCAATCCGTTCTTAACAAGTAGCTTGGCATAAGCTTCAATGGGTTCGTAATTCACTTCTCCATTTTCATAAAACGGAGTAAAAGGAGCATCGATAAGACCTTTAATTCTTTCCATGGTACGTAGTATTTTAGTAGTTATTATATACTGTATTTTAAATACATGGCAAATATAAATAAAATATTTTAATAAATGGATAGTGATTTGAGAAATATTTTCCTAATAAGTGGAATTTGTTTTCAACTATGTTAGATGTGTGGAAATTTGTGGAAACAGTCTTGGTTGGAGGAAAATAAAATTCCAAAGAAGGAAAGTTGCTTTATATACAACAATCCTTCTTTGGAACTCAAGATTATTTCTAAATTTATTTTGCTCCTGCAACTTTATAACCTGGAGTTTGGTTCAAGGCAGGGTTGTTGGTCAGCGTCGTTTTATCGATCGGCCATAATAACTTGTCAGTATTTCCATTTTCTGCCAATGTATGTTCGAATACATATTCATTACCAAAACGGCGCAAATCATACCAGCGTTTGCCTTCCATGATAAATTCTTTAAAACGCTCTTCTAAAATAGTTTCGTTGATATCTTTATCATTCGGTTGATTGGGGAAACCGATTGTTTCACTATCGTAGTTTTCCCCATAAGCCCGTTGACGTATCGCATTTATTTCTTCTGCCGGACTTTCTCCCAACATTGCTTTTGCCTCTGCCAGCATAAGCAAAAGGTCTGCATAGCGGTATATAGGATAATCATCACATAAAGAGCGGCTGTCACCAGCATCCTGTACTCCCTGGTATTTATAATTAAATACGCCTATAAGATCCAGTGTTCCATCTTCCAGTTTATTGTAAGCACCTTTCAATGTTGCTAGTTTGCGGCTGTCTTTATCGTCATATCTATCCATATTGTCTTTTTTAATACCCAGACGGATCAGGCCTAATCTGTTTTCTTTTGTCAGGTCGAATTTTTCTCCGGTTGCAGCATCGTAATAGGTGGATAAGTAGTTTCTTTGGGGGAGAAAACTACCGCCAAAAGAACCATTCCACAAATCATATTCTTTGAGTTGATTCCGGAAAGCAAAAATGATTTCTTTATTTCCTTTCTCTGTATAGGCAAAAATGTCACTGAATTTTTCCATCAAACCAAGTGAAGAAACATTGTTCTGTATATCTGTCAAGGCACTTTTGGCAACGGTTGCATCTCCATTACCTCCTCCCATTTGTTTTCCAGACCAAAGATATACTTCGCCTTTTAACATTAATGTCGCCGCTTTTGACCACATGCTTTTTTGTCCTTTGATGGTATAATCCGAACCAAATGCATTTATAGAAGCTTCAATATCTGCTTTTATTTGTGTCATTACATCGGCTGCCGGAGATGCTTCTTTTGCCATATTGGAAACATCTACTGTAAATGTTGGTTCAGTTGTAATGACTGCGTCTCCCCATGACCGTAAAATATGGAAATAATAGAATGCCCGTATACCATAAGCTTGCCCAAGGTAATAGTTTTTCTGTTCTTCGGTCAATATTTCAGTTTCACTGGAACGAAGTATCATTAGATTTAACTGATTGATATTCTCATAGAATTTACCGTAATTAGAAATACCCGGGTTTTCTTCGTTTAAAGTATTATACGGAAAGCGCTCCATGCCCTGTGAAGCTTCACCTCCGAATGGTAAATCACCAAAAACGTCGCTTCGTGCTTCCCCTAAAAGGAAGAAATTATAGGCATGTTCTCTGAAGCGAGTGTGCAATCCGGTCATGAAAGCATCGAACTGGTCAGCCGATTTCCAGTAATTCGCATCTGATATGGAACTGATTGGCTTCATATCCAAAGATGTACATCCTCCTATGAAGAGCGATGATATTATGGCTATTGATAAAAATATTTTTTTCATATTGCTTTTAATTTAAAGTGGTTGTCAGAATGAAACAGAAACACCTAATAATACAGTTCGTGGCATAGGATATCTACCTTCGTCTACTCCGGCATTATCTTTCTTGACTGCCGGTTCGGGTGACATTCCCGTATAACCGGTAATATAGAATAAGTTTTGCCCTGTTATGTAAATAGAGGCATCACTCAGTGTCGCTTTTTCAATAATTTTTTTAGGTAAACGATAACTTAATGTGATCTCTCTCAATGCCAGGTAGTCTCCTTTTTCATAGAAACGGGAACTGTTATTATTGATATTGGGATTCGCATTGTTTGAACGTGTTATGTTCTTCTTTCCTAACTGGTCTGCATAATAGAATTTAGGCAGATCAGCATTGACATTCTCGGGAGACCAAGTGTTATAAACGTCTTTTATTATGTTGAAAGAACCTTGATATTGTCCCAGTGAACGTGCAGCAAGGTCATTGTAAATAATATGCCCTAATGCATAGTCGAAGCGAGCAAACAAAGAGATGTCTTTATAAGAAAGATTTGTAGAAAATCCTCCTGTCCATTTAGGTAAAACATTTCCGACTTTTACACGGTCATATTCGTTGATCACACCGTTATTATCGAGGTCTGCCCACATAACATCTCCCGGTTCAATCGGTTTTTTACCAATCTTTTCCTTATCGCTCATCTGCGCCCATTTGTTTGGCCCATATAGTTCAGCGACTGCGTCATATCTGTCACCGGCATTAGCTTTTACGTCATCCCAGTCTTTGAAAATACGTTCTTGTTTATAAGCATATACTTCGCCGAGAGGTTGTCCTTCCTGGTATCCGCCTACCCAGGTCACTTTTCCGGATTTAGGATCATATACTTCCATACCTCCCTGACGGTTATTTTCGTTACCATTGTAAGGCAATTTAATGATTTTGTTATGTACCAACGATGTGTTGAATGAGAAATCCCAACTGAATGCTTTGGGGTTCGAAAGGATATTAAGTTTTACTTCTGCTTCGAAACCGGTATTACGCAAGCTACCCAAGTTTGTTCTGATATTGCTGAAACCCGTATATCCGGGCAATTCCAGGCTGGTCAGCAAGTCGCTGGTGGTACGGTTATAATAATCTAGGATCAGGTTGAAGCGATTGTTTATGAAGCCCAGGTCGAGACCTACTTCAAAAGAATTACTTTTTTCCCAGCGAAGGTCGCTGTTGATCAGTCCGGTATTCAGGAAACCAACGTTGCCATTATAAGGAATAGGAATACTGGAACTGTTGTTGATCGTGTTGTATTCTCCATATACTTCATAATTGCCTAGTCCGGCGACATTACCATTTACACCGTAGCTGACACGTGGTTTAACAGTAGATACATATTTGGCCACTTCTGTATCTTTAAAGAATGATTCTTCGTGCAGGTTCCAACCAGCGGAAACTCCCGGGAAGAATCCCCAGCGATTATCACTTAGTTTGGATATGCCATCATAGCGGGCAACAACAGAGAACAGATATTTGTATTCATAGTTGTAATTGACACGGGCGAAGCCTGATAGCATGCGATAACCATCTTTATAAGAATAGACTTCCGTTTTGTCACTTGATCCGTTCAGTGTAGGAATATCGTCACTGGGGGCTTTATTTCCTTTCGCCTGTAGCTTGAAGCGGTTGTAGTCGAAATACTCGCCACCGATCATTGCATCCAGATTATGTTTCTCTATAAATGATTTATTGTAAGTCAATGTGGCACTATGTTGCTGTTGGAACTGACGTTCATACATACCACGGGCGTTGCGTGTATTGTTGGGAGTTGAGCTGTTCTGTGTCTGATATTGTTTATCGAAATCTTCTTGCTCGTTATCAATATAGTAAATTGAACTATTTTCATTCAATGCCAGTCCGGGAATAATTTCCCAGCTTCCTCCAATATTGAAGGTTGTCCGGCGTACATTATTGATACGTTGTAGTTTGTCTTTCCAATAAAGAGGATTCCCGTCAGCAGATCCGACACCGGCAGCAGGGTTCCCATCTTCATCATAAGGATTTAGGGTCGGCCATAAACTCATGGAGCGATAGAACAGCTGTGCTTCGCTGATCCATAACCCTGGTTTTTTTGAAAATGAATAAGTTGCTCCTGCATTGATTTTAATGTTGTCGCGAACCTTATAAGAACCATTGATATTTCCTGTGAAACGTTCATAAGAAGTTCCGACAACCTGTCCTTGTTCATTATAATATCCGAAAGATGTCAGGAAAGTTGCTTTGTCATTTCCTCCGGTTACACTGAAATAATGATCCTGTGTAAATGAAGGATCATTGAATGCTGCATCCATCATTTGACCACCGTAGTCTTTAAAGATCAGCTGTCCTTCGCCATCGTACGGGTCTGTCATTTGCTCCCATCCTTCATTTAGAAGATGTTTGTTTTCATCTGTCAGATAATGAACAGAGAAATGATTTCCGGCATTGGTTCCATAACCGGTTGTGTTATTTACCTGTTGCAATGTTCTCGTATAGCCGGCATCATTGATGTATTTATTGCCTAGTCGATTATAATACAGGAAGTCTCTGGCTCCAAGGAACTCATAGCCTTTGCGGGCAAAGTTCATACCGCCTTTAAACTTGTAAGAAACAGTCGCTTTCCCTTCTTTGGCTCTTTTAGTCGTTACAAGGATAACACCGCTGTTGGCACGAGCTCCATAAATCGCAGTGGAAGCCGCATCTTTTAGAACCTGGATAGATTCTATGTCGGCGGGGTTTACGTCATTCATGGAACGTACGATACCATCAACTACAACTAGTGCCTGATTGTTTGCAGGGTCACCCGTAATAGTAGCTCCCCCACGCAAAACGATGTTAGGTGCCTCTCCTGGCTTACCGGATGTATTTACAACACGTAAACCACTCACTGTACCTTGCAGTGACTGTCCGGCATTTGAGATTGCTACATTTTCAAGCGCTCTGTTGTCCAACTTGGAAATAGCTGTGGTTAGGGTTGCCCTCTTTTGTTGTCCACCGTAACCGGTAACAACAACTTCATCCAGTTGCTCTGCATCTTCGCGTAAGATAACATTTACTTTTGTTTTTCCGGCTAATGGAACTTCCTGCGTTTTGTAGCCGATAAATGAAAATTGCAAGATTGCATTTTTGTTAGATACAATAATGGAGAAATTACCATCAAGGTCAGTCACTGTACCATTTGTGGTTCCTTTTTCCACAATAGAGGCGCCCGGCACGGAGAAATTAGACTCATCCATAACTGTTCCTGTGATAGTTATCTGCTCTTGTCCCCATGCAAAAGCAGGAAGCAGCATAACAAGCACTAAAATCAGGAAATTTTTCTTCATAATAAATTACTTTTATTTGTTAATAACCAAGGTTGAAACTTGCGGATAAATATGAGTTTATCTCGTATATTGACAGAGTTCGTGACAGACTCTGGTAAATAATGGCTTAAATAGATTTAAAAAGAGTGTAAAAAATATCTTATAAGTATTAGCTTATGTGGAAAGTCAAGTGAAGAGTTGAAATATTGTGCTTTTTTTATTTTAACAAGCTTATATTTGAAATATATTTATTTACATTTGTTCAATCATACAATAAATAGCAAAAAATAAGGCCATGAATACAAAATTTCTTATCACTACCGACAATAACCGTAATGAGTCTCTTAAAAAGAAAATCATACATTATTATATTGCTAATGGTGATGCTACGATAGCAGAACTCTGTAAGGAAATGGACTTAAGCATTCCAACCGTAACTAAGCTGATTGGCGAGTTACAAGAAGACGGTTATATACTAGATTTTGGGAAGCAAGAAACCAGTGGTGGACGTAAACCTAATATTTACGGACTGAACCCAACTTCAGGCTATTTTGTGGGAGTGGATATCTTTCGGGATAAGATCAATATTGCGGCTGTTGATTTTAAAGGAGAAAAATTGAGGATAGAAGAAAACATTCCATTTGTTTTAGAAAATACTCCGGCAGCTCTTGAGTCATTATGTATTTTGATAAATACTTTTATAGACTCTTTACCTGTATCACGTGAAAAAGTGTTAGCAGTCGGAGTCAATATTTCCGGTCGTGTTAGACCAGAGTCAGGTTACAGCTACAGTATTTTTTACTTTGAAGAAAAGCCTTTATCTCAAATATTGGAAGAACGCATAAAAATCAAGATATATATTGAGAATGACACTCGTGCCATGTTGTATGGAGAGTATATGCAGGGAGTTGTTAAAGGTGAAAAGAATATTTTATTTATTAATCTGAACTGGGGGCTAGGGCTTTCTATCTTTATTAATGGAGAATTGTATTATGGCAAATCCGGTTTTTCCGGAGAGTTCGGTCATTTTTGTTTCTTTGATAACGAGATTCTCTGTCACTGCGGAAAGAAGGGATGCATTGAAACAGAAGCCTCAGGATCAGCTTTGCATCGTAAATTATTAGAAAGATATAAAGAGGGCAGTAGCACGATCCTTGCGGCTAAAATAGATAAAAATGAAAAAATAACTTTGGCGGATATGATTGAAGCCATACAAAAAGAAGATGTGCTTTGTATTGAAATATTGGAAGAAATGGGATTGAATTTAGGCAGAGGGATTGCTGGTTTAATGAATATATTCAATCCGGAACTGGTCGTTTTAGGTGGTGCATTATCTCTGACTGGAGAATACATCAGCCTCCCGATAAAGAGTGCTATACGGAAATACTCCCTTAATTTAGTGAGTCAGGATACTGAAATAAGATTGTCTAAACTAGGCGAACGAGCTGGAGTGTTGGGAGCTTGCTTGTTATCACGAAGTAAAATTTTAGGAATGATACGATATTAATCTCTCTTTTTATACAGATTTACCAAAACTTTAATTCTTCCCCTTACTACTACTTGTGAATATTTATATCTACAGCTTGAATTAAGAATGTTTTTAGTTCAGGCTGGTCTGTATCGAAAATATATTTTTTACTATTTGTTTATTATTAAAATAATTTATTTATATTTGCGCAGTATTTAAATAATAGATATTTTTCTGTCTGCAATAATGAAAAGAACAAAAAACATAAAAACAATCCTCTCTTGCATCTTAATATACCAGAGTCTGTCACGAACTCTGTCAATTTAATATACCGGCAGTTTTATTTGCTTAAAAATAATTTAGTGATATGCCTGTAATGTTGATTCCAAAGTAACAATACAGGAAAATCAATTTTGGCAAAAACAAATTGCCAATCTTCGCTCTGATTTAAACATTAGGTTTGTATATTTGCCTCCATGCTAACAAAATCTATCGACGAGGAACTATTAGTGAAGGAACTGACCTTGGGAAGCCAGAAAGCTTTTCAGGTACTATTCATGCGCTATTATCCTAAGATCCGTGGTTTTGTATACGGTTTAGTTAAATCGGAGCAGGATGCAGAGGATATTTCCCAGGAAGTTTTCTCTAAAGTATGGGGGAACCGGGATAAGTTTGCCGATGTAAAGAACTTTGGCGCTTATCTATTCATCTTATCTAAAAATACCACTTTCAATTTTTTGGAAGCTCAACAAATACGTATCGAAAGATTAAAAGAAAAACCATTTGAAGAAGAGACCAATGACTCTCCGGATGAAGATTTAATAGCCAAGGATCTGCAGCTTTTGATCGATATGGTAGTAGAAAGCATGCCTCCACAGCGTAAATTGATCTATCAGTTGAGCCGTGAGATTGGATTGTCCAACCAGGAGATTGCCGAGAAATTACAATTAAGTAAGAAAACAGTTGAAAATCACCTGAATTTGGCGTTAAAAGAATTGAGAAAAGTTTTATTATATCTATTGATACTTTATTTGTGTTAAAATATTGGGGGCGAAATGCCCAAAAGGAGTCTTTATAATATAATGTTAAGGACAGAATGAGTTATATAAAAAAAATAGTTGATTATTTCTTTCATCATGACTTCTCGGAAGAGACGATAAGGAAAGTGCATCAACGATTGACAAAGGAAGATGATAGGCCGGAGGTAGACGATGCGCTGCTGTCGGTCTGGGATACTATGGGGTTCCCGGAGATGAACGAAAATCATTCAGAACAGGCTTTTTCTCAATTAAGCAGACAGTTAGGTTTCTCAGAACAAAAAGAACCCGTGCGGAAATCTTTACGGCCGATGTCATTTGTTATGAAACTGGCGGCTATATGGCTCTTACCGCTGATCATGCTTTCTTCTTCCGTTTATTTTTATTGGCAGGCAAATATAGCTAAAGATGCGGTAGCGGATGTTTTGCTGATCGAGCATTTTGTTCCGGCAGGCAAACGTGAACAGATCATTCTTCCGGACAGTAGTCGGGTTTGGTTGAACTCCGGTAGCGTATTGATTTATCCTTCTACTTTTATAGGACAGACACGTGATGTTTATCTGTCTGGTGAAGGTTATTTCGAGGTTGAAAAAAATACAGAACAACCTTTTATCGTGAAAGCCCGTACATTGAATGTAGAAGTATTGGGTACGCGCTTTAATATTCTCGCCTATCCGGAGGTAAAACAGATTGCAACCACACTTGAAGAAGGCTCCGTAAGGGTATGCCTGCAGGATAACGATAAGAAAGTATATCATCTGGTGCCCGATGAACAGTTGGTATATAATATAGACTCCGGAATAGCGGATATAAAACAGGTAGTCTCTGCTGATTATTCCGACTGGCGCGAAGGAGGTTTATTATTTGACAACTACTCTTTTTCGGATATCATCCGTATTTTGCAACGTACATACGGAGTAAATGTACATTTGCAGACATCTGTTTATAATAATAACAAAATAACGGTACATTTTAATAAGAATGAATCGTTGGAAAATATATTCATGCTTTTGAAGGAGTTAATTCCCGGACTTGAATATCGGATTGAAAATAAAGATATCTTTTTGAAATAGGCAAAAAGTATTTTTTTGCGATGTAATTAAAAAAAGTTTTAGTTTCGATTGGGTGCAACGTTTTTTCCATCTGTCATTATAGATGAGTACGCACTTAAAATCGTGTTATTGTTTAACTTTTTTAATTACATATGAAGAATAAACACAAATCCAGACGAATTGGAACCTATTGTCTGTGTTTTCTGATCGCAGGTTGTCTGCAGATCAATGCACAAAAGGTCTCCTTTAATGAAGGAACAGTTTCGCTAAAGGAAGCGTTCCAGAAGATCGAAGCTTCATCCAAGTACAAAATTGCTTATAATGGTACGCAGTTGGATGTCAGCAAAAGGGTACAACTGAATCAAAAGAACGTAGAAGTATTGGATGTATTAAAGCAGATCTTGGCTGATACAGGGTATACTTATTCGATTAAAGGAGATTATGTTGTCATTTCCGCACCTGTTAAAAATGCAGTCAATCAGAAAGAAAAAACCGTAAAAGGAGTTATTGTCGATGAAACGGGCTTGCCTGTTATCGGTGCTAATGTAGTTGTTTCGGGAACTACAAGCGGAACCGTTACCGACTTTGACGGAAACTTCTCCTTGCAAGTTCCTGAAAACGGAATGCTGGAAATCTCTTATATCGGTTTCTTGACACAGCAAATCTCTTTAAAAGGAAAGAACGATTTCCGTATTACCCTGAAAGAAGATAGCCAGAAACTGGATGAAGTGGTGGTTGTCGGTTATGGAACCCGTTCACGTAAAAGTATCACCGGTTCGGTAGACCAGGTGAACAGCGAGATTTTCGAGAATCGTCCTGTAACCAATGCAACTCAGGCATTGCAGGGAGCTTCAGCCAACCTGGTTATCCAGAGCAAGAACATGAATCCGAATGACAACAGTATGAATATCAACATCCGTGGTGTCAGTACGATGGGTAACAACGATCCGCTGATCGTTATCGACGGTTTGATCTCCAGCTCTTCTACACTGAATAATCTGAACCCGAACGATATTGAGAATGTCTCTATCCTGAAAGATGCCGGTAGTGCAGCTATCTACGGTTCACGTTCAGCGAATGGTGTTATCCTTGTTACAACCAAGAAAGGATCTAAGGGAGGTAAACCTCAAGTTACATTTAACGGACAGGTCGGTATGCAGGACCCGCGTATTTTGTTCTCTCCGGTTGAAGGTTGGCAGAATGCCATGTTGAGAAACCAGGCAAATGTGAATGTAGGAAATGCCCCTCAATTTACCCCGACCGCTATTCGCGACTTATATGATCACCGCGACGAAGAAGAATGGCTGTACGATCAGATCATCCAGACAGGTCTTCAGCAGAACTACAACATTAATGTGTCGGGCGGTAGCGAGAATACAACTTATATGGTATCGGCCAGCTACTTTAATCAGGAAAGTAACTTTAAGGGTAATTTCGGCATGGAACGTTATAACTTCCGTACGAACTTAAGCACGGAATACGGACGCTTCAAACTGACTTCACTGATGGCCTACAACCGCCGTAAGGACCGTACCGTTGCCGGTGGTACAGGTAATGCGATTATCAACTCTTCCCGCGTACCTTCTTACTACTATTATAAATTCATGGAAGGCGACAAATATCTGGTAAACGATATTGTAGGTGATGACAACCCGCTGGCATTGCTGCAGGATGGAGGTTATGAAAAGAAAGACGAGGATAATTTCATCGGTAGTATGAATCTCGACTTCAAGATCATGGAAGGGTTAAAAGCCACTGGTTTGATCGGTTTGGATCTTACGCAACATCATCGTTATCGCCGTGATAAGAAAGTACCTTTATATTCTTCTGCCGATCTGACAAATCCGGTATTGTATATGCATTCTAATACAATGACGGAAGACTATAATGAAAAACGATATACACTCAGTTCCCAGTTCCTGTTGAATTATGACCGTACATTTAAAGAAGCTCACCATGTAACAGCCTTGTTCGGTGCTTCTAACGAATCGTATACAAAGCAAGCCAGTCGTATTGCCTGGGAATATACAGACGAAGATCTGGGTTTACCGACAACAGACAACTCCGTGCAGAATAAAGAAAATAAGAACTCGAATAATGATACAGACCAGACAAGTATCACATCCGTATTCGGCCGTGTAGGTTATAGCTATATGGATAAATACTACGGAGATGTCTCTTTCCGTTATGACGGTTCTTCCAAGTTCGCTAAAGATCAGCGTTGGGGTTTCTTCCCCTCATTCTCTGCCGGATGGCGTTTGTCGGAAGAAGCTTTTATGGATACTTATAAGAGCAATATCGGCGATTTGAAACTGCGTGCTTCTTATGGTGTATTGGGTAATCAGAATGTAGATAATTATTCCTACCAGACGGTTTATTTGATAGAGAACAACCAGTTCGTATTCAATAACACCTCTATTGCCGGTACGAAGATTACGGATGGAAACTCTTTGTTAACCTGGGAAAAGTCTGCCAACTTCAATATCGGTGTGGATGCTACTTTCCTGAATGGTAATTTGTATGTATCTGCCGATTATTTCAATAAAAAAACAACCAATATCCTGTTGACTCCCGAAGTATCCACCATTTATGGAGGAACTACTGCTAAGGAAAATGCGGGCGAAATGAAAAACCAAGGTTGGGAGTTGACAGTCAACTATAAGCTAAATCATGGTGATTTTCACCATAATTTTAACTTCAATATTTCAGACTCTAAGAATAAGGTCACTGATTTTGGCGGTCAGGAACGTATCGACGGACTTGATGAGTTATACAAGCTGATCCGTGAAGGCGAATCGTTGGGATCTTATTATGGCTATAAAACCGACGGTTTGTTCCAGAGCTATGAAGAAATTGCTAACAGTGCACTGCCTGTAGGTAGTGCCGTTCAACCGGGAGATGTGAAATATGTCGATCAGAATGGTGATAAGGTTATTAATGAGAAAGACCGTGTCGTACTGGGAAATGCATTTCCTCGTTACACATTCGGTTTTACTTACAGTTTAGCCTGGAAAGGATTTGACTTGAACCTGATGTTGCAGGGTGTTGGAAAACGTTCTCAGTTCCTCCGTGGAGAGTTAATGGAACCATTCCATAGTAACTATTCATATTGTATCTATGAACATCAATTGGACTTCTGGACACCGACTAATCCGGACGCCCGTTGGCCGCGCCTGACAGCTCCAGGCTCTGCATCTGCTACTAACAATTGGAGCCTGGCCGGTGATAATCATATATTAAATGCGGCTTATCTGCGTGTAAAGAATATTCAGGTCGGATATACTTTGCCCAAATCATTGACTCAGAAATTCGGAGTTCAGAAACTACGTGTCAGTGTGAATACGGAAAACCCGCTGACTTTCTGTAAAAACTCATTTATCGATCCGGAATCGTCTGAATTTGGTAGTGATATGGGAGGTATTAGTGGTATCGGCGGTAATAGTGGCCGTAACTATCCGACGCTTACTTATTATGGGTTCGGTTTAGATATAGAATTTTAATACATCTGTTTATTATGAAAATGAATTTCTTAAAATATAGTACAGGTATTGCTTGTTTGGTACTCGCAACCTTTACATCATGCAATGATCTGGATTTGGCTCCGACCAATAAATTTACAGACTTGAACTATTGGACTTCTGAAGCAAAAGCCTCTGCTGTACTGAGCAAGGCTTATGGACAAATGATGTCGTCTGAGTATTTCTTCAAAGATGAAAAGCTATCCGACAACTTATATGAAGGTCGTGGCAGCTCAGATGAAAAATTGATTACTTCGGGCCAGGCTAATGCTGCATTAGGTCGTTTTTCAGAAGATTGGAAAAAATGTTATGAAGGAATTAAAACCTGCCATACTTTCCTTGAAAATGTAGATCGCGTTCCGAATATGGATGAGACATTGAAGAACAGGATGAAATCGGAAGCCCGCTTTATCCGTGCTTACCTTTTCTTCCGTTTGACCAACCATTACGGTGATGTTCCTTTGTTCGATTATGGATTGTCAATTGAAGAGGCAAATACAATAGCCCGTTCACCGAGAAGTGAAGTGCTCGATTTTGTTCGTACGGAACTGAACGATATTGTAAAGATGTTGCCAACCAAACAGCAATATACGGCAGCTGATAATGGCCGTATAACCCAGGGAGCTGCCATGACATTACTGGCTCGTTCCTATTTGTATGAAAGCGACTGGGAGAATGTCTCTTCTGTTTGTGAGAAAATTATCAATGGAGAATACGGCGAATATACCTTGTTCCCCAGCTACGAGGGATTGTTCCTGCCGGAAAATGAATACAACAGTGAAGTGATCCTGGATATGGGATATTTGCTGAACCTGAGAACATGGGCTGAAATGTACGACGCAATCCCGCTTTCCGTAGGCGGACGTATCAATGCATTTGCACCTACCCAGGAACTGGTGGACGATTACCTGATGAAGAATGGTAAAGCGATCAATGAAGCCGGTTCAGGCTATAAGGAAGATGATCCTTATATAAACAGAGACCCTCGCTTTAAAGCTACGATCGTTTATCATGGATATCAGTGGACAGATGGTAAAGGCGTAACCTCTACTATCTACATTAAACCGGGTTCTTCTGCGGATGCCGGTGTCGCTAACCTGGATGAATATGCAGGCCCCGGGCAGAACTCGACAGGTACCGGATACTATATCCGCAAATATTTCGATCCGACTGCTCCGGAAGGACTTGCAGCAGGACTGAATATTATGCTGATGCGTTATGCAGATGTTTTATTGATGTATGCTGAGGCTAAAACAGAGTTAGGCCAGATGAACGAAGCTGTCTGGAACAAGACGATCAAACCTCTTCGTGAACGTGCCGGATTTACCGATGCATCCGCCCTGAATTATCCTGCTTCTGGTAATATGCAGTCGATCGTTCGCCGTGAACGTCGTTGCGAACTTGCCATCGAAGGCTTGCGGATATATGATATCCGTCGTTGGAAAACCATCGAAACCGTATTGAATGGTCGTCCTCACGGAGCTAAATTCGCAGCCGATAACACACAATATATTGAGTTGGATGCCCGTAAGTTCAGTAAAGACAGGGATTACTTGTTCGCTATTCCGCAGTCACAACGGGATATTAACAAGAACCTGACTCAGAATCCGGGATATTAATCAAATTATAAATCTAATTACTCAGAAAAAGATATGAAAGCAATATCTATAACATATGCGATGCTCTTTTCTTTCATCCTGACTTTTACTGCCTGTAGCAGTGACGGCGAAGTGAGAGATCTGGGCGTGACCGCAGTAAAAACATTATACGAACCGGATAACGGTAAGTCAGTCGTTCTGCAACCATCAGCATCCGCTTCTTTATATTTCGAATGGGAACCCTCTTTAGCCGAAGACGGCGGAGTAGTGTTGTATGAAGTAGTCTTCGATAAGGTAGACGGCGATTTCTCGGACCCTGTTTATATTTCTACGGCAGACAATAATGGTGGTAGTAATCATGCAACAATTACACATAAACAATTAAACCAGATCGCCGCTTTGGCCGGTATCGAGTCTGCTGCCCAGGGAACATTGAAGTGGACGGTATATGCCTCTAAAGGTATCGATCCCGTAAGGGCAGAAGAGGAACGTACGCTGACTCTTACCCGCCTGGCAGGATTCGCCGAAGTGCCGAGCCAGTTGTATATCACTGGTGAAGCTACGGAAGTGGGAGCCGATCTGGACAAAGCGATGGTTATGAAGAAGGTTGCCGACGGTGAATTCGAAGTATTCATTAAACTTACAGAAGGCAAATCATTCAAGTTCGTTAGTGCCAATACAGGAACTCCGACCGAATATTCATTGAACGGTGAGAAATTGGTTGAAGGCGGTAGCATTACAGCGGCTAAGACAGGTATCTATAAATATTACATCGATTTCAATGCCGGTTCGTTTACCTCTAAAGAAGTAACCAAAGTAAAATGGTTCCTGAACTGGTCGCAGAAAGAGATCGAACTCGATTACCAGGGACTTGGAGTCTGGGCATTGAACGGTTACACGGTTACTGGTTTGACGGACAGTGATAATACAGACGACCGGTATAAGTTCAGAATGGAAAGCTCCGATGGAGAAACCGAATGGAGAGCTGCCATCAATAACGACAGCAAGCCGACCGGAAACGATGAGTATTATTATATGATGGAAAAGGCGAATGTAGAACAGTGGACGAACAATGAAGTCTGGAAAACTCCGGCTACCGATGGTTGGAGCGATAAAACATATGATATTACATTCTCTTTGAATACGCAAGGTGAATATACTCATAATTTAGTAATCAAATAAAAAGGAAGAATTATGAAAGCGATATTAAAAAAACTGATGCTTGTCAGCTCTGTTGCGCTGGTATTCATGGGATGTAATGATAATATGGGAGACACTGACGGTCGTCTGGCAAGTGTGAATACATTGCTCGAACCTGCGGACGGCAAATCGGTTGTACTGGAAGCTTCCGCATCGGCAAGTGTCTATTTTGAATGGAAAGCAGCCAGTGTGGAAGAAGCCGGTACGGCTCTTTATCAGATTGCTTTTGATAAAGCGGACGGTGACTTTTCAAAACCTGTTTATGTGGTGTCTGCTAATAACAACGGGTACAACAATTTTGCAACCGTTACACATAAACTGTTGAACCAGATTGCCGGTAAAGTAGGTATTAAACCTGCCGATACAGGTACTTTCAAATGGACTGTATTTTCTACCAAAGGAATGCAAAGCATGAAATCGAGTGTGGAAAACAAGATCACAGTTACCCGCCTGGCTGGATTTGAAGATGTTCCTATCGATGTATATGTAACCGGTGAAGCTTCCGAAGGCGGTGCAGACCTGGCAAAAGCACATAAAATGAAAGCAGTAGCAGGTGGCGAATTTGAGGTCTATACGAAGCTGGCAGCCGGTAAATCATTCAATTTTACTGACGGCAAATCAGGGACGACAAGAGTGTTCTATACAGCCGATGGTGTCATTAAGGAAAATGGAACGACAACAGTTCCTAAGGATGGTATCTACCGGATTACATTAGATTTTAACACCGGTGCTTGTACTTATACATTGGTAAATAAGATCGGTTTCTATTTCTGTCCGAATGATGAAATCCTGTTTGAACTGCCTTACGTCGGTTATGGTGTATTCCAGACAAAGGCAACCGTGAACTTCAAGGAAGAAAGCTGGGGTAAAGACGAACGTTATAAGTTCAGAATGTTTATCCAGGAAAATAATGGTGCCGATGCAGAGAAAGAAGTCGACTGGGGAACATTGAACCAGACCGACTCACGTCCGACGGCATCCAGCCCAGAAACGTATTACTACCTGCAAATGTTTAATGAGACTTCTCAGTGGGAAAATAAGTGGAAGCTGATGGGAGACTTTGATGGGGTTCCGGCAACTTATACTATTTATCTGACAGCTGATCAGCCTTATACACATACGATAGTTAAATAATCCAGAGTGAAAGACAAGAAGAACCGGAAATTTCTGGTACAATAAAAGAGGTTTACCTCATTTCCGGTTCTTCTTTTTTACTTGAGTAAAGATAATAACATGAAGAATATTCTCCTTTTCTTATTTCTCCCCCTTTTATTGGGTGCATGTGGTGGTGACGACAATAATCCGGTGAGCCCGGATGAAGGTGAAGGTATCGACTGGTATGCCGCTGCTGATAGCAGTACCACAGCATTGGTCAACTCTTTCTGGAATACCGGAGGACAGTATTTTAATTATGACAGTAACGGGAATGAGACCTTCCATTACTGGCCTCAGGCCCACGCATTGGATGTGTTGGTAGATGCCAGCCTGCGTACCGGAGATACGAAGTACAAGACTTATTTCGATCAATGGTTTGAAGGTGTAAAGGTAAAGAACGGCAACACTTTCAGGAATGACTTTTATGATGACATGGAGTGGAATGCACTGGCTATCCTTCGTGCCTATCAGGTCACTAAAGACCAGAAGTACAAAGAAGCGGCCTTGCAGATCTGGGAGTATATCAAAGTCGGCTGGAACATGAATGCCGGTGGAGGTATTACTTGGGTAAAAGGGCAGGAGTACAGTAAAAATGCCTGTTCGAACGGCCCGGCCTGTATCTTGGCAGCCCGTCTGTTTCAGGAATTCGGAAACGAAGCCGATAAAGAATGGGCTCTTAAGATATATAACTGGGAGAAAAGTACCTTGTTCAACAGCAAAAACGGGATGGTGTATGATAATATAAACAGTAATACCGGAGAGATACAGAAAGATTGGATATTTACTTACAACGAAGGTACATTCATCGGTTCGGCAGTAGAATTGTATAAGATGTTGGGGGAAAAAAGCTATCTGAACGATGCCGTTTTAGCGGCTGATTATACAATCAGCACGTTAGTGAATAATTCTATCCTCAAAGACGAAGGATCAGGGGATGGAGGATTATTTAAAGGGATTTTTATTCGTTATTTTGTAGAACTGATCCAACAGGATCGTTTGGATGTTGGGGCTAAACGACGTTATACGCAATTTCTGAACGTAAATGCAGAAGCGCTTTGGATGCGGGGGACAAATAAATCGAATGTTTTATTCGGAACCAATTGGGGGACGGCCCCGGGAGCGTCTACCGGGTTGACCGAGCAGTTAAGCGGTTGTATGCTGATCGAAGCAGCAGCACTATTAAATAATAAATAACATGAAAAACTATTTTTTAGCGGGTTTCCTGTCATTAGCCTTTATGGTAAATTGCCAGCCCGATAAACGACTGACAAATTATGTGAATCCTTTCCTGGGGACGGCAACCCTTTGGGAAACGAAAGATTTAGGGTACGAACGTCACCTGAAAACGAGAACCTGGGGAGCGGAAGTTTTTCCCGGTTCTTCCGTCCCGAATGCGATGGTTCAGTTAAGCCCCGTAACCCAGTTCCGTAGCGGGGCCGGTTACCAGTATGAAGATACCGTTATCTATGGCTTCTCACATACCAACAAGGGGCATTGGAACCTGTTGCATCTTCCGATTCTGCCAGTGACGGGCGATGTCTCTTCCGACGATTATGCTTCAAAATACAGTCATACCAACGAATCGGCCCGCCCCGGATATTATCAGGTATTTTTGGAGAGATACGGAGTCAATGCAGAGCTGACCTCTACGCTTCGTTGCGCTTATCATAAATACACTTTCCGTCCGGAAGACGATAAGAAAGTATTGGTCGATATTACACGTACGAACAACGGAGTGAGAGACTGGAACATTCAGAAAGTGGACGATTATACCTTCTCTGGTAATCAGGATGCGGAAGGAAATATCCGTTTCTATGCCGTTTCTAACTATAAGATCGATAATATCGAACAGGTGAAGAACGGTGAATACGAGGTTTCGGTCGTCAACTTTGCCGATAGCAAAGGAAACAAGCCCCTGGAACTAAAGATCGGTTTCTCTTTCGTAAGCGTCGATAATGCAAAGATGAACCTGGAAAAGGAGATGATGGATAAAAGCTTTGCACAGGTTAGCGGAGAGGCTGATAAGACCTGGGAAAAGCTGTTGTCTAATATAGAAGTGACAGGCGGTACGGAACGTGAGAAGGGTATTTTTTATTCCTGCCTTTATCGTTCTTTCCTCTGGCCGGTGTTGCGTAGCGATGTGAACGGGGAATATACGGATGTGAAGGGCGATGTGGTAAATAATGGTTTCTGTTATTATACTGACCCGTCTTTCTGGGACGATTACCGCAATAAGTTGATCTTACTGGGAATGATCTCTCCGGATGTAACGGTAGACGTGATCAAATCGATTACCGATAAAGGGGAAAAGCGTGGTGGCTATATGCCGACCTTCTTTCATGGCGATCATGCCTCTGTTTTTGTTGCGGGTAATTATCTACGCGGTTTGAAAGACTTCGATCTGAACCGTGCCTATAAATTGTTGGTGAACAATGCGACTGTTCCGGGAAAAGGCGGCAGGCCGTATCTGGACGAATATATCGCACAAGGCTGGATTGCAGAAAAAGATACCACCAATGTCCCTACCTGGGATGAATACAAAGCGGCAGTAACAAAAACCGTTGAATATGCCTACGACGACTATGCAACCGCCCTGTTAGCAAAAGAACTAGGTGATGACAGTACATATAAGACTTTGATGGATCGTACCGATAACTATAAGAACCTGTTTGATCCGAGTACCGGTTTCTGGCGTGGAAAGATAGCCGATGGCAGTTGGATCAAAGATTTCGATCCGTATTATCCTTATTATGCCTATATGTATCGTGAAGCGAATGCTTGGCAGTCTTTGTTCTTCGCTCCCCATGATCCGGAAGGTATGATTGCCCTTTATCCCAGCAAAAAGGCCGTTGAACAGAAACTCGACTCGCTCTTTACCGAGCCTTGGAGAAACTATGAGGCCCACAATTTGACCGGTTTCATCGGTAATTATTGTCAGGGTAACCAGCCCGGACATAGTATTCCTTATACTTATTACTTTATCGATAAGCAGGAAAAGGCACAATGTATGCTGGATAGTATCATGAATCATTATTATGATATGGGTAAGGACAAACTGGCTTATTCGGGAATGGATGACGCCGGTGAGATGTCTTCCTGGTATGTCTTCAACGCAATCGGTTTATACACCTATTCGCCCGCAGATCCGGAATATATCATCACCGTACCTTTGTTTGACCAGGTGAAATTCACCTTGGGGGATCATTCCCAGTTCACGATCGTTAAAAACGGCAAAGGTCGTAAGATAACGAATATTACCTATGGCGGTCAGAAGATCAGCGGTTGGTTTATTTCTCACGATCTCTTGAAGCAGGGAAAACAATTGACTATCAGCACAGAATAATTTCTGCTATCCCTTTCCAAAAAAGCTGCCGACCTTTTCCCAAAAAGTCCGGCAGTTTTTTTGATTAAGAAGGTATGAAATATCATCGGTAGTGAAAGCTTTTCTTCATATTCCTTCAGAGTGATATGGACAAATCTTTGTATCGATCCTATATCAAATAAGTTCTTTTATCTGTTCGGAAGTCTGTTTTTCTATGGTAGAGAAGAGTAACTCTTTAAGCATTCCGAATTGCTCTTTGGAGTAACTCTGTTCTATCATTCCGTTATTGATATGGTGGATATAGTCGCAGCCGGAAGTCAATGTTTCGAAAACATGCGAAGTAACCAGTACTGTTTTCCCTTTCTCCCGGAGTTGTTGCAGGATAAGCGTGAGTATATGTGCACTTTCCAGATCTAATCCGTTGAAAGGCTCATCCAGGATCAGAATAGGCTTATCCGGTTTGAGAACACCTAATAGAGCCAGTTTCTTTTTCATTCCCGTTGAATAGTTTTCCGTGATATCATTCAGCGGGATATTGAACAGTTTCTGCCAGTTATCTACTTGAAAGCCGTTTTCCCCTGCAGGGAAAAGATCCAGGTATTCGTGGCCCGTCATATAAGGATAGAAATAGTTTTCGGCTTCCAGATAGGCAATATCACGTCTGTGCAAAGGATTGTCATTATACAGGATAGAACCTTCTACCGGACGGATAAATCCGTAAAGCGTATTCAGCAAGGTTGTTTTACCTGCACCGTTCAAACCGACAATACCGTGTATTTTACCCGATTCCATCGATAGGGTGATCCCTTTCAGTATCAGTGATTGCTTTTTATATTCTACTTGTAAGTTACGGATTGTAAGCATATAAATAAGTTTTTAAATTCCGGCAGGCCGCCAGATAATTTCTGATCAGGAAAAACAGGATAACGGGCAAAAGTACCGGCAGGAATATACTCAGCATGGCTATTGCAATAGGAATCTGCCCTGCTGTAATCTTGCTGTTTGGCCAGTAATAGGCATATTTCGTTGTTATGAATAACAGGATATTCAATGAGATTGCTACCAGAAAGGTGAGTATAAGCCACCAGTGTTCAGGATATATCAACACATATACCAGACAGACAGGTGATATTGCACACAAAAATAGTTTCAGATTCAATGCCAGTTTCCGGTGCAGAAAGCTTCTTGCGGGCCTCTCCATATAAAAGAGTATCTGTTGGGATTCCGAATAGCGGAACATTTCGGAGAAGAAAACCGTGAAAAACCAGAGTGAAGCTAATGAAGCAAAAGGCAATAACAAGCCGATCCAGGCACTGATATAAAGAACCATCAGCAAACCACCGTATTGTCGTATTCCCGAACGTATTTCAAAGGCTTCTGCAGGTATCCATCGGGGAGGAGCTACACCCTGTTTTGTACGGTGAAAAGGCTGTTTTAGGAAACTTATTCCCAGGCATCCGAACAGAATACCGAGAGCAATATACCAGTAAGCATGTAGTAGTATAATAATGAGGGCAGGGAAGGAGAGCAGGAGATAATCCATATAAAAGACCTTCCATGCCTTTTCTTCCGCAAGGAAAATAAAATGATAATCTTTCCGGTTCAGTTGCAGCAAAGATAAAAGAGCCAGTAACACGGTTCCGGCAATTAAACACGCTTTCAACTCTTTTGTGAGTTCGTGCAAAGCAATCCCGGCTATCAGTAAAATACCTGTCAGTATGATCAGATAGATAACAGGTATCTCACGGATAAACTTTCCGAACTGACGGAGCCGGAAACGAAGGAATGAACTGTTCATATACAGGTGTTTAATATGTCCGAAACAAATGTAGGGAATTTTTATTTATTACTTTTAAAAGTAAAAACGAATTCCTGCATCGATGGTAAAGCGGAAAATACCGGATCGTTCGTCATCTGAAGTATTGTAGTTCGTATCCTGTTTAGGCAGGGAACCTCCGACGTATCCTATATTGGCACCAATACCGATATGATTACTCAACAGATATTCCGCTCCAAACAAAAAGTTGTATCCGAGGCCGGATAATGAGGCGCTTTCTCCTTTATATGACTCCCGGTAGCCGAAGTAACCCAGTCCGACGCTTTCACGCAATTGCCATTTCTCACTAACCTTCTGTTTAAGTACGAACTGAGGAGCAATGTACGTAAGGCCTACATTGATCGTATTGCTCGATATATCGTATGATGATTTGTAGCCGGAATATAACAAGCCACAGCCGAAACCGCTTTTTGACACCCATTCATACCCGATCTGCCAGTCTAAACCGCTTTTAGGATTTCCGGAAGCTCCCGATGGTAAATAGAATTTACTTGTTATCCCGGCATATCCGATATTGGCATAGATGGTATTTGTTGTGGGACGCATTCTTCTTTCTTTCTCTGTTCGTATCTCCTTCGCTTCGATAAATGAGTTTGGTTGGTAACTATTGATTACCGTATCGCTTATATTGAGCATCATTCCTGCTATCTGATGACAACTGCTTCCCCAGATAGACGGTTCTTTATGGTCGGTAAGTGCCAGCGCATTTCCGCCATTTTTGGATGTTTCTTTCTTGGCCAGTGCCAGTACCTGGTCATAATTACATTTTGTAGAGGCACCATTATCTACTACGGATACTTTTCCGATTACCTCTGCCGTATTCGGTACTGTATCATTTACTTCATATAAGAGTACGTTTTCAGGAGGTGTCGTCACCGGATAAACTTTAACGATATCCGTTATAACTTTGGGTGCACAACTGGTTAAAACAAAAAGGGTAAACACGGATAACAGGTTTCTAATAGCTTTCATTTTCTTATAAGATTATTGTTTTCTAATATAAGTCTTTATTGTTTCTGTAAACGTTAAGTTCATTTTTTTGTTGTATCCAACGGATATTATCCCTATATTTCGGCTATGAAACCATACCTTTCATTATCAATGCTTATCCTATACATATCTATCAAACAAACGGAATATTTTAGTGGCCGATAATTATCAGCCGTATGGTTTATAATCATCAGCCATACGGTTGACAATTGTCGGCCAATCGGTTGAGGGTTATCAACCGTTGATTAGTCGCCGTAGTAATTCAAATTAGTACGTAGGGTAAATGCAAATACATAGGCAGGAAATTTGTATTCGATATATTTATTATCTTTGCCAGTCAATGAGCAAGAATATGGAAGACGATTTTGATATAAGGGATAGCCGTATGCCTGAAAGTGAGCGTGAGTATGAGAATGCACTTCGCCCGCTTTCATTTCATGATTTCAGCGGACAGGCCAAAGTGGTTGAGAATCTGAAGATATTTGTGATGGCGGCCCGTATGCGTAAAGAAGCATTGGATCATGTGTTGCTGCATGGCCCTCCCGGGTTAGGTAAAACTACTTTGTCGAATATTATAGCTAATGAACTGGGAGTCGGCTTTAAAGTTACTTCCGGGCCGGTGCTGGACAAACCCGGTGATTTGGCGGGGGTGCTGACTTCGCTGGAAAAGGATGATGTTCTTTTCATCGATGAGATTCATCGGTTGAGCCCGATTGTCGAGGAATATCTTTATTCGGCAATGGAGGATTACCGGATCGATATTATGATCGATAAAGGGCCGAGTGCCCGTTCCATCCAGATAGACCTGGCTCCTTTTACACTGGTTGGTGCAACGACCCGTAGCGGTTTGTTGACCAGCCCATTGCGTGCCCGCTTCGGGATCAATATGCACCTGGAATATTATGAGATGGAGACGTTGACGAAGATTGTGCTTCGTAGTGCCGATATCCTCAATGTGAAATGCGAGTTGAGTGCAGCCAAAGAGATTGCTTCCCGCAGCCGTGGAACGCCTCGTATTGCCAATGCATTACTTCGCCGCGTACGTGATTTTGCACAGGTGAAAGGTTCGGGCGAAATAGACAAGGCAATTTCTTGTTATGCTTTGGAAGCATTAAATATTGACCGTTATGGTCTGGATCAAATTGATAATAAATTACTGACAACAATAATTGATAAATTCAACGGTGGCCCGGTCGGCCTGACAACGATTGCGACAGCCTTAGGCGAAGATCCCGGTACACTGGAAGAAGTATACGAACCTTTCCTGATCAAAGAAGGGTTTATCAAACGAACACCACGGGGACGTGAGGTCACCGACCTTGCCTATACACATCTCGGACGGAAAAGGGGCGAAGAACAAGGATTTTTATTTGACTGAAAAAGTTATGGCTGGAGGAATGAAACGACTCGCAGGAGAGACTGCGATTTATGGCGTTAGTAGTATTGTCGGAAAGTTCCTGAACTGGATGCTGGTGCCGATGTATACGCGGGTGCTGGCAACAGAAAGTGATTTCGGGATCGTAACGAATCTATATGCCTGGACGGCACTACTGATGGTCATACTTACTTATGGGATGGAAACGGGTTTTTTCCGTTTTATGAACAAGAAAGAGATCACTCTTCCCATGCGGGTCTATGCAACGACATTGTTCAGCATTGCTTCAACCTCTATCCTGTTTTTAGTTATTGTTTTTAATGCACTGAACCCGATCAGCAGTTCGCTGGGATATGCTTCTAATCCGGAGTTTGTCGGGATGATGGCCGGAATTGTTGCGGTAGACGCCTTTTGTTGTATCCCGTTTGCTTTTTTGAGATATCAGGGGAAGGCGATTCGCTTTGCTTCCATCAAGTTGTTCAATATATTCCTGAATATAATATTAGTCCTTTTCTTTTTAATCGCCTGTCCGTGGCTGGCCGAGCATGCTCCGCTTTTGGTGGACTGGTTCTATATTCCGGATTATCAGGTGGGATATATCTTTATTGCTAATGTTATAACTTCTGCGGTCACATTCATCCTGCTTATTCCGGACATGGTTCCGGGCTTGCGTGAGAAAGCCAGTTTCGTACTACTCCGTCAGATGATCAGGTATTCTTTCCCTATATTAATCCTGGGAATCGCCGGTATTTTCAATCAAACGGCCGATAAGATTTTGTTCCCGTTTCTGTTTGAGGATAAAGAGCTGGCAAATACACAATTAGGAATATATGGTGCCTGCTTTAAGATTGCGGTTGTGTTGGTCATGTTTACCCAGGCTTTCCGCTATGCCTACGAGCCGTTTATCTTTGCGAAGAACAAAGACGACGACAGTAAAAAGTCTTATTCGGAAGCGATGAAATATTTCATTATCTTCGCATTGATCATTTTCCTGGGGGTAATGTTCTATATTGATATCCTGAAACATTTTGTAGCGGCGGCCTATTATCCGGGTTTGCGTGTCGTCCCCATTGTCATGCTGGGAGAACTGTTCTTCGGAATCTATTTTAACCTGTCGTTCTGGTATAAACTGATTGATCAGACCCAGTGGGGGGCCTATTTCTCTACGATAGGATGTGTTGCTACGATCCTGATAATTGTCTTGTTTGCTCCGACATACGGATATATGGCTTGTGCCTGGGCCTCTTTTGCAAGCAACCTTATTATGATGGCGCTTTCATATATTATCGGGCAGAAGAAATTCCCGATCCAATATGATATTAAATCGGCTGTGATCTATTCCGTTTTGGCAGCAGCATTCTATCTGGCCGGCATGCTACCCGCGATTGAATCGGAGATTTTGCGTCTGTGTTACCGTACTTTGCTGCTTTGTCTTTTCGTTGGTATTGTGATCAAACGGGATCTTCCGTTGCAGGAACTACCTTATGTAGGACGTTATTTCGCCAAAAAGAAATAGTTTTATTCCGGTTTGAGCGGGATCGTCAGAATGATACGCAGGCCGGTTGTATAATCCGGATCTACGTAAATGTTACCTTTCAAACGATGGGCGATCTGGCGGCATAGATATAGTCCCAGTCCTGAACCCGGAACGAAATCGTCTGCTTTGGTGAACCGTTCGAATATCCATTCGCGTTTATCCGGTGAAATGCCGCAGCCGGTGTCCGTGATGCTTACGACCATCCGGTTTTGCTCTTCATCCGGCTCGTAGGAGAGTGTGATATTTCCCTTCTCGGTAAATTTATTGGCATTGTTCAATAGATGCGACAGGATCAGGCTGAAATGGCTCTGGTTGGTGAAGGCCAGATCCTTTTCACGGTTACCTTCAAGTTTGTATTCAATGTCCGGTTTGCCGTAAAGCCTTTTAATTTGTTCCATTTCACAGGAGCAAAGCAGGTGTATATTGACTCCCGATAACGGAAGGTCGTCTTTGTTGCTATCCAACTGGGCGATCTCCAGTACGCTGTTCATCATGGAGGTGATATGATTACAGTTTTCAAAGATGATCTTACTGAACTCTTGTTTTTCCTCTAGGGTATTATCTTCGGTCGTGATCAGTTCTGCAAAGCCGTTGATTGCATTTAAAGGCGTACGGACTTCATGGCACATGTTCTTAATGAACGCATTTTTCATCTTCTCACTTTCCTGTGCTTTTTCACTGGCGAGAATAACCAGACGGTTCGATTCCTGCAACTTCTTATATAAGGAATTGATTTTCCATAAACGGAAAGCAACGAAAACTGCCGAACTGATAGCCAGGATAAATAAAGACAGGAACATGTAAAGCTGGTTGCGGCTCTTCTGCAAATCGATTTCCAGTGCTTTCTTCTCAATGACCAGTTCGTCTACCCGCTTCTGTATTTCGAGGTCTTCCAGTTTGTCATTGATATTCTTCAGCCGTGCAGAGTCTAACAGGGCTGCATATTCCTTGTGGGCATAGAAAGCCTCTTTATACAAATGAAGGCTGTCCAGCATATCTATTTTCTCTTTGAGCGTCGATACGACATGTTCCGACAGGTCGATCTTCAAACCGGAATTACGGAAATAATGGATAACCGAGTCGCAATATTTGATGGCTTTAGGATATTCGTCTATCAGCCGATAGAAATTCAGCGAGGTAAAATAACGCTCATATTCGGGGGAGAATGCAGCGGCTTCAGGATATTGATCGTTCAAAGCCATGAAATGCTGATAATAGGAAGTTGCTATATCTTTTCCCAGCGTTTTGGCGGAAAGGGCCAGTGAAGAGTAAGCATTCAACAAATGCCGTTTGGTGACATAAGGGCGCTTCTTCATTTCCTTTGTCTCTGCATATTCTTTTTGCATATCCAGGTAACGGACTGCATATTTTACCTTCTCCGAATCATCAGGTGAGTAAAGGGTCAGGATGCTGAATGAATTCAAACGGAACAGATATGAATATCGTAACGGCATATTTTCCGAGAGGGCGATCACTTCCCTGAACCGCTCGCTTACCATTTCTTGTAGTTCTTTTTCTTTACCCGGTTCGACCCGGTTACTATAAGCCATCCCCAGAACATAGTTGATCGACATTTTTTCAAGAGCTGAAAGTTTCTTATCTGTTTCCAGTTTGAGCCGGTATTGTTCTATCAATTTCTTTCTCTCTTCCCCTTCTGTATAAAAGACGATACGTACATCGACGATCGTTTGCATGTAAGTCACCAGGAAGTCACGCGCTTTTCCTTTCAACTCCTGTTTGGCTTCTTCCATGTACACATTGGTACTATCCTTAATATCGTTGTTGACATAAAAACGGAGTATCTCGGTAAGTGCTATCTCTTTATAGTAATCATCGTTATTGGCGAGTGCCTCTTTGTATAATTCTTTTGCGTATGCAACCTGTTCTTCCTGACGGGAAATATCCATCAGGTTGGTTAGTATTTCCAGCTTCTCTTCTGTTGAGGATGCGGACTTTAGGCTTGTGCTCAAAGAATCTTTTGTCGTAGCGTTGTTAGCTACAGCAAAGAGCATATTAACGAGCATGTACATCAGAATTAAGCAGCGTTTCATTTTTATATAAATATTTTAGGTAAGCTCCTTTTGGGAACCCATTTGTCGATCGTCTGCAAAGTTAATGAAAATCAACTACTGTTTTGAACTTATGGAACTTATTCTTGTTTGTTCTTCTTATTTTTTATTTCGGGATACAATTTCTATCTTTGCACGATTAAGGCGTAGCTATTAGTCGGAGTAATTATCAATACAAGTTATTGTGATGGAAAAAGGGGTGTTACACAAGCAAATAAGAGACTTCTTTGTTCGTAATTTTGATGTCCGTCAGGAGAAGGAAAATGAACTTGAAACCGTTGAATCTATAAAAAAGGGTATTGAGTTTAAAGGTACTAATCTTTGGGTTTTAATCTTTGCGACCTTTGTTGCTTCTTTGGGTCTGAATACAAATTCTACAGCGGTAATTATCGGTGCGATGTTGATCTCTCCGCTGATGGGGCCTATCATGGGGTTTGGTCTGGGGCTGGGGATCTATGATTTTGAACTGATCAAACGCTCTTTCCGCAATTTTGCCACAGCTACGGTCTTTAGTGTGATCACTTCGACCCTGTTTTTTCTTATCTCTCCGATCAGCGAAGCACAGAGTGAATTGTTGGCGCGTACGCAACCGACCGTGTATGATGTACTGATCGCTTTCTTCGGTGGATTGGCGGGTATTGTAGCCAGCTCCACCAAAAGTAAAGGGAATGTGATTCCGGGTGTGGCTATCGCTACGGCGTTGATGCCGCCACTTTGTACGGCCGGTTTCGGGCTGGCAAGCGGGAACCTTTATTATTTCTTCGGCGCTTTCTATCTTTACTTTATCAATACCGTGTTTATCAGTCTGGCAACCTTCCTGGTTGTTCGCCTGCTGAAGTATCCTAAAAAGGTATTCCTCGACAAGCAGCGGGAGAAGGTTGTGACACGTTATGTCGGTGTCATCGTCTTTTTTACGATCGTACCCAGCCTTTTTCTGAGTTATAACCTGATCCGCGCCAGTTATTTCAATGACCGGGTTGCCAATTTTGTATCAGAGGAACTGGCTTTTCCGAATACACAGATACTCAATAAAACAGTAACGGATACAAGTGAAAAGAAGGAGATAAAGGTCGTATTGATCGGCGAAAGTGTACCTGACCCGATGATTGAAATTGCCCGGAGCAGACTGCGTAAATATGGTTTGAAAGACGTTTCATTAGTCGTACAGCAAGGTTTCGGCCAGGAAGCGACAGATATTAATGAGTTGAAAAGTATGTTGATGCAGGATCTTTATAAGAATAGCGAAGAAGTGCTCCGCGTACAATCCATACAGATCGATTCGTTGAAGCGGACGGTAGACCGGTATAAAACCGCTTCACGTATTACTTCGGAGCTGATCCCTGAAATGAAAGTCCTGTTCCCGGCTGTCCTCGAGGCATCCTGTTCAAATACCTATATTGTGAGTACCGATAGCATGAAGCAAGACACAGTCATGTTGGTTTACCTGAAAAGCAAAGAACGTATCAATGAAAAAGAACAACAAAAGATCCGGGAGTGGCTCGGAGCACGTGTGAACGCGAAGAATATTAAATTACTAATAGAATAAAAGAAAAGAATGAATTTTATGAAGAAGGTGTGGGCAGTTTTACTGCTTCTTATTGCTGCAGGCCAGATGTATGCCGACGAGGGTATGTGGGTTCTGAAGGAATTAAACAAACAGAATCTGGCGAGAATGCAGGAACTGGGATTTGTCCCGTCCTACAAGCAGCTTTACAGTGAAACTGACCCGTGTGTGGCCAACGCTGTTGTTATTTTTGGTGGCGGATGTACCGGTATTACCGTATCGGAAGAAGGATTGGTCTTTACCAATCACCATTGTGGTTTCGGTTCGATCCAGCAGTTGAGTAGTGTTGAGCATGATTATCTGAAAGATGGTTTTGTCTCTCAGAGTAAAGGCGATGAACTGCCTGTTCCGGGATTAAGCGTACGTTACCTGCGCGAAACAGTCGATGTAAGTGATCGTATTAACGGTGAAATCGCTAATATTGAGGAAGAGTATCTTCGTCTGGCCGCTGCCGATTCGATCGGACAGGTTATTTGTGATTCTATTGGTAATACGGAATTCCAGGCAGCCGATGTAGTGCCTTTCTATAATAATAACAAGTATTTCCTGGTTGTTTACGACGTATTCAACGACGTCCGTATGGTATTTGCTCCGCCCAGCTCCGTAGGTAAGTTCGGTGGTGATACCGACAACTGGATGTGGCCGCGTCACACAGGCGATTTCTCTGTTTTCCGTGTATATGCCGATGCAAATAACAAGCCAGCTGAATATAACAAGGATAACAAACCTTATAGTCCGAAGTATGTTGCCGAAGTGTCTCTTCAGGGATATCAGGATAAGGATTATGCTATGACGATCGGTTTTCCGGGAAGTACCGACCGTTATCTGTCTTCATGGGGTGTGAAACAACGTATCGAGGACAGTAACAAACCCCGTATCGATGTTCGTGGTGCTAAACAGGCTATCTGGAAAGAAGCGATGCAGGCCAGCGATGAAGTGCGTATCAAATATGCCTCTAAATATGCCGGTAGCTCCAACTACTGGAAAAACTCTATCGGTATGAACCGTGGTTTGGCTAATCTGAATGTACTGGATCGTAAGAAGGAGGAAGAAGCCGCTTTTGCTAAGTGGGTAGACCAGACTCCGGAACGTAAAGCGAAATACGGCGAAGTGTTGAGCCTGCTGGAAAAAGGCTATACTTCGACTGACGAATATAAGAATGTTTCGACCTATTTGATGGAAGCGTTTGTCAGCGGTACTGAAATCGTACGTCTGGCACGTATGGTGCAGAGTGTGGACATTAGCGGTTCTACTCCGGAAGAAATAGACTTGATTCTGGAAGATAAGATCAAACCGTTCTTTAAAGATTATGATGCGGCGCTCGATCAGAAGGTGCTGGCTGCCATGATGAAGGTAGCGAAAGAACGTGTCCCGGCTCAGTATCTTCCGGACATCTATAAGAAAGTGGATAAGAAATACAAAGGCAACTACGCCAAGTATGCGGCCGATGTCTTTAAAAAGACTTCCCTTTTGTCGTATGACAATATAGAGAAGATGCTGAAGAATCCGAAACTATATGCCAAGCTGAAGAAAGATCCGGCAGCGGAACTGAGTCTGTCTACATTGATCTCTCTGTTTGAATTGCAGCAATTGATGGGAGATGCCCATTACGATATTGAAAAAGGCGAACGTTTGTATTTCGCAGGCTTGAAGGAAATGTATCCTGACAAGGCGCTTTCTTCCGATGCAAACTTTACCATGCGTCTGAGTTACGGTTCCATCGGTGGTTACCGTCCGTACGATGCTGCTTGGTATGACTATTATTCAACAGAGAAAGGTATTCTTGAAAAGGAAAATCCGGAAGATGACGAATTCTGGGTACAACCAGAAATCCTCGATCTGATCCGTAGCAAAGACTTTGGCCAGTATGCCAACGAAAAGGGTGAATTGCAGCTTTGCTTCCTGTCGAACAACGACATCACAGGCGGTAACTCCGGTAGCCCTGTTTTCGACAAAAACGCCCGTTTGATCGGCCTTGCTTTCGATGGAAACTGGGAAGCCATGAGCGGTGACATCGCTTTCGAACCGGATCTGCAACGTTGTATTGCTGTCGATATCCGTTATGTGCTGTATATGATCGACAAATGGGGTAAATGCCCGCGTCTGATCGAAGAACTGAAACTGGTTAGATAATCTTTCAATAAGATACACAAGAAAGGCCTGGCGGATTTGTTCCGTCAGGCCTTTAACTTTTTAACTGTCCGTGAAATCCGTGCGTACGGCTTTCCTGCAATGACTGCCTACAATTCGTATATTTCTTTTATAGAAAGACCGGTACATTGAGCGATTGTTTCAATATTGACTCCCTGCTTTTTTAATTTAGCAGCAATAAGACGTTGTTCTTCAACCTTACCTTCAAGTTTTCCTTCTGCTTCCCCTTTTTTCAAACCTTTCCCTTCAGCCTCCTCCACTGCGTATTCCAGCGTATTGCGCCAGTCGCGATAAATTTTCAGGTTCTCATCGTAGACAGCCCGTTCGTGAGAAGTCATTGCGTCCAGATTGGCCACATCGAGCAGGCGTTTGAAGGCATCATTTTTCTCCTTAAACGGAGACATATCAAATAAATTCATATTCTTCAATATATAAACTATATTTTCAAGAGGCGTTTGACATTCCTCTTTACTTAAATTAAACAGGTCAAACGAAAGATAAATCTGCTTCAGTTTAACCTCACCGAAAGCTTTACCTGTTGCTTCATTAGCCAGCACCACGTCTGTACGCCAACTCTGAAATTCAGGTAGACTAAAGTTCAGCTGATAGATGCCATATACAGGAAGCAAGCTAAACTTCCAGTCAGAACCTATCTCTCCCTGACGGGAGACCATCCGACAAATATAATAAAACCCACGATTAAAGAAGTAACGTTGGGGGCAATTCTGCATTTCAAGCACAAATTTAGTTCCGTCCACATCTTCACAAAGAAGATCGAAGATCACTGTGCGCTGTTCTATTACTTCCGGTTGGATTTCTTTATCAAGATAGGTCAGGTCTTTCACCTGGCGCTCGCCTTCGAGTGCGGCATTGATAAAGTCGATGGCTACTTGCTTTTTACCGAATACGGTTTTAAAAGCCCGATCTAACATAATGTTTACGTACTTTTCCATATGTCAATGGTTTTATTGGTTTATTACCTAATAACAGGCAACGGAACAAATGTAGGTAATATTTTATACATTTCAATGTCTGAAGGCGTTTTTATGATTCAAATCTGTCAGTAAGTGAAACATTCAACCTAGCCCAAACCTTCCTCTTGATATCTTCAATCTTTTGCATTCATCTTTCAAATACATTATAAACATTGATAAATAATACATACAGATGACACCTATTGCTTTCACCGATGCTATATAGTAAGCCGAAAAAAAGACCGGTCTTTTAAAATCAAAAGTCCCTTCTTTTGAAATCAGAACTAAGGTCTTAACATTTCAAAACACCTGACCTTTAAAAACGGGTGCCTTTCCGTTTGTCATCCGGTGCCTATTCCTTTACCGTTCGATACCTATCCGTTTCTTTATAGATAGTATCTTATGTAGTATGTTTGACTTTTTTTAAAAAGATTAAAGCAATATCCTGTCATCATAATCTGCTATCTATCAATCGACTGAAAGCGATGACAGATGAAATGTAAAGGCTAAAACACTCTGTAGGAGACTGTTTTAGCCGATTGAGTAAGTGCCAGCACTACTGTGTTGTTCGTTTGGAACAGTAATGCCGGCAAGTTGGTACTACTGTTCCAAACGAACATGTTCTAATCGGAAACTGATGCCGAACGTTTCGTACGAACTGTTACATTGCCTTTTAAGCCTACGGACTCATTAGCCGTACCATTCAGCAGGACGCGCAGGTCGCATCTATCCTTGATCGCCGGGAATTCAACGGTGAAGTCTTCTTCTTTGTCTGTCGTTTTAGAGCCGATCAGTTGGCCGTTCAGCCAGATTTCGGCTTTCCCTGTCAGTTGTTTGAAGAGGATGCTTCCGCCTTCTTGCCGGTGAGCCTGGTAAGGATTGAATGTAGCACGTAAAATAACGAAGTTGGCATTCTCCAATTTGATCAGGTCGCCGCCGGAGATAGGCTGCCAACTGTTCATGTCGTTATCTGCTATCTGACGGGTGGCATCGGGCTTTTCGGTGGAAAGGGGAGAAGCTACCCATTTATTCAGCAACATCGGCGGGTTTTCAGCCGGAATGGACGGGACAGGGGCTACCTGGTCGGCGTTGATTGTGATGGTAGCCGGTTTTAATCCCGGTGTTGAGGCTGTCAGGGTGATTGGCCCCGAACCTTCCTTGCTCTGGATGATAACCTGGGCAAGACCATAGAACAAGCTGCGTTTATTCCCTTTTTCCGGTTCATGGCAGTTCGGATTACCATTTCCCAGACCGATGATTTCGGCAGGGCCTGTAACGGTGAATTCGATCATGTTATCGGCTGTCGGGACATGACGGCCTTTGGAGTCGACAACCTCAACGGTCACCGGCATAGCGTCCCGGCCATCACCTGCCAGGCTGTTACGGTAGGGTGTCAGGCGAACCTGTACAGGCTCTTTGGTCGTTTCTACCTTGGTACGTGAAACGATCTTTCCATTCTTGTAGCCGATAGCTTCCAGCTTGCCTGGTTTATAGGGGACAGACCAGGTATTCATTTCGTACGGGTCTACCGTTTGCTCGGAGATCTCTTTACCGTTCAGTAATAGTTTTACTTTGTCGGCATTGCTTAATGCCATTACCTTGATCGGCTTTCCGATGGAATCGGCCGGCCAGTTCCAATGAGGCACCAGTTCCAGGACAGGTTTGTCTTTTACCCATTGTGCCTGATGCAGGTGATAAGCCATTTTGGGGAATCCGCACAAGTCCATAATGCCGAAGAAAGAACTGACTGTAGGCCAGCGATGCGGAGTGGGTTCGCCATGATAATCGAATCCGGTCCAGTAGAAGCAACCGGCCATCCAGGGACGTTCCGCCACGGCTTTCCAGGCCCTGCGGTGGGTAGCTCCCCAGTCGGCACATTGTGTATCGTATGAGTCCATCAGGTTTTTCGACCGGTCTGTGACATATTCGCCCCGGATCATGAAAGCGGAACCGTCTTCAGTACTGGTTAGAGGCAGGTCCGGATTTTCTTCATGGAAACGATCATAACTTTCGATCTGATAGTTGAATCCACCGACATCTACGGCTTGCGATACATTATATTCGGAGAAGAATCCACCATTCATGGCAGCAGTGATGGGGCGTGTCGGGTCCATCTTCTTCACGACGTCGTACATGCGGCGTACCATTTCAACTCCGTTTTCGGTACCTTGCATCGGCTCTTCGTTGAATACCGACCAAAGGATTACACTCGGGCAGTTACGATCGCGTCGAATCTGCCATTCCAACTGCCGAACATATTCGGGGGATGTATTGAATAATCTGTTTTCATCCAGTAGCATGATCCCCATGCTGTCGCAGGCCGCCATAAATTCTTTGGCTACCGGGTTATGGGCAACGCGATAAGCATTAACCCCCATTTCCTTTAATTTGCGGAGACGGAATTCCCATAAGGCATCCGGAACAGCTACGCCTACTCCGGCATGGTCTTGATGATTACATACGCCTTTTATCTTAATATTCTCCCCATTCAGCCAGAAGCCAGTCTTGTTGTCGAAGCGGATGGTTCGGAAACCGCAGTTGGTTTCTGCTTTATCCATTGTAGTACCATTCTGTTTGACAACGGTTTTCACCTTGTAAAGTGCAGGGCTGTCCGGTGACCAAAGTTGAGGGTTTTCAACTGTCATCGACAATTTGGCAATCTCTTCTCCCAATGCTCCGACGGAGAGTTTTTGGGTTTGTGTGGTGATCGATTGGCCATCAGGAGCAAACAGAGACACTTCAACTTCACTATTTGCCGGAAGTTTACCTGAATTATATAAGGAAACTTCTACAGGTATCTCCCACTGGCTTTCTGTTTTCTTTATAGGGTTGGCAAATACGCCATCAGTAATGATATGCAGCGGCGAACGTTTTACCAACCAGGTATGCCGGTAGATACCGGCTCCTTCGTACCACCAGCCTTCCTGGGCATCCGCATCCACACGTACGGCAATGGTATTTACATCATCGCCATAAGTAGCATAGGGAGTAATATCAATATACATGGAAGTATAGCCGCACCAGTTACGATGCAGTACGGTTCCGTTTACCCAGATTGTTGCATGGGTAGCGATACCGTCAAACTGTATTTCCAGATGTTTTCCTTTATCTTCGGGAGACAATTTGAATTTACGACGGTACCAACCGAAACCACGATTGTAGTATCCTTGCGAGAGGTTGGCTTCCGGATCCACCTTTCCTTCAATCGCCCAGTCGTGAGGAAGGTCTACGATGCGCCAGGAAGAATCGTCGTAGTTCGGGGAAGCGGCTCCGCTCACATATCCGGCCTTGGCGTTCCGGTAAGTAGCGTTATGCCCTTTGATAACAGGGTAGGGAATATCTCCCAAATGGAAGCTCCAGCCTTTATCCAAAGACAGGACTTCGCGGGTGGTTACTTTTTCCTGTGCATAAGCCTGCAAAGAGAAGCTGATGCACAAAAGAAGTAGAAAACTTTTGAGTGTTGTCATAGTTTTTTGTTATAGATTTATTTGAATATAGACTCTATTACCTCTCCTGTCCAGGATAAGGGTTGTTTCACCTTGAACAGATGCAGGATAGTAGCAGCTGTGTTTACGGTATTGTTGGCTTCTGTTATTTTGAATCCTTTTTTTATTCGCGGCCCGGTGATACCCCAGGGTACGATCATTTCATCCGTGCTCACTCCGCCATGTCCGTAATTGATACCGCCATGATCGGTAAGGAACATGAAATGGGTGTCATTATATAATCCTTCCTGCTTCATTTTGTCAATGAATCGCCCGATCTCAACATCCGCTTCCTCGATGGATTTTATATATTCTGGGGACATCCATTTATATTTGTGCCCGGCATGGTCGGTATGGACGGAATAAAGAAAGACCAATGTCGGATGTTTCCGGTTCTCCTTCAGAAAGGAAAGAGCCTTTTCATAATTAGGCACATAAGCATCTTCTTCCAGGTAGCTTACTTCGTCCAGATACTGTTTATTATAGGGATAGAACAGATTGATCCAGTTATAATAAAATGCTGTTTTTACCTGCGGAAGTGCCTCTTTCAGTACTTTAAATACCGAAGGGTAGTAACCTTCGCTGTCACTTTCTATTGCAGGCAATATGAATTTGGAGATTTCCCAGCTATTATCCACGACACCGTGCTGTTCGGGGCCGCTTCCGGTCAGGTGACTTGTCCAGTTTGGCAAAGTGACCGAGGGCATAACCACACGGGTATCGAGCGAGAGTGAACCTTCAGCCAGTAATGCGTCCAGGTTGGGGGTTTTTGCTTTCAGAAATCCGTCAACGCAGATGCCATCGAGTGATATTAAAACGATGCGTTTTGCTGCAGATGCGTTTACTTTTGCTGTAATTGCCGTTACGGGTTGGGTAATAGATGCAGTGCCTAATGCAACAGCTCCTGCCAAACCTTTTTTGAAGAAGTTTCTTCTTGAGTTTTTCATATTATGTCGTGAGTATAAGTAAGAAGATTTGCTATCAAAGGTAGTGGAATATATTGTTCATAACTTCACTTCCTTAATGAAAAATGTACGCAAACCTTTGCGCTTTTTTATCTATTGTTTATTCCATTTCCAAGTTTCTCCTTCTTTTAAATCATCTGCCTGCAAATAATTACCGTTGTACCAGATACGGAATTTATTCCCTTGTAACGATTTAACGGAAGCGTCTACAATTTGTCCGTTTTCCCATTTCACAGCCACTTCAAATCCACCACGGGCTTTTAAGCCGGAGAACTCTCCTTTTTTCCAATCGGCAGGAAGGGAGGGAAGTAATTGAATGATATAACCTCCCTGATCGTACACATGACTCTGCAACAGCATTTCGGCTATACCGGCTGTGGTTCCGAAGTTGGCATCGATCTGGAAAGGCGGGCATATCGTGAAGAGGTTCGGGTTGATGCATTTCCCGATGACATCATCCAGATTTTCTTTTGCTTTTTCGGCCTGATGCAAGCGGGCGTACTGGCTGATTGCCCAGGCGGAACTCCAACCGACATACCCTCTGCGATGCTGAATGCGGTAATCCAGCGATTGGTTGGCTACCTCGACCAAGTCGGGAGTTTGCAGCATATTGATCTGCGATCCCGGATGGATAGCGAACAGATGGGAGATATGACGGTGACCGGGTTCTACCTCCGGGAATTCATCCGTCCATTCCATGATACGTCCGTCGGAACCAATTTTCGTACCTGCCAAACGTTTTTGGGCATCTACGACCTGACGGGTAAAGTCGTCATCGATGGATAATTCGTTGGAGATCATCGCGAAGTCATCAAATAGCTGCCAGATGGTTTGCTGGTCGTGAGCAGGTCCCATGCTGATTTGGCTATGGCTGCCGTCGGGAGCGACAAAGGTATTTTCCGGAGAAACAGCGGGGCCGGAAACCAACTCTTTGGTTGTCGGGTGCTCGGTCAACCAGTCCATGTAAAACTCAACCGCCCCTTTTAAGACCGGATAGGTCTTACGTAAAAAGTCCTTATCGCCCGTAAACCGGTAATGCTCGCCGATATGTTGGCAAATCCATGCCGGAGCACCGGTATGCATGCCCCAGGAAGCTGCTTCGCCCGGCGAAGTATATCCCCATACATTCGTGATAGGGTGTACTACCCATCCTTTCTTATTGTATTGGATTTGTGCTGTTTTCGTTCCCGGTTCAACCAACGATGCAATCAGGTCGAACATTGGCAGATGCATTTCCGACAAGTTGGTTACTTCGGCAGGCCAGTAATTCATTTCGATATTGACATCGGTATGATAGTCGCCGTTCCAGGCCGTCTGCAGCTTGTTCGCCCAGATGCCTTGCAGGTTGGCGGGCATAGTTCCCGGTCGTGACGACGCAATCAAGAGATAACGGCCGTATTGGAACATCTGTTCGTACAAGTGAGGGTCTATCGTCCCTTTTCGGGCGTTCTGTACCTTTACGTCGGTCGGGATCGTGTCGGGGGCATCGGTCAGCAACAGGTCGGCTCTTTGAAAATAATCGGCATATTCTTTTACATGCGCTTTGTAAAGCTGGTCGTATGATTTGCCGACGGCATTATTCAGGGATGCTTCGGTAATACCACGGAAATCGCGCCCTTTGTAGGAAGGGTATTCCATTTTGTAATCCGTTGAGGCGGTCAGGAAAAGCAATACCTCGTCGGCACCTTTTACGGTCAGTGTCGAATCGGAATAGGTGGCGGTACCATTTACCGGCACAGCTTTTAACCGCGTCATGTATTGGAGTCCGTCGCCCTCTTTGCCGTCCGAAAGAGCCCCTGCCATGATCAATTGCTCGTTTTCCGCATAGGTGGAATAACGTTCCGGGCGGTTCAACCGGCAAGTGAAAGAGAGTTGTTGCTTCTTATCTGCCGATAACCGCATGACCATCGCTTGGTCCGGGTGGCTGATAAAGATTTCACGTTTGAAACGGACTTCTCCTTGCTTGTAAGAAACCCGAGCTGTCGCATCGTTCAGATTCAAATCCCTTCGGTAGTCGGTGTAGGGTGATTTATTATCGAAGTCGATCCATAGGTCGCCCATGGTTTGGTAACATCCGAAAGGGACGTTGCAGCCTTGTCCGTGTCCAGAACCTTTTCCGGTACAGACTTGCGTGCGGTTCGTCAACTCTGTGGCTTCTTTGTATTTGCCTTCGAATAATAGCTGCTTGATCTTCTCCACATGCTTGGCTGCTTCCGGGTTATCGCAGTTCTGCATGCTTCCCGACCAGAGAGTCTCTTCATTCAGTTGGATGCGTTCCTTGTGTACATCCCCGAATACCATGGCTCCCAACGAGCCGTTGCCCAGGGGTAAAGCCTTCAGCCATTCCGGATCGTCTTTGTATCCCGTATAAGGATTGTCGGAGGCGGTGGCGTCGGCGGGGGTGTTATACCATAATGTTAATGGTGCATCCTGGTGTTTTACCGAGCAGGCGGTAAAACAGAGAGAAAAAATACCTATGGCAGATGCTACGCTTCTAAATTGTTTCTTCATAACTTATTAATTTTCTTATGGATATAATCAGGGAAACCCACCATTGCCTTTAATATTACTTCTGTATGAAGATAGTAAAATAAGGACTGTGTAAAATTAAAGAACAGAATTTTGTTATAGTTGATAAAATGAGGTGGAAATTTTGCATAATTCGGTATTATCAGAGTAATAATAGGCCTTTTATGGAGATAATAAATGTTTCTACCGGATAATTCAAAATGCTTACTGGTAAAACAGTAAGGGAAGTATGTCTTTTCTGTGATTTTTAGAAACACAAACTGCACTTCGAAAGTTGTACAAACAAACGAAATGCAGTTCATTCAGAGGTTCAGGTTTTGTTACTTTATTCTTATTGCGGACGGGGAACAACCATATAGTCTTTTTCCCACTCCAGATACCGTGCTACCATATCTTTTACCTTATCCGGATACTGGTCAGCCAGATTATGCATTTCACTGCGGTCTTCGTTCAGGTTGTACAGTTCCCAGCTTTTCGTACTGTTCGGCCAGACGATCTTCCAGCCTGAAGCATCGATCAAGGCTTTCTCGTTGAAATGCTCGAAGCATAATTCGTCATGCCCTTTACGTGTACCGGTTTTAAATATAGGGTTCAAGC
>ERZ856578.21-NODE-21-length-256777-cov-8.250822_pt1 | contig 256777 bp, 245 predicted proteins | sample MGYA00514384_ERZ856578 | MGnify/ENA primary metagenome ERZ856578 (study PRJEB29103, sample SAMN06111958) | human gut metagenome | biome: human gut; feature: ankylosing spondylitis patient; material: healthy_person | host: Homo sapiens | place: China:Hangzhou... | reverse complement strand
AACGCCTCCTGCCGCAGAGCGGCAACGCCATTTTTCACAGAGGTTGATCTTGCGCGCATGGTATAATAGCTTCAAACATTTTGTTTGAAGCATTGGAAAAATGGTTGTTGGCAGAATGGATTGTGAATCATCATTTGGTTGGGGAGAGTGAAAGGGGAATGCTCAGGTTGACGCGTTATCTGAAGGGCTTCCGAAAGGAAGTGATTCTGGGCCCTCTGTTCAAGTTGACAGAGGCGATTTTTGAGCTGATTGTACCCTTGGTAATGGCCCGTATCATTGACGTAGGGATTCGTGGGCATCATCAAACGTACATTCTGCAAATGGGCGGCGTGCTTGTTCTGCTGGGCGTCACTGGATTGATCTGTGCGCTGATTTGTCAGTATCTAGCTGCCAAAGCATCGCAGGGTGTGGGCACAGTGCTGAGAAATGATCTGTTCCTTCATATCAACCGGCTTTCCTATGCTGAGATTGATCGGATCGGCACACCCTCCCTGATTACTAGGCTGATCAATGATGTAAACCAGCTACAGCTTGCTGTTGCGATGTTGATTCGGTTAGTCGTTCGCGCGCCGTTTCTGGTGATCGGCTCTACCATCATGGCCATGATGATTGATTGGCGGCTTTCGCTGATTTTTCTTGCTGCTGCTCCGTTGATTGCGGGAACCATCTATTTGATTATGAGTCGCTCCATTCCTTTCTATCGTATTACCCAGAAGCTTTTGGATCGGGTGAGCCTGATTACCCGGGAAAATCTCTCCGGCGCCCGTGTGATCCGGGCGTTTTCAAGGCAGAAAACGGAGCAGAAGCGTTTTCATGAAGCGGCGGGTGAAATTGAACGCACCGCCGTGCGCGTGGGTAAAATTTCTGCGTTGCTTAATCCAGCCACCTATGTGATCGTCAACCTCGCTATTATCGCAATTATCTGGTTCGGCGGGCTGCAAGTGGATAGCGGCCGTCTGACCCAGGGCGAGATTACAGCTTTAGTCAGCTATATGACGCAGATCATGCTGGCGCTGATCGTCATTGCCAATCTCGTCGTAATTTTTACAAAGGCCTCCGCCTGTGGCACGCGCGTCAGCGAGGTGTTGGAGCTTGCTCCAACGGTAACCGATCCAGGCGGCGAGCCTGTGTCTATCCAGGCCAAAGAGGACACGCCGAAGGTATCGTTCCAAAACGTATCCTTTTCCTATGGCGGCGCGCAGGAAAATGCGTTGGAACAGATTGAACTGCATGTCCGCCGTGGGGAGACGGTTGGCGTCATTGGCGGCACCGGCTCCGGCAAATCCACGCTGGTCAATCTGATTCCCCGTTTTTATGATGCAACAGCCGGGCAGGTGATGGTGGATGGCGTTCCTGTAACGGACTATCCATTTTCCCAGCTACGCGGTCAGATCGGCGTGGTGCCGCAGCAGGCGGTGCTGTTTGCCGGAACGCTGCGTGAAAATATGCAGTGGAGGAAACGGGATGCCTCAGATGAAGAAATTAGCCGTGCGTTAGAAATTGCACAGGCTGCCGAATTTGTAAGCAAGCTTCCGGAAGGGCTCGATACCATGATTCAGCAGGGTGGACGCAATTTGTCTGGCGGGCAACGCCAGAGGCTGACGATTGCCCGCGCGCTGGTTGGCACGCCGCAGATTTTGATTTTGGATGACAGCGCCAGTGCGCTGGATTTTGCCACGGATGCGGCGCTGCGCAAAGCGCTTCGGCAGAAAACGCGAGATATGACTGTTTTTATGGTGTCGCAGCGGGCGGGGACCGTCCGTGCGGCTGACCGTATCGTCGTGCTTGACGATGGCCGAATTGTCGGTATTGGGCCGCATAGCGAGCTGTTTGAGACATGCGCGGTTTATCGGGAGATATGCCTCTCTCAGATGAATGAAGAGGAGGCGGCAGGATGAGAAAGCAGATTTTAAAGCGTGTGCTGGGCTTTTCCAGGCCCTATATTGGTTATCTCGTTCTGGCCCTCATTAGCGCGGTGCTCAGCGTTGGCATGACGCTGTATGCGCCGATCCTGATCGGACGGGGAATTGATCAAATCATCGGCCCGGGTAATGTTGATTTCAAAGCAATTTTGTCTGATATCGCTTGGCTGGCCGGCACGGTAGCGGTCGGCGCTCTGTTTCAGTGGCTACTTGCACAGTGCACGAATATTCTCGCCTACCGTACGGTGCGCGATCTGCGCGTTTCCGTATTCGATAAGCTGGAGCGAGTGCCGCTGAAATATATCGATTCCAATGCGCATGGCGATTTGATCAGCCGCGTGGTCAATGATATTGATCAGGTGTCCGACGGCCTTTTGCAGGGCTTTACCCAGTTGTTTACCGGTGTTGTGACGATTCTTGGAACGCTGGGCTTTATGTTGTCTGTCAGCCCGTGGATTGCTCTGGTTGTTGTGGTGCTCACACCACTGTCACTTTTTGTTTCTGCCTTTATCGCAAAGCGCTCTTATCAGAAATTCCGAGAGCAGTCTGAAACGAGAGGCGAGCTCAGCGGATATGCAGAGGAGCTGGTTGGCGGGCAGCGGATTGTTAAGGCCTTCGGCTATGAGCAGCGCGCGCAGGAAACGTTTGAGGAGATCAATGCGCGCCTCTATGATTGCGGCGTGAAGGCACAGTTTTATTCGTCACTCACGAATCCGTGCACACGTTTTGTTAATGCAATGGTTTATGCAGCGGTCGGCGTCTGCGGTGCAATCGCCGCGCTGCGCGGTGGGCTCACAATTGGCCAGCTCTCCGCTTTTTTACAATATGCCAATCAGTATACAAAGCCTTTCAATGAGATTTCCGGCGTGGTCACAGAGCTGCAAACCGCAATTGCCTGTGCAGGCCGTGTTTTTGAGGTGCTCGATTCTCCGGATGAAACGCCTGATCCGGCGGATGCAGTGGTCATGGCGGAGAGCAAAGGGCAGGTCAATCTCCATGATGTTTCGTTCTCCTATCATCCGGGAAAGCGCTTTATTGAAGCGCTTAATCTCTATGCTAATCCTGGGCAGCGCATCGCCATCGTCGGTCCGACCGGCTGCGGCAAAACAACGATTATCAATCTGTTAATGCGCTTTTACGATGTGGATGCGGGTGAGATCCTTGTGGATGATGTGGATATTCGCCATATTACCCGTGCGAGCCTGCGTGGTCAGTTTGGCATGGTGCTACAGGATACGTGGCTTTTTGCCGGCACCGTGCGGGAAAATATTGCCTATGGCCGGCCTGACGCTACGCAGGAGCAAGTGGCGGCAGCGGCAAAGGCCGCGCATGCGCATAGCTTTATCAAACGCCTTGCGCAAGGCTACGATACTGTGCTTGCAGAGGATGGCGGCAATCTCTCCCAGGGGCAGCGCCAGCTGTTGAGTATCGCGCGCGTAATGCTCACCGATCCGCCGATGCTGATTTTGGATGAAGCGACGAGCAGCATCGATACACGCACGGAAATTTATGTGCAGCGCGCGTTTACCAGAATGATGGAGGGCCGCACCTGCTTTATTGTTGCGCACCGGCTCTCCACCATCCGGGAGGCGGATTGCATCCTCGTCATGCGAGACGGAAAGATCATTGAACAGGGGACGCATGAAAGCCTGCTTAGGAAAGATGGCTATTATGCACAGCTCTATAACAGCCAATTTGCCCGATCGGAAGGCTGAAATTTTAATTACAAATCCCGCATTTTGCAACAGGCCTCTTTTTTCTGCTTAAAAAAGCAAGAAGCTTAGATATTTGTGGCTATGTACTGATAAGCGTTACCGGATTTCCCAATTCGGTCAACCACGCCGAGCTCATAAAGCAGCAACAGCGCCGTTTGTGCATCTGAGAGGCGGATTCTTGTTGCTTTTTGATAGTCCTTCGCCATAAAAGGGGAGGGTAGCGTTTTTGGAAGAAGCTGCCGATAGTCAGATGGAGCATTGATTACGATTTCTTGGATGAATGCGGATGGAATACGGTCACACCGTGTCGCGCCCTTTTTGCCGTCAGCGCTCCAGCCATCCCGGCAGCGGTATTCTTCGATTTCCAGGATTGCGATTCGGATGCTCAGATTGGGGTGCAAAAGGAGAGGCCTAATTTTATAGAGCTCACGAAATACGTCCTGGGCTACGCCTTTCCGTGGGCTTTTACGCGGTTTTGAGACTTCGCCTGTTTGCGGGTCAATCCATAAGAGTTTTTTTACAGCTGCCACGGGGTAAACCACAGAAACGTGGGTGACGGATAAAAAAGCCTCGAGTTTTTTTCGTAGCTTATCAAATGATTGCGTTTGAATCTCAATAATTCCGTTTTCTCCGACGATATCGGCAATATAGCGCCCAATTTTAATTTCATGGCTTTCTGCATCCGGCTCATAATAGGCTTTTAGCGCCGCATGCAGCGTTTTTTCTCCAAGCGTCCCGATGCCGTTTTGTCCACGCAAACTTTCTCGCGCCTGCCTGCATGCCTGCTGAAATCGATTGCAGTCCATCACGCTTCCCCTCCAAGATGTGCGATTGCCCTATCATAGCACAATACAACACTGGGAAGCAATGCGCAGCGGCCAGAATGATTTGGATCGGGAATCATTTCCCCAAGGCATATTATGAAAAACCCTGTATCGATGGCCGGATGCAAAGTTCGGCCAGGATACAGGGCTTTTTTCCTTCTGAGAAACAGAAGGCTATTTTATTGCTCCCCGTTATGGACTTCCAGAACTTCGTTTTCACGAAAGAGGAGCGACAGGCACCAGATGCCCGCGAGAGCGACTACTGTATAAATGATTCGGCTCAGAATAGCACCCTGGCCACCGCAGATCCATGCGACGATATCAAACTTGAACAGCCCAATGCTGCCCCAGTTGATGGCACCGATCACAACAAGGATCAGAGAAATTCGATCCAGCATTTTTTTCAACTCCTTCAATGGTTTCAACGATAGTATGGACGGGAATGAAAAAAATATGCGGGTATCCAATAGAAAATTCAGGATAATGAATTGCAAATTGCGTGAGAGTCGGAATCAATTTTATTTATTTTATGAAAAATAAAAAGGATCTATCTGCGCACGATAGAGGGCTTACGGATATCTTGGTTGATAAATGACCGAGATTATTTTTTTGCACTCGGAAAAGAGAAAAGGAGCCTGACCAAAACCGACAGAAAAGCGATGCCATGAAAGCTATAATAAAACGTATCAAACAGACATTTGGGGGCGGTAGGTTGTCTCAGGTTGTCTATGTCGATGTGCTGTTCACTCTCAACCTTTTTGTCAATTATCTCCTCCTGCTATCTGGTGCGTGTTTGCTCAGGGAGAAGGCAAAACGATGGCGGCTGCTGCTTGGGGCTGCCCTTGGAGCCGTTTATTCCCTGATCATTTTTGCGCCGGAGCTTCCTAATTTCCTTTCGATTTTAATCAAAGTAATATTTTGCGTGACCATTGTTCTGGCAGCCTATCCGGTGCATGGGCTTCGCCATTTTGGCAAACTGACAGCCTGTTTCCTTGCCGCCAATTTTATTTTTGCCGGGTTTATGATGGGAATTTGGCTGCTATTCCGCCCCAAAGGGATGGTTTACCAAAATGGGGCAGTGTATTTTGATATTAGCGTGACGGTTTTGATTGTAACGGCAATCGTCTGCTACGGGCTGACGGTGTTATTCTCCAAGCTCTTTCGGCGCCATGCGCCTGAAAATCGGATTTACACGTTGCAAGTTGAGCTCAATGGTTGTCGTTTATGCACGCAGGCGTTGCTTGATACGGGCAATCGTTTATCTGATTGCTTTAGCGATACGCCGGTGATCCTATTGGAATATGCGCGGGTGAAAACGTTGCTGCCGCCTGAACTCAGATCGTTTTTCCGCGAAAGGCCTTCGGCGCTACATGCGCCGCCGGAAGCTGCTTCGCTCGGCTTTCGGTTGATTCCGTATCACACCGTGGGAGGAACAGGCCTTTTGCCAGCATTTCGTCCGGAGAAGGTGATTATCTCCGATGCGCATATGCAGTTTGAGAAGAAGGATGTGCTGATAGCCGTTGTTAACGATCGGCTGGCGGCAGGGGAATATGGGGCGCTGCTAAATGAGCGCCTGGTGCAAGGGGGTATACAAGATGGAATTTATTATCAGGAACATACTACATAAACTGTCGGCCCGGCTATGGCGTTCCGTTTTTTGTTACGAGACAAAGCGCGCCACAAAACAAGGTTTCCCAGAATACCGGCCGGGCATCCGCTTCCTTTTGGCCATATTTAGGCCGTCTTCCGTTTTTTATATTAATGGTTCTCAGGCTCTGCCGGCTCCGTTGAGCAAAGAAGAAGAAGCAAAGCTGATGCAGCGGCTCGCACAAGGAGATGAAAGCGTCCGGGAGGATCTAATCGTGCACAATCTACGCCTGGTGGTTTATATTGCGCGCAAATTTGAAAATTCAGGCGCAGGGATTGAGGATCTGATTTCCATTGGGACAATCGGTCTCATTAAGGCGGTCAACACCTTTTGCCCTACACGGAATATCAAGCTGGCCACCTACGCTTCACGCTGCATTGAAAATGAGATATTAATGCATCTACGCAAAACCAATTCCCAGCGGTCGGAGGTTTCGATTGACGAGCCGCTTAATATTGATTGGGACGGGAATGAGCTCTTGCTCTCCGATGTGCTCGGCAGCGAACCGGATACGGTAAATATCGGTATTGAGGTAGAGGACGAACGGAATCTTCTGCTAGAAACAGTCGGCCGCTTGGAGGAGCGGGAAAAGCTTATTATGTGCATGCGCTTTGGAATCGGCGGCGAGAAGGAGCATACCCAGAAAGAAGTCGCCGACCTTTTGGGGATTTCGCAAAGCTACATTTCTCGGTTGGAAAAACGGATCATTGAGCGCTTGAAAAGGGAGCTGGAAAAAGCGATTTAAAAATGACCGGATCAGGATGGCAGCATCTCGATCCGGTCATTTTGGTAAATGTGTCAATACGGTTTATTTAAAAATCAATTTCTGTGTCATAATAGCAGGCCTTCAGCAGCTTTTCCATCTCTTCCTGCGTGGGGATGCGAGGGTTAGAGCCCGTGCATGCATCGGCAATTGCATTTTTGGCGACTTCAGCGATGGAGCCGTTAAACTCATTCTCATCGATGATGCTCGTGTCGGCCAATACGCCGCCCTGCCCGTAGTTCTTGATTCCGAGGGGAATATTAAGCTGACGGTTCATCTCACGCAGCTCTTCAATCAGTGCGTCAATCAATTCGGCAGTGGTATTGCCGGGCAAATGGATAAACCGCGCAATGTTCGCATAGCGCTCGGCAGCTTGCGTATTTTTGGAGTTAAAACGGATCACTTTGGGCAGGTACATCGCGTTGGCTGCGCCATGAATAATATGCCCTCCGCTGTATGCGGCGCCGGTTTTATGGGCCATGGAGTGGACGATGCCAAGCAGAGCGTTTGAGAAGGCCATGCCTGCCAGACACTGCGCGTCGTGCATCTGTGCGCGGGCTTCCATGTCTCCGTCATAAGATTTTTTAAGATATTGGTGGATCATTTGAATCGCGTGCAGCGCGAGCGGATCCGTATAATTGCAGTGAAGCGTGGATACATAGGCTTCAATTGCGTGCGTCATCGCGTCCATCCCAGTGTGCGCCGTCAGCTTCTGCGGCATGGTTTCCGCCAAAGCGGGATCAACGATCGCCACATCCGGTGTGATGTTAAAATCTGCTAGCGGGTATTTAATGCCCTTCTGGTAGTCTGTGATAACGGCAAACGCCGTCACTTCCGTTGCAGTGCCAGAGGTGGAGGGGATGGCACAGAACTTTGCCTTTGTACGCAGGGTGGGGAAGGAGAAGGGGGTAATCAATGCTTCAAAGGTGGTATCCGGGTATTCGTAAAACACCCACATGGTTTTTGCGGCATCAATGGGGGAGCCGCCGCCCATGGCGACGATCCAATCCGGCTGGAACTCACGCATCACGGCGGCGCCGCGCATAACTGTTTCTACAGAGGGATCGGCCTCTACACCCTCAAAGAGCTTTACCTCCATGCCCGCTTCCTTCAGGTATGAAACAGCCTGATCGAGAAAACCAAAGCGCTTCATGGAACCTCCGCCAACAACAACGACAGCCCGCTCGCCTTTCAGGTTTTTTAGCTCTTCCAAGCTGCCTTTCCCATGATATAGATCTCGGGGCAATGTAAAACGTGCCATAACACAAACCTCCTGAAATGTAATGAGATAAAAAGAATCGGGCCTTGCCCTTGGTTCCTGGCCGTATGCCTATTAGGAACCTATGTTTTTATTTTACCGCTTTTTGTAGCAAAAGGCAATCAAAAAGGAAAGAATTATATAGAAAGCGACGGTAGAGCTTCGCCTGCCGCCGCCTTTTGCCGCAATTATAAATCTATTTTTAAATCTTTATAATAGTATTCTTTATCTCGATCGTTGATCTCACGCAGCACCCGGCACGGGTTTCCTACCGCAACCACATTGGGTGGGATATCTTTTGTAACAACGCTCCCTGCTCCGATGACTGAATGATCCCCAATCGTTACCCCTGGCAATACGATTGCGCCTGCCCCGATCCAAACATTCTTGCCAATTCGGACGGGAATGTTAAACTGGGCGACTTTTTCCCGTAGCGGTGGATCCACAGGGTGCCCTGCCGTGGCGATTATGACGTTCGGCCCAAACATCACGTTATCGCCAACAAAGATATCCGTATCGTCTACCAAGGTCAGGTTGAAATTCGCGTATACATTGTTGCCGAAATGCGTATATTTTCCCCAATTCGCATGAAGCGGAGGCTCAATATAGCAGTTTTCACCGATTTCGGCCAACAGATTTTTTAAAATTTGCTCCCTCTTTTGCGATTCGGATGGGCGCGTATGGTTGTAATCATACAGAATTTCTAGGCATTCCAGTTGCTCTTTGGCAATTTCTTCGTCTGTGCAAAAATAGAGCTTGCCGCTCTGCATCCGTTCTCTAGTCGTCATCCAGGGTGCCTCCTCTCAATGTCAGTACATTTCATCGTCGTTATTGGTGAGTTTTCGCTTTAATTCCGCCAGCGCTTCCTCAATGGCCTGCATGGAGCGGTCTGTCGCCTGGTTGAGCTGAGAGCCGCGGAACATACGCCCGGTTTTATGATGACCCGGCCGCTTGAGCTTCCGGTAGTTGTCAAGCTGTTCCTTCGTTTCCGTCAAGCGGGCAGAAAAATCACCTGCCCAGGAGGATTGCTCGGTATGTTTGCTGACTGATTGCTGGAATTCAGCCATTTTTTGCTCTAGGGTATCCTTCATGGAACGCATTTTATCCATTAGCTTGCGGATATCCAGCGCCGTGCGCACCGCATTGATCAAATCTGCTAGGAAAACGGAGAAAATCAAGCCGAGAATGATATAGACAATATTGGCCGGAATCATCGAAATGATTTCCTCTACCGGTGGATGGACGATATAGAGAAATACAAGCGTCGCAATCCCCCAGTAAAGGGAGTTGCGCAGACAAATACGCCCCTGGATGTTAAATTTTCGATCCGAATAATCCCACCAGCGCGCATGGAATAGTTTTTCCATTAACACACTCGTGATAAATTCCACGATATCTGCTACGATTATCCCAACGATAAACAGCAAAATCGGCTTAAGTGCCGAGGGAACGGCGTAGCTTTCTTTAATTGGAGAGAGGCAAATGAGAAATGCAACCGCGCCCGTCCCATAGATTGGGCACATTGGACCTGTTAAAAAGCCGCGGTTAATCCATTTGCGTTTGGCGAGCGAGCAGTAAATCGATTCCATCAGCCATCCAGCCGCGCTGTAAAAGAAAAAATAGAGAACGTACATTGGTATCGTCGGCGCCACGCTTATGACCATCCTTTCTTACGCCGGCCGCAACAATGTGCGGCCTTGGCGCAGCCAAAATATCGAGCGAAGTTTTATGCTTCCAAATGCCGGCGGAGGATTTCCTTATGCTTTTTTGCCTGCTTTGGGATTAGGGAGAGGATCAGCTCCCAGGTAGCGCAGTATTTATCCGCCATGCTTACGATGAAGGATTCCCGGTAGCGCGGCGGGCGGATGGTCAAGGGCCACATATGCTTGATGATGATATCCTCTTCCATTTTGCTCAGCGTGGTTAGTTCGCGGGCGTTTTTCAGTGCAAATCCTGGATGCAGATAACCGTGCGGGCGATGGCTCGAATCCTTCTCCCGCCAATCGTAGTAGAACAGATCGTGCAAAATTGCGCCACGGGCCGCCGTGCGATAATCAAGCCCCAGGCGCCTGCATGTGAGAAAGCTGATATAGGCTACGCTTGTGATGTGTTGGAGACGGTCGATATCCAAATGCTGCTCATAGATTGACAGCCCTTGAACCTCCGGGCGGTTATACAGATCCTCGATAGCTTCAAAAAAGGCGGGGCTCATATGCTCACGCCCTAAGAAAGAGCTGATATAGGCCTGGTGCAATTTGTTCATAAACAGATGCGCTCACTTTCTTTGTAAAATAGAAATTTTTGGAAGGCAGCCAAGCCTGCATATTTGGCCAGGCCATTGCTAAGAAACATGCAATAAGTATACTATAACAAGCTCGAAAATCCAATATGATTCGTGGGATTGTAGGCAATCCTTAACCATTTTTAACTTCTTGTTCATAAAAAGAGGTGTTTTCCTGCAAAAAATGCGCCACGGCGTTTTCCGTATTGGAGCCAATCACGCCTGTAGCCGCCGCCAGAATTCGCTCGTGCGCGTTGGATACGGCGTAGCTTTCATCGGCCGCGGCGAAGAGGGGAAGGTCGTTGAGATTATCTCCAAAGGCCACCATATGCTTTGCTCCCATTCGCTTTTGGATCCATTTAGCGCCGGATGGCTTGCTGGCCTTGCTGCTAAACGCTTCAATCAACCAGGCGTCAGAATACGTATCCTTATAAAGCACACTTGTCAGCCCCTCAATTGCAGAAAGCTCCCGCGCAACGGGCAAAAGCGTGTCGTAACAATCAAACGTAGTCAGATAGATAGAGGGCATGTCGTTCGTCACGGTTAAATGGTTTACCATGGTAAAATGTTTGTCCGGAGCATTTTTACGGCTTTCATAGTATTTCCGGTTTGCTTCCGGTTTAAGCTGCGTAAAGCAGACCTCCAGTGTATTTTGATTCAACCGGTTATAAAATGGGGCGATATGATGCCGCTCAAAAATAGCCAAGGCGGCGCGTGCTGCTTCCGGTTCAATCGGGCATACGGAAACAGGCTCCCGTTTTTCCATATCGTAAATGACTACTCCATTCATTAGGATCACCGGCAGGCGAAGATTCAGCTTCTCCAAAAGCGGAGCGGCGCTGGAAGCGCTTCGGGCCGTGGCAACCGTAAAAAAAAGGCCGTTGGCAATCATGGTGTTTAAAGCGCTTGCCGTTTCGTCTGAAACCTTGCATTCTGGCGTAAGCAGGGTACCATCTAAATCACTGATATAAAGCGTATCTAGGTTGTGCATGTTAATCCCGTCCTCTTTTCCTTTAACGTTCTATATCTGTTGAACAAGAAGAAAACCTTACCAAAGCATGTTTTTAAAGTTTACCTCTTTTTCAGCAAAATGGCAATATCAGAGGATCTCCTTTTCAAGTAATTGATGAAAATACTTGCCACCGGGTGAGGAAATCGGTATAATAAAAAGGTCGACAGTCCGATTGGCGTTGGAAGAATCCGGATGTCCTGCGGGTGGCGGCAACTTGCGCAAACGCAATTTGAACCTCGCTGAAGCGGGCTTTGCTTGTTGTTATTTGTGTTTGATGGACAGATTAATTTGTCCCAATTCCTTGTCCGGTTTTATCCGGCGCTTAGTTTCATCTTCAAGGATAATGGAGTTTTGGGAGGCACAGGAGCGATCAAGAATGTTAGGAAAATATGTGAGAGTTAAGGTAGTGCGTCCCATTGGTGCAAAGCATCCGCGCTTTCCCTTTACCTATCGGCTGAATTACGGTTTTGCCCAAGGGGTTACAGGCATCAGCGGAGAGGCGCAGGGCGTTTATATCATGGGGATCGACCATCCGGTACGGGAGTTTGACGGCCGGGTGATTGCGATTGTGCGGCGCAACAATCATAAGGGAATTGTGTGGGTTGCCGCGCCGAAAAGCAAGCACTTCATCGTCAATGAAATTTGTGATGCGATTGATTTTGCCGAAGGCCATTACGGCTATACGTTGGAGTGTCTGTATGAACGTTCCTGCGGCGCGGTCGTATACCGTATGGATGCCGGGCAGCCCCTTTATTTGCTCATCAAAAATAAGCGGAGCGCGCATTGGGGGTTCCCAAAAGGCCATATGGAAAAGGGTGAAACACAGGAGGAAACGGCAAAACGGGAAGTGCTTGAAGAAACGGGAATGCACATTCGGCTGCTGCCTGATTTTTCCTCCAAATCGGAGTATACGATTCAGGGGAAAGTAGAAAAGTCCGTTACGATCTTTTTAGCAATTACAGAGGATAAAAATACTGTGATTCAGCAGGAGGAAATCGAAGATTTTATCTGGTTGCGTTATGATCGGGCGCTGAAGATGCTCAATTATGAAAATGATAAGATGATTCTAACGAAAGCCAATCGTTTTTTGATGGAAACTGCGATGCCTAAAATTTGAATTTTGAAATGAGGTTGTATAATGGCGGAAACCTTGGCGCAATATTTCGTGGATTTTTTGCAGAATAAAATACCCAACGAATTGATTGTATTCATCGTGTCGCTATTCCCCATTCTTGAACTAAGAGGCGGAATGATCGTGGCGAAGCTCCTGGATGTTCCGTTTATCACGGCGTTTCTTATTTCGTTTATCGGCAATATGGTGCCGATTCCTTTCATTTTGCTATTTATCAAAAAGATATTTGCCTGGCTGCGCCGCTTTCCCCGCTGGGCAAGAATCATTGATAAATTAGAAGCCCGCTCTATGAGTAAAAGCGATCAGATCGAGAAATATAAAGAGTGGGGGCTTCTGCTGTTTGTGGCCATCCCTCTCCCAGGAACGGGCGGATGGACAGGCGCTTTGATCGCGTCGTTGTTTGATCTGCGCATTAAAAAATCGCTTCCGATTATCACGCTCGGCGTTTTGGTTGCGGGCTTGATTATGTCACTGATCGTATATGGAGTCTTTGGCGGACTGGCAAGCTTGTTTTGAGAAGGGCTTCATTCATAAAAGGGCGGGCCTGTCCGTACAGGCCCGCTGGCAGTGTTTTATTTTGCGCTTGCCGCTGCAAAAATGCATCGTGCATTTGCAGCGGCCTGTTTTTTTCCGCATGATAATGGATTTGATTTTTGCTCAGCTCGTATAATCCTCAATCAGCCGTTGTAGCTCCTGTATCGTCTGCGCGGGAATCCCATGCAGCAATTCTTGCTGGTTGACGGTTGGCAGGCTATCTAAATAAACATCAAATACTTCCATCGGCTCAGTGCTTCCAGTGCGGTAAGAAGCGATCCGGCCTTGGTATTCTCCCAGCATATATGGCGCTTGTTCTGTCTGCTGCGTAGGGGAGACGTTCGTTTCCGCTCCTGTGACGGAAGTACGGATGGCGTCCGTTGTCAGAATAGCTGCTGAAAAAATCAGGCATACCGCACATAAAATACGGATTCCTTTCCGCATCATATCGGTGTTCCCTCCGCTTCTAAAATGAAAATTCGCTTTTAGTTTGCGCATGTTTTTTTTGTTTTATACCAGAGTATGGAAATTGCGCGATTTTGCTTCTTTTATATGGAAAACGAATTTTCGAAAATTACTAAACTTTTCCGAGAAAGTATGCTATAATAATCGAATAGAAAAGGAGGCAGAGGATTTTATGAATCATGGTCCACGAAATTCCAAGCCTGTGAAAAGGCCGTCCGGTCAATCCGGGGCGGCTCATAAATCTCCTGTTCGCAAGGGGCAAATTACCCATGCACGTAAACCCGGCAGTAAAAAAACGAGGCGCGCTTTTTCTACTCCTGTCAAAGTGCTTCTGGGCGCGCTGGTAACGGTTGCATTGACATGCCTGATCGTTGGCATAACGATGCTTGTCTATATGATTGCATTCACTCATGGGGATCCTGCGATTAACTTGGATGAATACAAAGCAAATCAAAATCAGACGACCATCGTATACGCTTACGATAAAAACCAGCAGCCTGTAGAGGTAACGCGGCTGCACGGGACAGAAAACCGCATCTGGGTCAACCTCAGCCAAATGCCGGAAGAAATGAAACAATCGGTTATCGCCATTGAGGACAAGCGCTTCGAAAAGCACAACGGGGTCGATTGGTTCCGCACTGCTTCTGCGATTGTGAAGCACGGTATGTCTCAAGGCGGCTCGACAATTACGCAGCAGTTGATAAAAAACCTGACGGGGGATAAGGATGTTACCATCGTCCGTAAGTTTCGTGAGATCCTTTACGCCCTGAATTTGGAGCGCAATTACTCCAAAGATGAAATTTTGGAGGCATATCTCAATACCATCTATCTTGGCGAGGGCTGCTACGGCGTGAAAACAGCGGCGGAAAAATATTTTGGCAAGGATGTCAGCGAGCTGAATCTAGCAGAGTGCACCGCTCTGCTCGGCATCACGCAGTATCCCTACAAATATGATCCGCTGGTCAACCCGGAAAATAATAAAGCCCGGCAGAAATACGGGCTGGACGTGCTTCTGGAAGAGGGGACGATTTCCCAGAAGGAGTATGACGAGGCGATTGCCTATTCGCTTGTTTTCACCAACAGCAAGGAGTATAAGGCAGCGCACAAGGACGATAAGAAAGCGGCAGAGTCAGAGAGTAAGATCCAGAGCTATTATGTGGATTACGTCGTCGATCAGGTGATTGACGATCTGATGGAGCAATATGGCCTGACGGAGCAGCAAGCCACGCAAAAGGTCTATTATGGCGGATTAAAAATTTATACCGCCATGGATCCGGACGTGCAGTCCTCCATGGAAAATGTGTTTTATAACCGTAAAACAGTTGCCAACAAGGGCGTTCAGGCCGCAATGACAGTGATGGATTATAAAGGCCGCGTTGTCGGCGTTGTTGGCGGGCTGGGAGAGAAGCAGCAGAACCGCGGCCTTAACCGCGCGGTTTCTTCCAAGAGGCAGCCGGGTTCTTCTATCAAACCGTTGAGCATTTATGCGCCTGCGATCGAAAATAATCTTTACAATTGGTCCTCCATGATCGCGGATTCGCCTTCCCGTTATGTTGATGGCAAGCCGTGGCCTGTCAACTATGGCCAAAAGGTGGGCGACGGGCAGCTTCACCCGTTGCAGTACGCGGTGGAACGCTCTTTGAACACCGTGCCCGCCCGTATGCTGGAAAAAATAACGATCAAAACGTCTTTTGACTTTTTGGAGAACCATTTCCACCTTTCTACGCTGGAAAAATCGGATGCGGATTGGGCTCCGCTTGTTACCGGCGCCTTTACGCAGGGTGTTACTACCCTCGATATGGCGGCCGCCTATGCGGCAATTGGCAATGGCGGCACCTACTATGAGCCCTATTGCTATTATAAAGTGACCAACAGCTCAGGCTCTGAAACGCTTTTACAGACCTCTGTGAAAGGTGAAAAGGTATTGTCGCCCGACACGGCGGATGTTGTTTGCGAGCTGTTGCAGGCGAACACCAACTACGGCACGACAAAGGCGGCTGCGGTCAGCGGCTTCCAGACAATGGCGAAAACCGGTACAACGACGGATGAAAAAGACCGTTGGTTTGCCGCGGGCACGCCCTATTATGTGTCGGCCACCTGGTATGGCTATGATACGCCTAAAACCATTTATCTCGATTCCAACTATAACCCCTCCGCCAAGCTGTTTAAGGCTGTTTTTGATCCGATTCACAAAAATCTGGCGCCCAAAGAATTTGGGAAAAGCGGCCTCACGGTTGAGAAGGAATATTGTAAGAAAACCGGCTTGCTGGCCTCGCCATCCTGCACTTCTAAGGCGAAGGGATGGTATAAGATTACCGATACGCCGGCAGTGTGCACCTCCTGCGGCGGTTCCGGTCTGCTCAATAATATTGCGGACAATGTTTCCAATGCGATTGGGCAGGCGGGGGATGTCGTTTCTAATGCCATCGATTATGCAGGTCAGGTTGTGGAGAATGCATTAAATGGTATTACACCATAATAGAACAGCAACACCAAACGAACCTTTTGCCGCTTGGCGAAAGGCTCGTTTGTGGTATCCCGGCATATTGTAAAAAATGGAGAAAGGGGCGTCCACATGCCTGGATTGTTGATTCGCCGTGCGCACCTGATTGATTTGGCCTCCGGCGTCGATCAAATTGGCGATGTTCGGATAGAGGGGGAGCGGGTGGTGGATATTGGCGCCGAGCTTCCCGCCATGGGCAATCAAACGCTTGATGCAGATGGACTCTGCCTTGCGCCGGGCTTAGTGGATATGCATGTTCATCTGCGCGACCCGGGGCTGACCTATAAAGAGGATATTGAAAGCGGCTGCGAGGCTGCCGCCGCAGGCGGCGTGACCAGTGTGGCAGCCATGCCAAACACGTTGCCCGCTGCGGATTCCCCGGAGACGATCCGTTATATCCTGCAAAAATCTAAAAAAGCAAAAGCGCGCGTGTTGCCTGTTGCGGCAGTGACGAAGGGGCTTGCTGGATGCGAATTAACTGACTTTCGCGCATTAAAGCAGGCGGGAGCGGTTGCCTTTTCGGATGACGGTAACCCGGTCGCCACAGCGTATCTGATGGCAGAGGCAATGAAACAGGCGTCCAGCTTGCGGATGCCTGTGCTTGCCCATTGCGAAGATCGGTCGTTAACACGCGGCGGCTTGATCCATGAGGGAGAGGTTTCAGGGCAGCTTCGTGTTCCGGGCGTACCGGCCGCAGCCGAGGATGTTGGCACCGCGCGTGAACTTTCACTTGCCCTTTCCCTGAACGCGTCGGTTCATGTTTGCCACGTCAGCACCGCTGCAAGTGTTGCTATGATCCGTGCGGCCAAGAAGATGGGCGTTCCTGTCACAGCGGAAACCTGCCCGCATTATTTTATGCTGACGCAGAACAAGCTGCTTTCCCGCGATGCGGATTACCGCATGAGCCCGCCTCTGCGCCCGGAACGCGACCGCTTGGCGGTGCTGGAGGGCTTGAGGGATGGCACAATTGATGTAATCGCCACCGATCATGCCCCGCATGCTGCGCAGGAGAAGGAGGATTTTGATAAGGCGCCGAATGGCGTTGTAGGATTGGAAACTTCTTTGGCAGCCGGCATAACGCAATTGGTAAAACAGGGCGTTATGACCCTACCGGAGCTTTTATACCGGATGTCAGCCATGCCTGCGCGCATCCTTCGTGTGCCAAGCGGCGCTTTGATAGAGGGCGGGCTAGCAGATTTTGTTTTGTTTGACCCGCAGGAAGGCTGGACGGTCGATCCGGCTGCGTTCCATGGAAAATCGCACAACAGTGCCTTGAAGGGGATGCTCCTCCAAGGGCGTGTGAAATATACCATTTGCCGCGGCGAGCTAGTCTACCGCGGATGAGCGCTTTTTAATGAGCTGAGAAATGAACGAAGAAAAGGTGGTTTGCCCAATGTCGCTAGACCGTTTAATTGAAAAGATCGCCGAGCTGAAAAATCCCACTGTTGCTGGGCTGGATCCGAAGCTGAGTTATATCCCGGATTTTATCAAACAGGATGCGTTCAGGCGCTACGGTGAAACGCTCGAAGGGGCGGCTGAGGCATTGCTGCAATTTAACCGTGGGCTGATCGATGCGCTTTGCGATATCGTGCCCGCCGTTAAGCCTCAGTGCGCTTATTATGAAATGTACGGTTGGCCAGGGCTGCGGGCCTTAGCTGAAACGATTCGCTATGCCAAAGAAAAGGGCTTGTTTGTCATTACGGATGGAAAGCGTAATGATATCGGCTCCACGATGGAAGCCTATGCCGCCGCGCATCTTGGAGAGGTTTCTATAAATGGCCATCCATTTGCACCGTTTGGCGCTGATGCGTTGACGGTTAACGGATATCTTGGCAGCGATGGAATCCTGCCGCTGTTGGAAATTTGCAGGCAGCAGGATACGGGCATTTTTGTTTTGGTGAAAACCTCCAACCCCTCCTCTGGTGAAGTGCAGGATCAGCAGATCGGCGGCCGGTCTGTTTATCGTATGATGGGCGATCTCTGTGAACGCTGGGGCTGCGATTTGCCGGGAAACCATGGTTATTCCGGCGTCGGCGCGGTGGTTGGAGCTACCTATCCGGATCAGTTGGAGGAATTGCGCGCAGCGTTGCCACATACCTTTTTTCTAGTGCCGGGCTATGGTGCGCAAGGCGGTAGCGCGCAGGGTGTGCGCCCTGCATTCGATCAGAACGGGTTGGGCGCTATCATCAATTCTTCCCGTGCGCTGATGTGTGCGTGGCAAAAAGAGGGCTGTGAAGAAAGTGACTATGCCAATGCGGCGCGGCGGGAAGCCATCCGCATGCAGGATGAAATTACAGCCTGTATTCCGGCTATTTCGATCAGATAAATCGAGCGGTGCGGTTTTGAAAGCGGAGCTGTTTCTCCCCCTTTAAAAGCGACTGGAAAGGAATGATTCATCAATATGGGAAACAAGAAGGCAAAGCGGGCTTATTTAGTGCTCGCTGACGGCACAGTGTTCCATGGCTATTCCATGGGCGCGGCAGGCGAGACAGTGGGCGAGGTGGTTTTTAACACCTGCACCGCCTCCTATCAGTCGCTTCTCAGTGACCCGACCTATTATGGCCAGATCGTCGCGCAAACCTACCCTTTGGTTGGAAACCGGGGCGTGGAAGAGGAAAATGCCGCCTCCAATATTATGGCAAACGGATACATCGCGCGCGAATGGTACGATACGCCCTGCACAGGGGACGGAAGCCTTACGCTTGATGAATATTTGCGCAGGCGCAATATTGTGGGAATTTGTGGGATCGACACGCGCAGGCTGACCCGCGCTTTGAGGGATAAGGGCTATTTCAACGGCGCGATTACGGATTCCCTCCAAGATTTTGATGCGCTTTTGCGCCGGATCAAGGCATATACCATCTCCGGCGCGGTAGAGGCTGTTACGATCCGGGAGCCGGAAAAGATCCCGGCGGAAAATCCGCTTTACCGAGTCACGGTGATAGACTGTGGATTCCCCCGCTATGTGCTCAAAGCACTCACGCGCAGGGGATGCGAACTCACGTTGGTGCCGGCCTTTACAGGGGCGCAGGAAATCCTTGCCGGCAAGCCGGATGGCGTTATTTTTTCAGACGGCCCTGGCGACCCGGATGACGCGCCCTGCCTGATTGATTGTGCCAAGGCGCTGCTGGAATCGAAAATTCCACTTTTTGGTGTTGGTCTGGGCCATCAGGTGATGGCGCTTGCCGCCGGATGTACAGTGGTAAAAATGCCAAAAGGCCATCGCGGTTCCAATCAGCCGGTGCGGATTTTGGACACAGGCCGTATCATGGTCACCACGCAGAATCACGGCTATTCTGTTGCGGCGCAGAGCATTCCACACGGCATGGCAGAGATGACAATGGCCAATGTAAACGACGGAGCGGTTGAGGGCATCGCCTATTGCAACGCGCCTGCTTTTTCGGTGGAATTTACGCCATCCGATGGAAGCGGCAGGCAGGATACCGCATGGATTTATGATGCATTTATTGACCGGATGAAAGGAGCGCGCCGCAATGAAGCAGCCAGAGATTAAGAAAGTATTGGTGATCGGTTCCGGTCCGGCAGTGATCGGCCGTTCGGCAGAGTTTGATTATGCCGGGACGCAGGCGCTTCGCACTTTAAAGGAAGAAGGGCTTAAAACAATCCTGATCAATTCCAATCCTTCCACCGTGATGACGGATAAAGGCCTGGCGGATCAGATTTACTTGGAGCCCTTAAATATCGATATCATCAAACGAATCATAGAAAAGGAAAAACCGGATAGCATCCTTCCGACAGTTGGCGGAAATTTGGCTCTGGAGCTGGGCCTTGGCCTCTCCATGAACGGCTTTTTAGAGGAGCATCAGGTGCGTCTACTGGGCGTCAGCCCCGAGATCATCCATAGCGTACAGGACAGGCAGTCCTTTGTGGAGGCTTTGAGGAAGGCTGGCGTCCCCGGCGTGGCATCGAAGGTAGTCGGCACCGTGCAGGATGCCGCCGCTTTTGCAAAGGAAGCAGGCTATCCAGTCCGGGTTCGCCCGGCCTATACGCTCGGCGGAAGCACGGCTGACCTCTGCCCGGATGAAGCGACGCTGTTGGAAATGGCGGATAAAGAGCTGCACACCTCCCTGATTCGTCAGGTCTTGGTGGAAAAATGCATTTCCGGGTGGAAAGAAATCGAGTTTGAAGTGATGCGTGACCGGATGGGTAACTGCATCAGCGTTTGCAGCATGGAAAACCTAGACCCTGCCGGAATCCACGCGGGCGATAGCATCATCGTCGCGCCCGCGCAGACCTTGACGGACAATGAAGCGGAAATGCTGCGTGCTTGTGCGCTTGAGTTGGTCGATTCCCTTGGCATTGAAGGCAATTGCAGCGTGCGCTTTGCCGTGCGTCCAGATGGCGGGGAATATGCCGTGCTGGAGGCCGATCCATGCATTAGCCGCACATCCGCCCTTGTTTCTAAGGCAACGGGCTATCCTGTTGCACAGGTGGCCGCCCAAATCGCGCTCGGCTATACGCTGGATGAGATCCCGAACCCTGTCACAGGCTGCACCACTGCCTGCTGTGAGCCGGCAATCGATTATTGTGTTGTGAAATTCCCGAAGTGGTCGTTTGATCGTTTTGATGAGGCGGAGCGCCGTCTGGACGGCTCTATGAAGGCTACCGGCGAAATCATGGCAATTGGCACGAGCTTTGAGCTAGCGTTTATGAAGGCTATCCGTTCTCTCAACATGCAGCTCGATACGCCGCGCCTGCCCAAGCTTGCAGCCCTCTCTGAAGAAGAAATCCTGAAGGTAATCGAGCGCTCGAATAATGAGCGAATTTTTGCCGTTTATGCGGCGGTTGCGCGAGGTGTTCCCTTTGATGCGATCTATCGCCTCACGTCAATTGATCCCTGGTTTCTGTCAAAAATGAAGAATATCTCCGATATGGAGGCGGAACTAGCGGCCGGTGCGGATGATGAGGCCATTTTGCGCGCAAAAAATATGGGCTTTCTCGATTGCACGATTGAGCGCCTTACCGGCGAGAAGCTGGTGCATCCCGCCCATTCCACTTATAAGATGGTGGATACCTGCGCAGCGGAATTCGATGCCGAGCGCCCTTATTTCTATTCTGCTTGGGATGATGATAATGAAGCGCTCTTTACGAAGGGCGGCCGCGTTTCCGCTGATCGAAAAAAAGTGCTGGTTCTTGGAGCAGGTCCGGTTACGATCGGCTACGGAATCGAGCAGGATTACTGTGCAGTCCATTGCGTGGAAACGCTGCGCAAGCAAGGCTGCGAAGCGGTGATCGCCAACAATAACCCTGATGCCGTGTCAACGGATTTTCAAACGTCTGATCGGCTTTATTTCGACCCAGTCACCTCAGAGGATGTTTCTAACATCCTCGCCACAGAGAGGCCATGGGGCGCAGTGTTGCAATTTGGCGGAACCAATGCCGTGCAGATGACTGAGATGATGAAGGCCGCGGGCGTTTGCGTGCTCGGTGCTCAGCAGGCGCAGGCACAGCAGCTCAGCGATCGCCATGCGTTTGACCGCTTGCTGGGTGAATTGGGCATTCCGCATCCGGCGTTCTGCATGACGGCGGCGGGCAATGCCGATGAAACGGCGCGTGAGCTTGGTTTTCCTGTGCGGCTGACGGCGGGAGAGCACAGTGTGATCGCTTATACCGGCACGGATCTTTCCCTGTTCATCGAGCAGGAGGGCTTAACGAAGAACGCGCCGATCATGCTTCAAAAATATTATATCGGCACGGGCATGGAGCTGAATGTTGTAACGGATGGCGAGGACTATCTCATCCCCGGAATTGCAGAGCAGATTGAGCGAGCCGGAATTCATACCGCGGATTCGATCTCCGTATGCCCCACGCAAAAGATTCCGGAAAAGGAAAAACAGCGTGCGGTCGAATATGCTGGCAAGCTTGCACTCGCGCTGCGCACGCCTTGCCTTGTCAACATCCGTTTTATCTATTACGATCATGAAATTTATCTATTTCATGCCAGCGTAACGCAGAGCCACAGCGTTCCTTTCCTGACGAAAGCAACGGGGATTTCCGCGGCGGCTGTTGCCACGCGCTGCATGCTGGGCGAGAAGCTGGCGGATATGGAATATGGCACTGGGCTCGTCGAACCTTCTGAATACTGTGCTGTGCGTGTGCCCGTTTTCAGCTTTGGCCAAATTGGCGGGTTGGATACGCAGCTCGGCCTGGAGATGAAATCCACGGGCGAGGCTTTCGGTATCGCGCACACCTTTGAAGATGCGCTGCTCAAAGGCTTGGCGGCTTCCGGGATGCGTTTAAAACGCAAAGGCGGCGTGTTCCTTTCCGTGCGGGATTCTGATAAGCAGGAGGCAATTAGTCTAGCAGACCGCTTCTCACAACTCGGTTTCGATTTGTATGCAACGGCGGGCACCTGTAAAATGCTGAATGAGAACTTCATTGCGGCAAATGCAGTGCGCAAGATCCATGAGGGATCCCCCAATACAATGGATTTATTGGAAAGCAATAAAATTGTTTATGTTGTTTCCACATCGCAAAAGGGCCGCCAGTCAATCATGGATGATATCCGTATCCGCCGCAGGGCATTGGAGCGTCAAATTCCGACCTTTACCTCTCTGGATACGGCTTTTGCGCTGACGCGCTGCCTCTCCAATAAACGCACGTTGGAGGATATTGAGCTGATTGATCTCGCCTGAGCCCCTTCGCTACAGTTTTCCGAGAAAAGGATGATGAAATAGATGGGATACTTACAGATAGAAGGGCGGATTGCCTCGATCCGCCGTCTAAGCAAGGCGGCCTTTGATATCCTGCTCTTTGCGCCGGAACTTGCTGAGTCGGCCGTGCCGGGCCAATTCCTCCACATCCGCTGCGGCGAACAGCCGTTGCGTAGGCCAATTTCCATTTGTGAGATTGACCGCAATATTGGTGCTCTGCGCATCGTTTTTGAGGTGCGTGGAAAGGGGACTGCCTGGCTTTCTGAACGGCAGATGGGCGACGCTGTCGATTTGTTGGGGCCTTTGGGCAACGGGTTTTCCCTGCCGGAGAGTGGGGAGGGGATTATTCTCATAGGCGGAGGCATTGGAACGCCTCCGCTGCTAAGCGTCGCGCAGACATTGCCGGGGCAAACCGAGGCGATTCTCGGCTTTCGGAATGCAGATGCCTGCATCCTGGCCCGTGATTTTGCACTGGCCTGTGCCAATGTGCAAATCGCAACGGATGATGGGTCGCTCGGCTTTCATGGGCTTGTGACAGATCTGCTCAGAGAGCGGATTGCGGTGAAGGAAAAGCCTTGTACGGGTATTCTTGCCTGCGGCCCCACGCCAATGCTGAAAGCAATTGCGGCCCTTGCGCAGGAGCATCAGATCCCCTGCCAGGTGTCCCTGGAGGAACGCATGGGCTGCGGCGTTGGCGCGTGCCTTGTTTGTGCCTGTAAAACAAAAGAGGCGGATGGAGAGCATTATCGTCATGTCTGTAAGGACGGCCCAGTATTTGATGCAAGAGAGGTGGTGTGGTAATGGCGGATTTATGTGTGAAGATTGCAGGCGTAGCGCTCAAAAATCCGGTGATTACCGCCTCTGGAACTTTCGGTTTCGGCCGGGAGTATAACGCCCTTTACCCCCTTTCCCGTCTGGGGGGCATCTCCTGTAAGGGAACAACGCTCCACGAGCGGCTGGGAAATCCTCCTCCACGCATTGCGGAAACGCCATCCGGCATCCTCAACAGCGTTGGCCTGCAAAATCCGGGGGTGGATGCGTTTATTCGTGAAGATCTGCCCTGGCTGAAGGAACAGGGCACGGTTGTCATCGCCAATTTGGCGGGCAGTGCTATTTCTGATTACTGCCAGGCCGCCGAAAAGCTCGATGAAACGGCTGTTGATATGATTGAATTGAACATTTCCTGCCCAAACGTCAAACAGGGCGGTGCTTCGTTCGGAACTGCCTGCGCCTCTGCACAAGAGATCACTGCCGCGGTTCGTAAGGTAACGCGCAAGCCTTTGATTGTGAAGCTTACGCCGAATGTGACCAGCATCTCTGACATTGCCGCTGCGGTAGAGGAGGCGGGGGCGGATGCGGTTTCGCTCATCAATACACTCACCGGCATGCGAATTAATATCGAAACCCGTCGCCCTGTTCTGAGAAATAATACAGGCGGCATGTCCGGCCCGGCAGTTTTTCCTGTGGCGGTGCGCATGGTATGGGAAACGGCCCGGCGCGTAAAAATCCCTGTCATCGGGATGGGCGGGATCGCTTCCTGGGAGGATGCGGTTGAAATGATGCTTGCGGGCGCGTCAGCCATTCAGGTCGGCACCGCAATGTTTGCGGATGCGTATGCGCCGCTGAAAATGATCGAAGGCATAGAGCGGTATCTGGAGGAGCATCAGATCCAATCGGTCACAGAACTAACGGGGAAGGTCGAAGTATGGTAGACACAGAGCACGTGAAGTTGATTATTGTGCGGCACTGCGAGGCGATGGGAAATCATCACCGTGTGTTTCAGGGCAGCACAGATTGTGATATTACGGAAAATGGTGCCCGTCAGTTGGATGCTCTTGCAGAGCGGATGCTTGAATTCCCTTTTCAGGCGGCTTATTCTAGCCCGCTTCAGCGCGCCTTGAAAACAGCACAGGCCGCAAACCGCCATTATGGGCTGGAAATTAAACTGGATGCCCGGCTGGCCGAAATCCACGGAGGATGCTGGGAAGGGAAGAGGTGGGGTGATTTTCCGGCGCTTTATCCGCAGGAAAGTTATCTCTGGAATCAGGAGCCGTGGAAATTCCATCCTGATGGCGGAGAGAGCATGGCCGAAGTTTACAGCCGTATCTGGGAGGCGGCCACGGAGATTGCCGCGCGCCATTTTGGGCAGTCTGTATTGATTGCGTCCCATGGCTGTGCGATCCGGAACCTGCTGTGCCATGCGCACGGGTGGCCCATTGAACGCCTCAACGATGTGGATTGGTGCGATAACACGGCGATCAGCGTGATTGTATTTGACCGTTCCATGCAGCCGGAGATTTTGTTGGAAAACGACAGCTCGCATCTGGCAGAGCATCTTTCCACCTTTGCAAAGCAAAGCTGGTGGCGAAAGGAAAACCGGGCTGCGATGCAATTCGAGTAAAGAGGTGCTGCAAAATGGTGATTCTTTCTGTTGATTATGGAGATGCACGCACTGGGATTGCAGTATGTGATAAGTTGGAGCTATTGGCTTCCCCCGCGGCTGTTTTGGCGGAGACTTATGCGCCAAAGTTAGCCCGGATGATTGCCGAAGAGGCAAAAAAGCACGGCGCACAGGAAATTGTGCTCGGCCTGCCGCGGAATATGGATGGAAGCGAAGGCTTCCGCGCGCAAAAATGCCGTGCGTTTGCCTTGCAATTGGAAGAAGCATGCGGTATTCCCGTTAGGCTTTGGGATGAACGATTAACTACGGTGCGTGCGCATCAGGCGCTGAATCAGACTAATACGCGTGGGCAAAAACGTAAAGCCGTGGTAGATGCGGTGTCGGCTGTTATGATTTTACAGGATTATATTGACTATCGAAAGACGCACGCTGCAACAGACTAATGCAGCGTGCATTTTAGGATTCCTTTTCTTTTTTCGGTTTGCCAAACAGTTCAATCAACCCTACGATCAGTAGAAAGCCGCCAAATAGTTTTCCTAGCCATTCGCCTTTGATCATTCCGGCCAGCCAGGTGCCCAGGCCGACTCCTGCCAGCCCGCCTAGTGCCATGGGAATGACGCTTTTCCAGTGGATCAGTTTCTTTTTCCAGTTCATCAGGATAGATACGAGCGCGCAGGGCAAGAAAAATAGCAGGTTGATCCCTTGTGCCCGCAGTTGAGGCACATGCATGCCGAGTGTGAGGTAAAGCACCAGCACGCCGCCCCCGCCTAGCCCCAGCGCCCCGGCTACGGCTGAGAAAAGCCCGGCGATTTGATCGATCCAGTTCATCTCATCACCATCCTGATACCAGCCCAAAGCATAAAGATTCCGAAAATCCGGCGCAGCCATTTTGCAGGAATGCGCGGGAGAAGCAGAGAGCCGGCAATAGCTCCGATCACCGCTACCGGAAAGTATGGAACCGCCTGCATGAGCGCTACTTTTCCGGATGTGACATAGAGGACCGAGCTAAGCAGGGAAAGCGGAAAGATAACGGCGATCGAACTCGCGTGCGCCTGCGTTTGGGTCAGATTCGATTTTTGTAAAAGCGGGACGGCCAGCATGCCTCCGCCAGCGCCCAAAAGGCTATTGACAATGCCGACAAAAAAACCGCCGAGCGCAGTGAGCCAACGATTCATTTTGGAACAGAGCCTCCATTTCAATAGGCCGATGAGTGGAGAAACGGCAATTTGATATGCGTGACAAAAAATGTTGCCTTCTCGCATGGCCCAATAGGAAAAACTTGTTTGCCAATTTTGATTTGAATAATAGTAGTGTGCCAAATGGGCCAACAAATATTTTATATGAGCTTTCTTTTAATAAAAAAACAGATAACCGCTCTGGCTGAAAAAAATCAGCTCAAGGCGGTTAATCTGTTTCTATTCAAAAAATTACGCGGTTTGTCATCAAGAAGGGATTTTCTGAGGCTCCAGGCCAGGATATAAAATTTTGTGGATATAGCTGATGGTTTGATCCCAGTCAAGCAGCAGGACTTCCGTACCGTCTACATTGACAAGCTTGGGATAGGTATGCGGTATCGTATCCTGCGTGATATTCCATTTGAGATAGCGCATTGCATTGGTTGCCTGCGAAACGATCGTGGATTTGCTCATATCTGTCTTTACAAGCGGCAAAATTTCATTCAGCAGCTCCAACCCTTCGCTGATTCCCATGGATTTTGCCTTGCCGATGATCACATTCAAAACGTTACGCTGGCGCTGCGTCCTGTTACGGTCGGAATCGATGCTGCGCAGGCGGACATATTTGAGCGTGGTGGCTCCGTCCATATGATAGGTTCCGGCGCCTGTGGGAACCTCTAGCCCTGCGGCGGCAAAATCCTCTGCCAAAGCCTTCGCTTCAGCATCGGTCAGTTTCATATCAATTCCACCCAAAATATCGACAATTTTTTGGAAGGCGCTAAAATCAACGCTGATATAATGATCGATATGGATTTTATAGTTCGATTCGATCGTATCAATCAACAATTGAGGACCGCCATAGGAATAGGCGGCATTCAGCCTTGCATTGCCATGCCCCGGAATACTGACGTAAGCCGCGCGCAGCAGGGAGACCATTTTAATCTGCTGGCTCCGTTTATTGACAGAAATCAAGATCATGGAATCAGAGCGTGAATAGTACTGGGGATTGCGCGTGTCACTTCCGACTAGCAGGAGGTTGAAAACGTCTTTGTGATACCACACAGTGCCGCTTTTGATATTTTTTGCGATCGCTTCATCCGCATTATCGAAATCCTGTTGATATTTCTTAGAGGCTTTTTTCTTAAGCTCGCTTTCTTCCTTCTTGACTTCCGGATCTACTTGCAGCGTAGTGCGTTCACTCGGGTCTGCCGGATCGATATCAATTTTATCCAAATATCGGTTGCCGACGACCACGCCGATGATAACAAGCAATAAAAGCACGAGGACGATAGAGATCACTGCAATCATTGCCTTGCTGGGCTTTTTGTTGGGCCCCGCGGGGCCTTTTTTTCCATCATGCATTGAAATACACCTCAACATCCGTTTGTTTCGTTTTCAAAAGCAATTTGTCATAATCAATCAGGCGAAGGGAAAAGGTAAGAGGAAGACTATCCTTTGAAAACGTTTCTCAAGTATTATAGCCATTTCAAAGAGAAAAAGCAAATCCGGGCTTCGGTATGGCAAAATGACCAAAAGTGAAGGGAAAAACAGGAAGAAGAAAATTATAGCCCTGGCCGTTCCTGGGGACTCTTGTGTTTTTTCCCTTCGTATGTCATAATGAGTTGCCAGCAGCCTTCCGCTTTTTATGGGTAGCGTGTATCTCTATGATCTTTGCGGTTAATGCAGGCTTTGCTTTGATACTCGCTCCGTTCTTACGTAAAAACGATTGCGTATCGCTTATGGTTGGGGAGCCGCGGCGATTTTTTTGCAGATAGGCTTGTTTATGGCTGCTGCATCTCGTTACAACATGAAGACGACTTGGAGGAAAGACACTGTGAGTTTTCTTGCAACAGATCATGCCGGCAATACGCCCGGCGCACAGATCAAACGCCACCATCCACTATCCTTTTGCTACCGTTGGGCGATTATAGCGGTAGGGGGGATACTGTTTGGCTATGCCTTTATTCGAATTCTATTTCCAGATGTGACGGCGGGCCACAAGTGGGATGGAAATTTCTTATTCGGCCTGCCTGCAATCGCTGCGATGCTGGCGGTTGTCCTCGCGCTGTGGGGCCTGTTTTATTTGATTGATCATCTGGCGGAAAAGAATTTAAACAAAACGCTCTTGGCCCTGATGCTCATTGCCTGTGGGTTTTGTATCCTGTCAACTGTGCTGTTTTCGATTGAACCTTCTTGGGATTATGGGGTCGTTTTGCGCTCCTCCCTGGAGCTTGCGCGGGACGGATCTTTGACGGATACCGCTTATTTTTCCCGTTATCCATTTCAGGTGTACCCGCTCTTATATATGACGTTTTTTATGAAGCTCATTCATGCACGTACAATGGCGGCGGCCTGTGGCGTCAGCTATGTGCTGAACATTATTCATATTCTCGTTGCTCTTTACGGCGCTTTTTTTGTTGGAAAGCTTTTGCACGGCAAACGCTTCGGCCTGAAAATTCTTCTGTTCTGCATGTGCAGCGCACCCCTCTTTCTTTACGCATCGATTTGTTACACGGATACGTTAGCGCTTCCTTTCCCGGTGTGGACATTGGCCCTGTGGCTTTATGCGCGCAAAATGCCTGCTCTGACCAAACAACAAAAATGGAAAAAAACAGCCCTGTATGTTGGAAGCGGCATGATGGCGGGATTTGGCCTCCGGATCAAATCAATCGCTGCAATTGGCCTGATCGCGCTGATGATTTTTTTGCTCTTTGACCGTACAGAGCAGATAAGTGAACGAAAGGAAGGAAAAAATACGCCTGCGTTCTGGCAGCGTCCGGCGGCCCAAAAATGCATGACGTTTCTCCTGCTCCTGCTGGGATTTTTGATGATTGTGGTCGGCAGCAGCCTGATTGCCAGAGCGGCAGGGTATGGAGACATGCACGATGACCGATATACGTATCCGATGACGCACTGGTTTATGATGGGTGCAAATCGAGAAACCACAGGGGGATATTATGCAGAGGACGATCTTTTTACGCGTTCTCTTCCTTCTTATGAGGAGCGTCAAAAACAAACGGCCGCTCGGTTTGTTGAGCGGATTCGTATGGATGGCGTATCAGGCTATTTGAGTTTCCTTATGGACAAGCTGGAAGCGATGCTTTGCACTGGAAACTATCAAGTAGGGGGAAAGCTCGCGCAGCATCCCCTGATTTCCCATCCAATGTTAGAGGCCCCAAACAGCCTGTTGGTGCGCCTGTATATGGACTATCAACAGGCGTTTCAGGCAGTGGTTTTATTATCCCTATTGATGGGAATGATCTTTTTGGCCCGAAGGCGGGATGGTTGGGCGTTTCGTTTAACTGTAATGATGCTTATTGGCGTTGTTTTATTTTTACTGCTGTGGGAAGGTAAAGCGCGTTATCTGCTGTTTTTGGTGCCAGTGATCAATATTGCGGCTGTATTGGGCTTTTGCAGCATGCAGGATTGGTTGACACGTCAGCATTGGGGTCGCAAAGGGAAAGACAGTCGAAGTCGGTCCGCTCAATGACCTGATTGAGCAGAGAAAAAGAGAATATCAGAATGAGCCATTGAAAATGTCAAGCATTTTTCAATGGCTCATTTATTTTTTATTACGAAGCGAAGCAAGTAACAAAGCAAAGCCTACCATAACCCGATGGAACAAAGAGATACGCACTGCTTACGGGAACAGTTTGTTACCAGCTATTTTTTATTACGAAGCGAAGCAAGTAACAAAGCAAAGCCTACCATAACCCGATGGAACAAAGAGATACGCACTGCTTACGGGAACAGTTTGTTACCAGCTATTTTTTATTACGAAGCGAAGCGAGTAACAAAACAAAGCCGGCTAACACCGCATAGATCACAGAGATATGTATCGCTTACACAAGCAGCTAACTACCGGCTATTTTTTATAAAATACAGCACAGAGGCATATCTCTCCTGGAGAAAGGATGGAGGGGAATCTCAGCTCGGTTCTATTTGCGGACAAGGGGTCATATTCATAGAAGCGAGGCAAGGTTCAGATCCATTGTTAATTTGAAAGGATGGTTTCATATGAAGGAGAAGGGGACAGCCCCTTACGATCAAGCAATTGCAATTCTGTGCCCCCGTATCCGGGAAATCCTAGACCGAGTCCCGGCACAAATAAAAGCTCAGATACAGGAAATCCGTTTGCGAAGCTGCCAGCCAGTATTATTAATCGGGCTGAACGGGACGTGCTTTATCAGCGAAACCGGGCGGGTGAGCTATATTCTTTCCTCTTGCGCTGTACGGATTAGCCATGAAGAGGTGACAGAATGTTTTCGTGCGATCTGCGGCTATTCGGTACATAGTTTTCAAGAGAGCATCTGCAATGGATATATTACGCTGCCGGGTGGGCATCGGGCTGGGATTTGCGGCACCGCTGTGTGTGAAAACGGAAAGACAAAGGCGGTGCATGATATCGCTTCCATTAATTTGCGTGTGGCGCGGCAGGTGATTGGCGCGGCAGATGCGCTGGTTGAAAAATTATTTCGAAAAGAGGCTCCAAGCATATTGCTTGCCGGGGGGCCGGGAAGCGGCAAAACAACGCTTTTGCGCGATCTGGCGCGGCAGCTTTCCGCCGGCGGCGGATGTGGCAGCCTGCGCGTGGCAGTAGTGGATGAGCGCGAGGAGATTGCTGCGGTCTATGAAGGGGTTGCGCAGAACGATCTGGGCTATAACTGTGATGTTTTGAGCGGCTATCCGAAAGGCGAAGCGATTTTAAGCGCTTTGCGCAGTCTGTCCCCAGAGGTCATTATTTGCGACGAGGCAGGCGGCATGGAAGAGGTTCAGGCAATCGAGGCGGGTGTCAATGCGGGCGTTAAATTTATTGCAAGCATCCATGCATCAACAAAGGAGGATTTGCTGCATCGGCCGCAAGCCCGCCGGCTGTTGGAAACCGGCGCTTTTGACCGTGTGGTAATGCTCGCGGGCGGCGGGTTGCCCGGCCGGATTTCGCAAATCTATAGGGCGGAGGAACTGATTGATGAAATATGTGGGGATGTCCTGCGTTCTGGTTGCTTGTATCGGGATGGGTCAATATTTTAGTGTGGCAGCCATCCGTAGAATCCGCGCGCTGGAGCAGGTGCTCCTGCTGCTCAATGCGATACAAAGCGAGCTCTCCTATTGCCGCACTCCTGTACGGGAGCTGATGCATCGGTTGTCCCTGCGCGAAGAATTCTCGGAGCTCCCGTTTCTGCGGGAATGCAGCCGGATGTGCGGCCTGGAGATTCCGTTTCCACAAGCTTGGAGCAAAGCTTTGGGAGAACGCGCGCAGTTAGGGCCTCTGCGGCGAGAAGATATCAATTTGTTGCTCGCATTCGGCTCTCAGCTGGGCACCACGGATCTCAACGGGCAGGTCAGCCTCTGTCGGCTCTATGTGCAGTTATTTGAGGAGCGGCTGACACAGGCACGGGAGTGGAAGAGCAAATATGCTAAACTATACCTCAGCCTCGGCGTTTTAGGCGGCCTTCTGGCCTGGATCCTTTTTCTATAAAAGAGCGGGGAAAAGAGACACAGCTTCGCTAGTTCCACGCAGAATTTGACAAATGGAGGAAGATTAAAAATGGATGTGAATTTTATTTTTAAGATCGCTGCCATTGGTATTATTGTCGCAGTCCTCAACCAATTGCTGACCCGTTCCGGGCGAGAAGAATATGCGATGATTACAACGCTTGCGGGGCTGGTCGTTGTGTTAATGATGATCGTCCCGCAGATTGGTAATCTGTTTCAATATATCAAATCGATTTTTGGGTTATAAATGATATGGATATTGTAAAAATTGTTGCAATTGCGATCGTGTGTGCACTGCTGTGTGCGGTGCTCAAGCAGTATAAGCCGGAGTTCGCCATCGTTGTGCAGCTTGCTGCATCCGTATTTATTTTATTGCTCATTGCTTCGGCAATGGGGGATCTCATAAGCGCAGTGAAAGATTTGATCAATGGCTCGGGGATCAATACCGAATATCTTACACTGCTGCTCAAAGCGCTCGGTGTATCCGTTCTGACTCAATTGGCAGCAGATGCTTGCCGCGACAGCGGGGAAACTGCGCTTTCCAATAAAGTGGAGTTGGCAGGCAAGGTGACGATCCTCTTACTTTGCCTGCCCCTTGTGAAAGCCATGATCCAACTGTCGGCCGGACTGATAAAAGGATAAGGATTTATGAAAAAATTTCGAATGATAGCGATGGCATTGCTCTTATTTGCATTATTAACCGTTCCGGTGTCGGCCATGCAAGAGGATTCCACTCAAAGCCAACTGGAAGCCTATGGGACCGTCGAGTTGTTTGACGATCTGCCGCAGGAAACGCGCGCGCTTTTTGAAGAGCTTGGCATTGAGGAGATCGATTTTAACACGCTGTTTCAGACATCGCCGCGTGCCCTTGTGGAGATGTTTCTGAATTTGCTACAGGGAAAGCTCAACAATCCTCTAAAAACTGCGTTGCAAATTCTTGGGGTTTTAATCCTGCTTGCGGTTGCAGAATCTTTTATAGAAGAAAAAAGCAGTCAGGCCAATAAGGGGATGGCGTTACTCTCAGCCTTGTTTTTATCGATCGTTTTGGTGCCGCAGGTGATGGATTGCCTTTCGCATACCTGCGCGGCTATCAGCCTGAGCAGTAATTTTATGCTGGCTTTTATTCCCGTATATGCGGCGATCGTGGCGGCGAGTGGAAATCCGGCGCTCGCTCTGAGCTCGCAGACGCTTTTGTTTGGCTTTGCCCAGGCGATCGCGCAGTTTTCCTCCGTTTTTCTAAAGCCGTCTATTGGAATTTTGCTGGCCTTGAGTATGGTCAGCACGCTTTCTCCGATTTTCGATTGGAATGGAATCACCAATATCATCAAAAAAGCGGTTACGATCACACTCGGCTTTCTATCCACTGTTTTTGTCGGGCTCCTATCGATCAAAGGCCTTCTTGCGGGCGCTGCCGACAGCGCTGTGGCGAAGGGCGCTAAATTTTTGATTGGCAGCTTTGTGCCGGTGGTGGGGGGAGCGGTTAGCGATGCGCTCGGCTCGATTGTCAGCTCATTGAGTCTGGTGCGTGGAGCTACAGGAGCATTTGGAATTTTGGCGGTTCTGCTCATTGCACTCCCTGTTTTTGCCGAGCTGCTTTTGTGGCTGATGACACTGAATTTATGTGCGGTAGGGGCCGATTTGTTTGGGCAGGGGAAAGCGGCTACCCTGTTGCGCAGCGTTGCATCCGCTCTGGTTATTTTAGGGGCGATTCTGTTGTTTAATGCAGTGCTTCTGATTATTTCCACTGCCCTGATGCTTTCAGTCAAAGCTGGAACATAAAAAGGAGGAGAAGAGATGGAAACACTGCAAAGCTGGGCGCTGTGCATCACGTTCAGCGCTGTTGGCGCTTTGCTGGTGCATGCGCTCGTGCCGAAGGGCGCAACGGAAAAGGCTATTCGGGTTATGATCTCGCTGTTTTTGTTATCCGCAATTCTATCGCCGTTTTTATCCGGAAAAGGGATTACGCTCACGTTGCCGGATCAGGGCACAGGAGATCTGGAGGCGCAGGTGGAAGCGGCGCAGGAAAAAATAAATCTTACCCTTGTTCAGCAGGCGCGCCAGAAAATTGAAGAAGCGGCGAAGCTCTCGCTTGCAGAAATCGGCGTCACGGAGGCGGAAATTCAGGTGGACATGGATATTGCGGAAGATTCCATCATATCTATAACAGAGCTTAAAGTTTTTTTATCCGACGTTCAGGCCGGTAGAGAACGCTTGATTCAGGAGGCATTGGAGAAAAAACTCGGCTGCCCCGTAACAGTAGAGCTCGAAGGGGATTAAGCCGCATTGCAATTGAAAGCAAAGGAATGGATGACAATGAAAAAAAACATGGGAGAAAAAGGCCGGAAACTGATGGATGCAATTAAAGCCGATAAAAAAATCACATTGATCGTATGTATCGGTCTATTGGGTATGCTGCTGTTGTTGGCCTCAGAGTTTATCCATCTGCCGAAAAAGCAGGAGGCGGAAACACCTTCCGAAAACATACAGACAGAATATAGCTATGCGGAAGATCTTGAAAAACGGTTGACCAATATCGTGTCCTCCATCAGCGGAGCAGGAAAGACGAAGGTGATGGTCACGTTAGAAAACGGCGTGGAATCTGTATATGCCGCAGACGAAAAGCAGTCGGTCGAACGCAGCAGCGGGGAAAAAACCGGAGGAGTTGAGGTCAATGAAAAAAGTAATACAGAGAATGAGTATATCATCCTGCAATCGAACGGCAGCAGAGATGAAGGTTTGGTCATCAAGGTGATCCAACCCAAAATCCGAGGTGTCGCAATTGTTTGCGAAGGCGGTGACTCCGCCTATGTCCAGCAGCGGATCACGCAGGCTGTAACGGCTGTGTTGGATATCGGCGCATCCCGCGTCAGTATTGCACGTATGGCAGATTAGGAGGTGAAAAGAGTGTGTTTGAAATATACCGGATGGGAAGTTTTGAATGAACACCGCTGTAAATAGACTTTGGATGCGCCCTGATTCCCTTGTGCCTGCGCGAACGGGACTGACTCGCCGCGCTTATGATAAATTGATGAAAGCACCTTGTATGGAAAGGACTGATCTTCGGCTTAAAAGATTCATCTTTCAACCGGATAAGCTCCACTTAAAATTTTGGCGGCGCCAGAACCGCGCGCTCCCGCGGGCCGGCGCAAGAAAGGAATGGTCATAAGTATGAGTATGTCAATTGGAAAAAGGCAAATTGTTCTCGCAACCCTGGTGGTTGCGCTCGGCGCAGCGGTGTTTGTTAATTGGTATTATACGAAGCCAGATGCGGAAAAAGCGAACACCGGCGTGACCGTTACCGAGGAGGTAACGCAGGCTGCGGGCAATTTGGGGGATGCGCTTCTCGTCAATTCCAGCTCAGTGTCCTCACAGAGTAACACGAAGGAAACCAAAGCGCAGCAGGCTCAGGCGCAAGTGGAAGATGAATATTTCGCACAGGCTCGGCTCAACCGCTCCACAGCGCACGACAAAGCGGCCGAAGCGCTCAAAAAAACAATTGAAGATAGCAAATCCTCCTCAGAAGCTGTAAAAACCGCCACGCAGGAGCTTGGGGAGCTTTCCAAGGCGATCAAGCTGGAGGCCGATACGGAAAACCTAATCAACGCAAAGATCGGCAGCCCCTGTGTGGTGGTCATCGGCAGCAATACAGCACAGGTTGTAGTTGGAAAAGGGGTATTGAAGGATGCCATTACCGTGCAGATTAAAGAGATCGTGCTCAAGCAGACTGGCTTTTCTGTAGAAAACGTTACGATTATGGAAGCGAAATAGCTGCTTTTTTAGCGCTGTACGGGCATCCAAGCCTGTGTGAAAGCAAAAAATGGTTGTGTCTTTCCGCTTTTGTGGTATAATAGCTTCAAACAGAGTTTGAAGCATTAGAAAAATGTCTGTCGGCGCGAAACGCCTCCTGCCGCAGAGCGGCAATGCCATTTTTCGTAGAGAGTTTTTGCACATATGGTATAATAGCTTCAAACAGAGTTTAAAGCATTAGAAAAATGAGTTGCAAGGCTTCAGGTTCTGCAAATTGGAAAATTCCTGAGGCAAGCTTTTCGCCAAGCAAAGGCAAATGGTACATTATGTTTTCTGATTCTTGCCAGCAGGCGGGAGAATGGAAGGATTTTATGGACGATATGAAGAAACAGGACGTTGTCAGCGGCCTTGTGATTTCCGAAGAGGTGATCGCCGCGATCGCTTTAAATGCTGCAAAGGATGTCGAGGGTGTGAGCGGCTTCGCGGCTCGGCCCAGAGATCTGCAAGCGCTTCTCCATATTGGAGATGATATGCTGAAATCTGTGCGCGTATGGGTCAATGAAAACGAAATTAAGCTTCATTTATACTTATTGCTCAAAGGCGGCACAAAAATCCCGGCTGTCTCCGCTCAGGTGCAGCGCGCCGTCAAAAATGCGGTGCAGAATATGACAGGGCGGGTTGTCACTAAGGTGAATATCAGCATTGTCGGGGTTGACTTTTCTGAGATCGCGCAAGCGCAAAAGTGAGTTTTAAGCCCTCTGCAACGTGGGGAGGAGCAAAAGGCGTTTTATGCGGCAAGCCTTCAGAAGCCAGTGCAGTTTCGGAGGTTTTCCCGGGAAAGGCCGGTTTGTTTTCTCAGCTGTGGAGGGCTGATTTTATTGAAAAAGTGGAGGACAAGCATGACCAGACGGCAGGCAAGAGAACAGGCGTTTACTTTAATTTTTGAAAAATCTTTTCATCCGGAGATCACGGTGGAAGAAATGATCTCCATGGCTGTAGAGGCGCGCTATCTGCAAACGGATGAATTCGCGGTTTTGCTTGCCAAAACGGCAGATGAGCAGCAGCCGGAGATTGATTCCATCATCGAAAATAATGCGATCGGGTGGAAGAAAGACCGTATTTCCCGCGTTTCTCTCTCTCTGCTGCGGCTTGCTTTGTGTGAGATGCTGTTTATTGAGGAAGTGCCGACGAACGTTTCCATCAATGAGGCTGTTGAGCTTGCGAAGCTCTATGCTTCACAGGAGGATGCCGCTTTTATCAACGGTGTGCTCGGCGCAGCTGCACGAAAGCTTGAGGCACAGTGATGAAAGGTTATCTCGGAATTGATACAAGCAACTATACCACTTCCACAGCGGTCTATTGCCCGGAACATGATCTGGTGCTGCAAAAAAAGAAGCTTTTGCCGGTTCCGGCGGGTGCGCTTGGGCTGCGGCAGAGCGATGCAGTGTTTCATCACACGGTTCAACTTCCTCAACTTCTGGAGGAGCTTTCAGCGGAATTTGGCGGAGAAATTCGCGCAGTTGCCGTATCCAACGCGCCACGGGATGCGGAGGGCTCCTATATGCCCTGTTTTTTGGCCGGGATGTCTGCTGCGCGTGCGATTGCGTCTTTTTTAAAGGTGCCGCTGTATTTTTTTTCTCACCAGAGCGGCCATATTGCCGCGGCGCTCTATAGCGCGGGTCGGCTCTCCTATTTTGAGCGGCCCTTCTATGCGTTTCACGTTTCCGGTGGGACGACGGAGGCGCTTTTAGTGCGCCCCAATGCAGCGCAGATCTTTGAAAAGGAGCTGCTGGCGCAATCCCTTGATTTAAAGGCGGGGCAGGCGATTGACCGTGTCGGGGGAATGCTTGGCCTTCCCTTTCCTGCTGGTGCGGAGCTCGACCGGCTTGCGCAGCAATCGAAGCGGCGCTTTGCCGTCAAGCCGTCGATGAAGGGCGCGAACTGCTGCCTTTCCGGAATTCAAAATCAGTGCCAAAAAATGCTTCATGCGGGCGAGTGCAGGGAGGATATCGCTCGTTTCTGCATCGAAAGCGTTTTAGCGGCCATCGATGCGATGGCGGAAGAACTGCTTCGGCAGGATGGAACGTATCCGTTCCTTTTTGCGGGCGGCGTGATGTCAAACCGCGTGATCCGTGATGCAATTATCCAAAAGTATGATGCGAGTTTTGCGGAGCCGTCCTTTTCCTGCGACAATGCAGCGGGAATTGCTGTGCTGGCGGCAGCGCAGGAAAAAAATCTGCCTCGGGAACAGCAAGCTGGAATTTAAATTTTCAACTTGCTCGCAGAGAAAGGAATGGTCATAAGCATGAAGGCGCCCTTAGTGCTGACGATCGGTCAGCTGAATGCCTATGTAAAATCGCTGCTTGACGGCGATGACAATTTAAATCATGTATATGTCAGTGCGGAAATTTCAAATTTTACCAATCACTACCGGACGGGGCATTTTTATTTTTCTTTGAAGGATGAAAATGCTGTGATCCGCGCGGTGATGTTCCGCTCGAGCGCGCAGCGGCTCAAATTTCTTCCGCAGGATGGAATGCGTGTGATCGTGCGCGGCCGGGTTTCTCTCTATGAGCGGGATGGGCAGTATCAACTCTATGTGGATGATTTGCAGCCCGATGGAGTGGGCGCTTTGAATCTCGCCTATGAACAGCTGAAAGAAAAGCTCTCTAAGGAGGGCCTTTTTGCGCCAGAGCGAAAAAAAACACTTCCACGCTATCCCATGCGGGTGGGAGTTGTCACCTCGCCTACGGGAGCGGCCGTCCGCGATATTATCAATGTGCTCTCCCGGCGATTTCCGCTTGCGCAAATTATTTTACAGCCTGTTCAGGTGCAAGGAGCAGATGCACCGGGGCAGATCGCTGATGCTATCCGGCTGTTTAATGAAAAGAAGGCGGCGGATGTTTTGATTGTTGGCCGGGGAGGTGGATCGCTGGAGGAGCTGTGGGCCTTTAATGAGGAAGAGGTTGCGCGCGCGGTTGCCGCTAGTGAAATCCCTGTGGTTTCAGCTGTTGGGCATGAAACGGATTTTACCATTTGTGACTTTGCGGCCGATTTGCGTGCGCCTACGCCTTCCGCGGCGGCTGAGCTTTGTGTGCCGGATGCGCAGGGGGAGCTGGCTAGGGTTCAGATGCTGCGGCACAGCGTTTTTCAACTTGTGCAACGCCGCATGGAATCGGAGCAGCAGCGCCTCGATACTTTATCGGCACGGGCGCAGTTGCAGAGCCCCATCCGTCTCCTGGATCACCGGCGCCAATCGCTAGAGGCGTTGAAAAGCAGGCTTGGGCAAACGGTTTCTGCGCTCCTCCTTCGGCAAAATACACGCCTTGCTCCGCTTATGGGGAAGCTGGATGCGTTGAGCCCCTTGAAGGTGCTTTCTCGTGGGTATGCGATTGCGTATCACGGCGGCCGCCCTATCTACTCTGCGGCAGAGCTTTCGGCTGGCGATCAGCTTCATCTAAAATGGGCGGATGGCGGCGCGCAATGCGCCATATTGGAGGTTGATCCCTGAGATAAACCGATCGGGGAAAACTCAAAAGAACACTCCAGCGATCATTGATGTCTGTGAAAGGACGGAGATTTATTTTGAAAGAAGTTAAAAAAGAGCAAACTTATGAATCTGCTATTGAACGCTTAGAGGAAATCGTAACCCTTTTGGAAGGAAGCTCCCTCCCTTTGGAGGAATCTCTGCGTCTTTTTGAAGAGGGCACGCGCCTCGCAGGCTATTGCAATACGTGCCTGACGCAGGCGGAAGCACGGGTGACGGAGTTGTCCCAACAAGAGCATATGGAGGAATCCCCATGCTGAATTTTGAACGCCAGCAGCAAAATTATCTTTCTATGATAGAAAACAGCCTGCATCTCTACCTACCGGAAGAGGGGCAGGGGCAGGATATTCTGTTTCAGGCAATGGCTTATAGCTTAGAAAACGGCGGCAAACGAATTCGCCCTATTCTCACGCTCGCATTCTGCGAAGCGTGCGGGGAAGATCCACATGCCGCACTGCCCTTTGCCTGTGCGGTGGAAATGATCCACACCTATTCGCTGATCCACGATGATTTGCCCTGTATGGATGATGACGATATGCGGCGCGGCAAGCCCTCCAGCCATGTAAAATTTGGAGAGGCAAACGCGCTTCTGGCCGGGGATGCTCTTTTGACGCTTGCTTTCGAAACGATGCTTGACCAGCGTTCCGGCTATCCGGTTGATCCCAAACGGACGATTCAGGCGGCCGCTGTGTTGGCGCATGCTGCGGGCGGCCAGGGGATGATCGGCGGTCAGGTAATTGATCTGGCTAGCGAAGGCAGGCAGATCCCGCTGGATCGGCTGAAAGTGATGGACTCTCTTAAAACGGGCGCCTTGATTGACGCCGCCGCACAGATGGGCTGTGTGGTTGCAGGGGCAGGGGAGACAATTTGTAAAGCAGCATCCCTGTACAGCTCCTGTATTGGACTTGCCTTCCAGATCGTTGACGATATTCTAGATATGACGAGCAGCAGTGATGTGCTTGGCAAGCCGGTGGGGAGCGACCGGGAAAAGGAAAAATCAACCTATGTTTCCCTCTTGGGCTTGGATGCTTCCCGCCGCCTCGTCACGGAATTGACTGCGACAGCACGGGAGACGCTCTCGATCTTTGAGGAGCGGGCCTCCTTTTTGTTGGAGCTTACAGAACGGCTTGCAACGCGTGAGAAATAGGCGGCCTTCTATTCTGTCTGTTAGGAGCATTGCTGATATGAATGAGAATCAGATTCTTTCACAGATACATTCTCCAGACGATGTAAAGCAGCTGGAGGAAAATCGCTTGGGTGAGCTGGCCACTGAAATTCGCAAGGTGTTGGTGGAAACCGTTTCCCAGACGGGCGGCCATTTGGCCTCTAACTTGGGGGTGGTGGAGCTGACGATTGCGCTGCACCGCGTGTTTGATTCTCCAAGGGATCAAATCGTATTCGATGTGGGCCACCAGGCCTATACCCATAAGCTGCTGACCGGGCGCTACAGCCAATTTTCCACTCTGCGCACAGAAAACGGTCTTTCCGGCTTTGAACGGCCCAATGAGAGCGAGCACGATGTTTTTTACAGTGGGCATAGCAGCACCTCCATCTCCTCCGCCTATGGGCTTTCCGCTGCAAAAAAGTTGGCAAAAGATGATCACTATGTGATCGCTGTCATCGGCGACGGCGCTTTAACGGGCGGGTTAGCCTACGAAGGGCTCAACAACGCCGGGCGTACGCACAGCAGGCTAATTGTAATTTTGAATGATAATGAAATGTCGATTTCGCATAATGTTGGTTCTATGGCGCGTTATCTTGCTGTGATCCGCTCGAAGCCTGGTTATTTTCGGTTGAAGGCGCGTATAGAGGGCTTTTTAAACCATATCCCGCTAGTGGGTAAGAAAATATCCAATCTGGTTTTTCGATCAAAATCAGTTTTGAAAAATTTAATTTATCAAAGCACAATTTTTGAAGATATGGGCTTTCAATATATGGGCCCGATCGACGGGCACAATTTGGAGCAGCTTCAGGAGGCGCTTGAGGGCGCTAAGATGCTGCATCGGCCGGTTCTTTTGCATATCAACACTGTGAAGGGAAAGGGCTATGATTTTGCAGAACGTGAGCCGAACAAATTCCACGGGATTTCAAAGTTTGATATTAATACTGGGGAACCCGTTTTTTCTAGCACCAGTTTTTCTGAGATGTTTGGCAGGGCGTTATGCGATTTTGCGCAGAAGGATGAGCGGATTTGCGCCATCACGGCCGCCATGGCGCTGGGCACAGGCCTTGATGCCTTCAGCAAAGCGTTTCCCGACCGCTTTTTCGATGTAGGAATCGCAGAGGAGCACGCGGTAACCTTTGCCTCGGGCCTTGCAAAAAATCATATGCTGCCGGTGTTTGCGGTATATTCAACCTTCTTGCAGCGTTGTTACGATCAGTTGATCCATGACGCCTCGCTGCAAGGAAATAAAATGGTGCTTGCAATTGACCGCGCCGGTTTCGTCGGGGAGGATGGGGAAACCCATCAGGGCCTGTTTGATATGGCTTTACTCAACAGTGTGCCAGATTTGACAATTTATTCGCCCTCCACCTTTTCAGAACTGAAAAATGATCTGGGCAACGCTTTTTATATTGATAAAGGGATTGTGGCCGTGCGGTATCCGCGCGGAACCGAGCGCGAATTCCCCGCAGATTATACGCCCTCCTTTGACTCTTTCACTCATTATGGCGAAGCGTGGGCAAAAATTGTGATCGTTACCTTTGGCCGGCTGTTTTCTAATGCCTGCATGGCGCTTGCTACCCTGCGGGAAAAGGGCATAAGCGCGCGGATCATCAAGCTTAACCGGATTAAGCCTATTGATATCCGTGCCGTTCAATCAGCCCGTTTGGGGGAACAGATTTTTTTCTTTGAGGAAGGTGTGCGTACTGGCGGCATCGGGGAGCATTTTGCCGCCTTGCTGTTGGAGAAGGGCTTTCAGGGTAGCTTCCATTTAACAGCAGTGGAGGATTGCTTTGTTCGACAAGCGGCGGTACCTTCGCTGATGGCGCAATACCACATGGATGCGGACGGTATGGTTCAAGTGATTTTGAGGGAGGCGGCGGAGCATGGCAAAACAACGGCTTGACGTTACCGTTTTTGAGCGGGGGCTTGCGCCCAGCCGGGAAAAAGCGCAGGCGCTCATCATGGCCGGGCAGATTTATCTCAACGGTCAAAAGGTCTCCAAAGCGGGTGCCAGCGTAAAGCCGGAGGATCAAATTGAGCTTCACGGCACACAGCTCCCCTTCGTCAGCAGAGGCGGCCTTAAGCTTAATAAGGCGATGCAGTGCTTTCCCATCACGCTAGAGCAGAAAATTTGCATGGATGTTGGCGCCTCCACCGGCGGCTTTACGGATTGCATGCTGCAAAATGGAGCCCGCAAGGTTTATGCGATCGATGTTGGCTACGGCCAGCTTGCCTGGAAGCTACGCACAGATGAGCGCGTTGTGAATTTGGAGCGTACAAATTTCCGCTATGTGACGCAGGAGCAGGTGCCGGATGCAATCGGTTTTGCGAGCGTGGATGTTTCATTCATCTCCTTGCGCTTGATTTTACCGGTGCTGTTTTGCCTCTTGCAGAAGGATGGCGAAGCCGTTTGTTTGATCAAGCCTCAGTTTGAAGCTGGGCGCGAGAAGGTTGGCAAAAAGGGCGTTGTGCGCGACCCTGCCACACACCGGCAGGTGATAGAGGCCGTCTGCTCTTTTGCGCTGGAAACAGGCTTTTCTATTTCGGGGCTAACGTTTTCCCCGGTAAAAGGTCCGGAAGGTAATATTGAATATTTGATTTATCTAAAAAAAAGCGCGCCGCTCCAAAGGCCCGATGCCATTGAAATTGAAGAGGCTGTGACACTAGCACATCGCTCGTTGGAGAAAAGCGGGCGGGCGATCCTGCCGGAAGGGGGGAGATGAGAACATATGAAGCTCGCAGTATTGCCGAACCTGACAAAAAAGAACGCGCGGGAAATCGCGCTCTCCGTCCTCCGGGAGGGGAAGGCGCTCGGCATCCAGTGCGTGATGTGCGATTCGTTAAAAGCTGATTTTATCCAGGGGGATTTTTCTTTTCTCCCAGAGCAGGAGGCGCTACAATCCGCCGATTTTGTGGTTTCTATTGGCGGCGACGGCACTATGATCCACGATGCCAAGCTCGCGGCGCCCTTGCATAAGCCTGTGCTCGGCATCAATGCGGGCCGCCTCGGCTTCATGGCGGGTTTAGAGCCGCAGGAAATCTTCCTGCTAAAAAATTTGGTCTGCAACAATTTTGCAATTGACCGGAGAATGCTGCTTGATGTAAAATTAAAAAAAGACGGCCAAATTTGTTATCGATCCCAATGCATCAATGATGTTGCTCTTGTGCGCGGTGAAGAACTTCGGCTGCTGGAATGCAGCGCGTTTTGTGATGGGCAGCCCATTGCGCGGTATATGGCGGACGGCATGGTGGTTGCAACGCCCACCGGCTCCACGGCTTATTCTCTATCTGCGGGCGGGCCTGTGGTGGACCCATCTTTAGAATGCCTGTTGCTCACACCGGTTTGCGCGCACTCCTTATTCAGCCGGCCTATGCTGTTTCGTCCGGACGCCAAGCTTTCTCTATGCGCCGAAATGCGTGACGGGGGCAGCGTTTATCTCTCATGCGATGGGGAGACAGAAAAAATTCCGGAGGATTGCACGCTTGAGGTAACAAAGTCGGAGCTTTACGCAGATTTTATCCGGATGAAAAACGATACCTTTATGGACCGCTTGCAGGCGAAATTTTTTAAGAGGGGGCCCCTGGTTTGAAACGGAAACGGCATGCACTGATTCTGGAGCTGATCCAGCAATACGAGATTACCACGCAGGACGAGCTGCTTGCAAAGCTGCGGGAAAATGGATTTGAGGTCACACAGGCGACCGTATCCCGCGATATCAAAGAACTGCGGCTTGTCAAGGCGATGTCTCCCAGCGGGCAATACCGGTATATGGCCGGCGCGGCGCAGGGCGACGAATATCTCGCAAAATTCTATACGATCTTCTCCGGCTCCGTCATTTCTGTTGATTATGCGGGGAACACCTGTGTGGTGAAGTGCTATGCGGGCATGGCGCAGGCGGCCTGTGCGGCTATTGATGCGATGCATTTTGAGGGGATCGTCGGCACGCTGGCGGGGGATGATACGATTTTTGTACTTTGCCGCACGCCTGAATTAACGCAGCAGCTGAAAAGCTCTCTTGACAAAATGCTGCAAAATGGATAACGCATTTTCAGAAAGGCATGGTTCGTTATGCTGACAAGCCTTCAAATTGAAAATATTGCTGTGATCGAAAAAGCGGAAATCAGCTTTAATAAGGGCCTGAATGTTTTAACGGGTGAAACGGGCGCGGGCAAATCGATCATTATTGATTCCATTAACGCGGTGCTCGGCGAGCGCACCACGCGGGAGCTTGTGCGCTCCGGCGCACCTTCCGCCAAAGTGTCGGCACTCTTTTTTGAGATTTCAAGGCCTGCTATGCAGGTTTTGGAATCCTTCGGCATAGAGCCGGAGGAGGATGGAAATCTCCTGATCCAGCGCTCTATTAGCGCGGATGGGCGCAGTGTATGTCGGATCAATGGCAAGACGGCGACTGTGTCTATGCTGCGCCAGATTGGCGGCGAGTTGATTAATATCCATGGGCAGCACGACAGCCAGTCGCTCCTATCGCCGGATAAACACCTCGGTTTCATTGATGCGCTCGCGCAGGATAGCAAGCTCTTAGAGCAATATCACAGCCTTTATGCCGCCTATGTCAAAGTCAGGCGCGCTTTAAATGAATTGCAAATGGATGAAGAGGAAAAGCTGCGAAAAACAGACTTGCTCCGATTTCAGATTGACGAATTGGAATCGGCTAACCTGCAAATCGGGGAGCAGGAGCGCCTGATACAGGAGCGCGCGCGCTGCCTGAATGCCGAAAAAATCCTTCAGAGCCTGCGCAGGGCCTACGATGCGATCAATGGCACAGAGGAAACGCTTGGCGCGTTGCAGCTGTTTACAGATGCTGCGGCGAGCTTGCAGGAGGCGGCGCGATATGATGCTGCTGTGGAGAAAACAGCGCAGGAGGTTTTGGATCTCTCCTATAATGTGGAGGCCTATACCGATGAGATCCGCAATGCGTTCGACTCGCTTTCCTATGATCCTGGAGATTTGGAGCGAATTGAAGAGCGGCTGGATCAGCTTTATAAGCTCTCCCGGAAATATGGAGAAACGGAAGAGGAAATGATCGCTTATCTAGAGAACGCACAGAAAGAGCTGGATGAGATCGCTTTTTCAGAGGAGCGGACAGAAGCGCTCCATGGAGAGCGGCGGGAATTGGTGCGTAAAATCAAGGCGTTGGCGGTAACGCTTTCCGAGGTCCGCAGGCAGTCGGGAGAGCTCTTTACCAAGCAGGTGGAGGAGGAGCTGGCCTATCTCGATATGCCGCACGTACATTTCCTTGTCCGCCATGAGCAGGTAAAACCCGGGCCGAACGGCGCGGATGAGATTGAATTTTTAATCTCCGCGAATCCCGGCGAGCCGCCGCGCCCATTGGCGAAGATCGCCTCGGGCGGAGAGCTGTCCCGCATCATGCTGGCAATCAAAAATGTATTATCCGGCAGCGACGAAATCGGCACGTTGATTTTTGATGAGATTGATACGGGTGTGAGCGGCCGGGCTGCGCAGAAGATCGCGCTAAAATTAAAGCAGGTGTCAGCCGGTCGGCAGGTGATCTGCGTGACGCACCTGGCGCAGATTGCAGCCCAGGCAGATTGCCATCTCCTGATCCAAAAAACCGTGCGGGAGGAAAAAACCTACACCCAGGTAGACGTGCTCGATTTTGAGGGGCGCAAGCGCGAGCTTGCCCGGATCATGGGCGGCATGGAGGAGATCACGCCGTTGCAGCTGCAAAGCGCGGAGGAATTGCTGCGGGCGGCTGAAATGGATTCTTAAACGCTTGATTCTTTATCAGCAAAATAGCAGAGCGGAGATATCGAAATAGATATCTCCGCCCATTTATTTTGTGATGCTGCTGGTGATTTCAAAATTGTTGTTACCTTTTTCAAAATATTGCAACCACTATTATGTAGGCTTTTATGAAAGGAAGCGTGTTGTGGACTCATTTGATGAATTATATCAGAATTACAACAAAGATATTTTTCGATTTTTATATAAGCTATGCGGTTATGATCGCGTGCTTGCAGAAGATTTGATGCAGGAAACTTTTCTGCATGCTTATTTAGGCATCACAAATTTCAAAGCGCTGTGCAGTGTGAAAACTTGGCTGATGCAAATCGCGAAAAATAGATATTTCCTGTTTTTAAGACGGGAACAAAAGCGCACGCCTATTGTTTCTTTAGAGACTCTGATAACGGATCTCTTTGATGAAGGCTTAAACGTAACAGACGGTTTATATGAACAGCAATTGATCTCCGATTCTCTTGATATTGTATTTTTAATGTCCGAAAAAATGAAAATCGTTTTTCTTGATCGAATCTATTATGATATGTCGTATATCGAAATAGCAGAGCATCTTTCCATATCAGTGGGATCGGCAAAGATGCTTTTCCACAGAGCGAAATTGCTGTTACAAAAACAACTAAAGGAGAATTACGGATATGAAATATGATTGTGCATTGATTCAGGATGTTGTGTCTTTATATCACGAGGAAGTGTTGAGTGAGCGCAGCAAAGAGGTAGTAAATGATCATTTGAAGATGTGTTCAGAATGTAGAGAATATTACAATACTTTTTCCTCTTCTGATCCTCCAGTGAATACTGCTATTTTAGAAATGGGATCATTATCTCATCTTGCAGACAAAATTAAAGAGTATCACGCTTATCAGCTTGGAGTATTCCTATTTTCGATCATTGCCATGTTGACAATTGTTTTGCCATGGTTTGGATATCGCGGCGTCACGGAGACAAGGGGTACTATATTATTCAGCTATCCTGCTGCTATTATTGGTTTTGCATTGATGCAGTTTTCTATTTGGTTCCGCTTTAAGGATTATAAAAATCGTATGATTTGGGGGTATATAGGGTTTGGGTTGGTTTTGCTGACCGAAATCTATGTTTTTTTAACAATCACTACAGGCAGCACAATAGGAGTAGATTTTCTTTTATTTCATTTTGATGTGCCGTGCCTCGATGAAATCAATCTGTTCCACAGCTTTTCCAATGCAAGGTTTGGTTTTTATTTAGGCTTTCTGGCAACGGTATGGGATGCAATCGCCTTTTCCTTTTTTGTTCATCGCTTCAAATAAGGCCAACCCCTCCAATTTGATAAACTGATTCTAATTTTTTCCAAAAATAAGCTAGCCCTGCGAGATGCGATCCGCCTCAGGGCTAGCTTTTAAAATCATATGAAAGAAACTGTTAAAACTTTGTGCTCATCTGATAGCTTAGCGTCATCAGGCTGTCGCTCAAATGCACGTTTTCCACCGCAACATCCGGATAATGTGCCGCAATATCGAAATGCGTATAGTTCCAAAAGCCTTTAATGCCGAGCTTGACAAGCTGCGCGATGATCTCCGGCGCGTTGTCGCTTGAAATGCACAGCACCGCCACCATAGGTTTTTGATCCCGGCAGAAGTCGTCTAACCCATCTACATGGCGCACAGGCAGACCGCGCACGAGTTGGCCCGCCATGGCCTCATTCTTATCGAAGATACCGATAAGATTAAACCCGCGCGCTTCAAACGACATGTGTGTTGCAATTGCACGGCCTAGATTACCCGCGCCGATCAGGATGGTTTTCAGCCCCCGATCTACCCCCAGAATGCGCCCGATTTCCGCATAGAGCTGCTCCACATTGTAGCCGTAGCCCTGCTGGCCGAAACCACCAAAGCAGTTGAGATCTTGCCGGATCTGCGAGGCGGTCAGCCCCATGCGTTGGGAGAGCTCGCGCGAGGAGATACGGGTGATATTGTGCTTTTCCAGCTCGCCGAGGAAGCGGTAATAACGAGGCAGCCGCTTGATGACGGACATAGAGATATTTTCGCTTTTCGCCATAATTGATCCGCCCTTATTTGCTTAGGTTTTGAACGGTCTCCATCACATAATCGCCAAATTCGCTGCATGTGCAGCCCGTATCACGGCCTGTGATGGTCAGCTTCTTCTCCTCCAACATGCAGATGTCAAGCGCGCGCTCGAGCAGGTCCGCCTTTTCCTGGCGGCCGATGTGGGAGAGGAGCATCACGGTCGCGCGCAACATAGAGCAGGGATCCGCATACTGGCCGCGGCCCTCGCGGATCATGCGGGGGGCGGAGCCATGAATCGCCTCAAACATGGCGTAGCGCTTGCCGATATTTGCGCTGCCTGCCGTGCCAACACCACCCTGGAATTCGGCAGCCTCATCCGTGATGATATCGCCGTAGAGGTTCGGCAGGATGAACACGCGGAAGTCGCGGCGGCGCTTTTCATCAATGAGCTTTGCCGTAAGGATGTCGATATACCATTCGTCTGTGGTGATCTCCGGGTATTCTTCGCCGATCTTTTTGGCGATGTTGAGGAACTTGCCGTCCGTCGTTTTGATCACGTTGGCTTTTGATACAACGGAAACGCGGTTCTTGCCGTTGCGCTTCGCATAATCATAGGCCAAACGGGAAATGCGCTCGCACCCTTCCGTTGTCGCAACGACGAAATCCATAGCGAGATCGTCCGTCACATGCACGCCCTTGGAGCCCACGGCGTATGCGCCCTCCGTGTTTTCCCGGAAGAAGGTCCAGTCAATGCCCTGGTCCGGCACCTTGACAGGCCGCATGTTGGCAAACAGGTCGAGCGCCTTGCGCATCGCTACGTTCGCGCTTTCAATATTCGGCCACGGGTCGCCTGCCTGTGGTGTCGTGGTCGGGCCCTTGAGGATGACGTGGCACTTTTTGAGCTCCTCGAGCACGTCGTCCGGGATTGCCTTATTCGCGGCCACGCGGTTTTCAATCGTCAGGCCGTCAATCACACGGAATTCGACCTTGCCGGCCTTCACATCGTCCGCGAGCATGTATTCGAGCACGCGGGCGGATTCCTTTGTAATGATCGGGCCGATACCGTCGCCGCCACAAACGCCAATGATGATTTTATCAAGCTTGTCATAGTCGATAAAATCCTTATCCGCCTTGATGCGGTCAGAACGCTCATACTGCTCGCGCACGAGCGCCTCAAAGTGTGCTACCGCTGATTTAATCTTTGCTTCGTCCATCTTTTCTGCCTCCATATGTATCGTTTCTTTAATGAGCGTTTTCGCGCGTGTAGTTAAGCAGACCGCCTGCGAGGAGCATATCTGTCTGCCGCTGTGAGAAGGAATAGGCGAGGGGATAGCACTCGTTCTTCGTCACGTTTTCGAGCACGACCGGCTTACCCTCCGTGATCAGCGCGCGCACCTCCGGCAGGCGCAGCTCGTCGCCGAGCTCGATGTTGTCGTAATCCGCCTCATTCGCAAAGGTGAAGGGCAGAATGCCCGCATTGATGAGATTTGCCTGATGGATGCGGGCAAAGCTCTTGGTGATCACAGCCTTCACGCCGAGATAGAGCGGGACGAGGGCTGCATGCTCGCGGGAAGAGCCTTGGCCATAGTTCGCGCCGCCGATGATCATTCCCTTGCCCTCCGCCTTGCAGCGCTCGGAGAAATCCGGGTCGACCTGCCCAAAGCAGAATTTGGAAAGATAGGGGATGTTGGAGCGGTAGGGGAGAATCTTTGCGCCAGCGGGCATGATGTGATCGGTGGTGATGTTGTCGCCGACCTTAAGCACTGCCTTCGCTTCAATGGAATCCGGCAGAGCCTTCGTCACAGGGAATTCCTTGATGTTCGGCCCGCGCAGAACTTCGACCGCCTTCGCCTCCTCCGGCGTGGCAGGCAGCTCGACCATATTGTCGTTGATGAGGAATTCCGCCGGAAGCGTCACCTGCGGCGCGTCGCCCAGCGTGCGCGGGTCGGTCAACACACCTGCCAGCGCACTTGCGGCGGCAACCTCCGGGCTGACGAGATAGATGCCCGCGTCCGCCGTGCCGGAACGGCCCTCAAAGTTGCGGTTGAAGGTGCGCAGGGAAACGCCTTTGGAATTGGGGGACTGCCCCATCCCGATGCAGGGGCCGCAGGCAGATTCGAGAATGCGGGCGCCCGCGGCGATCATATCAGCCAGCGCGCCGTTCTGCGCGAGCATATTGAGCACCTGCTTGGAGCCGGGCGCGATGGAAAGGCTCACATCTGGGTGCACGGTTTTGCCCTTGAGGATCGCGGCCACTTTGAGCATATCGAGCAGGGAGGAATTCGTACAGGAGCCGATGCTGACTTGGTCAACCTTGATCGGGCCAATCTCCGTTACACTCTTGACATTATCCGGGCTGTGCGGCATGGCCGCCATCGGCGCAAGGGAGGAGAGGTCAATTTCAATCACCTCGTCATACTGCGCGTCTGCATCGGGCAGCAGCTCGATCCAATCCTGCTCGCGGCCCTGCGCTTTTAAAAATGAACGGGTGACCTCGTCGGAGGGGAACACAGAGGTCGTCGCGCCGAGTTCTGCGCCCATGTTGGTGATCGTGGCGCGTTCCGGTACGGAGAGCGTTTTCACGCCCTCGCCGCCATATTCGATAATCTTGCCAACGCCACCCTTAACGCTCATAATGCGCAGCACTTCGAGGATGATATCCTTCGCCGCCACCCAAGGGCTGAGCTTACCCGTCAGGTTGACGCGCACCATTTTCGGCATGGTGATATAGTAGGTGCCGCCGCCCATGGCAACCGCCACATCAAGGCCGCCTGCGCCGATGGCGAGCATACCGATACCGCCGCCTGTGGGGGTGTGGCTGTCAGAGCCGATCAGCGTTTTGCCTGGGATGCCGAAACGCTCCAAATGCACCTGATGGCAAATGCCGTTGCCGGGGCGGGAAAATCGAATGCCGTGCTTTTTGCATACCGTTTGAATAAAGCGGTGATCATCCGCGTTTTCAAACCCGGTTTGTAACGTATTATGATCAATGTAAGCAACAGAAAGCTCTGTGCGCACCCGCTCAACGCCCATCGCCTCAAATTCGAGATAGGCCATGGTGCCTGTCGCATCCTGCGTGAGCGTCTGATCGATGCGGATGCCGACCTCGCTGCCGGGCGTCATATCGCCGCTGACGAGATGTGTTTTGATAAGCTTTTGACCGAGGGTGAATCCCATTGCATGTCCTCCTACTTGTTTGAGTTTTTAACAATCTTTTTTTATTGTAGTCGTTTGTTGGATTTTTGTCAATGTTTTGGGCAATGATCCGGCAGAAAAGAAAGGGTAAAAAACACGCGATAAAATAGCCATTTTTACAAACGGACTTTCTCTAAGCACAATCTTATAGAACATAACGCTCGATCGCCTGCGCCACGCCGTCCTCTTCATTGGATGCAGTTTTGTACCGTGCCGCGTTTCGTGCCGGCTCATGCGCGTTTTCCATGGCAAACGACCATTTTGCCCACCGCAGCATGCCGAGATCGTTGGTCGCATCGCCGAAGGCCATCACGTTTTCCGGCTCAATGCATAGCTCTGCACACAGCCTTTTCAGGCCCGCCCTCTTATCAACGCCCCGTGTATTTATCTCTATGTTTCCAATAATTGCGGAAGAAACCTCAAAAAGCCCTGTTTGATTCAGGGCGGTGAGCAGGGGGGTGTAATACTGTTTTGGCATGGAGAAAACGTTCACTTTTTCAATCGTCTGGCCAGCCAAGGATGCTTCCAGATCGTCCACAATGGTTAGACGGGCGGCCAGACGCTCGATAAAGGCAGCGGGCAGGCTTTCGTTATGAAAGCGGCCGATCAGGCGGCGCTCAAGGTAAGAATGCCCAGCGCAGTAGGTTTCAAAAACAGCCTCGTAACGGTGCAGAAGGGAGAGGAGCGTTTGAAAGTCCCCCCAAGGAAAATCAAAGGTGAAAAGCCGTTTGCCCTGATGCAGATCCCGCGCCGCAGCGCCGTTAGAGAGCAAGGCATATTGCGCGGAGGGAACTTGCTGCGCTACGCTTTCCAGCTGCACCCACGTTCTACCACTGGCAAGGACGAGATGAACGCCCTTTTCAGAGGCGTGTTGCAGCGCGTTACGGTTCCGCTCGGAAACGGTCATATGATCTGAGCGGAGAAGTGTTCCGTCCAAATCCATTGCAATGAGCTGAATTGGCATCCTGTTATCTTCCTTCCTATATAGAAAAATATATTGACTGAAAAAATAGCGCCCGGCCGGCTTCGGCGGACGCCGCAGAGATTCGATCAAGTGGAAAATCGAGTGACGACGCGTTGCAATCGGAAATTTGCCACAGGCGTTTTCTGATTGAAGCGATAAATACTCATCATTAACCCAATCCCGATATAGACGCAGAGGTTAGAAGAACCGCCCGCGCTGAAAAACGGCAGCGTGATGCCGATAACCGGCAGCCACTGAAGCACCATACCGATATTGATAATGACTTGCGCGGCGAGCATGGAGGCCATGCCCATGCACATCAGGTAGCTTGCGTTGTCGTTAGCGCGCTTGCCGTTGATCACAATGCGCAGAATGATCGCCGCGAGCAACACGAGCACAGCAATCGCACCGATAAAGCCCAGCTCTTCACCCGCAACGGAAAAAACAAAATCGTTCTGGTTCTCCGGCACAGCGCCGCTTTGCGTATAATTCCCATTGAAAAGGCCTTGCCCGAAAAACTGGCCGGAGCCGATCGCACCAATTCCACGGTTCTGCTGAAAAGCTTCATTTTTTGCGTAGAGATCCGGATAGAGAATGGCAAGAAAACGATTTTTTTGATCCTGATTCAAAATGAATTTATCCCCCAGCGCCCAGATGGCGGGGAAGGCCACTGCAACCGCGGCAAACCCAGCGGCAAAATAGCCCCAATGCACCCCAGCGGCAAACATCATGCCAAGGAACATCAGCATAAAAATGAGCGCCGAGCCGTCGTCGCCCGTGGCCATGACAAGCCCAATTGGGATCAGGGCATGGATACCGAGCAGCAGGACGGTCGTGAATTTGCTTACATGATCCTTCACTGCGTCGAGATGCACGGCAAAGGTGATGATGAACCCTATTTTCACTAGCTCCGAGGGTTGGAAATAAAATATCTTGAGATCGAACCAGGAGCGTGCGTCAGGCCTTGCTGGCGGAGCAGAACCCCAGATGAAAAGGGCGCACATGATGAGCACACAGAAAATAGCAACCAGCGGCCATAGCCGGATAATCACTTCATAATCGAGAAACGAAATCAGCAGGCAAAGGATCAAACCTGCCGCCACTGCGATAATCATGGTTCGCAGCTCTGAGGGGATCAGCTTGGTCGCGCCATTTTTTGTTGCGCTGTATACGAGCAGCATCCCAAAGGCGGATGCGCACAGACACAGAAAAAACAGGAGCTTATCCGTTTCCCTAAAATAGAGCTTAAACCAGCTTCGAAATTTTTGCACTGCTTCACCTCCAGGGTTTGGTTTGACCAATTGTTAAAATCTGATTCAGCCGAATGCCATTTCAAATGTTTTTTTTGCTCTGGTAAATGGATAACATATCCTATGGGGATTTTGTGTTCTGTGGCCTCTATGATTTTTTTGGCTCCGTTTTCTCCAAACGCACCGCAAAGCTCGATGCAGCCCACGCCGTTGGCGGCGAGTTTTTTCGCCGCTGCGCAGGCTTCTTCGAGATTGGATACGCCGATGATCTGCGCCGTTTCGCCATGAATGGCTGCCGAATCCTGGGGATATACAAATTCGCCCAAGATGAGATACGCAAATTTCATTTTGATCCTCCCTTTTTTGTGAATGGGATCAAAGGTGAGGCGTGTCAGAGCTCTTCCTGTTCGATCGCTGTAATCTGATCAATTCGGCGCTGGTGGCGACCACCTTCAAACGGGGTATCAAGGAATACGTCAACGAGCTCCAGCGCAAGGCCGGGGCCGATGACACGCTCGCCGAGGCAGAGCATATTCGCATCATTGTGCAGCCGCGTATATTTCGCGCCAAAATAATTGGAGCAGCACGCCGCACGGATTCCCTTCACTTTATTCGCCGCGATGGAGATGCCGATGCCCGTGCCGCAGCAGAGGATGCCTTTCTCACAGGCGCCGCTGGTCACAGCGCGCGCAGCCTCTGCGGCGATTGGGGCGTAATCGACCGATTCTGTGGAATTTGTGCCGAAATCTTGGTAGGGAATGCCCCGCTCCTCCAAATGCTTTTTGATGGTTTCTTTGAGCTGATATCCGCCGTGGTCGGCTCCAAGTGCGATCATGTAAAAATCCTCCCAATCATTCATTATTTTGTTTTTTTCTTAATTCACGCTCTGCCTGAGGTAGACGCAAGTAGAAAGGGGCGAGCGCGTCCGAGGGAATCCCCTCGCCGTGGAGAAGCTTTTCCTCCGCCAATAGCGCGGCGCAGGCCGCCTGTTGATAATAATGATAGGCCGGCGCAATTCGGCTGCCAGGAATTTGCTCTCCAATTGCATCCATGCAGAGCTTCGCGCCATCTCCCGCAAAAACAACCGGCAAATTTTTGCCTGTCAACAGGGGGGGGAGCTCTGTAATTTTCATAGCCGCATCTTCCGTTAAACGCGAAAGCGCTCCGGCACGGCAGGAAAAAAGCGCTGTATATACCTGCTCACAGCGTGCGTCCATTGCAGCGCACACAGTGCAATCCCCGCCAGTTTGCCCAAAGGCGATCACTTCCAGCGTAGAGAGGGGGATACAGGGCTTATCATGCGGAAAAGCCAAACCTTTTATCGCCGCTACGCCGATTCGCACGCCGGTAAAGGAACCCGGGCCGTTGGTAACAGCAAAAGCGTCAATCTCATCAAGCGCAAGGTTTGCATTTTTTAAAAGGCCATGCACCAGCGGGAGTAGCGTTTGGCTATGCGTCAGGCCGGTATTTAAAAAAGCCTCGCCCAACAGCTTTCCGTCCTCAGCAATTGCGACGCTGGCCGCACAGGCGGAAGATTCCAGTGCAAGAATTTTCATGCAGATTCACCGCCTTTTTCAATTGTAATAATCCGTTCGCTTTCAAATGCTCCGCGCTGAAAGGACACGCGGATTGCGTCTTCCGGCAGCGCGCCTTCAATGTTTTCGCTCCATTCGACGGCTAAAATTCCACCCGCATCCAAATAATCAAAAAATCCGGTAGAATATAGGCCGTCCCAGGAGTTGACACGATACATATCAAAGTGGCAGAGCGGAGGGCTGCCGCCATATTCATGCACCAGCGCGAAGGTTGGGCTGGTCACCTCCGCATCAATGCCCAACCCCTGCGCAAGGCCGCGCACAAACGCGGTTTTCCCCATGCCCATTCCACCAAAAAGAGCGACAACACAGCCACCGTGCAGCCTTGTTGCAAAAGCTCTGCCTACGGCTTCTGTTTCCTGTACGCTGTTGGTGTGAATGGTATGCATGGAGTTATCCGTCCTTTCTGATCGTTGCAATAAAGCGGCATAAATCGCTTTCAAATAGCTGTAAACTTTGTTTGAAGCTATCATACCACAAATGCAAAGCATTTAAATACAAAAAATGGCGTTGCCACCTTGCGGCGGGAGGCGTTTCACGCCGACAGACATTTTTCCAATGCTTCAAACTTTGTTTGAAGCTATTATACCACATTCCGGCGGGAAGGGAAAGCCGGGCGTTTCTCATTATTTCCTATTTTGATTTTTCATCTTGCGAATCACCGCTTTTCTTTCGCTATTGACGCAATTCGATTCCGTGATCTTTTGCAGCGCTTTCTGATAAGTAAAATCGTCCAGTGAGTTTTCCTCTTTTAAATATTTCATCGTCAGCTCAGGAAATTGAACGAAGCAGATCGAGATTGCCCAAGCCACTGCCATGCGGGCGTAGTACCCCTTTGCCGGAATTTGATTAAGCAGAGCGAGCACACGGCGGATATGCCGTTCCTCTATAAAATAGAACAGCAGCATCACCACCCCAAAGCGCGCTTCAAATTCCCGCTCTGTGTGAAGGTAAGGTTGTATGAAATTCCAAATCGCTTCAGGCTCTTCTCGGGCAATTTTCAAGCCGCTGCAAAAGCTGTCGCAAACAGACCAATTATCAATTTTTGGCACAAAGGCCGCGATCCTATGCAAAAGCTCCGGCAAATCCGCTCTAACGTAACCGATCACCATCCCCTGGAGCATGATTTCTTCAAAGGATTGATCCTGCGCACTGGCAAGATAGGCGCGCCAATCTCCCCTGATTATTTTTTTGGCAAGCTTGCGTAAGATGGGCAGCCGGACTCCTAAAATGTTGCTCGTACCGGGGAGAAGGCTACTGGAGAATTTTTGAAACTCCGGCTCTGATAATGCAAGAAGCTGTTCATGAATCGATGCCTCCACTCGTGCGCCTCCTTTCAAGATAATGAAATGAATTATACTATGAAAAAGCCAAATCATCAATTGCAATAAAGAAGGTATAAAAATTTCCAACGTGGGTATGATAGGGATGCAAATATTTCAAGGAGTGATAATAAATGCCGAACCTTACTTCAAAAGAGCTCGACGCAATCAGCGATGAGTTGACGTATGAGCAGGTGCTGATCAAAAAGTTTAAAAATTATGCGACGATGACCAAAGATCCCAAAATAAAATCTACCTGTGAGCAGATTGCCGCCCAGCATCAGAACCATTTTAATATTCTGATGGGCCATTTAAACTGATAAGGAGGAAGTAAATATGGATACGATGGGCCAGCAAAACAACCAGCAAAGCTGCCTGAGTGATGAGGAAATCATGAATGATATTCTCAGCTCTCAGAAGCATATTACCGGCGTTTACAACACGTTCAGCAATGAATGCACGCACCAGGCGCTGCGCAATGATTTTTTGAATATCTTACGCGAGGAGCATAATATCCAAGTAGATGTATTTACAGAAATGCAGAAGCGCGGATGGTATGCGCCGCCGGAAGCACAGCAGCAGATGATTGATCAGACAAAGACGAAATTTCAGAATGTGGCGCAATCTCTGTAACAATCGGGAATGACAGATGTAAATAGAAAGGGCGATGTCCTTTCCGATGGCTTTAGGTCTGATTGAGCAGGCAAAGTGATAAGGAAAAATTTTTCTAAAAAGCCTCTTGTCAAAAACAGATGGATATGATAGAATAGCTACCGTTGCGATGATTGAGCAAACCTATCCGGGTGTGGCGCAGCTGGTAGCGCGCTTGACTGGGGGTCAAGAGGCCGTGAGTTCAAGTCTCGCCACTCGGACCAGCAAAAAGCCCTGAAATGACGTAGATACGTTGTTTCAGGGCTTTTTGCTTTTCCGCATTGCGCCGGTTGTGCCGAAAAAGGGATGAAAATAGACACAAAATTACGGACTAAAATAGAGGGCTGAACGTTTCAAGTTTACCCCCCTGTTTTTTTATATTTATAGTTTTAAATGCTCATTGATCAGCTTTGCGGCATTGTCGATCATACTTGCTTTCAAGCGCAGGTACACTTCGTGGATCATTTTTTGATTTGCATGGCCCACCAGCCTGCATGGCAATCTCATCAGGCGCGCCCGCTCATATTCGTGGTGGAACTGATGGGCGCATACGTCGGCTACCCAGTCGCCCAGTCGGTTTGATGGTAGGTGTACTGCTTACCATTTCGCACGCGGGTGTAGGTGCGCGTGATTGGATGCGCCTGCTCATGTTTGCGCCAAAATTCCGCCCAATGGCGATGATACCAAGGGGCGGTCACCGGTTGCGTCCCTAAGCCGATGATGTACGTTTCCGGCGGTAATCCCCGGTATGGCTCCAGCGCATCTTTGAGCAGTTGCAGCAGGGGAACCTGCCGGATGATGTCTTGGTCACGGTAATTTGCGGCTGATTGTAGACCAATTCCACGGCCTTTGTGATGTGAATGATATATAGATAATGAAAACAAAAAGCGGGAACCAGTAATAAAAAACTGGCTCCCGTCTTTTTTGTAGCATTTTATTGCATATCAAGGCTGTTCCCTTTTGTAGTAAATTCGTAGTAATTTGAGTATCTTATTATTTCGTTTTGCTTGTAATTAAAGGGCTTTTCTAGATAATCATTTAGATTTTCTATAAATGTTTTTAAAAGTAAATATTTGGGATATAAAAACATTTGTTTCCATAATTATTATAAAATTAAACATAAATTTTAGTAATGATTACTTCAATAAAAGAAAATAATACTTTTTACTACCTATAATGGATTTAAGTTATGGGCACTCGATTTTTCTTTGTATCAATCGGTTTTCCCTCTGTATAGAGCAGGAATTTGTTCTGTCCTTTTGTTTTATGCGAACTTGGAGATATATCATCCTGTGTAGCTCGTAAAAAAGGGGGCCTGTGTAGAGACTGAGCGAAGCACTTGACTTTTTAGATCACATTGGTTATAATCCCCTCAATGGCAATGAAAAGAAGAAGTAGTGGCCCATGTTCGGCGCAGAGAGTTCCCGGTTGGTGAAAGGGAATGCGGGCATTCCATGAAATACATCTTTGAGCTGCAAGGCTGAACAGGAATCTCAGTAGGCCGCGCCGGCAGCGCCCGTTACAGCGTGAGGGTATGAATCGTTTAAGGCGAGTGTACCCGGTGAGGCCGCTTTTGTGAGAAAGCGGTAAATAGAGGTGGTACCGCGGATTTTCCGCCCTCTGTAATTTTGGATTGCAGAGGGCGTTTTTTATAACCTTCTGCACGGAAAATTTTTGGGAGGTATTTGGAATGAGCGTATTTGACGAACTCAAGGCGCGCGGCATGATCGCGCAGATGACCAATGAGGAAAAGATCCGGGATTTGATGGAGAATCAAAAAATCAAGTTCTATATCGGCTTCGATCCCACGGCAGATAGCCTGCATGTGGGCCATTTCGTGCAGATTATGGTGATGGCGCATATGCAGCGCGCAGGGCATGTGCCGATTGCGCTGTTCGGCGGCGGTACCGGCATGATTGGTGACCCGTCCGGCAAAACCGATATGCGCAAAATGCTGACAAAGGAGACCATTCAGCACAATATCGACTGCTTCCAAAAGCAGATGTCAAAGCTGGTGGATTTTTCGGATGGCAAGGCTTTAATGGTCAACAATGCCGATTGGCTGCTAAATCTGAATTATATTGAATTTCTGCGCGAGGTTGGCGTTCATTTTTCCGTCAACCGTATGCTGGCGGCGGAGTGCTATAAACAGCGGCTGGAGCGCGGGCTCTCCTTCTTTGAGCTGAATTATATGATTATGCAGAGCTATGATTTTCTTGTGCTCAGCCGGGAATATGACTGCCAGCTCGAATTTGGCGGGGACGATCAGTGGAGCAATATCATCGGCGGTGTGGAATTAAACCGCCGCATGGATGGCCGCGAGGTTTGCGGCATGACCTTCAATCTTTTGCAAACGAGCGACGGCCGCAAAATGGGCAAGACGGAAAAAGGCGCCGTGTGGCTTGATCCGGAAAAGACCAGCCCCTATGAGTTTTATCAATACTGGCGCAATGTTGACGATGCAGATGTCATTAACTGCATGAAGATGTTAACCTTTATCCCGCTTGATGAAATTGCAGAATATGAGAAGCTGGAGGGCAGCGCGCTTAATCAGGCCAAGGAGAAGCTGGCCTTTGAGGTGACAAAGCTTATCCACGGCGCAGAAGAGGCCCAGAAGGCACAGTCTGCCGCGAAGGCCCTTTTCAGCAGCAGCGCGGATGCAGAGCATATGCCGACTACTGTGCTGAAGCCGGAGCAGTTCACGGATGACGCTATTACGGTAATTGATATCCTGGTGGCCGCATCTCTTGCCAAATCAAAAGGGGAAGCACGCCGGCTCATCGAGCAGGGCGGTATTACGGTGGATGATGGGCGTGTAACGAATCTTGGCGCGGCTGTCTCCAAGGCTGATTTTGCAAAGGGCCATGTGCTTGTTAAAAAAGGGAAAAAGGTATTTCATAAGATTGTGCTAGAATAAGCGAAAAGCAGTCCGCAGATGGGGCGGACTGCTCTTCGTTTTTATGAAATTTTATTTGGAAAGAAGGTTTATCAAATGAAACGCAAGCATAGGGGGTGGAAGATCGCTCTGTGCGTGGTTTTGGCGCTGGTCGTCTGCATCGCAGGCACGCAAACGGCGATCTATTTCCACCGCTCAGAGCCCGCTTCCGTCAAGCCGTATATCGGGTCGTTCCGATATATCACGACCGACGGCAAGGCAATGGTTTCCGCGCACCGCAGCGGGGGAGATTTGAATCCGGAAGAGTCTATGGCCGCTTTCAAAAACTGTGTGGAGAGCAAGGATTTTCAGACGGATATTTTTGAGTTTGATCTCCACATCACAAAGGACGGCGTTTTAATTCTCCTTCACGACGATACGCTGGATCGAACCAGCGATTCCGCGGAGGTATTCGGTGAGGAAGATGTCCGCCCGGAGGACAAGACCTATGAAGAGCTGCGAACGCTCAATATGGGCGCAAAATTTACCGCGCAGGATGGCAGCACACCTTACAAAGGGCTCAAAGGGGACGATGTGCCAGATGACGTGCGCATCCAGCGGGTAGAGGAGGTGCTGGATTATTTACAGGCGCATGGGGATTTTCAGTACATCATTGAGATCAAAAACGGCGGCGATCTTGGCAAGCAGGGGGTTGATATCCTCTATAACATCCTGAAGGAACGGGATTTGCTCGACGATGTAATCTTCGGCACGTTTCATGGGGAAGTCAGCAAATATGTGGATGAAAAGTATCCGGATCTGATGCGGTCCGCCGGAATTGCAGAGGTGCTTCAATTTTATTTTGCAAGCTTCCTCGGTATCAAACTGGATGTGAACTATGTGGCGCTCCAGATTCCCTATAGGCTTGCAGGTTTTAATCTGGGCACAGCTCGCATTATCAATTATGCGCACTCAATGGATCTGGCGGTTCAGTATTGGACGATCAACGACCCTGAGGATGTGAAATATTTAAATTCTATTGGCGCAGACTGCATTATGTCCGACGATCCGGGCATGGCATATCGGGTTATCAACGGGCAGAACAGTTAAATGAAAACAGGCAAGCGGGCGGCGGGAATCACTATGATTCCCGCCGCCTGTTGATGAACCCTTTACATTTGATCGCTGTGCATTTTTCGCATAAAAACGAGGACCGCTGCGGTAAAGACGAGCATGGCATAGCCCGCTACCCATACGAGCTCTGGTAGGATACTGCTGTAGTTGCCCGTGAGAGCGTACCGCCCAGCATTAACGGCATGGGCGAAGGGGAGAAGGTTTGCAATGGTTTCAAATGCTCCGCCAACCAATTTCAAATCGAACCATGTTCCAGATAGCCATGCGCTCAAATTGGTCAGAAGCGCACCGCACACGCCGCCAACCTGCTTATCATTGAATACGCTCCCACAAAGCAGACCAATCCCAATAAAAAGCAGCACGGCAGGAATCGATACAGCCATTGCAAGCAAAATCCGCACATTGCATGTTAACCCCAGTAAGAGGGCCGCTGCGTAGCATACCGCCATCTGTGCAGCGGCCAGTGGCACAAGCGGAGCCGTATAGCCAAGAATAAAATGGGGAGCGGTCATCGGTGAGGTAAACAATCGTAGCATGAAGGCGCCGGTGCGATCCTTTGCAATCAACATTCCAGAAAAGAGGGAAATAAAAGATAAACCAAATACCGCGATTCCAGGCGCCAACTGCTCGATTTCAAATAAATCCACCGGAATATTCGATTGAATCAGCGACAAAAGCAAAAGAACGATAACTGGAAACCCAATCCCGAACACCAAGTTCAATTTATCCCGCAGCATTTCCTTGGCGTTTCGTATGGCAAAAGCCAGCGTTTTCATGCCATTCCACCTCCCTCGCCGCACAGCGTGACAAATGCGTCCTCAAAAGAAGCTGCATTTGCCTGGGCCGTCAGTTCTTGCGCGGTTCCAAGCGCTTTTAGCTTGCCATGGGCCATGATGCCAACGCGGTCTGACAGCGCTTGTGCTTCCTCCAGATAATGTGTTGTCAATAAAATGGTTATGTTGCCTTTCAGCCCCTCTATGAGCTTCCACAGCTCTCTCCGCGCCAACACATCGAGCCCTAGTGTCGGCTCATCAAGGAATAAAATCTGCGGCTCGGAAATCAGAGCCATTGCGATAGAAAGCCGCCTCTGCCAGCCGCCGGAGAGGGTTTTGGCCCTGCTTTTTGCGATTTCCTCCATGCCGAAGGCCGTAATGGTTTCCTGCGCTTTTTGCTTGCTTTGGCTTCTTGATTCCCCATAAACGCCGCAGATCAGCTCCAGATTTTCACGCACGCTCAGATTTGGCGCAATTGCTGTTTCTTGTGGAGAAACATTGATGTTTTTTTTGACCTCATAGGGTTGTGAAACAATACTTTTTCCCATCAGGAGCGCGTCCCCGCTAGTTGGGCGCAGCAAGCACGAAAGCATTTTAATCGTGGTTGTCTTACCCGCGCCGTTCACGCCGAGGAGGGCAAACAGTTCCCCTTGATCAATCGTCAGATTCAGCGCGTCAACAGCTATTTTATCCTTGTAGCGTTTCGTAAGCGCTGTTGTTTCAATCGCTTTCATCGTCCTCACCGCCCTCTTGAGTTTCTCGGATTGCACGGGCAAAGGTGATAGAATCCTCTTCCGTATGCTCCGGATAAATTTCTTTTGCTTTGCCGGCAAAAATAGCGTCCGCGATTTTTGCAAACACGCCATAGCGTTCAATTGCGATGCCTTTTTGGGCGTCCGCCAGCAGGAGAAGGGTATCGCCGGGGTTAATCTGGAACATATCCCGCACTTCCTTCGGGATCACGATTTGCCCCTTGGGGCCGACCTTGACAGAGCTCATGAATTTATCGTTTCCTTTGAGTTTGCTTCCCATCATGACATCTCCTTAGTAATAAAAGTATAACTTATATAACTTATAATACTTTATCCGATAAAATCTGTCAACACTAAAGCAAAATGCCGGGCGAGATTCTCGCTCGGCATTTTGCTTTTATGTTTGTATAGGCCTTTTAGGAGCCGGTTGACCGGTAGTGCCGCAGACCAAATCTCCAGATTGCATAACAGGGGAGGAGGAAGACAAAGCACACCAGAGGCGCAAACATCCGCAGGATATTCTCCGAATTCCCGGTCAGATAATCCAGCGGAATCTGCTGAAACCAAGCGTAGGGGACAGCGACGGTGCAAAAGGTTAAAACGGCTTTCCCATAGACAGCCAGCGGATACTGCCCGAATTCCTTGCCGCCATCCGTCAGGACGTTCATAAATTCCAGCCCCTCCAGCGTAAAAAAGCTGAAGGCGGCATATAAAAGAAACAGGCAGGAAAAAACAACCGTGCCTCCTACAATCATGAGCAATATCGTCAGCACCTTGGAAGGGCTCCAATGAATATCGCTTTTCGCAAAGGCAACAAGCATCATTAAAATGGCTTGCAGCATGCGGCCAATGCGCGATAGCTCCAGCTTTGAAGCAAGAATTTGAAAGATGGCGCTTCGCGGGCGCACGAGCATACGATCGAATTCACCATTGGAGATCGCTTTGGGGAACTGGTCAAAACCACGCGCGAAGCATTCTGCCAGCGAAAAGGCCATGATTATCACAGAGGAGCATAGCAGGATGTCTGTAAAGGTATATCCCTTGATCGCATGAAAGCGGTCAAGCAAAAAATAAACGCCTAAAATTGCGGAGAAGGAAATCAGAAATTGCCCGAATGCGGTCAAAAAGAAGGATACTTTATATTGCATCAAGCTTTTGAGATGGATGGAGAGATATTTCCCATAAAGATTCAAATGAATTCTCCTCTCTTACCCGACGTATTTACAAAATTGCTTTTTGAAACGTTAACCGCCCTGGATGACAACGCGCTGAAGCGCCTTTCTCATCATCAGCCGCCCCAACAACAGCAGCGCCAGAAGCCAAAAAGCCTGGATCAGGATGCTGACGAGCGCAGGCAATCCTGCCAAGTCGCCGCCATAGATTCGATAGGGCACGTTTTGCATGGAACCGAATGGGAGCAGCGAAAAAATGACCTGCAATTTTTCCGGGAAAAAGGGCAGGGGAATAATGGCTCCGGAAAAGAAATCGACAACAGCAACGGCAACCAAACGGACGCCCATTGGCGAAATGGTAAAAAAGGCGGAGATATAAATCAGCATGCAAAAGGCCCCAACAACAAGCGCGCCCAATAGAAAAGATACAAGGAATAATCCCGCCGCCCCCCAAGAGGGTGGCAATCGTATTCCATAAGGGCTGGGTAAAAGCGCCGCAACGAGCAGGATTGGAAAACAGCGCAGTACCGCCCTGGCGAGCCGGCTTCCCAGCGTTCGAAAAAAGATCATGCTGTATAAATCACAGGGTCGGCAGAGCTCATAGGCGATATTGCCGGAGGATATCAGTTCAAAAATATCGTTATCCATATCCCAGACCATAAAAAGGGCCAAAAAAGCCTGTTGCAGCCAGATATAAGCAGAGAGCGCCTGCATATCCATGGGGAATGCGCCGGTTCCCGATTGATAGAACGTGTGGTAGAGGATGAGATACATCCCACCCCAGGCAAACTGCGTGACAATGCCCGCCAGTGCCGCGGCGCGGTATTGCATCCCGTTTGCAAAGCGGATGCGAAGAATAGAGCGGTATTTTCGAATCGTCTGCAAGAAAGGCACCTCCTTAAACGCCGAATTCCCGATAAAGGCCGACCACCAATTCTTCCGCGCTCGGTTGGGAAACAGAAAAATCGGTAACGTCCAAATGGGAGGAGAGCCATGCAATCGCATTTGAAACAGGGCAGAGTTTGATATCCGCCTCTAAGACAGCCCGCCCGTTGAGCGATTCTCGAAGCGTGAGCCCCTGGGGCAGGCGAGATTCCGAATCCGTGATAGATTGATCTCCGCCGAAGCTGACGGTGATGGCGCGGGCCCCGCAATGCCTGCTTCGCAGCTCGCTGAGGGAGCCGTCCATCAAAATTTCTCCTTTTCCAATGAGCAGAATCCGCTCGGTGAGCGCCTCAATATCCTGCATATCGTGCGTCGTGAGGATGACCGTGGTGCCTTTTTCCTGGTTGAGCGTTTTAATAAACTCCCGCACTGCAATTTTGGAGACAGCATCGAGCCCAATGGTCGGCTCATCCAAAAATAGAACCTGCGGATCGTGCAGAAGCGACGCGGCAATCTCGCAGCGCATCCGCTGGCCCAAAGAGAGCTGGCGTGTTGGCGTTTTCAGGATCGTTTCGAGCGAGAGCATGGTGGTCAGCGTATCGAGATTTTTACGGTAGCGCGTCGGCTCTACGGAATAGATATCCCGGATCAGCTCAAAGGAATCGATCACAGGCACGTCCCACCAGAGCTGAGAGCGCTGCCCGAACACCACACCGATGTTGCGCACATGCTCCTTTCGCTGCTTCCAGGGCGTTTTCCCATTGATGCGGCAGGTGCCGCTGTCTGGCGTCAGAATGCCGCTCATGATTTTAATGCTGCTGCTTTTCCCCGCCCCGTTGGGTCCAATGTATCCGACCATCTCCCCATCTTGAATCGTGAAGCTTACGTTGCGCAGCGCTTCGATTTTTTCATATTCTCGATGAAATAGTGCTTTGGAGGCCGATTTCATGCCGCTGCCCCGCCGGGCAACGCGAAAGGTTTTGCAGATATTTGTTAGTTCAATCATCTTGGCCGAATACTCCCTTCCATTTTAAAATGCAACACAAAAAGCGCGTATCCGCTTGGGATACACGTTGCGTAGCTTTCCGGAATCCGGGTTGAGAAACGGAAAGGCGGTGAAATGTGGAAATTAAAGATACAACATTTTTTAGAATAAGTCAATAAAAAAATTGGTTCACATTTTATTCTGTTGAATTTCACAACAAAAACCTCTCTCTTGAAAAGGAAACAGTATGTGTACAGCTTGGGGATGCTTGAAGCAGTCTTTGAAACATGGTATATTGAGATAAACCCAATTAAATTTGAGGGGAGGCAAAAAGGTTGCGTTTTTTTTCACGCAGAAGGGCAAAGGAGCAGGAAGAACGCCCGGAAGCTTTCGTTAGTGCGATTATTGTGGCTGCCGGGCAATCGAGGCGTATGGGCGGAGACACGAGCAAGCAGTTTATTCTGATCGATGGCGTGCCCGTCATTGTGCGCACCTTAAAAGCGTTTGAAATAGCGGAGCGCATCCGCGAAGTGGTGATAGCCGCGCGGCAGGAGGATATCCCGCAAATGTATGCACTCATTCAGGATTATGAGATTACAAAGGTGAAGCAGATCATCACTGGTGGAGAAACGCGCCAGGAGAGCGTTTTCCGCGCGATCGCGCAGGTGGATGAAAATGCGGATTTCCTTGCCATCCACGATGGGGCAAGGCCGCTAATCCGCCCGCAGGAGATCGATCTTGCGGTTTCTGCCGCGGTGGAGCACGGGGCGGCCGCACTGGGTGTCCCGGTGAAGGATACGGTCAAGCAGGTTGATGCGGATGGAAAAATCGTAGATACCCCGGAGCGCAGCACGCTATGGGCCGTGCAGACGCCTCAGGTTTTTTCTCGTGCGCTTTATCTGCGGGCGGCGGAGCAGGCGGGGGAGGCTGCGGCGCAGTTGACGGACGACTGCCAGCTGATCGAACGAACGGGAGCCCCCGTCTACCTGGTACGTGGAGCTTATGCCAACCTGAAAATCACAACACCGGAGGATGTGTTTGCGGCAGAGGGCATCTTAAGAGCTACAGAGGATTTTTATGGGTAAGCGCTCCCTAAGATATCTTGAAAAGGAGTTTTAGAGCAATGAGAATTGGACATGGATATGATGTGCACCGTTTGGTAACAGGCCGAGCGCTTCTCCTCGGCGGAGTTCATATTCCGTATGAAACTGGGCTTTTAGGGCATTCGGATGCGGATGTGCTGCTGCATGCCGTTTCAGATGCATTGCTGGGGGCAGCCGCCTTAGGTGATATCGGGGCGCTTTTTCCCGATACGGATCCGCAATATGCAGGGGCCGACAGTTTACAGCTTTTGTCGCTTGTCGCACAGGAGCTTCAAGATGCGGGCTACAGAATTATGAATATAGACGCTACGGTGCTTGCCCAGGCGCCGAAACTAAAGCCCTATATCCCGGATATGCGGCAAAATATTGCCAAGGCATGCGGCGTCACACCCGATGATGTGAGCGTTAAGGCCACAACGGAAGAGGGGCTTGGTTTTACAGGCAGCCGGGAAGGCATAGCAGCACATGCTGTTTGCCTGATCGAAGCGCGCTGAACAGACTGCGCATCTGGATTTTCAAAGGACACGAACCTCTCGTTTCGCATAGAATGATACGAAACGAGGTGACGCTTTATGGGACAGCCAAATTTTCAGGTCTGTTCAATCACACACGCGGAAAAGGGAATCCGCTTATTAAATGAAAATGGGTTCCGTGCTCATTATAAAAGATCACCTGATCCAAACGCTGAGGATGGGTGCTGCTATACAATCTATTTGGCCAATGGGGATGCTTCCGAGGCCCTTTCAATCCTCCAGAAGGGCCACGTCCGGCTGACTGGAGAGCTGGGAGGCGGCTCGCAATCATGATTTATTTTGACAACGCCGCAACCACCTATCCGAAGCCCCGGGTGGTAAGGGAGGCTATGGCGAGAGCGCTTGTGGAATTTGGAGCCAATCCCGGCCGATCCGGGCATGCCATGTCTATGCGCACTGCCGATCGGATTTACCGATGCCGGGAGCGGGCCGCGGCGATGTTTGGCCTGCGGGAGCCGGAAAATGTCGTATTCACGCTCAACTGCACACATGCAATCAATATGGTGCTGCACGGCGTGCTCAATCGGGGCGATCATGTGGTGACCTCCGATTTGGAGCACAACGCGGTCATGCGCCCTTTATTCAAGCTCGCAGCGGATGGTGTGATCTCTTATACCACTGCGCATGTTTGTGAAGGCAATGTTGAAACAACGGTAGAAAATTTTAAAAAAGCGATCAAACCCAACACCCGTATGATCGTTTGTATGCATGCTTCCAATGTGTTTGGCACCGTTTTGCCAATTGCGGAGATTGCCGGGCTGTGCCATGAACGTGGATTGCTGTTTGTGGTAGATGCGGCGCAGAGCGCCGGCGTTTTGCCGCTTGATATGGCGAAAACGGGGATCGATTATCTCTGCATGCCCGGCCACAAGGGCCTGTATGGCCCAATGGGAACTGGACTTTTGCTCTGTGCAGATGGCGAAAAAATTCGCCCCCTATTAGAAGGCGGCACGGGCAGCCTTTCTGCTCATCTGTATCAGCCGCCCATCCTACCGGATAAATTAGAAAGCGGCACGGGCAATACGCCAGGGATTTTCGCTCTTTCCGCCGGCATTGGTTTTGTTCAAACGATTGGTATTGACGAAATTGCACAGCATGAGCTTTCTCTGATTCGAGAGTTGTACGATGCGTTGGCGATGACGGCAAATGTGCGCCTTTATACAAAACGTCCGGCAGCGGGCACTCATGTTCCGCTGCTCCCCTTCAATATCGCAGGGCTGCATAGTGAAGAGACGGCAGCCTTACTGAATGAGGCCGGAATCGCCGTGCGCTCGGGGCTGCATTGCGCCCCTTGCGCCCACAATGCCTATGGAACCTCGGAAACCGGAGTGGTTCGTCTTGCCCCGTCTTATTTTACCAACAAAAAAGAGGCATATGAGCTGATAAAATCTGTCCGAAAAATTGCAAAAGGCCAGAAAACGTGATATGATAAAAAAGAATAGATTCATGTGGCTAGGATGAATCGGCAGCGGCGGGGGGGGGTTCCATGCCGCCGCTGTATTTTATTTCTGCCAAAAGGCGCGCTCCGATCATCGGAGCGGATGCTTCAGACGTTGATTTAGGTGCATGAGGCACGGGAAGGGCGCGGTTTATGCCATGGAGTTAGAACAACTTAAGACCTTTTTTATACAATTATGGAACGTTATCTCCACCTTTTGGAACTCTGGGTTCTTAAAGCTGTGTTCCAATGTGCTGGATATTGTGTTGGTGGCATTCATTGTCTACCATGCTATTAAACTGATTCGTGAAACACGGGCCATCCAATTACTCAAAGGAATTTTGCTTTTAGGGTTGCTATATGTTGTTGTCAATCTATTCAAAATGGAAGCGATGATGTTTGTCCTGCGCAAGGTGTTTGAATTTGCAGTGATCGGCCTCTTGGTGCTGTTTCAGCCGGAATTGCGCCATGCGCTGGAAAGTATGGGGCGCAGTAAATTCAGCATTTTCAATCCGTTTTCCGGCAAGGGCGGGCAAGAGCTTCGGCGCCGTGAGCAAATCCAGAGTGGGATTGACGGTGTTTGCCGTGCCTGCTCCGATATGAGCGATAAAAAAATAGGCGCGCTGATTATTTTCGAACGTGTTACCATGCTTGGCGAAATTGCTAAAACAGGCACAACAGTGGATGCGCTTGTTTCACCGGAGCTGATTGGCAATATTTTTTACCCCAAGGCCCCGCTGCATGACGGAGCGGCATTGATTCGTGATGGGCGCGTTTGCGCGGCGGGCTGCATCCTTCCGCTTACGCAAAATAATGCAGTAAGCAGTGAGCTTGGCACTCGACACCGTGCAGCGCTTGGTATGAGTGAACAGAGCGATGCGATTGTTGTTGTTGTTTCGGAGGAGCGAGGGTCAATTTCCATTGCTCACGATGGGATCCTGATGCAGGATATTTCCGATGGCGACCTGCGTGAAAAGCTGCAAAAATATTTGATTGTGGAGCCGGAGCAGCCTGGCGAAATCAGCCGCACCTTTAAGCGCATTGCTGGGAGGATCAAGCATGGAAAAAAACAAAATGATGAAAAATAGAAAAAAAGTGGATTTTAGAGAGCTTTTTAGCAACAACCGTTTTGTGCTGCTCTTTTCGATTGTGCTTGCCTTTGTCATCTGGACTGCGATTTCCATGACGGCGAGCCCAGAAGAAACTTTCCTCATTAAGGATGTGCCAGTGGATTTCAGCCTCAAGGGGAGTATGCCGGAGCAGCTGGGCCTGCAGGCGTTTGGAAACACTGATTTTAAAGTAGATGTAGAGGTATATGGAAAACGCTACATCGTTTCCAACCTGAGGCCAGAAGACATTAAGGTAACGCCGGTTTTGTCCAATGTCAGCTCTTCCGGTAAAAATGATGTGTCGCTGGTGGCTAAACCCGCAGATAATAGCGCTGAGTTTACGATTAACTCTCTTTCTCAAACAAAGGTGCAGGTTTATTTTGACACATATAAGGAAGTCTCTTATCCTCTAGAGCCGGATATCATTGCGGACAAAGTGATACCAGATGAGGGATATATTCAGGAGTCAACCTATTCTTCTGTTAGCAATGTGACGGTTTCCGGCCCGACAACAGAGGTGAACAAGGTTAGCAAGGTGGTGGCGCGCGTTTCTCTTTCCAAGCCGCTTACCAGTACGACTACGCTGGAGGCAAAGATCACGCCGATTGGTGAATATGGCGGTGTGCCGCAGTATCTAGATATTAATCACGGCCAATCAAACGTGACTGTGACGATCCGGGTATTAAAGCTAAAGGAGCTTCCGGTGACGGTATCTTACACGAATGAACCGTTGGCCTATGTTGCCAACCCCTTGCCCACGACCATTACCCCTTCCCGCGTTACAGTGGCGGCTGAGGAAGCTGATATTGACGCAATGGAGTCGTTTTCTGTTGGAACGATCGACTTTAGCGAGCTCGGTATGATCCGCCATACCTTTACCTTCCCCGCTTCTGCGATCAAGGAAGTAACTATAGTTGATAAAAGCATTAAAAATTTCTCTGTGGTAATCGATGCGCGGGATAAAACTTCGAAGCCCTATACGGTTTCTAAAAACAATATCACCATGCTTAATGAGCCAGATGAATTTCAGGTAACCGCCCTGGAGGATATCAAAAATGTTACGATTGTCGGCCCCAAATCATCCATTGACGCTTTAAATGCAGATGGGATCTATGCAGAGGTTGATTTGAGCACGATTGAACTCTCAGAGGGCCGTCAGGAAGTAACTGCCAGAGTATACGTCAGAAGCTTTAATGACTGCTGGGCATACAGCACTTATAAGGTGCCGATTCAGATAAAAGCAAAAACTGAGTGATGGATTTCTCGATCCGACATTTTGAAAGGAGTGGAGCAGCAATCTTGAAAAAGCATATCTTGGCCTGCCTTGCTTTGGCTCTTAGCTTAGTGTTTTTATTCAGCGGCTGCTCGCTTCGTTTCACTGCTCTGCCAAACCTGCTGCGTCCCCCGAAGCCCATAGGGGAATATAGTGGCCTTCAGGAATCCTTTGAGTCATATGTTGCCACAGCCACGGGGAAAAACTTTTTATTGAAAACTCCAATTACCGGAGATTATCGTTCTTCCTTTATCATGTATGATATGGATAACGATGGGGAAGAAGAAGCGTTTGTGTTTTATACGCCCAATAAGGATCAGTCTACTGTCCGTGTGCATTTTATGGACAGCCAGAATGGAAAATGGAACATCCATAACGATTTCCCTGGCATAGGTAGCGATGTATATTCTGTATCATTTGCAGATTTAGATGAAGATGGAATATCTGAGCTGATTGTAGGATGGAATTTGTTTGAAAGCAAAGAAAGCAAAATGCTTTCTGTTTATCAATATAGCAACACGGATCATGGGCCGGTGATCAATACGTTGGCCCGGGAGGCCTTTTCCGCCATGCTGCCGGTTGATATTGACCACGACGGCAGTGTAGAGATTTTTTTGTTGACGCCGGAAACAAATGGCAATGCTCACGTCGCTGTGGGAAAATTGTTAAAAATGGAGAATGGCACTCTTGCTATGGTGAGTAAGGTGACGCTGGATCCTAAAACATTGAATTATGTGTCCATTAAGCAAGAGGATTTGGGCATTCAGGTTCCTCTTAAAATTTATATTGATGCGAATGTGGGTACCTCTGGAATGATCACCGAAATTGTTTATTGGGATAGTCAGAGCCAAAAGCTTGTTGCTCCTCTTTACAATGAAAAGAAAGGGATAAATCCGGTTACCCGGCGTTATGAGCCCATCGCTTCGCGGGACATTAACAATGATGCGATCTTTGAAGTGCCAGTTCAGATTATATTGCCAGATAGTGGATATGCAAGCTCAGACCTTCTTGCTAGCGATGCGGTGGGCACTGTGCAGACAGATCTGGCGGCAGAACAAAAGCTTTATCTGACAAAATGGGTGCAGTTTCAAGAGTTTGAGCCGCAGACGGGCAAGGTAGTCGCTTATAGCTCCATTAATTATTCAGATGGCTATATGTTCTTTTATCCCGATCAATGGGTAAAAGATGAGGAAAACCCTAAAATTACAATTATCAGCAATTTGCAGGAGCGGCGTTGGACTTTTTTTGCGAGGGAAAATGGTAAAATAGGGGAGGAACTTTTCAATATTTGGACGCTCCCATCTGAACAATGGGAAAAAAGCCCGAACGCAGATTACACACTGTTAAAGGAAAATGGCAGCGTTGTTTATGTGGCACGTTTGTCGAGTGCTGCCTCGCAATATGATATTGATTTTGATCAGTTAAAAACAAGCATTTCGATTATTGAGTAAAGTGTTTCAAGAGAACATGATTTGTGCTTTTTCAGCACGAAACTCGGTGTGCGAACAAGATTATACATTGAAATTTTGGCTATGCCAAAACCGCGCAAATTTGCGGTGAGGCGCAAGAAAGGAATGGACATAAGCAGGATGAAAACAGTTCTTGTAGCGGAGGATGAAGCGTCTATTCGTGATTTTATCGTCATCAATTTACAGCGTAGCGGATATGAAGTGTTGGAGGCAGGCGATGGGCTGGAGGCCTTGCATATCTATGACGAACGCAATGGCGAAGTTGATGTGGCACTGTTGGATATTATGATGCCGCAGATGGATGGGCTGGAGCTTTGTAAACAGCTGCGTGCCCGCAGTCCGCGTTTGGGGATCATCATGCTGACGGCGCGCACGCAGGAAATGGATAAGGTAACCGGCCTCTTGGTGGGGGCGGACGATTATGTAACAAAGCCTTTTTCACCATCTGAACTAATGGCGCGAGTTGACGCGATTTATCGCCGCGTTGAGATGAGCAAGGAGTCATCCGGCGCTAAGGAACAGGATGATACAGTGATTCTTGGGGAATTCGTGCTCAATCCGCGCAACCGAACGCTGACCAAAAGCGGCCGCTTTATCGATTTAACACAGGTAGAATTTCAAATCATGGAATGCTTTTTTCAGAATCCAGGCGCAGCGCTGGACCGGACGGATATCCTGAACCGTGTTTGGGGCAGCTCGTATTTTGGAGAGGAAAAAATCGTAGATGTCAATATCCGCCGCCTGCGCATGAAGATTGAGGATGAGCCGTCGAATCCCAAGCATTTGGTAACCATCTGGGGCCTTGGATATAAGTGGGTTGTTTAATTGCCGGTCAAATTTGAAATTTGATATCATGGACAAAGGAGATGGGATGAATGCATTTCAGCGGCATCACAAGGCGCTGGGTAATCAATACGCTAGGCGTTATTTCTTCCCTGCTTCTTTTGGTCTCGATTATTGCCTCGATTGCAATTCATTTTTATTATTATGAATATGTCAAAATAGCGCTTAACTCCCATGTGAATGACACGGTTTCCACCTTTTTTAACCTGTATTACAATACAGACGAGCAGTTTGAAAATCGGGCGCGTGAGTTTGTAGAAAATTTCAAGGCAAAGGATAGCATGGAGGTCTGGGTGATCGATAAAAACGGAAAGGTGATTATTTCCTCCAGTGGATTCCCGATAGACGGCTCACCCGAAATGCCGGATTATCAGGAGGCGCTGGCTTCCAAAACTGCCAGCGGTACGGCCCGGTGGATAGGTCGTCTTCCATCCGGCGAAAAAGTGATGACCTTAACACAGCTGCTGGGTGAAAACGGTGGAGCTGTCCGTTATCTGATCTCACTGGAGGGAATTGATAATCAAGTCTCCACATTTATTTTGATTATTTTTTTTATTTGCCTTCTGGCGATTGCGTTGGTGGCAATGTCTGGTTCTTTCTTCATTCAATCCATTGTCAAGCCGGTCATGCAGATCAATGCGGCAGCGCAAAAATTTGCGCATGGTGACTTTAGCAGCCGGATTGACAGCCATCATTATAACGATGAAATCAGTGAATTGGGAGAAACTATCAACTATATGGCTTCGGAGCTTAGCGAGGCCGACCGGGTGAAGAATGATTTTATATCAACCATTTCTCATGAATTGCGCACTCCGCTAACAGCGATCAAAGGGTGGGGTGAAACATTATTGCAAGTGGGGGATACCGATCCAACGCTGTTATCCAAAGGAATGCAGGTGATTATTGATGAATCCGGCCGCCTGACCGGGATTGTAGAAGAGCTTCTTGATTTTTCCCGCATGCAAAACGGTAAGCTCAGCATGCGTATGGAGAAAATCGACGTATTGGCGGAGTTGGATGACGCTGTTTTTGTGTTTCGGGAGCGCGCACTGCGTGAAGGGATTGAGCTGATCTACAATGTGCCACATCTGCCCGCTCCGATGAATGGGGATGCGAATCGGATCAAACAAGTGTTTGTCAATATCTTGGACAACGCTTTTAAATATACAGAACAGGGCGGCAAAGTGATCGTTGTCGCTAATATTACGAACACAACGCTTGAAATCATGGTAGGCGACACTGGCTGTGGTATTCCGGAAGGAGATTTGCCACACGTAACGGAAAAGTTTTATCGCTCCAACGTTTCGGCCCGCGGCTCCGGGATCGGGCTTGCCGTGGTCGATGAAATTGTGAAGCTGCACCATGGCACTTTAAAAATTAACAGCGTAGTAGGAGAGGGAACGACGGTCTCCGTATTATTTACGATAGATCCGGTGGTTCTCCCTGATGAAAGGAGTTCACAGAATGAGTGATGGTAAAAACAAAGGAGTGCAGCATAAAACCTCTGTTGGGGGACAGGCTCTGATCGAGGGCATTATGATGCGCGGGCCGCGGGGCGCGGCGATGTCTGTCCGTCTGCCGGACGGTACGATTGATACAGAGTATAAGGATTATAAACAAATCAAGGATAAAGTGAAATTTTTAGGATGGCCAATTATCCGCGGAGTTGTCAGTTTTATTGAATCAATGGTTTTTGGCTATAAATGCTTGATGGAGTCGGCCGAAAAATCCGGATTGGATACGGAGGATGTCAAGGAAGAGGAAATGTCCAAACTAGACCGCTGGATTTCTGACCATTTTGGCCCGAAAATGATGGCTGTTATTTCGGCAGTGGCAATGGTGCTGGGGCTTTTATTGGCGTTTGCATTGTTTTTTTATCTTCCTTCTCTCATTTTTGACGGAATTAATACGCTTGCAAAAGGAGGGCTATTATCCTTTAAGGGCCTTATAGAGGGCACCATGCGTATTTTGATCTTCATCGCCTATATTGCGCTGGTTTCGCAGATGAAAGATATTAAACGTGTTTTCAGCTACCATGGCGCAGAACATAAAACGATTTTTTGCTATGAGCACGGGGAAGAATTAACGGTTGAAAATGTGCGCAAACAAATTCGCTTTCATCCGCGCTGTGGCACAAGCTTCATTTTTGTAATTTTAATTATCAGTATCCTTGTGGCCTCCCTGCTGATTTTGATTTTCCCTGAGCTTGGCAATCCGGAAAACCGGATTCTATGGATGTGCATTAAAATTCTCACGCTGCCCGTAACGATGGGATTTGGATATGAATTTATCCGCTATGCGGGTAGGCACGAAAATTGGCTGACAAAAACCCTTTCCGCGCCCGGTTTATGGATGCAGCGTTTGACGACGAAGGAACCGGATGACAGCATGATCGAGGTTGGAATTGCCGCCTTTAAAGCTGTGATTACCGATAACCCGGAGGATGACGCAATTTGATAACCTATCAGTCGCTTTATCAAGAGGCAATTGAAACCCTCCGGGAATCCGGCAATCCGGACGCCGCCTTTGACGCGCGCTGCTTGATGGAAAAAGCCTTTGGTTTTGATCGTATAGCGCTCTCTCTACACCGGGATCATGTGCCAGAGGAAAATAAAGAGCGCTATTTCAGGCGGTTATTCCGTCAAAGAGCAGAGGGGGAACCGCTTCAATATCTCATTGGGATATGGGGTTTTTTGGATGAATCGTTTCAGATCGGCCCAGGCGTATTGATTCCTAGGCCGGAAACAGAACTTCTTGCCCTAACCACCCTTCAGCGGCTAGAATCATGGGAGCATCCGGTAGTGTTTGACCTTTGTGCCGGAAGCGGCTGCTTGGGGTTGAGTATTGCAAAGAGGCGGCCCGACGCCGAGGTGTTTTTGCTGGAAAAATCAGAGGCCGCATTTGCCTATTTACGGCGCAATGCAGATCGTATTGCGCCAGCTAACACCCATCTGCAATTGGGCGATTTGATGGATGGCTTTCAGAGTTTTGACTTTCCTGCGCCGCAGGTGATCGTTTCAAACCCGCCCTATATTCGATCCGCAGAAATAAGCGGCTTACAGCGGGAAGTGCGGCACGAACCGCGTATGGCCCTTGATGGCGGAGAGGATGGTTTGCTGTTTTACCGGGTGCTGGCAGAACGCTGGGTTCCCTCCTTAAGCGAGGGCGGCATGATCGCCGTGGAATGCGGCGAAGGGCAGGCGGATGAGATCAGTGCCATTTTCCAAAAGGAGGGTCTGCACACCTGTTCCTATTTGGATTATGGAGAAATTGATCGAATTGTAACGGGAGGAAGGCCCACCGGTGCAATTGGATGAAAATTTACATTTTATCTGTTGACGCGCATGCTGTTTTAGGATACTCTAAGTAAGAATCATTTCATTCTGAGGAGTTTGAATACATGATATTGAATTTTTTCCGAAGCGGCGACTGGACGAGCGCGATGATCGGAGTATGCGTTTCCATTTTTGTCGTGTTTTGCACGCTTCCGATTCATGAATATGCGCACGCTTGGATGTCTACCAGGTTGGGAGATGACACGGCGCGGCTGAGCGGAAGGCTAACGCTCAATCCACTTGCGCACATCGACCCTATTGGCGCTGTAATGATCCTACTGATCGGCTTCGGATATGCAAAACCGGTGCCGGTCAATATGCGGAATTTTAAAAATCCAAAGCGCGATATGGCCCTCACAGCCTTGGCGGGCCCGGTTTCTAATTTGTTGATGGCTTTGTTCTTCATGGTTATCTATAATATTTTTGGCCTTTTTTTGTCAACGAGAAGCACCATTATTTCTGTTGCTCTTTTATTTTTCAAAATGGCTGCGATGATTAATGTGAACCTTGCCGTGTTTAATCTGCTGCCGATTCCGCCACTGGATGGCTCCCGCATTTTAGGGCTTATTTTGCCGGATCAACTCTATTATAAAGTCATGCAGTATGAGCGGATTATCATGCTTGTCGTGCTGGCGCTGCTCTTTTTCGGCGTATTGAGTTGGCCGCTGAGCTTTTTGAGCAATCTTGTTATGAAGGGGCTTGCATTCGTAGCCGGTTTACCCTTTTTACCGTTCCATTGAGGGGGAGCGGATGAATGGATAAAATATCATATAAACTCCCCGTTTTTGAAGGCCCAATGGATTTATTGCTCCATTTAATCAACAAGCATAAGCTGAATATCTACGATATTCCGATCTTGGAATTGGTCGAGCAGTATGTGGCTGCCGTTCGCCAGATGCAGGAGGATGAAAATTTAGAGGTTACCAGTGAGTTTTTGGAAATGGCGGCACGCTTGGTTTATCTGAAAACGGTCTCCTTGCTGCCGGTTCACGAAGAGGCGGATCAGTTGAAAAAAGAGCTGACAGGAGAGTTGCTGGAGTATCGGGACTGCCAGCTCATGGCACAGAAGCTGGCGGAGCATACAGATGGATTTGACCACTATACGCGTGAACCGCAGGTTTTTGAAGTGGATCCCACCTACACGCGCCTACATGAACCGGATGAGCTGTTGTGCGCTTATCTTTCTGCTGTCGGAAAGGGGAAGCGAAGGCTGCCTCCTCCGGTGGAGTCGTTTACCGGAATTGTTTCCCATAAAATTGTATCTGTGGGTTCCAAAGTCGCCTTCATCCTGCGCCGGTTAATCCGCGGGCAGAAACAGCGGCTAGGGTCTTTTTTTGAAATTGCGCCTTCCCGTTCTGATATGGTGGCTACCTTTCTGGCCATGCTGGAGCTGATGAAAGCGAGGCGAATCCGTGTGGATGGAGACGGTGAAGCTGCGCAGGTGCTCTTGTTGCGCCGTTCGGACAAATCGTCCCATTCTTTCACCCAAGGGGAGGCGGATCATCTTTGAATGCCAAACAAATTCAGGCTGCTGTGGAAGCCGTTCTTTTTGCGGCGGGCGAACCGTTGGAATTATCCCGTTTGGCACAGGCGCTGGAGGTCAACGAGGGCCTGATGGAGCAAATTTTAAAAAACCTGGAGGCTCAGCTGGATGAGCGTGGGAGCGGCTTGTGTTTGCTCCGTTTGGGCAACCGGTATCAGCTTTGCACCCGCACGGAATTCGCTCAGAGTGTCCGCCAGGCATTGGAAATCAAGCGCAACGCTCCCTTATCCCAGGCCGCGTTTGAAGTGTTGGCGGTAGTTGCCTATAACCAGCCTGTCACCAAATCTTTTGTGGAACAGGTGCGTGGCGTAGATTGCTCAGGCGTAGTCAATACGCTATGCCAAAAGGGCCTTTTAGAAGAAAAAGGGCGGCTGGAGCTTCCGGGAAGGCCGCTTCTCTATGGTACAACGACGGAGTTTTTACGTTGCTTTAGTTTTTCCTCACTGGAGGATTTGCCGCCGTTGCCTGGAGATCCATCTTCAGAAAAAACCCCCATAGAGGAGAGCGGTGCGGCGGATTCAGAGGAATATGCGCTTTTACCGGCGCAGGGAGGGGAGATGAGCATTTGATTGTTCTCTACATATTGCTGGCAATCATTGCGCTGATCGTGTTGGCTTTCAGTTTTCGGTTGACGTTGCAGCTTGATTATCATGAGATGGTCGAGTTGGAAGTTCGATACTTATTCTTTCGATTTAAGCTCCTGCCGTGGGAAAAGAAGGAGAAGGCGCCTAAGGAGGAGAAGCCGGTGGAACAGAAACCACCGGAAGAAAAGAAACCGAATGATAAGCCCGCAAAGCCTAATCCACTCAAAGCTTTTTGGCAAAACGAAGGCGTAGACGGCGTGATTGCGCTGCTCAAAGAGACGGCCAGGATCGTATCCGGCATGTTTCGGAGTATTTTTAAGCATGTGATTATTGACAAGCTGTTTCTTCAAATGTATATTGGTTCCGGAGATGCAGCGCAAACCGCAAACGATTATGGAAAAGTTTGCGCTGAGGTGTTTCCTGCGCTCGGAGCGATTTGCTCTGTGATGAAGGTGCGGAAATATGATGTGGATCTTTCCCCTGATTTTTTAGCAAATCAAAATGAAACAGAGCTGCATGCAATCATCACCCTGCGCCCGATTTTCGTTACGAATGCGGCGGTTGTGATGGCTGTTCGGCTTTTGTTTAAGGTTGTTTTCAAAGTGCTTTTTTCCAAACCAGATAAAAGCAATGAAAATAGAATGAAAATTAAAGAAACTAAACAAGGTGGTGCTTCTTCATGAAAGAACAGTCTGCATCCGGGATCCTAGGCACAACAATTGAAAAAATCCGCGACCTGGTGGATGTCAGCACAATCATTGGCGATCCGATGTATCTGGAGGGCGGGATGACGATCATTCCAGTATCAAAGGTAACCTATGGTTTTGCTTCGGGCGGCTCCGATTTCCCCTCCAAAACAAACGCGCAGCTTTTTGGCGGCGGCGGCGGCGCTGGCGTGACGATCACGCCGGTCGCATTTCTGATCGTCAGTGATGGCGAAGTGACTCTGAAACATATTACGGCTTATGACAACGCGGCTGAACGTGTAGTCAATTTGGTGCCTGAGATGTTTGATAAGGTTACGAGTGTCGTCAATAAGACCATCAAAAAGAAGGAAACACAGCAGGCAGAGGCGGAGCAAGCCGCCAACGCAGCAGAGGTAACCATAGAAGAGGTAAAATAATCCCCCTATGAACGTCTTTTTTAGCAATTGAATTGATTTTTTTGCCACCGCCTGCATACGTATAAACAATGGCAGGTGGTGGCTTTGTTGAACAAACGAAAAAAGGAAATTGGTGGATTCCATAAATACCTGATTCCGCTTTTGCTGTGCGGTGTCTTTTTATTTTTCTGCGGGGTTCGGGCGCAGGCGCAGGAACTGCCTTCTATATCAGCGCAATCGGCGGCATTGCTCGTCGCTGATACAGGAGAATTTTTATTTGAAAAAAACGCTCAACAACAGCGGGGAATGGCAAGCACAACCAAAATTATGACCTCCTTATTGGCGGTTGAGGAGAGCGATCCCAATCGTGTCATTACGGCGACGGAAGCCATGGTTCGCGTGGAGGGCACGTCCATTGGTTTGCAGGCAGGGGATAAGATAACGCTTCGCAACCTGATTTATGGCATGCTTCTAGAATCCGGCAATGATGCCGCCAATGCAACTGCAATTGCACTGGCGGGCTCTGCGGACCAATTTGCCGAGCGGATGAATGCGCGCGCAAAAGAGATTGGCATGACCAACACACACTTTGTGACACCGTCTGGATTGGATCACGAGGAGCATTATTCCTGTGCGCATGATATGGCGCTTCTGGGCGCGGAAGCAATCCAAAACCCGGAATTTGCCGCGGTTTGCTCAACCAAGAGTATCCGTGTCGCATATGGCAATCCAGAATATCTGCGCACGCTCCGTAACCATAACCGCTTATTATCCGCCTATCCGGGGTGCATTGGCGTTAAAACAGGCTTCACAAAAAAGAGCGGCCGATGCCTGGTTTCCGCAGCGCGACGGGATGGTGTGACTTTGGTTGCCGTTACGCTCAATGCCCCAAATGATTGGGATGACCACAAAAAATTGTTCGACTACGGATTTTCTGTTGTGGAAAATCTGAAACTAGATGATAGCCTTTCTGGGATCCAACTCAAGGTTGTTGGTGGAGTGAGCAAATCTGTGCCGGTTGAATGCGCGATTACGCCCAGCGTTGCCGCTTCCGATATGCCTTCCGATATTCATCGGGAAATTCGGCTAGAGCCCTTTGTTTATGCGCCTGTTGAACGGGGGAGAATCGTAGGGGAGGCACGATACTATCGTGGCGATCAGCTGTTAGCTTGTGTCCCTCTGGAAACGGCGCAGGCGGTGAAAAATATTGATCCCCCCAAGCAAACGGAGGAGCCGGAGAAAGAGAAAAAAGGATTTTGGAACCAAATTAAGGAATGGTTTTCGACTCATTTAAGGAGAGAAAAAAAAGATGACTGATGAGAAAATCAGGCTGCAAAAATATTTATCAGAATGTGGGATAGCCTCACGTCGTAAGAGCGAAGTGCTGATTGCGCAAGGGTGTGTAAAGGTCAATGGTGCCCGAGCTCAGATTGGGGATAAAATCGATCCTAAACGAGACACGGTTTCCGTCAATGGGCGAAAGGTTGCGAAAGAGCAGGCGCTCTGTTATATCATGCTGCACAAGCCGCGCGGTTTTATCACAACCATGAGCGATGAGATGAATCGTAAATGCGTTGCGGAACTTGTACAGGATTGCGGAATGCGAGTGTATCCTGTAGGGAGGTTGGATCGGGAATCGGAAGGCCTGCTGCTCATGACGAATGACGGCGCCTTCGCAAACGCCATGATGCATCCTAAGCGCCATGTTCCAAAAACATATCGTGTAACCATACGGCCTGGCGTTACCGAGGAGCAGATCACTCAGATGACCACGGGGCTCATGCTGGATGGTCGCATGACCGCGCCGGCTGATGTGCATATTATTACAAAGGAAGAGGGCCGCGTGGTGCTCGAAATTGTCCTCTACGAGGGGCGAAACCGGCAGATTCGAAAAATGTGTGAACAACTCGGTCTAGAGGTCGCAAGGCTGAAGCGGACAGCTGTAGGAGCTGTAAAGCTTGGCATGTTACCACAGGGTAAATGGCGCGAACTGACATCCGAAGAAGTGAACCGGCTTATGAATGCAGCAAAAATGAACGCAACGAATAAAAGTAAATGAAAAATCCCTTCTAAACCTCGGCTGATACTGCCAAAAGTATCAGCCGAGGTTTTTATAGCGTTTTCTTTGAAGATGAACGGTGGAAACAGTCGTTCTGTTGTGATACAATAAACCAAAAAGAACCTTCCTAGGAAAGGGGGAAGATTTGAGCGGGATAGGCCCTGAAAGAGAGTGAAACAATTATACAAAATAAATATTCTTTTCCCAAAGTATACCCGGCGTGCGGCCAGGGCTTTTTATTCGTTCGTGCTATTGCAAAGTAGAAATAGGGGACTTATAATAATCTTAAAAGGTAGGTGATATGAATGGAAAATCAAGAACTTTTGCAGGCGTTTAAAACAATGCTGGATGATAGTCTGCAACCGATTAACAATCGTCTTGATTCTATGCAGGTGGACATAAGTACTTTAAAAAGTGATGTAAGCACTTTAAAAAGTGATGTGAGCACTTTAAAAAGTGATGTAGGCCAGTTGAAGCAAGAGGTATCTGTTATGCAGACTGACATAACCCAATTAAAGGATGATGTTGCCGATATTAAGGAGCATGCGGCAGAGACACGGGAAGCAACAAATACATTGCTTGAATGGGCGGAAGAAGCACAGATACAGGTGAAAATACCTCTTTTTAAGGGTAGTGAATAATTCCATTCTAATTAGCCTCGGCCAATGGCCGGGGCTTTTTTTATTGTTTCCAATAGATTCCGTCCCGTGGCATGGGGGAAGGAGTGTCTGTCAGTCCGATCAAGTAATCGGCTGTAACATTATATATCTTACATAGCCTTATAAGTTGGTGAATGGGTATTTCTCGTTCGCCGCGTTCGTATCGACTGTATTGGGGTTGGGTAGTATTCAATATTTTGGCAATTTCTGTTTGCTCCAAGTCTCGATCTTCCCTTAAATCTTTTAATCTTTGGTAGTATTTCACAGGTTTAGGCCTCCTATGTTGTTTATATCGCCGATTCTAACATAAATCCGTTTGGATATATTGACTTTATATTCAAACGGATATAAAATAAACCTGTAATATATCCAAACAGATATAAAGTATCGGAGATGTTTAGTGATGCTTGAATTTCTTCTATTTTCCCTGTTTCTTCTCGCTGTTCTCTGCCTGTATTTTCTCTGTCGCCTGATCGGTGTGCAAACGGCTACGCGCCGTTCACATAAATAAAATTGAAGTGAGGTAACAAACATGAGAGCAATGGTAATCGGTATCAAACATATTGACTTTACGCCAAAGGGTGAAAGTAAACCTATCGCGGGTGATAAGCTTCAAGTTGTCCGCGAATTTTCCATGAATGAAGAGGGGCAGGGCCAAATGGTTGATCAGATTTGGATTAAAGCTGGTTCTCCGCTTCGCCAGAAAGTTGCGGTCGGGCAAGAATATGAGTTTTGTTATGATATTGCTGGCGGTGGCCGTGCAACTTTGGTTGATATCCGTCCTGTAGCTGATAAAAAATGAACTTTGGAGTGATTGAGTGATGAAAGGTGCAAAGCGAATCTTATCGGTATTTCTGCTGGTTGTGATGCTTTGCACCTTTTTTGCGTTCCCGGCTGAGGCCGCTACAAATTACTGGCCTAGCCTTAGCAGTTGGAATTTGGGTAGTGATAATATTTCGCTCATATCGGGTGGCACTGCATTTGATTTAGCGGGTAGTAATCCTAGTAATAAGGGGGTTGCTATGGGTTCTGTTAGTTTGCCCGCTGGTAAAAGTTATCGATTAACGGGCAAGTTTAGCTTTGCGCGCCGTGGCACCACCGCCAGTGCTATTTTTTCTTTTCTTCCTGCAAATGGTGATGAAATTATTATTTGGCAGGGTGCAGTAGGTGTTACAGATATCAATATTGATAAAGTTATTAATCTTCGATCTGATCAAGTTGGCGGCGCTTTTTTCGTTTATATCGAAACGGGCGGCGTTGTTACTTTATCCAATTTTCAGCTTGTTGACAATTCGACTGATACCGGCATTCTCAACAGCATCAAGGAAGGCTTCTCTAAGCTGTGGGAATGGCTTCAAAATATATGGAACACGATTAAAGAAATCCCCACAAAAATAGGCCAATTCATCACGAATTTAGGTGACCGAATATCAACCTTCTTTTCCAACTTAACAAATTCGATCAAAGGCTTTTTCAATGACCTTTGGGATAAAATCTGGAACGGGGACGGCAGTGTCCCGCCCTTTGATAATAACAACAAGTTTGCACAGGTGATCGAAAAGTTAAACGAATGGACGGCAAAAATCAAGGAATTTTCCGGCTCTGTCGATTCTAGTGCCGATACAGTGACCGGATATCTGCAATCCGGTACAAGCTTTTTGAATAGCGCCATGGGTGCGTTTCCCGCCGCCTTGACTGCTGTTCTTGGCTTTGCCTTGGTGTTCATTGTCGTGCGAAAGGTGGTGGGACGATGAAACCAATTATTGATTGGATAACGGGCTTTTTCGGCTTCATCGTTGATATGTTCGCCGCCCTGTTTGATCTCCTGTATGAGCTTGTGATGGTTTTGGTTGCCGCTGTTGTTTTTGTAGGTCGGGTAGTTGCGGCTATGCCTCTTATGTTTACCATCCCTGTGGGGGTTCTGATTGTTGTTTGTGTCTTGTATAAAATTCTCGGAAGGGAGAATCAATCATAGATACTTTTGTTACTGCCTTGCAGGGGGCTTTTGATATCCTGACGGGAAACAGTATCGCGGGAATGCCGCTTTTTATGTGGTTCCTGCTTCCGCTGGTCTTTGCATTGGTTATTAACTTTATCAAGGGAAAGAAGGAATGATTTTGTGGAAGAAAGCCGTTGTTTGCCTTGCATTTCTTGTTGTCCTTTCATCGTCCGTTTTCGCTGTAGAATACTCTACCGAATATCCCAGCTACGTTCCTATCTCGGGAGGTGCATACATTGAGGTTCAGTCTACCCTTGGGCGTGGGTCGCTTGTCTTTCCGAATCAGTATCAAAACAATACTTTTGGTTTTAGCGGCTCTGGCCTTAATCTTTGTAACATTACTTATTCTACAGTCAGTGGGTATTTCTATCCCGCCTCTGGAAGCCCTGTTCAGGTCCGTTTCCAGCGTTATTCCACGCTAGAATATTACTATGAATCAACTGGAAGCTGGGGGAATGAATGGAGGCCTGTAACCACCAGCGCGATTTATAATACCAATGTCCGCTTCATCGACAATACGACGCTCACGCGGGCGCAGGAAGGCCCCATTTTTGATGATGGACAGCGCACGATGATACCTTTGGTTATTGTGTTGCTGTTGGTTGCTGTTATCGGCATTTGCCTTGGATTCAGGAGGAAATAAAAGAATGACTGATTTGCTTGAACTGATTCGCTCCTTGCTGGGTACTGTCCCGGTAGGTTACGAATTTTTAGAATACATTGTGCTCTTTTTTCTGTTGCTCTTTGGCCTGTTTATCATTTTCGGTATCCTGCAAGCCTTCTTTGGTTTGTTTCGGCGTTAGGAGGTGATTAGATATGCTTTTAGCTGTTGACGGTGCTTCCGGCATGGTTTCTGAGTTTACCAGTATTTTTACTAGCGTCTTTTCTATGATTACCGGCAATTGGGCGCTTTCGCTTTTTGTTATCGTGCCTTTGGGGTGCGCAATTGTCGGCGCTGTGATTTCACTCATTAATAGGCGGTGATTTGATGGGTGACGTTCTTTCCACGTTCTCAACATACTTTTCGCAAACCTTTGGTGCAATTTTGTATTTTATCCCGTTTGCCGTTTTAGTTGCCGTTTCTATTGGCTGTTGGCTTTTAACTAAAATCATAGACGTTTTCAGGAGGTGATTCCGTGCCGACTTTTTCGGCGGAGGCCTTGCAAGGGTTTAAGGACGCGCTTTCCGCAACTGCTTCCGGCTTCTTTGGTCTCTTTAAGAGACTGCTTGATTTTATCCTTTCCTCTCCCGTCCTTTTTTTCGCGGTGGCAATTCCCATTGCCGGTCTTGTTTTTTGGCTGATCTTCTGCTTAGTTCGCAACTTGGGCGAACGTGACCTTGAAACGTCTATGGGTGCTCGTCTCTATTCTAAGGAGCTTGACGGTGCTTTTACCAATGGTGCGTTGATCACGCGCAACGCCTTTCGTAAGGCGAAAAAAATGCACGATAAGAAAAACAAAAAGTCTATGCAAGCTTCTAATCAGCCTAAAAGGGGCTATAGCAATTCCTATGCAGCCTATGCGGCCTATGCTGCACGCTCTGGTAAGCATCATTGAAAGGAGGTGAAATTATATGGGTGATATGTCCAGTATCATATCCGGCGTTGGTACTGCGTCTACATGGTTTTTCGGTTTGTTCAAGGACATGATTGACATGATTGTAGCGAACAATTTGCTATTGTGGTCTGTCCTGCTCGCCATCGTCTGTGGTTCTGTTGGTCTTGGGATTAAGGTTATTCGCAAGTTCGGTCTCAAGGGCAGACGCTGACAGCAGGCCGCTTAGCGGCGCGCTTTGCGCGCGCTGCGGCCTGCTGCTGAAGATAATGTAAAGGAGGTGTTAGTTTATGGAAGAGCCCGCCGCTGTAACTGTAGCTAGTGTATTTTCGGGTATGCAGGAGGTTTTTGATCTGCTGTTGACCATGTTTGCCAACGTGATTAATACGATCACGGGCAACCCGCTTCTTTATGTTCCTGTGCTGCTCGCAATCCTTGGTACGCTCGTGATGTTTGCCATTGGGGTTGTTCGCCGCCTTGGCATCAAGGGTGTTTCTAGTTCTGGCGGCCGCCGTCGTGGCCGTCGTCGTGCATAACATAGCTTTGAAAGGGGGTAAAGGGCAGGTTGTGATCTCGCATCCTGCCCTTATTTTATGACGATCATTTCAAGCCTTTTTTCCGTTTTTACATCTTCCTTCAATCTAGCTTTGGGATGCACTTTCATGGTTTATCTGATCGGCGCTTTGTTTATCGCTGGCCTTCTCGTGAGCATCCTCAAATACTTTTTTTATGGGGGGTATTAAATGTCAATCCTCGATGGTTTAATTAACCGCCGTCTGAAACAACACAGCCTTACACCGACCTGTACAATGATCGTAGGGGATAGAGGGACAGGAAAGTCAACCCTGCTTGCTATGGTCGCTAAATGCGCCTTGCAGTCCGGTCTAAAGGTCTTTACACAGTATCCCTACAAGGATTGCTATGTCATTCCCATGGTTCCTAAGATGATTGACGGTGTTGAGAAATATGATATTGATAAGTCCTGGCTCTACAATCATGATCTATCTGATTCTGTCGTTCTTCTTGATGAGTGCCGCACTGTATATCCCGCCCGCAGTTGGAACAAATGGACGCAATCCGATGACGAATTCTTTAACTTCCTCCGCAAAAACCGATGTTATGTCTTTCTCGCTACTCAAGTCTATGATGCTGTAGATCTCAACGTAAAAAGAGCCTGTGATGAAACATGGTACTTAACAAAAGGCTGGTTTTTTACGAATATCGAAGCTTCCCACACCACAGTAGCAAAAGTAGCAGACAAAAATACCGAAGTTTTGGGCCGTCTCTTTAAAGCTGGCATGATGAAAGTCGAATGGCAAATTTGCGAAGTCCCAGTCGGTAACTACAAATTTTATCGCAAGCCCTACTACAACGATTTTGACACTAATTTTACCTTTGACAGCAAGCCGGAGCCCGAGCTCGTCCCGTGGAATGACAGCTACAACGGTTTCGGCAAAAAATAGCCCCTTCCCCGTGGGGAAGGGGTTGGGGATGGGGGTCACTCCCCGCCGCTCCCGGCCATATCCTTTTTAATTAGCCCGTTAATGTAGCCGTTCAGGCTCTGGCCTGTTTCCTTCGCTCTGGCTTCAATTTTGGCCTTTTCTCCGGTTTTTACGCGCAATCTAATATCTTCATAAGCCTTTTTTACATACTTCGCGTTGGCCCTTTTTTGTGCCTCTGTGAGTGCCATCTGGATCGCCTCCTTTGTCTGATATTGTACTCTAATCAACACACTGGTTACAATATACATGTTGCACAATATATTGGTACCATGTTTGTGCATGTTTGATTCTTATTCGCAATAATATATTGGTACCATTGTAGTATAATATACTCGTAAGGTAGGGGAGGAAAGAAAGCCCCTTAAATTTAAAGGAGGTGAAACCATGGAAATGGACAAGCTTGTCCTGTCTTTGACTGCTCTTGATCATCTGATCTCTGAGTGTAAAGAGGCTCTTAGGCAAGGCAACCAGCCCGATCACGTTGCCTATTATCTGCTCGGCTGCCTTGGCATCCTGCAAGATGATCTCGCGTTTGTGATGCGGACAAAAAGAGAGCTCCCGCCCACCGTCGAAAAGTAGCGGAAGCCCTTGAGTAACCCAATGGAGGCGTAAACCTCACTGCGCCTCTATTATACCAAAATCAAAATTGAAAATCAATGGAGGAGGAAAGAAAAAGATGGTAACCTATCCCACGCGATATAGAGCTTGTAAGGAAAAAAAATATGGTGAAGTAGTTGTCAAGGTTGAGGGCGGTTATGCTGTCATGGATGCTGTAGAATACAGGATTTGGAGGAAACAAAAATGAAACAGTTTGAGTATGAGTATAGAGTTGTTCGCCCCGGTTGCAATTATCCCACTTATACGGAATTTTTTGAACAGGATGTGTACATGTGCTCTTATGCTGAGCCCTTGTCATATTATGCTGACCACTTTGTTTATAACGGTGAGGACCCGCTCAATAATCAGTGTTTAACCTTGGTTGGCTGGGGCGTACATTGTGCCCGCCCTGCTCTTATCCTTGTTCTTTGGGATGATCAAGCGCAGCGTACGTACTTAATGGGAATTGAGGGCGTTGTTGAGATTGAGTATCTTTCCCGGGGCCGCTAGGCCCCTTTCCGGCCCTCAGAGGGTCTCTAAGGTACATTGGGGCTGGGCCTGTCCTGCTTACGGGGATTTGCCCAGCCCGCCGCCCAGATTAGGGCCCTGACACGCCCCCGCAGGGGAGCGGGGAAGGGTATGGGACGGCGGCGCACTTATGCCGTGTTCCTTCTCCCTGCCCGGAGGTTTCTCCCTGCTCTCCGTCCTCTCCATGGCACGCCTTAATCGCAATTTCTCTGCGCTTCCGGTTTCCTCCCTGCTGGCGGTTGCATGCTCATTTTTAGTTTTGGATGTGATTCTAGTGGAAATCTTTTGGTCTATTTATGATTTTTTCTTTCAAGCTTATTTGGGCTTCGTTCTCGGATATTTTTTCTTTTTGCTTGTCTTTGGTATTTACTACTTTTTGATCGTTTCTGATTAAATTTGAATGAAAGAGTGATAAAACGAATGGAATATACTGGTTGTCGTTCTTGTGATTTTTATGATTCTGAATTTGGTTGCACTTGTCCTTCAGTTGATCTTTGGTATGCATGTCCGTATGAACCTGGGCCTATGTTGTCGGATTTTGAACAAGAGGATTGATTTGAATGTTTCTTCCAATTGGAAATCTTGTTGTTTTGTGTATCGCTTTTTTGGGTTTAGGTCTTACGATTGCTTGGGCTATTTTGGCGTGGATTGATAGTCTCTAACCGCGCCCCGCAGGGCGCGGAACTCCCCGAAGTTGGGGTATAGTATTACCCCCAACTTCGGGGACAGGGGACAAAACTTCAAAAAAGCTTGTACCTACGCTAATTAAACCCCCTTTATTTGTCCCCCGGCACTTCGGGGACAAACTAAAAATGGGGGACAAATGGTGGTGATTTTCTAAAATGGAATCAAAGGCTAGTTCCAAAAGTTGGTTTTGTGTTTTTAATAACCCGCAGGAGGTTTATTCCGGCGAACCTGATGTAATTGCCGAACAAGTGCTTGAAGAGTGGGTAAAGGATCATCCGACCAGAACCGGGGCTGTTGCTTATTGTGTCTCTGCTGATGGCCTTCATCATCTCCACATGGTTTTAGAGGATACGAATAAGGCTAGGTTTAGCGCTCTTAAAAAGGCATATCCTAAAGCCCATTTAGAGCCCACCATGGGTAATAAACAACAAGCTGAAGATTATATACAGAAACGGGGGAAGTATCAGGAAAAAGGGGAGAAGGTTCTTTATATTGCTCGTTATGGTACGATTAAAGGGAATCAGGGTGCGCGACGAGATTTTGATATTATAGAACAATTAATTGAAGAGGGGATGACCCCAAACCAAATAATGGAACAGTCTTTTGCTTATCGTCGCTATGAAAAAATGATACGTCAAGCGTATTTTTGGCATCGATATAAGGAAACTCCGCCGATTCGCCCGATTAAAGTTTATTGGCATGTAGGCGATTCCGGTACAGGTAAGAGTTATACTTACATAAAGCTTGTGGAGGAAAAAGGGGAAGAAGCTGTTTACATGTATTCGGATTTTGAGAACGGCGGGCTTGATAATTACTGCGGCGAACCAATTCTTTTTATGGATGAATTTCGTGGACAGATACGTTTTTCTACTCTCATGAAGGTGTTACAGGGTTACAAACAGGCCTTACATGCTCGATATACAAATACTTTGCCTTTATGGACAGAAGTCCATATAACAAGCGTTCTGCCTCCTGAGCGGGTTTATCAGGCTATGGTTCGTGAAGATCGTGACCTTGACACGGCACAGCAACTTTTTCGGCGTATCAATTTCATTGTGTATCATTATATCGATGAAGATGGAAAATATCAAGAATTTGAGCTTCCTATGGAGAAATATACTGATTATTATTATTTAAGATATATAGCAGAAAATCAGGAAAATGATCTGCCTGAATTCGATCTATTGTCAGAACCAGAGGAATTAAAAGGCGAACAGGTGAAGCTATGACAGATCGTCAAAAAGTTGCGTACATGTATAAATATGTGATGCAGGTATCAGACCAATTGCAAAATGCGCTGAACCAACGCCACGCGAACATATATCGCTGGCAATATGATGAAGTGGATTGCTTGGAAGAAATCATATTGCTGGCAAAGATTAGGTTTTTTGCGGAGCTCGAACGCGATCTATTGAATATCCTGACCGATCAATGGATACCGCAAGGCTCAAAAGCCGATAAGAAACGGCTGGAACGCTGGAAGAAATGATGATATAATGAGGAAAAGAAAGGGGGAAGATTTGAGCGGGATAGGCCCTGAAAGAGAGTGAAACAATTATACAAAATAAATATTTTGTATAATATAGGGGAGCTAAAATTTGAATTCTGCTTAAATCAAAATTGCGATGCCTTTCATTGACTATTCTGACTTGCCATCCGTTTTAACGGACTTTCTTCGCTATCTCGATGTGATTAAAAACAAATCTCCATTAACCGTGCAGGAGTATGCGACGGATCTTCGCACTTTTCTGCGTTTTCTTAAGCAATCGCGCGGTCTTGTATCTGCTGCTACTGATTTTGATGAAATCAATATTTCAGATATTGACATTGCATTTCTGCGCGCAGTTTCTCTCAGCGATGCCTATGCGTTTTTGTCCTATTGTAAAAATGAACGTCATAACAATGCAACCACCCGTTCGCGCAAAGTTTCTAGTATTCGTGGCTTTTTTAAATACTTAACGGTTCAAAGGAAAATATTGGATGAAAATCCCATGCAGGAGCTAGATACGCCAAAGCAGAAAAAAGCGCTTCCAAAATATTTAACACTTGACCAGAGCATCAGTCTTTTGGAGCATATTGATGGTAAAAACAAAGAACGTGATTATTGTATGGTCACCTTTTTTCTTAATTGTGGGATGCGTCTTTCTGAACTGGTGGGGCTGAATCTTTCCGATATTCATGATAATGAGATTATCCATGTAACCGGCAAGGGCGATAAAGAGCGCATTCTTTACCTCAACCAGGCCTGCCGGGATGCTCTGGCAGAATATTTGAAGGTGCGCCCTGTAGACGGCGTTAAGGATAAAAATGCACTCTTTCTCAGTAACCGGATGCAACGGATCAGCCCTAAAACGGTTCAGCATGTTGTTTATACATTTTTAGAAAAGGCGGGACTTGCCGGCCAAGGCCTATCGGTGCATAAGCTGCGCCATACGGCCGCAACGCTGATGTATCAACATGGGAAAGTTGATGTTTTGGTGCTTAAAGAAATTTTAGGCCATGAAAATTTGGGAACAACAGAAATTTATACGCATATTATGGACGACCAGATGAAATCAGCTGCCGAAGCGAATCCTTTGCATCGGCAAAAGGCGAAAAAGCAAGCTCAAAAATGAAAGAAGCCGGAGAACGCTTTTGCAAACAGTGCATCTGCCAAAGCGGCACAAGCCAGCAATATGAGTAAAATTCCGAAACGTGCGCAATAAAGGCGAAAGTTATGGTAGCTATCCAGCGTTTTATTTCCGTTCATTACTGCAAAAACATCCAGCGACATTGTAATCCCCTCCCGGCAACCAATCAATAGTGTAGCGGTAGACAAAATTGCTCCCGGCAGCAGGATCAGCATGCAATAACCAACTCCTGCAAGCGCTTTGGTGCTGTATAAGTAACCGAATACAGCTCCCAAACCGAGCCCACGAAGAAAGGGCGCAAGCGCAAGAAACGGAAAGCCTATCGCACAAAGCCCTGCAATAAAGGCAACTGAGAGATAGATCAAATTTGAAAACAGTGAGTTGCACATGGTTGAAAACAGGGATTGCGAGTTACGAATTGTGCTGTATTCCTGTAAAAGCTGCAAGAGCTGCTCTAGCCATTCGTGGTTGGCACTGTATTTCACGGATACCGCTCCAAACGCCATTCCGGCCGCAAAAAGCGCCGTTAAAAGAATCAATTTCCAACTGGAAGCAATGCGATCTACCAGCATTCCGTTTGGAAGGGGCCTTCTTTCATGCGGCCTGATCCGCCTTGTCCTCATTTTGTTTCCTCCTTTTTACACGTATCCTTAATAAGGTATGGCGCCGGGGAGGAAAATAGAACTCTAATGGATCTTGCTCAAAATAAAAAATATAAAGATCCTTTGCCTCTTCGCAAGAAAGAAGCAAAGGATCTTTTCGGTATTCTCTGATTCCATTTATTCTTCAGGCTGTGCAAGCGCGGCTTTTATCATGATCGCGCACTCTAAGCGCTTTTGCTCCAGTGCGCAGGAAAGCTTGTGCGGCTTCAGAATATCACCAGCATATTGCAGATTATTGGCGTTGCAGCCGCCGCTGCAATAAAATTTAGCCCAGCAAGTGCGGCATTCCGATTTTTCATACACATTGGTTTTGGAGAAAAGCAGCTTTTTTTTCTGATCTAGCGAGCCGTCTAATACGCTTCCCATTTTCCACTCATCCATCCCAACAAACTGATGGCAGGGATAAATATCGCCCTCCGGCGTGACTGCAACATATTCATTGCCGCAGCTGCACCCGCGCAGCCGTTTGATGGCGCAAGGGCCCTGGTCAAGATCCAGCATGAAGTGGAAAAAGTTGAACGCGTCTCCCCTTTTTTTTCTTTGAATAATTTCCCTTGCAAGGTTTTCATATTCCTCGTAAATGCGGGGAAGATCCTCTTCTGTCAGGGCGATGGGCAGCAGCTCCGGGTCTGCAACTACTGGCTCGATTGAAATCTGGTCAAACCCCAGCTCGCGCATATGGATCACATCTTTTGTGAAATCGAGATTTTTCTTTGTGAAGGTGCCGCGTACATAATATTGATCGAACTTCCCATTGCGGCGCTTTTCAACGAGCCGCTGGTATTTCGGCACGATGGCACCATAGCTACCGCTGCCGTCCACACGGAAGCGAAGCGAATCATTAATCTCTTTGCGCCCATCAATAGAGAGAACGACATTGGACATTTCACGGTTGATGTAATCGATTTTGTCATCTGTCAGCAGCAGGCCGTTGGTGGTGATCGTAAAGCGGAAATTTTTGTGATGCTCCTTTTCGATCGAACGGGCATATTCCACCACTTGCTTAACGACCTCAAAATTCATCAACGGCTCACCGCCAAAGAAATCCAGCTCCAGATTATGGCGGTTTGCTGAGTGCTCAATCAAAAAGTCAATTGCGGCCTTTCCCACTTCAAAGGGCATTAGCTTGCGCCCATGGCCAAAATCGCCTTGTGCGGCAAAGCAATAGCTACAGCGCAGGTTACAGTCATGAGCAATATTCAGGCACATGGATTTTACGGGCGCGGGGCCCATCTGCGCAGCAAATGGTTCATAATCATCGGAGGAAAATAAAAATCCATTTTGGTAGAGGCTATAGAGCTCTGCGTAGGCCTCTTGAATTTCTGCATCGCTGTATGTACCCTGTAATCGCTCGGCAATTTTCTGTGGGCAGTTGGCCGGTAGAGGAGCTTCTAACCCATCGAGCAGCTCATAGGACAGCTGATCCACTACATGGACCGCCCCGCTGTTGACATCGAGCACAATATAAAAACCATTGAGATAAAATTTATGAATCATTCCTGGATTATCCTTTCCGCACCGCTCTGTGGCTGCATTTTACGGCATGAAAAATTAAGGGACAGTCTCCTGCCCCTTAATTTGAAGCCGATTTGATTGGAGTGCTTATTTCTCACACTTCTGATTGGCAACCGTGCAAGACGTTTTGCAGGCAGACTGGCAGGATGCCTGGCATTCGCCACAGCCGCCTTTGGCAGCGCTCTTCTTCAAATTCGCCTGATTTAACGTTACGATATGTTTCATCACAATATCCTCCTACTGATCTGATAATATTTAAATTATAGCACACTGATCTCTGATTTTCAATCTATAATATTGGGAAAATTTAGCCCGTATAGGGCAGCGCAAAACGGTTATCCTATTTGCAGCGGAACAGGATATAAAAAAGCGTTTGCTGTCCTTCTCCGCAAGCCGTTTATGTGGGGGCAACCCAGCATAAACGGTGTTTTTTTATGGTAGAAAAGCTTAAAGATACTTAATGTGACATATCGTTTTTTTCTTTTACGCAAGGGTGGCAGCCAACAGGCGTAAGGCCATAACGAATATAAAACAACAAAGCCCGCCTGTCATCCGGATCATCTTTCCTCTAACTTTGGAATGTTTTTTATTGGTTTTGCTTGTTTTGAAACAGAATATGTAAATCATTATAGAATAATCTGACGAAAAATCAACTGATAAACTGAATATAATTTTATTTATTCATAAACAAGTCATAGAATCATGTTATGATTATAAACAGAATTTTATGGATACCACCAAGGAGGCAATTATGAGCTGGCAAGAAGAATTGAAAAATAATGTAACAACAATTGAGGAGCTTGCAAAATATATTCCTTTCGAAAGCTCTGAAATTGAAAAATTAGAGTCCATTGTCAAAGATTTTCCGATGTCCATCCCCCGCTATTATCTTTCCCTGATTGATCCAAACGATCCGAATGACCCAATCCGCAAAATGAGCCTTCCGGCATTGGAGGAGCTTGATGACGCAGGCATGTGGGATACCAGCGGCGAGGCGAGCAACACCAAAACAGAGGGCTTGCAGCATAAATATGCACAGACAACCTTGATTCTCTCCACCAGCAAATGTGCTATGTATTGCCGCCACTGCTTCCGCAAGCGTTTGGTAGGCACATCCGATGAGGAAGTGGCAAAGACGTTTGCACCGATCCTCTCCTACATCAAGGAACATCAGGAGATCAATAACGTCCTGATTTCCGGCGGAGACTCCTTTTTGAATAACAATCAGGTGATTGCGTATTACTTAAAAGAGCTTTCCGGTATTGAGCATCTTGATTTCATCCGTTTTGGCACGAGAATTCCTGTCTCCCTCCCCTCCCGTATCACAGAAGATCCGGAGCTGATTGATATCCTGCGGGAATATGGCAAGAAAAAGACGATTTATGTGACGACGCAGTTTAATCATACCAACGAATTGACCCCGCAGGCCATCGCTTCAGTTGACTTACTGCTCAGCGCCGGTGTGATCGTAAATAACCAGACCGTCTTACTCCGCGGCGTAAACGACGATCCGGACACACTGGCAAACCTCTTCAATTCCCTGATCCGCAACCGTATCATCCCCTACTACATCTTCCAGTGCAGGCCGGTCACTCATGTGAAAACGCAGTTTCAGGTGCCGCTTGCGGAAGGCGCAAAAATCGTGGATCAGGCCAAGGCGAAGTGCAATGGCTTCAGCAAGCGTGTGCGCTATGCAATGTCGCACGAAACCGGCAAAATTGAAATCCTCGGCATGTTGAATGACAAAGAGATGCTCTTCAAATACCATCAGGCCAAAGATCCAAAAAACAGCAGCCGTATCTTTACGGTGGAGTTGGAGGATAGGCAAGCCTGGCTTTAAAAGAAATTTACGCAGTGGGTATTGCATTGATGCGATTACCCACTGCTTTTATTTATAAATAAAACAAAGCGCACCGAAGAGATGATTCATCCGCTTCGGTGCGTTCTTTTTGAAACAATTTTACTCAGCCTTTAACACTGCGATCGTTACAGAATCGGAGCCAATCTCAATTTCTTTGGTCAGATCAGCCTGTGTCATGGGCGCAAACGACAGTTTATCAGCGAGCAGCTCTGCCGCAATGTGAGATTGCTGTGCCGCCAAAGCCTCCGAAAGGAAGGCGCTGCCCGTTACAATCGCCGCCTGGATATGCTGTTCCACCTGGTAGCCTGCTTCCTTGCGAAGCAGCTGGCACTGGCGGATGATATCGCGCACCGCGCCCTCTGCACGTAAAGCGTCGGTTAAAACCGTGTCAAGGGCAATCGCCACGCCCTCCCCGCATTCTGCGGAAACGATCCCAGCCTTGGTTTTTGACTGGCGCGCAAAGAGAGCAACGTCAAATGTGCCTTCCCAGCCTGGCACTGCAATTTGTTTGCCCGCATCGAAGGCCGCAACCATCGCGCGCATTTCGTCAGCAGATGCAGCCTCTAAGGTTTGTTTCATTTGATTGACGTTCTGCTTGAGCACCGCGCCGGCAGCCTTGAAATTAACGCTCAGATAAGCATCCTCCAACAGGTTAAAATCCTGAATATATACAATTTCTTTCACATTGAGCTCATCCAGTACATTCTTTTCGAATACGCGGATTTGATTGGCAACAGCCTCCTCGCAGCAAATATAGAGCTTTTGAAGCGGTTGGCGCACCTTGAGCTGCTGCTCATTGCGCAGGCGCATAGCTGTGGCAATCACTGCGCGGGCACGTTCCGTCTGCTCGATTACGCCATCATCTGCAATCCCCTCCAGCGGCTGCGGCCAATCGCTCAAATGAACGCTAATGGGGGCGTTAGGCATCACCTTGCGGGTTAGCTCCTGCCAAATATGCTCCGTCATAAACGGGATGATGGGAGACATCACCTGCACGCAGGTGTTCAGCGCATAAAAGAGCGCCCAATACGCTACCATCTTATCGGCCTCATCCTCCGTTTTCCAGAAACGGCGGCGGTTGGTGCGGATATACCAGTTGGAGATATCGTCTACAAACACTTCAAAATCCTTCACGAGCAGGTAGGTCTTATAATCATCCATCACCTCTGTTGCCCGCTTGATAAAGGCATTGGTGCGCAGCACCAGCCAACGGTCAGTCGGTGTAAGCTTGCCGAAAGCAGGTTGATATCCCTCTAAAACCGGCTTATCGATCTGCGCATAGGTGTTGAAAAAGGTGAAAATATTCCAGAAGGAAAGCAGCTTTCGGCGCGCTTCGTCCCCCAGATTATAGCCAAAGCGAACATCGTTTGCCACCGGCGCACCCGCATACATATAACGGATGGTATCCGCGCCGATTTTTTCGGCAGCCTCGTCGAATTTAATCATGAACCCGGTTTTTGAAAACTTGGAGCCATCCTCTGACACCACGGTATTGTAAGAGAGCACGCGGTCATACGGCGCGCGATCCTCTAAAACAACACTCATAAAGAGCATGGAATAGAACCACAGGCGCACTTGCTCACGCATCTCCGTAATCCATTCGGCCGGGTAATTTTTGCGCCACGCCTCTTTATCGTCAAAATAGCCGAGCGTGGAAAATGGAACGATACCTGCGTCCAGCCACACATCGCCGATTTCACTGATGCGGGAAACCTCATGGCCGCATTCCGGGCATTTAATTTTAATCTCGTCAATCCATGGCCTGTGCATCTCGGGCAACGCGTCCACTTTTGCCGGGTCGGTACTCAGCCTCTTTAACTCCTCTTTGGAGCCGACTACGGTCAGATGGCCGCAATGCTCACAGGGGTAAAAGGGCAGCGGCATCCCATAATACCGCTTGCGGGAAATATTCCAGTCGCCCATATTGTTGAGCCAATCCTGCATCCGCTTGCCGTTGGAGGCAGGCTCCCACTTCACCTTTTCTGCCGCAGCAATCAGGCGGGGCTTCAGCTCCTGCGTGCGAATATACCAGGCGGGCACCAGGCGGAAAATCACCTCAGATTTGCACCGCCAGCAGACCGGATAGCTGTGCTCATATTCCATTACCTTATAGAGCTTACCGGCTTCTTCAAGCTTTTGAAAAACCTCATCCGCAATATCATGGCTGTTTTTACCCGTCATCCAGCCGAATTTATCAAGGAAAAGCCCCATGTCGTCTACCGGCATAATCTGCGCAAGGCCGAGCCGGAGGCCAAGCTCATAGTCTTCTACGCCGCACCCGGGCGCAATGTGGACGATACCAGTGCCTTCGTCCGCCGCAACATCCTCCCACGCAACGATAGAATGATCGACTCCCTGCTGCGCCTCAAACTCTGGGAAGCAGGTTTCAAACTTTAGGCCTACCAGCTCATCGCCTTTGAAAGCCCGCAGAACTTCTACCTTGTCGTCTCCCAAATACTTAATCGCATTTTTTGCCAGCACGATCGGTTGTTCGTCGCTTTTCACCTTCACTTCCACATAATCAATCTCCGGGTTAACGGCGAGGGAAACATTGGCGGAAAGCGTCCACGGAGTTGTCGTCCAAGCAAGCATCTTGAAATTGCGATCCACGACCGGCAGCTTGAAAAAAACGGATTTGTGCTTCATCATCTTGTAAGAACCGGTCATTTCGTGCTCAGAGAGCGAGGTGCCGCACCGCGGGCACCATGGCATGGGCTTATATTCGCGCTCAATCCAGCCATGCTCGTGGCAGGTTTTTAAGAAATGCCAGATGCCGCCGATGTTTTTATCCGTATGCGTGAAGTAGGAGTTTTCCCAATCCATCCATTGGCCCAGGCGCTTGGATTGCTCCGTAATAATGCCGGAAAACCGCTGGACGCGCTCCACACATTTGCGCGTGAACTTGTCCATTCCATAGGCCTCAATGTCTTTTTTCGTATGGAAGCCGAGTTCCTTCTCTACTTCGACCTCAACCCATAATCCCTGTGCATCGAAGCCGTTTTGGTAGCGGCAATCATAGCCGCGCATGCCTTTATAACGAATAAACGTATCCTTCAGCGTCCGGCCCCAGGCATGATGGATCCCCATGGGATTATTCGCAGTAATCGGCCCGTCAAGAAAACGGAACATTTCATGCCCATGATTTTTTTCACGCAGCCTGTTAAAGCAATCATTTTCCTCCCAAAACTGCATGACGCTGTGCTCCAGATCGACGAAGCTGTTTTTTTCTGACTCTGCCAATGTAAGCCCTCCAGTATAGTGAAAATACGATTGCAAATGCAACAAAGTATAAACAATATAATTATACACATGCAAAATGCACATTGCAAGTGCCTTGGCGAGCCGTTCTCCGATTTTATTGTTTTTTTCGGGTGTTAGTGGCGCGGAATACCATCTGGATGGCGGGATCCGGATTGAAACTGATGCCCTGTAGCGAATGGAAATGCGCTCCAATTTTATGAATTTATCATAAATTTTTTGCATTTTATTTGACCTGTTTTCGTTGATATGCTAGGATGAAGTCACCGATGAAATGGGAGGAGGTGTAGCAGCAAGGCAGCTTTGTTTTTGACATAACGTCCAAATTTTTATGTTATAGAAAGATATAGGAGGAAGAACCTTGCGAAAAACAAACAAACTGCTTGCGGCCGCACTCGCCATACTCCTTGCGTTCTCTACCATGTCCCTTTCGCTGACGGCGTTTGCACAGGGTGATTCCCTTGCAGATCGTATCGCGGCATACAGCGGCGACCTGTCCGACGAGGCGGGCGTAGCGCTTGCCGCAGACTACAAATCGGCCAGCGATGCGGAAAAGGATGCCGTGGGCGTAGAAAATGTATTAAAGATGTATCAGCTGGCAAGAGCGCGTGTGCAGGCGACGGGTGGATGGTTTCCCAATTACCCGGTTAATATTCCGAAATTGATTGGTAACCCTACGGAGATGCAGCAGAAGGCCGCAGCGCTTTATCAGCAGATCATGGGCATTATCGAGGTGAAAGGCCTCAAGCTGAATTCTTCTACCGACTTTACGCAGGCGGCGGCTAAAGCCGCGCTGGAAACGCTTAACGTTTCTTATGAGACAGCGGAAGAAATCGTGCGCGGCTATCTTGGCATTTTGGATCAAAAGGGCGAATATTGGGGCGCGAATCAAAATTTTGTCGCGTTGAATCAACTGGGAGTGCTGAATCTGACAGCGGATCTGCAACAAAATCCCTTCCGTGCTCAAAATACAGGAGAAACTCAGGAGCAATATGAAGCGGCGAAAGCAGCAGACGCAGCCGGCCGCTACTGGAACACACTTTCTGCGATGCCATTCGACAAGGAGCAGAAGCATGCGTTGTCCATCGCACAGGATGTGATCTCCGCTTACCTGCGCTTTTCCCAAGGTGAGGGCGGCATTGACGCCGTGAAAACATCCCTTTCCGCTTATGACGACCTGAATGCACTCCAGCAGAAGCTGCTTGCGGATTTGAGCTATCCTGTGGCAGTGCTGAATGGGGAAGCGCATCCTTTCTCTAAGGCTCTACAGTTGATCCGCGGCGAGGCGATGCAAACGCAGTCTCCCGGTATCAAGCCCGTCGAAAAGCCCCATATTACCGGATCGATTGACTATCCGGCAGGGATCACCAAACAACAGGCGCAGCAGGCGCTCAGCGCGAGCGACGCTTTCTTAAATGAGGCGTTGGAAATGCTGGTGCCTGCCATTCAGGAAGCGGGCGGCCTACAGCCGTTTGCAAAGAACCAACTCGCAACGAATGCAATGACAGGCCAGGCACTCGCCGCGGTTTATACGCAGCTGGATTCGCTTATTAACAGCGTGATTTCCGATCTGCCGGAATTTGTGCAAACGATTGTAAAGCAGTTAATCGGAAACGCATTGATTCCCGCAGGGGCCGCAGAGCGGCTAACGGAGGAAAAATACGCACAGACGAAGGCAGCGCTTTCCGCAGATGGACTAACCTGGCAGAATGCAGACCTTTCCAAAGTCAACTGGGGCTTTTCTGATGGAGACATGGAAGGTTTCATCGATGCACTGATCGCCGGACTGCGGCCTGTAACAGAGCTGGTTTTCGGCATGCAGCTGCTGAGTCTTGTCGGCGCAGACATAGCTTTTGAAAACAAAACGGATGATGATGGAAATTTTCAATACGGATTATATGAAAAATTATTCATCCCCATCTACGACGCGCTTGGCATTACCAATGCGTTGACCAGCGCTGAATACACGGCGCAGGTAAAGCAAAAAACGGAAGAAGCAGGGAATTATGACGCTTACTTGAAGCTTGTATTCTCTCCCCTGCTGCCGTTCATTGACCGCCTGTTGGAAAAACCGATAGATACCCTTACCGAAAGGCTCCCTCATCTGGTGTATGAATCCGGAGTGGTATTTGATGCCGTTCGTGAGGCAACTCAATCCATCGGTTTTGGGTTGGAAGATCTGGTGGCTCCCTACCTGAGCCTGGACGGCATCTTCAGGCTTGCGGCCGATGCGTTGCAAAACCTGGAGATCAATGGACAGAGCGTTTCTCTCACATTGCCGGAGCCGGATTGGGATACTATCGCTTCCCTTGGGAGCTTGGAAGCCGTTCCCACGGCAGGTGCCGGCTATGCGCAAAAGTATGCCGTCAAGGCTGATCAGCCCGCCATGTTTGTTACATTGCTCCGCTATGTGGAACAGGCGCTCTCCCAAAACCGGGATGAGATTGAGCGGCTGATCGGTACGATCGAAGGTGGCGAGGAGCTGCTGCCGATTATTCAGGAGATTCTCGGCTCCCTAAGTCAAAAAGATGCGCTGACCACGCTCGTAATTGAGCTGCTTGCGCCGCAGGAACAGGAGCCCTCTGATCCGGATCAAGAAGAAAATCCAGATGAGGAGAACGGCTTCTTCCCAGATGAGGAGGAAACCAATGCTGGCGATCCATCTATAGATGATACGAATGAAACGGAAAACCCCAGCACGGGAGGCACTGCCTTCCCCGCGGCTCTTGTGGCAGTTGCCGCTGGCGCTGGTGTGATCCTGATCCTCAGCAGAAAAAAACTCTCCAAGAAATAATAAAGTGCCATCCATAGAAGAACCCTTTGCCCTCTTAGACCAATTGGGCAAAGGGTTCCTTTGTTTAACAGAGCTTAGCAGAAGCGAGGAGCTCCTCACTAATTTTTTGTGCTTCATGTTGTCACTTAGTGGTATCAATCCACTGCTGCCATATTTCCGGGCAGTAGCCGACAGTTGCATATTTCCCGTTTCGCACAATGGGCGTTTGGATCAGTTTTTGATTTTCGAGCAGCTTTTCCTGCCGCGCGCTATCCCCGGCTAGATAGCGCAGCAGAAGGGCATCAGTGTCTTTCAACTTTGTATCGATCATCTTTTCTAGACCACCGACAGCCGCCTTGACACGCTCAAATTCCCCTTTGCTCATCCCGTATTTCACCAGGTCAACAAACTGATATTTGATGCCTCTCTCCTTGAAAAAGCGCTCTGCCTTTTTGGTATCAAAGCATTTTGGCTTACCAAAAATTTGAAGATTCATCTTTTGTGTTCCTCCCCAATATAAGTAAAACGCGGCACCTGCCGCCCTTGATACATTACTGTTTGAAACCACATAGCAGCCGGGCGGGCCCAAAGCGCGTGATCTCCATACAATGCTTGGTAAATCACCATTTGCTCCCCTGTTTCTGAATGAGTTGCCACGCCGATCACGTGGTATTCTCCGCCTTTAAAATGCCGGTATGTTCCCCTTTGGATCTCCATGGATACAGCCTCCTTCTATCGAATTTCAACGCCGAGCAGCTTTGCCAATTCCGAAGCCTGTTCCATCGTTACAATCGCGCCGCGCAATTCGGGGATGGTGACGCGGATTCCCTCCAGATCATCTGAAGTGAAATCAATCCCTTTTAAAGGGGTGTGCAGCAGCTCGGTTCCCCGTAGCCTGCAATTTTCAAATCGAGTTTTCATTAACTTGGATTCTTGCAGATTGGAATGGGAAAGATCGCATTCCGAAAAAAGTACTTCCTTACATTTTGCCCGGGAAAAGGCTGCCATCCGTGCCGGACTGTTTTTAAAAATACATTGTTCGAAGGAGGAATCAGAAAAATGAGCGCCCGACAGCTTACAATTGGTAAACTGAACGCGGCGAAACAGGCAACGATCAAAAAAGGAACTGGCAAAATCGCAGCTTTCAAACACTACATTGAAAAAGTAAAGCTGTTCTCCTTTGCATTCTCCAAATCGACAACTGGTGAACCTACATTCCTTCAAGGAGATAATTCGGAGCGTTTCTGTCGGAACGACGCCTCCCTCGAAGTGAATTCCGGCCAAATCGGATTCTTCCTCCACTGCTTGGCGCAAGATGTTTTCCATATCCTTTTGTAAAATCAGCCGCTCTGGCAGGAGCGGGCCGCGGATTTGCAGCATAAAAGACATCCTTTCGATCATCAACCGCAAGCCAACTGCTCTTGTGAATAAGACGGCTGCGATATAAGCATGATTTGGTTGCTTCGTCAAAAAAATAGCGCGGGACGGCAAGCATCCAGCGCTATCGTTTCCCTTATCGGGGATTATTTTGTACCAAAAATACGATCGCCCGCATCGCCGAGGCCGGGGAGGATATATCCATGGTCGTTGAGTTTTTCATCAAGCGCCGCGCAGAAAATATCAATATCTGGATGGGCCTTGCATAGCGCGTCAAGCCCTTCAGGCGCAGCAATAATGCCCATGAATTTAATCGATTTGGGGCCGCGTTTCTTGATCTGGCTGATTGCATCGATTGCAGAGCCTCCGGTTGCGAGCATCGGGTCAAGAACGATCACTTCGCGCTCCTCAATATCAGCAGGCAGCTTGCAGTAATATTCCACAGGCTGAAGCGTATCCGGGTCGCGGTAAAGGCCAATGTGGCCCACGCGAGCGGAGGGAACCAGTGCCAACACTCCATCCACCATGCCAAGCCCTGCGCGCAGAATTGGGACAAAGGCGAGCTTTTTACCAGAAATAACGCGGGTTTTGGCCACGCTCACGGGGGTTTCAATCTCCACCTCTTTCAAGGGCAGATCGCGGGTTGCCTCGTAGCACATCAGCATTGCAATTTCACTGACCAGCGCGCGGAATTCCTTGGAGCCTGTGTTTTTATCACGCAGCAGGGTGAGTTTATGCTGGATGAGCGGATGGTTGGTAATTGTAACGTTTCCCAAATTCAACGACCTCCAATGATTTCTTTCTCGTTGCGATTATACACCTATCCCGGGAAAAAGACAAGAGCCGACGGCGCGACTTTTCCCGAGGCAACCGTTATAAAAACAACTCATTATCGCGGCGCAGAGTCTCCACGGGAGCCAGCTTTACGCGAATCGTCTCCTCAGCCTGTGCTGGTAACGCCCGGGCTGCCTTTGGGCAGACTGCGATGCAGCGCAGGCAGAGAATGCACTGAGACGCCTCTGTCCGATCCGGATGTTTCAATGGAATCGCCCCAACCGGGCATCTCACCGCGCAAAGGCCGCAGTGGATACAGACAGAGGATACCTCAGGGACTACGGGCATCTGTTTCCATACCTTATAGGGCCTGTTCCCGGGCACTTCAGGGGAAGCAAACTGGCCTGAATTAACCTTATTGAGAATTGCTTGTGCCAATCTACTGATCTGCTTCTGATCCTCCTGATCTGGCCTACCGGCCGCAACCGTGCGAACCATGGAATGCTCCGCAAGCAGCGCAGCAGATGCGATCGACTGAAAGCCTCGCCGCTCCACAGTATCATTGAGCTCCAACAACGCGTCCTCATAGGCGCGGTTGCCATAGACGGCGATTGTAATTGCCTTTGTATAGCTGCCTGTGAAGCGGGCAAGCCTCTCCAAAAAACAGGCCGGCATCCGGCCGCCGAAAACAGGGCCGGCAATCAAAACGATATCCTTCTCCTCAAAGTGCATGGCTTTCCCCTGCGGAAGCGACAGATCAACTTCCGTTATTTCCTCTGCCAGCCCCTGCGCCAATAAGCGCGCGGCGCGCAGCGTGCCGCCGGTAGGGCTGAAAAAAAGCATGGTTAGGGTTTGCAGCATGATAAAAATCCTTTCTCTGTGTTTTGATTTCTATTATTTCATTTCTCCACGGAAGGAAAGCCCGCTGAAACGCTCCCCCCAGGCATTCGCCCATTTTTCACAATACAGTGCATAATAGGAAACCTGGTGTTTTTTACGGTATGCCTGGAAGCAATTGCACCATATTGCGGAGGGAAGAGCGATCACAAGCCAGTAAAGCGGCCCCAGCAACAGACATTGGAAGGTGTGGCCATATTCATGAATACGGGTGTTATATGTCCAGCGTTCGTTTTTATGATCTGCCATGAAGATAAATAATCCCAGAGAAAGCCCGCCAAAATTCCACGGCAGGAAGGTGATAATCGCTTTTTGGAAACGCTCGGTCCTCCCCTTACGCCGCACAAACAAATGTGCCAGCAGGCCAGCTAGGTTGACCGTTAATCCCCACGTCCACTGTACCAAATAAAACAATACCTTTTTCACTGGAGAACCTCCTCGTTCGTCCTATCATAGCGGCCAATCCACATATCTTCAAATTTTTGGCCGCTGATTTTTTCACAGCGCTTTATTTGCTCCTCAGTTAGTGTGACATACCCCTTTTCTTTCTTCTCCTGTATCGCGGCACGGATCATTTCATGATCTTTTTTTGTCATGGAGTAACGGTAAATGCTAATTGCGGAAAACACCACAAAAATCATCGGCAAAATAGAAAAGGTCAGCCGCACGCCAAAGATGCCCTGCGCGGTTTGAGCGAGCGTATCCTCCTGCCCTGTTACAAAGCCAAATGCATTCAAAATGAAGCCGGTCATAGCTGCCATCACACCGCTAACCGTCTTTTTCACAAAGGAAGAGAAAGTGGAGATCACGCCTTCGCGCCGCCGGCCTGTAATCATTTCGTCCACATCCGTCACATCGGGAAAGATATTCGTCGGCACAAACCCGATGCCCGAAAAGCCGAAATTATAGAGTATGCAGGCGAGAAAAAGGAAGAAAGCAGGCGTTGATTCATTCATAAAAAGGCCCATGGCAAGGCCGAAAAATAAAATGGGGGCGAGGAGTTTTCCGCAACGCTGCTTGCCGAACTTCATCGTCAGCCAATAATTTAGTGGAAAACCTGAGGCCTCCGCCACTCCGGATACCGTCGTCAGCATGTTGAAAAGGCTGAAGCGCTGAGCAATATATTTGATAAAATACTGATCTGTATTGCTGTAAAATCCGGTGCACATCATATTAAAAAAGCTGATCACAAAATATTGCCGGAAGGCGCGGTTGCGGAACACCTGTACGTATTCTCCAATGCTTTCCCGGAGGCTGAGCGGCGGCAGTTCCATACCAAGGGAGCTGGGCTCCCATGTTTTTTTAAATGTAAAAATCAATGGCAGGGAGAACCACAGGCAAAGCACGATGCCCAACACCATAAATTTTGTCCGGGAGCCTGCCGAAAGCGATTCCATATCAAAAAAGCCGAGCGTAATAGACACCAGCATGAAGGAAGAAACCATACCTACTGAATTCATCAAATAGCCGACGGAATTATACTGTGTGCGCAGCGAATAGGCAGGCGCAAGCTCCGGCAGCATGGCGGTATGCGGCACAACCACGAGCGTATATGCAGTGCTGAATAAAATATAGGCGGCGCTGTAATAAACCATGGTGTAAAGCGGGTTTCCAAGGGCAGAAATGCCGAAGGAATACCACATCATAAAGTAAGTAACGGCAATTGGAATCACGCCCCACAGAAGGTAGCGCCTGTGCCGCCCATATTTCGAACGAGTCCGATCTGTAATCAAGCCCATGACTGGGTCTGAAACAGCATCCCAAAGCTTTGCAAACAGGATGACAAGCCCTGCTTGCCCTGCATTCAGTTTTTCCACTTCCGTCAAAAAGGAGAGAAAATAAATGCCAATGATGTAGGTAGAGCCACCACTGAAGATATTGGCGGAGCTATAGGCAATCATTGGAAAAACCGTGCTTCCAAAGCTTCCCTCCACGCCAATTGCCGCTTTAAAACGTTCCCACATTGTTTCAATCATCCCCTCGTTGATTATCGGTTACCTATCCAACGCCTGTTCAAGAAGCCCCAATCCGAATTGATAGGATTCTGCAAAGACTCCTGCCGCAGTTTTCAGCGCGGTTAGATTTGCCATGTCATCGTTGGTATATTGCCCATCCCCCAAAATCTGGATCATCAGAGCATATATCGTATCCATTTTCTTCTTTGCCTTTGCAAAGAAGGGCTGAATTTCCTGGCAGCCGCTTGGAACCGGGATTTTTTCAAAACCCGCAAGCCTTGTCGTAAGCGTATCGGCCGCAGCGTTTCCCGCTTCGGTATCGCCGCTTTGCAGGCTAGCGGTAAATGCATGGATTTGCTGTGTGCAATCGCTTTGAAAGGCTTCCATGCTGCTTTGATACTGCCGCATTTGAAGAAGTGCGCTGTCGTCTGGAGCGGTGCTCTCCGGTTGTGCCCGTTCGCCGCAGCCTAAGAAAGAGAGAAACAGTGCCGTAATCAGTAAAAGAGACGCTATTTTTTTCCACTTCATGAATGCAATGCCGCCCCCTTAATCTTGATAAAGGTTTGCCTCATATGGGCGCATCACCGCACCTTCACGCCGCGTTGTATAGTTGGAATAGAGAAGCGTTCCGCGCATGCCTGTGTTCACATGCTGAACCGTTTTCCCGGTCAGATTCAGTTCAACATAAAAGCGTTGCCCATCCATCCGCCGGAAATAACAAAGCAATCCTTTAGGGGAGGCTGTTACAGGAATCACATCTCCGTAAACCAATGCCGGATTCTCTTTGCGCAGCGCAATCAAAGAACGGTAAAAATGAAGCACAGAGTCGATGGCGTTCTCCTCATCGGCAGCATTAATTTTGAAATAATCAGGGTTTACCCGAATCCAAGGCGTACCTTCTGAAAATCCGGCATTTTTCTCTCCGCTCCACTGCATCGGCGTGCGCGCATGGTCGCGGCTGCCGCTGAGCACGGTTCGAAACGCTTCGACGGACGATTTGCCTTCGTCCATCAGTTTATGGTACAGATTGACGCTCTCTACGTCGCGCAGCTCATCAATTGAGGCAAACGGCGTATTGGTCATCCCAAGCTCCTGGCCCTGATAAATAAACGGCGTGCCCTTCAACGTCATCTGAAGCATGGCAAGCAGTTTGGCGATCTCACAACGATAAGCGCCATCCGGATCAATTTTAGAGACCATGCGCGGATGGTCGTGATTTTCAAAAAAGACAGTCGGCCAGCAATGATTTCCGTACTCCAGCTGCCACTCCATCAAATTTTTGGCCATAGGGCGCAGGTCAAAGCGGTAATCCTGAAAGCGCTGTTTGCCGGGGTTATCCATATGGTCAAAGGAAAATACCACGTCCAGCTCTCCCCGGTCGTCCCCCGTCATTAGGCGGCTCATCTGAAGGCCGGTTCCCTGGCATTCGCCCACTGTAAAGGCATCGAACTTGCCAAAAGAATGTTCCCGCAATTCCCGCAGATATTGGTGCAGATGCGGGCCGTAGAAATAATGCTCGCAGCCTTTGAACCCCATTAGGGAGCCGATCACGGCATTCCCATCCGGCAAGCCCTCCTTCTTGGAGATAAAGCTGATGACATCGAGCCGGAAGCCGTCAATCCCTTTTTCCAGCCACCAGTTTGCAATTTGGAACAGCTCTTTGCGGACCGCTTCGTTATCCCAATTAAAATCCATCTGTTTTGAGCTGAACAGATGCATCGCCCACTCTCCGCGTTCCGGATAATAATTCCATGCTGGGCCGCTGAAGATGGAATCCCAGTTGTTCGGCGGTATCCCGTCCCCTTTTCCCTTTCGCCAAATATAAAAATCACGGTACGGCGAATCCGGGTCTGTGGCAGAGCTGCGGAACCATTCGTGTTCATCTGAAGAATGGTTGATTACCAAATCCATAATCAGCCGCATGTTTCTCGCATGGACTTCGCTGAGCAAGCGGTCAAAATCCTCCATCGTGCCGAATTCCCGCATAATTTTTCGATAGTCGCGAATATCATAGCCATTGTCGTCGTTGGGAGAATCATAAACAGGTGAGCACCAGATCGCATCTACGCCCAACGCCTTGAGATAGTCGAGCTTTTCGATGATCCCGTTGATATCTCCAATCCCATCCCCATCGGAATCCTTAAAACTGCGGGGGTAGATTTGATAAAACACAGCTTCTTTCCACCATTTATGTACAATGGGCGTGTGATCATCCAGCGGACGCTCTGTTTCACTGTTGAGCAGGCCAAGCAGCGCATTGATGAATCCATCGTCCAGCTTGCCGAACGACAGCTTTTTCAGGCTGTTAATTTTCAGAGAGCCCAGAGGCGTAGCCGTCAGTATTTTTTCGCTTAGCCCGAGTGAATAAAATGCCTTTGCCAAGATATCATGCCCAGCAGGCGTTTTTAACACATCCTTTAATTTTGTTTCCTTTGTAACCATCCATTTCTGCATTGACGATAGCCTCCTTATCTCTGTTTGCCTTTCTTTTTCTCCATCCATATCCGGCCTATCCGCCTGCCATTCCCCTGTTTATATTTCAAAGTTAGACAAAATACTTGATAATATCATAACGTATTCAGATGATTATTACAATAGCAGACCCTTTTTATTCTCCAATTCATTTCATTCGATCGTATCAAAGAGAAGGCCTTCTATATCTGCCGTGTTCCAATTTCGGATGCGTATATATTCTTTTGTAATCTGTGCCATTTGCAGATCGTTTACTTGACCGATATATTCTTTCAAATCTTCCTCTTGAAAATAAACGGATATCCTAGAATTTACCTGACGCCCAAAGACGGGCAGCCCTTCCATAGGCTTCAAATTAACAATCACGAGGACGTCGGCGACCTGATTTTGAACTCGCCATAGTTCCCATGCGCTGCATTTACGCATTGTACCATCACCTCTGATATAATCATATATTATTTAACTTAACTTTGTATAGTTTTGTGAAATAATTTCACATAAAAACATCTAAGGCCATATTCCCAATGTAGGAATATGGCCTTCTATTATGTCCAGCTTGAATCTTTCTTTGTAGAAACCGTCTGGGCGGAAAAGGCTTGTATGCCTTAGATATCCACGAAGCTTTTCCTCTTTAGCAGATCCGTGGCCTTGCTCAAATAATAAAATCGTGGCTCTCATGCCGTAACGGTTGTCCATAACTATCCTATCTGAACAAACTTTGCGTATGAAAAAACATGTCCCTTAAAATTGTCGCTTTTGCAAATAATCCATCTATGATCCCGCATAGAATGAATTATCTTAGGAAACAGGTGCTGCTCATGAAAAAAACAAAGCAATTCCTTTGGGATACCGCAGTATTGACCATAGCTGCTCTTTTTATGCGGACAGTCGGCGTATCCTTCAATGTGTACCTGACCAATCAGCTTGGCGCGGCGGGAATTGGGCTCTTCCAGCTGGTTATGACGGTTTTCTCCATGGCGATCACGTTTGCCTCTTCCGGAATCCGGCTTGCGGCGACCCGGCTCGTGGTAGATGCCATAAGCAAAGATCGAGCAGATGTCAAAAAGGTGCTCCGTAGATGCTTGCTCAGCATTCTTCTGGTTGCTGTTGTCGTCGCGTTGATTCTTTATACCGGTTCGGATCTCATCAGCCAGCATTGGCTGTATGACAGCCGAACGGCACAGCCTCTGCGCTTGCTTTCACTCAGCCTTCCGTTTATTGCAATGTCCGCAGCATTAAGCGGGTATTTTACCGCAATCCGCAGGGCAGGTGTTTATGCGGGCGTACAAGTTCTGGAGCAGCTTGTGCGGGTTGCCTCCACGGCAGGCTTTCTGCATATGCTTTCCGGCCGCGGCTTGGAGGCCTCCTGTATCGCAATTGTATTGGGCAGCTGCGTTTCGGATCTCATCTCGTTCCTGGCCTCGTTTTTCCTGAGCAAATGGATGGTGCGCAGGCAGAGAAATCAGCACCGAGTGATGCTGCACCTTAACCGTAGGCTGCTACGCATTGCGGTGCCGGACGCGGTCGGCGCGTGGGTGCGCTCTATTTTGCTAACCATTGAGCATCTCCTGATTCCAATTGGGTTTAAAAAATCGGGAATTTCGAGCGAAAACGCTTTGGCAACTTATGGGACGATTCATGCAATGACCCTCCCGGTGCTACTCTTCCCCTCCTGTATCCTCAATTCGTTGGCAAGTCTTTTGGTGCCTGAGATAGCGGAATACCATGCGTTGCACCAGGCAAAGCGGATTGACGGCATTATCAATCGTGTTCTTTATGCCGCGCTGCTGTTTTCCCTGCTGGTCGCGGGCGTCTTTTACGCCTATGCAGGGGAGTTATCGAACGCGGTTTATCACAGCAGCGATACAAAGCCTTTTCTTCAGCTTCTTGCTGTGCTAGTGCCTGTGATGTATTTGGATATGGCGGTGGATGGGATGCTCAAAGGGCTTGACCAGCAACTGAGCTCCATGCGGTATAACATTATTGATTCCGGTTTGTGTGTCATTTTGGTCTATTTTCTCATCCCGCGCTATTCGGTTAAGGGATATATCATTACCTTGTTTGTCAGCGAGATTCTTAATTTTTACCTCAGCCTTCGAAGGTTAATTCGAGTCAGTACGCTACGCTTAAACTGGAGACGGATTTTGAATCCAATTTTATGCATGACTTGTGCTGTGACCGGTGTGCGGCTTGTTGCAACCCTGCTTCCTGCGCCTTTACTGCACTCTGTTCCATGGCTGGTTGGGGCAATTTTGGCGACAAGCTGCGCATATCTGCTGGCACTTCGCTGCTCCGGAGGCATTACACAGCAAGATCTCCACTGGTTCGCCGGAATATTTCGATCGGAACGAAAAGCTGCTATGTCCGTATCTCCTCAAAACACCGGCGTATCAATTTGACACGCCGGTGTTTTATTTCCCAATTGCAAGGACGGTTTAGTTATTCTCTCTTTCTCAGATGCGCCGGTCCAGGCGATCTGTATATTCCTCCTTAAAAGCTTCGAAATGATGATTTTCCAGCTCGTAGCGAATGCGCTCCATGAGGGTATTATAAAAATAGAGGTTATGCATGACACACAGCCGCATGGCAAGCATTTCCTTCGCTTTGAAAAGATGGCGCAAATAAGCGCGCGAATGGCGCTGGCACGTGGGGCAGTGGCATTCCGAATCGACTGGGCCCAAATCGCGCTCATATTTTGCATTATTCAGGTTGATGATCCCGTTCCAGGTGAAGAGATGCCCATGGCGGGCGTTACGGCTTGGCATCACACAGTCAAATAGGTCAACGCCCCGGCTGACGCCTTCCAAGATGTTCCCCGGCGTTCCGACGCCCATCAAATAACGGGGCTTGTCCTTTGGCATATAGGGCTCCACCGCAGAAATAATGCGATACATCTCTTCCTTCGGCTCCCCTACCGCTAAGCCGCCAATTGCGTATCCATCCAGATTCAGCGCGGCGATCTGCTTCATATTTTCAATCCGCAATGCATCATAGGTGCAGCCCTGATTGATCCCAAAAAGCAATTGCTGGCGATTGAGCGTATCCGGCAGTGAATTGAGCCGCTGCATCTCAGCCTTGCACCGGGCAAGCCAACGCACCGTTCTGGCACAGGATTGCTCCGCATAGTGGTATTCCGCCGGATTTTCCACGCACTCATCAAATGCCATCGCAATGGTGGAGCCAAGATTTGACTGGATGCGCATGCTCTCCTCCGGCCCCATAAAAATTCTGTGGCCGTCGATATGGCAGGAGAAGGTGACGCCCTCTTCCTTAATTTGACGCAGCTTTGCAAGGGAAAAAACCTGGAAACCACCGCTATCGGTCAGGATCGGACCCTGCCAGCCGGTGAAAGCATGGAGGCCTCCCAAATCCTTCACCAATCCATCCCCTGGACGCACATGGAGATGATAAGTGTTGCATAGCTGCACTTGACAGTGGAGTTCTTTTAGGTCATAAGCGGAAACGGCGCCTTTGATTGCGCCGCAGGTGGCCACATTCATAAATGCGGGCGTTTGGATTACGCCATGCACAGTGGGGAATTCACAGCGCCTGGCGGCCTTCTCCTGCGAGAGGATTTTTAACATAGGATCGTCCTTTCCAATCAGTGGTTTTGCTGTTCACCTCAGAATTAAAAGGAGCAAACAGGTTAATGCAAAAACATTTTTACGACCATGCGCACATAGGCTAACCAATGCTTCAAATGTTTGAAGCTATTATACCACACGCAAGGCCAACCTTTGTGAAAAATGGCGCTGCCGCTCTGCGGCAGGAGGCGTTTCACGCTGACAGGCATTTTTCCAATGCTTCAAACTCTGTTTGAAGCTATTATACCGCAATGATAATGGAGAAAACAAGTGCGCAATATGCCGCATACTGGCTCGAAGCGATCGCATTTTGAAAACAAAACGGCGGCAAATCACCGCCGTTTTGCATATTTTATGAAATGGGAATATGTTGAACGTCCACAGAGGCTGTCTGATTGCTCCCGGTATGAATTGTTATGATAGTACCGCCTGTTTCTTCGGCAGAATTCCACGGCGCGGGAGAGGGCCCCGTTTTCAGCCCATAAGTCATCGTAATCCCCTGATGGGTAATGCTGGCGTTGTTTTCATGGTCGTGCCCGCAGAAAATGTGTGTTGTGGAGCCTAGAGCGAGGCATCGATCAAAAAATCCGGAATTAACCGGAGAAACTCCTGGCAGATAAGCGCATTTACCAAATCCATACGCATCAGAAATGGTATAGCTTTTGTCTGATTCGTTATAAATACCGTTTTTCTCAACTGCCTGACGCATCTCAGGCAGTGCAAAATGGGAAAACGTCATGGATGGAATCAAACGTCCCGCCGCTTTTTCTATTCCCTTCACATTCCATTCATACCAGGCAATCTGTTCATACCCCATGTATATTTCACGCTTTGAACCATCTTCATATTCATAATATCTGCCGTTATCCAACAGGAAAAGCGTGTAGATAGGCTCCCCTTTTTCTGTAATATTCACTGCATAATTTCCGCATCCATACAGATTGGACGGTCCTTTTTGAAACAGGCAATATTCTGATTTGAGGAGCTGATCGCCCTGCCAGTTTAAGGTGGTCATCGGAATTTCACTATCATGGTTGCCAAACACAGGCGCCCACGGAATTTGAAACGAATCCATCACATCGATCCATTCCTTTAGCAGAAAGCGAGAGGTAACGCCGGATACATTATCGCCCACTGTTGCAATCAGATCCGGTGTTGTTTGTGCGACCAGTTTGCGAATCTGATCGTAACACGCCTTGTTATCTTTGGGATTCATCCAAAGCTGCGTATCGGTTAAAAGCAATATTTTAAAATCCTGATTTGAGTTTTTTTCTACGGTTTGAAGCTGATCTAGCTTGAATTCCTGCTTTGCACTCCACACTTCTGTATGCTTTTTACCCATTAAAGGGAAAAACAATAGAAGGACGACTACCATCACAATTGAGAGGATGGTGGAAAGCACCACTATCAATATTTTTTTAGATTTTGTTTTCACCATACAGCCCTCCGTGTTATTTGCAGCTCTCGCTTTGCAGGATCGCTTCGATACAGCTGTGCTCCGCCAACTCTTGCAAAAGCAGGGCGTTATTTTCCACCTTTGCGTATTCGGAGATTGTTTTTATATTCTTGATATCGTCCTCCCCCATCGTATGGTCTTTATAGTTTCGCACGGCAGCCCGAATTTTCAGCGCCCGTATATAATCTGCGTGTTTCTTTTCAGAAAGGTCATAAAATAAGACCGGAATCACACAGATTACAGAGGCGATAATCCCAAGCCAGGTAACGCTTCTAAATGTGGCCTGCATGATTTGAGGATTTTTCAGGGCAATATCGATATTATCGCCGAAACCCACGCCGCCAAAGGACATGAAAATCGGCATCAGCGCGCTGGTGAAAAAGCCAAAAAGCGTCATGATGAAGTTATTTAAATTCTGCCAAAATCCCTCCAAGCGTTTTCCGGTTTTCCACTGCTGATAATCCAACACATCCGGAACCATAATGGCGGAAATATAGCTCAGTCCGTTAAACAGGTTTTGGAAAAAGATCGCAACCAGCATGAGATATGGGCTGTGGAGGGTAAACAGCTGCATAAAGGCCATGATCGTAAAGCCAATTGTGGAAAGGATCATCACATTTCGTTTGCCCATTTTTTTGATCAAAAAGGGCCCTAAGAGCATGCCGGGAATCAGGGCATTGTTGAGCAACATATTGCAAATGGTCAGCACAAAGGCGCCGTTCTGCCCGCCGATGGCATAATTACAAATCCACAAATACATATTGATATTGCCGCGCACACCGACGGCAATAGAGAAAATCGTGATGATCCAGAAATATTTATTGGTCAGAAGCTGCTTTGCGCCCTCGGTAAATTTCACCTTTGCAACATATTGTTTATGTACGACGGTGCGTTCCTCCGTGCCGAAGTAGGCAAAGAAAACGAATAAAATGCCTCCGATACCGCAAATCGGGAACGCCCACCGGTAGAGCATGATGTTATTCATTGGGTCTTTCTCACCAGCAAAGAAAATGCCCGCGACCAGAGGAATAATGATATTGACAATGGAACTGGGCAGATTGGAAATAAGCCCTTTAAAAGCGCCGATGTTTGCACGCTCCTGCGAAACCGGTGAGATCGTTTGCTCGATTCCCTGTAAGCATTGGGTCAAGAGGGTATAGAAAAAGGTGCCGAGCTGAATCAGGAGGAACATCACAGCGGTGCCAACCGTTACGTCAATGTGTGACGCCGCAACGCCGAATACCGGCATCGCGGGGATATCAAAGCTAAAGAAGGCCTGTGCAATCCAGCTTTCCGGAATGAACGGTATAAATGTAAAACACAGAACGGTAAGAATCGAGCTCCACGGCAAAAAGGGCTTAAATTTCCCTTTTTTATAATTAGAATTATCAATCAGCATGGATAGGATGGGAGCTCGAATTAAACCCAGCACAGAAGCGATGATTCCAGCTACAAAAATAAAGCCGGTAGAAACCTTAAAATAACTGATCATCATCGGGATATTGATTGCGATCGTCGTCCAGCTGATAATAACGCTGAGGAAGGATAGGGAGCCGCTGCCAAGCGCAAGATTCAGGAACTCTCGGTAATTAACAAAATAGCCGTCCGGTGGTGTTTTCCAGTGGAGTTTGAGCCGGATAAGCCCCTCCTTTGCTTTTTGGAAAATCGCATCAGTTTTCATACTATATTTCCCCCTTGATATAAATTTATCGGTTACATGTTAGAACCCCAAAGCCGAAGGGATGATTTGAATTGATGCCTTTTTTGACAAGCAGAAAGAAAACCAATGCATCCTTGGTAAAAAATTCGATCGCTTTTGATGCATCATACCATACTGCTTCTGTTCCTACAATAGCCAAAGGCATATTGATTCCATTCAGTGCAAGAAAATAATCAATTTCTTTTTTTGATGCAACCCCAGATGACCAATGGAAGGAGTCGAGAGTACCATCATTCTTGATATATCTATTGGCAGTGATTTCCATACGCTTTCCCCGCAGCCTGCACCGTGGTTATTTGTAAAATCCATTTCCGATTGAGCATTTTTTGCATATCGGCAAATCTAATTTTGCTCAACCCTGCGGATACTATAGGTATTGCGTTCAAAATCTACTGTAATAACCGTTCCATCTGAATAAACGGCTTGTTGCCTGCGTAGCGAATGATCCAAAAAGCGGTGTTGAATCATTTCACAGTCAAAAAGTTTTGCCTGGATGCATGCTAATTGCTGCACACGGGCAATCTCTTTCTCTAACGCTTCCGATGGGATCAAATCATCATGATCGTCTAAGGGGTCAAAATAAGGCATTCCGGCATTCAAAATACAATGCAATTTTGCGCTGTCTCCATTTGGAATCCCCCATCCTCCTGTTCCTTTTGACAACCAGGGAATCATAATACAATCATGATATACAAGGCTTAAAATCGGCACCGGGATTCCCACAGCCTGACCTCGTTCCTGAGGCCGCAGCATATATGGTCCGTGATGGACAAGGGCCAATTTATCCAGGAGGAAGTCTCCCGGCTCTTCAGAAGACGGGATGATCCCTCGTTTCGTCAGTAGATCAAAGCATTGTCCGCGAAAGCGGATGCTTTCCTCTCGAGTAATCCGGTGATTCGGGTGGAAGCATTCATCACCTGCCACAATGGAAAACACGTCTAAATATGCTCCCTGGATATCAACGCCATGCTCTGCAAGCGCCTTATAAGTTGTTTCTACAAACTCTGGGGCCTGCGAAGCACAAAGCCAGGTATGAGGGCCGCCATCCCAATAATCGCAATAAAAATGGGTCCCATCTATTTTAGTGACCGCTTTTTGGATATCAAATTTTTTTCCAGTGTAATAAAAATCCCTATATTGATCATGAATTGCAAATACATAGCCCAGTTTACGGCAAGTTTCCGATAATCTCTTCATGCCTTCATATCCGCCCGCCTCGGGACATGGCGGAAGGATATAGGGATGGTTGTTATCGTACCCTTGCTCTCCCCATCCATCTGTGTGGATATAAAGCTGTTTCAGCCCGGCGGCCTTTAACGCCTGATACTGCTGCGCACGCTTTTCAAAGGAGGCAAACAGTTTTCGGTTCTCCCCGTCTTTTTGATAAAATCCGGATTTGGGATGAACGTTGGAAAAGGTTCGGCAGTGCAAAACAGGAGCGCCGATGATATTTTTCACATTTTCATTTTGCGCAATCTTATCCTGTAGAGTCACCAAACGCCCCTGTTCCGCTACATATGCCCGATAATCCTTCGCCAGCGTGTTATAGTCGCATTTGTCGTGGAACACAAAACGGATTTTTCGTTCATAATTGAGCCGCCCTAGAGAGGAATACCAGTGAACTGAATTCAAGAAAGATAAATTTTTCCCAAAACAGGAGAACATAGCAGCATCAAACGGAGTTTCCACAATCGCGCAAAACCCATTATTCCCACTTACTCTTCCCCAAAAAGGCAGATAGCAATCCCCTGTATTGATACGCCGGGGATAGTTGGCAAAGCCAATGGTGGAGAGAAAGTTATTTTTGTATCCATCCGGCATTAAAAAGCCCTGCCGCATGGTATCGACCGCATAGGTGCTGCCGCCTTTTTGCTTCGCATCAAAAGGCCCCGGGAAATAAACCGCAGAAATATCCATTTCACTTTCGTTTTCCGCCTTGATCGAAAATACCACTGTATTCCGATCTGTGATTTCCGCCATACAGACGAGTGTAAACGGTAATCTTCTCCCGAATGCCCAAAAGCCGCTATATCGTGCAGTGATGCGGTTATCCACGCAGGAAAACTGTTTTTCTAACGCGCATCCGAAGGTTCGGATCGTATGGGCGTAGTTTCTTCCTATTTTATGCCGGATTATGATATAGGGCGGCCGGCCCTCGTTGACCCAGGAAAACCCTTTATAATTGATTTCATATTTCCGGTTTTTTGGTGAGAAGGATACGGTTAAGTCATTTTTTCTAATTTTCATTATGCACACTCCAGAAAGCAAACTATTGAAGATGCCGGAAGAAAGCCTTCACCGCCTACCGTTCTTCTTGAAAGCCATTATAATGGACGCCGAAATATTTTTGCTCTACCGGATAGTTGCATGCCATCCAAATTGTGCGGTGCTCCGCCACCTGCTTCCCATGCCCTTGCTTGCTCCCGCCGTGGTCCGCCGCAACGAGGACAAGCCATTTTTCATTAAACTGCTTCTCCCGCTGCTCTACCGCATCCAGCAGGTCGCAGAGATAAAGGTCGGCATTGCGCACTGCGTTCACATAATGAGGGTTCTCATTTGCGAAACCTGCCAGATGGCCGTTGCTGTCCGGCCTATGGAAAACACCTGCCACAATGGTGTCGCCTTTCTCCATACGGCCAAGCAGATAGTCGCGCATGGAAATATCATAGGCGCATTGCTTTGAAATTTCCCCTACCTCCATTGCCACGGTATTGTAGGCCTCAAGCGGTGCATTGAGCTCTTTTTCTTTCTTTTTCCCTTCGTTTTTCAGCATCTCGTTCACATTGCCTGCGCGCGGGCGGTCAATATCACGATAGGTCACTGGCAAATCAGGGTGCTCCATGATATATTGCACTTCGTTTTTTAGCGTAACATCAAAATATTCGCCCCAATCAAACGCAAACCCAGTCGCCACGCCCAACTTTGCATATTTCAACATGATGGTATCCACGTCCGCTTTTTTTACGTCATTATTGCTGTCAACGCCATGGAGCGTTTTCCATCCCCCGGTGAGTTCGCTCGTCCATCCCGCGCAGGTAGAGGTTTCCTGCGCGCTCTCGGTCCCCTTTTCCCCGCCGGCATAGGCCAAATATAATCCTCCTGTTTTTTTCAGCCTGTGCAGGCCGCTGTAGGAAGCCGCTTCATAGTTATGGCCGTTGGTATCAAAGCAATTTGCATCGTAAAACAGGTTTGCTATCGCGTCCGCGCGGACGCCATCCCAACCGAGGAACAAAACTTTGAGCGTTTTGCCCTCGCTATCAACCAGTTTCCCATCTTGAACGGTTCCGCGGCTTAAAAACTGATCCATGATGTGATAATATTGATATTGTGGAATAGACTCGGCTCCTTGATTATCCCAGAATGAATATTGAGATACCTTCGCAAAATATTTGGCGTCGGCCTTGCCGCATCCGGACAGAACGAAACCGGACGCCATTATTAACACAAGCATGCTGGAAATGATCCTTCCCTTTTTCATCAAGCGCTTCCTCCCCATTTGTTTTATCCAAGCATATGGCGATCAATAATTGGGACTTCAGAAGGTGCGGAGCCCTCCTGATCGAGAATGATAATTTCATTCCTCTCCTTTAAAAACGGCGCTGGTAAATAAAGCGTGCGCTGTGGGCCACGGCTCCAGTAGCGGCCGATGTTGACGCCGTTGACGAGCACGATTCCTTTTTTAAATCCTTTCATATCCACGAAACAATCCGCATCCGTGCGAGCGGAAAAGGTTCCCTTTCGGAAACCTGGCCTTCCATCCGCTCCTTCCGGCACAAAGGAGAGCTGGCTGAGATTTTCCATGGGAAGGGTATAGACCTCCCAGCCAAAGAGCAGCTGCATGCCGAGGCGGACTCGTTGAATGCCCTTGCGGTCCGCCAAATAGGGGCCATAATTGACGCGCCCCATCCCTTCTACTAAGATCTCAATTAGGCATTTACCGTGAAAGGCGGGAATCCAACAGGTAAAACCATCGTTATTTTTCCTCTTACCATTTCGGGTACGGTCATATTTTTTTACCACTTTACCGTTAATACGTAGATAAGCAATATCGTGAACGCCTTCCACAAAAAGCGTTTGGGCGGAATAATTGCCCTCCAGCTCTTTGCGATAGAGAATATAGCCAAAATTCTGGCCAAAGTGCTCCATGCTCTCCGGATGCTGTGTGTGATGCCGCCGGCCAATCCGGTCGCAGCTTTCCCACAGCGGCGCATAGTGCGTTAGCGGAACACTCCCGATGCGTTGTAGCTTTGGGCGGGGCGGGAGCGCCTGTTTCATCGGAAGGTTTTGCGCGTGATGGAGCAATTCGCGCACCTTGAAATAGGCGGGCGTGTAATCACCGTATTCATTGAGTAGAGCCGCATCATCATAGCTAGTTACGGTTGGCTGATAGGTTCGCCCAAAATTAGCGCCGGCCCAAAAATGAAAATTGGTGCCACCATGAAACATATAAATATTTAAATTTGCATTTTGGTCAATCAATTCTTTCATTTCCCGCGCAACCTGACTGGCGTTTCGCCTGTGGTGACGCTCGCCGAAATGGTCAAACCAGCCGCACCAGAATTCCATGCACGTTTTGGGCAGGTCGGGCTGTATCTGTTTTAAAATATCGAAGGCGGTTTTCGCATGCGATCCAAAATTCAGCGTTTTATAAGCATCTGGGAGCGTCCCGCCGGATAACATGTTCCCGTTATTTCCATCCGAAGTGAAGAAGGGCACCTGAGCCCCGTATTGCAGCATGATCTCTCTCAGATGGTTGAGATACGCTTTGTCATTTCCGTAAGAGCCATATTCGTTTTCAATCTGCAAGGCGATAATATTGCCGCCATTTGTATCCTGTAGCGGGCTGATCTCTTGAAACACCCGTTTGAAATAGGCATCGACCTTTTGCATGAAAATAGGTTCATCACACCGAAGGCGCAAATTGTGATCTTTCAGCAGCCATGCCGGAAATCCGCCAAAATCCCATTCTCCGCAGGTATACGGACCAGGTCGAATGATAACATACAGGCCGTATTCCGCTGCGGTGCGGCAATAAGCCGCAATGTCGAGGCCTCCCCCAAAGCAGAACTCCCCCTCATGAGGCTCATGGAGGTTCCAGCACATTACCGTTTCTACGCAGTTGAAGCCCGCAGCCCGCATTTTTGCAAAGCGGTCTCCCCAATAGGCGCGTGGAACTCGAAAGTAGTGCATCGCGCCGGAAAATAGCCGAAAGGGCTTGCCGTTGATAAAAAAACCATCTTTTCTAATTTCCAAATTGCTTACCTCACAATCGATCCGCCAAGGATTGGATATAGCGGCAAAACTCCCTGTTACGCTGGTTGATATCCTGCTCCCAGATTAACAAATCCGGCAGGGATACGGCGAAATAATCGATCACTACTTCCCTGTTTTCATGGCTTCGGCAGTATGCTTCAAACTGCTGTTTTATTTTCCGCGTTTGGTCTTCCATGCCGAGCTTGCGAAAAGCAAGCGCCTGATAAAAAACATAGTCTACCGGGTTATCGTTATAATACATATCGTCGGAAACAGAGGAATCTCCTTGCGCAGCCATCCGATAGCAGGCCTCCGCGTACTTGGAATCCCTATTTGTTTCGGCAAGCTCGCCCATTCGGTAATAAACATCGTTGTTGGTATCTAAAATCAGCTTGCCCTCGCCGAGATTTTCTGGGAAGGACAGTGCCTCACGGTATTTTTTTATCGCGTTTTCGAAATCACCGGCTGCCGCCAGCTGCTCGGCACAGGCGCATTTAATCTCTTTATAAAGGCGGGTTACCTTGCCTTCTCCGCCCTCCCAGGGGTGGAAGTTCCGCGCTTGGATCATCTGTTCGGCGCGCTCTGCCTCGCCAGCCTTCAGCACCAAGCGGAGATATTCCGTATAGAGGTCGTCGCGCTGCACCATGACGGAATCATATTTCTGCAAAAGCTCAAGGAGAAAAGAATCCGTCTTTCCGGTCAGCTGGTAGAGCTGGCTCAGCTCCAGTAAAATCCGGCTGTCCGTTTGGTCGAGCGCCCAGGCTTGCTCCATATAAGAAAGCGCTTTCTCTGGATCACGCGCCTTGTTATAGAAATAAAGGGATAGGTTGCGCTTCACCGTCGGGAATTTTGGGTCAAGGCGTTCTGAAGCAAGCCAATGGCTGCGCGCCAGCTCATATTGCCTTTTATCGTAAAACAGGTTTCCAAGGTAATAATGGGCCAGTGCGGTTTCTTCCAGTGCATTGGCCTGATGGAGCACCACAATATCCATCAGCTGATTGGGAAAGCAGATTGCATTTTTGCACGATGCGGCACGCTTGATTTCCTCATGGCAGGGCTTATGGGCTTTATCCTGGGCATAAACGATATAAAAGGAGATGAGCGGATTCTCCTTATTTTGGCTCCGCCATGCAGAAAGCAGAGCTTCCGCACAGCCATATTCCTGAAGCAAGAAATAAAATGAAGCCGCCTGCGTGATTTCCGTCAGGTTACTTCCCATCAGGAAAGAAAGATCCTCCTGGAGTTCGAATCGGGATGGTAAATCAAAGGGATCCTCTTCCCTGATCTTCTGAAGCTGCTCCGCCGTTTTCTCAAAACGCTTCAGCCGCTTGAGTGAAAGGGCAAGGAGCATGCGCGCCCGCGTATCGGACGCGCCGCATGCAAGACTCTGCTGCGCAAAGCTAAGCGCCTGTTCCCAACGTCCTTGCGCATATGCGAGTGCCCCCAGGTAATAACACGCGCTGTTTTTATGCTCATTGCTCCAAAGGCATTTATAAAACAGATCATAGGCCTGGATGCGGTTTCCTGTTAGCAGCTCAGCAATTGCTAAATAAAAAAAGGGATCTGTAGCAGGTGGATTTGGATTTTTGACTGTCATTTTTGAAATTGCCTGCTTGAAATACGGCTTGCATGCTTCAAACTGGCCGCAGCGCAGCAGCAAAAGGCCATATGCGCTGTTGAGGCGGATATCGGTTGCATCCCGCCTGAGCCCTTCTAAATAATAATCCTCAGGTCGGCGTGTTGCGTGCCGGTATTGTTCAATATGCAGCCCGAATAAGTAAAGCTCTTCCACTGTCTGACATTCAGAGGGCGGCGGGCAGGCGGTAGCAGGGGCTGGTATCTCAAATTTTTCAACCATCTGGGGGGAAAAGCGAAGCTGGCTACCATCGTATGTAAGGCAGATATCAGCCTCATCTGTGACCCCCTCTATCTCGAACACCTCTCCGGGCAGCAGGCCGACGGTGGCCGAATGAGAAACTTAGCCGCATGTTGCGGTAATTTGAATATTTTGGTGCGCCCGGGCCGCATAGAGCGTTAATTTTCCACCCTCTGTGCCGAAACAAAAATCACGGTTGGCATTGCTGATGCGTCCGACCGCACGATAAGGCATGAAATATTGGGTAAAGCTCTTTTCTTCATGCGGCTGGATAAAGGTAAAATCCGGCTGGTTGTCCGTAAAGCAGCCCGTCATCAATTCCACATACGGCCCGTCCTCATCGGTTAAATTCCGATCCCAGGCTCTGCCAAAATCGCCGCAGCCCCAAGTCCATTGCTTTTTTCCGGGCGCGATATGATGATCCGCTACATGGAGCAGGCCCGCCTGCTTTCCGTAATCATAGCCGCCGATAAAATCGAAATTGGATTTATACGCCATAAACGAAGTTGGAACGGGAATGTTTTTATATCTGGAAATATCAATGCCGTCGGAATAATCCATTTTATAATAAGTGCCCTTTGCAATCGGATATTCGCTGACCGCGCGCTTGCCGTGATCCAACACTGCGGTTACATCAGGCGGCATGATGGTCGCCGTATTTTCATTAACGGCATAAGCCGGATTTGCCCACCACAGAAAGGTTTGCGGCAGGCTGCCATAGTTGAATACCCGGGTGTGAATTTCGATATAAACCGCATCTGGATAGAGTCGGATTTCCGTTAGGGCTTTGAGACCAAACATATTTTCCGTTTCCCCAACCGTAACGCAAGCGCTGCCATCCAGATTATTTTTGATCTGATGGCGCACCGGCATATAGGTGGAAGGGCGATGGTGCTGCGGCCAGTTGAATTCAATGCCGCCGCTGATCCATGGCCCCAGCAGGCCAACCAGTGCCGGCTTGATGACGTGATTGCGATAAACAAAATCATATCCGTTAGATTTATCCCGCGCAGAATAGATCCGTCCGCCAAGCTCCGGCAGCACGGTTACTTCCACATAATCGTTCTCCAAGATGACCGCTCGGTATACGCGATCTTTTTTGACATCCTCAATCTTTTCAATCACGGGATTGGGATACACCCTGCCGGAGCTGCCCTGGTAAACCCGTTTTTCAAAAAACATGGGATTTTTTTCTTCTTTGCCAACATCATAGGTCGGGATCATCAATTCCTTCTCAAATACGCGTGCCGCCTTCATCGGAATCCCCCCTCCGTTTAAAAATAAATCAGTTCTTCCGTAACCTGATGATCCGGATGAACCGTCAGCAATGTTCCGCCTGTCATGCCAAATTTAAAATAACAATTATAGGAGCTTTTCATCGCGTAGCAAATCTTTAGCCCATCTTTCTCTGCAATAAAATTATTGTTATGGTCATGCGCGGCGAAGAGATGTGTGCCGTTCAATCGCTGCATCGCGCTAATCAGGCCGCCATCCGTATTGCTAGGGCAGGAATCCTCTGCACGCTCTCCCTGTACAAACGAATCCAGCTCCGAATAAACCGGAAGAGGAATATGGAAAAAGGACATATTTTTCGGATAGCCGCCCTCCGCTGCTTTGAAGCCCTCCATATTCCATTGATACCAAGCAACCTGATTTTCATTGATACCGTCCGTTTTCTCCGGGAATTCCAGGCTGCTGCCGCTATCCATTAGGAAGAGGGCCTGCTCTGTTTTGCCGTCACGCGTCAAACGGATTACATAATTGCCGGCTCCATGCAGATCAGATGGGCCATATTCAAACAATCCATTTTTACTTGTTAAAAGAATATCCACAAGCTTTGCCTTATCAGCGCGCCCCTCATCATCATGATTACCAAATACGCAGGCCCAAGGCACCTCATAGCGATCCATCTGCCGGACAAAGCGCTCATATTCAATGTCATTGCGAGCAGTAAGGGTCGTATCGCCGAGGACGAGCATTAAATCCGGCTGAACTTCCTCTACCATCCGGTTGAGCGCAATGCTACCGGCCCAGTCCAAAACGTAATTGACACCTAAAAAAGCGGCAAACGTTGCGTGATTTTTTAGGTGAATATCTGTGATCACTAGGATTTTAAAATCTTTATTTCCAAGTTCGATTGCCGGAATATCCTCCAGCTGAAAAGTTTGATTCGGGCTCCAGAACTCTCCTGATGCCGTGCCATATTGCTTCTGCTTTCCAATCACAGAGAAATAAATGTTGAATCCTCCTATGATTGCCATCAATCCGATGAGGAATGCCAAAATAACCGCTAACACCTTTTTTGCTTTTTTACTGATTTTCCGAGCCAAACATATTCACCCTTTCTGCTCTGAGACGGAGCTGTTCGTTATTTTCATTTTTGCTGCCCGGTGGTTGTTGTTTTTATAAATGGCAACCCGATCCGCCGATTTGATCTGATAAGACGGGGTAAGAATGGTGTTGTTTCGGATCACGATCCCCGAATGGACAGCACCCGCGTGCCTTTTGTTTTCCGGCTTGATCGAAACGGTGTGCTCCGGGCATGCCAGAAACTCATTTTTTTCAATCACAACATCCCGGACGCATCCGCTTTCATACCAACTTTTGGCATCGTCACTGATGAGGATATTATTCATCGTTGTATGGATAAACTGGTTATTACGAATTCGCACCCTTCCGCGTACTGTTAGGAGAAGCCCCCGCGTAATAATTCGGTCGAGTCGGTTCCCTTCAAAGGTCAAATCTGGAGCTGCGTCAATATCTTCAATTACGGCGCCGCACTCCGCCTTTGCCGGACCGTTCAGATGCAGAAGAATCTGGTATTCGTCGATTTGTTCACTGGAGAGGATTTCCGATTCCCCGCTGCACAGAAGCGTATCGGGGTCTACATAAGTGATCCGGTCTCCTATGCGCAGAGGATTGAAACCATGAGACTGCGGATGCATGAACCGAACGGTGATCGTATTCCCCTCTTTTTTCACGATCTTAAAATGGATGCCATGCGCGTTCAGGCAATCGTCACCTGCGCCTTCAAAAATGCTGTCCCGGATCGTCACCTGCCCGCGGCACATACAGATCTGAATAAAATCAGCGACGGATGCCATTAAGCGCGGTCCCTCTTTCCGCGGGGCAAATCGAAGGTTGGAAAAGGTAAGCGTATCGCTGTTTTGCGCGACCAGAGCAAGGCCATAGTTGAAATTCTGTTCAATTCCATCCAGCCTGATATGTTGGCATTGGTCAATAAAAATACCGTTATATTTGCGGCGAACGTCAAACAGCTCATAACGATCCCCTTTTTTAAAGCGCAAGGCGGCGGGATCATAGATGCGGAAAAGATGATCCTTTTGCTCCCGCATCCTTACCGCGCTGCAAAATGGATGCCCTGTCCGCTTTAAATTGCCGAGATCCTTTCCGTTTATCTTCCCAATCCAGTGTGCTGTGGTGCGGGAATCGAGAAACTCTGTGCAATACCCTTCTCCAATGAAACAATAGCCCTTCTGAGTTTTGGTATATTGGCTTTCCGCATCCAATTGAAAATCGGCGTAAAATGGGCCGGTTTTCACCACTGTCAGCTCATGCATATCCGGCTGAAAAGAAGTGATGCGGAGATTGCGGATAACCACATCAGTACAGTTGAGCAGTGCTATATTGGTTGCCTGGCCTAGGAGAATAAATTCCGCGCCGTTACCCTCCAGCGTTACCTGCCGTAAGCCTTCCAACAAAAATCCCGCGCGGTTTTCGTGCGGAGCCTCTCCCGGACGCCACTCGTTATCGCCAACCGTATTGGTAACATACATTTTTCGAACGGGCAGCTTTTCAGCGGAGATATAATAAATTCCTTTTTCAAAAACGACTGTGCAGGGCTGCTCTTCTGTTTTAAGCTGTTTCAGCATTTTGGTGAGCGCTTCAGCGATCTCAATCCCTGGGCAAATACCAAACGCTTTTGCCTCAATCATATATCCACCTCAATTTGATAAGCCGTTTCCGGCTGTGTCAGGTAATGAATTTTTCCATCGGCAATATTTACCGCATCATACTGTTCTGATCTTCCGTCAGCAGTCAAACGGTAAACGCGCGCTGTACGGCCCGCTACATGCCAAACCTGCTCTCCCCCTGTTTCGGAATAGGCCAGATAAGAGCCGGAACGCACCGCTTCTGGCAGGCAGAGATCATTTCCGCATTTTAAAACACAGCCGTTTTGCTCAATCCGCTTTTCCCTCGCAAAGGAAACAACACCGTCTGAATGCAGGAGGCGGATCGATTTGCCAATCCCTTTGATTTTGAGTCGTGTAAATTGATTCAGGTAGTAATGCGGCACCGTATAGGTGATAAAACGCTTCAGGAACTTCTGCGGCCACTCAGAATCCTCCGGATGCAGCAAATCTTCTCCATGCATATTTCCATAAATCAGCCATTCGAGCGATTGAAACGGTGTGAGTGCGTTGCATTGCTCCCCAAACCCAACCGCAGCGGCGGGATAACGCAAAATATCTCTCGGGCTGAAAACGGGGTTCCAGAAAGCGCTAATCAGGCCGATCGTATCGCTTTTGCCGAAGTGGACGCGTATCCCTGACCGCCATTCCCGGTAGATAAATTCGGAAGTCACTTCGACCCCACGGCGGTTAAAATATTCGATCATGTTGCGGCGGGCCAACTTTTCACGCGGGATGGAGGTGCTTTTACCCCGGCGGACGAAAAATGCGTCGATATGTATGGTTCCAGCTTCCTCGATCGGGAGCAGTTCCAGCAAGCGATCCACCCGCTTCTGAAAATAGCCGCTTTTCCACTCCTGCTCCAAACGAACCTGATAGGCCTTCCTGCCGTTCCAGACCCCGGTCGGTTTGGGCTGTCCGTTTCTCCCGCATAGAATCAGTCCGTGATCCAGATATTCCTGCCAGAGCGCGCTTTCCGGATAGGCGTCGGAGAGGTTGATATGATAACTGATTACGGTGTGGTAGTTTTTTGCCGTTTCCACAAGGCGGAGTAGGCTTTCCCTTGCGGTGGCGTCCTTCGGGCTTTTCAAATGCTCATTTACTTCAAAAAATTCAGGGTACCGGTCGTCATGCCCATTGTATTGCCAGCCGACTAAATAGATCACCTTTTGATAGCCCGGCGTGATCCGGTCGATCTGCTTTACCATTTCAAGGGCCTGATCAAAGGTACACATCACGCGGCAGCCGCCTCCCGGCTCCGGGATGGCAAGATCTAGCTTTAGCATCAGCGTTCGGGTGTAGTCATACGTTGTAAACATCATCAAAATTCCTTACCATAGCATAAGTTTCCAATCCCAAAATAACGATAGATTCCCTGCTGGGTGAAGCTACCGTCCGGATAGATATAAATCAGCTTGCCGCCCTTTTGCGGAACCAGATAGATATTGTGATCGCAGGAATAGCCGTACGCCAGCCGAATCCCCTGATAATCGACCGTGTAATTATTCATGTGGTCGTGCCCGGCAAAGCATCCTTTTGTGCTGCCGAGCCGTTTCATGGTTTCAAACATTTCGTCATCATGGTTGCTGCAATACACCGCCTCCAGCTTCGCGCCGTCGAGAATGGCTCCATTTTTTTTGGCGGTCTCATAACCGGTGAGATATTCACGCATCGGAATATGGAAAAACGCGAGGGATGGAACCACCTGATTTTCATCCCCATTGACGTTTTGGGCAATGGACTTGATGGTTTTTTCATACCATGCAATCTGATTTTCATGGAAGCAATCATATCCATCATCCTGCCCGGTGACCGGATCACGATAGTACATATTGCTATCCATCATCATAAGGGACATAATGATCTTTCCAGAATCGTCTGTGACGTTATAATAATAATTCCCTTCACCGTCTACATCCTCTGGACCGCGGTCAAAAAAGCAATATTCCAGCGACTCCAGGTATTCCGAAAGCTGTGTTTTCGTGTGCGTACGGCGTGTTTCCGCATCATGGTTGCCATAGACGAAGCCCCATGGAATGTTGAAAGACTCCATAAACTCCCCAAAGGTTCGGAAGGCCCGCATATTTTCATCCTCACTGGTGATATCGCCGGTGACTACGATGATATCCGGGCGAGAGGCCTCAATCATCTGGGTGATCGTGCGAAAAGCCTTTTGATCTTTTTTTGCATTGTTCAAAATGTGCACATCCGTAATTTGCAGCACTTTGCACGCTGCATCCTGCCCACCGGGCTTGTGGGTAAAAACGCCTCCAAATACCATGCCACAGGCAATCGCTAACAACAAAATGACTACACAGAAGACAATCCCCACGATCTTCCATCCTTTTTTTGTTGATTTTTTCATCATGTTCCCTCTTTCAGCCGAATCAATTCACCAATCCGGCAATTTTTAGCAAGATTTTTGCCGCTCAGAATGATTTCACGATCGCTGCTTACCTGGGTTACCTGCCCATTTTTCCAAGAAAAACTGATTCTGGCTCCACGAATTTGAGCCCCGTTCATCTTCCCTTCGCGCCAATCAGGCGGGAGTGCCGGTAATAGCTCAATCACGCCATCCTGATAGCCGATCAGGCACTCATTCACACCGGCAACATAGCCAAAATTGCCGTCAATTTGAAAAATAGCAGGCCAGTGGACATTGAATAGATTGCGAAACAACGCTTTGTCGATTAATAACTGAATATTCTTTTGCGCAGTGGCGCCGTCATGGAAACGCCCCGCTAAACAGATCGCCCAAGCGGTGCTCCACCCGATTTGCCCTTTACTATTCGCTTGACGGCAATCGAACAGCTTCCGCATTTGAAAAAGGAGCTCCGGATCTTTCGCACCGGCCACCCGGCCAGGGTAAAGCGCATAAAGCGGCGAAAAATGGCGGTGCCCTTTTTCTGAGCAGGAAATTCCACCGCTCCATTCACTCAAGCCCTCCTGCGCATATTCAAAAGGCTGGAGATGATCGAGTGTATTTTGGATTTTCGTCCGCTCCGAAGGCTCTTCCACAATTGAAGCGGCGTTCATAAGCGCCTGCCGCGCCAGACCGTTTTCAAACGCGCTGTGTAGGCCAAGCGCGCAGCGCCCGTTTCGATCAAAAACAGCTTCCGGAGAAGCCGATGGGCAACTGACATAGCAGCCGTCATGCTCCACCAGATAATCCATGATAAAGAGCGCCGCCTGCCGCACAATTTCCAGCACGGTATCACGCTCTGCGTCCAGCCCGCCGTTCAGATAATGCTCATAGATTTCATTGGCCAGCCAAACGCCGCATAGAGGCGCATACATATAATTGCTCTCCCCTATGACAGGAGCCGTTTTGCGCCACAAATCCACATTGTGGTTGCAGGCAAAGCCGCGGCAGCCATAATTGACCTTGGCCGTTTTCTCACCGCGTTTACAAACCTCATGCACCATCCTGAGATAGGGCTCTAGGCACTCCTGAAGGCCACACAGGCTTGCGCCCCAATAATTCATCTGGGTGTTGATATTGACCGTATAATTGCTGCTCCAAGCCGGGCGTATGTTGGCATTCCACTGCCCTTGCAAATTCAATGGCTGCCCACCTCGGCGGCTGCCGGAAATCATCAAGTATTTTCCATAATGGTAAAGCAGCTCGCACACCGCCTGAAATGCGGCGGGATCCTTCAGCAGCTTATCCGTTCTACCAGAGCGATCGGTGTGCAGAGAAAAATCCTGTCTGCTAAAAAGAGCTTTATAATCTTCGATATGCTCCTTTTTTAGCTTGGAAACATCGGTACCGGCATCCATCACCTGCTGCATGGCCTTCTGGACAACCTGCTTTCGATCCGTCAAGGGCATCTGATCGTACCCTAAGAATCCGGTTGCTGTGGAGGAAATCAAGGTTAAATAAGATGCGCCTTTGATCACAATCCGATTTCCCTTTTCAATGACCTGACCGTCCGTCACTGGGCGCACAAAAAGTGCGAATGCCATGCCTTTTCCATTTGGCCGATACACAACCGGATGCCGTTCCCCATGCAGATAGTTGGGCGCTACGTAATCCGGCGCATTGCCGCAAAGGACCAACCCATTCTGCACATACACTTCGTTTTTTAGCGGAGAATTTGCACGAAGCACTGCCTGAAAGCGCTGGCCGGTGATTTGATAAACCAGCACACGCGCAGGATTTGAGGCAAAACATGTGCGCTTTAAAGCGCCGCTTTGGATCGTTAAAATGGCCTGATTCAAATCTAAAGCCCGACTATATTGCCCAAGTCCGCCTGTCAGCTTGATTTCCAGGTTCCCGAGCGGCAGGAAAGATTCGCTATAGCCGCCCGTCAGTTTTTCCTCAGCAAGCACGGTAGCCTCCCGATATTTGCCGGAAAACACGAGCGAACGGACTGCTTTTAGGCTTTGCAGGCTCTCCGGGTTGTCATAGTCTTTGGGGTAACCAGACCAAAGCGTTACGTCGTTGAACGCAATCTTCTCTTTTCTTCTCCCGCCATAGATCATGGCGGCGGTAAAGCCATTCCCAACCGGCAAAGCCGATTTCCAGCGCAAAGCGGGTTTGTTATAGAAAAGCTGTTTCATTCGATCAATCCACCTCTATATCAAATACCAAAGGCATTTTTGTATGGAGCGCATCCTGTACGCGGATGCACAGCCGCCGGTCGTTTAACTCCCACTTTGCCGGGCCACCGCCCAGCACGGTTATGTTTTTGATCACAAAATGAAATCCATCCATACTGTGTCGCAACGCCTTCAAATGATACTGCCCCTTCCGATTCGGCTTTAAGGCAAACGCATAGATATGACATGGTTTATAAGTATACCGGAAATCATGGCTGCTGTAGTGGTTCCTTTCCTGAAAACTGCCTGATTTGAGCCGGCGGCCTTCCCCATACACCTTATAAGGCGAGGTACCCCAGATGGCCTCTTGGTTGCGGGAGGTCCACTCCCCAAGCGCGTGCAGAATCTTTTTCTCCTCATCGCAAATGCTTCCATCCGCTTTGGGACCAATGTTCAACACGAAATTTCCGTTTTTTGAAATGACATCAGCAAAAACACGGGCGATTTCCTCCGGCGTTTTCCATCGATTTGTCGTGCAATAGCTCCATGCGTTATATGCGGTGGAGGTTTCCGATTGCCAGACAGATGGGCTGATGGCATCCAACTGCCCGCGCTCCCGGTCAAAGATGGAGGCGTTATACATAATCGCATCGCTCTTATATTGCACACAAACCTCTTTCCCCCATTCTAGGGAACGGTTAAAATAATAGGCCAGGAATTTTTTTAAATACGGGCGAAAGGTGTGATTCGATACCCACCAATCAAAAAACAGCGTTTCCGGTTGATAGCGGTCAACCATTTCCACTGTATGAACCAACCAGTTTTCGCACCATTCTGGGGTGGGATCAATTCCGCGCTCCTGCCGAAGCAGCGTGCGCAGGTTATTGCGGCGGTTCACGTTTACGCATGCGCCATACAGCTCTTGATAATTAGGATTGAGCGCTTCGTTTTCAAAGCCGACCGTTCGCGCGCCGTTCACAAACCAATAATGCTCCGCCCGGTGGCTGGATGCGGCGAAAACTACGCCCTGTTTTTCGCAGGCACAGCGGTATTCACTAAGCACATCCCGATGCATCGCCTGCCGGACTGTCGTCCATTCCGATAAATCAGAATCGTACATTTTCAGCCCATCATGGTGCTCCCCTACCGGCATAATATATTTGGCCCCAGCGGCCTTCAATGCGGCAACAATTTGCTCTGCATCGAAATTCGGCGCCGTAAACTGCTCGATAAATCTGCGGTAGGGATAATTCTTCCCATATTTTCGGATGTGGTGCCAATAAACAGGGTTCTGATGATAATACATCAGCCGCACATACCACTCGCTGAAATAGGCAGGCACCGCATAAGCGCCCCAGTGGATGAAGGCTCCAAACTTTGCTTCCCGGTACCATTCCGGTACGGGATACGCTGCAAGGCTCTCCCAATGATCTTTATATTTGCCGGAGGCAATCACCCGGTCAATGGCCGCGAGCTCTTTTTCATACATGTGCATTCCCTCCCTCTCCAAACGGCTATTTCGTTTACAGCGATTCACGGCCTTCTTTCAGGCAGATTGAAAAATGGAGTTTTCGGTTTGGGAGCAGAGGTTTACCGAGATAATTCCCCCACTTCAAATCCGGATAATACTGCCCGAGCGTTACCTGCAACTGGTCATGCTCTCCTCGACGCACGTATGCGTTGAAACCGGAATCTTGCGTCTGCATGTAAAGCTGATATCCACTTTGAAAACAAACTGTATAGTCGCAAATGTTATCTCGTTTCGTTTTAAAATCATTTGTTACAGAATAAAGCGGGTTGATATCCTCAGATAGGAAAAAATTTATTCTATCCATTTCCCAGCTGTGATCCGGTTTTTCTCCATATTGGTTAGGCGCGCCCCCAGACGCATATGCAGTGCCCGAAGGGCGGGCAATATGACCGGGCGGATAACAGGAGTAAGGGGCCGCCCGATGCCAACAAATTGAATGAACTTGATCAAAAAGATGAAAATTCAAAACTAGGGAACCCCCGATTAACCTGCGTGCAAAGATGTTTTTGGGACGTATATCTACTTCCAGCCGACCCGCCCTCCATTCCAGATCAAGGGCAAATTTTTGCAGCTTGGAGCAAGCAATCTCCGCTGAAATCCGATTTTCGGATTGCCGGATTTTATGAATACGCACCGTACTTATTTGAGCGGGCTTTTCCCTGTTTTGAAAAGTTAAAAATGGCCCGGAAACGGCCTTTTCTCCATCCCTTAAAATAGTAAAATCCGTGTGTTGTTGCCATTGATAACTCAAATTTCGTTTTCGAATCATTGGAGCGCTCTTTTTTAGATGCAATTCGGCCGGCTGAAACGTATATTCATCCACCAGATATCCATTATAGTGGAAGCAAATATGTAAGGGCTCCGCCTGCAAGATAGGCACCCGAATCCAGCCGCTCTGGTGCGGCTCAATCGCTTCATGAATGAAAGAATGATACAGGATATGCCCGGCTTTATCTGAAACCGTTATATGCACTTCTGTTAAACACACATGGTCAAACCGGTTTGTGATATATAACTGCAACTCTTTTCCGACTCGTGTTTTGCTTTCATCCAGCAAAATGGGAGTAAACGCTTTTTTCGTTAAATACGCCTCGGGCTTCAAGCGCTTGTATGCATCAAAAATACAGCCCCATTCGCCGTAACCTGCACATTTCGTATTTGTATGAGATTGATGCCGCTCATGTGTTCCCTCTGGCAAATAAAAAACATCGTCGATACCGGCCCAGATCGCACAGCCCAGCGCGCCGTCCGTATGAAAAATACGCTCCCAACCGCGACGGATGCTTTCCCCCCAAAAAGCACGGCTGCTGTTTTCTTCTTTTAAGTTTTCAATATTATAGCAAGAAACATGGGCGAATTCGTCATGCAGCACTGGCATTTTGTGGCTACCCAGACGGCCTGTCACCTTTTGATAGTGCCAACTGAAAATATCATAGGGAAGAGGCTTGGTGCGCACCGTGCGCGGATAGCTGAAAATAACCGGTCGTGTGCGGTCTACATCCTTTACATAGCGGTACTCCGCGCGGAAAGCATAAGTTTTTTCAAAGCTGGATTCATTCGCCAAGGACCAAATGATAACGGACGGATGGTTTCGCGCCCCCTCAATCATTTCCGCGAACCCGGCCAAAAAATCCTGCGGTGGATTATATATCCCGAACCCGTTATCGCCTTTAAAACAGGCGGCATTCTCCTGCTCAACATAAATGCCCAGACGATCGCATACCTCCAGAAAATAATCGCTGGCAGGATAATGGGAGGTTCGGATATGGTTGATGTTATGCTGCTTATAGGTAAGAATTTCGTAATCTATCTCTTCCCGGCTCAGTGAACGGCCGTATAAATGAGACACATCGTGGTGGCAAAGGCCGTGCAGCTTGATCTCACGCCCATTGATATAGACCTTGTTGCGCTCTGTTCCCCTATCTCCTCCATATGTGATTTGCCGAATACCGACAAGATGGCGGTTTTCTTGCATTGCTTTGCCGCCTGCATGCAGGGAAACCTTCAGCTGATAAAGATTAGGGTGCTCTGCATCCCACAGCTTTGCATTTTTTACAAGCAGGGAAAAACGGACGCCATATCTTTTTTCGTCCTCATGTGGCCGGGCGATATTAGGCAGAAAGAATTGGGCATATTTTTGATCGTTTGCAGCACTTTTTGGAAATTTACGCCGCCATTTTTGATCTGGAATTAATACTGACGTGTCTTGTATCGTGTCATTTAATAAAAAAAACTCGTTAATCTCGCCGGACAGCTGTGTGACGGGTTCCCCATCCAGCGTTAAAAGCTCCGCTTGGATCGACCCAGGCTGACCGCAAGCCTCAATTTCACACTCCACATGTACAACTGCTTGCGCATTGTCCTTTATTTCCGTATCAATATAGGTGCGGGCAATATGAGGATTTGGGAGCGCAAACAACGTAATCTCCCGAAGAATTCCACCGATATTGCAATGCGCATAGTAGCTTGCCCACGCGGTGTTGCTGATTTTTTCTCCTTCGGGATTCCAGATGCCCTTGCGCTCCCCCTCCACATCTGTTACTCCGACCACCAGCATAATTTCTTTTTCATGGGCAAAGGGAGTAATTTCACAATCCCAAGCTGTAAACCCACCAATGTGCGTTTTTAAAAACTGGTTATTTACCCATACGCGCGCATTGGAATATACTCCTTCAAAGCGCAGGAACACACGCTTTTGGGCAAATGAATCCGGGATTGAAATTTTGCGGCGATAATAATACTCTGTATTGTTTTCAATATCGAACCCTTGTAGGATAAGCGATCCCGGCACCACAACCTTCCGCCACCGGTCGGGAGCGATGGTATCAAAATCAAAATCCTGATTGTTAGCATAGGGGGATGGAATCGATGCAATTTCTTCAAAAAGGAATGTCCATTCTGCCTGATCCCGGTGAGTAAGGCAGGAAAATGCTGCCTTACCCATCACCCTTTCCGGTATCGCAGGCAAAGATGGTGTTTGATATTGGCTCTTTTTCCAGTCTACACGCTGAAGCATTGTGCCGGTCCGCCCTTTCCGTATCGTAAAAAGTTATTCCGCCTTTTCATCGAACACAACAGCCACTTTGCCACATTTGCCGCCTGCCATCAGCGCATAAGCGTCACCTGCGCGCTCTAGTGAAAAACGGTCTGTCACGAGATCTTCCGGATGAATATTCCAGCGCACTAATTTATCAACAAGATCTTCCATGCGCCAAAGGGAGGTTACCCAACTGCCGTAAATCGTTTTCTGGCCGTGTATGATGTCAGGGGAGGGCTGGAAGGTGCAGGTGTTTCCCTCTCCAACAAATGCAATTTTTCCATAGCTTTTCGTTGCGCGAATTGCGAGCTGCCTGCCCTGATCGTTTGCGGAGCAGTCCACAGCTTTTTCGGCTCCCTTTCCCCCGGTGACCGAGAGGATTTTGCCCAGCGTTTCCTCATTCGATTGGAACACATAATCAGCCAGATGGAGGTCTTGCGCAATTTTCAAGCGTTCCGCATCATATTCAACGCCAATCAGCTTATCGGCGCCCATGGCGCGTGCAAGCTGAAGAGCAGCCAAGCCAACCGGGCCGAGGCCCACAATCAACACGGTGTCGTCACCGCCGATTGTGATCTTTTCCAACGCCTCATATACGGTGCCAAAGCCACAGGCAACCTGCGCGCCATCCACATAGGTCAATTCATCCGGCAGCGGAATCAGATCCTTTTCTTCTGCTAGGAGATACGGCGCCATCCCGCCATTGCGCTGCCAGCCATAGGCCTGCCGGTGCTCCGAGGTGCAGGAGATTGCATAGCCACGGCGGCAATCGTAGCAAAGGCCGCATCCGCTGATGTGATAGACAATCACGCGGTCGCCCTTGTGAAAACGGCGAAGCCCTTCCCCTTCCTCGATGATAATGCCGCACGGCTCATGCCCAGCAATGGTGCCGTCGATGTATCCCTCCGCGCCTTTGCCGGTATGTTCGCGATAAATACAGCGGATATCGCTGCCGCAGATGGTAGACGCCATCGTTTGAATCAATACCTGCCCATGGCCAGGCTTTGGAATATCAAATTCCTTGAATTCTACAGTGCTGTTCCCGGGCAGCGTTGCCCCAATCATTTTACCATTCATGATACATTCTCCTTTATCCATCTGTTTTCATCATATATCCAGTGGGCCAAATGGCCATCCAGATCCCATAGCTCCCGCCAATCATCGGCGCCCTGCCATAGAAACACTTGGCCTTTTACCAGGCGGCAATTGCGGTCTGCCAATGCGATGCGGGCCATATCCTCTTCTGAAAGCTTCTCCTGTGCTGCCGCTAAATTAGCGGCAATATTAATCGGATTGCCCGAAAAGGGAATTGGCGTATGGCCGCGTGTTACCGCCCATTTGATGCAAATCTCCTGCGGCGAACAGTGGTATTGGAGGGCCAGCTCTTGAATAATCTCCATTTTAATATCAGAGATATCCCCCTCTGTGCGGTCACGCTCCGGTCGGTTCGGGCTGCCGAGCGGGCAGAATCCAATGATTTCCATGTTGTGTGATTTGCAGTAGCTGTACAATTCCGGTTGCTGAAAAGAGGGATGGAGTTCCATTTCATTTGCAAAAGGAGGAATTTCACAAAGCGGTAGAATCGCCTCTAATTTTGGAATCGTCATATTGCTCACAGCAATTTCCCGCACGAGGCCTTCCTTTTTTAAGCGCTCCATCTGCCTCCATGCGATCATAAAATCCTCAACAAAAAAGGGCCTACTGGATGGATTCCGGCTATCCCCAGAGCAGCCTTTCGCATGGCTGTTGGGAAACGGCCAATGCAGGATGTAAAGATCTAAATAATCCAGCCCCAAATCGTTGAGCGATTGCCTGCAACTGGCAAGCACCTCGCCCTCGCCATGGCAATCGTTCCACACCTTGCTGATTACAGTCATTTCTTCCCTTGTAACAAGTTCCGCTGCAAATGCACGCTGGAACACCGTTCCAATCTGCTTTTCATTCCCATATACACTGGCGCAGTCAAAGGTACGGTAGCCGCATCGGATTGCTTCATAAACCGCCTGTGCAACGGTTTCACTATCATATCGGTCAGAACCGAACGTGCCAAATCCTATTTTTCCTAACACATAACCCTTCCTATTCTTTGCTTATTTCGAAACGTTTCGGTTTTTGCGTAAAAAAGCCCCTCCTCTCTTTATTCCACTTTTCGAACCGAGCTGCCGGCTTCCAAAGCGGCATTCAAAATAATATTTCGTTTTGCCTTTCCATCCAGCTGTTCCAAAAGCAAAGTGGCGGCTTCACGGCCAATTTCCCGCAACGGCTGATTGACTGTTGCGATTTTTGGCGTAATCACTTTGCTCAGCTCATGGTTATCAAATCCAATGAAACTATAGTCCTCCGGGATTTTACAGCCCAGTTCATTGATAGCGATGATAGCGCCAACCGTCATTTCATAGTTTGTAACAAAAACAGCGGTAACGCCATTTTCCGCCTGAAGAATCCGCTTCATCGCTACATAGCCGCCATCCACCGTAAAATCCCCCTGGCAGATCAGGGAAGCGTCATAGCATCCGGCGATTTGCAGTGCTTCCTCATAGCCCTTCCGGCGTTCATCCGCAGTAAACATCCCCTCAGAACCGGAAATTAAGGCGATCCGGCGATGCCCATGATCTGTCAGCATTCTAGTCGCTCTGGCGCTGATTTCTCGGTTGTTAATCAGCACGTGGGAAACGCGATCGCTGAGCGTGAAACGATCGATTGCAACCGCAGGCAAATCTTGAGGCAGCAGATCGAAAACTTTTCCGTCCGTTGAAATCGGCATCACAATCACGCCATCAACCATCTTCGATTCCAAAAAGCGCAGGGATGTTTTCTCGATTTCGGGATCGCTCCGGCAATCACATACCAAGATGCCATACCCATGCCGGCGCAGCTCATCCTCCATTTCACTGACGATTAGGGTGCTGAATGTATTGGATAATTCCGGGATCAGTACGCCAATCGTCATGGATCGGTGCGTTTTTAAGCCGCGCGCATATTCATTGCGCACATATCCCAGCTTTTGAATGGCAGCTTCAATCAGCTCTTTATTTTTGGGCCGCACATTCGTCCCATTGAGATAAGCGCTGATTGTTGCATAGCCCAGCCCAGTCTCCCGTGCAATATCTTTAATCGTGGCAGCCATACGCTCCTCCAAACTCGAATCGTTTCGGTTTGTATTTTATCACGGCTTGTTTCTTTCGTCAATATGTACTAGAAAATAATTGAATTCTTTTTTGCTTGTGCAGTATGCTGATGCTTTGCGCCGTTTCCACCGGTTGGAGCGCTATCCATTGCCGCTTAAAAGCTACAGCTACTCGTGATAAGCGAAAAGGGTGAACGTCGGATTTCATAAAATCATAGCTCTTTTCTGCAAAATATGCTATACTAGAGTATTGAAATCATCATAAACTGGAGGGCACAAAATGAACGTACAGATTTTAGAAAATGCACAGGCAATCGGCGCGGCGGTAGGCCAGCTGTTCGTTGAGCAGGTCAAAACACAACCGGACAGCGTCTTGGGCCTTGCGACGGGCTCCTCCCCGATTCCGACCTATCAGTATATGGCGCAGGAATATGCAGCAGGGCATGTTTCTTTTCGAAATGTTACCACCTTTAACCTTGATGAATACTGCGACCTGCCGCAGAAGGATCCAAACAGCTACTATTCTTTTATGTTTGACAACCTTTTCCGCCACACGGATATTGACTCGGCACGCGTGAATTTTCTCGACGGCAACGCTGCGGATGACAAGGCGGAGTGCGCACAGTATGAAAAGCGCATCAAGGACGCAGGCGGTATTGACTTGCAGCTGCTCGGCATTGGCAACAACGGCCACATCGGATTCAACGAGCCGGCAAAAGAATTCACGCACACAACATATAAGGTGGCGCTTACGCAAAGCACGCTGGATGCAAACAAACGCTTCTTCCCGGATTCCGACATGCCGCGCTACGCGCTGACAATGGGCATCGACAGCATCATGCAGGCGAAGCGGATTGTTTTGATTGCCACGGGCGCGGCTAAGGCGCAGGCGGTGCGCGATATGATTCGGGGGGCGGTCTCCCCGGAATGCCCGGCGAGCATTCTGCAAAATCATGCAGATGTACATATCTTCCTCGATCGTGAGGCGGCAAAGCTGCTGTAAGGGTCTTTCAATTAAAAAAGCCAGGCCTGCCGCAATTAATACACTGCGGCAGGCCTTCTTGATTCAGATTTATCCCCTTATACGCTATCCTTAACCGGCGTGGACAGATGCAGAAAAGCTTTGCTTCCATCCTGCGTAAATAGGAACTGCACAGGCAAATCCATGCTTCTACTCGGCGCCTCGGAATTTTCCTCCCGTGCCTCATCGGAAGCGGATACGCTCCCCTTCCCGCGCATGATCTGAAAGCCATCCCACGTTTCAGTAACGGTATACTGGCCCAGACGGCGGTAAAAATTCAGAAATTCCTGTTTGGAATATGCCGTCTCATACAGCACGCCCGGATCAAATCGGAAATAGAGCGTCCCCTGCGATTCCATCAAGGCGATCAGATGATAAGGAAACACAAAGGTTTGCTCTGTCGCCCCCACGCCTAATCTGGCCTCCATATCAAACAGCAGAAAATTACAGCGGGAGCCCGCTTTTTCTCCGGTTTGCCGCTGGATGAGGTAGCAGGCCGCGGGTGATGTCCGCCAGATCAGCAGGGAATCGCCACCGAACCGTTCTGCCTCATAGCCCTCCCCTAGCCGGTCGGGCAGTTGATGTGCGAGCTCCGCCAGATCCTCACACTGAAAGGAGGTGGCAGGGCCATGGGATAGGCCTTTTGTCCGATAGGGAATTTCAATTGGCTCCCCATAGAAAAAATCGTTCGCATGCAGCGTGCGGATCGTGCGCACCCTGCCGGACGGGGTCAGGGCAAGAGCCAGAATAGCGGCCACAGCAAGCAGGAGAGTGATTCCAGCCACGGCAAAGAGGCATTTCCGGTTGCGTGAATGCTGCGTTTTTTCATCCATGATTCACAACCCATAAATAAAATAATCATTCAAACGGCAATACATCGAGCGGACCTTTGCCCAGTTCAATATGGATTGATGCAACCCTTTCGTTTGCATCAAACTCTAACGTTTCTCTTCCGCCAGTTCCCGCAGCAACTTGATCTCCCGCGCGTGGCCCTCGTCCTCATGCGGCGTTTCTAAGCACATCGGCAGCTTTGCGAGCACAGGGTGCCGCACGATACGTGTGAACGCCTCTAGGCCGATCCGCCCTTCTCCGATGGGCGCGTGGCGGTCTTTCGCGCTGCCCCGCTCGTTTTGGCTATCCGCCAGATGCACGGCGCGCAGCCTCCCAAGGCCGATTACGCGATCGAAGGCGGTCAATACGCCGTCGAGATCGTTTACGATATCATAGCCCGCGTCGAAAACGTGGCATATATCCATGCAGACGCCCATTTTTCCCACCAGCTCCACACGGTCGAGAATCTCCCGCAGCTCTTCGAATCTACGGCCGATCTCGCTGCCCTTGCCCGCCATCGTCTCCAGCAGGACGGTCGTAGCCTGCTCCGGCCAAAGAATCTGATTGAGGGTATTTGCAATCAAAGATATCCCCGCCTCCGCGCCCTGACCTACATGGCTGCCAGGATGAAGATTATAGAAATTGCCGGGCAGCGCCTCCATGCGGCTAAGATCATCCGCCATGGTCTCCAACGCGAATTCACGCACGCGCGCATCCGCCGAGCAGGCGTTGAGCGTATAGGGCGCATGGGCAAGGACCGGCCCAAACCCATGCGCCGCCATCAGCGTCCGCAGGGCCTGCGCATCGGGCAGATCCAAGGGCTTTGCCTTGCTGCCGCGCGGATTGCGGGTGAAAAACTGAAATGTATTCGCCCCAATGTGCAGGGCGTTGCGGCCTAGGGCAAGAAAGCCCTTGGAGGAAGAGAGATGGCACCCTAAAATCAATTGCGGCATAGCAAAACGACATCCTTTCTAATACGGAACCGATAGATGGAGAGTTTTTTATCCGTCTAATCAAACAGCGAGGTTTGCGCGATAAGTAGACTTTCCGCACGGACTTCGACGATTTTCTCCGTTCCATCCGGATGACCAAGCAGCATGGGAGAATGCGGTTCATGCCTTTGCATTCTTCGGCGGGCCCGTTCTATCCCCTGGTTAGCATAGCAGTAAATACAACCGTTGATGCAGCTATGATACGAACCGATATCCATGCTTTCCATGCAGCCGCAAAAGGGGCGCTGATTGGGATCCTTTTTCGCATGGACGGGGCGGCCAAGAATACGACGGATTTGCTCGGAATCGATACAGGCCGCATGGGTAATCCTATACGGGGTCAGGTCCACCGCCTCCGAACAGGTAGAAAGCGGCAGATCGTAGCGCGCCGCTGTGCTGGAAAAGCTACGCGCAACAGCTCGCATTGTGGCCTCCTCTACCTCGCGAAAACCACTTTGATCCTTTGCATAGCGGTCAAAAAAGCTGAAAACACAACGGCATGTATCGGCATGGAGAAGCGCGCACAAGCGTTCAAATTGCTCCCCGTGCCAGTTTAAAGGATGTGCCTCATCGATGATAACGGGATCATATCGCCAAACGATGCGCTCCGGCCCAATGATAGCGCTCAGGCGGTGAAACGTATCAATTCGCTCATCCAAAGCGGGGAGATTCTGTTCAATCGCCGCCTCATAGGGGTTGAGTGTGAACTGAAAATAGAAGGGATAGCCCAGTTGTTGGATTTCCGGCAAAAAATCGAAAAACGGACGTGGGTTTTTGCTCCAAAATACAATACAATCCACCACGTCCGGCGAGAGCGGAATTTTGCGAAGCATATGCAAATTTTCGGCATATGGATTCGGCACAAGGGCAAAGCCCTCCCGCAGCCGGTTGAGAAACCATGCTCCATACCATGCCGGGATATCCGTGCGGCGGCTGGCGCTGAGGATCACAGCGCGCCTCTTTCTTCAATTTGGCGCAGGAGCTCTTTTTCTTCCTCCCGGCGCTGCCGGCGCAGCAGGCTACGGCGGCAGCCCGCCTCCCACTCCGCCTCATCCTCAGGCGTTTCCAGGATAAGCTTCGGCACCTCAACCGGCTTCTCATCATCATCGAGCGCAACGGTGACGAGATAGGCGCGGTTGACAAGCTTGCGCTCGCCGTTGAGGCTTTCCACAAAGGTGTCCACCCGCACCTCCATCGAAGTGCGGCCCACATAGGTGATTCGCCCCTTAATGACAACGGTATCGTTCGCGTAGGCCGGCGCCTTAAAATGCAGATGGTCAATAAAGGCCGTGGTCACATTCCGATTGCTGTGGCGGCGCGCTACCACGCCCGCGACCACATCGATCCATTCAACAAGCTGGCCTCCAAAAAGCCGGTGATAACCGTTAATATGCTCCGGCATGATAATCTGCACTTGGCTGGTCATGGAATCAGATACACGCTTCGGTGCGAGTTTGGTCATAAAAAACATCCTCCATTCCATAGGTTTGATTACAGATTTATTCTATCCGAAATAGCAGGCCTTTTCAATGATGAACCTTACCGGATTCTTGCATTCATTGCTGTAAATCTGTATAATAGAACAAAAGCATCAGTGTACAGGGGGAGCATCGCCGTCAGGGCGTGCCCAAACGCATGCTGACTGCGTTCTCGGGCTCGACTGGCGACAGCCAGCCGTCGCCCTGCGGTTCTTGTCATCCTGCGTCTGGGACGCCTTGACGGTCCTTTGGAGTTTTCAGCCTGTGGCCGTGCTTCTGGCAAGGCAGACGGCGCAGCTTTCCTTGCCGGAAAGCAAGGAGGATAACGCAGCCAGGGGCGCGGCCACAGTGCTAAAAACCGATGTGTACCCCTGTACACTGATGCAATAGCGACTTAATATATAAAATTACCACTTGGAGGCGGCGTAACATTGAAAAATATTTTAGTTACCGGCGGTGCGGGGTTTATCGGCGGTAATTTCATCCATTATTTATTGGGCAACCGACCGGATTGCCACATCACCTGCCTGGACGCCTTGACCTATGCCGGAAACCTAGAAACGCTGAAAAGCGTGCTGGAGGATTCACGCCTGCGGTTTGTGCATGGAGACATCACCGATCGGGAAGCTGTTTATCACTTATTTGAAGAGGAAAATTTTGACGCTGTTGTAAACTTTGCGGCGGAGAGCCATGTGGATCGTTCGATCGATACACCGGAGGTCTTTTTGAAAACAAACATTTTGGGCACACAGGTGCTTCTCGATGCTTGCAATCGGTTTGGAACCGGCCGCTACCACCAGGTATCTACGGATGAGGTTTACGGCGACCTTCCGCTCGACCGGCCCGACCTGTTTTTTACAGAGGAAACGCCTATTCACACCTCCTCTCCCTACTCTGCGAGCAAGGCGTCGGCTGATCTGCTTGTAACGGCTTATTACCGCACATATGGCACTCCGGTTACTATTTCCCGCTGCTCCAACAACTACGGCCCGTATCATTTCCCGGAAAAGTTGATTCCCCTGATGATCTTAAACGCTTTGGAGGATAAGCCCCTGCCCGTTTATGGAGATGGTAAAAACGTGCGCGACTGGCTGTATGTGGAGGATCATTGCCGGGCAATTGAGCTTATTTTGGAAAATGGCCGGGTCGGGGAAGTTTACAACGTGGGCGGTCATCATGAAAAGCAGAATATCGAAGTAGTCAAAACCATCCTGCACGCGCTTGGCAAAAGTGAAGAGCTTATCGCCTTTGTAAAAGACCGCCCGGGCCATGATAGGCGCTATGCTATTGATCCATCCAAAATTCACCGGGAGCTTGGCTGGCTACCGCAGACAAGCTTTGAGGACGGCATTCAAACAACGGTGGAATGGTATTTGCAAAACCGTTCCTGGTGGGAACACATCCGAAGCGGCGATTATAGAAGATACTATGAGCAGCAGTATGGGATGAAATTATAATTTGATATCTTTGCACTGGCCTTTCATTGAGAGGCTGGTGCTTTTTACTGTTAATAACGGAAAAAGTGGGTATAGTATGACTAAATCTTGCAGGAAAGGATACGACAAGAATATGTCTTATGTTGACCCCAAACTACGCCCCTATTTTGAATCGCTTTCCATTGATCTAAAAAACGAAATTCTAAAGCAGGATGTGGAGATCAAATCGCTCAGCGATCTCATTCAGTGCCTTGACCGGATTGTAAAAGCAGGATAAAATTCATAAAACAATCCCGCTGAACGTATACTACTCCTGTAAAGGAGCTGAGGCGATATGATTATTAAATGGAAGCCGTTGGTTGTGAATTTGCTCATCAGCCTGGGGGTGGGTGCCGCTTCCGCGCTTTTCACTATGAACAATATGAAGGCCGTCTACGCTGACCTAAACCTTCCGCCGCTTTCCCCGCCAGCATGGGTGTTTGGTATCGTCTGGACGATTCTCTTTTTTCTAATGGGCATTTCCGCTTACATGGTCTATACCTCGGACGCAAACAGCGACCGCAAACGCAATGCGCTTATCATTTATGGCGTTCAGCTGATATTCAATCTGCTCTGGTCAATCTTCTTTTTTAACAAGCAATGGTACTGGTTTTCTTTTGCGTGGCTGATCGTGCTCTGGTTCCTGATCTTGACGATGATCGTTATGTTTTCTAATATCAGCAGGAAAGCGGCGCTGCTGCAAATCCCATATCTTCTCTGGGTAACCTTCGCTGGATATTTAACAGCAGGCGTGGCAATTTTAAATTAAAACCCAAAGAGGTGCGCCGCTGTGGGCGCACCTCTTTTTTTATAGATGGAAGTCAGGAGGATTGGACTGCCGCATTGCAGAATGGGACAGTGTTGGTGCCAGCGTTGCCGATGGTGCCGAAGATTAACCCCCACAAATGACAAAGTATATTGGCCAAAAGCAATGGTAAGTGGATCGCTTTACAATTAAACACATGGTTCGGCCGGCTCAAGCCTCACAAATCGTTTTGGTGGTTTCCTTTCAAAGAGCATCCTTGAGCTGAATTAAAATTTTGATTTCCATTTGTGAAATAGCATTCAGATTTTCATTGATCCGTTGAAATAAAACGTTATCTTTGGTCATATTATATTTTATTACTATCCCAAAAGTATTTCTACAAAGCTGCAAATTATCATAAAGCAATTGATTAAATTCCGAAGAAACTTGAAAATACTTTTGAATTAAAAGAAAAATTTGAGATCGATCTCTTAACGTTCGGAAACTTCTCAGATCAATATCATTTTTCATCTCACCTCCCTGTAAAACATTTCTTTTTAACTTTTCAAATGCCTTATATCCTTTATTATCTTGCTTAGGATTTAAATATTGATCGATATCACGCTTTATTTGATGCACATCAAAGGCATCAAAATGATATGACTCTACTACCTTTAAAGGGTAAAACTTAAAAAAATGTTCAATCCTATTTCGAATAAATGCCTTATATAATACATTCATAGGAATTCTTTGCGGCATATAATCCTGATGACGATTATATGCGATCGTATAAAAAGTCTGATCTTCGTCACAAAAGCCATAAATTAATATTTCATGCTTAAAATTATATAACTGATAGGCGGCTCGCTCTGGTATATATTTTTCATTGACGCATAAAAATACGTAATAGCCTTGTTCTATCCTTTTACAAATTGTTTTTATGACGTCTTTGCCTGGATAGTGAAGTGAAATTTTGAAGTTAAAACATTTCCAAAACCAAAACAGCGGCAAGTCATAGGTTAACACATTTCCATATCGTTTGGCATATTCAATCGGGATTAAGTTTTGAATCAGCCATCTTTCAGAAAAACGACTATCCGCATTTAAAATTGATAAGGGAAATGCAGAAGTGTGCAAATCTAAACATTGCGGCGATTCACAAATGGGCAGTATTTTTTTCATTATTATAAATCCTACTTTCTGAAAAAGACGCTGATGGGGTTATGAAACCCTTTCACAAGCCCTACTTCCCTCTCGTTTTCTTATGGTTTTGCCTGTTGCGATTCTGCTATTTTATCCAAACGTATTCTACTGTCACAGCCTTTTTTAACGTACTCCTCAATGACTTTACATGGGTAATGACTACAGAATCCGCAATTTTTACTTATTTTGTTGTGCGCGCAATTGCGTACCGGGCAGTCGCCACACATTTTACTTTGGTCAGTTTTTGGGGACAGACAGCCTTCGCACTCCATATCCTCTGGTGCAAAAGAGCAATGCTCATTTGAATATTCCGATGCTAACGTTATTTTCATGGCAGTGTCGTTGGTTTTGGTGGCAATATAAACGGGGCATTCGCTACAAAGCAGCCCACAATATGCAATATAATCCATCATTCTAGCCCTTTCTTACATCAATTTTTTATTTTCATTTAAACGGGAGATTATCTTTTCAAGTCTGTTTTTTCTACCGTTTTCTGTTTTGGCATCAAAATAAAATCCGGTAAAATTACGTTGAACGGACGGAGACATGGTTTTAAAATTTTCATGTGCCAATTGGTGCGGCTGTAGTATTTTTTCGAATGCATCCACCTGATCCGGGGAAATTGGAACTGGTTTGGGTAAATTCCACATTCCATTTTGTTTTGCCTCTTCTACCGCCTTTTCGCCAAATTCCGTCATAAGTCCTTTGGTACGCAAATTGCGTACAATATTTTTATTTTTCTCAGACCATCTGCTTTTTTTTTGCCTGCGTTTAAAATACTTGATATACTTTTCCGAATCAATCTGATTCATTTGTCCGTCGATCCACCCAAAACAAAGCGCCTCTTCCAAGGCCTCTCCAGCTTTAATTGTTTTTGGCCCGCCTTTTTTCCCAAAAACCAACCATACTCCCTGGTCACTATCGTGATTTTCCATCAGCCAGTTACGAAACTCGGCGCGATTAGAAAACTGTAAAATTTCACTCATTTGATAAACCTCCATCTTGATATTTGCCGACTCATTGAAATCAGTCCTTACTCAGTTTTTTACAAATATATTGATATAGCAGCCGAACATTGCTGATATTGTTCATATCCAATGCCTCATCGTCAAATTCAAACCCAAACTCTGATTCAAGTACAAGCACAATTTTAATATAATCAATAGAATTGATCCCTAAATCAATTAACTGATCCTCTTCTTTTATTTTTTTTTCGTCTGATAAGTCTAAAAATAACTTAATATGATGTAAGAGCCGATCCCACACATTGGTTGTCGTATCCATGCTACATTTCCTCCTCAGCTATTTTTCATAAAAAAGGCGCGAAAGGGTTCTGTTTTAATCATATGTAAATACAATTTTCTTGCTTGTTGATACTGATGAACCATTGCCTGAACAAAACGGTCGTTTTCACGTTTTGCACGATTTAAGTCACAATCAACATAAATGATCTCAAAATATTCCGATAAAAGTTTTCCCAACTGATTTTTTATTTGCCTCAACTGTTGCACGTACGCAGAGATATCTTCATGATAAAGAATATATATATCTCGAAACACGTGAATAAATTCCATAAAATCATATTGCATACGATAAATCGGCTTTGAATCAATATACTCTAAAAGGAAATCGTTTACTTCCCGTGCCCAATCATCCTGGTAGTGATAAGCTAACGGCGTTAAATAGGTGAATTCCCTATTTAGTAATCCCCTGTTCTTTAAATCCTGATATACTTTTGTATTATAGTAGACTTGCAACCTATTTGTGTAATTTTCAAGAATGTAAGTCTGAACTTCCTTTAAGAACACAAAGTTCTCTCTCAACGTTGCTTTGGTAGAAAGTGGATTGAGCATGATGTAACCTATAATAACATCAATATCATTTTCTGTAAAAAGCCGCAACGCCCGACGATTGTCATCAACATTTGCAATTTTACCGTAGAAATTAAGATCCTGTTCGTTTGCAGCCTCAAATCCAATGATGACTTGTGTAAACCCAGCTTTGCGCATCAATCGTATCAGAGGTACATCCTTCTCCTGAAAGGTTTCCGCTCTTAAAAAACACCGGAATGACATACGATCTGGATATTCCACGATTTGCTTTGACAGTGATTCTACTCTTTGTTTACCTAATTTCCCCGGGTCTTCGAAGCTACCGTCATTGAACGTAAAGCATTGAACTCCATATTCTTCATGCAGTTCGCGAATTTCCTGAAAAACATCATCCATATCCCTTCCTTCCCACCGGCTGCTGTATTCATTCGCGCAACAAAATGTGCAATGACCGCAACACCCGCGCGAAGTAGAGATCCGGGATACATAATTGTTTTTTTGAAAGGATAAAATGAGATTATCCCGTGCTGGACGTCGCATGTCCTCTATATTGATATGCGCCAGCTTTTTCTCTTCTATATCTTCTCTGGTTTTGACCGAATTAACAACGGATAGAGCGGTGTTGTTTTCAACTGCGCGCACAATTTCCAGCATTGGATACTCACCTGCTCCTAGAATAACGCAATCAATATCACTACAGTCTTCTAAGATTTCAGCAGGTGCGCTGGTAGCCAAATGCCCACCGGCAACGACAACTGCATTTGGATTCATTTGTTTGATAATACGCGCTATTTTAAAAACAAACAATGCATTCGTATCAAACATGGGGAACCCATAAATATTGTATTGGTGATAATTTGTTTGTATATATTGCTCCACTTGCGGCCTGTCTTCAACATAATGTATATCTACATCAATTTTGTGCTCCCTTAGAAACGAAGCAATGCAGCCAATTCCTAAATTGTCTGTATATTTACTACCTTTTTCAAGTGCATTTATCAGTGCGACCTTCATGAAGGACACCTCCATATGAAAACTACATTTATTCGAACTCTGTAATATTAAATCCTGCATTTCGATAACCGAAAGGCTTTTGATATTCTACCAAACTGATTGAACCATTTTTTACAGGGCATTTTAGATCAAACTTTGAGTCGATCATTGAAAAAAGATATCGAATAAAACTCCCATGAGTTACTACGAGAACCAGTTTATCTTGATTTGCTTTACATTGCTCTTCTAAAAACTGATATGCCCTTCGTCTAATATGTGCAGCTGATTCGACTCCGGATTTTCCGATTTCAGCATCCCAGTCAATATCTGTTACTGATTTTCCCTGCAAATGCCCAAATTCCGCCTCCCCTAAGCGATCATCAATATAAATTTTGCCTGCGATTGCGGTTCGAATGTATTCGGCGGATTCTCTGGCACGGCGCATGGGGCTGCTGAAAATAACAGCTTCTTCAGCAAGATTATGCCGAATCCACTGCCCCAATTGCATGCACTGCAAAATTCCCTGCTCTGTCAATCCGGCCTCACTGTTTCCATCCAGAACGCCCTGCCGATTGAGTTCAGATTCTCCATGCCGTATAAACGCAACTAACAAAAATACCCCTCCGTCCATCTTCTATCTTTCCAAATAGCCTGACACGGTTTTTATTCCATCCAGATTTTCGATACCAAAGGTACGGATTTGTTTTGTCTCCTGCCCAACTAAATACTGCAAAACATTTTTAGGCCCTGATTCAATTGCTATCGTTATACCAGCACGAATCGAATACTCTACACATTCACGCCATCGAATCGGCGAAGTTAACTGGCTTATCAAGCGATTTTTAATCCCCTCCCGCTGAACCGGATAGACGTGTGCATCATAGTTGGCAAGAACTTCTCCTGAAGGCACCCCAAATGTAACATCTTCCAAAAGCTTCCGCATGGACTCACCCGCCTCATTCATAAGCGGGCAATGGTATGGTCCGCTCATATTTAAGGGATAGATTACAGCGCCAATGTCTTCTAATTGTGCGGCTGCTTTATAACATGCCTGTTTCGTTCCGGAAATAGAGCAATGATACACTGTATTTATCTCTGAGATATACAGTTCTTCTCCTGAAGCGAGCATTTTTTGGCATATTTCTTTCACCTTTGATATTTCCACATTTAAAACCCACATCATCGCGCCATTCAGGCACTGTGTTTGCTCTTTCACTAGCCGCCCACGTGCAAGCACAAGTTGAATTGCGTCTTCATACGTGAGGATCCCTGCTGCGCATAAGGCGCAATATTCGCCCAGGCTATATCCAAGAAACAAATTGGGAGTTACTCCAATTTCACTTTGGTACACTGCATAACACGCCATATTAACTGCAAATATGGCACATTGGATATACTCCAAATGCTCCTGTGGATTTACATGTTCGGCACCAAAACAATAGTCAAGCAAATTAAGGCTTAATATATCACACGCTTCATCCATAACATCTCTTGCACTGGTTCTGTTCTCATAAAAGTCCTTCCCCATACCTGTTTGCTGGGAACCCACACCCGGGAACATCATCATAATTTTTTCCATAAGTGTTCCTCTTGATTAAATTTGTTCCATCAGTGCCTTTCGATCAACTTTTCCACTGGTGGTTTTCGGCAACTGATGGATATGGATATAGCGATTGGGGATCATATACTGAGGCAAAAAATCCTGCAAATATGATTTTAACGTTTCCACTGGAATTTTTGATTTGCTTTCGTAAAACATTGCGAGTATCGGCAAAAAAACTTCCGTTGTTTTTGCAATCACCGCACAATTTGTAATATCAGGACAACGTAGCATGACACTTTCTATTTCTTCCAACTCCATACGCTGTCCATGAATTTTAACTTGATTATCACACCTACCGCAATATTGAATATTTCCATCTTCCTGTAGATACGCCAAATCTCCCGAACGGTACATTTTTTCGCCGTGATTCATGATATCCGTATAAAAATATTTTTCTGTCAGCGAAGGGTTATTTAAGTAGCCTGCCGCTAAACAATCCCCTGCAATGCACAATTCTCCGACTTGACCTATCGGCGCGAGCTTCTCATCTACTAAGATATATAATCGTGTATTTTGAATTGGCTTGCCAATTGGAACCGATGTGACCTCACAATTATCAGGGCAATCATAAAACGACACATCAATCGTGGCTTCAGTGGGTCCATAAAAATTTGTTAGTCGTGTAGATGTAACGCTGCTAATAACTTGGTTGAAATTATTCACATGAGATGGTAATAATGCTTCTCCACTGGCGAAAACCCAGCGCAGACTCTTTAAATCCTGCGCAATCCCAGCCTCTTTTACGTACAAGGTAAATGCATGCAACATAGATGGAATAAAATGAAGAACAGTGATATGAAACCGTTTAACGGCCAAAGCGATTGCCTGAGGAAATTTTTCATGTTCCGGAGGTAAAAAGCACAAACACGCTCCAGAAAAAATAAATAAAAATAGTTCCCAAACCGATACATCAAAAGTAAATGGAGTTTTTTGCAAAATAATATCCTTTTCCGACATACCATAAGTACGATTCATCCATTCCAATCGGTTCATCAATGAATTGTGCCGAATCATGACCCCTTTGGGATTTCCAGTAGAACCAGAAGTATATATGACATACGCCAGATCATCAGGTTTGTTCTGCACAAAAAAAGACGGTGACGACTGACAGGAAAGCGTCTGGACATTTAAATTGACACAGGTTCGATTTTCTGCCTGGAAATCAGACAGAAATTTGTCTTGAATCAACAGCAGGAGAGCATCGGAATCGGTAAGCATATATCTTAATCTTTTTCGGGGAGTATCAGGCTGAATCGGCATATATGCAGCACCTGAGCGTAATATTCCCATAATCCCTACAAACATCTCAATAGAGCGCTCGGCTACAATTCCGATGATTACCCCAGCTCTGGCCCCGCATTCTGACAAGTGGGCGGCAAGCGCATTGATTTTTTGATTTAATTCACCATAAGTATATTGCTGATCGGAACATATGATAGCGACTTTATCTGGCCATTTTTTTGCTTGTTCCTCAAATAACATATAGATAAATTTATCTTTAGAATATTCGCATTGCGTGTCGTTTATAATATTCCATAAATCTAAAATTTCCTGCTCTTTTTTATTGGAATCTAATTGTTGTTTCATCATCATACAACCTTCGTCTTATCCTTTATAAAGTCCGCTATAGCGTTAATTGATTTAAAATGATCCATGTCCAGGTCTTGAACTCTTATTTTAATATCAAACTCTTTTTCAATAAACATCATCAATTGGATTGCAAAGAGAGAACTCACATATCCCTCATTAAAGAGTTCCACATCATCTTCCAACGCGGTTAAATTTGCACTTTGACAGATATACTCTTTTAATTTATTCTTTATCGAAGAATGATTACTCATATCTGTTACACAGCCTCCTAATTAATAACAGTAGAATCCCTTGCCACTTTTTTTCCCCAGCATACCCGCCGAAACCATTTTCCTTAATAATGGACAGCATCGGTACTTGCTGTCATGATAGCTTTCAAAAAGGATATCAAGAGAGTCTGCCACCACATCCAGTCCAATTAAATCCGCTGTTTCTAACGGGCCTAATTTATGGCCAAAACACTCGCGAAATATTTTGTCTATCTGAGCAGGCTCTGCCAAACGATCCTGCACAGCAAAAGCCGCTTCATTCATAAATAAATGTGAAATCCGATTGGAAACAAAGCCTGGGAAGTCCCCTACACTTACAAAAGATTTTCCGAGTTCAGACAAAAAACGCTCCGCTTTTTGAATTGTATCCTGATTTGTGTGGACCCCCGCTATCAACTCAACGGTTGATTTTAGTGCGGCTGGATTCATAAAATGAATCCCAATGACTTGGTCCATCCTTGATGTGAAAGCAGCAATTGCGGTAATGGAGATGCATGAGGTGTTTGCTATAAAACAGGTGTCAGGCTTACATATTTCGTCCATCTTTTGATATAAATCTTGTTTAACGGTTACCTTCTCGGTGATATTCTCAATTACAGCATCACAACGGTGTATTTTGTTTAATTGTGTTGTAAACGAAACCTGTTGCAGCGCCTCATTAGCATCGACTTTTGCTAAATTAGGTGCAATGAGCGGATAAAAACGCAGTGCATGTTCAATATCCTTTCTTGCCCGTTCAAGTTGAGATAATGAAATGTCAATGAGCCATATGTTTTTATAACCATGAAATAATAAGTCTGCCGTAATTCCAGCGCCCATCGTTCCTGCTCCAACCACTGCGATCTCTTGCCAATCCATAACAAATCCCCTTTTTTAGCAAAGATTTGACTTTAACGCCAAACCTCAGCTAATCTTGCTTAAAATATAGGTTGCTACATCGCCAATGGTGTGGAATTTGTCGCCAAGCAATGCGTCCTCGCCTGATTCAAAATCAAATTCTTCCTCGATATAGACAAGCAGCGACATCAATGCAATAGAATCAATGCCAATAGCCAATAACTGCGTGTCTTTTTCCAATACCTCGTGCATACCCAGCTCCAGTTCATTTTTTATAATGGTATTGAGCTTGTTCATAATTGTTTCAAAGTTCATTTTTTTTACCCCTTTCAAGTCAATCGTCTATCTCATAGGCAATATGGAGATAATTTAATACTTGACCAAAATTTAAGTTATCCATTGCATAACGATATTGGGATGGATGATGGAGCTTCATTCTCTGTATTTTATTGGGTTGCTTTTCCAAATGGCAGCCAAATAGGCAATACATACAGTTCGTACGTTTCTCACCAAAAGTTCGAAAGTCCCCATAAATCGAGCAATAAGGCACGTTCATCGTTTCAAAATATTGATAAATATCTTCTTCCTTCCAAAAGGCAATCGGTCTGCAATTTGGATCATCTGTACCAAAAATATGAAATCCTTTATTTACTGTGTTTTTGAGCCTATTTATGGATTCACAGGCAAGCAGGCTGTCATAAGGTTTCAAGCCGTGTTCTTTGCAGTAGCGATGAACGGTATTTCCTTTGATAAGATTACAACACTGATCAGATATACGAAACGGCGCATCAATCAAATAAGCATATTTCTCCGGCAATTGCTTTAACAACTGGATACGCTCCTCGTCATTGACCGCACCTGGTATGCGATCCTTTAAAATATGAGCGATTTTTTTATTAATAATCGGATAGCCATATTCCTGTATAACCTGTTCATATGTAAAATCCGGAATTAAAACTTTAACATTTTTGCATTGAGATATAAACTCATAAATTTCCGGGTATTCCATTCCGGTATCAACAAAAAGCGCCGGTACTTCCGGATATAAATCCTGAACAATATTCATGGTTACCGTGGAATCTTTGCCTCCGCTGAACAGTATTGCAACTTCACCGTTCCAATACTCATACCATTCTTTCACCAGTTGTTTTGAATATTCCAATTTAGCTGTAAACGGTAAGGATTGCAATTGAAGCAATTGATTTGGCGTCATTTAAGATTCACTCCTTTCTAATTTAAAATAAATTTCGGGCTTATCTAAAAGATTGTAAGATAAATTGACACAAAAACTTTTTTCAAAATCCTGTAATGAAATTTCGCCTAGTAAAAATCGCTCCAACGCATTTACCGGCACCTTTGGGTGCAGCTGCATAAAGTATTTCATACTGGAATGAATCATTGATTGATAAAAACCTGATTGGCGCGGATGGGGAAGATGAAAGCTCTCTGCCTGTGGGCAACTGTAAAACATAAAATCTTGTTTTTTTAAACGGTATGCAAACTCAAAGTGTTCAAATCCCCAATCGGTAAAGCCGGGATCAAAACCGCCTGTTGATTCAAACGCTCTTCTGTCTATGCTAGAATTTCCAACCAAAAAAGTGCACCAGGCGATGGGGGATTCCGTTTTTCCGTCGGAATAAAGATTCATGATCTTTTCATAATATTGAGGTTTTCTAGATAATTTCACGATACGTTGCCAATTGGTGTTTGCTTCAGTTTTCAACAAGCTGGCTTTTCCAAAAAAATCCCACGGGCAGCCAATGACAACCATATTACGTTGATTTTTAGCTGCATTTAGATGCTCTGTCACAAACGTTGGCGAGGGTACCCTGTCACCATCACAAAAAATAAGCCTATCTCCTTGGGCCTTTTCGACCCCCGCATTCCGCGCAATTGCTCTTCCCTGATTTTCTTGGTGTATATAAGTAATCTTACACTTTGGGAGCGGCCAATCATCACTTGCTATCTTCTCTCTGAGTGCGTCGGTTGAGCCATCGTCAACCACAATGATTTCATATTCCGCTGGATGACACTGCTGATTGGATAAATGTTTTAATACGATACGAAGAGATTCCGACTGATTGTAGATTGGGAGGATGACAGACGCAGCTGGAGCATGGGACTTATTCATCAAAACACCTCCATTCTTGATTTGTTGTTTTTTTTATATATTGCGCAACTGCCATTTTCCTGGATACTTTTCCACCTGATGTTTTCGGGAGGTCCCTGCATTTAAGAATTACCTGTGGGTTCTCGTACGGAGCAAGCATCTTCCGACAGGTTTCCCATAGGAGCTGCCGATCAGGATGCATTTTTTCCTCTTCAATTATTAAACATATTATGATCGTGTTTTTCTTAGGATCTGGTATTCCAAAGGCCAAACAATCTTTTATCCCAGGCACTTTACAGACAACCTGCTCTATCCGGCGTGGATCAATGTTATGGCCGGCACGGTTAATGATATCGTCTTTTCTTCCCAATACAAAAACCTCATTATCTTTGTCCACATACCCAATATCTCCTGTCTTTAACCAACCATCTGAAAAGCGTTCCGCGGTCAAGGCTGAATTGTTATAATAACCCTGCATCAGACTATTTGATTTCACATAAATTTCCCCAGTATTACCTGGGGCCACTTCTTTTCCGGCCTCATCACAAATCCGGACCTCAACTCCCTGAATTGGACGGCCAGTCGAGCCATACTTGGTAAGGTCGTCCGTATCCCTTTGCGCGGTTACTCTTGGCCCAGCCTCGGTTAGCCCATATAAATTCATGACCTTCGCATTTCGGAATGCTTTAGCGATCCGTTTTAAAACTTCAGCCCCAGCAGGAGCACCACAGGTATATAGAAAGCGAACGCTGGATAAATCATATTTGCCGCGATCTGAATCCGCTAACAAATTGAATAAAGTCGGATTTGCGATGAAAATTGTCGGCTTCAGCAATTCAATACGGCGCAGTGTGGTTTGAGGAGATACAACCGGGTTTTTGGCAATCACTTTGCTGCCGCACATGAGGGCTACAATAAGTTCTCCAGTTAAAGAAGAAATATGAACCATTGTTTTGGCAATATAAAAACTGTCCGAAACCGTTGGATTCATATACTCTATAATTGCATTTGCATTATTCAAGATACCTGTATGGCTCAGCATGACGCCATTTGCTTTTCCAGATGTGCCGGAGCTGAACATGATAAAGGCGGTTTCATTTGTGTTACGACACATTTCATCTGATTCTTGAAAAAAGTCATCTGCCTGTTCCCAATCCCCCTTTTCTTCATGTAAAAAACAAAACGCGTCCTTTTGGCCGGAGGATATGATTTCCGCCATTTTAGAACTGCGGCTTCCATAGGTGCAGACGGTATGCACATCTGTACCATGCAGCATTTCTTCCACTGCGGAAGATGGTAATTGCGGATCGAGCAATACCACGCTTGCATCAGCTGAAAGACTGCCAAAAATACCAATCATAAATTGTGCGCTGTTTTCACAAATTACCGCAACTTTATCATGCGATTTGACCCCTACTTTTTTTAATGACCGAGCGAGCAGCTGTGCTCGCTGACGGAGAACGTCCCACGACCATAGGCCGTTATCATCCAAGATAGAAAATGGCGTCTTATTTTCCGATTTTAGCAGCCAATCCTCGATTCGCAATTCAACTACCTCCTATATGTAAATTTTTGACAAGTGTGATTTTATAAAATCTTTTGCCTTTCCATCTGAGCGAAACAAGAAAAAATGATTTCCCTCAAAGGTATGAACATTTAATGATTTGCTCGAATATCCGGTCCACTGCGAATTGTCGCATTTCACGCAAACATCTTGATCTCCGCATAAGACGCTTATTTCGCAAGGCACCATAGGATATGATTTGCGAACGATATAGGTGTCCATAATTCGATAATCTTCTTTAATTATGTGAACAAAATAGTGATACAAGCTTTCGTTATTCATAATGATGTCAGGCATTCCACCCAAGTGTAGCAGATGTTCCTTCAGCAACTGATCGGAACTATGATAATACGAGTTATGGTTCCATCCTGAATGTGGAGGCTGACCGCCAGAAAGAAAAAGATGAGAGGGGATAAATCCTTTCTCGGAAACCGAAAGAGCCAGTTCATAGGCCAACAGACTCCCCATACTATGCCCTAAAAAAGCAAATGGATGATCGGATTCCTCCAGATATTGATATATCATTTGGAGCAAATCTTCCTTGGCCTCCTCAAAATCCGCATAAAATGATTCTGTAATTCTACTGCCTCGCCCTTTCATTTCCAGCGGAATTAACTCAATTCCCTGCCGTTGGAAATCTGCTATCCATGGTTTATATACCAATGCTGATCCCCCTGCATATGGAACACAAAAAAGCCTTATCATCGTTTACTTTCCTTCCAATGTAATACCTGGAATTTCTTCAGGATTTAATTTATTGAATATCATTTTGACAAACAGGTTTAACATTCTCACATCGTTCTCATTTGTTAAAGCATATTTATCTTGTAACTCCGGTCTTAACAAAAAATAATAAACGAGCGTTTCATTGGGAATTTGATAAGGATTGTACTGTTTGAGTAAGGACTGCCGTTCTCCTTCATTACGAAATGCGAGAATATTTACTTTTCTTTCTAGTGGCTGAGTCAGTTCATATTTTTCATGATTTTTTAAAGTGAAACGTTTCCCATTTAAATATACTATGCGTATTTTTTTGCGAAGAGCGAAATTTAGTGCTTGCTCACAAGAATCAATAATCGGTTCGCCCCGGTCGTTTAGTGACGTGTTGCAAATAATCGGAACACCAGTTTTTTGCATAAACGCTTTTATTACATCGTAAAGCATTTTGTTTTCATATTCATTCATCGTTTGAACACGCGCAGTATTGTCCAAATGGGAAACTGCTGGTATTTGTTCCGCTTTATCTGGCCGGACTTGAAATGCATGGAGCATAAATGGCGAAGGGCAAAATGATTCAAACCAATCATTTAAATTTTCTTCTAACACAATTGGTGCAACAGGGCGCCACCATTGCCGCTGTTTAATCCGATTTAGCTCATCTTTAAAACCAGTAAAGCGCGGATCAGCAATCAAGCTGCGATTTCCGAGCGCCCGCGGCCCAATTTCAGCACGGCCATTGAACCACACAATTGGTGCTTGCATGATATCCTCCGCTGCTTGCTCTGGATGGAACTCGCTGATTTCCTGAATAAATTGTGCATATTTGTTTTCTTTGAGCAACTGTGATAATGAATCACGATCTGAATTGCCATAATAAGCATGATTTATATGAAAGCTCATGCGATTCATTTGTTTATAAAAAGCATATAACGCAATGCCCATAGACATACCCGTATCACTAATACAGGGCGGAGCAATAAACCCACGGAATCCATACTTTTTCATTAAATGCGTATTTGTTGGGCAATTTAGCATATACCCACCTGCAACTGCCAGATACATCTGATGGGGGTCACAATGGTATTCCTCGATTAGCCGGTCAATATTATGTTCTACAATCTTTAGAGATATTTTTTGGATTTGCTTCATTGCCATGCTGATACGGTTATCCTCCAAAGAAAATCGATCATCAAATCCACTAAATAAGATTCCAGCATCCTTTGGGGTTAATTGATTTATTTTATCGCTTAACATTTTGACATACTCAAATGAATTTGACAGCCCGTGAATATCTTTAATCCAGACTGGCTCCTCATCAAAAATATAAGCCTCGCAATTGCATGCGTTTGCCAATGCCATTAAGGTTCCTTCCTGATACCCGAAGCGCTTTCTGGCATATGTCCAGATGAATCCCGGTGAAAAGAGAGGCATTAAATTCACATTCCCTTTTCGCGAAACACAGCCAGCATAATAATTTTTTTTACTCACTTGTAAATCAATGACGCTGTCCGGCCCACCATCCAACGAAAGCCCCAGAATATCTTCCTGATAGAACAAATCTGTGTCCATCAGCAACGCAGAATACAAGTGACAAAGACTGTGGTAAGAAATATCTCTTACTTCCTCTATTGAATGATAATCATGAGCCGATTGCAATTGCGGAGTTCCCCAGATGGCCTGCATATCGTTTAAGGTTAAGCGATACTCCGCTAGCAGGCTATCGAGGAGCTCTCTGGCCTGCTCAACTGTAAACAAAGAACGATTATTCTTTTTTAACCCCGTAATGCGCTCCAATTCCCAATAATGCACAAGATCGATTTTATCCCCGTTTTTATGCCAGAGCGATACATTCTGGTCATGGCGTATTCGCATTCCAGTAAGGTGCGCCACTTCGTTGATATGCAGATACGTTGATAAATAATAACCATTGTTCATATGTATCCTCATTTCTCTTTTCTCATTTGCTTAAGTTGATGATAAAATTGGGGCCGCTCAGAATCGATCGCTCCATATGGGCAGATCTCATTGCAAATCATACATGAAATGCACTTCTGCTGATTAATTTCCATTTTATTATTCTGTATCATAATTGCTCCAGAAGGACAATTTTGATAACAAAGTTTACATTTTTTACACTTTTCTAAGTTGATTTTTAAATAGGCCCTTGCCAAAGTAAATAATCTTTCTGTGAAGGCGCTTGTATAAGTTGCACCAAATGGCAATTTAAAATCCTTTATTTTCACTTCATCCAACCCACATCCAACAATTTCTATGTTTTGGGGATCAGTCTCGCCAAGCCCTATTTCTTGTCCGATCCGATTAGTTAAGATGCTCTCTGGGGATAAATTGATTAACATTGCAGCTACAGTATCTACCGCAATACCATCTGTCCCAGCCAAGATAAGGCCTAACTTTCGTTGTATCCCCTTCGTTCCGGGGCCGTCTCCTTCCAAGCCGACGATTGCATCCATAATATGAAGTCCAGGACGAACTTTTTCATAAACTCCCAATAGAAATTCACAGAATTTTTCCCTTTGAGGCAGCTTACTATGAAGAACACGCTTTGAATTTCCAGGTAGCAAACCAAAAAGGTTTTTTACACATCCAGAAAAAAGAGTAAGGGTATGCGTTTTAAATTTTGGAATATTGATGAGTAAATCAGCCTGCATAACATCGTTAGAAACATAAAATGGATAAGTTTGTCCATCAATTGTGTTTATCAATTGGATAAGATTATTCTGTAACAAACTGCGTTGATAGGAAAATCCCCTTAACGCCTTCTCCATTCCGCTTATTGCAAAGATATGATCCACCCGCGTTACATTTGCATCACCAACGGGATTATCGCCAATCACAATATCGGCATTCTTCGTTGCAAAAAGCTTCATAATACTTCTCACCACCTGTGGGTGAGTGGTAACATGCTTGTCAAACGGTTCTGCCAAACACAAATTTGGTTTTAATACCACCTGCGCTTTTGGAGGAACAAATGCATCCACTCCTCCCAATGCATCAACTGCACGTGTTATGCATCGATCTACTGTCAGCTCATTATAATTATCACACGGAATAATCGCCACCCTAGTACTCAATGTTCTATAACCCCTTTATCGAATCATCATAAACCAGCCCACTAGATGCGTCTAAAAATACAGTTTGTCCATCCAGAATGATCTCCATTGCCCTAGTTGCCTGCGTAATACAAGGAATACCCATCTCCATAGCAATCGTACAGATATGGGAAAGCCTCCCTCCATTCTCACAAATCACTCCCGAAGCACTCATTAGAGCTACCGCATATAACGGAGAACTGTGCGGGATGACAATGATTTTGCCTGGCCGTAGCTCCTCTATATCCCTCTCTGAACGTAGGACTTTTGCTTCTCCCCGAACGACGCCCGGGCATACCCCGATTCCAGATACCAACGGATCACTCATACGATTCATTCCCTTCTTTTATATCTGCTAACAGCATCGAAATGATATCCAATTCCGTTTTTTCCACCCATGAAAGACGATTGCAAACTTCATATAGACAATCGCCTTTCCCTTTTAACTGATAATCTTTAAATAATTGGCGAAACGCCAGCCGCCAAGTACGGTCTATTTCAGGTATCAGCTCCATGATTCTTTCATAGTGCCTTAAACCGATGCGTTTATTTTCGTAGGATAAGTAATTCATCAGCCATTGTGATTTTCTATCAACATTCCAACCCCAATCTCCCTGACAAAACCATTCTGTACGTTGCTGTGCTACAGATTTACTTTCTATATTTCGTAATTCTTTTAAAAAAAGATTCAATTGTCGAGTGTGGAGAATATTTCGACCGCTTTTGTTAAAATGATATGGTGTAACCATGCCTTTATAAACCTGTTTTAAAATTTGAGCAAAGGTGTGAGACACGGCCTCCGGCTCCGGAATACAAATTTGATGCGGCTCATACCGCTCTATCACTTCATACGCCCACCCTGAATTGTTATGCTCAATTCCCTGCTTTAACGCTTCCAATGATAAGTCGCCTTTGTACATTGGTATGGTAGAAATACACTGGCAAAGATCTTTATTTGAATCTATATGAAATAAAAGTATGGTATGAACGCCATGCTGCTTCCTATAAACATGTTGAAAATGATAAGGCATGTAAAACTCATCAACGTTGACAATCAATGGCGTTTTCATTCGCGTGCCTTCATGCAGTTCACGCAACAGAGCTTCTCCCTTTGCATGAGAACGCCTCAGATAAATCCCATAGAATCGTTTTAAAACGTCTGCCTTGACACATTTGGTGTTTCTCAATACATAGTCATTCAGGGAACGCGCAGTGTCGCTCTTGGCATGCACTACAAACTCCCAGGGCCAACATGCTCCCAAATACACAATATTTTCTCCCTGTGCACGCAACAGCGTTGCGACACAGTTCTGATAACAGTCAAGCCGCGGTTCACTAAACGGTAGTGTATTTTGAAATGAAACATTCAATTTCATATCCTCCATAGGCTCCATTATCAAATGTGAAACTCATAAAATAAATCCCTGATTTCTTCTATTGAATATCCTGCATCAAGCAGTTGAAATACATAGGGATATGGCAAATGGCTCATGCAAATGGAATCTGTAATCTGTTTTTGGGCGGAAGCGATCAGAGGAGCAACCTGTGAGGAATTCATTGTGTTGTGGCTCCAGTTGTGCATTGCGCCTTTCAGCCCATATAACGCACGCTGTTTATGAATCGGAGTGTTTCTATGATAGAACCACGGCTCAAGAGAATAAAAATCAGGTTTAAGCCGTTGGATAAACGCAACAGTGTCCTGAACCGTATTCTCCGTTTCCCCGGGGAAGCCCACAATAAATAATCCAATCGTTAAAATGCTATATTTTTTTAAAAGAAGGATTCCGTATTCTAGCTGTTCTAGCATAACTTTCTTATTCATGCGGTCAAGCTGCCCCTGATTTCCGGACTCGATACCAAGTAAAACGCCTTGGCAATTGCTCTGCTTCATGAGAGAAACCGTTTCCTCATCAAGATATTGGGCACGAATAAAGGCGTGCCATTGAAAAGAATACCGCTTATGGATCATCATTTCTAAAAGTGTTTTAAATCTTGCTTTCGGCACATTAAAAGTGTCATCAACAAAATTAACCATATGTGTGTGATGTGTTTTTTCTAGCTGATCCAGTTGCCGTTCTACGTGATCTACTGATAAACATTCATATTTTTGTGTACGGGTAGGGTAAGAACAAAAGGCACACTGAAATGGGCATGAAACACTCGTGCGAAGCATGGTATAATTTTTTTTATATTTTTCTAAGGATCTCCAATTAACTTGTGCGTCCTCCAATTGAAGCGGCAAAGTATTTTGAAATGTAAATTGATAAGAATTACGTTCCCGATAATAAAGATTTTCGATGTGGCAAATCTCCTGCTGTCCTTTTTTCCTGATAAACGCGGCGACCAATTTGCCCAGTTCTTCGGCGCCATAATAACTAGTAATATAATAATCTGCGCCTACTTCCTTAAGAAACACTTCGTAATCATCCTTGCCTAGCTGCTGTAAAACGGTTGCTGTCAACGTTCCCAAAACAACCACTTTTACGGGTATCGTCGTTTTTTTTATTTGTTTCACCAGTTTTGATGCTTGCAGCACGGATGTTGTTTCTGACGTAGAAATTGCTACAATAGAAGCGTTTGACGATGCTATCATATTTGGCAACTGATCGATCCTATCAAAAGTTGCATCCATAAATTCAAACCTTGCGCCATACCTATCTAAACAGCTTGATATGAGTGCTAATTTGGGGTTAAAAATATGTTCCAGCCCGATTACACGATATAATCCTTTTTGCTTAAAATATTCCATCTTATTTTCTTGAAAATGACCTACTATAAAACAATCTACCATCATGTATCTATTCACTTCCCTTCAGAAGCCCTCATATTTCAATCGCACTGCCTTCAGAAGTGTTAATCACAGAAAAGTTTTTGATGTTTTCTAGACTTTTGATATTGAATCAGGATTGGCTCCATCTCTTCTAAGTGATTTTGTAGCTGCTTGCTCATCAACTTTTGCATTTTTACAAAATCATATCTTTTATAATAAAAAAGAAACATGGAATAATTAACAAATACTTCTTGGCCGCATAGTATCTGATGTTTATTTTTGTTTGCAAAATTATATTTCATATCTCCTGTTACGATTCCCCGCTCTTGGGCCTCTTTATTACTGCTTTTTCCTTTTATAAGATGTCTCTGGATATATTGATCATCCTTAAACCCTTTGATCCGATATAGCATCATGACATCTTCATTATCATACCAATAAATAGGAGATATCTTCTCTATCAAAAACTTTTTACAAAAACTCGCATATAATTCACCACAATGAATTCCCTGATAAGGATAATTACTCATCATAACATTGGCTCCGTCATAAATGCGTTTTATGCCATGATCCAAACAAAAAGCAAAAATACGGAAGAATGTTGCAGAGGAACAACAAGCGCATGGCTGATTTCTCCAAAGCCCTACGGTTGCTAAATCTTTAAATGCTAAATGGTTCCATAAATATGCTTGAATTTTTTTACTGTTTAAAATAATATGAGTAAACTTTTTGCTAGGATGACGATTTTCCAAAAGCTTCACTCTCGGGCGCATACGTTCATAAGCGTGTTCCGCAGTTTCGTCTTTTAAATGACAATTGGAAATACAGGTTAACAAATAAATTTCATCCGCATCTGTAGCCGCCATATCTGCCACCAAAGTGGAATCCACGCCACCGGAATACATAACCGCTATTTTTTCCATCTCATTTCCCCTTTTCTAATACCTCACTATGTAATTTTGTTAATTCTTTTGCCATGCGTAGCTTGGGGTTTTGGGCTAACACTCGACCGGCGCACCGAAATAAAAACATCGATGCAGAAAGCGGAAGCAAACTGCTTATCACTAGAACGATAGAAACCACAGGGCGCTCATACCATTTTAAACTGCTATTCAAAAACATCTCCAAAATTTTTGCTTTATTACATTGTTCCTGTGTATATTCCTCCTGAGTCAAAGTGATTTTCTCCATTTCAAGTTCTCCTCGTACAAAAAATATTGTTGGGTAGAAAAATCCTCCTCAAAGCCTTCTATATATTTTTTAATTTTGAGGATAATAACATAAATGCGTTGATTTTAAGCAGCGACCATGAAAAAACCTCTCTTTCACTTGCTGCTGAAATGCTGTCCGCTGGTGATCATCAAATGTATCAGCTAATGCAAGAATCGCTTTCATGTTTTGAATGTCGTTTAACAAAAATTCTCTGGAACGCCCTCTGCCAACAATTTTTAAGCTGGTAATGCCCGCCGCCTCTAATTCTTTTACAAAGCAGACGCCGCAGCCATGTTCTGCAAAGGAATATGCTTCTCCTTTTTCATGCCCACCGCTTAGAATTTGATTATCGTACAGGTTTGACAAGGACAGAAAGCGATATTCCTGTTTAAATTCTTTATGATCCAGATGCATTTTATTGATCCTTGTTGGAGCAAAACAAAAGCTGACTAATTCATCACAATGAAGTGTGTTACAAAACGCCCCAATATACAGACAACTTTCATTTAACACAAACGCCTCATATTCAGGCACTTTATCTCGAAATTTTTGTATGCAACTCGTTATATCTACGATTGACATTTTTCTCGGAAAAATAATGCGTTGAATATCAAAAGCAGTAAGAAAATCAATTGTTTCACTGTTAAGCACAGGGAACTCACCGCTGATATGAAAGTTACACCGGACTCCTTGTTCTTTTAAATAGAACAAAAGCCCCAGGTCAGCAATGATAAACGTGTCAAACCCTATATCAAGTAATTCCTGAACGATATTTAAAATTAAGGGATAATCCATTGGGTCATATGTGATTGAATTTAGGGTTATTTTTACGGGAATATGAAAATCCTCTATTTTTCGTCTCAGTATTTTCATAGAACTTAATGTACATGTATTTGCCATGCCAACATATTCCCGGCGATTTAAAGAGCCTTGCACGCCGCGCTTGGACAGCCACCGGTATGGCATATATCCGCAATAAAATTCGTCTGCCCCTGCTTCTACTAACGATTCGTAGTCCTCCACATTTGATAACGGTGATAATAATTTCATTTTACCCCTCCTTCGGCCTATTAAGGCATGGAAAAAACAACACGATCAATTCCATGGGATATAAAAAATTCTAAGTATCCTGGATCACTTAATACAAGTGGATTAAAGGCGAATATACTGTTGCCTCTCCCATATGTATTCAGGTGTTTCGGGTATAGGGAGACAATTTCTCTACAATAGCCGGGGCAGCCGCTCTGTTTTGACTGATTCATCTTAAAATTATCACATCGATGCTTTAAATTGCAGTACGTAGAAGTATTGAGTTGGTAAAATGGAAAATGAAGCGTATGATTGCCTTCTGGCAGAAGAGGCTTCTGTGTAGTTGATTCAAATTCGTACCGGTGAACTCCATATCGGCTCAGAATTGACTGAATACAAGTGGAATTTAAAAAATTGCTTTGATAACCCGGGAGATAGGAATTTTTCTGCCAATGCCATTCTTCTCTTGGATCCTTTTTTCGCCTATTTAAAAGCCTACCCAATACAAGGTCAACATCGGGATACACGCGGTGCAGCATATTTAATGCCCCCCAGTCATTTACCACCACTTCAGCCTGTTTTCCTGAAGAACATGACCATTCATTTAAAACAGATAATAGGTTGTGTATCGCGGTCAGTTGGCGCTCATATAAAAAAGGGAAACAAAGCGTTACATGAAATCCCTGTGATTCCGCAATCTTAAGAAACGCATGAAGTAATTCTGCTGACGGCAACCTTTCAAAACAGAAATCATCCCCAATATACAGCCTTTTTACATTAGCAGAAAATATGGGATGACCCGACAAACCAGATTGTTGGACATAATGGTCGACTGTAAAACAGGCACCTTTTTCTACCATCATGTGCATGTGTGGCTGATCTAAATAAATAGAAAATTCCACATGCCTGATAACAGTTTGAAAGCGTTTTTTCTCTTGCGTCTCTACAGGCAACTCTGACCATAGGGAGATCTGGTCCGAAAAGCTTCGTGTATAGACCTGATCCTTTTCATAGGGATACATCACTCGATTTTTACGGATATAATGATCCGCCGATAAGGAATTTTGTTTCATATCTCCCCAGCAATGACACATCGACTCAAGTTGTTTCAACGCATTCTGATATTTTGTCATTGACCCCTGATAAGGCTCTGGCAATTGCACATGAAAAATATAAGAATAAGTGGATTGATACTTTTTTTGAAGGATACAGTTGCGAAAACAATATTCTTTATAATCATAACTCGGTAAATCGAAAATACATAAAGTTAGATCAAATGGCTGTTCAATATCGTTTGCTGATTCAAATACAACAATATCTTCATCATATTCCAAAATTTTTAGATCGTTTTCTCCAATAAACCCTAACATCATAGCAGGAAACTTTGAAATAATTTGGCTCATAGAGACACCCATCTTCCCACATTTAAAATTCTTCTAATTTTTAAGATAGAATCCAACGCAGCGTATTTGAGATTAAGTGATCTGTCCATACCTTACGGCTGTATAAATGATCCGCATCCTCAATGACGATTTTTGTGATATCAGGAATCGGATTTGTTTGCTGCAATTCTTCAAATGTTGTACGGGTTGCTATATCATTCCCCCCCAAAATAACCAGTTTTTTTCCTCGAAAATCACACAGCTTTTGATAATCATCCGACATGGCGATTTGCTGCCTCAAGTGCTTTTGGTTCATCCACAACCCTTTAAAGGGAAACACAATTTCCTTTGTTTCCGGATGCCTTACAAACTTTCTGGGCACACTGGGGCTGACAAATTTTTTTTTGATTTCAAAAATGGGACTCCATAAGACGACACCTGCAATTTTTAGATTGGTTTCTAATAGTGCCGTGGCAATTCTGCAACCATCACTGAAACCGAGGACATATAAGGAATACTGGTTGCCATTCATACACGCATCTAAAAATTGAGCCATCTCGATTGAATCCTGCATCTTTGTATCCAAACTAATCTGCTGGAATTCTCCGCCGCTGATCCCTAATCCCCGGTAGTCAAAGCGAGATAATATAACTCCTGTTTTTTCCGCATGCACTCCCAGCGATACGGAAATACGATTGTTATCAACACGGTTTCCATTCAAACCATAACACATCAGTATCATCGGGGATCCTGGCGCCTGATTTTCGGGGATATGCAGCATTCCCAAAACCGGCGTACGTTCTACTTCAATTTGAATGGGTATCTGCATCGTTTGGCACCTCCGCTAAAATTCGTCTTTTTATTTCTATTATTACATTATATTGCCACATGGCATCCCGCATCAAAGAACAGCGGTAATAGGTATGCAGATCCCGATGCCGGGTTTTATCGAGATGGTTGCAAACCATATACCCTTTCTCTGAGTTAGGATTATTTACAATGAAATATGCGTTTTTGCAGTGGCCTACGGCATCCAAGCCGCTATATGTACAAAGCTCATTCAAAAAAGCCGTACTAATCATTTGTCCATGTATATTTCGAATATGTGCACCTAAGGCAGAGAAAAAAGATACTTTGTCGTCATCAAAATCTGATAAATCCGTATACTCCGTTCCTTGAAACACTGTATGTAAATCTATGCAATCCCCTTGAAGGCCAGGCCACATTTTCGAAACAACATCGGGCGAAACACAATATGGATTGATTCCAAACACTCCGCTAGAAAGGGATGAGACCGGTTCCTCTGACAGGAGTGTGGCTATAATCCCCCTGCCGACACAAAATATCTTTTCCATTCCAATCCGCTTCAATTGGGCAATTCCGGATAATATATCGTCCCGCAGTCCATCAAGCGTTATTTCCTCCGACTCGCCTGCACTGTCCCCGGACCCATACAGATCCATTTGCAACACATATATACCAGAATGATATAACTTTTTTGCGAGTTTACTCATAAAATAATCCGTATCACACATCGGCTCCAAAAAACCTGGTAATAGTAAAGCTCCAACCGTTGTGTGGGGCGTTTGCTCAGGACAGTAAGACATGGAAAAACGGCGTTTGCCTGCTTGAGACACCCAGTTTTGCGTCACCATTTTATTCACCTGATTCTAATAAATTTTTGATGCTACAGTTTTCCGACTCTATAAAGCGCTGTAATATCTTTAAGAACCGACTGAGGATGGATGAGATATACCTTTCACTATAAAGAGATGCGTCGTATTTAAATCGTAGTTCCATACGATTTAAAAAATCAATAATTTGAAAATTAATTTCATATTTTGACCAGATTTTCTTGATGCTTTTTGAATGCATTATAAATGGTAATCCACTCTCCTTTTCCCCCTGTGCCACCATATAATTCACCATAATTCGGATTCGTTCTGTATTCTCTTGGTTGGTATTTGTTTTCATCCATTCCTCTTCTACCAGCGCAAAAGGAAAAAGGGCACAATCCATTGCTTCCATTAAGTTGCGCTGCATTTCTGTTAAGTAATCTTTTAATAAGCATTCAGGATTAATCGTGCCGCAAATCATGCTCTTTTCCAGAAAGCAACCAACGATTGAATTCCATTCTTTTTGATATCGGTTTGATACTCGCATTCCCACAGAAAGGTTCGATTGTCCCGTTTCCTCAAAAAGAATCAAAAATAGGGCAGATAAAATGAGGCCTGTTTTTGTAAGATGCATGCGGGAACAGAAATCGTCTATTTGACGATACAAATCAGGATGAACGATCATCTTTCCCACTCTAAATCCATCAAAGCAGCTTTGATCTCGGTGTGCTTCTAATACTGTGCGATTGAAGTGCTCCATTTTTCTCAACCCAACCCGTTTCATTTGCTGGGCCTGTTTACCTTTCAGCCAGTCATGCTGCCATACTGCATAATCTTTATAATGATATTTCATAACCTCCAGAGTTTCACCACGATACAGCTTCCATATCTCTGAAAAAATAATATCTAGTGATTTTTCATCATATAAAATATGGTGCATATCCATTAATATATAGAACTTCTCTTCTGTTATCTCCAACACCGTCACTCTGAATAAAGGTGCGTTTTCTAATTGAAATGGCTGTACAAAATTATGAATGATAGTTTGGGCTGTGTTTTCATCACATTTTTGATACCCCATATGAAAATCTACATTCCCATGAATTTGCTGTACCACTTCACCGTTTATTTGGTGAAATGATGTTCGGAATGCTTCGTGGCGCTGAACGATTTGGTTAAGAGCACGTTCGAACTGTTCTACACAAAAGGTCCCTTCTATCGTAATTTGATTGGCCAAATTAGGGCGATGCGTATAAGTTACACTTTCAGGAAGGTATAACATTCTTTGAATACAGGAAACCGGATAGAACTTTTGTTTCGGTGCCAGATGAAATTCGGGAAGCCGATCTGTTCCATTCATTTCTTTTGTGATAAGCTGGCCAATATTATGAATCGTTTTCTTGCTAAAAAAATCTGATATATTCAGCCCCACTTGAAACTCTTGATTAATAATCGTTAATAATTCAATTAATTTAAGTGAATCGCCTCCGAGCTTAAAAAAATCACTTTCGGATGTGATATCCTCTATTTCGAAAAAGTCTTTCCAAATAGCAATTAATCGGCTCTCTATTGAATTTTCTGCCAAAGGAACCCGTGAAACAATAAGCGGCGTCTTCCCCGTTGCCTCCTGATCCTGAAAGACAGATTCAATTTTTTCCATTCTTTTATTTAATTGAGTTACGGAAAGGAGAATTTGATGGACTTGCGGCATATTCAATATCGTGTTAATTGCGTTCCCCCCCTCTTCAGCGGGAATCCCTCCATAAAACGGCTGCGTTGTCTGATCTGTTAACCAAGTATCAAGATTAACACTTGTCCACTGATATTTGCTTTTTTGATTATGTTCCTGAACAAATGCGTCCATAAATGCATTTGCCGCTGTATAGCCGCCAAGGCCTATTCCGCCTAACACAGCCGCCATAGATGATATACATAGACAGAAATCCACTTCAATGCCATCAAATACTTGTTCTAAAACAAATAGCCCTTTTGCTTTTGCTTGAAAATGCTGAACGATATTTAGGGATGTTATTTCCTCAATCGTTTGTTTTGCCGATTCTCCAACAAACCCAGCTGCGTCAATTATTCCATTTAACTGAGCATAATTTGAACGTATAAAACACAGCAATTTTTCCATATGGGCCTGATTGGAGATATCGGCTCTAAATAGTGCTATTTTACTACCAAGGCGTTCTATGCTCATTAAGCGCATAATTTTCTGACTGATCCGATCCTGTTTTCCATTATTTTGAATCCACTTTTCCCATCGCTCGCGTTTAGGGAAATAGGAACGGGACACCAAAATCAATTTACAGTTTGATCGTTGTGCAAACTGTTCCGCAAGAGCGAGTCCAATATTCCCCATTCCACCGAAAACGAGGTATACACCATCCTTTTTCAATGCACTTGTTTGAATCACGGCATCTTTTATCTTTAAGTGATCGAAAGTAGGAACCCATATCGTGTTTCCTCTGATTGCCATTTTCTCAGGGGTTATGTCTCTGCCAAGAATGCCAAATAGCTTTTCCCCAACTTTTTTATCTGTCCAAGGAATATCTATATGGCTATACTGTAGATGTGGGTATTCTTGTGCGGCCACTTTTCCAAGTGCCGGCATTATTACATAAGGACTCCGTATTATGTCGTCGTCCAATACAACTGTTGTTTCACGTCCAATAGTTATGAGCTTGATATGTTGACGTGTTTTTAATACTGATAGTGTTCTTACAATATATATCAAAGATTGGAAACAGTCTTTCTGCACAAATTCAAATTGCTCGGGTGTAGGTTGCGTTTGCTTTTCTTTTAAGAAACCCCAGAGATAAAGAATGCGCTGAGGCGGATTCTGTGTGTCGCCCAATCGCTGAAACAACTCCAGAAAGGAGCTCTCCAAATCTGGATTTATATGTAGAATATCTCCGGTCAGGAAACTGTCTCCTTTACGGACAATGGTTACACTTGCGGCACAACCTTTCAGGCGATGGATTAAATCTGAGCTGATATCACTTTCATCATCAAAAACCAGCCAATTTTGATTCCAATGACTATTATTCTCGCCATGAGATTCCTCACGCTTCCACGAAGGGATGTAAAACCATTCTGAAGGGGGCATATATTTAATTTCATCCTTTAACACTGGATGGGAAACGCCTTTGGAGCGATATATTTTCTTTTCAAAAGGATAAGTGGGGAGCGGAATTTTTCGACCTTTACGTCCCTGTTGTAACGCCTCCCAACAGATTGGAATTTGGAACCCCCATAGGGTACCAACGGCGTTATAAAATCCTTCAAGTCCTTTTTTATGAATTTCCTTTTTCCACCACATATCTTCCGATTTACAATGAAAATCAATCATTTGTTTTTTTGCAAACAATTTTACTGATAAACGTCCAGATTTTGACCAATCATACCAAACCCGCTGGTCTCCCGATGATGACGGCATGAATCTTATCCAAAAATCAGCGTTCAACAAATCCGATTGAATATCGTAAAATATATCTTCCTGTACCATATAAATCGGCCTTACCCCTGAGGAAATAGAGAGCGATTGAAATGAATGGAGATATTCGTGATAGGTGCTTTCTCCTTTCTGCAATGCATCAAGAGATTTCACAAGGATTACCATATCTTTCAGTGATACGATTCCGCTTAGACAGGCCGCCGTATAGAGCCCTTCTCCACACCCAAAAACAATATTCGGCGCCAAACCGCAATCCAACAGGAATTTTGAGAATGAGTAAGAATAAATAAAACGCATAAAAAGTGAATCTTGGGATAGAAAAGGATCCACTTCTGTTCTCTGGAACAAATTAAAATTTGATTTTAATGTTTCCTTGAATGCGGGAATTCCATGATACAATTCCTGTATCTGATCTAGCAGATCCATTTCAAACGGGTAGAGAAAAAGAGCAACTTCCTCTGCCTTATTATTAAAATACATTTCTTCCTTATAATTGGAAGCTTTCAACAATTGGCGCCTGACATCGGGGATATTCTTACAAACAAGAAATACTCTGTTATCAAATGGCATTCTTCCTGCCTGTAATGTATAAGCAATATCCCTCAAACATAGGTCTGCGTGCTGAGCAAAAAAGCGATCGAATTTTTTTATATATTCCGTTAGCGCTGTATGCGTTTTTGCAGATAATATGATTACTTCACCATTTGATACCCTGGATGGTACAGGCGCGTTTTCATAGGATTCAACAATGGCATGAACATTACTACCACCCATTCCAAAAGAATTTACCGCCGCGCGAAAAGGCCTGTTTTTCTCAGGCACTGAAATTAATTGGGTGTTAACAAAAAAAGGAGTGTTCTCAAAATGAATTGAGGTATTGGGATTCTCACAATTCAGAGAGGGTGGTAACTGCCGGTTCTTGATTGCCAGTATCACTTTTATCAACCCTGCAATTCCAGCGGCAGTATCCAAATGCCCAATATTTGTTTTTACGGAACCAATTGGGCAGAGATTGCCACTTGGCAAACCATACGCTTCTGTTAAAGCCGCTACTTCAATTGTATCGCCTAATTTTGTGCCACTGCCATGCATTTCAACAAAATCGATTGTATCCGAAGTTACCTCTGCCCGCTTCAGAGCGTTGGAAGCCGCTCTTGCGATTCCCTTCAAGCTTGGGGCAGTGTAACCAATTTTGTCGGCACCGTCATTCGTCATTGCGGTACCCTTTATGATCGCATGAATATAATCATGATCTTTGACTGCATCAGTAAGGCGTTTTAATACCACAACGCCGGCGCCGTTTCCACCGATTGTTCCGCTGGCTTCCTCTGAAAATGCACGACAATGGCCATCTGAAGACAGAAAACTGCCTTTTTGATAGAGATATCCACTGTTTAACGGATACGTAACGGATACACCGCCCGCCAAAGCAATATCACAATCCTGATACAAAAGCGACTGGCAAGCCAGGTGTACGGCCGCCAAGGAGGTAGAGCAAGCTGTCTGTATTGTCACACATGGCCCTCGTAAATCCAGAAGATATGCAATTCTAGAATTAATAAAATCTTTGTTTTTCAATAATTCACGCCCAAACTCCCCAGCTAAATTGGAATTGGGCGTAGTTGGTGAAACGGCAGAATCAAACGAAGCTCCACTGAAGATTCCAACACGCCCCAGATAGCCCTTGGGATAGTACCCTGCATCTTCCAGAGCTTCCCAAACTGTCTCCAATAATACCCTTGCCTGAATGTTTAATGCACATGCATCTTTATAGGAAATACCAAAAAAATCTGCGTCAAAATGGTCTGCATGCTCTAAAACTCCCTTGGCTTTCACATACTGAGAATTGTGAATTAGAGAATCAGGAACGCCACTTTCGTTTAGCTGCTTATCAGAAAAGAATGTAATACATTCTCTTCCCATCTTTAAATTATCCCAAAACACATCAAGCGAATCAGCCATTGGTAATCTGCCGGCCATACCAATCACTGCTATTTCCTTACCATTTAAGTTATTATAATGATTACTATCCATAAATTCCTCCAAGTCGTAAAAAGACTTACAGAATCATATTTTTACTCGTTTTCGGTGCAATCTCTTTCACCAATTTGTATTTTTGGGTAATGTATAACGCTAAAGACTGTATCGTTGGATATTGAAACAATTCAATAATCTCAACATCGATGTTAAATGTTTCCTGAATTTTTCGGCAAACATACATTAAGGAAATAGAATCCCCTCCCGCGTCAAAGAAAGCTACATCTATAGGAATGGCATTTTGATTTAATGCGCCGCACCATATCTCTTGTATTTGCCTTTGCAAAGAGTCTTTTGGGGCTGTATCGGGTGTGCATGCCCGCCCGATATCCTCACCATCTGGCAACCGCTCATATGCAATTTTTCCATTGGAAGTGAGGGGAATTTCATTCAAAATAATAATAAATGCTGGAATCATATATTGCGGCAATTCTTGGCTTAGATGTTGCCGTATGCGTTCTTTGGAGCACCCAGTACGAATACATACATAAAGGCAAATGTATTTGGTCAGGCCATTATTCTTCACAGCAGCCACCGCCTGAACAACACCCTCACATCTCAACGCACAATTTTCTATCTCACCTAATTCAATTCGAAATCCTCTTATTTTTACCTGTTGATCCATACGGCCTAGGAATTCAATGTTTCCATCTGGTAACCATCTGGCCCTATCCCCTGTTCGGTACATAATATGACCTGCATGATACGGGTTTAAAACAAAACTTTCGCTTGTGCGCCGCTTTTGATTTAAATATCCTTTCGACACGTGAATGCCGCTCACACATAGTTCACCCTCGACCCCGATGGGACAAATATTGAAATGATTATCCAGAATATAAGCTGACGTATTACGAATCGGTCTCCCAATCGGTACCATATGCTCCGGGCATTCACCGGACTGAGAGCTCCAGAAGGTTGAACATATAGACGCTTCCGTTGGGCCATAAGCATTGATATAATTCACATATTTGCTCCATCTTTTATATTCCTTTGGCTGTGATTCGGAGCCGGCCACGACCATCACTCTTAAATATTTTAATCGTTCTGGATTGAGTAACGGTATATATTGGGGCGGAAGAGTAATTACAGAAATTTGATTTGTATTCATAAACGCTTCCAGTTTATCGGAATGATTGCGTTCTTCAGGCGTTAGCATATATAAAACCGCGCCTACCAATAAACTCATGACCAATTCTGAAATGGAAGCATCAAAGGACATATTGGAAAATTGAGCAATGCGATCTGTTCTACAAATAGCCCAGTCATTTTCATACAGGTATTTCAGATTGGCAATCCCAGAATGGCCCACAATTACGCCCTTAGGCTCACCATTAGAACCAGAAGTATAGATCATGTATGCCTTTTCCAGGCATGGCTCGCATGCAGCCGGCACTGGCGATAATGAATGTTTGGAGGCCAAGAATGTGTCCAGATTAATCATGCAGGATTCGGGAATGCTTGCAGAGCGTTCTTTAATTGCATGAGAGGTAAGAACAATTTTCGCTTGGCTGTCATGGTAAATATGAACAATACGTTTCTCCGGCCAGTCCGCCGTTACTGGAATATAGCAGCCTCCCGCTTTTAAAACAGCGAAAAAAGCAATTACCAGCTCTACAGATTGATTGCAATATACCATAACAGAATCGCCGGATTTCAATCCTCGTTTTACCAAGAGGATCGACAGCGCGTTTGCCCTTTCATTAACCTCTTGATAGGACCATGTTCGACCTCGATCCACAACGGCATTGGCCAAGGGATACAATTGCGCTTGTTCTTCAAAAAGCACATGAATCGGCCGAGGATGAAAGGGAAAATCAGCACCGGATTGAAATTGCCTCAGTAACTCTTTTTCGTTATTATCTAGAACATCAAAATGATGAATAGGCATATCCAAGGCAAATGAAATATCAGACAAAATTTTTTTAAAATGCCTAACAATATAGGAAACAGTAACCTCTGTAAATAAAGCGGTGCAATATTCTATTTTAAGTTTTAGGCATTCGTTATTGTCAAACACATGAACGGCTAAATCATACATGGAACTATTGGCGTCCAGCTTGCTCCATTGTTCTTCTTTAAGACCATCCCAATCGATCTCTGTTTTTTCAGTTTGTTGCATATTGAATAACACACGATAAAGCGGCGCAAAATCAGCGCTTTTTTGATTGCTGTTCATGTTTATAATTTCGTGTGTAGGATACAATTGATGATCCAGGCTCTCTGTCAACTGCATGTTTACATATTGAAGCAGATCGCCTATCTTCATATTAGGGTCAAAGGTAAGGCGTATGGGCAAAATTTTACTAAAAACACCTACGATATTACGCAATTGAGGGAGATTGCTGCGGCCATTCACCACAACGCCAATATAGAAATCATTCTGCCCACTGTGTTTATATAGTACAATTGCAAGCGCCGTAAGCAATACAGTAGCGAGGCTGACACTTCGCTGTATTCCGAGATGAATTAATTGTTTTTTACTTGTCTGATCCAGCTGTTGCTCAAATATTGATCCGGTATACTGACGAGGATATGGGCGTGGAAAATCGGATGCCAGTTCAAGAGGATCGCACTTTGGTTTAACTGTTTTTTCCCAAAATGATTTTGATTCTTGATAATACTTTGTATCCGTTAACTCATTTTCCCAACAAACATAATCTGAGTAAGTAGATTCATCTGATGAAATAAGAGTACCGCCTTTATGATATTGATTATAAAATTCAGCAAAATGCCTATGTAATATTTCAAATGAGAATCCGTCTGTTATTAAATGGTGAACCTTGAGCAATATAATGGTTCTATCCGCAGCATACCGAATCAGACAGTAGTGTACCAGAGGTGAATCGAAAATTTGAAAGGATTGCTCTAACTCTGTCTGTATAATCTGTTTTAATTTAGAATCCCGTTCGATAGAGGTTAAATGCAAAAAATTATAGTAAGATATGTTTAACTTTTGATTTGAAACAATATACTGCCACGCCTTCCCCTCATCAAGCACAAATCGTGTTTTTAACACGGGATGACGCTCCTCTAAGGCGTAGAGCGCTTTTTCCAACGCTGCATCATCAGGAATTCCACGAAGTATGAGCTGATAACATAATTCTAGTGCTAATCCGCTATGATTCATTTGGGAAAGAAAAAATATGCCTGTTTGCGTAGAGGATAAAGGGTATTTGGAAATAGGAGCCGATTTTTTTATCTTTGGCATTCCTAATTTGATTAAACCGGAAACACAGCTTTCTTGTTCAGGCATAATAATCTCCCTTCTATTTTGTTGTTTCAACCCTTCATATGCGGTTTTGAGCACCCTTCCAAGAGGGGCGTACACTCATTTTATCTTGGTTATAAAGATTCTCGCGGTTTTGTAACCCTAAAAAGAAGGAGCGCTGCATTTTTTGCTGTTGCTTTTTGTTGTAAAACATTGCGGAAATATTGCCCGGCCACAACTTTCCTTTCGCAGTCAGGCGGAGAATTCGGCCTTCTTTATAAAGATACCCTTCTGCGATAAGGTCTTCAATAATCTCTTCAAACCGTTCGTAATCAACAATATCATCTAAATCTATTTGCATATAGTTAGGGAACAATACGAGTTTACGTTCCTCAATTTCTTCAGGCGTAGCACGATTTCCAATATAAACAGCACATCCATTTTGACGTACCCTTTCCTGATACTGCTGAATATCCGGAATGTTTTTATGATTCATATCATCTAAAAAACTAGTGGCCGATGGTCCAATTCCTAGTAAACAACTGCGCAGATGCATTGCCGTAGGTAATGGAGGCGCATGATGCACTTTCGAAAAAGTATTCACTAGAACCTGATGATACCCTCGTGCCTCCATAAACTGAATAATTTGTTGAAACATTGCTATTTCTTGATCGGAAGATGGCTTTTGATGAAAAAAAACATCTTCTTCGATCAAATGGTAGAACTCCGTATTGGGATATACATTTAAATTATAAACATCAATATATGACGCCTCTAACTGATCCACTTGTTCGAGGTCCCGCTGTAAAATCTCACTTGTTTGATCCGGTAGATTATATATAAGATCAACTGCAAAATCGTGAATCCCTACGATTTTTAAGTTTTCAATTGCCTGATAAATATGACATAATTTAGCCTGAATCCCAATCTTTTTTCGAATTGATTCATCGAACGTTTGGATACCAAAACTGACGCGCGTAATGCCTAACCGTTTGAGCGCTTTTAGCTTTTCTAAATCCGCAAAATTTTTCACATTTCCTTCCATCGAGATCGTTTGGCATTGCTCAAAATCAAAATCCTGACGAATTTCATTTAAAATCTCTTCTAATAAATCTACGTCAAAGCAAGAAGGGGTTCCGCCTCCGAAATGGATGGCATTAATCTTGCGATTTTTAAAATAAGGAAGCTTCGAATAAAACGCTATTTCTGTTTTATATGCATCAATTAACTCACGCTTCTGTTCCATGGAGTATTTGAAATAATGATCCTTATAATACGCACAAAACAAACAGAATGATTCACAAAATGGAATATGGATATATATACAAAGATCCTGGCTTTCCGCACTACGGTTAAAAATTTTTACAAATTGCTCGAAATCATCAATTTGATCATGATATTTACATAACGGAGGGTATGCCCATATTTCCGATTTGCGTTTCGTAAAATTTCTCATAATATGCACCTTTACTCAATAAGCTTTCAGCCCACACCAACCTGCAATAATGTTTCTCTGAATATCCGATGTGCCGGAATAAATGATGGACGCAGCCGCATCTCGCACACCTTCTTCAATTCCTGATTCCTCCATATATCCGAACGCACCATGTAATCTAAGCGCATTTAGCGAATCCTGCAAATAGCATTCGCTTATAAACAGCTTGGCCATGGCTGTTTCAAAGAAGGAAGATACATCCTCCTTTTTCAGCCACCCAATTTTATAGAGCAATAATTCTGCCAGTTCAATATGCACTCTCATATCCGCAATTTTATGCGAAACAGCCTGGAACTCTGATATGGGCCTATCAAACTGCTTTCGCGATTTCACAAATTCCACGCATTCATCAAACTGACGCTTCATGGTACCTAAATTCGATGCAAAAATATAAGTTCGTTCCCAGTCGACCGCTGTGTTAAATACAAAGAAACCAGCGCCCTCCCCAAGCAAGCGATTCTCTACCGGAACCTTGCAATTGTCAAAGAACACCTCTCCCATCGGGGAACCGTTTAGTCCCATTTTATGAAATGGTTTACTTACCTTTACACCAGGAAAATCTTTTTCAACGATAAAAGCGGAAATGCCTTGTTTCCCAGGCGATGTTCTGGCAAATACAATAAAAACATCAGCAATAGGTGCATTTGAAATAAACGATTTAGAACCATTTAATATGTATATGTCACCATCTTTTTGGGCTGTCGTTTCAATGTGAAACGAATCGGACCCGGCCTCCTGCTCTGTCATCGCATGTGCGCCAATCAGTTTACCGGTCGCAAGTCCAGGGATATATTTTTCCTTCTGCTGCTTGTTACCATATTTTAAGATTGGGATCATACAAGCAAACAAATGGTTGTTTATCGCAAAAATGAATCCATTATCTTTGCATCCATACCCCAGCGCTTCACAAACCAAAATCATGGTCAGAGGGTCAATATCCAGCCCTTCTAAATCATTGGGAACGGGCATTTCAAACAATCCAAATTCAGAACAAGCGTTCCAGTATTTATTAAAGTCATAAGCGCCAAGCTTTCCACCAAGATGTTGTCTCGCAAAATTAGTAACGGAATCTTTTAACTGCTGTTGCTCCATCGTCAATTCAAAATTCATGGCAATCTACTCCCCTGCCAATTATTTGCGCATAATAAACTCACATATATTATCGATTGACTCAAAATTTTTCATTTTAAAATCATCATCTGTTAGCTCAATATTATATGTTTGTGAAAGGAAGGTAAGCAAACGCATAATTCCAATTGAATCTATCAATCCATCTTTAATCATTTGACGATTGTCCTGCAACTCACTTTCATCAACCATGCCCTTTAATAATTCGTTTAAAACAAAGTCCCTAATTTCAGCTCTTAATGTTTCAATTGTCATGTTTCGTAACCTCCAAATTTTTATAAATGATTATAAAAGTCAAAACAAACCTGCATCTTCTAACCGTTTGTATAAATGGCGTAAATGTAACTTACAGATCCTTGAGTTTGGGTCACCAAAGCTTTTACACCAAACATTATAGAACCAGCTGAGATAGGAGGCGTGTCCCTCTTCTCTCCATGTTTCACTGATGCCAATATGCCGTTCAGGATCATCATATGCCTTAACAATTTTTTCTTTTTCTGTATCGTCAATTTTTGTATATTTTTCTTGATGTATGATCCCAGGCCCTTCCAACCGGTCCTTTTCAAACTGGAACTTCACGTTGCTATATCCGAGCGCCAAACTCACCAGAGGAAAACAGTATTTACGTGGAAGATGAAATTTTTTATAGACCTGGTTAATATTTAAACGATGAATTTTATTCGTAAACACTCCAGAAATCCCTAATGAGTGCGCAGCGAGCATGCAGTTCTGTGCCACCAGAATGGTATCCGTGCTCCCAGTAATAAAATCTTCTATGGGACGTACCTGATAATTACAACCAATATATTCCGCCATCTCTGTAATACGGTTAAAATCCACACAAAATAGCAGTGCTACACTAGCCGAAAAACCGACATATTCTTCTATCGTTTTCCTGTTTTTAATTACAATAATGGAATAGCTTTGACGAGCAGATGCATTACATGCACGTACGCCAGCCTGTAAAATCGTCTGCAAGTCCCTATCACTTACCGGCTGCTCAGAAAACTCACGCACTGATCGAAGCCTATGGATTGAATCTAAAACTTCATTCATTTTGTACCTCCGATTCTGTTAATTCAACTGTTTTTTTGATAAAACAAAATCAACCAGTGTGTTAAAGTTATCAAAAATACTAAGTTCTAATTCCTCTGGCTCGCAGACATATGAAAAACGCTTCTCAATTTCAACAATTAACTCTAGCACCTGTATGGAATCCATTCCTAAGTCTTGAATTAACGAGGAAGAAGCACGAATATCCTCTATTGTTTGTTCCTCATTAAAACAATAGCTCTCGCTCAAAATATAAAATAGTTCTTCTTCAATTTGCTCCCGTGTGAAAGCCATACCAAACATCTCCTTTTTCAATCCCGGCGTACATGTCCCAGCATCATTTTGCTATTTTTCGGCAAGTAAAACTCGCGGATAATATCATCAGCTAATATCGCCCCCTCTATTGTTGGAATGATGGAATCCTCAGAAATCGTTAAATAACCGTTACACGCAAGCTCTTTCAGCTTATTTCCAAAAATATCTATTACATCAAATCCAAAATCCCGTTCAAACTCCAAACGCGAAAAATACATGCTCTTGAGGCCAAAGATAAGACGGCGTATCATAATTTCCTGCACTTTCATTTGATGCGCACGGTAAACGGGAAAGGTATGATTCTTAATCTTTTGATAATATTGATCCAACTCTAGATGATTCTGATACATGAATCCGTTAAAATAAGAATGCGCAGAAATTCCAAACCCGATAAATTCTTCGCCCTTTGACCAGATATGAAAACGCTGTAAATGACGATATTTTGGATCCAACATAAAACTATAGTGCTCCGCCATTTGATATTTACTGCTTAATAAGGCCGTATAAGCCTCCTTGGCGATTTCATATTCTTCCTCATTGGATATGAGCGAAATCAATCCTTTCCGATAGTCAATATAGAGTTCATTATTCAAAAACAGCTCCATTTTGTAAATTGCAATATTTTCCGGTTCTAAAGCAATCATCTCATTTACGGTACGCAGAAAACTATCCTTACTTTGTCCAACCATTCCAGACATTAAATCCACGTTTACATTCTCAATCCCCACCTTGCGCACACGCTCATAAGTACGATAAAATTCTTTTGCATCATGATTGCGTTTATTCAGCAACAACACCTCGTCATCTAAACTCTGACATCCAATGCTCAATCTAGTTAACCCATGCTCCTTAAGCGCAATCAATTTCTCTGAAGTGGTAATTTCGCCAGGGCGCGCCTCACAGCAAAATTCAAACTGTTCTGTTTTTTTAAAGCGGCTGAATATCGCCGTCATAAGTCGTGTTAATTGGCTAACCGTTAAAACGGTAGGGGTACCGCCTCCAAAGTATACCGATCGTATTGGGCGACCCATGACGGACGGATGGTTCGCATAAAGATCTATTTCTTGGCACAATGCATCTATATACTCATCCGGAACCTGAGAGTTTGCAATAGGAAATGATTTATAGTAGCAAAACCCACACTTTTTTACACAATAAGGAATGTGAACATACAAGTTAATCGGAATGGGGTTCCACATATCTTCGATTTCCTTTTTTGTCATGAAATTAGACGGGGGATATTGTGATACAAAGCTTCGTTCAGGCTCAATATGCATTTTTTATAACCATACCTTTCCGCTGCATAAAGATATAACAGGGAAATAAAACCCATCGCCTTAATTGCAGCAGTTAAATTTGAGTACACACAATCAGAAAGTCAGTAAACACTAGTTCATTTTGCGCTTTAATGTTTTTCCAAGTTCGTTTTTGGGAATTTTATCTGTAAATTCAATGATGCGCGGCACTTTATAATCTGCTAAACAGCCTTTACAATATTTAACGATCTTGTCTAACGTAATCTGTTCGTTTACAACGATAAATGCTTTTACGGTTTCTCCAAGGATATCACAGGGAGCCCCAACTACGGCGGCTTCCTTAATTTGAGGCATTTTTAAAAGAACATTTTCTACTTCACAGGGATCAACATTGTGGCCGGAAACATTAATAATATTTTTTAGACGTTCAGCAACAAAAACCAACCCTGTTTCATCCACTTTTCCATAATCGCCTGTACAATACCAGTCCTCATAAAAGGCAGTTTGATTTAACTCTTCTGGATATAGATATCGTGACTTTCCCGCTTTGCATTTCACCCGCAATTCTCCAGATACACCTGGAACCTGGTAGTTATTCTTTTCATCAAACACGTGTATTTCAACATGATCTAGTGGAAAACCAACCGCATTGGAATGTTCTCGAGGGTTCCAATAGATACATACCGCGCCAGTTTCTGTTGAGCCATAATCAATGCTGAGAAAATGGCCTGTCAAACTTTGAAACAACGCCGCTGATCTATGAGAGATAGGAGCACCACCTGAAAACGCTGCCCGAATACTTGCAAAACGATCTCTATACGCTATGTTTTCTCGCAATTGCATTTCTTCAATGAACACATTGTACATAAACGGAACAGCGTAAAGAATTGTAATTGATTCTTTGGAAATATAATGTAACGCATTTATGGGAACAAATTCTTTTACAAGGTGTATTTGTGCACCTGTCATCAATGCTCCAAATGCCGTTCCATGACAATACGCATGGTAAACAGGAGGAAGTATGAATACACGGTCTTTTCGTGTTAAATGCAAAGCGGCGGATTTTGCAACCACCTCGCTCCATACAGCAGCTTCTTTGCGTACTACTGCTTTGGGGATTCCGTTGGTGCCGCTGGTCATTAAGCAAACACTATCGTCCGGCTCAAAAAGAGGCGGCTCATATGACAGCTGGAAAGCCCAATAATCTATTTGCTTCTGGCCGCTCAGAACACACGTGCCTTTTATTTCGGTTAACCCAGGTGTTCGGCCACTCTGAGTTAGCAAAAAGCGAATACGCAACTGCTTAATATGATATTGCAGTTCGTTTGTTTTGTATGCGGGTGATAAAAGAACAGCGGGCTTGTGACATATTCTGCATGCTAAAAATGCCACAAAGTAAGCATATGAGTTTGAGAAGAGAAGTCCGATTGGTTCTAACCTGTTTTTTGTTAATTCTTGAATGATGGTGGAAGTCTCTTGTATATCCTGGATCAATTCTCCATAGGTGTAATTCTGATCTCCATAACAAATAGCGATACGTTCTGGATATTGTGCAGCATTTTTTACAATACGCTCTCCTAGCATAAGCGTTCGGTCACCTCCGGCCTCTTATATCATAGTGTAGATGAGACGATCAATACTTTCAGGAGATAAATTGGGGACCCTTTTTTCATTGACGTCGCCTGATTCAATATTCTCCCTTACCTTCTGCGGAACCCTCCAATCTTTTTTCAATAAATCGCATAATGGCTTTTTGCGATACCAGTAAATATCCGCATATCGATTGGCTATTTGTCGCCAGTTACATTCAGATGACCAATGCATGACATCCAAAATGAGCTTGCGCATGATTGGAATTAGTTCTTCCGTTTCCTGTAGCATAACAGGTTGCCCGTCCTTCAGGATTTGATAGGCCAGTAAGCTATCTTTATAATTCCCTTTAGAATTATAAACATGATTAAAGGAATCCACACTGATCTGTAGCTCGTTTTGATAAAGCGTCAGAATTTGCAAAGAATGCATTGGTATTTGCTTGTGATTCCAAATACCCAATGCCTTTAATTCGCTATAATCACGAATCAATAAAAATGCATCGGTTTCTTTTTTATCTAGCTCATAAGGCCCATGAATTGATTTTGGAATATCGTGTACCCGAAAATAAAGTGCTTCGGAATAAGCCCAAAGAGCACCGCATAGTTGTTGAAGGAAATGAGCGTCATTTTGTGAGGGAAGCGTAAACTCCGCCTTTTTCATACAATCGGCAACTTGGGAAGGAGTGAAAATGATATGTTTTCCATCCTCATTAAAAATAGAACCATACTTCATCTGTCGGACTGTTTCTAATAATCGGACAGTCCACGCTTGTTGCTGTGCTATAGACATATGTAAACGCTTCATACCCTGAATGATAAAATTGATATTACGATAAATTCGATCTGGATTTTTAAACGCATGGCCAATTTCAGCAAGCGAAAACCCCTGATGGAGCAATTGCGAGAAGTCTTCTAGGTATTCACGGGTAAATTCTGTAACAAAAAGATGCATGATTGAATTAAATTTAATTGGCCAATCATTATAATCGTTATATCCCCATGCTAGTTTTAAACTCTCTTTATATTTTTGAATATCCTGGTTGGCACTCATTGTGTATCCCTCCATCAATTGCACGCCGTAGCTCATCAATAAAGCATGGAATAAATTCTGTTACATCTGCAACCACCTTATAATGCGCATACTTAAAAATAGGCGCATCAGGATTCCGATTGACGGCAACTACCACCTTTGCATCCCGCATACCCACAATATGCTGACTGGCGCCGGAAATTCCAAATGCAAGATATAACTTAGGTCGTACAATTTGTCCCGTTTGTCCTATTTGAAAACGTGCGTCCAGCACACCGGCATCTACAACGGCACGTGAGCACCCAATGGAAGCATGCATCATTTTGGCCAACTGTTCTATCAAATATAGGCTTTGGCGATCACTCGCACCTCTTCCAACCGCAATTATCACATCTCTACACTGAGTAATGCTTTCACCGCTTTTTGTAAAGCGGTGTATCAGTTGAAGATTGCCGCTTCTCTTTCCCCAAACTCTGCATGGAATGATCTGACCTCTATGCTGCTGATCGAACCCACCAATTTCATTACGTCCAGGACGAACCGTGACAATTTGAAGCGTGCTGTGCGTTACAATCGTGGCCATGATTTCGCCTGAAAAAGCCGGACGGGTTTGCAGCAGACGACCATCTTTCTCCCTGATATCCAGCTGTGTACAATCGGCAGTTAGTCCGGCGTCCAGCATAGACGCAACCCGCGGGGCGACCGAACGCCCAAATATGGTAGAACCAATTAGCAGGATTCCCGGTTGATCCTTGCTGATGATTTGAACCAATACCTCAGAGATCTCTATATCATTCAGGGGCTCCCCCTCTGTTTGTATGCAGTAAATGAAATCAGCGCCATAGCCAAATAATTCCTTTACGCCCGTCAGCAACTCTTCCCCAAGCACTACAGCGACCAATGGTACTCCAAGTTTATTTGCCAAACGTCTCCCCTCAATGACGAGTTCATAAGAGTATTCCCGTATTCTTTCATTTTCTATTTCACATAAAATCAATACGTTACCACTTTGTATTGGCTGAGTACAAAATTCGTTTTTTATACTAATCTTTAACAAATTTACCACCTCACAGGACGGTTAATCTATCGCCTTTCTAAAAAGGTCGCTATAAACTGACCCTAATTCGTTAACCAAAGTGGACGCCTGCTGAATTGGCTTTCCTACAATCTCCACTGCTTTAAAATCAGTTTTGGGAATAAAAGATCGTATAATTCGAGTGGGTGAACCTGCTCTCCCACATTTTTCTCTCTGGGCAGCAATATCATCTGCTCCCCAAATCTCCACCTGTTTTTGCTGCGCTTGTAAAATTCCTCTGAGTGTGGGAGAACGCAACATTTGATTATTTTTATCAAAAGAAATTAACGCAGGATATTGCACACGAATTCTATCACATCCGAAATGAGTCTTTCGGGAACAGACCATATACTGTTCTGTGTTTTCTTCTATTTCAATCACATTTGTTAAATGAGGTATGCCTAGTTTTTGGGCAAGGGAAGGCCCCACTTGACCAGTGTCTCCATCGGTTGACTGTTTGCCGCAAAAAATTAAATCATAGTCTCCCGCACAACGAATTCCTTTAGATAACACGTAACCAGTCGCAAGTGTATCTGACCCGGCAAACACTGGGTCGCTTAATAAAACTGCGCGGTCAATATCATATGCAAGTAACTCCTTTAACATCGCCTTTGCATGCATGGTGCCCATACTCATTATTGTGAAATGTACAGAAGGATATTTTTGCTTTAGAGTAAGCGCCTGCTCTATTGTAGATGCATCAAAAGGATTTAACATTAAATCATCTTTTTGTCGAAGTACCGTCTGCGTCAATTCATCATATTTCATCTTTTCTACACAAGGCACCTGTTTCACACAAATAAGAATGTTCATGTGTTTCCTCCGTCATATCTACAAAACGTTCGTGCTTACCGGCTGTTTTCAATTTTTGGGCAACGGCACTCAGTTCCTTCAAGGTAACTCCTTGGACAATTAACTGGAATATCATCGTCCAGGGTAAGAAATCTAAAATAGAATTCTGAATGGAGGACTTAGCCTCTAGCGTTATTTGGTTGGCTTTTTCATAAGTCATGGTATTGTGACGCCAGGTCTTATACACCCCTTCTAATCCGAATTCTTCTCTGCGCTCATTGATAGGAGTGCGTGTATCGTAAACCCATGTGTTTAGACTGTAAAAGGTAGGTTGGTTTTGCTCGATAAAAGATATCGTCTCTTCTATGGTTTCTTGTGTTTCACCTGGATACCCAATGATAAACGACGCAAAATTAATAATAGAATATTGATTGAGTAAGGCAATTCCCTTTTGAAACGATTTAACATCCGAGCACTTATTCATAATCCGCAACATCTTTTCACTACCGGATTCAATCCCTAAAAACACACCGATACATCCGCTTTTTTTCATTAGGCCAACGATTTCATCGTCTAAAAATTGGCATCTTATATAAGAAAACCATTTAAAATGAAAATGATTACGACTCATCATGTTTAAGATTTCTCTAAATCGTTTGACAGGAACATTAAACGTATCGTCAATAAAATGAACGAGTTCAATCTCTTTTTGCTTATCTATTTCTTTTAGCATCATCTCCACTTCGGCGACAGGCATTGCGCTGAATTTTCCTGCATTGATTGGATAACTACAAAAAGAGCAGGAAAATGGACAAGATACTGTTGTGCGAATTGACACAACATTTGAGACCTGTTTACGAAATAACCCCCAGTTGACTACACTGTTACGCAAATCAAATACATCCGTTTTTTGATAGGTAAAATGGAAGATTTCATGCTTTTTATAAAATAAATTTGGGATATTGGTGATGGAGCGGTTACTTTTTGTATTCTGAATGATTTGAAACAGTTCCTCCTCCCCATAAAAACTGTGAATGACATATTGTACATCCAACCTTCGCATACTGAAGTGAAATACATCCTCTGATTCATGCAGATAGGCGTTAATATAGTTCACGACGGTAGGGCCGCCTAAAATGATGCAACTGTCCGGAGCATAGGCCCGTACAAAACGAATCATTTCAATCGCATCGTCAATTTGATCACAAAAGGTGGTTGAAATCCCAACAGTTAGATAAGAATTACATTGCAGCTTCTGGGCAATCAACAGCTTATCATCTTCAAACGAATTTACACAGTCGAAAGTAAGCCCCTTTTTATTTAAATAAGTTCCCAAACACGCAACCGTTGGGTTCATAGGACGCCGTATATCATGTTTCGTTTTAAAATATTGTTTTGCTATTTGTAGCCCTTGCGTTTCAAAGCTACCGGAGAAAGGAATTAAAAGGCAGTCAATTTGATTTTTCAAGTCATTCACCTCGATTCTAATATACGAGTACGTCCGGCTTAAAAAGCGATCAAATGAATCGTTTACAAACAGCCCACTTGATTGCATAAATGAATTACACCCACTGCCAATAGCATTGAAAGAGGTAAATATAATTATTGAAACCTATTTATTGGTTTTCCTTTATATTGCGTTATATATTATGTTTTGGAAGTATATTATATTTAATCATAATTTGTAATATTATAGAGATATTAGCATAAACAAGATACTAAAGTCAAACATTCCTAATAAAAATTTTTAATGATTGCCATTAAATTTATTTGATATTGTAATATTATAGGAATATTTAACTTTATTTTCCAATAAAAATCATGTTTTCATCAGGATGTATTTTCTTTACAGGTAATTTTATAGAAAATAAGGAAAAGCGCTTTTTAACATAAATTGAAAAAACGTTAGGGGTGGTTGACAACACCAGACAAAAAGACCCCCTTAGATGATGAAAAAACATCATCTAAGGGGGCTTGTTTTGCCATGTAAAATAAATGACCGTTTGCGGGCTTTCTTACGCTCAAAATTTTTGCTCACACCACGAGCATTGCGTCTCCAAAGCTGAAAAAACGGTATTTTTCCTTTACAGCAACCTTATAGGCATCCATCGTCTGCTGATAGCCGTAGAAAGCGGAAACCAGCATAATCAGCGTGCTTTCCGGCAGATGAAAATTGGTAATCAGCCCATCTATACACCGGAAAGAAAAACCTGGATAGATGAAAATATCCGTCCACCCGCTGCATGCGCAAATTTCTCCATTATGATCGCGTGCAATGCTTTCCAATGTGCGGCAGCAGGTCGTTCCCACTGCGATCACGCGCCCGCCCTGCTTTTTGGTATCTTGGATCAACTGCGCAGTTTCTTCCGGCATCCAATAATGCTCGGAATGCATGTGATGATCTTCAATATTCTCCGCCTTAACCGGCCGGAAGGTGCCGATGCCAACATGCAGCGTTAAAAACCCAATCCCTACCCCTTTTGCGCGCAACCGATCAAGCAGCTCGTCCGTAAAATGCAGGCCGGCGGTCGGCGCGGCGGCAGAACCAAGCTCTTTGGAATAAACGGTTTGATACTGCTCGTTATCCGTTAGCTCCGCCGTGATGTAGTGCGGCAGCGGCATCTGGCCGATTTGGTCGAGGATTTCATAAAAATTATTTCCCTCATAAGAAAACTGTGCGAGCCTGTTGCCATCCGGTAATACTTCCAGAATCTCAGCATGCAAGATGCCATCCCCAAAGGAAAATCGTGCGCCCTGCTTCGCGCGCTTTCCTGGGCCGGTGATCACCTCCCAAAGATTCCCCTCCCGATGTGTAAGCAGCAAAAACTCCACACGCGCGCCGGTGTCCTCCTTCGTGCCGTAGAGGCGGGCTGGCAATACGCGCGTATTGTTGAGAATCAGACAATCGCCAGGCTGTAGGATCTCCATAATATCATAAAAATGCCGGTGGCCGGTTTCCCCTGTTTGACGATTCAGCGTCATTAAGCGGGCACTGTCGCGCGGCTCAATTGGATGCTGCGCAATCAGTTCCTCCGGCAGCTCATAATAAAAATCACTTTTTTTCAACTTCTTTACAGTCCTTTCTATAAAATGAAACGCCCAGTTCAAATCAAGCGATGAAATTCAAAAAATCGTCATCTTTTTACATCCAGTAAAATTAGCAGGACGGTCCCTGTGTCTTTCTGCATAGCTAACGCATATACTGCCTTTAGCAGGTATTTCTGCATGATGATTTCACAAAACAGGGCGACAAATTATGCATTGTTCCAATAGAAGAAAAATGCTAAAAAAATCCTTGTAGAAACCGGCTTTTCTCCAAGAAAAGGGTTTGACTTCACGCGCCTGGAATGGTATGATGAGTACAAATTTTATTATGACTTTTATGGATAGAGGCGCGTCGTTTATCAGTATCCAGCGTTAGGCTGCCAAAGCTTTTGACCGCTGTGTGAAAGGAAAGGACGCCGAAGCGCGGCGGGATTTTGGCACCCGGTTCGCTGGCTGCACGGCGAAGAGCCCTGCATCTGTCATCATGCAAATGATGGAGTGCTATCCGCGTAGATGATTCTGCGCGCCAGCTTCTCTATTATATTGCAAGGATGACCGGTTGACAACCGGTTTTTTTCATATTCAGTCATAAGATTAAAGGGGTTTTGTGAAATGAAACAGTTTAACGTCGGCATCATCGGCGCAACGGGAATGGTTGGGCAGCGCTTTGCAACGTTGTTGGAAAATCATCCGTGGTTCCATGTGAAAGTCCTCGCGGCCAGCCCGCGTTCTGCCGGCCGCACTTATAAAGAGGCTGTAGGCGCTAGGTGGTGCATGCAAAAGCCGATGCCCAAAGCTATGGAAGATATGATTATCAAGGATGCAACGGCAGATATTGAAGCGATCGCAAAGGAAGTTGACTTTGTTTTCTGCGCGGTCGACATGAAAAAGGATGAAATTCGTGCGCTGGAAGAAGCTTATGCGAAGGCGGAATGCCCGGTGATCTCCAACAACAGCGCCCACCGCTTCACGAAGGACGTACCAATGATCGTGCCAGAGCTGAATGCCGACCATGCCGCCATTATTCCGGCGCAGCGCAAGCGCCTTGGTACGAAACGCGGCTTTATTGCCGTAAAATCCAACTGCTCGCTTCAAAGTTATGTACCGGCGCTTTTCCCGCTGTCCAAATTTGGTATTGAACGTGTTCTGGTCTGCACATACCAGGCGATTTCCGGCGCGGGTAAAACGCTTGAAAACTGCCCGGAGATCATCGACAACGTAATCCCTTACATTGGCGGTGAAGAAGAAAAATCCGAGCGTGAACCCCTCAAGCTTTGGGGCAAAATCGTAGGCGATGAGATCGTCCCGGCAACGGAGCCCGCCTTTACGGCGCAGTGCCTGCGCGTGCCCGTATCAGATGGCCACATGGGCGCTGTTTTTGTGGATTTCAAAAACAAGCCGAGCAAAGAGGAAATGATTGATATCTGGACAAAATTCTCCGGCCGTGCGCAGGAGCTGAATCTGCCCAGCGCACCCAAGCAGTTCCTGCACTATTTCACGGAGGACAATCTGCCCCAGACGAAGCTTCAGCGCGATCTGGAGGGCGGTATGGCTGTTTCCATCGGCCGCCTGCGTGAGGATACGCAATATGATTATAAATTCGTTTGCCTATCCCACAACACGCTGCGCGGCGCAGCGGGCGGCGCGGTGCTGATGGCGGAGCTTTTAGCGGCGGAAGGCTATCTTGATTAATTTGGTAAACATTCTGATAGTAAGGAACGCTCTCCTTCAAACCTTTGGAAAGGAAGGAACATAATTTATGAGTAAGCAGCCTATTTTCACCGGTTCCGGTGTAGCAATCGTCACACCGTTTACAGAAAACAATGAAGTAAATTATCCGCTCCTTGGCGAATTGATCGATTTTCAGATTGAAAACGGCACGGACGCCATCATCATCTGCGGAACCACTGGCGAGGGCTCAACCCTCACACATGAGGAGCACGCCGGGGCGATTCAGTTTGCGGTCGACCACACGGCACACCGTGTTCCGGTGATTGCCGGCACGGGCAGCAATGATACGGCATATGCCGTTTACCTCTCCAACGAAGCGGAAAAAGCAGGAGTTGATGGTCTGCTCGTCGTTACTCCCTATTATAACAAAACCTCCCAGGCAGGCCTGATCCGGCATTATACCTATATTGCCGATCACGTCCATACGCCGATCATTACCTATAACGTGCCGAGCCGCACGGGCCTCAACATCAAGCCGGAAACCTACCGCGAGCTCGCCAAGCACCCGCTCATCGTGGGCGCGAAGGAGGCAAATGGTGATATTTCTGCTCTCGCAAAAACGGTTTCATTCTGTGGGGATAATCTGAATATTTATTCTGGTAACGACGATCAGATCACCTCCTTTATGTCCCTTGGAGCAAAGGGCGTCATCTCCGTACTGGCAAATGTTGCGCCGCGCATTGCGCATGATATCGCCGCCAAATATTTGGCGGGAGACGCGCAGAGCAGCCGGGAGCTTCAAATTCAGTATTTGGATCTCTGCAACGATCTGTTTATTGACGTGAATCCCATTCCCGCTAAAGAAGCGCTCGTCATGATGGGTTGGGAAGTCGGCAAATGCCGGATGCCTCTGGCGCCCCTGTCCGACGCTGCACGCAAGCAGCTACGCACAACGCTTGTGAAGCACGGCCTTATAAAATAAGCGGAACGCCCTTTTCACAATTTCAGGAAGTAAAAAAGGATGGTTCTATTCATGACAAAGATTCTTTTAAGCGGCTGCGGCGGAAAGATGGGGCGTGTGATCGCCTCCTGCATTGCCGACCGTGAGGACTGTGAGATTATTGCGGGCATTGACCCGGCAGGGATGGATGACACTGCATTTCCAGTATACAGCAGCCCAGCCCAGTTCGACGGGCAGGCAGATGTTATCATCGATTTTTCTCATCCATCCGCATTGGAAGGGATTCTTTCCTATTCCGTTGCGCACCATACGCCTGCGGTGATCGCTACCACAGGCTTAAATGAGCAGCAGGTCGCTTCCATTCAGGAAGCGTCGAAACAGGTGCCGATCTTTTTTTCCGCCAATATGTCAATCGGTATCAGTTTGATCACCGAGCTTGCCCAAAAGGCGGCGCGGGTGCTGGGCGGTTCATTTGATATTGAGATCATTGAAAAGCACCATAATCAAAAAATTGACGCGCCGAGCGGCACCGCTCTCATGCTGGCGGATGCGATTTCGGAAGAGCTGGAGCAGAAACCACACTATGAATACGACCGTCATTCAAAACGCGCCAAACGCGATAAAAACGAAATTGGCATTCATGCCGTCCGCGGCGGTACGATTGTCGGCGAACACGAAGTTCTTTTTGCCGGGAGAGATGAGCTGATTTCCATCAGCCATAGCGCCCGCTCCAAGGAAATATTCGCGGTCGGTTCCGTCAATGCAGCAGTATTTCTGTGTGGGCAGCCAGCCGGGCTCTACGCAATGAAGGATTTTGTCAACGCCAAATAAAAAGGGGGCAAATGATATGAACGGAATTCAAAGTATTACCCTAAAGGATGACGTTACGCTGATCTCTCTCCAAGACTCCCCCGCCGACATCGCTCTGGTATCGCGGATTTTCCAAATGATTTCCGATGCAGGGATTGATGTTGATATGATCTCTCAGACTCCGCCGCACGGCTCTGACCCTTCCCTTTCCTTTACGGTCAACGGGGATGATTTTGGAAAAGTGCTCGGGATCTCAGCAAAGCTTCGGGAACTGAACCCGGAACTCAAACTTAACGTGAGCTCGGGCAATTGTAAAATTTCCATTTTTGGCGAGGAGATGCGCGGAACACCAGGCGTTGCCGCAAAGGTTTTTTCAGCGGTGTCCAAGGTGAAGGCCGATATCCGCATGATTACGACATCTGAAGTTGATATTTCCCTGCTGGTTGTGAAGGCGGATGCCGATATGACGGTGGATGCCATCCGGGAAATTTTTGCATAGGGATTCTCTAGGAAGCGGCAGGCTGCAAATGTGGCCTGCCGCTTTTCTTTGGGTATTGTTACGAAACAGTAGTAAAATAACGGTCAAATTTTTGCTATCTTCTCCAATGGTGATTGACAAATTCTTTTTTTTCCTCTACAATATACAGTGCGAGCAGACTGGGCAGCCGCGCGCCTTATGCGTGAGGAAAGTCCGGGCCCCATAGAGCAGGATAACGGCTAACGGCCGCCGAGGGTGACCTCAGGGAAAGTGCAACAGAGATATACCGCCGGCTTTGCCGGTAAGGGTGGAAAGGCGAGGTAAGAGCTCACCAGCGTGCGGGGAACCGCACGGCTCTGCAAACCCTATCCGGAGCAACACCGACTGGAGAGACACGCTTGCTCGGCGCATTCTCCGACAGGTGGCTTGAGCGCAGCGGCAACGCTGCGCCTAGATAGATGACTGCCTTCAATGACAGAACTCGGCTTACAGGTCTGGTCGCATTTTTTGTTTGCTAGAATGCCGCGCGGCAACAGTTGATTCAATTGAAAACGCGCGGTATTTTTGCTTTCTTCGAGCACTATTTACGGCGATCAAAAACCGTTTCTATCATAAACGCTTCTCACAGGATTCGCATAAGATGATAAGAGCGGCGGCTGTTTCTTAACTGAAATCGGATTTTTTCCTTCAACGGCATAAACTGAATCACCAGATGAACCGTCGCCCTTTTCAGATGGAAGGATGGTCGTTGCAGATGGTGTGGGAGCTTGTTTGTTGGATTATTTTATTGTTTTTTACGCTTTTGGGAATTGCGGTTTCCATCTATCTCCTTTTATTTCGGGTGATTACCCCTGCGGGGAAAAGAGAGTATCTTTTGCTGATGCCCTCTGCCTGTCCGGGTGACGCGGTGAGCGAGATTTATGCTGCACAGCTACGGGCGGAGCTGCTTGGTCACAAACAGTGCGGCGGCGTTTTGGTAATTTTAAATGGCATGGATGATGAAACAACAGCGCAGTGTAAAGCGGCCTGCCACGCTTGCAGCCGTGTTCATATTTGCACATTGGAAGAATTGCAGCAGCATTTTGGCCCGCCTCAGCAGGCCAAAAAAGCCAATTCTAAATGAGAAATGAGTTTAGCTTGATCTCAGTCCGCAGCCAGTTTCAGCGGGCCGATGCAATATAATATCAAGAAAGAAAGGGAAGGTAGAAAATGAAAAAGATCCGTAAGTTTTTGGCTCTTATCCTGACGATGGCGCTTACCGTCGCCTGCCTGCCACTGGCGGTTGGCGCCGTATCTGGCGCGCAGGAACCGCTCCGTTTCAACAAGGATGGCAAATTCAAAATCCTTGTTGCGACTGATATCCATGAGGATGAAAAGGACGATGCTAAATCAGCCGATGCAATGGCTCTTCTAACCAACGCGATTGAGGAGCTCAAGCCTGATCTTGTCGTCTTTAATGGGGATAATGCCACAGCCGACGGGCTGGAAAATCAGCGGGCTACCATTCAAAAAATTGTAGCTCCTGTAGCTGCGAAAAATATTCCGCTCGCCGTTGTATTTGGCAACCACGATTTGGAATACAGCGGCGTTTCCAAGGAAGAACAGGTTAAAATCTATCAGGAATACGCCAACTGTCGGATGGTTGCAGGGCCAGAGGATATTTCTGGCTGCGGGAACTATAACCTACTGATCCAAAACAGCGCGGGCACAAAGGATATCTTCAACCTCTGGTTCCTTGATTCTGGAGACTACGCCGAAGAGGGTGGCTATGCTTATGTCCAGACGGATCAAATAAAATGGTATGAGCAGACGAGTAATGCTTTGAAGGCGCAGAATGGCGGCGCGGCGATGCCCTCCATCCTCTTCCAGCACATTACGGTGCCTGAGGCCTATGATCTGCTGGAGCCTGTGCTGCTACCTGGAAAAGGACGCGTGAGAGGCCACGATGTTTATTCCAACCGTTTTTGGAAAATTAAAGATCCTTCCAACACGACCGGCACTCTCAGCGAAGGCCCCTGCCCGCCTAATATCAACAACGGCCAGTTTGCAAGCTGGGTGAAACAGGGAGATATTCTCGGTGCTGTTTTCGGCCACGACCATGTCAATGATTTTACCGGCACGGTAGAGGGTGTCCGTCTGATTCATACGCGTGCAGTCGGCTTTAAAACCTATATCAATGGTGTTTCGCAAGGCGTTAGGCTGATTACCCTTGATGAAAACAACCTCAAGAATTTCACCACAGAGATGTATGATTTTGCAGACCTGGTCGGCAAAAGCCAGTCCATAAAAGGTTTTGATCGGGTCTCTAAGGAAATGTGGTGGGATTTCGGCTATGGCGTGCTCGGCGTTGCAGCAGCGATTACCGCTTATGTGCTTTATCGTGTATTCGGTAAATAAATATTACTAAGAAAAGCAAATCGCCCATACGCTATGTATGGGCGATTTGCTTCTCTTATTGATTTATGGTCGGATACCAAAACGCGCCGTTTTATCGAGCTGGCGTTCAATTTCCAACAGCCGATTATATTTACAGACGCGATCCGTCCTTGCAGGCGCACCGGTTTTGATCTGCCCTGCATTGAGCGCCACCGCGATATCTGCTATGGAAGTATCCTCTGTCTCCCCGCTCCTGTGGGAAAGAATCGTGCCATATCCGTAGGCTTTTGCAAGGCGCACAGTTTCCATCGTTTCGCTGAGCGTTCCGATCTGGTTCGGCTTGATTAAAATTGCATTTGCGCAACCCTGTGCAATCCCTTCCCGCAGACGATGCGGATTCGTGACAAACAAATCATCGCCAACGATTTGCACCTGCTCCCCAATCTCCTGCGTGATTTTAGCAAACCCGTCGTAATCCTCTTCAGCCAGCGGATCCTCCATAGATTGAATCGGATAATCCTGCGCAAGCTTTTTAAAATGGGCAATGACATCCTTTGTTGTCAGATACCGCTCACTTTTGGGCATGAGATAGCCGTTTTCTGTTTTCCATTCGCTTGCAGCTGCATCCAACGCGATTCGAACATCCGTCCCCGGTCGGTAGCCTGCCCGTTCCACGGCTTCCATCAGCAGCTCCAGTGCCTGCCGGTCGCTTTCAAGATCTGGCGCATAGCCGCCCTCATCGCCTACGGTGGTAGACAACCCACGCTCTTTCAATGTTTTTCCGAGCTGTGCATAGGTTTCAATCGCCATGCGCATTGCCTGCGAAAAGGATTCCGCCCCTACCGGGAAGATCATGAATTCCTGAATATCCATGTTATTGCTTGCATGGGCGCCGCCGTTGAGAATATTCAGCATCGGCACCGGGAGCGTAACTGCATTAACGCCGCCCAGGTAACGGTAAAATGGCATCCCGCAAAATCTTGCCGCTGCTTTTGCGCAAGCAAGGGAAACTGCAAGGATGGCATTCGCCCCTAATCGGGATTTATTCTCTGTTCCGTCTATCGCACACATAGCCGTATCAATTGCCTGCTGGTTGGTCACAAGCATATCATTAAGCGCGCCGCAAATATGGGCATTAATATTATCTACCGCTTGCTGCACGCCTTTGCCGCCATATGCCTCCCCGCCATCCCGCAATTCACAAGCCTCATACATGCCGGTCGATGCGCCGGACGGCACGCTCGCACAAGCTTGCGTACCATCCCGCAAGGTAACGCAGGCTTCAACCGTAGGGTTGCCGCGTGAGTCAAAAATTTGCCTGCCCATGACGGATTCAATTCGTTCCTGATCCATTTTTTTAACCGCCTTTCCAAACGATTCTATTCGCATGATTGTTTGTATTTAGGATAACCCAAATTTCTTCTTTCATTTCAGATGAAGGAATCCAATTCTATTTTAATTTATATTTGACAAATGAGAGGATTTTGATATAATTATTTATAAACAAATTATACAAATTAGGAGGCTTTTTTATGCCAACCGGGCTGATTGTATCTAAGCTTGTCACGACAGTTATCCTGTTGCTTTCAAACGTGATCACCATGTTTCTGCCGAATTTCGTCCAATTGGACGAGGCTAGATTTTACAAGGACATGGATTCTCTGACGATATTTGAAAATACGCTGGATGAACCGATCCCCCAAACTGAAATTTTTCAGCTCGTGGAAGCGCACTTTCGCGCACCACTTGCAGACGGGAAAACCGTAAAAAAAGCGCTCATTATGGGCTGGGACGGTTCCCGGTGCGATGGACTTGCGAATATTGATCCCCAAAACGAACGAAGCGGCGTGTATAAGCTGCTCAACAACGGCGGTAAAGCTTACATCGGCTATTGCGGCGGCGTGCCTTATCCAGCGGCCAACACACAGGCAACGAGCACAGCGCCTGGCTGGGCATCGATTTTAACCGGAGAGTGGGCAGATGTGCACGGCATTACTGATAACGGGATCATCAAAACATTGGATACCCTTACAATCCAAACGCGCTTGGCGCAGGAAGGCCTAGTCAATAAAGCGACCTTCTTTACCCTCTGGAGCGGGCATTTCAATGAAACAAACGGCACCTATGCTGCGGAAATCCAATATTGCAAGGAAAATAATCTGCCTGTTGATTTCGAGTTGATTGAGGATGACGGCGTTGATTTCAACATACAGCAACGCACACTCAAAGAGATTCGGGATCCCAACGGCGCAGATCTGATCTTCTCCATCTTTGAAATTGGCGACCATACGGGCCATAACTACAAATTCGGCAACTATAATCCCTTCTACCGCGCTGCGATGCAAATCAACGATACACATCTTTATGGCCTGCTCAAGGCGGTGGAATCCAGATCGACTTATGACACGGAAGATTGGCTGATTGTTGTCACAAATGACCATGGCGGCGCTGATTACGACCATGGCGGCGCGAGCATCATGGAACGCACCACCTATATTATAAGCAATCAGGAAATAGATTTTTAACCGCATGTTTCAATCGCTCCGCTTTTTTTAATTCTCTATTTTATCATCAATAAAAGCCCCGGCATCCTGCTGAAGTGGATGCCGGGGCCAATCTTATTTTATCTGCAATTTTTGTTATGCGCCAAAGGCTGTTTGATACACGCCAAGGACTAAGTCCTTTGTGCATGGGCGCGGGTTGCCGCCCGTGCAAACATCCGCCATAGCGGCGTCTGCCAATGCATCAAGATCCTCTGCCTTCACGCCGATTTCCCGAAGCGTCTGCGGAATGCCAACGTCAATGGAAAGCTGGCGCACCGCATCAATCGCAGCCTTGCGGTATTCCTCCTGTGTCATGCTATCCACGCCGTCCACGCCCATCATACGCGCAATCTCACGGAACTTCTCACCGGTGTATTCTGCATTGAACGCCATCACATATGGCAGCAGAACGGCATTTGCCACGCCATGCGGGGTATCATAGAAAGCGCTCAAGGGATGCGCCATGCCGTGCACAACGCCAAGGCCGACATTAGAAAAGGCCATGCCAGTCACATATTGGCCAAGCGCCATATCGCGGCGGCCTTCCGAATCATTTTCAACCGCTTTGCGTAGGGAACGGGCAATCAACTCAATCGCCTTCAGATTCAACGTATCGGCAAGCTCCCAAGCGCCTAGCGTCGTATAGCCTTCGATCGCATGGGTCAGCGCATCCATGCCGGTGGAGGCAGTTAGCCCCTTGGGCATGCTGCTCATCATATCCGGATCAACAACAGCGACAACCGGGATATCATGCGGGTCAACGCAAACGAACTTGCGGCGTTTTTCTTCATCCGTGATCACATAGTTGATGGTGGTTTCTGCGGCCGTGCCCGCAGTCGTTGCAACGGCAATGACCGGAACGCTCTTTTTCTTTGTGGGCGCCACGCCCTCAAGGGAAACGACATCCGCAAACTCCGGATTATTGATGATAATACCAATACCCTTGGAGGTATCCTGCGGGGAACCACCGCCAATGGCGATCATATAATCCGCCTCGGCCTTTTTAAAGGCTTCCACACCAGCCTGCACAACGGCAACGCTGGGATTTGCCTTCACCTGATCAAAAATTTCATAGGCGAACTGGTTTTCATCCAGCAGGTCAGTCACCTTTTTCACAACACCAAAACGTACAAGATCTGCATCGGTGACAATCAGCGCTTTTTGAAAGCCGCGCGCTTTGATCTCCGTGACGATCTCCTGGATAGCACCCGCGCCGTGATAGCTTGTCTCATTGAGGATAAAACGATAGGCCATGATGCAAAACTCCTTTATAAAAAATGTCAAACACAGGTAACCTCCCATGTTTATGGAGGAGAAAATGCAATTCTCCCCTGAAAAATTATAGCCTCCATAGATGCAATAGTCAATGCAACACTTATAAAAAATATAACGGTACAATGTTGGAAGGTGATAATCAACATATCAACCAAAAAACATAAAAATCATTGACTTATAATTTGCAATATAGTAAAATTTACTTATATATTAAAGACATTTATGAGGATATATTGTATTATAAGGGGAGAGAATTATGTAACCTATGTTTACAACTAATAAATATTCGACTGAAAATTGGAGGAATTAAGATGAGTACAAAAAATGTTAAAAAAGTAATAGCGTTAATTCTGTCAATAATTACTCTCTTTGTATGCTTTTCTGTTTACGCAAGCAATAATTCGCTGTTATCGCAAAATAATTTTGAACAAGAAGCCTTATATCTTTCGGAAGAGGATGTGTTTGAATATTTGGGATTCACTTGTAAAGAGACACCCCTGCAGGATGAGATCGCCAAAGCGAAATCGCTTAGTCCAAATGGAATCATTCTCAGTGCATTTGGAACTGACGATTTTTCTGATTTTACTAATGGAGAATATGGAGGAATGTATTTAGATGATCGTGGAAATCTCACCATTTGCTTTAAAGAAAACAGTAATTCGTATGCTAAATATGCAGCTAAAACGCAAAAGCCTTTAGGAAAACTACTAAAACAATCTGGCGAAGTAATTGTTGATTCCTTACTTATTAAAGAAGTTAAATATAGTAATGAGGAACTCAATGAATTGTACGATTACTTATATGATAATTTTAATACGTTCAGCATGATTGATAGATTTTGCGTTGACATAGTTAATAATAAAGTACGGATTAGTATCTTTGATAAAAACGATATTAATCGTGTCGAAGAAATGTTACCCGATAAATATAAAAAAGATATGTTAGCATATGAATTTTTGGATCCAAATGATACTATTCAGCTAACTGCAACAATTAACGGAACGTCAAAAATAGGCAATGGATCGATTTACTCCAGTCCGGCTGGACAGATGTGGAGTAACTCCAGAGGATATTATGGTATTATTACATGTGGGCATGGGTATACCGTTGGTGATAAAGTGAAATCTGGTATTTGGCATATAGGAGATGTTGTTGCCAGACAGTGTAATGGAACAAACGACAGTTCATTTTTTAAAATGAGAAGTTTTCATTCCTATAAAAGTGATAAGGTGGATGAAATTTCGTCTGTCGTGCCAGTGGTTGGATCAAATGTAACCTTACGAGGTTATCAAACAGGGCAAAAGACAGCAAAGGTTCTAAGTGTAAGTGCGGCTTACAGGACACAAGATGGAATGGCATGGAGTAATACAATTGAAGTTGATAAACCAATTATTGCGGGCGATAGCGGTGGCGGTGCAATCGGTGGATATGCAGATGGGAACAGAACTGCGCGAATTGTTGGTATTAATCAGGCTACAACCAGCACACGGGCATACCTCATCAAGGGCGGTGTTGTAATAAATGCATATCGATAAATTAATTACAGTGAAAGAAATAATTCGAAAATCCTTCCTTCTGTTATGCGCAGGGAGCGTCCTGGTTGGGAGCCTTACCGGCTGTCAACCTGCATTCCAGTACCCGGAAGCGGATACTTTCACCTTGGAGGCAGCGGTCAAAAACACAAGCATTTCTGAAAATGATCCGATTGAAATCGACTGCAAGCTACGCAATCAATCTCAAAAAGACTACAATATATCTCACAGTTCGGAAGTGATTACATATCAATTTGAGGATAAGGAGGAAGTGGTTCACGCAATTGAAGTTGAAAAGCAGTTTCAGAAAAACAATACCATCAGCAGGCAGATTACGCTCGACCCATTGCCGGCAGGGGCTTATCAGATCATCATAAAAGCTAAATTTTATTTAAAACCGACGAAAAGCGCTTCAGAATCCAGGGAATACACCTATAACAAGACGTTGCGCTTTCATGTGGTTGACTAAAAATGTAAAGTAAATTAGAAACCGGGAGTCCGCATCAATAGATCGCGAACTCCCGGTTTTGCTCCATACATTTTAAGCAAAAATTTCATTCTGCTCGATCAACTTGATGCCTGCTTTTGTCAACACCGCAGTCGCATCCTCGTTATTCTCCACCCGGATGATCACATATGCCGCACCAACCTCTGGGGTAATGAAGGCATAGGCATATTCCACACTGATACCCGCATCTGCCAACACACGAATTGCCCGGGAAAACCCGCCCGGCTCATCCGGGATGCCGATGCCGAGCACATTTGTCATAGAAACGGTCAAGCCGCTATCCTTCAACGCGGCTTCCGCTTTCTCCGGATCGTTGACGATCAGGCGGAGGATACCGTAGTCCGTAGTGTCCGCAATGGACAGCGCACGGATATCAATCCCCTTTTCCGCAACCAGAGAGGTGATGTCGGCCAGCCGGCCGGGCTTGTTCTCCACAAAAATGGATATCTGCTTAATTGGCATATCAAACCCACCTTTCTACCTTTAATCAATCACTCGTTTATCGATCACGCGCACCGCTTTGCCTTCGGAACGCGGAATGGACTGCGGCTCTACCAGATGGATCACAGCGGAAACACCCAACGTCGTCTGCATGGCGGCCTTAATGCGAGCCTCCGTCTCCTCAATCTTACGCACGGAGTCGGAAAACAGCTTTTCAGACATTTCAATATAAACCTCCATAATGTCGAGGTTATTCTCGCGCGTGACAACAATCTGATAGTTCGGCTCCATTCCCAGCTCCAGTATAACATGTTCTACCTGAGATGGGAAGACATTCACGCCGCGAATGATAAGCATATCATCTGAACGGCCTTTGGGCTTTGTCATTTTCACAAGCGTCCTGCCGCACGCACATTGCTCATGGTTCAGCGCACAAATATCACGCGTGCGGTAGCGCACCAAAGGCAGCGCTTCTTTGCCGATGCAGGTGAATACGAGCTCGCCATATGTCCCGTCTGGCACAGGCTGAAGCGTATCCGGATCGACGACCTCTGGATAGAAATAATCCTCACACACATGCAGCCCCGTCTGCATCCGGCATTCATAGGAAACGCCAGGGCCTGCAATTTCGGAGAGTCCGTAGATATCATACGCCTTAATAGCCAGGGATTTTTCGATCTGGCGGCGCATGTTTTCCGACCATGGCTCCGCACCAAACAGACCCGCGCGCAGTGGAAGCGTTGTGGGATCAATCCCCATACGGTTGACCGTCTCCCCGATAAACATTGCATAGGAGGGCGTGCAGCACAAAAGATCGGAGCCGAAATCCTGCAAAATTTGCACCTGGCGTTTGGTGTTGCCGGAGGAGACCGGGATCGCGGTAGCGCCCATCTTCTCCGCGCCGTAGTGGAGCCCCAAACCGCCCGTAAATAGGCCATAGCCATAGGAAACGTGGATAGAATCCGTCTTGGTAGCGCCGGCCGCCGTCAACGCGCGCGCCGCACCTTCCGCCCATACGTCGATATCATTCTGCGTATAGCCGACAACCGTCTGTTTGCCCGTTGTGCCCGAGGATGCATGGATACGCACCAGCCGATCTTTGGGCACAGCAAACAAGCCGAAGGGGTAATTATCCCGCAGATCCTGCTTAACGGTAAAAGGCAGCTTGGTGATGTCGTCAATCGTTTTGATATCGCCCGGCAAAAGGCCGATCTCATCAAATTTCTTTTGATAAAAGGGCACATGATCATATGCATTGTGCACCATTTTAATAAGCCTTGCAGACTGGAGCGCCCAGAGATACTCCCGTGAGGCTGTTTCAATTTCCGGATTAAAGTAACGATCCATCTGTTGTTTCATCCCTTCCCGTTTTATGCGCAGTAATCATAACCCAAGGAAAACGCCAGCTTGTTCATCTCCAAAAATTTTGGGGGGACGGTTTCTTCCAGTGCTCGGTCCCACACGTCCCGGCTGAGATCCATATGCTGCGCCAACACGCCCATGAGCACCACATTCACCGCCTTGGAGGAGCCGGCATCCATTGCCATTGAGAGCGCATCGAGCGCTGTGATGTTCGCTCCGCTCGCTTTGAGCGCATCCAATACGCCTTGCGGATATTCCGCCGCACCGATCACAACCGGCATCGGATCGATTTGCTGAATATTGACGATCAACTTGCCATCCGGTTTGAGATAAGGCAGCCAGCGGGCCGCCTCCAACTGCTCAAAAGCAAGGATATAATCCGCCTCACCCTTCTCGACGGTTGGGGAACACACCTGATCTCCATATTTCACATAGGTCACAACCGAGCCGCCGCGCTGGCTCATACCGTGCACTTCCGATACTTTCACGTCATATCCCTTACTCAGCAAAGCGCTGCCGAGCAGACGGCTGGCAAGCAGCGTCCCCTGCCCGCCTACGCCGACGATCATGATGCTTTTCACTGCCATTGATTAGCCCTCCTTATGTTGAATCGCGCCGAATTTGCACAGCTGCGTGCACACATCACAGCCGACGCACTGCGTAAAGTCGATATTCGCTTTGCCCTCTTTGATGCTGATGGCCGGGCAGCCGATGCGCATGCACATTTTGCAGGAGGTGCATTTCTCACGGTCAACATGGAGCGGTGGATTGTGCTTGACATATTTCAGCAGCGCGCAGGGGCGGCGGGAAATCACCACAGAGGGTTCATCGGCCTCCAACTCCTGCCGGATCACTTCCTCCGTCTGCTTTAAGTCATAAGGATCTACCACCGCCACGCGGTTAATACCCACTGCCTTGCACAGTGCCTCAAGGCTGACGGCCGCGGTTGGATCGCCCTTGATCGTGTAGCCTGTGGTGGGGTTCTGCTGGTGGCCGGTCATGCCGGTGATGCTGTTATCCAGAATAATCACGGTAGAATTACCCTGATTGTATGCAATATCAATCAATCCCGTCACGCCGGAGTGGATAAAGGTAGAATCACCAATCACCGCAACAGAATGGCGGTTGGAGCCCTCGCGCGCTTTATTGTGCCCGTGCAGAGCGGAAACGGACGCGCCCATGCAGATGCAGGTATCGATCATGCCCAACGGCGCCAACGCGCCGAGCGTGTAACAGCCGATATCACCGCTGACGGTGACCTTCAGCTTTTTCAGCGCATAAAACAGGCCGCGGTGTGGACAACCCGCGCACAACACGGGCGGACGGCCCGGAATGGCTACATCAGCCTGAAGGCTTTTCTTCTCCTCGCCAAAAATTGCCTTGGCAATCATAGCCTGTGAATATTCGCCGCAGAAGCTAAAGGCTTCTTTTCCGATCACGTCTACTCCGATCTTACGGCAGTGCGTTTCGATAAAATCATCCAGCTGCTCAATCACATAAACGGTATCGCATTTGTCGGCAAACTCTTTGATCAGTTCAACCGGCAACGGATAAACGCAGCCAAGCTTCAGGTAGGAAACACGGTCGCCCAGCGCTTCTTTCGCGTATTGATAGGAGATGCCGGCGGCAATCACGCCAATGGAGGTATCATTGTATTCCACTGTATTAATCGAAGCTGTTTCCGCCCAAGCCGTTTCCGCCTGAAACCGCTCCTCTACCACCACATGGCGGCCCTTAGCCATGGCGGGCATCATCACATATTTCTGCGGATCTTTCACATAATCTTTGACGCCATTGTCCACACGCTCTGCCGTTTCCGACAGGCTGCGCGAATGGGAAACGCGCGTGGAAAGCCGCAGGATCACCGGCGTGTCAAACTGCTCGGAGAGCTCATAGGCCAATTTTGTATAGGCCAAGCATTCCGCCGAATCAGAAGGCTCAAGCATCATTGTTTTGGAAGCCTGCGCGTGGTGGCGGGAATCCTGCTCATTCTGTGAGGAATGCATGCCGGGATCATCTGCAACAGCGATCACCATACCCGCATTCACACCAGTATACGAGGCGGTGAACAGCGGGTCGCACGCCACGTTCAGGCCGACGTGCTTCATCGCGCAGAAGGAGCGCGCACCTGCGATGGCAGCGCCGCAGGCAACCTCCATTGCAACCTTCTCATTTGGAGCCCATTCGCAGTAAATATCCTCATATTTAGCGGCATATTCCGTGATTTCCGTGCTCGGTGTGCCAGGGTAGCTCGAAGCAACCCGGCAGCCAGCCTCATATAGGCCGCGTGCAACGGCCTCATTGCCTAATAACAGCTTTTTCATAGAGATCCTCCACTTTTATGTATCATATATTTTCTGTTGCGTACTTATTTCTGATTGCGCAGATCAAGAATGCGGTTGGCTTTGCCCTGGAAGCGTTCCAGCGTTTTCGGCTCGACGATGCTCACCTTGCACTGGATGCCGAGCACGGTTTGCAGCCGGTGTCGGATGTAATTTTGCAGCTCTTCAATCTCTTTATAGCTCTCCAGCACGCTGCCGTCGATCAATTCAACCTTCACCTCGAGGGTGTCCGCATAACCTTCACGGCGCACTACCAGTTGATAATGGGGGCCGATCTGCTCCATGCCCACCAGCACGCTTTCAATCTGGGAGGGGAACACGTTAACACCGCGGATTTTCAACATATCGTCCGTGCGGCCCTTGACCTTGTCCATACGCACGCCGGTGCGGCCGCATTTGCAGGGCTCGTAATTCAGGCGTGTGATATCTTTCGTGCGGTAACGCAAAAGCGGCAAGCCTTCCTTGCAGAGCGTGGTTACCAGCAACTCCCCTGTCTCTCCCGGCGCCTGAGGCTCCAAGGTTTCAGAATCGACAATCTCAGGGTAGAAGTAATCTTCATTAAAATGCAGGCCGTCGCGCTCGCGGCATTCGCCGGAAACGCCAGGCCCTACCAGCTCGCTCATGCCGTAATTATCCGTTGCGAAAAGCCCCCAGCCCTTTTCCACCTGAGCGCGCATTTCAGGTGTGCATCCCTCGGAGCCGAACAGCCCCAGGCGCAGATGGTAATCGCTCATGGGGTAGCCCAGCTCCTTCGCTGTCTCCGCCATATACAGCGCATAGGAAGGGGTAGAAACCAAGGCCGTCGTTTGAAAATCGCGCATATACATCAGCGCTTTTTCCGTGTTGCCGCTGGAATTGGGCACAACGGTCGCGCCGATTTTCTCCAGCCCATAGTGCAGGCCCAGGGCGCCGGTAAACATTCCGTAGCCAAAGGATATCTGCACAATATCCTCATCAGTCGCCCCCGCGGCCATAACAAGGCGCGCCATGCAGTCCGACCACATTTCAAGATCGTTTTTGGTATAGCCTACGACTGTCGGCTTACCTGTTGTGCCGGAGGAGGCATGGATGCGCACAATCTTTTTCATCGGCTGGGCAAACAGGCCAAATGGGTAATTATCGCGCAGGTCAGCCTTCGTAGTGGGCGGAATGTATTGGATATCCGCAAGGGACTTGATTTTATCCGCCGTAACGCCCGCCTCGTCCAGCTTTTTGGTGTAGAAGGGCACATTGCGGTAGCAGTAATCTACCGTCCATTTCAGGCGTTCCAGTTGAAGCGCCTCTAAATCCCTACGGGGCATGGTTTCAATTTCTGGCTGAAAAAACATGATAAAGGCTCCCTCTGATAATTTAATGAAAGCGGGATCAACCCGCAGAATGTTAGAAAGCCACCAAGAAATGCTAGTGATTATGGATACTGAACAAGGGCGGAAGCTCGGATGATTTCGCTTTTCATTGTTATATTTTGTGCTTTCTATGCATGAAAAGCTTTAGATGCCCATGCAATTTGGTTTTGTCCAGTAGACGTTATTATAGCATATCTTTGCGGTTTGGACAAATTATTTTCCTGCAATATGCCAAATGATAAGCCAAAATTACAGCCGCAGAAAATCTGTGACTGTAATTTTATGCTTGGCTATTTTTCATTATTCCTGCTCTACAACTCCATCGTAGAAAAAGGTGTTGACCTTGGTCTGCCTAGCGTGGTTATCAATGGCGCTGACAGCAAAGCAAAGTAGAAGCGATACAATCATTGCAGCTACCGCGAACACAGGGCCAAGCCCCGCGAGCTTTACAACAATAGGCGCTGATACGCCTACGAGCGATAGAAGCTTGCTGACGGCGGGAACCAGCGCGATGAGAAATCCGCTCCACATACCGGCCCATGCGCCGGAGCGGTTCATCCTCTTCCAATACAGCGCCACCACATACGGCGCGAGGAAGGAGCCGGATATGATTCCCCAGGAATAGCTCATCATATCGAGGATCGGCGTATCTGTATTGGCGACCACATAGGAGCCGATCACAAAAATAACACATAGAACTTTTGTGAGGCTGGAAACGCTTTTATCCGTCATGGAGGGCTTGAGGCGCGCCTTGATGAGATCCATTGAGAGTGTCGAGCCCGCGGAAAGCGTGATGGAACACAGCGTCGAAACGGAAGCGGCGATCAGCAGCACCAACACAACGCCGAGCAAAACGCTCGGCATACGCACGAGCTTGAGCATCGTCGGCACGATGTAATCCTGCACAGGCATCGTTTCCTTCGTGAAAAACAAATGGCACAGGGAGCCGATGAAATACCCGCCGCCCGCGACAAGCAGAGCAAAGAACGTGGAAATCACGATGCCGCGCTTTGCCTGTTTATCATCTTTGATGCCAAAATACTTCTGAATCATCTGCGGCAGGCCCCAGGTGCCGAAACTCGTCATCAGCACGGTGGCAATGAGAGAGAGAGCCTGGGAAGCTGAAAGCTTCGGGAGACCAGCAGCGGTTTGTGCATAGGCCGCAAGGCCCGCAAAGCCATCGACCTGCTCTGAACGCAGCACAAAAAAGATGAGCAACGCCACGCCGAACATCATCACAATCCCCTGCACAAAATCAGCACGCGCCTGCGCAACGTAGCCGCCAAGCAACAAAAGCAGAATTGCCACCACAGCAATAATCACCATGCAGACCGTCACATCAATGCCGAGCAATACGTCCGCAACGCTGGCAAGCCCCTTATATACGGAAGCGGAATACGGAACCAAAAAAATAAAGATTACCACCGCTGAGAAGGTTTTCATTGCTTTCGACTGATAACGGGCGTCGAAGAACTGCGGCATGGTTTTAATCTTCAGCCGAGCGGAAACATCGCGCGTTCTGCGCGCAAGCACCCGCCACGCGAGCCAGGAGCCAAAAACCGCGTTGCCGATGCCGGCCGCGATCCCCCACAGTCCATATTGCAGCCCCGTGCCTCCGGCATAACCGACGAACATGACCGCGCTGAAATACGCGGTGCCATAAGACAGCGCGGAAAGCCAAGCGCCCGCATTACGCCCGCCAACCGTGAAATCGGCAATGCTTTTGGATTTGCGCCCCGAATAGATGCCGATCACCATCATTGCAATGATATAAACCGCAATTGTCACCCACAGCGCAGTATTTTCCACCCGGATCATCTCCCTCAACAACCAATTTCCACCGCAATCAATAACGCTTTAAAGTTTTTGTGCTTTAAAGCTTTTTTCTATTAAAGCACGGAACTTCATACATCATACTATGCGAGTTGGAAAAAGTCAAGGAGATTTCCGAGGGAAAAGGACAAATTTTTTAGAAGTTGATTTTAACGCACCTTTTCATAATACACGATGTCCAGCACATCATTCTTGTGATAGATTTTTCCGGTTTGATGATAACCGAGCTTTTCGTACAGATGGCAATTCCCTTTTTCCTGAAGGATTGTGTCGAGCTTCCAAAGCATGACATTCGGATATTCCTGTTCCAGCAAAGCAAACACCTTCTGCGCGATCCCTTTCTTTTGATATTGCGGAATTATAAATACGGGTGCTATCCGGCATGATGCTTCATCGATTCTGACCACACGGAGTGCGCCAACACGTTTGTCATCGCACAGAATCAAGAAATAGGGGTGGTAGGTTCCCCAAATTTTTCTGTAATGCGCTCCTGTGTTTCACAAGCCGGGCTACTATCGTAATCTTTATATTTACGTAACAGGGGCATAAACGCCGACACCTGCATTTCATGAATCAGAGGAATATCGTTTTTTGAAGCTCGTAAAATTTGGATGTTCATATGGATTCCTCGTCCGAATTTTCAAATAGGCTCTCCTGCATCCTGAAAATCATCTCCCTGCGGCGAAGCTCTTCCTCTGCATCCAGGCGAATCGTTCCATCTTTCTCTATTTTTAAAATATTGCCGGGCCGAACGCCTTTGGGTAGCCGGCTTTTTTCGATGGTAACCATCGTGCAGTCCTCCCGCTCACAAATGGCAAAATCGCCTTCAAAGCGGTCAATGATCAGAGTAGACAAAGCTTGCATCCCCTTCTCTTCCTTTTATAATAGGGTAGCGGTCCACCGGCCGCCTTGCAAAATTGCGTATTAAGCGGCCTGCCGCTTGGCCGTCAGCTCCTGGCCTGACTTTTCCGTTGCGCAATAAAGAGTATCGCCGTCGCTGCCGATGACAATCGTGCCATCCTGATCTGTTCGGAAAGGCGTGATGCCCCGCTTCTCCAGCTTTTTGAGCGTTTCCTCATGCGGATGACCATAATCATTGCCCGCGCCGCAGGAAATCACGCAGAATGCTGGCGAAACCTTCTCCAGAAATGCATTTCCGGAGGACGTCCGGCTGCCATGATGCCCCATCTTCAAAACGTCGGCGTGAACATCCGCCCCCTTTTTCAGGATCGCGTTTTCGCTCGGCGTTTCCGCATCCCCTGTGAAGAGGAAGGAGGTCGAGCCAAAATCGAGCCGCACGACAACGGACATATTGTTGAGATCATCCTCCTGCTGGCAAGGGCCGAGCACCGTCATCACAGCGCGCCCGCCTTCGTAGGTTTGCCCTGGGGCTGCGGCGATCACCTTTGCGCCGGAATCGTTGATGGCCTGCAAAAAATTCTCATATATTTTTGTGGTGGGCGTGCTCTTCTGCGAAAGGCGCGGCATGATGACGTTTGCAACCGGAATCCCCTTCAAAACCTCCGCCATGCTGCCGATGTGATCGGAATGCGGATGCGTTGCAATCACATAATCGAGGCTTTTGACACCCTGCGTTTCCAGATAGGAGAGAATTTGCTCCCCATTGCCACGCTCGCCTGCGTCGATCAGCACATTGAGCCCCTCTGATTTGATGAGGATGGAATCGCCCTGCCCAACGTCGATATAGTGGACGGAAAGCGGCTGTTTTGCCGCCTCCGACAGTTCCGTCAGCTTCGCGCTGCTGAAAATCTCCTGCCAGGTAGGCACGGAAAACGGCAAGTTGAGCTGAGGCGCCACGGTAATAAACCCACAGACCAGCACAAGGATTGCGCCAAGTATCTCAAGGGCGGCGCGCTTTTTTCGCGCCCCTTTGCCCGCTCTTCGTTTGGCCATTCTGCCTTTTCCCCCTTTGATGATTCTGCAAATCTCTTTTTGATCCTCCAGGCTTCCCCACACCCGCTTGCGGGCGGATGAGGCAATTTGCTCCATTCCCAATCAGATCGGGCCTGCCCGCACGGCGAAGCGCCTCTTCCACCAGTGCATGGTTCTGCGGCTTAAAATACTGGAGCAGCGCGCGCTGGAGCGCCTTTTCCTTCGGCGTGCGCGCAACGTAGACCGTTTCCATTGTGTAAGGATCCAGCCCCGTATAAAACATGCAGGTGGAAATGGTGCCCGGCGTGGGGTAAAAATCCTGCACCTGCTCCGGGCGCAGCTTTTCCCGCTTCAAAAATTGCGCCAGTTCCACCGCATCCTTCAGCGTGCTGCCCGGATGGGAGGACATGAGATACGGCACAAGATACTGCTCCTTGCCGATTTGCTTCGTATAATCAAAATAGCGCTTTGCAAAGCGCAGATATGCTTCAATATGCGGCTTGCCCATTTTATCAAGCACGGCAGCAGAGCAATGCTCCGGTGCAACCTTTAATTGGCCGCTGACATGGTGCTCCACCAACTCCTGGAAAAAGCTGTCGTCTTTATCCTCCAGCAAATAGTCATACCGAATGCCGGAGCGGATAAACACCTTTTTCACCCCATCCATCGAGCGAACGGAGCGCAGGATATCCAGATACTCGCTCTGATCCGCCTTCAGCTGCGGGCAGGGCTTGGGGGCGAGGCATTTTTTGCCCTTGCACAGGCCGTTTTTCTCCTGCAAATCGCAGGACGGGCGGCGAAAGTTGGCCGTCGGCCCGCCGATATCATGGATATAGCCCTTGAAATGCGGGAGCTTTGTGAGCTTCTGCGCCTCCGCCAGGATGGATTTTTTGCTGCGTGTGGTCACATACCGCCCCTGATGGAACGCAAGTGAGCAAAAATTGCACGCGCCAAAACAGCCACGGTTGTGCGTGATGGAAAATTCCACCTCCGCAATCCCCGGGACACCTCCAAGCGGCTCGTAAGAAGGGTGATAGGTGCGCTGATAGGGCAGCGCATACACGCGATCCAGCTCCTGCTGGGTGAGCGGATTCATCGGCGGATTCTGCACAAGCATTCGGCTGCCGTGCCGCTGCTTAAGCAGCTTTCCCCGGATATGATCCTGCTCATCCTGTTGGATGCGGCAGGAAACTGCATATTCCTGTTTGGACTTCAGTACATTTTCGTAGGAGGGGCACTCCTTCCCATAAAGCGGCGTTTCATGCACATCGACGGCGTAGCAGGTGCCTCGGATATCCGTCAGGGAAGCAACCGGCTCCTCCGCATCCAGCCGCCGCGCGATCTCAATGACTTGGTTTTCTCCCATCCCGTAAATCAGCAAATCCGCGCCGGAGTCGAACAGAATGGAGGGGCGGATCGCATCGTCCCAATAGTCGTAATGCGCAAACCGCCTGAGGGAGGCCTCCAGCCCGCCGATCACCAGCGGAATCTCCGTGCCATAGGCCTCCCGGATCCGCTGGCAATAGACGATCACCGCACGGTCGGGCCGCTTGCCGGCCTTCCCGCCGGGCGTGTAAGCATCCTCGCTCCTCTTTTTTTTCGCCGCCGTGTAATGGGCTACCATGGAATCGATATTGCCGGAGGAAACCAAAAAGCCCAGCCGCGGCCTCCCAAACCGTATAAAATCCCTTGTGTTGTGCCAATCCGGCTGGGAGAGCATTGCAACCTTGAAGCCAGCCGCTTCCAGCACGCGAGTGATGAGCGCCGCGCCGAAGCTCGGGTGATCGACGTAGGCGTCGCCCGAAACATACACAAAATCGGGCTGCTCCCACCCCCTTTGCTTCATCTCTTCCATTGTGATGGGTAAAAACGAATTCATCTTCCAACCAACTTTACGATCTAAAATTTGATTGCCACCGCCAATACACGGGCACAGACGCGGCAGCTATTCGATAAACTTTTTCAGCGGGGTGATATCCAGGCTGGCGCAGCCTTTCAGCGCCTCATAGAGCTGATGCGCGATCATCATCACGCCGCCCATCGTATCGCTCTCGATATTTAGCGGCATGATCGGATCATGCACGCTCAGGCGCAGCAAAAACCAGCCGTCGCCGTGCTCCTTGTCAAACGCAATGCGGATGCCCTCGTGATTATCAGGTGCAATCTGCCAGGCGGGCCGGCTCGCCGCATAGGAGGCCACTGTTTCGATCACACGCTCGCCATAGGGTTTAAACTCCTCGCAGGTGATCGGCATGCGGAATTCCCGGCTTTCCAGCGGTTCTTCCAGCATGGCAATTAAATCCTCCAAGTGTTTCCCCGCCTTGCCGAGCTGCGCCATTTTGATGATGATTTTCGTCATCAGGTAGGCGCCGTCATCGAGGAAATAGTTTTCCTGCAGCGCCGCATGGCCGGAGGTTTCAATGGCGAGGGGCGTGTTAATCCCTTGTGCGGTAAGCCTCTGCGCCTCATCGATCACATTTTTATAACCGCGCTTAAAACGGTGATGTTTCCCGCCTAGATCCTTTTCAATAAAAGCCTTCAGCCCGCTGGAGGTGATCGAATCGGTTACAATCGTGCCCCCCTCGTTGCCTTCAAGAGCGATGCAGGCGGCAAGCGCGACAAGGCGGTTGCGGTTGATCTCGTTGCCGCTATGGTCTACGCAGCCTGCCCGGTCCACATCCGTATCAAAAATCACGCCGAGATCCGCATGGTTTGCAAGCGTTGCTTTGCAGATGCTTTGCATGGCGGCCTCATTTTCCGGGTTGGGGATATGGTTCGGGAAATGGCCATCCGGCTCCAAAAACTGGCTGCCTGTCATATCGGCTCCCAAGGGGGCCAACACCTTCTCGGCATAAAATCCGCCCACGCCATTGCCCGCGTCCACAACGATGTGGTAACCGCGCAGGGGGCGCTCATAATCATCCGCATTTACGCCGCGGCAAATCATATCCCGCAACGAAGCGGCATAGTCGTTCATGAAACTGATTTTTTCCACCTCGCCTGCTGCATTGGCCGGGCATTTCTCCTCATTTTGCGCAAAAAGGAGGATCGCTTCGATATCCGCGCCCTCCAAGCCGCCCCCGCGGGTAAAAAATTTCAAGCCGTTGCGCTGCCATGGGTGATGGCTGGCTGTGATCTGCACAGCTGCATCACAACCTAGCCGCACCGTCGTCATAAACATGGCAGGCGTTGAGGACAAACCGCAGTCCTTCACCGCAAAGCCGGCGTCCGTCAGGGCAGAGATCACCTGCTTCTTCATACGTCCCGCTGAGAGGCGGGAATCATGCCCCACCGCAACAGTAAAGCTCTCCTTTGTCAACCGGCGGTTCAGCCAGCAGGCAAACCCCATTGCCATGCGGTAAACGGCCCCATCGGTGAGGGTAACAGCCTCTCCTCCGGGCTCGCTCATTGCAACGCCGCGGATATCCGTTCCGCTTTTGAATTGCTTCCATTCCTTTGACAAGATATCGTTTGACATGATCTGAAAAACCTCTTTTCCGCAAGCCGGCCGCCTTATGAAACGGAGAGGGGCTCGCCTTTCTTTCTGCTGTATTCTATTCTACCTGTTTTTCACGGATTCGTCTACTGTTTTCGAACGGAAGCATCCTTGTAAATACTTTTTGAAAACACAGGAAAACACAAAACCAGCTGTGCACGACTCCCAATCGACACACAGCTGGTTTGTTTGCCAAAGTGCCCTGTTAGCTCTCTGCGGGATTGTTGCACACGCCCGCAAAGAGCAGCACCCCATCTGATACAACCCCATATAAAAACGGACGATTGAGGATCATATGAGCCTCATTCTCATTGGGTGCGGCCATTCCTGCATAATCGATCTTTGTAAATGTGGCCGCCTCCACGCCCTTTTCATCAATCGCAATGTGGGTTTCCTGCAAAACTTGTGATAAAAACGCCTGATCCTGCGTCATCCCGGAGAAATCCGCCTGATCTGATGCAAATGCACGGCGAACCCCCATCGCATGCAGCGTTTCCTTCAAATTCAGCTTGCTGCCAAAAGAAAACTTCGGGATTTGGAACACGACCTTGCCCGCGCCCTGATCCTCTCCCAGGAACAGGGAAGCCGCTTTCTGCGGGGACGCGAGCAGTACATCAATGGATGTGCCCTGATCCGGTAGGATAAACACCATCCTGCCGCCGTTTTTCAGCGATAAGGCCGAGCGGGTGAATCCCTCCCCACGCGTATAAGGGTGCATGGCATACGTCCTGTTCATATAATCGCATTGCACGGTTTGCCGGGCCGATGCATAAAAAACATCCGGCTTCGTTTGCTGGCGTTCAAAACGATCCATCCATTCATCCTTAAAATAGATGGTGTTCAGCAACGTCAGCAACTGATTCCCCTGGAAGAAAATTTCAGGCTCCAGAACCCCGTTTGTCTGCTCCGAAATCCATTTGCTCATCGCCTGAGCCGTTTTGGGGTCGCTAAAATCCACACGGTAGGCGGAAGCGTAAAATTTTTCGGCCGCCTGGTCAACAAACGCTTCGCGGAAATTGCCATCCTGACGCAGCCAAATCGAATTTGCCACGCGCAGCCGGCCAACCTCATTCTCCCGATAAAGCCGCTGGAACAAATGGCTGGATTGTGTGGCCAGATAGTCCGTGCTTTTGCCGCTGAGCCCCAGGGCCGCCAGCAATTCCTCCTGCGTTGCTCCTTTTGCGCCGGATGTGGCGAGCGATAACGCCAGATAAAGGCTCACCGGGGAAAGATTCAGATTCCCGCTTTGCCCGCGTAGCGTTTGAACAGACAGCGCCCCGGCAAAGGCATTGACCGCCTGCAAAAAGGGGTCGTCGATCGGGTTAGCGGCACGGAGATCCGCCTGGCGGTTATAATCATCAAAGGCAATTTTGCCCGGATCCTTCACTTTTTTCAGTGGAGAGATGGCGGCGTGGGAGGACTGCTGCGCTGCTGTTGTGCTGCCCGTCGGGTTGGCAGCATCATCTGCTTCGGCCGAATTTGTTCCGCCTGATGCATTCGGCGTTCCGGTGGATGGCTCCTGTGGATTTCCGCTGCAAGCGGATAGAGACAGCACGAATATTCCAACCAAAAAAAGAGAAAAAAGCCGCTTCAATTTCTGCACCTCCATTTTTCAATCAAACACATTGAGGGTTTACTGATGAATCAGTGGCTTTTTTGCTCCGGATTGTTGCATCCGTTTTCCTTTTTGTTTTGATATGCTACATATGATCGACCGGCTCGATCCCCAGCACGTTTAAATGAAGCTCCAAAATCCGCTTGGTCAGCGCCATCAGGGCAATCCAATCCCCACGCTTCTGCAAATCCGGCTCACTCAGCACATGGCTGTCGTGATAAAAACGGGAAAACAGGGAGGCGATTTGATAGGCGTGCTCGCAAATCTCGTTGGGCGCCCGTTCACCCATTGCACGGCAAAAAACATCCCCGCTCAGCAGCAGCTGTGTGATGAGCATCCGCTCCGTATCGCTATAAAAATGCATGGGTGCGGGCATTGGGGCAGACCCAAACTTTTTCAGAACTGAGCAGATTCTCGTGATGGTATAGAGCAGATAGGTGCCGGTTTTCCCCTCAAAGGAAAGAAACTTCTCCAAATCAAAAATATAATCCTTGGTGCGCTGATTGATGAGATCGCCAAATTTGATGGCAGCCACGCCGATTTTACGGGCGCATTCTTCGCGCTCCCCCTCCGTGAGGAAGGAGGAATCTTCCATTTTGGCCCGCGCTGCCGCTGTGACGGTATGGATCAGATCCTCCAGGCGCATCACGCCGCCGTCGCGTGTTTTATAAGGCTTGCCATCCGGGCCGTTCATGGTGCCGAACCCCAAAAACTGAAGTTCCATATTCGAAGGAACAATCCCGGCCTTTTTGGCACAGCGGAATACCTGTGTAAAATGAAGGCTCTGGCGGTTATCCACCACATACCAAATGTGATCCGGCGCAAAATCACGCTGGCGCTGCAAAAGCGTGGCAAGGTCTGTTGTGGCGTAGATGTTGGAGTGATCCGATTTTTTGACGATCACAGGGGGAACGGTCGCCTTATCCTCCTCCCGCGCTACATCGACCACAAGGGCGCCGTCGCTCAGACGCAGGAGATTTTGGCTTTCCAGAATCCGCATCAATTCCGGAATATACCGGTCCGAGTCGCTCTCGCCATACCACAGGTCGAAGCTGACGCCGAGCTTTTCATAATTTTGCTTCAAATCCGCAACCGATACCCGCATCAGCTCCCGCCACAGGGCACGGTAGCCCGCATGGCCCTCCTGCAGCTTCACGGTTGCCTGCTTCGCGCGCTCACGAAAAGCAGGGTCCTCCTTGCTGCGGGCATTTGCAAACGGATAAACCTCACTGAGCGTATCGGGGTCAAGCGGCGGCGCCGATTCTCTCTCCGCCTCAAAATCCGATGCAAAGCAGCGCCACTCTGGATGCCGGTCGGAAAGCTCCGCAATCACCAAGCCGATCTGGAGCCCCCAATCGCCCAAATGGATATCGCCAATCACGCGGTAGCCGCATGCGCGCGCAATGCGTTTGAGCGCCTCCCCGATGATCGCGGAGCGTAAATGGCCGATATGCAGAGGCTTCGCCACATTCGGCCCGCCATAATCGATCAGGATGGTTTCCCCCTGCCCAATTTGCGGAATCCCCATGCTGGAATCCTGGGCGACCCCTGCCGCATAGGCCGCGAGCCATTCATCCCGCGGCGTCAAATTTAAAAACCCGGGGCCCGCGGGCTCCGCCTTGGCAAAAAGCGGGCTGCCCTCCAGGGCCGCCGCAACCTCGCCGGCAATCACTGCCGGGGCTTTGTGATACTGCTTCGCCGCGGCAAACGCGCCATTGCATTGGAACGGGCTTAAATCCATCCGATCGGACACTTGGACGGTTCCATAGTTCGAATCATATCCACAGTCGGCAAAAGCGCTGCCGACTCCCTGTGTGAATGCCTCAATCATGGTATACAACGATCATCCATCCTTTTCTGTTTTTTTCTGTTCAAAAAGGCCGGGTGCTGTCTCCTGTGCAATGGAGACCAATCGTCGGAGACGATGATTGACGCCGGAGCGGGAAATCGGCTCGGAAAGCGCCTCTCCTAGCTCCCGCAGGCTCATTTCCGGGTTTTCCAGCCGGAGCAGGGCAATTTCCTTGAGCTCTTCCGGTAGAGATTCCACCCCGGCATGCTCAAGGATTGCTTCAATGGCATAAACCTGCTCCGCCGCCGCATTGGCAGTGCGGGAGATATTCGCCGTTTCAAAATTGGTTTTGCGGTTGATATTATTGCGCATATCCTTATACATTTTGATGCCCATCAATTCCAGCGCCGCATTTTGCGCGCCCATCAGCGTAAGGATTTCTTCAATCTGCCCGCTATCCTTGCAATAGACCACATGGCTCCCCTTACGCTCCAGCTGCTTTGGCGCAAGAGACAATTCATTGAGCAGCTTTGCCAAATCTCGGCTGATATAGCGGTAAGGAACAACGAATTCGAGATGATAGTCCTTTTCCGGATCGGTCAAGGTCCCACAGGCGAGAAAAGCGCCCCGTAAAAGCGCTGCCATACAACAATCACCTGCAAGGTTCGCCCGGTTCAGCCGAAGGGCCAGCTCCCCTTTTTCATGCCCAAAAGCCGCCATCACCTGCTGACGCTGAGAAGCTGTACGGACGCTTACTTTAAATTTTCCAGAAGAAGACTGTGTCAAATTTGCCTCTACCCCAGCCTCCCGCTGGATACCCCCGTGATACATCCGCGCGATCTGCTCTGTATCTGTCTGCATAGACATTTCAACAAAAGAAAAGGCCCTGCTGAACAACAGCAAACCATACGTTTGCGCGTGCATACAGCAAGGTGTATTCTCAACAGCAGCCAGCTCTGCTTTTACCTGTGATGAAAATGACATAGATGCGCTCCCTATCCCTCTCCATAAATCAAATAAAAAAAACGGTATGAAAAGCAGTCGAAGCCGAACACAGCCTATTTTTTGATATCCCGATGCTGGATGCTGACACGCAGGCCCTGCTGTGCAAAATGCTCGCTCAACAGCTCGGCAAACACCACCGAACGATGCCGCCCGCCTGTGCAGCCCACCGCGATAACCAACTGGCTCTTCCCCTCATTTCGATAGAGCGGAACCAAATAATCCACCAGTGACATGAGCTTGGGCACCAAGCCCTGCGCCTGCGGCCATTTCATAACAAAATCCCGCACCGGAGCCTCCAGCCCAGTGTGGCCTTTGAGCTCGTCCACATAAAAGGGATTTGGCAGGCACCGCACATCGAAAACCAAATCCGATTCGTTTGGGATGCCATATTTGAAGCCGAACGAGACGCAGTGGATTTGCATGATCCGGGCGGAGTCCTCCAAAAACATTCCGGCAATCCGCTCGCGAAACTGCGTGGTTGTGTACTGGGAGCTATCCACAATATAATCCGCGCGCTGGCGGGCAGGCGCCAAAATCGCCCGCTCCGCATTAATCGCGTCGTCGATGGAGCCCTTTGCCTTATCGGAAAGCGGGTGCTTACGGCGCGTTTCCTTATACCGGCGGCGAATGATCTCATTGCTCGCCTCGATAAAAAGGAGCTTGTAGTCGCAGCCCATTGCCTTGAGTTCGTCAAGGGATTCCAGAAAATCATCAAAAAAATTCCCGGCCCGGATATCGGTTACAACCGCTACCTTATCGCGCTTTTCCTGCGATTGGAGAATTAGCTGTGCAAAGGTGCGGATCAGTTTGGGAGGAATATTGTCAACGCAAAAAAAGCCGATATCTTCCAGGGCGTCAACCGCACGGGACTTTCCTGCGCCAGACATTCCAGTGATGATAATAAAGTCCATTTTATTTCCTCCTCGTGCGCCCTAGACAGCTGAAAAGCCCAAGAAACGAACCTCCGGCTCTAACCGAACGCCTTTTTTCGCATATACCGTATTCTGAATTAAGCGGATCAGGGCAAGAATATCTGCCGATGTTGCACCGCCGTGATTGATGACAAAGCCTGCATGTTTCTCGCTCACCTGCGCTCCGCCGACAGACGCCCCTTTTAGACCACAGCTCTCGATCAGAGCGCCGGCAAAATAGCCCTCCGGCCGCTTAAAGGTGCTACCTGCGCTTGGATATTCCAAAGGCTGCTTCGCCTTACGGCGGGCGATCAAATCCTCCATGCGGGCCTGGATCTCTGTCTTGTCGCCAGGAGCCAAGCGTAGAAGCAGAGAGGTAATCAAAAATCCATTTTCCCGGTATGCGCTGCGCCGGTATCCAAGCGCCAGCTCCTCCCCCACAAGCCTGCCGCGCTCGCCGCTTTGCGTCAAATGTGTGCAGCCGGTTAAAACATCCTTCATCTCGCCGCCATAAGCGCCCGCGTTCATAAATGCCGCTCCACCCGCACTCCCCGGAATGCCAAAGGCAAACTCTAAGCCGGTCAAACCTTTCTCCAAAGCGAACCGGCACAGGCGATTCATGCTGACGCCCGCCCCGCAGGTGATCATACCATCCTGCTCGTGCAGCAAATGAAGCCCCGGCACCAGGCAAAGCACAACGCCGCGGATCCCCTCGTCCGCAACCAGCACATTGCTTCCATTGCCCAAAATTACCGGCTGAAGCCCCTGCGAATTGCAGCATCGTAAAATTTGAGCCAATTGCCCTTCCTCCTGGGGTTCGACCAACAGGTCGGCAGGCCCGCCCGTCCGGAAGGAGGTATACTCCCTCATGGGGGCATCGCGTTTTGCCGGGCAGCCGAGATCAATGGCAATCGCCTCTACCGCATCGAGTCCGTTCATGCAATTCTCATACCTTTCCGAATTCGCCTCCCCACGGCCAATAGCAGCAGGAAGGCGAATGAGATTTGATATTTTAGCCTTTTTACGTCCTCAACACAGCCGAGTAGGACAGGCGTTGAATCTTCTGATACATCATGAGCCAACCGGGAGCAGTTGACCAAATCTGCAACGTCAATGATCCAGCAGCGCAGCGCCGATCACGCCTGCATCATTTCCCAGCTCTGCCGAGCAAATTCTCGTCTGTTTGGAGGAATACATACTGTAGCGCTCCCGACGGACATGCTGGCGAAGGGGCTCCAGCAGCGTTTCCTTCTCATGGCCGATGCCGCCGCCCACGCAGATGATTTCCGGCTGAAAAATATTGATGGCATTGATAATTCCACATGCTACATAATAAATATAACGGTCTACCACGCGCTTTCCGGCAACATCGCCCTTGCGCATTGCGTCAAAGGCTGTGCGCCCATTGACCGCATCAATATTATTATCAACCAGTTCCCACATCATACTATCCTGCGCATGGCGCATCTCATCCTTTGTCTGCGCAATCAATGCAGTGGCCGAAGCATAGCGCTCCCAACATCCGCGGCGGCCGCAGTTGCACTGCTCGCCATCGACTACAATCACCATATGGCCCATTTCGCCCGCGGCAAAGTTCGCACCGTTGAGGATATGCCCATCCACAATAATGCCGCTTCCCACGCCTGTGCCAAGCGTAATGGCAATGAAATCTTTTACGCCCGCGCCTGCGCCCGCTTTCGCCTCACCATACGCCGCGCAGTTAGCGTCGTTTTCCAAATAGACCGGCTTGCCAAGGCGTTCACGCAGCATTTCCTGCGCAGGGACGTTTTGGAAATCCAGGTTATTTGAAAATTCGATATAACCGGTCTTTTTATTGACCGTACCCGGCGTGCCAACCCCGACGGAGGAGATATCATCCATTGTGAGCCCGGCGGCCTCAACTGCCATATGAACGGTTTTTGTAATATCATCAAAAATCTCCGCAGCCGGGCGGGGCGCATTGGTTTTTAATTCACCAACACCAATAATTTTGAACTGATCGTCCACTACGCCTGAACGGATATTTGTGCCGCCTAAATCAACGCCTACTCTGTACATATTCCCAGTCCTCCGTGTTCCAAAATCTATCTATCATATAAATTGCTTTGCCAGGCAATCCAATGAAAACCGCCGCATGCGCACCCCACGGCAGAATGCGCTCGAAGCGTTTCATTCATTCGCCCGCGCGAAAAGCCAATCTAAAAGCGCTGCCAAATCCCAGGATCGGGAGCGTCCGGCTCACAGCCGTCGTCCATCCCCAAATTGCGCAGCAGCTCCCGCGCCGCATTGTAGCCCATCTTTTTCTGACGATTGTTCATCGCGGCTACTTCAATGATGATTGCAAGATTGCGGCCCGGCTTTACCGGAATCACAGCCGCCGGCACACTGATGCCGAGAATTGTGGTAAACTCGTTATCAAGGCCCATGCGGTCGTATACCTTTTCACTGTCCCACGGCTCCAACTGAATGACAAGATCAATTTTTTCCGTCATCTTAACGGCGCCCATGCCAAAAATACGGCGGGCGTTGATAATGCCAACCCCGCGCAGCTCAATAAAATGGCGGATATTATCAGGAGCAGAGCCAACCAACGTGCGGGAAGAAACGCGGCGGATTTCAACAGCATCGTCTGCGATCAGGCGATGGCCACGTTTAATCAGCTCAATTGCCGTTTCACTTTTGCCCACGCCGCTGTCGCCAAGGATTAAAACCCCTTCGCCTGCTACCTCGACGAGCACGCCGTGGCGTGTTACCCGCTGGGCTAGTTCGACATTCAAATAGGAAATCAGAGCGGACATAAAGCTGGAGGTTGTATCCGCCGTGCGCAAAAGGGGCACGGCGTATTTTTGTGCATTTTCCCGCAGCACATCCGGGCATTCCAGATTGCGGGTAATCAACACCGCACAAGGCTGGCGGCACATGAAGTTTTCTACGCGCTTTGCACGCTCTTCCGGCGATAGGCTATCAAGAAACGCAAGCTCTGTCAGCCCTAGGAACTGCACGCGGCTTGGATCAAAATAATCGTTGTAGCCCGTCAGAATTAAGCCGGGGCGGTTTACATCATAGGAAGAAATATAGAGATCAGATGCAGCCTTCGGCAAATAAAGCGCCTCCAGGGAGTGATCCCGGATAACCTTTTCAAGGGAAACAGAATATTTGGAACTCATAAGCACCGCCTTTTCTGCCCACGCAACGGGGAACCGCTGCCGCCGGCTTCCAAAAATTTTATTCCATTCTACATTTTAAATCGTTTGCATCAGTGTACAGGGGTACACATCGGTTTTTAGCACTGTGGCCGCGCCCCTGGCTGCGTTATCCTCCTTGCTTTCCGGCAAGGAAAGCTGCGCCGTCTGCCTTGCCAGAAGCACGGCCACAGGCTGAAAACTCCAGAGGACCGTCAAGGCGTCCCAGACGCAGGATGACAAGGCCGCAGGGCGACGGCTGGCTGTCGCCAGTCGAGCCCGAGAATGCAGTCAGCATGCGTTTGGGCACGCCCTGACGGCGATGTTCCCCCTGTACACTGATGCTTCACAGTCATTATAAAGCATTCCTGCAAAAGTTCCAATACCTACTTGTGATTTTCTTTGATAAACTTTTAAAAAATTTGGAATGCAGCTCCTCTGCAAACAGAAAAAAGAGAAAAACCGGAAGCCTTTTTGTGAAAAGCGTTGACACAGGCTTCTGGAATTGCAAAACGCTCCCCTCTTGACTTTTTGAGCTTATAAAAATATTTGCGTTTTTTGGTGCAGTGTTGTATCATAAAAATAAATATAACCAAGACAAAAGGAAGCGGTGAGGACACTGAAGCTCAAGATCGGATTGATGAACGACGCGTTCCCGCCCACGCTTGACGGCACATCCACGGCGACGCTCAACTATGCCAACATCATTCAGGACAAGCTCGGCGAAGTGATGGTGATTACGCCGCGCGTGCCCGGCGTGAAGGATACCGGCTATCCTTACGAGGTATACCGCTACAAATCCTTCCCTCTGAGCAAGAAGGATGAATACCGGTTTGGGTGGCCGTTTAAGCATGCGTTTCGCAATTATGTGCGCAGCAAAAAGCTGGATTTGCTGCATTACCATTGTCCGCTTGCCTCCGCACATTTTGCAAAGCTGATCGTGCAAGAGCAGAAAATCCCGATGGTTGCCACCTACCACACCAAATATGATTATGATATCCGCAAACGCGCGCCCACTAAGCCTTTGCAGGATTTCTTCATCCGCTTTATCGTCAACCATATAAAAATAGCGGACGAGGTGTGGGTTGTCAGCGAGGGCGCCGGTGAAAACCTGCGCTCTCTGGGATACACAGGCGACTATATCGTGATGCCAAACGGCGTAGATTTTCCACGCGGCAGAGTAGATACCGCCGCAATTACGGCACAATATCATATACAGGATGATGTGCCAGTGCTCTTGTTCGTGGGGCGTATGATGTGGTATAAGAACCTGCGCCTGATGCTGGATGCGTTGCGTATTTATAAGGAATCAGGGCATTCCTTCCGTATGTTTATGATCGGGAAAGGCACTGACATGCGCGCCGCAGAAAAATATGCGGCCAAAATTGGACTTGCAAAGGATATAACCTTTACAGGCAAGATGAGTGACCGCGACGAGCTGCGCGCCTTCTATAGCCGGGCTGACGCATTTCTCTTCCCCTCTACCTTTGATACAAACGGGCTTGTCGTCCGGGAGGCGGCCGCCTGCGGATGCCCAAGCCTTTTGATTGCTGGCAGTTGCGCTGCGGAAGGGATCGAAGAGGGCGTAACCGGCTATCTCAGCGAGGAAAACGCAAGCGCATATGCCAAAGCGCTGGAGCGCATGCTGAGTGATCCGGAAAAAATGCGGCAGGTTGGAGAAAACGCCAGCAAGGAAATTTATCTTTCCTGGGAAGACGCCGTCCGCATGGCGTACGCCCGCTATGAAAGCCTTTGCCGCAATTGGAAGTACCCTGAAGGATATCATGACGAAGGCTGGGGAAAAGAAGAGGATACGGAGCAGTGAAGGCTGCTTTGGTATCCTTCTTTCTTTTCCCACTCTATATTATAAGGATTTGGATCATATCATGCCTAAGATTGGAATGCGAATTGTGAAAACCGCAATTGCGGTTTTTTTATGTTTTCTCATTGACCTGCTGCGAAATCACCAGGGCGTCCCTTTTTATTCTGCCATTGCCGCAATCCTCTGCATGCAGCCCTTTGTTTCAAACAGCGTTAAGGTTGCATTCAACCGCAGCGTAGGCACCTTTATTGGAGGCCTGTTTGGCATGCTTGTGCTGCTGGCGGAACGGGCTTGGCTGCCAAAAGGCATGCCTATCCTGCAATATCTCATTGTGTCCCTTTGCATAGTCGTGCTGATCTATCTCACGGTGGTCTTAAAAAAGACCTCAGCCTCTTATATCACCTGCGTGGTATTTCTAAGCGTTACCATTTCACACGGCGCGGATGTCAACCCATATTTATTTGCCATCAACCGTATCATTGATACGCTGATCGGCATTGCCGTATCACTCGCAGTCAACGCCGCCCGTCTTCCCCGCCGGAAAGACCAGAACACCCTTTTTATCACCGGACTGGACGGCGTGCTATGGGAACAGGAAAAACCGCTGAGCTCCTTTTCTAAAATCCGGCTCACGCACCTTCTCAACCAGGGCGCAAAAATCACAGTAGCGACAGATCGTACCCCCGCCTCCTTCCTGCCGCTCATTGGTGAAATCCCCTTCTCGCTGCCCGTGATTGCGATGAACGGGGCCGCACTTTATCATATTCCAAGCAACACCTATGCTTATTGCAAAACGATCCCGCGCGATCTGACAGACCGACTACAATCCCTATTTGAGCAGAGAGAGGTCAATTGCTTTACACAAGCTGTGATCCACGACGTATTGCACGTCTATTATACCCGCTTCACCAACGAGGCGCAGGAGGATCTGTACCGCATCCGGCATGGAGGGGCGAGGGAGATTTACGCATGCGCCTGCCTGCCGGGTGGGCACGAAGCGGTCTGCCTCATGGTGATTGAAACGGGCGCCATGGTCAGGCGGCTCTATGAGGCAATTGAAGCGCTGCCCTTCTCCGGTCAACTGCGCTTGGTATGCCGAGCTGACCGGCTGCACCCACAGTATTCTATCCTAGAGATTTATAGTGCGGCAGCCACCTTAGCCAGCGCCGCTGATATTTTAAAAGCCCGCTCCGGCGCGGCGAGCATCACCGTGTTTTCCCACAACGTGAATGAACTTAGCCTTATCCGGCATGCCGATTACAGCTTTGTCATCGGCGATGCGGAGGAAAGCGTGCGGGAAGCCTGCCGGTATAAAACCGGCAGCGGCGAGCAGGTGATCCGCATGATTTCGCGCCTGTTTTACCGGCGCAGAAAAACAATGTAGTTTTGGGGGAAGGAGTCCGTTCTTCACACCCATCTGACGGCGGACAAAAAGCGGCGGTTTTGCATCCCTAAGATGCAAAATGCGGGCGTCCAGCCCGCAAGCGCTTTTTAGAATTTTGGGCATCGGGAATTAAAATTCCCGATGCCCAAAATTTTTTACCAGTGATTATCTGAAAACTCACAAAACGCCGTCATATCCTGAATATCAAGCCGAGTTCCATCATCCAGCCCAACGGATCCGTTCCATTTGCCGAACACCTGATGGCAGCGATTTCCAATTCCCAGAAACCGCAGGTTTGTAAAATTATCAAATTCCGGCGTCATCGTCATCTCAAACCGGCCGTCGTTAGAGGTGAAAACCCAGGGTTTCATATAATCATCCGGGTCCTTCTCAAGGTATACCTGATCAATTTTATGCGCCACGCCATCCAAAAAGAGCGTGTTTTCGCTTGCAGCGCCCATATTGCCAAAGCCCCAGCCGATTTCAAAGCCAAAAATTCGCCCGTCCGGCAGCCAATGGCTGCCGTTGCCCCAATACCAGCTCTGGATAAACGGCCACACGCCGCGGCCCCAGTCAAGCAGGCCAAAGGCGGTATCTGGCTTGAATTCGATCACCTTCCTGCCGATCCTCACGCATCCAGTGACAGGCATACAGTTGATTTTTTGATTGAGATAGAAATGGCCCTTCTGTGCAAACGGCACCGCCATCACCAGTGATTCAAGACCCGGCATCACCTCATAGACGATGTCTGCCTTGAAATCCCCGCCCTTTCGGTTTTGTCCACGCAGGGTCAGGCGGCGCTTTGTTTCCGTCACATCGAAGGACATGTAAAAATTCTTTTTATCGATTGTGATGGTGTGGGGAATCTCCGTATTGGTCGGCAAATGATATTTGTCAAACGGCAACAGAGCAAGATCGTTGCACTCAAACCGCTCCCCTGTCTGCCGGTCAAAGAGCGTCACGCCGCTCATGCCTCCATAGGAAAGGGTGCCGATGGTCATCTGCATCGTATAGCGCTCGTCCGTGATCTGATAAAAATCCCACTCCTTAATCCTCAGTGGATTTGCCTTAATATCGCTGCGCACATAGTCATACAGATTATGCACACAATAACCCGGCTCCGCAACGTTTCCCTGCGCATCCAAAAGGCGCGTCCGCTTGGTGATCTGATTCTGCATCAAAATCTCTCCTCTCTGCATTGGTTTTCACGACAATTTTTATTATAACATAGAGATTTTTTTATGCAAGAGTACAGATCCTGTTTTTAAGCCTGTTCATAAAAATGGTTGCATACATAGATTTCTTCATCAGGTTGACTCTCCAGGCAACAAAAATCAGATCTTTTCAACAAGCGGATCGAGGCAAAATTGCGCCTATCTACAGAGGCGTGCAATGCCTTTATATTCCATTCCGTAAAAGCATAGCGCTTGACAAGGTTGACCGCCTCAAAGGCATAGCCGTTGCCCCAGTAAGCAGGATGCAGCAGATATCCGAGAAAAACCTTGCCGTCATTTCGATAAAGATAGATGCCTCCGATCAACGCGCCGTCACCTGTTAGGGCAATCCCCCATCGGATAAACCCGCCTTTTTGCCGCTCCATTTCCCAGCCCCGGATGATTTCCGGCCATTCCTCCAGCCGAAAGGCTCTCCCCTGCGTATACCTGTGTACCTCAGGGCACTGATAACAGCGGTGCATCGCCTCCACATCCGCAGGTCTGTCCGCCTCTACCCTGCGTAGGAAAATCCGCGGGCCATTCAAAACCGGAAAATCCATCCTTTTCCCTCCTCTTTTTTCTACTCGATTCCCTATCATCATAGTCATATGCATTGAGTCTTCAGGCAGGCTAATCAGAGGCGCTGTGCGGATAGCGCTGCTGCTGATCCGTCTCATTCAGCAAATAATCAATGCTCGTACCATAAAGACGAGCGAGCCTGATCAACACTGCGGTGGGTAAATCGTTTTCCCCTGTTTCATATTTGGAATAACCTGTCTGCGACATGCCGAGAATTTTGGCCACCTGGGTTTGCGTCATATCATGATCCTCCCTGAGATCCCGGATTCTGCGGTACATTGGCGACACCTCCGGGAAAATTATAAATTAACCTGTTTCAGGGTATTGACTTTTAACCTGAATCAGGTTAAAATGCAGAAAACGACTATTTTCGCAAGAAAAAACGATCGTTTGTATCAATCTGGCAACGCGCTGTTTAAAGAAAAAAACATACGCGTTGCCGCAGACAAATGAGGAGGAATCAAAATGGTAAAACACATCAAAATTGCAGCGCTTCTATGCCTTGTCGCTGCGATGTTCACCGCCTGCTCGCCCAGCGAGGAGGCGTTCACCTGTGATTTCTGCGGCAGGGAAATCACAGGCACAAAGCACGAGTTGGAAGTAGCGGGAGAACCGGCGGCCGCCTGCGACGATTGCTACGCGCAGATTAAAGAAGTGCAGGCGGCTTTGTAAGCGCCGGCACGCAAAAGCAGACATTACAGAGGAGGGATCCCTTTGCCGCAGCTACAAACTATTTTCCCCGAGGCGCAGCAAAAAATAACTGCCTCTCAAATAACTGGCACGCGAAAGAAAATAATCCTTGCGGCCGTTGCACTTGTGTGCGTAGCGGCGCTGATCATTGGAGGCATTTTGTTGTTTGGCGAATCCGATCAGGATAAAATTCACAGCTGCCTGGACAGCTATGCCTCCGCTCTGAATAGCGGCGATACCGAGGCCATGTACGACTGCTTCGATAAAACCACACGCAATCTTTTACAGGCATCCGAAAATGTCGGCTCCGATTTGCTGGGCGTTGGGCTCGGCGACCTGGTAGCGATTGGCGCAGGGTTAAACGCAGGCAGCGGGGGTGACGGCATGAAGCTCGAAATTAAATCGCTCACTATGGAAAGCAAAGCTTCTGCCAGGGTTGACGTCATTGTACACATGACCATGGCGGATCCGTTTTTCGGCATCTCTTCAAAGGAGCAATGGCCGGAGCAGCTTCAGATGGTGAAGGAAGGAAGCGCGTGGAAAATCAGCGGTCAGGAGGCTTCCTGAGAGAGGCCATTTTTTAAAATTGGGGCTCCAAACTCGGGCCGCGATCCAAAAGCGTTGCCCATCAGGCCGGCAGCGGTGCATAGGAGGTTAATAATGAAAAAACGGATTTTTGCCTTAGCGCTCGCAGTGGCGATGTTGCTGGGGCTCGCCGCCTGCGGCGAGAAGGAATACGATAACCTCATCCTTTCACTGGATGAGAGCAGCCAAAACGAGCAGGGCGGCTCAAACGCTGAAAGCTTGGAGAACGCGGCCCCTGCCGCAGCACAGATTGACCCATTTGAGGGGTTGACGGTCACCTTTGAGGGCATTTCGCCCTTCTGCACAGTGATAATCAACAACGCAAACTGCAGCGATCTCGCGCAGGAGATGGTGGAATACTCCGTCTCGCCGGATACCGTCACAACCGAGGGACAATTCGCCCTTGGAGAGAGTGTGACAATCTACGCCTCGCTGCGCAGCAGCTCCGGTTATACCAGTGAGACGCAGCCCACCTATGCGCTCACACAGACCGAAAAAGCGTGGAAGGTGGAGAATGTGCCGGAATATCTGACCAGCATACCGGAGGAGCTGGATCTCTCCGACTTCTTGCAGGAGGAGCAGGATTATCTCACCTCCATCACTGCGTGGACGCAAAACGATAGGCCATTCGAAGTAGGCGAAAACGGCTTGTTTAAGTTTAAGTCCTTTTCCGATTTAAATTTGGAGAGCGCCTATTTCAGTTCCATGAAGAAAAGCGCCTATTCCAAATATCAAAACGATTTGGAATACTTTAATTGTATCGTTTTGAATTATTCCATCCGAATTACTGCCGCCAGAAAAAATAAAGAAAGCACAGAGGTCCGGCATATTGCCGTGCTTGCCAAGAATATCGTCCGCTATCCGGACGGCTCCCTCGGTTGGGGAATTGACGACCCTGCAGCGCTCGATTTTGAATACGACTGGAACGCCACCGGCCAAAAGGATCTGATTGCCAAACACATCACCGCCGCACGGGCGGATTACAATGTGACAGAAATCACGGCCCGCATTAAAAGCTGAAAAAGAGATCGACCTACCCTGCTGTCCGCTTGACGGGTAGGTCGCATAGATGAAAAGTCAAGAACTAAAGCATCCAAAAACGCTGTCAATGATCAATCGAAATTTACTCTGGAGGAATTATAATGGCTGAAAACAGAATATTTAACATCCCTGTCTCTTTTCCCATTGAAGAATTAATGGAATCTCTGGTGATGTCCTATTCAGGAAAGGGGTACTTCCGTACAAGAAAACAAGCTGGGGAACACCTCCGCGATTACGATCTCTAAAAACGTTGGAGGGATTCATACCATTACAGGCCTGGGAGAACAGATCAAGATCATGTTTACCTACTCGAATGGAAAGCTTGTATGCAGCACCTCGGAAGAGCAGTGGAGCGATAAAATTGTTGGCTTTATCGTCGGCTGGTTTTGCATCTGGATTCCTTGGATTACCACCGGTGTGGGTATTTACAAGCAGATAAGCCTGAAAAAAGATGTTTTTAACCACATCAACATGTTTATCATGGGTAAAAGTGAATAAAAAAAAGGCCAAATTGATTTTATGCATAGGACTGCTAGCCTTATACATTTTCATAATTTTTATGGGTCATTCTGTTTGCCTAATCTATTCGCTGATCGGATTCCCATGCCCCTCTTGTGGGCTTACAAGAGCTAACCTTTATTTAGTCTGCTTGATGTTCCCCGAAGCTTTCTCAATGCATCCGCTTGTCATACCAGCAGATGTGCTACTGTCATATATTGGCGTAAAACATATCATATTGCGTCGGAAGCCCCGAATGTGGGAAACTGTTTTTTATCTATTTGCAATACTTATGTTTGCTTTTGTATATGGTCATCGATTTCAGAACTGTTTTCCCGTCAGTCCTCCGTTCCAGTTTAATGGTGATGCCCTGATACCACGGATTTATAATTGTCTTCAGGCATTGACTGGCCACTGGCCATCCGATACTTGATCTATCTGTGTTATTTCCCATACAGTAATACAACAGCGCCGCCCCCTGCCCAGTGCAGGAGAGCGGCGCCCAATTTCGTACAGGAGTTTATTTCGATTCAAAGCCGGGCGGAATTAATACATTCCGCCGCCCTGTGCCGCCATTGCCGCATTTGCAGCAGCGTCCGCAGCCGGATCAGGCTTATCGGTGACAAGGGATTCCGTGGTGAGAACCATCGCCGCAACGGAAGAAGCGTTCTGGATCGCAGAACGGGTTACCTTCGTCGGATCAAGGATACCGGCTTCGAACATATCGACATACTGCTCGGTCGCAAAGTTGAAGCCATAGCCCGTCTTATCGGATTTCTTAATCTGATCGACGATCACAGAGCCCTCCAGGCCGGCGTTTGCAGCAATCTGGCGCACCGGCTCTTCCAGCGTTTTCAGCACAATCTTCACGCCGGTTTTCTCATCGGCGTCATCCGTCGCAAGAAGCTTCTCAACTGTGGGGATCGCGTTGATCAGCGCAACACCGCCGCCGGCTACAACGCCTTCTTCCACAGCAGCCTTGGTCGCAGCAAGCGCATCCTCGATGCGGAGCTTCTTCTCCTTCATCTCGGTTTCAGTAGCGGCGCCAACATGGATGACCGCAACGCCACCGGAGAGCTTTGCAAGGCGCTCTTGCAACTTCTCACGGTCAAAATCGGACGTGGTCTCTTCGATCTGAACCTTGATCTGGTGGATGCGGCTCTTAATCGCATCTGCATCGCCCGCGCCATCCACGATGATGGTGTTCTCCTTGGAAACCTTGACCTGACGCGCACGGCCGAGCTGCGTCATCTGCGTATCCTTAAGCTCGAGGCCGAGATCAGCAGTGATGACTTCGCCGCCCGTCAAGATCGCAATATCTTGCAGCATTTCCTTGCGCCTGTCGCCAAAGCCGGGCGCCTTGACGGCAACACAAGTGAAGGTGCCGCGCATCTTATTGACCAGAAGGGTTGCAAGCGCTTCGCCTTCGATATCTTCAGCGATAATCACCAGCTTCTTGCCGGATTGCAGCACCTGCTCCAGCAGCGGCAGAATCTCCTGGATGTTGGAAATCTTCTTATCCGTAATCAGCAGGTAAGCGTCATCGATAACTGCTTCCATCTTATCGGTATCTGTGCACATATAAGGGGAAACATAGCCGCGGTCGAACTGCATGCCTTCCACCACGTCGCAGTCTGTCTCAGCGGTCTTGGACTCTTCAACGGTAATCACGCCATCCGCAGAAACTTTCTCCATCGCTTCAGCGATCAGCTTGCCGATCGTCTCGTCGCCGGAAGAAACCGTAGCCACACGAGCGATATCATCGGAATTTGCAACCTGCTTGGAATTGGCCTTTACTGCGTCCACAGCAGCGTTAACCGCCTTCTGGATGCCCTTCTTGACCACCATCGGATTGGCGCCGGCTGCAACATTCTTCATGCCCTCGCGAACAAACGCCTGTGCGAGCAGCGTAGCAGTGGTGGTGCCGTCGCCCGCAACGTCGTTTGTCTTGGTGGCGACTTCCTTGACAAGCTGTGCGCCCATATTCTCAAAGGGATCTTCCAGCTCGATTTCCTTTGCAATCGTCACGCCGTCGTTGGTGATGAGCGGCGCGCCGTATTTCTTATCCAGGACGACGTTGCGGCCTTTCGGGCCAAGGGTGATTTTTACGGTATCGCTCAGCTTATCAATACCGGCCTGCAGGGCCTTGCGAGCCTCTTCGCCGTAGATGATCTGTTTAGACATAATCGATTACCTCCAACAATATTGATGAGTAAATACGGAATTCTTATTCGACAATTGCAAGGATATCGCTTTGACGGACGATGGTGTATTCCTCTTTATCAAGCTTGACCTCTGTGCCGGAATACTTGCTGGTGATAACCTTATCGCCCGGCTTTACGTACATTTCAACTTCCTTGCCATCCACAAGCCCACCGGGGCCGACCGCAATAACCTCCGCGATCTGCGGTTTCTCCTGAGCGGACGCTGCGAGGATGAGGCCGCTCTTCGTAGTCTCTTCTACCTCGACGAGTTTCACAACGACGCGGTCTGAAAGCGGTTTGATTGTCATATAGACTCCTCCTATAAATAAAATTTACTCATTTGGTTAGCACTCAAACTTCCTGAGTGCTAAGACATATTTTAGCCACTTCCACTGGAAAAATCAAGGCTTAATTTTAAAGTTTACAATTACGTCATAATCTATCTGAAAAAGCGTTTCATATGCCTTTGACAGGGGCTAATTCTTCGAAAAATCCACAGTTCCATCCGGAAAAGAGCGGCCCTGTATAACAATTTCGTCACAATTCAGGCGCATGTATTGTTTTTTATTTCAATGTATTGTAAAATAAGCTGATTTTAATCATTGCAATGACCGTACAATAATGATAAAGCGTGTGGCCAGGCCCAATTAAAAGGTTTGGCTGTTTATAAGGAGAATGGGTGTGAACAAGCAAACCAGCAGGGCCTCCTGCCTGCCAAGCGATCGAATTCCCTGGCGAATGGCTCTGATTACCCTTCTTTGCGCGGCTTTTTTGCCTGAATATATCGCCCCGGTTTTCACTCTGTCCACCTTTTTGGTGTTTAAGCGATATTTCAGCCAAACAAAGCAAAAAGCCCGCATCGGCACAGTGGGCAAGGTGTTTCTCGTCTATATGTGCTATATGATGATTTCTTTTCTTTGGTCAGACACCAAAATTTTTTCAATCCTCGTTCCACTGTTATGGATGGGGATGTTCCTTGGAGATATCTTTCTCTCCAACCTGATTGACCGGCGGGAGCGGCTACGCCAAGCGATGTTTTTCCTAACGATAGGCGCGGCGGCGGTGAGCGTTGTCGCTCTGCTTCAGATGCTGTGCATCAAGCTTAAGATTCCGTTTCCGATTCCATTCTGGAAAGACGTCGATCACTTTATCTTTAAATTCTTGCCCTTTTCTATCGTAACCGATTTCGTTTCCACACGGGCGAGCGCCACATTTGATAATCCGTTGATCCTGGCAGCCTATCTGATTATTATTTTACCGGTTTCAATCTACAGCCTATTTGAGCTCAAGGAGAAATGGCAGCGAATCACGGCAGGCGTTTGCGTTCTTCTAATTTTTGGCGGGATTGCTGCCACCTATTCGCGCGGCGCATATTTAGCCGTGATCGTCATGCTGGTTGTGCTGATGTTTTTGGGGAAAAAGCAGGCAGTGGGCATTGCCGCCTTATTCGCCGGCATCCTCCTCATTCTGCCGCAAAGCGTATATCAGCGTTTGTTTGCCATTTTGCAGCTTGATGTTTCTACCGTTACTAGGTTGGCTATTTGGGGCGGATGTTTAAAGGTTTTCACGGAAAACCCCCTGTTCGGCGTAGGCGCAGGCACAGAAAATGTGACCAATTTGCTGCAAAATCGCTTTGGAATCAATCAGCCGCATGCCCACAGCCTGTATTTCGAATTGCTCGTTGAGGGCGGCCTTATCAGCATTTTGTTTTTTGTCGCCGTGCTGAGCCTGCTGGTTTACGATTTGTTTTACCTACTGCGAAGCGGTCGGAAATGGCGGAGGATGGGCGTTGCCTACCTTGCCTCCCTGGCGGGATTTCTCGTATTTTCCGTATTTGAGTTTTCGCTCCAAACGCCGAAAGAACTGCAATATTTTATGCTGTTCCTAGGGTTGGTTGAAGCATCAAAACGGCTTTGCCAAAAATCTATGGCAGAGCAGAACATACCGCCTAAGCCTTTGGAAGAAACGCCGCCTGCCGTTAAAGAAGAATCCCCTGCATCGTCAGGATCTATTTGACAGAAACTATAGTGTAGTCATTTTCGCAATGAATCCGCTGTGGTTGCTATAAATCACACCGGGCCCGGCCATCCACGCGGGGTATCGCTTGAAACGCGTTGGATGTAAAATCGGGCTCGGTTATTTTTCAGAAAACGAGGAAAAAACAATGCAAAAAATCCAATTCTCTGACATGGAGCTATCCAATGAAATGCAACGGGCCGTGGAGGAGATGGGCTTCGAAGAGCCCACTAGTATCCAGGCGGCAAGTATTCCAATGATTCTTTCCGGCAGGGATGTCATTGGTCATTCGCAAACGGGCACAGGAAAAACAGCTGCGTTCAGCATCCCGGCTATTGAAAAAATCAACCCGGCCGGCGGGCGTAAAACCCAAGTGCTGATCCTTTGCCCAACGCGCGAGCTCGCTGTGCAGGCGTGCGACGAAATCCGAAAATTTGCAAAATACAAGCCATTTTTAAAGGTGGTGCCGATCTACGGCGGCCAACCGATCGAGAGGCAGTTCACCGCCCTGCGCGGCGGCGCGCAGATCGTGGTGGGCACGCCGGGGCGCGTGATGGACCATATGCGGCGCGGCACGCTAAAGCTTGACACCCTGCACATGATCATCCTCGACGAGGCGGACGAAATGCTCAGCATGGGCTTCCGGGAGGATATTGAAACGATCCTGAAGGATGTGCCGCAGGAGCGGCAGACCATCCTCTTTTCCGCCACGATGTCGCCTGAGATCATGCGGATTACAAAGCAATATCAAACCGACCCGGAGCTCATTAGAATCACGCGGGAACAGCTGACGGTGCCCAACATCGAGCAAACCTACTATGAAGTGCCCGTCGGCAAAAAAACAGAGGTGCTCAGCCGCCTGCTGGATGTTTACAACCCCAGCCGCTCTATCGTATTTTGCAACACGAAAAAGCAGGTGGACGAGCTTGTGGAAGAGCTTCATGCGCGCGGATATCAAGCGCGCGGCCTACACGGCGATATGAAGCAGGGCGAGCGCACACAAATTATGAACGGCTTCCGCAGAGGCTCCATCGACATCCTGGTGGCAACGGATGTGGCGGCGCGCGGTATTGACGTGGAGGATATCGCGGCGGTATTTAACTATGATATTCCGCAGGATGTGGAGTATTACGTCCACCGGATCGGCCGGACGGGCCGCATCGGCAAAGAGGGCCGTGCCTTTACCTTTGTGACAGGCCGCAGGCAGATTTATGAGCTGCGCGATATTGAGCGCTTTACCAAATCGAAAATCACGCTCAAGGCGGTTCCCTCCAGCAGCGAGGTGAATGAAACAAACGAGCGTAAATTCCTCGATCGTGTACGCGTTGTGTTGGAGGAAGGCGGTCTGGAGGAATACACGCCTTATACCGACGCTTTGCTGGAGGATTATGCATCCCTTGATATTTCAGCCGCTCTGATTAAAATGCTCCTGAAAAAAGAGCAGCGGGGCCGCAGGCCGAGCCGTGCGGATGACGAGCTGTTTGCTGCCGAGAGCAGGCGCAACCGAATGGAGCGAGACCCGCGCCGCCGAGAGCGCGGCGGCAATATGCGCCCCAACGCGGCACGCCGTTCCTCCTCCCCCCGCCGGGATGATGCAAATATGGAGAAGATCAGCATCAACCTCGGGCGGAAGCACCACGTCAGCGCCAGCCATATTCTCGGCGCTGTTGCAGGCGAAAGCGGCCTGCCGGGCAAGAGCTTCGGCAGGATAGAAATCCTAGATAACTGCACGCTGGTCAGCGTGCCGCGCGAGCATGTAAAGCTTGTGATAGACCGCATGAAGGGTTGTAAAATTATGGGCTATCAAACCGTCACCCGCAAATTGACCTGATTGGATGGAGCGCGTTTCAAGCGTTATCATAAATCATCAAAGGAGGCCTTCTCATGGAACCTTACAAAAAGGAATTTATTGAATTCATGGTAGACAGCGGCGTGCTAAAATTCGGCGAATTCACGCTAAAAAGCGGCCGCAAATCCCCTTTCTTCATGAACGCGGGCGCCTATGTGACGGGTGCTCAGCTGCGCAGGCTAGGCGAATACTACGCGAAAGCAATTCACGAAAATTTTGGGGACGATTTCGATGTGCTGTTCGGCCCGGCCTACAAGGGCATTCCCCTGAGCGTGGCCACGACCATCGCCTACAGCGCGCTTTACGGCAAGGAGATCCGTTACTGCTCCAACCGCAAGGAAGTGAAGGATCACGGCGATGTAGGCATTCTCTTGGGCAGCAAGCTCAAGGATGGCGACCGAGTTGTCATCATTGAGGACGTTACCACCTCCGGCAAATCGATTGAAGAAACGTTCCCAATCCTGATGGAGCAGGCAAAGGTAGAGGTCAAAGGCCTGATGGTTTCCCTTAACCGCATGGAAAAAGGCTTGGGCGGCAAGGTGAGCGCACTCGCGGAGATCAAAGAGAAATATGGATTTCAAGCGCGTGCGATTGTAACCATGGCCGATGTGATTGAGCATCTTTATAACCGGCCATATCAAGGGAAGATCTATATTGACGATCGTCTAAAGGCCGCAATCGACGCCTATTATCAGCAATATGGCGCTTGACCGTAAAAGCCCAAGCAAGCAGGAAACAACGCCCGCCGCAAATGAAACGAATCATTTGCAGCGGGCGTTATCATTGCCGGTCATTCAGCATTTTAAAATGATTCCGCAGCCGATGCGCTCGCCGCTGTCTCCCGCAGGTTGGGAGCGGTAATCATCCGGCATTTGATGGATGATTACCGAACGGCCAATCACATCGCACGGGCGAAATCGATCTGTATAGACCGTCATATAAGCATAACCGTGGTTGGATAAAAGAACAGGCAGATCTCCCGCATGGAATGGATGCGGCTGGTTCGTCGGGTTAAAATGGCCGCCTGCACAGGTGAAGTCCTTCTCACAGCAGCCCTGCTCATGGATATGGAGGCCAAAAAACGGGCCAGTATCCTCCGCCGGCAGATTCACCACCTCCGCTTTCACCAGTGTTCCGCGCGCCCAAGGATAAAAGCTGACGAAACCACGAAGGCACGGTGCATATGTACCGCCGTGGACCGCGGCCCGCGCATATGGGCATGTGCGCAGGATTTCGGACATGCTTTGACCCTGTACCATCATATGGATAGGAACCACCCCTTTCTGTTTGATAGGCCTTTTCAGGCTTATTCTATGTTTGAAGGGGGGATTTGGTTCAATGGGCAGCAAGCCCTTTACAAAAAAGGACATGGCACAACTTAATATACCGCATCCAAATATTTAACTTTATCATACGAGCCCTGCCATCTTTTTATTTTGCTTGTGTTCCTCATATGTAACAGCAGTATATAACTTTCTATCCTTGCCATAACAAAAATATAAAGCGTCCGTTTTAGTTGGATTCAGGACGGCTCGGATCGAAGAACGGCCAGGATTACAAATGGGGCCTGCCGGCAAGCCCGGGCAGGACGCGTTATAAGTGTTATACACATATGCATATTCCATATAGGGCTGATCAAACTTTTTATATTTGCCTGCATTAGTGCTGAGATAATTGATGCAATAATCACGGGTCGCGTCAGACTCCAAATTCATGCCCATTTTCAAACGGTTCAAGAAGATTCCAGCTATGATATTTTTTTCGGTATTGGTTTTCGCCTCCCGCTCCACAATTGATGCAAGCGTTATGACCTCATCCATATTTTTCAAACTACTTCCAGATGCCTGTGAAGAAAAGCCATTCAACACTCCATTGCGCAGGAATTTCCCCACCGCATCCTGCGGCTTCATATTCTTATAAAACTCATAAGTATCCGGGAACAGATATCCTTCCAGCTTAAAGGCGCGGTATTGCTTTTTGGGCATGCTCCCTACCAGCGGATAATAAGAAAAGTCATAGGTCTGCGCCGTATTGATAAAATCCGTTGCGCTGCATACGCCGTTCGCCTCCAGCTTTTTTGCAATTTGGATAATATTATACCCCTCTGGGATGGTGACCTTCACCGTACGGGATTCTGGTTCCTTCGCGACTGTCGTCTTATTGTTTTGCTGTGTTGCCTTGTTGGATGCAGTGCTGCCTGGTTTCCCCTGCGTAGCAGACACATTTGGCAAGGTATCAGGCGTGTCCCCGCCTCCGCCAACAGGCTGCACATCGGATTCCTCATCCGGCGGCAAAACAGGCTCTAAGGGTGTGGAATTGCCAGTGGAAAAGCTATCTACTTCTCCCGATGCGGTTTGGCCAGGCGCCAAAGAGTTTTCCTCCCCTGCATCGTCTTTCCCGCAGGCAGAGATAGCCACACAAAGAACGAAAGCCATAAAAACTGCTATCAATCGCAAAAACCAGCTTTTCATATCAATATCCCCCTTTTGACTGAATAATTTTTATTATACGACAATGAGATACAAAATGCAACCGATGGAGAACGACGCTCCTTTTTATGGATAGACACAGAAAAATCGCCGGCGGTCAACCGGCGATTTTTCTGAAAATGAGGGGGAAAGAAAGGAGAAAAAATGAAGAAGCAATCTATATAGGAACCCTCTTGCGAGGGGATTGTAGGTTGTCTGTCCTCCCCTGCCGGAGGGTTCTGTTCCGGCAGCGGGGACAGTGTGTGAAAAGAGAGGAAATGCATGAAAAAGAGAAACAAAAAAGCTTACCTATCTGTTTGATATGTGTGGGAAAAAAGCAGTTGACCGGCTGGAGCTTTTACATTCTATCATCCCCTTTCGTTTATCTTGGCTTTAGTATAGAATGCAAATATTGCAAGTGTGTGACGCAGAAAATAAGAATATGCGAAATCAATATGAACGTTTCGTAAGGAAAATTTGACCTTATTGTGCACAGGGCTGGCAGACGGGACAAAAATAAATATTCCCGCCCAGATACGCTTGCCGTTTCAGCGGCCCGCCGCAGGCCGAGCAGGGCATAGCAAGCGTGTTTTTGGAAAGAATGACCCGATACTGCCCGCTATGACCGTATAGATCCCGTTCCGTATCCCTCCCGCCGCCTGCCCGCATGGCGCAAAGCGTTTCTTTCACGCTGTGGTAAAGCCTGTCCAGCTCCGCATCACACAACAGGAATACTTTCGATTTCGGATGAATTCGCGCCTGAAATAGGATATCCTGCAACACGCCGTTTCCAAGGCCTGGAATACGCTGCTCCGTTGCCAAAAAGGCTTTCACGCTCGCGGATGGTTTCAGCTCTGAAAGCAGGCTGCCAAAATAAGCGCAGTTAAACGCCTCCGCGTAGGGGGTCGGCTTTTGCCGGGCAATTTGGTAGTAGGGATTCTCCTGCTCTCCCTTCCGAAACGCAAGCATCGCGCCATACATCTGCACCGAGCAGACCAGCGAGGTGTGGTCTGAAAATTCGATCCGTAATTGATACTTCATGGGCAGTTTCGCCATGGCCGGAAGCAGCCGGAAATTGACGCCGTCGCCAAATGTCATCCGCATATCTCCCAGCAAGAGTTCCACCATGCCGCCGACAGGGCGCGCCCCGCTGACCTCTAGCCCCTCCAACAGCAGCGGGTAAGTAGCAGGGTCGCCCTGATAAAATGTAAACTTATGGGGTGAATGATCCGCCTCCACCTTAAGAATCCGTTTTCCAGAGAGTGCTTCTCTCATTTGGCCTGCAATAACATGGCTTTCTGGAAGCTCGATCATATGTTTCTGCCCCTTTCTATACAACTTCTGTTGTTTTTATCATACCCTGCAAAAATGACAACAGTATGTCAACATATTAAAAAGAGGCTGTTGCAACATGTAAAGCATTTTGCAACAGCCTCTTTCTTACCACTGGTGAATGATCGATGGATGGGCAAACAAGCGATCCATAGATCGCATAAAGGGCACCAACGCTTCAAAATCAACGGCACGATGGTCAAACGCCAAGCACAAGGGCATCACCTGACGAATTCCAATCTGCTTCACACCGTTTTGATCGGTATAAACGCCAGGTTTTTCCTGCAAAGCTCCGACTGCCACCGCAAAAATCTGCGGTGGGACAATCTCCAACAATGCGGTTGCACCGTGCTGCTCCCTGTAAATGCTTCCGATATTGGATACCGTAACGCTCCCCTGCTCCAAATCCGCTTTTGTCAGGCGGTCGCTCGCCGGTATTTTGCGGTAGGCTTTTTTTGCCTTCCCGGAAAGCGTTTTCACCCGGTGCTTCCCCACCTTGGAGCCGAACAGGCGGCGCAGCACGCGCACGAGGTGCAGCCGCTTGAGATGGCCCATCGTTTCGGCGAAAGCTACCTCATACATTGCCTCATTGAAATCCGTTTTTTTCATTTTGCGGCCAATCTCCTCAATATAGGCCGCAAGCTCATCGAGCGATTTCGAACCGACATCCCGCAAATTGACTGTCATCATCTCGCCATTTGGCAGGCACCACGGAACGGAAATATCGATATGATCCAAAACCGTTACGCTACCACGAACAGTCCTTTCGCGGTAATCAATATGGGCATTAAGGGCCGGAGCGGCCTTCAGGCCCTCTGCAATGGCTTTCAGCATGATTGTATTCACTGTAATCTTATGCCTCCGGCTTGCATCGTGGCTGAGTGCGCGGTATTCCTGCATAAAATCCGTCACGTCCGGTTCATACATATAGGTTACGTGCGGAATAGTTTTCCAGGATTCGGAAGTCATATGGGAAACAATCTTTCTCTGCATACCAAAATGCATTATCCGGTCGTTTTCACGATCTTCCTTTTTTTCATGGGAAGCCACCAGGTTGTGATCCATCGGGAATTCCAGCACCATTGTATCTTGCATCATCAAACACTCCTTTATGCCTTTTCAAGCTGACCGGCGATTTCTGCTTCGGCCTACGTGAATATTCATTCGTAATATCAAATTGTTTTTTGGGGGTGCTTTCAAAAAGTTTTATTTTTTAAGATAAGCGTAGCGAAGCAACAACGTAGGAGTGAACTGTGTTCGCCCTTAGGCTAGGACAATCGCATGGTGAATCCATATGTATCTCCACAAAGATTAAAATCTGGCGAATGCAGTTCCTTTCTGCGATGCCTTTATTTGTAACGCAGTTTATAATACCATGTCATATAGTGATTGTAAATATAATATGCATTTTAAAAACCCATATCCTTGCGAGCTTATTTTTGAAATTTTTAGATACTTTTCATGCTGAGCGAAGTACATCACAAAACAAAAAGTTTCAAACACTTGCCGATTCAGCAGATCATCAATTTCTCCCTATACGCAAAGATAAGGCTGTTTTTTATTGGAGCAGCACACACGGCCTCCCATAGGCAAAAGGAAAAACTGCCCTGGCTGCGATTGCATGCCAGAACAGTTTATGCATCCAAATTTTTATTGTGCATGTCTGATTCAAATTATCTGCCGTATTTTCGCACCATCACCAACACTGCGATCGACAGAATGGCGAGCGTTGCAACTGCTCCGGCAGCAGCAGCGCTATTTCCCTTTTTCAGGCTCATGATTCAACCGGCTCCTTTCATTACATTCCGCATTCCTTTGTTTCCTAATTATATGCCTTTTTGCTCTTGCATGCAAACTATGGTTGCACACAGGAGGATTGATTGACGCGTTGGGAAAGCCACTGCGGCGCCTCTTTTTCTGGAAGAAACAAAACCGCATTTCCCATTTGATCTTCAAATTCTACGAGTATATAATAACCTTCCGTATCCAAAAAATAATGCAGATAGGCATGTGCCATGATCTCTTCGATTTCCTTCTGATCCAGTATGACGCGGGAATGCCGGAATGCCGAAATCGCCGGGCCGTTACTGTAGAAGGATTCATAGCCGGACAAAAGGTTTTTCACCCACCGGCCATGAAATTCCTGGGCAGCGTATCGGATAGAAACATACGGAAACGTTCCACTCGACCCTAAATTTTGCGGAATCATACCATTGGCCTGGATCACCGATAGCTTGCGAATCTCCGGAATTTCCTCCAACAGGTCTGCCACGCCCTGCTGCCGCAGAAAATGAAGCGTATTTGTCATATCTTTGGTGATGGCAATACGGAAGGAACCATAGGAACCCGAAACCTGCCTAACCGGCTGTTTGGAGAAATCGGTTCTTGAATCTGACCGCGCAAACGCAACCGTACCCAGCTCCGGCGAAGAGGGATGATATCTCTCCTGCGCGGTCTGTGCACAAAAATCATCGCTGATGCATTGCAGCAATTCCATACGCTGCTTTTTATTCAAATGCAGCGCCTGCTCCTTTGCCATCCATTTGCCGCTAATTCGTATCAAATCGGAAGCTTGCAGTTCACTTTTCCAGCTATTGAGCCGGTCGAACGCCTCCGGGTCCGGCGCGCCGGTCAGCACCTCCCGAACCATCGCATGGTAACGGTCGCTATCCTCCAACTGCAAGAACTGCATCAACTGGGAAAATGCGATTCTGTCATAATGACGCCTTACCTGACGGCCATCTTTGAGGGTATAAACAAATTGGATCACCGTATGAACGACCTGCTCCTTACGCGGCCCCGTTTCCCGCAGAGGCTGTTTGCCTGATGTAGCCAGATTCTGATGCAGCTTTGTAATCAGGGCGAGATCGTTCGGGGAGGTAAAACCTGGTATGAGATCGCCTTGCAGCAAAGAGCGGTACTCATCATTTCCGCCTGATCCGTTATAGCCCGTTATTTGAATGCTCTGATTGGGCATCACAACCGCTGCGCTCTGCACTTGGGAAACCTCCGGAACATAGCTGCTGAATCCGCCAAACCCCGTCACAGCAAAAACACCCAGTAATACTATCGCCCCCAAGTGGAGCGGTAGAAAACGCAGCCTTTTGCAAAAGCGCTTTGCATCACGCGTCAGTGCTAAGTAAAAAAAGCAATAAACGGCCGCATAGGCCAATACGCCTAGCAGCACTGCGACATAGGCCGGCAAGGGGGAAGCCACCTTCAAAACGGCCCCGTAGCAGAAGAAGCCGATCAAACCAACCACGCATACGTTAAGCACCTTGCTTTTGCCCAAGAAGCCACAGATTTCAGCCTTCCTGCGCCGGAACAGAAAGGAACCAAGGGCAGCGGCGCCAATGGCAACCAAAGCCCAAAGTAAAAGCGGAAAAACGTGAGGCGCTCCCCATTGCGCGTCTATGCACTGCTCAAAAGCCTGACCGACGCTTGCTTTCAACAGGAAAAGAGGCTGAACCTGCTGATAACTGGATATCATTGTAAATAGAACGCTATTATATTCCATCGTTTCAAAAGTAGCGCCATACGGATTACCCCAAACGCAGTTCATCAGCCCCTCTGCCCCAGCGAGCAGAATGGTAGGCGATAAAAGCAGAAGTACAGAATATAGGGCGCCCTCACCAATGGTGCCTACGCAGCTGAACACCAGCGCCGTCACGGCAAAGCTCAGGGAAGATAGGATCACCAAAGCCGCCAATACGGAACCGGCAGCAATCCACAGCCCCCTGCTTGATCCAAAATAGGCCAGATTCAAAAAAACATTTGCAGCGACCGGGATCAAAGAGGCAAGCAGCAGCAAAAGCTCGCCTGCCATATAACGGCACCAAAACAGCGACTGTCTGGAGAACCCCAAGCTGTAATATACATTGACAGTACGCTTGCTCGCCATAAAACGGAAGAGACAAATTCCCAGGACGACCGGCGCCAAAAGCACACAAATTTGCAGGGGCAGCAGACCATCCGATTCAAAAAGAACATAGCGGTATATCGACCGCAAAGTGGGCGAAGAATTTTGCTGTAAATATGGCGCAAACTTACTATCATACGTAAGCACGAACTGAAATGTTATCCCTGTGAACAGGATCAGAATCGATAACAAATATGGCAGCACCGCAGGCAGGCCGGATATCAAAGACCGCCGAATCAAACCGGCACTTGGCGATAAAACGCGTCTCTTCCTCTCCATAACTGCTCTCCCTTCTGGTTTCATACAGCTTTTATTTGAATATATCAGCGTAATCCTGCTCTTCTCCCTCCATCTCATCCATGAAAATCTCTTCCAATGAGAGTGGAAAGCTTTCCAATAAGATGGGGTTCATTGCACGAAGCCGCTCCTCCTGCTCGCGGATATCTCCCTGCACAGTAAAGGTAATCAAGCGGCCATCTTTTGTGAATCGCTTGAGAGAAAAATCTGAAAAATCATCGCGATCCATTTCACGGTTAAACGCTACCCGGAATTTGCAGCGGCTGGCGCTGATATCATCTACCGAGCAGTCAAGCAAAAGCTTTTGACCATCCAGAAGGCCGACATGATCGCAGAGATCCTCTAGCTCGTGAAGATTATGGGAAGAAATAATCACAGAGGCGCCGCGCTCCGCCACATATTCAAGCAGCAGCTTTTTGGCGAGAATCCGCTTTGCTGGATCGAGCCCATCGAAAGATTCATCCAGCAACAAAAATTCCGGACGTGTGGAAAGGCAGAGCACCAGCTCCGCCTGCCGGCGCATCCCCTTTGAAAAGCCATTGATTTTTTCATTTGGATTCAGGCGAAAAAGATCGCATAGTTCCCGAAAGGTGTTCCAACTAAAGCAAGGATAGTAGCTCTCATAAAAACGAGCCATTTTCTTCAGCGTAGCGTAAGCCTGAAAATAGAGCTCGTCCGGCATATAAAAAAGACGCTGCTTCATTTTGGCATTGTCAAAAATATTCTCGGCATTCACCCGCACAACGCCTTCCTCCGGCCGGTAGATGCCCGCAATCGTTTTTAAAAGAGTGGTTTTGCCTGCTCCGTTAAACCCTACAAGCCCATAGATTGACGCTTTATGGACGCTTAGCGAAAGGCCGCTCAAGGCGGTAAAACGACCAAACCTTTTCGTCACGTCGATCACATCAATCATTGGATCTCCCCCTTTGCGTAAATCTCTTTTACCAACTCAATGATTTCCGCCTGCAAAACGCCTTTGGACTGCCCAGAAGAAACCGCAGTGCGTATTTCCTCCAGCGCCTTTTCCTTGATTCGCGTATTGGCAAACGCATTTTCGTTTACATAGCTGCCTTTGCCCGGCATGGAATAAATCACGCCGTCCGCCTCCAAATCCATAAACGCATGCTTTACCGTATTAATATTCAGGTTCAGCTCGCGTGACAGCGCACGGATAGACGGCAGCTGTTCATTTGGGCGAAACACACCGAGCTGGATCAGGCGCATGATCTGCTCCTTAATCTGCTCATAGATCGGCGTGCGGCTTCGCAGGTCGATGTCGATCAAGGCGGTTCCCTCCTCCATATCCTAATCGTAAAACTGAAAGGCAATGCCCCGCCCACAGCAACGGCTATGGGCAGGGCTTACGCAGCCAAGGGTTCTAAACCGATTTCCCTCTTGGAAGCATATGAAAAAGCTTTATTTGACGGCGTCTTTTACATACTGCGGCGCAGCGGATTCGGGCAGGAACATACAGGTGTAACCCTTGTCGCCCGCCAGCTTCACCTGAACAAAGTACCCATCCACCCCGTAGAAATAGGCGATATGAGAACGGTCGGCAATTTCCTGCGCCTGCTTGGCATCGGCAATCTCTACAGCGTTTTTGAAGGCCGACTCATAGACGCCGCCCTGTGATTCATACTTTTGCACTTCCTCCGCCATGTATTTGGATGACTGCCAAGAACCAATAAAGAAAAAGGAGTCATAACGCAGATGCTCCGGAGCGTGATTCTCTTCTTCGCGCGCGCGCACAATTTTCACGCTTTCCACTTCGGCGGGCCGGCCGATCGCATTATAAAAGCCGTTGGATTGCAGGAACTGAATGGTTTTTTGCATCTCCTTGGTCAGATACACCGTATACCCGTCCATTGTGCTAACGGAGGGCATTCGCATCCCGCCGCTTCCGCCATAGCCCATGTTTCGTTCACTATCCTGAATATGAATGAGGCCAAGCAGCTGCTGCGTGGGGAAATAACGCTGGTCTGCCTTCTGAGCGGTCAAATCATCGGCAACGCATTGCAGAAGCATCCTCCGCTGCGGCTCAGACAGGCTAAGCTCCGTCTCCTTCTCCAGATCGGGGCTCCACAGGACGATAGCGCCCGTTTTCTGAATAGATTCCTGTACCCAATTATCATACCGCGACGTTAAGGGAGCTGTCAATAATTTTTGAATCTGCTCGCGGCCAGCTTCCGTATCCTCTATATGAAGCAATTGATTGATCGCCTGAACCGGCACATGGTAATAGTGCCGCATGAGCTGCTTTCCGTTTTTGAGCTGATATACCACCTGAATGGTGCTCTCAACAAATTGATCCTCACGAGCAATCCCCTCCTGATTGGCGGTGATTTTCTGATCGCCGGTTTGAATAATCCGCTCATGCACCTGACGGACCAAGCGAAGATCCTCCTCCGCCTCAATCCCCTCCAGCATGTTGCCCAAAGAGCCCCAATTATACTCCGAGCCGTAAGACGAACCTATGCAGCCTGTGCCAATAATCGATTCGGCGGGCACTGTGATAGAAGCGCTTTGAATCTCTGAAAGCTCCGGGATGCGCGTGCTGAAGCCAAACAGGCCCGTCGCAAACACGATGCCGATGATCAGCGTGATGCCGAGATGAATCGGCAGCTTTTTCAACCCGCGTAAAAATTCTTTCCCATTTCGGATCAAGGCAAAATCCACAATGCAGTAGATCACTGTAAACACCAGTAAGCCGACTACGATGGCAAGCGCCATGGGGAGCTTTGCCTGCGTAACATGAATGACAAGCCCAAAGCCGAGGAAGCCGAGCAGGAATGTAATGAAAAAGTTTAAAACAGGATTTGCGCCGAGGAAGCCGCAGATTTCCGCCTTACGCTTCCGAAACAGATACATACCCAGAAACATAACAGCGACAACCGCGATGGTCCAGAAAACCAGCGGTAGGAAATTCGGCTTCACCCAAGGTGCACCCTCTCCGTATGAGCTTGGTATCAGCTTCCCGCTCGCATCCAATGCGGATAGGTTGTTGACGCCATCATAGAGAAACAAAATGGGATTGAACGCCTTAAAAGTAGTAGGAAGGTCTGTGGTGCCATAGCCCATAAAGTATTCCCCATAGGGATTCCCAAAAAGCGTTTCCATCAAATATTGCAGGCAATAAAGGATAATCATCGGCGAGCCGAGAATCACAAATGGGAAAAAGCAGCCCTCTGCCACAGTGCCCACGCAACTGAACACCGCTGCCGTCACCGTAAAAGAAAAACAGGCCAAGATCGAAAAGCTCCAGAAATAATAGGCCGTTGCGCTCCAAAGCTGCCAGGAAGAGCCCAGATAGGAAAAGTTGAGAATGAGATTGAACAGCAATGGTAAAGCGACAGACACAACCAGCATCAGGACGCCTGCCAGATATTTGGATACAAAAAGGGATTTCCGCGTGATGCCGAGGCTATAAAATACATTGACTGTTTTTTTGCTGGCAATAAAGCGAAACATCATCACACCCAGCAAAACCGAACAGCCAACCACAGCCAAAATAGCCAAGGGAGCAAATTCGGCATCTCCCATCAGCAGATACCGATAGGTTTCTTTCAAAGAGACTACCGTTTCCCCCTGGCGGGGAGAGGCGGCGGCATTGTTGATCGACAGGATCCTGATCAAGTTCATGACAGGGATGCAAAACGCCAGCGCGGCCATATTCAGCAACGGCATTAGAAAATTGGACGTCAGCGCCGTTCGGAACGTATACAGGCGTGGATTAATTGAAGATTTCGGTGAAGTCATAGTCGGTTCCCTCCATTTCATCCAGAAATATTTCTTCCAGTGAAAGCGGCATGCTTTCAAGCACAAGAGGCTTCATCTGCCGAAGCTTTTCTTCAATTGGCGCCCGCTCCCCTGCTGTGGTTAAAAGGATCATGCTGCCATCCTTTTTAAACCGCTTGATTTCCAAACCGGCAAAATCCTGCTGCGTCATCTCCCGGTTAAAGGCCAAGCGGAATTTGCAGCGGTTTTGGCTGATCTCTTGAATCGAGCAATCCAAGGCGAGCTTTTGACCATTGATTAATCCTACATGGTCACAAAGGCCTTCTATTTCATGCAGATTATGGGAAGAAACAATGATGGACACTTCTTTTTCCGCCATATATTCCACCAACAATTGTTTGCTCAGGCTCCGCTTGGCGGGATCGAGCCCATCAAAGGATTCATCCAGCAGCAAAACATCCGGATGGGCCGACATACCCAGCACAAATTCTGCCTGCCTCTGCATCCCCTTGGAAAAACCATTGATGCGTTTGCTGGAATCCAAGCCGAATACCTTGGTCAAGTTTTGAAACGTTTTATCACTGAATTTGGGGTAGTAGCCTTTATAGAAGCGCGCCATCTTTTCCATGCTCGCATAGGGCTGAAAATAGAGATCATCCGGCACATAAAACAAGCGCTGCTTCATTTTTGCATTGTCAAAAATGTTTTCGCCGCCGATGCGCACCTCACCCTCTTCTGGCTTATATACGCCGGAAACGGTTTTCAATAGCGTCGTTTTTCCCGCGCCATTGTAACCCACAAGGCCATAGATGGAAGAGCACCCCACGGAAAGGTTCATCCCGCTTAAAGCGGTAAATTTGCCGAACCGTTTGGTTACGTTTACAATATCAATCAATCAAAACCCTCCTTTGCAATTGTAAAAGCGCTAACTGTGATATCACACATATTACAGTTATGAGAATAGCATAAAAAAAGTGTATCGTCAACCTCTGTTTTAAAACGTAATGCATTCGTAAGAAATCTGTAACTTTTCAAATTGTTGTGAACTGGAACAGAACGGACATTGAAACCGCCCTGTCAGCGGGGGGCGGTCTTTGCATCGGAAACGAGCTTACGGTGGCTGTTGGCGCCCTTACTTTGTTATCCGCCGCGATTCATAAAAAAAGTGGTTTCAGGCGCATCCAAGCCCAAAACCACAATGTCCCGAAAAGGGTTGTCTGAACAGATAAGCATTTTACAGCAGCCTCGTTTACCGCACGCTATAGGATCATCACAAAAGTGCCCGCCGTTATCAAAATGCCACCGATGACCGTCTGCGGCGTGATCTTCTCCCCTAGAATGAGAAAAGCCAGCACCATGCTGATGACTACACTGAATTTATCGATCGGCACTACCTTAGAGGCCTCTCCCATTTGAAGAGCCTTATAATAAAACAGCCAGGAAAGCCCGGTTGCCAAACCGGATAGAATGAGAAAAATCCAGCTTTTCCTGCTGATATCGGAAATTTGGCTCTGGGTACCGGTTACAAACACAATCCCCCACGCCATAATCAGCACGACGACCGTCCGGATGGCAGTAGCTAAATTAGAATTAATCCCTTCGATTCCGATTTTCGCTAAAATAGATGTAACCGCTGCAAAAAACGCGGATAAAAGTGCAAAGAGCACCCACATCATACTGTTTCCTCCTTCCTTTTTCGTTTTCAAAGCAATGCCTCCTCTGTATACGGAAATGATTGTAAATCGCGGCGCTGCATCCTGTCACGCTTGACCGCCCTGCCCGCTTATGCTATTATGAAAACGTTATTTTTTATCACGAAGCGCAGCGAGTAACAAAGCAAAACCAGATGTATTCACACGAAACAAAGAGCTACGCAGCGCCTACGAAAGCGGGCGGCTACCGGCTATTTTATGACGGCGTAGAGGCAAACTCTGTTCGCCCGCAAGCTAGAGAAATCCACGTGTGTTTACATAAGGATCAAACGCAGGCGGCCATTATTGCGCCGATACGGCAGGGGGAAATGAAAATGCGGCAGGCTTTGGTAGTAGTAGATTATCAAAAGGATTTTGTTGACGGCAGCCTTGGGTTTTCACAGGCGACAGCGCTTGAGGATGCCATCTGCGCCAAAATTGAGGCGTATCATGCCAAAAATCAAACCGTAATTTTTACACTGGATACGCACGACGACAACTATTTAAAAACGCAGGAGGGAAGGAAGCTCCCCATTCCCCATTGCGCGAAGCACTCTGCCGGATGGCAGCTTTATGGGCGTGTGGCCGCCTTACGCCGGGCGGAGGACCCCACGATTGAAAAGCCGGGCTTTGGTTCCCTTGCGCTCGCAGAGCACCTACGTTGTGCAAATTTTGATCAGATTGAGTTTGTAGGCCTTGTCTCCTACATTTGCGTGATTTCCAATGCCGTGCTGGCGAAGGCTGCCCTGCCGGAAGCGGAGATTATCGTGGATGCGGCCTGCACGGCGGGCGCTGACCATGCGCTTCATGAAGAGGCGCTCCATGTGATGGAAGGCCTTCAGATCACCGTAAAAAACCGGCAGCGGCCAGAATAACCCTTTGCTCGGTTGCGTATAAATGATAGATCAAACAAGAAAGGTCACTTGGATGATGCAATACATCGTTATGGATCTCGAATGGAATAACGTATACAGTATCAAACGCGGCGGATTCATGAACGAAGTCATCGAAATCGGCGCCGTCCGTTTGGACGAGCAGCTTTGTGAAATCGACGCGTTTTCCCATCTGATTAAATCCCAAATTGGCAAGCGGCTGCGCGGGCACGTCCGGGAGCTGACACATTTGACCAATGAGGATTTACAGAGCGGCGAGCCCTTTACCCAAACGATGGCGCAGTTCCGAAAATGGGTAGGAAACGGCCCGGTTACGGTATTGACATGGGGCGATACGGATATTCGTGTTTTAATTGAAAACTTTAAGTTGTTAAACGGCTTGGAAACGCTTCCCTTTTTGACTTACTATGCCGATCTGCAAAAAATTGTTCAAGCCGCGCTTCAGCTATCCACCGCGCAGCAGACGGGCCTAAGCGCCGCAGCGGCAATGTTGGGCATCGGGGAAGATGGGCTTTCGCTCCACCGAGCGCTGGATGACAGCATTTTATCGGCGGAATGCCTGCGCCGCGTTTTTTCACCCGCGCTGGTTGAGCAGTTCACCTTGCCATGCGGCGACGAGTTTTATGAGCGGCTCCGTTTCAAAGCATATGTCATCAGCGATATCCACAGCCCAAAGGTAGATCCTGAGCAGCTGCGCTGCTTTTGCGATCAATGCGGGCGAGAAGCTCAGCAGAAAAGCGAATGGGTTTTTACCTGCCGTGCCTTCCGCGCCAAATTCTTTTGCCCGCATTGTGAGCGGCTTTTGCGCCATACCGTCCGGTTCAAGCAGTATTACGACCGGCTGGATGTACATAGAAAAACCGTTTATATAGAGCCGCCTAAAAAGGATGAGGAGCAGGCGCCAACTACCGCTCCAGCCTGTGCGGAATCAGGCCTGAAATCCTAAAAGTCATCTATAGAAGGCCGCCCGGCTACTTCGGGCGGCGCTTTTTCTACGTGCTTTTTAAAACTCCTCCTGGCCTAAGTCCATGTCATCGCAATCGTCATCATGCATCAGCTCGCCCAAGCGCATTCTGCGCTCTACCTTCATTTTTTCCACCTGCTGATGGATCCTCTCCTTTACCTCCCCTGGGCGTTTCACGTTTTTAATTACCAGATGCGGCATGCTTTTATCCGAAGAATGCACCAGCACGCTGCCTACGCCAAAAATCCGCTGCCCCAAGGAGCGCTTGACGCTCAAATCCCGCACGCGATAGAGCAAAATCTCCTCTTCTTCCAGGTTTAAAAATCCAGTCTGCAAAAAAATGCGATCCTCTGATAACGAATATTTGGTGAAGGTGAGCGGCATACCCAGCACGCGTTTACGATCTTTCCAAATTAGATTTTTCTGTTCTTCCATAATATGAGTCATCCTCTCCATATTCAGATAAAAAGGATTGAGGTGTTTCGCACCATGCCTCTCCCCTGCCTTGTATTGTATCAAACTTGCAGGTATCCTTCAACAAAAACCCATTTTTTTCGTTGCCAAGCGGCTTTGATCCTTGAAGGGACATTGAAATTCATGCTATAATAATTCTATACGGATTGCAAAGTTATAGGAATCATTGATAAATGACGATCTGCGAAAAACACCTCTTGCCGCGAAGCGTCAATGCCTTTTTTCGCAGAGGGATGCTTTGTTGGCCTGATGATACCCCGAGGCACTGAAAAACAATTGAGCCTTAAAAGAAGATAAAGGAGCCAAAACGATGAAAATGAGCCACCTTCTGGGGGAGCGTTTTAAGGAAACGCCCTCCGACTGCCAGATTGCAAGCCACGCCTTGATGATGCGCGGCGGCTATATGCGCCAGCTGTGCAACGGCATCTATTCGCTTTATCCGCCCGCGCGCCGGATCACCCGCAAGATCGAGCAGATTATCCGAGAGGAGATGGATGCGATCGGTGGGCAGGAGGTGCTGTTCCCCGTTGTCATGCCAGCTTCCCTATGGCGGGAATCCGGCCGTTATGAGAGCATCGGCAGCGAAATGGCCCGTTTCCAGGATCGCAGCGGGAGCGATGTTGTGCTTGGCATGACACATGAGGAGGCGGCTGTGCAGCTCGCGCGTGGCGCAGCAAAATCCCATGCGGATTATCCCTTTATGATCTATCAGATCCAAACGAAATTCCGCGATGAACCGCGCTGCCGCGGCGGGCTGATTCGGGTGCGGGAATTTACAATGAAGGACGCCTACTCCTTTCACACCTCACAGGAAGATTTGGAGGAGTACTACGAAAAATGCTATGAAGCCTACCACCGCATTTTTGCCCGCGCGGGCGTACCGGAGGTGGTGGCGGTCAAATCCGATTCCGGTATGATGGGCGGAAGCATCGCCCACGAATTTATGCTGCTGACCGAGATCGGCGAGGATTCCATCGTCCTGTGCGACAGCTGCGGCTACCGCTCCAATATGGAAGCCGCACAGTGCATTGTCAAGAATCCGGTAACAGAGCATGCTCAACTGAAAAAGGTCTCCACCCCCGGTGTGAAAACCATTGAAGACCTGTGCGCTTTCCTTCACTTGGAGCCGGAGCAGACCTGCAAGGCTGTGGTGTACCAAAAAAATGAGGACGATGGCTATGTGGTCGTGTTTATTCGGGGCGATTTGGAAGTGAATGAAACCAAGCTACGCAATCTCCTAAAAACGGAGATTCACCCGGCCGCGCAGATCACGCAGGAAAGCGGACTCGTACCTGGCTCCATCGGTGCGGTGGGCCTGAACGATAAGATACAGGCGGTCTTTGACCGCTCCATGGAGGGTATCCGGTGCACGGTATGCGGTGCAAATGAGGATGGCTACCATCTCACCGGCGTTTCATTGGAGCGCGACCTCAAACAGAAGCCGGAATTCTTCGACGTGGCAAAAGCCGTAGAGGGCGGTGTCTGCCCGGCCTGCGGCAAGCCGCATCTGCGCATCAGCCGCGGTATTGAGGTGGGGAATATCTTCCAGCTTGGCGATAAATACACCCGTTCCATGGAGATGCAGTATCTCGACCGGGAGGGTAAGCTGCAATACCCGATCATGGGCTGCTATGGTATCGGCGTAGGGAGGCTTGCAGCCGCTGTGTGCGAAGTGCGGCACGACGATTACGGCCCGATCTGGCCGATGGCGATCGCACCCTGGCAGGTGCAGCTTTGTGCGCTGAAAGCTGTTGACGCGCAGGTAAAAGAAACAGCGGAAAAGCTCTATGACGAGTTGACCAAGGCAGGCATAGAAGTGATCTTCGACGACCGCTCGGTGAGCGCAGGGGTCATGTTCTCAGATGCGGATCTTTTGGGTGTGCCGCTGCGGCTTGTGGTGAGCCCCAAGACCTGCAAAAAGGGAATCGTTGAATTTTCAGCAAGGGATAAATCCTTCAAAGAGGATCTTTTACCGGAGGCGGTATGCCAAGCGGTGAAGGAAAAAATTCAGCAGATGATGGTGGATTAACTGCTTTAAAAAATAACAAGCCCGTAGGCCTTTTCAGTGACCTGCACCCCAATTGTTAGACAGTATGGTATACTGGATAACAAGTGGGGTGCTTTATTATGCCAAAAGGAATAC